>Ga0207900_100008_pt1 | contig 416690 bp, 349 predicted proteins | sample LinPmetageLP39_FD_184052 | JGI IMG/M metagenome (GOLD analysis project Ga0207900, IMG submission 184052) | Marine viral communities from the Pacific Ocean - LP-39 (SPAdes) | ecosystem: Environmental > Aquatic > Marine > Oceanic | place: Pacific Ocean | collected 2010-06-14
CTATTGTGAGAAAAATATTTTTTTATTTCTAAGCCCTCCTACACCACATCCTCTCAAACATCTCCCCATCCCCGCTGAATGGACGGCAAAGATAGTAAAACTCCTGAAGTCCAAAAGGGATTAGGAATAAATAGTTAAGATATTTTTTCTTTCAACAGTGTCTGAGTCCTATCCGGGCCCAACGAGATCAAACTAATGGGTGTTTGCGTCTGATTTTCGATGTATTTGACGTACTCATCTAAGGATTGAGGTAGATTCTCAAATGCAGAAATGTTATTGTCTTTCCATCCTTTGAACGACTCGTAGAGCAAGCCTTCATTTTGGGTGTCCAAATAAAGTGGGAGTTCTTCTGTGATCTGATCACCCAATTTGTAACTATGGCATACTTTTATTTCATCCATATCCGAAAGAACATCTGCCTTCATCATGAAAAGCTGAGTGACTCCATTGAGCATGCATGTATACTTAAGCGCTGGTAAGTCCAACCAGCCACACCGCCTGGGTCTACCTGTGGTTGCTCCAAATTCATTGCCCATCTTCCTCAGCGTTTCGCCAGCCTCTCCATGAAGTTCTGTAGGGAACGGTCCGCTACCCACTCTGGTACAATAAGCTTTGAAGATGCCATACACTTCGCCAATCCTACCTGGAGCCACACCCAACCCTGTACAGGCACCTGCTGCTATGGTATTGCTGCTGGTTACGAAAGGATAGCTTCCAAAGTCGATATCGAGCAAGGAGCCCTGCGCTCCTTCTGCCAGCACGCTCTGACCATCTACCAAAGCCTGATTGATTAAATATTCAGTACTAAGGATATCAAATTCACGTACCAACTCTACAGCCTCAAAAAACTGCTTTTCCTCCTCTTCTAATAAAGCTTCGAAATTATAGCGATCGAGGATCTCCAGGTGAAAATCCCGGAGTTGCTTATAACGCTCATCAAAATCCGGTTCGTTAATATCTCCGATTCTTAATCCTTTCCTCGCTGCTTTGTCTTGATAGGTAGGACCTATTCCGCGAAGGGTTGACCCTATTTTCTTATCGCCCTTGGCTATTTCATAAGCCTTGTCGAGCATCCTATGGGTAGGAATAATCATCTGGGTCTTATTAGAAATCACCAGATGTCTCTTCAGGTCCAGATTGAAAGGAGCAAGCTCTTCAATTTCTCTCTTGAAAGTAATGGGGTCGAGAACTACACCATTTCCGATGACATTCAGGATACCCTCGTGAAAAATACCAGACGGAATCTGATGTAACACATGTTTGTGCCCATCAAACTCGAGGGTATGACCTGCATTGGGCCCTCCCTGAAACCTGGCCACCACGTCGTATTTTGGTGCCAAATAATCCACAACTTTTCCTTTACCCTCATCTCCCCATTGAAGGCCTAATAAAATATCAACTGATGCCATTAAATTATTTGATTTTGCTGAGCGCTTCCTGCTCTGTATCTACTATGTTAAAAATTGCCTGAAGTTTGGTGATAATAAGTAGCTTCTGGACATGTTCGGAGGGTTTGATTAAAAACAACTCGCCTCCCTTATTTCTGAATTTTGTAAGCAAAGTTATCAAAACTCCAATACCGCTACTATTGATGTAGCGGACATCCGAAATATCAATAAGACAATACTTCATGCCTTTGGCAAGAGAATCATTAACGAGTTCTACCAGCTCGGGCCCATTATTCTCCCCTATTAAATCACCATTGAAAACCAGTCTGAGTTGATCGCCGGCGGTTGTATGTTTATAATTCATTATTTGATATTCGGTTTATTCTCGCAATTTTCTCTCTTACAGTTGGCATGCAATATCAAAGAATGGTGCATTACATCAAACTGCAGAAGTTCACCAACGGTATTTTGAATGTTTTGGATGCGTGGATCACAAAACTCCATGACTTTATTACAGTCGGTACAAATCAGATGATCATGCTGGCGGTATCCATAGGCCTTTTCGTATTGCGCAAGGTTCTTCCCAAATTGATGCTTAGTAACCAACTCGCATTCCACCAGCAAATCAAGTGTATTATATACAGTAGCTCTACTCACTCTGTAATTTTTATTCTTCATACTAATGTAGAGTGACTCCACATCAAAATGGCCGTTTCTGGAATAGATTTCTTCAAGTATGGCGTATCGCTCAGGAGTTTTCCTCAGGCCTTTTTCTTCCAGGTACTTGGTAAAAATATTCTTAACCTCCTCAAATACGATCACTTGGCTTCAATTTGGTGCAAATATACAAGTTAGAAGTTCAAAATTAATCAGTTGTCCCGGGTAACAGAAACAACCCCCGGTACCACTTCCAATTTGCCGATGAGCTGATCCACATGTTTGGTGTCACTCACATACAATTGAATCTCCCCCTCAAATATGCCTCCTTCGGTGTTGATGGTAATTGATCTCATATTTACTTTCAACTCTCCTGATATAATACTTGAGACGTCATTGATTAATCCCATACGATCCGTACCTATTATTCGCAAACCTGCCAGGAACGAATTATCCTGACTTGATGTCCATTTGGCTTTCACCACCCTATAGCCGTAATTGGAGAGTAATTCAGCCGCATTAGGGCAAGTAGTGCGATGAATTTTGATGCCATCATTGACAGTGACAAAACCAAATACATCATCGCCTGGGATGGGATTGCAGCATTTGGCAAACTTATAGTCCACCACATCCATATCCTCCCCGATCAACAATAGATCAAAGTCCTTTTCCCGAACTTTTTTAATCTGAGACTGCATGCCCTTGGGATCTGTGACCCTCCGGTATTTGTGCTCTTCTTCTTTTTTCTCGTTGAATTTTTTGATGAGGCTATGGTCAATCTTTCCTTTACCTATCAGGTAAAAAAGATCCGTGGGGGTTTTTACATCGAAATGGTCTGTTAGTTGTAACAGGGCCTCCTGGGTGAAATTGATTTTGAGCTGTTTCAGTTTGCGCTTGACGACTTCCTTGCCTTCCATTACAAACTGTTTTTTCTCTTCTTTGAGGGAATCTTTGATTTTAGATTTGGCTTTGGAAGTCACCACATACTTCAGCCAATCCTCATTGGGTTTTTGTTTTTTAGAGGTGAGGATTTCCACCTGATCGCCATTTTTCAATACATAATTGAGAGGCACCAGTTTTTGATTCACTTTGGCGCCCAAACAATGGGCACCAACTTCTGTATGTATATCAAATGCAAAATCCAAAGCTGTGGAGCCATTGGGCATGGTGACCAAATCACCCTTTGGGGTGAAAGCAAATACTTCTTCCTGAAAGAGGTTGGACCTGAAGTCGTCAACGAACTCTATGGCTGAGGCATCATTCTGCTCAAGAATCTCCCGAACTTTTCCGATCCAAAGCTCAAGCCCCTTATCAGCGTCACCATTTTTGCTCTCTTTATATTTCCAGTGGGCAGCATAGCCCTTTTCGGCAATTTCATCCATTCGGCGTGTTCGGATCTGCACTTCCACCCATTGTCCTCTGCCACTCATCACAGTGGTATGAAGTGACTCATAGCCGTTGGATTTAGGAATACTGATCCAATCCCGCAAGCGGTCTGGATTGGGCTGATAGTAATCCGTAACGATTGAATAGGCCTGCCAGCAAGCTGCCTTTTCATTCTCCAATTCAGTGTCGACGATGATTCTAACGGCAAACAGATCGTACACTTCCTCAAAAGGTACATTCTGCTTTTTCATCTTATTATGAATACTATGAATCGACTTGGGGCGTCCTTTTATCTCATATTGGAAGCTTTGACTATTAAGTTCATCCTTGATGGGCTTGATGAAATTTCTGATAAACTTATTTCTGGCATCTTTGGTCGCATTGATCTTAGATGCGATGTGTCTGTACGCATCCCCATCTGTATACCTCAGGTATAGATCTTCCAGTTCTGACTTAATAGCATATAATCCCAGGCGATGAGCGAGTGGGGCATATAGATAAATAGTCTCGTTGGCGATTTTGAGCTGCTTATCCCTGGGCATACTCCCGAGGGTACGCATGTTATGGAGTCTATCGGCCAGCTTGATCAGAATCACACGGACATCATCCGACAGTGTCAGTAGCATTTTGCGGAAGTTTTCCGCCTGTTGAGAGCTCCCCTGATCGAAAACACCAGCTATTTTGGTCAGCCCATCAATGATACTGGCAACTTTTTTACCATAACCCCGCTCTATATCCGCCAATTCCACTTCCGTGTCCTCCACCACATCATGGAGCAATGCCGAAACAATGGAAGTAGTGCCCAATCCAATTTCGCTAACACAAATCTGGGCCACCTCTAAAGGATGGAAAATGTAGGGCTCACCGGACTTACGGCGCATATCCTTGTGCGCCTCCATAGACATGTAGAAGGCTTTCTTGATGATCCTGGCATCCCCAGATTTTAGTATCGGCTTGGCATGACGTAGCAGCTTACGATACCTCCTAATAATCTCCCTTTTCTCTTCTTCTAAATCAACTTCAATCATCAATGAATAAAAATTATTTTAGGGTTTTGCGAAATTAAACTTTTATATATCTTTGCACTCCAAAAAAAGCGGATGTGGCGAAATTGGTAGACGCACTAGACTTAGGATCTAGCGCCGCGAGGCATGGGGGTTCGAGTCCCTCCATCCGCACCAAAAAACAACCCTCTTTCCGAATAGTTTCGTGAAAGAGGGTTTTTAATTTATAAACATTAATACTTACCACATTGGACATCTCACTGGATAAAATCAACAAAACTGAAGCGGTAATTAAAGTTAATTTAAAGGCCGATGATTACCAACCTGGTGTAGCGCAAAAGATCAAAGAATATAGCAAGAAGGCCAACATCAAAGGGTTTCGTCCCGGCAAAGTGCCTTTAGGGATGATTCAGAAGATGTATGGCAAGTCTATCTTGTTAGAGGAGTTGAATCAATTGCTCTCTGAAAAGCTTAATGCTTACCTGAGAGAGAGTGATTTGCAGTTTCTCGGAGAGCCCATGCCGAAAGATGATTTCGAATCTATCGATTTGGACAGCCAGGAAGATTTCGAATTTGCTTACCATGTAGGGTTTGCAGAAGAATTTGAGCTCGCTATCAATGACAAGTTGAAGGTGGACAAGCACTCTATCAAAATAGACGATAAAGTGATTGGTGAAACCATCGAAAACCTACAGAAGCAATTTGGTGAGTTGATCACTGCTGAAGTTTCTGAAGCGAATGACACGCTCTACGGTCCTATCAAAAGTGCCGATGGCAGCATTCATAAGGAGATAAGCATCGACCTGAATGATGTAGAAAAAGCCTCTGTTAAGAAATTAACAGGTCTGAAAGCAGAAGATTCGGTAGAGCTGGATCCCAAAAAACTCTACACAGACAGTCACAAACTCCATCATCAGTTGGACATCTCTCATGATGCTTTTGATCTTTTGAAGGGAAAAATGACTTTCACTGTTAAAGGCATTAACCGTCAGGTTCCCGCAGAAGTGAATCAGGAGCTTTTTGACAAGACCTTTGGTGAGGGGACTGTAAAGGATGAAAAGGAATTCAAGGAAAAAGTAAAAGAGTCCGTTGGCAAAAGTTTTGAGAATGAAGAAGAGCAGTATTTCGACTATCAGTTGAAAGAGACGCTCATCGAGAAAGCTAAAATCAACTTGCCTGATGAGTTTTTGAAAAACTGGTTGCTCAAAACCAACGATCAAATTACTCCCGAAATCCTTCAGGATGAGTATGCGACATATGCTAAGGAGCTGAAATGGTCACTGATCAGAAATAAAATTGTAAAAGATCAGGACTTCAAAGTGGAGAACGATGAAGTGGTAGAGGAAGCCAAAAACCTTATCAGAAAGCAATTCGGACAAGCTGGTTTGATCGGGCAGATGGAAGACAAACTGGAAATGTTTGCTCAGAATTATCTACAGGCAGAAAATGGAGATAATTACATGAAGATTTACAACCAGGTACAAAATAATAAGGTGTTTGGTTACCTGAAGGAGAATATCACCATCAAGGACAAGAAAGTCACGATGGATGAATTCAGAAAACTTTAGGAAACTAAGTCATACCAAAACAAGTTTAAATAAAAGTCCTTAGTGCTAAGGACTTTTTTATTTTTGCCTAGTTAAGCTAAATTGAAACATGATCAATAAAGAAGAATTCAGAAAATTTGCCGTAAAAGGCCAAGGAATAAATGGTTTGACCTTTGACGCGTATACGGATCGCGTGGAAAACATGACCCGTGCAGTCATTGAAGAACGACCAACCAATTTCAGAGAAATTGATGTTTTCTCCAGACTCATTATGGACAGGATTATATTCCTGGGTATGCAAGTAGAGGAGAATATTGCCAATATTATTACCGCTCAGTTACTCTTTTTGGAGTCTGTAGATTCTAAAAAAGATATCCTGCTATACATCAATAGCCCCGGAGGGTCAGTATACGCCGGGTTGGGGATGTATGACACCATGCAATATGTGAGCCCTGATGTGGCCACCATATGCACAGGTATGGCTGCCTCTATGGGAGCGGTGCTGATGACCGGGGGTGCCAAAGGCAAAAGATCTGCCTTGCCACACTCTAGAATCATGATACACCAACCAAGTGGAGGAATGCAGGGTCAATCTAGAGACATGGAGATCACTTTAAAACAAATGCAGGAACTCCGGAAGGATCTTTATACCATCATAGCCAATCATTCGGGCAGATCTTATGAAGATATAGAAAGAGATTCGGATCGTGATTACTGGATGCGTGCATCTGAGGCTAAAGAATACGGCCTGATTGACGAAGTATTAGAAAGAAACCCAAAGAAATAATGGCGCAAGTTACCTGTAGCTTTTGTGGAAGAAATAAGAAGGATGTAGACCTGATGATATCGGGTATTCATGCTCACATTTGTGATAAATGTATTTCACAGGCTCAGCAAATCCTCAACGAAGAGCTGAAGACTAAAAGCTCGGCGGAAAGCCCAAAGTTTAACCTGATCAAACCTACAGACATGAAGAGACATCTTGATGAGTTTGTAATCGGTCAGGATGAAGCGAAAAAGTATATCTCAGTAGCTGTCTATAATCATTATAAGCGACTCATGCAGGCGGACAGCAAGGATGATGTTGTGATTGAAAAATCTAACATTGTGATGGTCGGACAAACCGGGACAGGTAAAACCTACCTAGCCCGCACGTTAGCCAAAGTACTTCAGGTGCCGTTTTGCATAGCCGATGCTACAGTGCTGACGGAAGCTGGGTATGTAGGTGAAGATGTGGAAAGTATCCTCACAAGGCTCCTGCAAGCTGCCAATTATGAGGTAGAAGCAGCCGAGCGCGGGATCGTTTACATAGACGAGCTGGATAAAATTGCGAGAAAATCTGACAACCCATCCATTACAAGAGATGTAAGTGGTGAAGGTGTTCAGCAAGCGCTCTTGAAGCTACTGGAAGGTACCTCTGTGAATGTACCGCCACAGGGTGGTAGGAAGCACCCGGACCAAAAGATGATTACGGTTAATACTGAAAACATCCTTTTCATTTGTGGTGGAGCATTTGATGGCATAGAGCGCCACATTGCCAACAGGCTCAATACAAGGCCGATTGGTTTTGCCAACGCCGATGATTTCAGCACAGAGTCTGTGGATAAGGACAACCTGCTTAAATACATTACCGCATTAGATCTGAAAAGTTTTGGACTTATCCCGGAGCTGATTGGGCGATTGCCGGTGCTCACACACCTGGATCCGTTGGATGGTGTGGCTTTGAAAAAGATTCTGACAGAGCCAAAGAATGCTCTGATCAAGCAATATGAAAAGCTGTTTGAAATGGAGGACGTAAAACTCACCATGACTCCTGAGGCGCTTGACTACATTGTAGAAAAAGCCGTAGAGTTCAAACTGGGAGCACGCGGGCTAAGATCTATCTGTGAGGCTATCATTACGGATGCCATGTTTGAAATCCCTTCCAGCAAGGATGTGAAAGAAATGGAAGTCACTAAGGACTATGCCGAGGAGAAATTTGAAAAATCGAAATTTAATAAGTTAAGAGCGGCCTAAGTCAATAATGTGTCTGGCTGCTTTCTCTGAAGCGTTTGTTTCACCCAAAATACTGCGAATCTCCGAATAACCTTCGGAGATTCTTTTTTTGGATGCTACATCGGAAAGTAAAGTCTCTAGTTCAGAAGCTACGTTGACGGCATTGTAATCCCCCTGAATAAGTTCCCTGACCACTTCCTTCCCTGCAATCAGATTGACCAAAGATATGTGAGGTATCCGGATCATTCTTCTGGCGATCAGATAAGTCAGCCAGCTCGTTTTGTACACCACCACCTGAGGCTTACCAATGAGTGCCGTCTCCAGAGTGGCAGTACCAGAAGTTACCACTGCGGCCTCGGCAGACTGTATCAGTTCATAAGCTTTATCAAAAACCAAAGAGATGTTACCGAGATTTCTTAACGGTTCATAAATCGACTTATCTACATTACTGACCCCTGAGACCAAAATCTGATAGTCATCAAAGACAGTAGATATTTTCTGAACTACCGGAATGGCTTGTTTGATCTCCTGCTCCCGGCTTCCCGGCAGAAATGCTATGGACTTATGCCGCTTCAGTACATGAAGTAAAGTGTCATTCCATTCATAGGTACTCAGCGCCTCCATGACTGGGTTGCCCACATAAGTCACCTCATACCTGAGGCCCTGATAGAAGCCTTTTTCGAAAGGAAGGATCACCAGCATCTGGTCTACGCTCCTCCTGATCCTGGTGATACGCTGTGGTCTCCATGCCCACAGTTTTGGCGCAATATAGTAACAGGTTTTAATCTTTAAATCTCTGGCATAAGTAGCCAATCGGAGGTTAAAACCTCCAAAATCAATCAAAACAAGTACCTGAGGAGCAAATTCACGAATATCTCGCTGACACTCTTTCAATAGGGAACGAAGTGTCCAGAAGGTTTTGAAAACTTCCCAAAACCCCATTACTGTCAAATCACGATAGTCTTTGAGAATCCTGGCACCGGCTGACTCCATCAGGTCTCCACCCCAACCCACTATCTCAGCCTGCGGGTCTTGCTTGGTAATTTCCCGAATCAGGTTTGCACCATGCAAATCACCAGACCTCTCTCCGGCTACGATAAAGTATCTCATCCTTTGGTTTCGCCAAAGTACTCTACGTAATTGCGTGGTGTTTCGTATAATTTCAAACTATGAAGTGTACAATCACTTCCTAGCAGTTTAACCTTAGGTGCGAGGATTTTCCAAAACTCAATCACCAGGTTTTCGCAGCTGGCAAGTTTGCCCAGCATAAAATCGACATCCAGGTTCAGGTTTTTGTGATCCACCTTATCCGTGATGTCAGTACGCACCAGCGTACTCAATTTCTTCAGATCCACTACAAAGCCCGTCTCTGGATCGGGCATGCCTTTTACGGTTACAATGAGTTCAAAATTGTGCCCGTGCCAGTTATCATTGGCACATGGGCCAAACACCTCCACATTTCGCTCCCTCGTCCAATTGGGATTATACAGCTTATGGGCTGCGTTAAAATGTTCCTTTCTACTTACGTAAATCATAACCGCTGAAAATCTGCCACAAAGATAGAAAGTTCTGTCACCTTACTAAAGGCTTATGCCGTGGATGATTAAATTTGAAAAAACAACTTGTATGATCGTAGTAACAGGGGCAGCGGGATTTATCGGAAGCTGCATGATAGCCAGGCTCAATGAGAGTAATTTCAATAATATCATCGCTGTGGATGACTTTCAGAATGAATTCAAAAACCAAAACCTGGCTGGTAAAAAACTCCGAGCCACTATAGATCGTGAGGCCTTTCTTCCCTGGCTTGATGAGAATGCCGAGGCGGTGGAGTTTATTTTTCATCTTGGTGCTCATACTGATACCACAGAACAGGATACAGATATCCTTAGGAAATTGAACACTGACTATTCCAAAGCCATCTGGAAACGGTGTGTTAATGAGCAAATTCCACTGATCTACGCCAGCAGTGCTGCTACTTATGGTGCAGGTGAAAATGGTTTTTCCGATGATGAAAACACCCTTGAAAGCCTGGAGCCACTTAATGCCTATGGTCAGTCCAAGCAGGAATTTGACTTGTGGGCCATTTCCCAGGAGCAAAAACCCCTCTTCTGGGCTGGGCTCAAATTTTTTAATGTCTATGGGCCCAATGAATACCACAAAGAACGTATGGCTTCTGTGGTCTATCACTCATTTCATAAAATAATTGAATCCAATACCCTCAAGCTCTTCAAATCACACCGATCGGACTTTGAGGATGGTGAGCAAAAAAGAGATTTTCTCTATGTAAAGGATGCCGTGGAGGTGATGTACTGGCTTATGCACCATCGGAAAAACAGCGGCATTTATAACATCGGAACAGGTGAGGCCAGATCATTCAATTCGCTTGCTACTGTTATTTTCAAATCTCTCGGGCTCGAGTCAAAAGTTGAATACGTGGACACCCCGGAAGACCTTCGGGAGAAGTACCAGTACTTTACAGAGGCTGACATAAAAAAAATAAAGTCCATTGGATACCCAATGGACTTTACAACTCTTGAAGCAGGTGTTGATGATTATATTAAAAACTACCTGCTCAATATGACTTATTATTAAATACAAAAGAGAGCCATACAACAGTCCGGCTCTCTTTTGATAAAATATATTCTAGTCTTTACTCACTCTAAGGGTTTGAACAGACCCGTTTTCTGAAACGATCTTAAGCAGATATATTCCGGTCCTCAATCCTCTCATGTCCAACTGATTGTTATTGAAGGAAACTCTTTTCACACTTCCATCAAGTCCAAACAACTCCACTTTAGCCAAAGGCACCTGTGATTCTATCGCCAGAAAATCAGTGGTCGGATTTGGGAACACTTTAAGTGAGGACAAAATCTGATCAGCGGCAAGAATTTCTCCTTGTATAGCTACATCATCAATTGCCCATCCCCAAGAGTTGACCTGTGCATCAGACTGTAGGCGGAACCTAAATACCACCACATCTCCAGCATTAAAGTGATCCAATAGATTGTACTCATGGTCAACAAAATAGTCTTCTCTTCCTGATAGTTTAGATTCAAAAGCAGCCGTCCATTTATCATTAGCGCTGGCATCATACTTGGCAATGGTTACCCACGAAATTCCATCCGTAGACCCTTCCAACGTCACATAATCGGCTCCTGGCTCCACAATAGCCACATCCTTGTAACTAAAGGTTGCATCAGAACTTTTGACTTCAATAGGAATAAGCAGATTAAACACTTTGTTGGAATTTGCCTCATAGTTATGTGCAGAGTGAATCGCCTGAGATGGAAATCCAGTCACCTTTTTGATCTCCATAGATCCTGTAAAATGATCATCGTCGGTATCAAATCTATCTACATAGGACGATTGCGTTGCAGCAAAACTATATGTAGTAAACTCGAACGCGTCTGAGGTATATGGAGCGGAACCTTTAAAGCCTCTTACCACAATTTCCAGTTCCGTTTCCGAAGTGGAAGCAGTGAAAAGATTTTCTCCCAGATCAGGACTCACCACCGATGACGCATAATCACCATTAATATAGAGCTGAGCAGAGTCAAAGTCGGAAATAAAATTCACCAACACTCCAACTTCATTTGACAGACCTGCTGAAACGTCAGTTATTTCAGGGTAATAAGTGATCAGCGGAACCTCAGGAAGCGTGTAAGACCAGATTCCCCTTGAATGAGACGCTATGACCAATTGATCCTCTTTGAGATCAATTTCCCATACCGATGCCCGAGGCATATTGCTGTCAAGCAAGTGCCATGAAGCTCCATTATCCGTAGACTCTATGATACCAATTTCTGATCCTACCCATATGGTGTTTGGATCATGAGGCATCACCTGCAAATCATATACTGCTACATCTGGAAATCCGGTGCTCGTACTTCCCGCAGAAAAACCAGAAATATCTTCCCAGGTTTCTCCAAGATCGGTAGATCGTACCACCTTCGCTGATTTTGCATAAGAGAATAACACGTAAACGGTCTTATAATCATGATAATTGGTCGCAATTCCCGTTATCAATCCTGTGTTTATCCCATTATCTGGAACTGGAGCAAATGACTCACCCTTGTCCGTAGATAGAAACAAAGAACCACTGTTGCTAATGGAAGCTCCGGCCCACATCACGTCAGGGGTTGCATCTGATATTTCAATACTCATTAGCGAAGAAGTTGCCCAGTCACTATAGCCTGTCATATCAATCAACTGCCAAGAGCCAGCAAAGTCCTCAGATTTATAAACTCCATTTCCTGCAAGGGTAAACACAACGTCAGGACGTTGGGGGGCGTTACTAAATTGCCCAATGAATGGTAGTGCGGGATCAGCCCCCAAGCCCACTGTTGCATTTAAGAAGGAATTTCCACCATCAATAGACCTACCAATTCCAAGGTTTTGACTGGTCACAATTAGCTTGTTTATGTCTGTGGGGTGCCATACGGCATCAAATCCATCTCCACCCCAAGCTTCCTCATATTCGGTAGTCTTTGATGCGTCTTCTCCTGAAGGGCTAAACCAGCTACCGTTATCCTGCGCTCCGGCTACATAACGATCCACACCCGGAGCCTTGTCTGCTCCATAAAACTGAGTGGTATTCATCATGCTTCCTGCAAAATGCCAGGAATTTAAAGAAACCCCAGGATTAGCTGAGACATTGGAGGCATAGGACGCTCCGTCGTTGACATTTACTATCTGCCATTCCTTGGCCTCTGCATCATGTATTACGGCTACCAGGTTATGGTGATCCGGGTGAACATTGCTATTCTTTCCGTCAACTCTTCCATATGGGTCTGCAGCGCTCACCACATCATACTGGCCACTTACTACAGTTCCCCAATTAATTCGGAAGGCAGATTCAGGAAAATTATCAGGATCCCATGTGGCACCTGCAACCAGGTATGGCCAAATGAAAAACAGGTCATCATCCACATGTCCACCAGTCGTTGCTATGGCATCCGATGGCGTTTCTGAATAAGTCCTTGAGTTGATGTACAAATACTCGCGAGAGTGAGTATTGTTTGCATCATTCTCACCGCCCTCAGTATTATTATAAATCAAATTAAAAATGCCGTCACGCTGTTGATCTCTAAACGCGACCATCAATTGACGTTCCGGTGTGGCATCCACATCCCAAACTTCAAAAGGTACATCTACGTAATCCTGGTAAGTATATTCAGCATCACCGACACCAGAACCTCTGCCACTAGGCACCAAAAACCTGTGAGCCTTCTGTGACCTCCCCGGACCGAACCTTATTTCCACTGAAGTAAACTCATCTGCCGGAGCAGAACCCAGCGCAAGGGTTCCACCATCTAGCTCTGCAGTAAAATTAACTCGAGCCATGAATGCCTCAGTACCTCCAGTTTCAGTGCCTAAAAAGGTAGGGTCACTTTCACCAACGCCTGCTGCTACATCCACGGTATACTTATAGATACCTATTCCCCCTACATAAAATTCATTCAAATTGAATGGATGAGCTAAGATGGTATTATCATACCAACCCTGGCCTCCCAATACATCAACGGTGTTAGACGGGTCAGTAATCAAGGTCCAATTATTACCAGAGTCATTAGAATAATAAATATCAGCTTCCTGTGAAGCGTCCAATCCCCCTACAACTGAAGCATACAATCGGGTTGGATCCACCGGAGAAACAGCCAACTCAACTCTGGAGCTTGGGCTCATTCCGTTCGAAATCAATGACCAGGTATCCCCGGCATCCAGAGAACCTAAAACACCAACACCACTTTGTCCGGCATACAGTATGTTAAAATCATTTGGAGAAGCTACAATCTGCTCAATAGCTCCAGCTTGAGCATTGAAAACAGAGTTCCAAGACAGTCCACCATCTGTAGACTTCATAATATTTGAAGTGTAGGATCCCCAAAAATTAGGTGCAGTGCTAGCTAACACAACATCCGGGTTGTTTGGATCTACTATTACCCGTGTAACAGACTGCCACAATTCATTTCCAGCCGTGGATGCCAGTTGTGTCCATGTTTCTCCGGCATCAAGCGATTTGAAAATTCCATCTCCATTGATGTTGGTATATGCAGACGCTATATATTCACCTGTACCGGCATAGATAACATCCGGCTGACTCTCGCAATATGCAAGGCTAGTAACCGCCAAAGTGGGAAAGTTAGGAGACTTGTCAATCCAGCTAGCACCACCATCTGTGGTCTTCCAGACTCCACCTCCTGAAGATCCAACCAGCCATGTCATATGAGTATCATCCTGAGGCAGCACTATCAAACCACGAGCTCTTCCAGGAACATTTGATGGTCCCCGCTCAACTATATTAACAGGGACAGATCGGCTCTTGGATACATTTGCAGTAGCAAGTGATTTAACCAATTCCTTCTGAAGATAACCTGGCTGATAATTAACGCCACCCTCCCTATAGGTAAGTTGCTGTCGGATTTTAAATCTTTCTTCCGGAAGCATCAGATGCTTCCTCTCAAATCTGGAAACTTCCTCTTTGACAATTGTATCATCATGGGAGATTTCTTGATCCCCTTGCTTCATCCAATACACAGTGCACAGCAAAATCAGCAATGCTCCTACTGCAGAAATTGCGCTTTTATTTTTTATTTTCATCGTTTGGATTATTTTTTTCTTTTTTATCGCCGCTTACAACATCAATCTCAAAGGTCTTTAGACCATTGTCCATGGGAGTTGCTAATCCGGTCTTCTCTTTGATCATAATAGTTGAAATACCAGTCCAATTAAGGTAATCGCCGCGGAAACCCGAGTTATATATTGCTTTTGGCTTTTTTGTTAAGCGAACAACCACAAATGTGGTAGAAGGTGAATACCCCGTTTCTTCAAAGGTTGAAAGGAGAACGAATGAGCTATCAGGATTGTATTGGGTCTCAAAATCGGTTGTTCTTAAAGACTCTTTAGCAATGGCCAATAAATCATCATCACTTATCGATTTGTTCGTATATCTGGATGAGCAGTTACACAACACGGTCGAAAGGCTTATAAAGACCAAAATAGACATCCTATTCTTCATAATTTCATTTGATAACAAATTAAACAATTTGCCAAAAGAAGGCAACAAGAAGACTGTATTACAAGTCCTAACCTCGGTTTAAAAACCTCAAGATCAAAGTCAAATGATCAACATTCTTAGTCGAAAGCCCTTCTGATTTAACATAATCAACCAAAGCCTCTTGCTCGCTCTCCGAAAGACCTAAACCACTGGCAAATTTCTTCCTATTGCCACTTGCAGGGTATACAATCCCATCTCTCAGGAAATAGTATTCCTTAGCCGATTCGTATCTATCCTGTTTTGATCCCGCATCCAATGCCTTTACATAATTCGCCTCGTAAATTTTTATGAAATGCCGCTCGACAAGACTCCAGGTTTCTCCTCTAGAAACGTCGCGCAACAAGCCAATTATTGGTGTCTGATCGCTATATCGATATTCATTTGGGTTAATGTATCTAATCGCACTATCGCTCAACACTGATATATCGACGAATTGAATTTTTTCGATACTGAAGGTTCTTACACGATTCTTGTCCTTGACATCCACATTGTTGTTCAGTAGGTTCACTCTTAATATAAGATTCCCCGTTTGGACACCATTTTTGAGAGTGAGTTTTCCGGATTTCCAATCCTCAAACAAATAGACATTTCCTACAGGATCGTAATTTGTGAAATCCACAACGGAAACCATGCCTCCGATTTCAGTATTCATATCAAGACCACTAGCGTCATTTCCTCCTAGCGTGGCTTGAGCTGCACCCCCAGTAACAATGCATACAAATAGGACTGGGCTAAGTAAATATCGTTTCATAAAACTAATTGGTTGATTATGTGGTATAACAACCTTCACTCAAAGCAACTGTACTAATATTCAAGAATAAATAAAACAAAAGCCATCTCGGAACGAGACGGCTTTTGTTCTAATATTAATAGCACTTAAATCTACTATTTTACGCCCGCAGGAAGATCCATTTTTTGCACAGATACATCTCCATAAGAAGTATCATCTGCATCAAACAATTCGTATACTCCATTGGTCACGGTAATATACCCTACCAAATAAAGAGAAGAACCGTCATCATCAGAATGCAACTGCTCGTCAATCAAAACAGTAGACGAAGAAGCAACAGAACCATCATTGTTATATCTGGTGAGTTGAAGTGATACAGGTATATCTGTAGCAAACTCACCTAGATCCACACTTCCATAAAGGTTTGTTGTTACCCAGTAATGTCCATCAGCCCAGTCCAGGTCACCTACCTCAGGACATGAACCAGTTGCCATAGAGAAATCTGGATGATAACCAGAGAAATCCTCCACCAAAAACAACACGTCCACATCAAAAGAACTACAGAATGACTCACCAACAGCAGTTTCGTCTCCGTTATCCCATACCGCGGTAAGCGTTACAGTTTCTAAAGGAGCAAAATCAGGCGTATTGTTGATGGTAATCGCCACAGTAGTAGGAGTGATACTTGCATTGGCTGTACGTGAATCTCCAATCTGGATCATCAACATTTCAGTCTCCTCTCTTGTATCATCATCAGCATAAAGGGTAACCATAGCCGTTCCTGTAGTAGATCCAGCTGGAATATAAACTCTGCTATTGCTATTCTCGATATCAAAATCGTCATGCTCTGTAGCAGTAGTTCCCTCTGCCACTGTAACATAAATAGCAACATCTACTATCTGCGCTTCACTCATTGTGACAGTCCACGAGAAAGTCGTATCCTGCTCATCAATAGTGATAGAGCTTGGTGCCGAAATCGAAATCGTTGGACTAGTCGGTACCAAAGACGAGTGTCCGGTAAAGTCCTCATCATCGCAAGATGTGAAGCCGAAACTCACTACTACCAAAATCAGTAATAATCTATATATCTTATTCATAGTTAATTTCATTTAAAGATTTAAGATCAATTAGGAGTCAGAACTTCCGTGTACACTTGGTTTCCAGCACTAAACTCAATCGTATAGGTGTAAGTAATCACACCAGTTGACGGGTCAACAGATCCTGTAACTTCAGCACCATCTCCTTCTCCCCACACACCATTGCTATAGAAATCACCAAGGGTTTGCATAGGAATATAAAGCTGACCGCATACATCATTGAACAACATAGGTGCTTCACCAGTTGGTGTTGCCAACACTCCTTTAGCCCATGATCCACTTCTACTAGAAACATAACTTCCAGGTCCCAGCTCTGTGATCACTACAGGGAATGAGTATGAAGCCCCATCACCTCTCTGACCCGTCATCGAGTATGATCCTGCCAGGTCAGACAAACACTGAACAGTAAGACTCACTCTATTGGCTGCCTGAGCCAATACACGTCCATCAGTCATCGTCATCTCAGTATGAAACCCGATAACATCACCGATGGCCAAATCAGCAGCAGTGGCACTAAAACCCTCCATAAAGTCCCCAATAGAAGAATAGTTCACTTCTATCGGATAAGTAGAAGCCGTAGTGATTTCCACAGACTCAGTTCCATACGATTTGTAAACAGTCATGGACTGTACATCAGAAGCATTTGGAGAAGATACTGTCACAGAATAATCTAACATTGCTGTAACAAAAATCACCTCGCCAGTTTCCGTAGGGTTTCCTAGCAAAGCACCGCCAGAACTTCCAATAGTGGTTAGGGCAGCCTCTTTAGCATCCGCAGTAACCAAATCTTCAGACTCATTACATGAGATCGCAAAAAGACCAAGGGTTAGGATGGCTATGTATATATTTATTTTTTTCATGATAATTTCAATTTAATGTTAATTGACAATTATTAATTATCCCACCAAACTTTGGTAGTCAATACGTCTGCACCTTGACTTGCCACAGCTGCATCATAGCTAGCTTTATTGGTAGTCTGCTCTGAAGCAGGATAAGAGTATCGAGTAGGAATTTGAGATAGTACAGCATCAATAGCTGGAGACAATGCAGGCTGACCTGTTCTTCTCCATTCTGTCCATGCCTCTACTCCCTGAGCAAATAGAGAGATCCACTTCTGGGTTCCAATCAACTCAGCAGAAGCAGCTGCGCTATACGACACACCTGACTGGGACAAATAAGCATCTACACCTGAGGTGATTCCGTTCTCCTCCATAGAAGCTCGAATACCAGCATTGTAGAATGTGGCAGCATCTCCGCTAATGTAATTAGAAGCAGCAGCCTCAGCTAGCAAGAATTGCAACTCTGCATATGACATAAACATACCTGGCAACTCAGGGTTCAAATAGAACTCACCGATACCAGAAACATTCTCATAATTGTAGTCTTCACTAGGAACATCCTGAATACCGTTTGGCTTACCTCTGTAGTTTCCATCAGCATTCTTAGCAGCCATTACTTCCAAACGAGGATCGCTAAATCCTTCGAGAGTCTGCACCAAAAGCTCAGAAACTTTCCATTCTAATCTGCTACCATAATCAATGGTCTCATAAAATGGGTGAGCATTAGGCTGAGCAGCTAGATAAGCGATCGCCGCATTGTCTGCATTAGAAGTGAATATGGGGCGAGCCACTGTTGCCTGCAAATCTGCTGATACATCTCGAACACCAGAAATCCTCATCAGACATCTGATTTTCAATGAGTTAGCAAATTTTCTCCACTTAGACGCATCTCCAGCATACATTAAATCAGTGGCTGCATTCAGTGATCCATTACCTCCAGCGATCAGCGCATTAGCTCTATCAAGCTTCGCCAAGATGCTATCATAAACAACAGATTGCTCATCATATACAGGAGCAAAAATACCCTCAGTTGCGCGGATGGCCTCTGTGTTAGGTATATCTCCATACAAATCAGTCATTAAAGAGTACCCCCAAGCTTGTAGCGTCAGTGCCACTCCCTTAGAAATATCGTTACCTTCTGCTGTCGCCAAAATCTCCATAGAACGAGCATCAGATATCACCGTTTCATAGATGTTATCCCATGTCGACTCAATTACAGACTGTCTTGGAACGTAACGTTCTTCGTCGTTGTATTGAACTTTCGTCCAAAGCTGGACCCAAGTGGAACCCATATCCCCACCTACAAACGTGCTATGCAAGTTGTTGGCAGCATTCCTAATGATATCTGCTGTCAGAAGGTCAGAGGGAACACTTGTCGGATTGTTAGGATCCTGATTCAATTCTTCAAATCCCTTATCACAACTTGTTGCGAAAAGAACAAAGAAAATTCCCGTGAATAAATATTTTATAGACTTCATCATCGATTAAAGTTTAAAGTTGATATTGAAACCCATGCTTCTTGCTGATGGCAACTGACCAAATTCCTGGCCCTGCTGCGAATCAGCATTACTAAATCCACTTTCTGGATCTATGTGTGGTACTTTAGAGTACAACAACGCAAGGTTTCTTCCTACTAATGCAATGTTTACATCTTTGAAAGGAACGTTGGTAAACCACTGACTTGGCAGTTTCCAGTTCAATGTAACTTGTCTCAATTTGATATAAGACGCATCAAAAACTGATCCTTCAGCAACACCGTTGCTAAATGCTGCTTTGTTATAAGTTTCAGCAGTTACTACAATGTTATTTGGTACATAGATAGGGTTACCATCTGTATCAGTACCTGACTGCATTACACCTTTACCTACAATACCTTCTTCTCTTCCTTTCAAAGTTTCAGCAAGTACTCCAGCATATCTACCCCAGGTAGTAGTCATAGTATAAATATCACCACCCCATTTGGCATCAAACAAACTGCTCAAAGAAAGACCTTTGTATCGCAAGTTCACCGCAATACCTCCAGTCCAATCTGGCTGAATGTCTCCCAATACTCTGTAAGTAGGGTCGATCTGTGGTCTACCATTTACGTGAACGATGTTACCATCCTCGTCTTTAAGATATCCAGGGCCGAAAAGCACACCGTATGGATGACCTTCTCGTGCTTGCAAATCCACATTCCACTGGCCGCCTAGTACAATTGCGCCTTCATCACCGTCAATGTTATTAACAGTAATTACATCGTTATTGTAAGTAGCAAAGTTTACATTCAAACCTGCAGAGAAATCTTTAGTGTCTACAATTGTAGCACCCAATTGAAGCTCGATACCCTTATTCTCAATCAAACCAATGTTATCAAATGCAGCCTGATAACCACTGGTAGGAGATACTTCAACTTCAACAATCAAATCTTCTGAAGTCTGATCGTAGTATGTCGCATCAAGTGACAATCTTCCGTCAAAAAACTTAGCTGCCAATCCAATTTCAATCCCTGTTGTTGTCTCAGGTTTGATATTTGGATTGTTCAATGTGGCAGGATTGTAAGCCAATGAAACAGATCCGTATGGAGTTGTTCTGAAGCTGTACAGCTGCTGTAGTTCGTATGGCTCAAGTCCACCAGAACTACCCACTTTAGACCAACCAGCACGTACTTTCAAGTAAGGAAGCGCATTGGAATAAATGTCCAACATATCGGTCAAAACAAAGCTTAAAGAAGCCGATGGGTAGAAATATGAGTTATCAGACTTTGGAAGTACTGACCACCAGTCATTTCTGCCTGAAATATCCAAGAAAACGAAATCTCTAAAAGAAAGCTGAGCAGTACCCAACAAACTATTGATTTTCTCTTCTTCCAACGTGTTAATCAAAGTAGGAGTGCTACCTGACTTCAGGTTGGAAACGTTATACAATCCTGGAAGCTCTAATGCAGGAACACCTACATAGTGTCTTGTGTACTCCTGAATCATATTATTACCACCAAAACTCACAGCTACACCGAAATCACCGAATGTCTTGTTTGCTGTGATCATGTAGAAATGGTTGATCTCAGTGAATCTTCTCACCTGATCTGAATAGAAACCATCTGCTGATGAGTTAGTACCAATAGCCTTAATGTTGCTATTTCTCATGTCCCAGTTATCAATACCGGTTCTTACATAAGCACTCAACCAGTCGTTGAACTGATAAGCCAGTTTAACGTTACCAATCAAACGATCTTTGTCGTAACCCTGAAGGTTTACATCCTGTCCCCAATAAGGGTTATTCTGGAATACTGTATTCCAATTCAAAGGAGTACCAGCTGCTGCTGTTCCTTCTGGTGACAATGGCAAATTCTTGTAATCCTTCAAAGCTGCAAGATCCACGTTTCTTCCAGACCAGATCATCTGCTGAACAGGGTTATCATTGGTATAACCAATAGAAGCAAGGTTATCCGCATGCTCCTTAATATAATTAGCAGAGAAAGAAGCCTCAAGCCCCTCTAGCAATCTCAGGCTAGCAGAAGAGTTGATGTTCCATCTGTTAAAATCAGTATTAGGAACCATACCTGTCTGATTCATATTAGTAGCAGAAAGTCTGAAAGCGTTGTCTCCATCACTACCAGCTATTGCTACGTTATTACTCAACTGAACACCAGTTTCGTAAAAATCCTTAATGTTATTTGGGTAAGACTTCCATGGGCTAGCACTTGGCGCAACCCCATCGTCTCTGTAATCGCTCCACTGAACGAATTCCAATCCTACATCAAGAGGAGCTCCCCAGCTTTCATCCACACCGTCACCATATCCACTTTGTCCGTTTACAAACTCAAAGTAAGTATTGCTGGCTCCCTGACCATAAGAGTTTTGGAAGTCCTGCAACCTTAAAGGAGTCTGGAACATTGTAGAAGAGTTGACAGAGACGCCAAGACCTTTCTTGCCTTTTCCAGTTTTAGTAGTCACGAGGATTACACCGTTTGCACCTCTGTTACCATAGAGAGCAGCTGCAACAGGACCTTTCAACACAGAGATAGACTCTACATCATCAGGGTTAAGTGAAGCAGCTCCGTTTGGCAAGTCATAACCACCACCATTACCGGCAGTACCAAAGTTAGAGTTGTCAATCGGCACACCGTCTACTACGAATAGAGGCTGGTTGCTACCACTGATAGTAGAAGCTCCACGAAGTACAACACGAGAAGAAGCACCTGGAGTACCACTTGAGCTAGTCACCTGAACACCAGCTACCTGCCCTGATAGGGAGTTAACGATGTTGGTTTCTCTAGCCTGGGTAAGGCCATCACCTTTTACGTCCTGAACTGCATATGTAAGTGACTTCTCCTGACGCTCAATACCCAAAGCCGTTACAACGACTTCAGTCAATTGCTGAACATCAGAGCTCATTCCTACATCGATAACAGATCTAGCGCCAATTTCAACTTCTTTTGGCTCAAGACCTACAAATGAAAATACTAACGTTCCGCCCTCTTCTGGAACGCTCAATCGGTAATTACCATCTAAATCACTGGTAGTACCTGTCGTTGTTCCTTTCAGCACAACGTTTACACCCGGAATGCCGCTACCATCCTCTGCGGAGGTAACGGTTCCAGATACTGTCCTTTGCGCCAATGCGCTGAACGCAAAGACGAAAGTCAACATGAAACTGAGTAGTAGAATCCTCTTCATATTATACTGTTTTAAATTGTACATTATGTTTCAACTACTAAATTTATAACAATTTGATCGTAATCAGCAAAAAGGGAAAAACTAAAGTGATTGTGAGAAAACCCCTCTATTTATTGCGAAAAGGCCTTTTTACACTATAAAAAATTACAATTCTACTATAGATTTCAATAAGGCGAAATAATCATCTCTAATTGGATTATTTTCATAATTTAAATTCTGAGAAAAAAAATAAAAAAATTGTTAAAAAATGTAACCTGACAAAAAATCACTTATTGGAAATAACTCTAAAAGTGATCCTTCGATTTAAATCCCGACCATTTTCAGTGCTATTATCTGCGATAGGCTGACTACCCCCATAACCCTTCGAAAACATCCTGGACTCATCCACACCTTTAGACAGCAGATAATTATACACGGTACGGGCCCGCTTCTCAGATAATGCCAGATTATAACTTTCAGTCCCTACGGTATCTGTATGTCCCTGAATCTCGAAAGTTAAACTTTTGTTAAGCTTTAGGTATTCCACGATCTCATTGAGTTCTGAACGCGACTTGGGGTTTAATAGGTGCTCGTTGAACTCAAAATAGATGTTCTCTAAAGTGAGTGAAGCGCCTGCTTCTATGGGATGAAGCAAGATGTCCAGGGTATCTGGTCTTAATGCGGTAGAACTTTGAGCTTCGAATTTTAAGTCTTCAAACAGATAGTCCTTCTTTCTGATAAAGACACCATATTCATTACCTTCTGTCAATACCAGAAAATACCTCCCTGAAATGGAATCAGAGTTTACCCAATAGGTATCTGTGGTATCATTCAAATTGGACATTCTCATCCGGGCACCTAAAGGCTTCCCCGTTATCCCATCCTGTACCCGGCCCGTCACATAACTCGCTTTCTTTTTCACCAAAGAGTCAAAGGGGACTTTGAATTTCACAATGTTAGTAGTACTCGTAACTCCGGACTCGGTCTTTTCAATGGCATAATAGCCAAATGTGCCTGAGGCATTAATAAAAAGCGAGAGTTCGTCATTTACCGTATTGATAGGATAACCGAGATTAGTAGGGAGTGACCATTGCCCATTAGTTTTTTCAGAAAAGAAAAGATCGAATCCCCCAAGACCAGGATAGCCCTGTGTGGAGAAGAAAAGCAAATCATTATTGACATGAATGAAAGGGGTGGTTTCATCAAAAGGTGTATTGATGGGTTTACCAAGGTTTACCGGCTCGCTCCAGCCTGTCTCTGTAAGCTGAGAGCTCCAAATGTCACGTTTACCAACTCCTCCAGGCCTATTGGATGCAAAATAAAGCACTCGCCCATCGGCACTGAGCGAAGGTTGAGAATCCCAATATCTGGAATTGATCCCGGAACCGAGGTTTTCTGGCTTCGTCCATTTATTTCCTTGTCTGTATGTGACATAAAGATCACAACTACCAAATGACGACCTCCCCTCACAAGAAGTGAAGATCAATGTACTCCCGTCTGCAGAAATGGTACAGGCCCCCTCGTTAAAGGGAGAATTGATCTCCCTGGAGATGGACTGAGACGGAATCCACTCATCATTGATTCGCACACTCACGACCAGGTCTTCGTCGGAAGACGGGTTATTGGCATCTCGCTTGGTATAGATAATCGTGCGCTCATCCACCGTGAGCACCGGAAAATACTGCAACTGATAGGCATTGATTGCGGGTGGTAGCTCCTGGATCTCCAGAGGTCGGGCTTCCTGTACAGACTTCACAGAGAAAGCAATGCTTTGAGCCAGCAAAGGATTCGGGTCAGACACATGGGCAATAGCCTGCTGTGCTTTATGATAGTCGCCAACTTCGAAATTTAGCCCTGCAATGCGATCCCATAAACGTTCATCTATTTGATCGGCGGGAATCATTTCGGCAAGCAGGTTATAATAATAAGCTGCGGAGTCCGGCTGCAGATAGACACTGTAAATGGTGGCTAGTCGCCGGTAGGCCTTGGGGTATAGCGGATCCGCTCCTATGGCTTTCTTCAGTAGCGTCTTGGCTTCTTCAAAATCTCTGGATTTGGCAGCTTCCTCTGCTTTCTCTGTAAGCTTTACCGCACGCTTATTATAAGGCTGACTATAACCGACCGCTGTGATAAGAAAAAAACAAAAAGCAAATAGGATTCGTGGGGTCATTATGGGATGTCCAGATACTTATGTGTCTGTAAAGATATCCTCCATTTTGGGTTTTTCTTTACATAATCCACGATAAGCGGCATCATGTCGTCCTTCTTTGACCACTCTGGCTGTAGAAAAAGCCTGGTCTTGGGGTGGCATTTTTCAGCATGGGATTCAGCCCATGCAAAATCGGATTTATTGTAAACGATGACTTTCAGTTCATCTGATTCCTCATAAAACTCCGGCAAAGGGGCCATGAATTTTTTAGGGGAGAAACAAATCCAATCCCAATCACCGGATAATGGATGAGCTCCGGAAGTCTCAATGTGGGTTTTCAATCCTGCATCATGCAGCTGGTTGGTAAAATCACCCAGATCGTACATGAGCGGTTCGCCACCTGTGATCACCACGATCTCAGAACCGGAGGCTTTGGCATCAGCAACCATCTGACTTAAGGAAACTTTTGGGTGCGCATCGGCATCCCATGATTCTTTCACATCGCACCAAACACACCCCACATCACATCCGCCAAGGCGGATAAAATAGGCCGCACTGCCCGTATGGTAACCCTCACCCTGAATGGTGAGGAAGTACTCCATCAACGGGAGATCGGTCAACACCTTATCCTCCGTGTTGATCTTCATAAGCCTTCATTGTATTCAAAAGTAAAGAAGCAATGGTCATAGGGCCCACTCCACCGGGTACAGGTGTAATAAATGAACATTTCTCCGCTACCGTATCAAATTCTACATCACCAGCTAACCTAAAGCCAGTCTTTCTTGACTTATCTTCTATGCGTGTAGTCCCAACATCCACTACCACAGCGCCATCTTTCACCATATCCGCCGTAATGAGACCCGGCTTACCCACTCCCACGATCAGGATGTCGGCGAGTTTGGTATGGCCGGACAGGTCCTTGGTGTATTTGTGACAAAGTGTTACCGTAGCCTTTCCATCTTCGGTCATCATCATACCCAAGGGTGCCCCAACCAATCGGCTGGCCCCCACAATGACACAATGCTTACCTTCGGTTTCAATCTTGTATCTCCTCAGCAACTCCACCACTCCAAAAGGTGTAGCCGGCATGATGAGCTGGTGCTTGGAAACAATACTCCCGAAGTTCTGATTCGTAAATCCGTCTACATCTTTCTCAGGCTTCACACTTTCAGTGACCCGCTCTACTGAGATGTGCTCCGGCAATGGTATCTGCACAATGAAACCATCAATGTCTTCATCAGCATTGAGGTTCTCCACATGCTTAATTAGTTTATCCTCGGAGATGGTACTGGCAAAATGCATGAGGGTAAAATCGAACCCCACTGACTTGCATGCTGCTATTTTACCATTCACATAGGTATGGCTGGCACCATCATCACCTACAATAATAATGGCCAGGTTGGGAACCCTCTTTCCCTTTGATTTCAGGTCTTGTACGCGGGCTGAAATCTCATTCTTGATGTCACCGGCAACTTTCTTACCGTCTAATAGTGTAGGCATTATGATTCTATTTTGATTAGCTATCTAGTTTAAGGACTGCCATGAAAGCCTCCTGAGGTATCTCCACGTTCCCCACCTGTCGCATACGCTTCTTCCCTTTTTTCTGCTTTTCAAGGAGTTTACGCTTACGCGAAATATCACCCCCATAGCACTTGGCCAATACGTTCTTTCTCATCGCTTTCACAGATTCCCTGGCAATAATCTTGGTGCCGATAGAAGCCTGAACGGCAATTTCAAACATCTGGCGAGGAATCAATTCCTTCAACTTCTCGCAGAGTCGCTTTCCCCATTCGTAGGCTTTGTCTCTATGAACGATGGCAGAAAGGGCATCCACTTTCTCCCCATTTAGCATAATATCCAGCTTCACCATATTAGACTGCCTGTACCCTATCAGCTCATAATCGAGTGAAGCATAACCTCGCGAAATGGTTTTTAGTCTGTCAAAAAAATCGAAAACAATCTCCGCCAGTGGCAATTCAAAAGTCAACTCTACACGATCACTGGTGAGATATACCTGATTTTTGATCTCACCGCGCTTGTCCATGCACAAACCGATAACCGACCCGATAAATTCTGATTTGGTGATGATCTGCGCACGTATATAAGGCTCCTCTACATGCGAAACATAGTTGGGCTCCGGAAGCTCTGATGGTGCATTCACTTTCAGCACTGCGCCATCCGGCATGATTGCATGAAACTGCACCGAAGGTACCGTGGTGATCACGGTCATATCAAACTCACGTTCCAGACGCTCCTGCACAATCTCCATATGCAGCATCCCCAGGAAGCCACATCTAAATCCAAAACCAAGGGCCATGGAAGTCTCAGGCTCCCATACCAGAGAGGCATCATTGAGCTGGAGTTTTTCCATTGAAGCTCTCAGCTCTTCAAATTCCGTGGTATCCACAGGATAAATCCCTGCGAAAACCATCGGCTTCACATCTTCAAATCCCTTAACCGTACGCTGAGTAGGGCGACTTACGTGGGTGATGGTGTCTCCCACTTTCACCTCTTTGGCCACTTTGATCCCAGAAATAAGATAGCCCACATTTCCAGCCGAAATAGAGTTCTTTGCCTCATGGGTAAGTCGGAGCACGCCTATCTCATCAGCTTCATAAGTCTTGCCAGTGTTGACAAACTTCACGTGATCTCCTTTATTCAGGGTGCCATTGAAAACCCTGAAGAAAACCTCTATCCCTCTATAGGTATTAAAAACTGAGTCAAAAATCATGGCCTGAAGCGGCTCCTCAGTATCGCCTGTAGGCGCCGGTATGCGCTCCACTATGGCTTGCAGTATTTCTTGTATTCCTATGCCTTCTTTGGCACTGGCATGGATGATATCTTCTCTGTCACAACCGATCAAGTCAATGATCTGATCTGAAACTTCCTCTACCATGGCTCCGGGAAGGTCTATTTTATTAAGCACAGGGATCACCTCCAGGTCATTTTCAAGAGCCAGGTAAAGATTGGAAATGGTCTGTGCTTCTATACCCTGAGCAGCATCCACCACTAGCAAGGCACCCTCACAGGCAGCTATCGACCGGGAAACTTCGTAAGAAAAATCCACATGGCCCGGAGTGTCAATCAGATTGAGCGTGTATTGATTGCCTTCATAGGGAAAATACATCTGTATGGCGTGACTCTTGATGGTAATCCCTCGCTCACGCTCCAGGTCCATATCATCGAGTAGCTGCGCTTGCATGTCTCTTGCCGAAACAGTCTCTGTGGACTGTATGAGTCGATCGGCCAAGGTACTTTTACCATGATCGATGTGCGCAATGATGCAGAAATTCCTAATGTGCTTCATATCCAATTAAAAGTCTGCAAAGGTAGTATAAAGATGGGTCAATAGTCATGCTAATCTAAAAGGATTCTCAGGGCCTATTGTTTGTTTTTGGTGTCGATAATAATGGTTACCGGACCATCATTGACGAGGCCCACCTGCATGTCTGCACCAAACTCACCAGTAAACACTGGCCTGCCAAACGATTCCATTTTTTTCACAAAAGCCTCGTAAAGAGGGATGGCAACATCCGGTGACGCTGCGCGAATGTAAGAAGGTCGGTTTCCTTTTTTTGTGAGCGCATGAAGGGTGAACTGACTGACGACCAAAACTTCACCGCCAATATCCAGCAAACTTAGGTTCATTTTTTCCTCTTCGTCTGAGAAAATCCTTAAGTTGGCCACCTTTTTGGTGAGCCAGTCAATGTCCTCATCGTTGTCTGCCTCCTCAATGCCCAGCAAAATAAGCAAACCATTACTTATCCTGGAAACCTCTTTGTTCGAAATGGTAACCGAAGCTTCAGAAACCCTCTGAATAACGGCAATCAAAGTCCCTGAGTATTTACAATTTTAAACATGTCATTGGAGCTGTATACCCTGGTGCCTTCCTTGCCTTCTGAGGCCACTATGTGCATGGCTTTGGCTACATCTGAGGCATTAATTGACCAGAGTCGGCGCTTCAGGCCCACCATGAAAAAAGAAAATATTTTGGAGATAGCCTTCGCAAATTCTTCCGCCAACCTGAAGTCACGGCGCTCCCCCAGCAGCAATGAAGGCCTGAAAATTTTCAACCCCCTTAGATGAAGCTGCTTAAGTCCCTCCTCCAGCTGACCCTTTACCTGATTGTAAAACAATGGCGAATCAGCATTTGATCCGGCGGCCGTCACCACCAAATACTGCCTGAACTCTGGAGATTTCTGCGCGATCTCAGCGAGCATCAGGGGGTAGTCTAAGTCAACTTTCTTAAAATTCTCCTTGGATCCTGCCAACTTGATGGTGGTACCCAGCACACAATAATAATCTTCAGCTTGTAACTGCTCACTGATAGAATTCATCTCTGCAAAATCAGAAATAACAATCACCTCTACCCTGGGATCATCCATTTCCAGCGCGCGGCGGGATAAAATTTTGATTTTACTGTAGTACGTTTTGGTAAGCATATGGTCTAGCAAATGCTTCCCTACAAGGCCAGTAGCTCCTACGATTAGTGCGGTGTGTGTAGACATTACTCGATTCTTTTATGGTGAAAAATCAGCCAGTTGTTTCTTCCCAAGATCTGAATCTCCCTATATCTTCGGCCAGATTTCTGAAAATAAAGTAAATCAGTGAAATATCGTCTGTCAATCCCAAAGCCGGTATGAAATCAGGGATCAGGTCAATCGGGGTAATAAAATAAATCAGGCCAAATACTAAGGTCAGAATAGTGGAGGTAGAAAAAGCTGAATACTTCCCATTGAAATGGGCGCGAATCATCCTAATCAGTACCTGTATCTGATAAATGAAGGTAGATCGCTCTTCCGAGTCTGTGTTGATCTTGTCCATTTTCGCTTTCACTTCAGTCAGCAGAGACTTCACTTTCTCATTTTGAGTAACTGTCTCCTTTGCTTTCGTGAAAATCCTATCCAGCTTCGCGTTGCCCATATTTCTTTCAGAAAAGTTCCTTTATTTCATTTTTAATAAACGAGAGTGCGCCCCGAAGGGTGTCCTGCTGATTACGCATATTTTTTTCAAACACCATTTTAGCCAAATCCAGACTAGTGGCCGAATCATCCAGTTCGTTAGCAGACTCATTGATAAGTGAGATCAGCTGCTCAATGGCACCAGTCACATAAATCCAGGCTTCCTCAGAAATATAGACCTGCTGAGAGAGGTTGTGACTAAACTCACTTCTAATCTCACTAACCAGCGCTCCCTGAAGTTGTTTAGCACTTAAATCTTTTTCATTCAGGCGAGGAATGATATGGTTGGGAGAAATCCGCTCCAGCAAAAGACAGATTCGTTCATAGGCCTGCAGCCGAATAGGCAAGACCACCTCCTGATTTTTATGCCTGAGACTCAGGTGCAGTTCATCCAGTTGTTTGTTCATAAATGACCTCACAATCAGATATGCGGTATACAAAATGAGCAATCCAGGTATTGTTATTTTCAACAGGTCGTAAACCATCTCCATTTTCTAAGTGTTAGCGCTTAAGTAAAGATCAAAAATAAGTATTTTCTTTGGCGAAATGAATGAGCCCGTACACATAACCCCGAAAGCACAAAAAGAAATTAAACACATCATGGCCAATAAAAACATCCCGGAGGGCTACGGCCTCAGAGTGGGTGTGAAAGGTGGTGGCTGTGGTGTGACATTTGTGCTGGGTTTTGATAAGCAGAAGGAGAATGATCAGGCGTATGACATTGCGGGAATTCCAGTCTATATTCAAAAACGTGAGATGATGTTCCTACTGGGAAAAGAGGTGGATTTTTATGACGGTGCGGATGCCCGTGGATTCGTTTTTGTCACGCCCTCTCCGTCATGAACTCAGCCTTCTAAAGTGACCATCGCTCTGTGGCACAAGCCTTTAATCGGGGGGTTGTACTTACTCACCTTCACTTGTACCTTGCTCACTTTTGGAAAGGCTTCTTTCAGCTTTCTGATCATTTTTCCGGCCAAATGCTCCAATAGCATGGCATCAATGCTCATCACCTCCGCCACTACTTCGTAGACTTTTTCATAGTTGACTGTGCCCTCCAGCTTGTCTTCACTGGCCGCTTCCGCAAAGTCTACTTCCAGCTGTACATCAACACTGTATTTGTTCCCAATCTTGCGCTCCTCCTCGTAGTAGCCGTGGCGCGCATAAAACTCCATGCCTTCCAGTGAAACCAATCCCATCCTTACTCTTCCAAATCATCAAAAAATGAACCCCCACCTGATTGACTTTTGACAGACTCAGTAGGCTTCTTAGCTGCCGGTGGAGCTGGTGCTGGCTTAGGTGCCGGGCGGTGAGATCGGGTATTGTTGAGATCCGGCTGCTTCAGTGGAGTCATCTTCACCGGTTTCACTTCCAGTTTCTCTTTATTGATCCAGGCTTCGGATTCACGAACAAGTGCTTTTACTTTCTTGGTATGATCCTCCATCTTGAATGGTGCCTGCTGCTTAGTCGTTCTATTAATCCTGTCATGGATGTCCTCGGCAAAATTCTTCAACTCCGCCATGATGTTATCCCGGTGATTTTCCAGCGCCCGATAGTTCTGCTCCAGGTCCTTGATGGCATCCTGCATTTCTTCTATCATCTGCCGGGCTTCCATTTCAGACTTCTCTATGAGGTTTTTGGCTTTGGCTTTGGCTTCACTCATCATGGCCTCAGCGTTCATTTGCGTCTCTTTGAGGTGAAGCTCTGAGGCCTTATTGGCCTGATCGATCAGATTGGCCCCTGTGTCTTCTGCGGTTTTCAGTGTCTTGAAGAGCGAACTCTCTACCTCGCGCAGCTTTCTCACTTCCTTCTCGGCCTGATCAAGCTTGATTTTGAGTTCTTTATTATCATCCAAAACCCGCTCCCATTCATTCGAAAGAGAAAGCAAAAAGGCATTGACTTCATCTTTGTCATACCCACGAAGCTTCTTTTCGAAGTTTTTCTGCCTTATCTCTATCGGCGTGATTTTCATATGCTACTAAATTAATGTTCTGAAAGAACTTCCCAAACCGAAATCGTGCGATCGTCGCTACAAGATACTAACCAATTGCGATAATTCATCCAAAGGAGCTTATTCACGGAAGTGGCGTGCCCGGCATGCCGTGCTTTATCTATCACCTTAAGCAGTTTAAACTCAGTGGCATCCCACACCTTGATGGACTTGTCCATACTGCAGGTCACAAAGTACTTCCCTGATTCGCCAAACTCTATATGATTGATGGCGTACATGTGGCCCACGACCTCCTCCACCATCTGATAATCATTATCTAAATCCCAGAGTTTGAACCGTGCATCCCTGCTCGCGCTCATCAATACGGGCAATTGCGGATGATAACGAACCGAAAACACAGAAATTTCATGAGCTTTAAACTCCTTTTTCAGCTGTAAAGATTCAGTATCGAAAATCCTAATATGGTGGTCACTAAACCCTACAGCCATTTCCTTTCTTTCTGCTGACACTGCTATGCTCCTGGCGCTCTCCACACTCAGCTTTTTAGAAGCTAAAATCTGCAGGTCCCAGTCAATTTTAAAAACTTCACCCTCTCCCGTAGCCACAAAAATAGCCTCTGAGGTGGTCTGTATATCAAAAATAGCTTTGGTAGTAAGTGCCAAAGACCCAATCTCCTTTTTTGTATTTACATCCACCAGGTGAATGCCGCTGAAGTTTTGCCCGACCACCAATATATCCCGCTCCTTATTGTATGACATGCCATAGACACTGGCTGGCACCTTCACGATCATCTTGCCCGTGTCGGGAGATTTCAAGTCCCATAAAACCACCATACCATCCCCACCAGCGGAGAAAAAAGCAGAATCAGTGTAAGCACACAAGGTGTACAGGCTATCCTTATGCCCCGTTAAAGTATGCTGCTTTTTTACCTGAATTGAACTCATAATCAATAAATTGGGGTAAAATTAACCATAGGTGATCAGAATAGACTATGCCATTGTTATTATCTAAGCCAATCAGCCCATATTCTGCCTACGCAGTGTGGAACATTCAAGAAACCAATCAGGTTCTTTTGGGATTGATCAAAGAAGACGTACCCGAAGGGCTGAACCCTACAAGGCTGGCTGAATGGATCGTTGGGAGGATTCTCATCCAAAACCTGTGTGCACAGTTTGCGCTGAAATACCGGGGGCTCACGCCCAATGAGTCCGGCAAACCCTTTCTGATCGGATCCACTGCTGAAATCTCCATTTCGCACTCCTTCCCCATGGCGGCAGCCATGATCCACCTGCACAATCCTTGTGGTATAGACCTGGAACGTGCCCGTAACAAGCTGATCAAAATACAGGACAAGTTTATCAATGAACGCGAGATTGAATACCGGGATAATCTCCAAAAGCTATGTGCCATCTGGTGTGGCAAAGAAGTGCTTTACAAAATCTACGGTCGCCGGAAGCTGAGCATGCGGGATGAAACTTTCATTGAGTTTGAGACGGACAGTGTGATGAACGGAATCATCCAAAAGGATCAGATGGAACTGCACTACAGAATCCACTATGAAGCCGTAAGAGACTATTTTTTGGCTTATAGCCTTTAGCCTTTAGCCTTTGGCCTTGGGCTTTTGGCTTTTGGCTAGTTACTTAAGGGAACCCGATGTTTTTATCGTCCAGTTTGGTCAAAACTGTTTTGATCTCATCGCTCTTGTGGTAATCTCCCAGTTTCTCAAATGAGACAATGAGGTTGCGCAAGCATCGCAACACGATATCGATATTCGGACAGGGGTCGTAAAAAATCTCCTGCGGAGGAATGTCCAGATGATCCAGATAGTTGTCAATATCCTCCTTGGAGAAGATCAGGCCCTTATTGAACACATTAATGTAGAAATCAGACTGCTGGCTACGGTAAGTCAGGATGAAAAGGTTTGGCAGATTTACCCCATAAATAGGTAAATCCAGCTTGCGGGCGATCAGTAGATATACAGCGCAAAGGGAAATCGGATTTCCTTTTTTAGACTCCAGCACAGCATTCACCATGCTATTGGCCGGCGAATGAAAGTTCTTGGTATTGGCTCTGAATTTGAAGCGATTAAACAAAACACTGTTCATCACCCGCACCTGATCAAAAGGATTGAGATCTTCTCTGAACTCCCGCCAGACTTCCACATAGAGTTGATGGACCTGCTGACGAAGCTCCTCCAAATCAAGGTCAGGATACTGATAGGTAGCTACCAACCACAACCCCTCCAGCAAATCATCTTCGCGGTTTACCTTCCAATCCTCCAGACGCTCCTGAAAAAGCTCAAACTGCAGCGCATGAATGAGGTCCTCTATCCGGCGCTGAATGAGTGGGTTAAAGTTAGTTTCCCACTCCTGCTCCAACAGGGGTATCACACCCGTTCCAATTTCCATCAGCTTCTTTTCTACATGGGAGATGATCTCCTCGTCATCATCTTCCAGTAGGGTTACCAGTGCTTTAAGTTCGCTTTCCTTGATCAATTCTTTCTAAAAGTAGGATTATAAAAGACGAAATTAATAATTCTTATCACATGAATCGGGCAATCCACCCACCTTAAGTTTGAATAACCCCTACGTTCATGGGTTTTTCAATTTTAGCATGATCCGCTGCCGCAATCCCGGTAGATATTACCCGGCGCGTTTCCAGGGGATCGATGATGCCATCTACCCATAGCTGGGAAGCCGCATAATACGGACTGAGCTTGGCTTCATAAGAATCTGTAATCTCATCCAGCATGGTCTGCTGGTCTTCATCAGAAATCACTTTCCCTTTGGCTTTCATGGTAGATACCTTGATTTGCAGGAGGGTTTTGGCGGCTGATTTACCACTCATTACGGCTATTTGAGCATTTGGCCAGGCATAAATAAGTCTCGGGTCAAAGGCCTTGCCACACATGGCATAATTACCCGCGCCATAAGACGACCCCAGGATGATGCTAAACTTTGGTACCACGGAATTTGATACTGCGTTCACCATCTTAGCGCCATCTTTGATGATACCTCCATGCTCAGACCGGCTGCCCACCATGAACCCATTCACATCGTGTAGAAACACCAATGGAATCTTTCGCTGATTGCAATTCATAATAAAGCGCGCAGCCTTATCCGCAGAGTCACTATAGATCACCCCACCCATCTGCATCTCGCCCTTCTTGGTCTTGACCACCGTCCGCTGATTGGCCACAATACCCACACTCCAGCCATCTATGCGACCATAACCACAAAGGATGGTTTTGCCATAGAGCTCCTTGTATTGCTCAAAGTCCGAATCATCCACGAGCCGCTTGATGATCTCCAGCATATCGTACGGCGTGTTCCGATCATTCGGAAAAAGCCCATAAATTTCTTTGGGATCTTCCTTGGGTGGCTTAGGTTCCGCCCGATTAAATCCTGCCTTTTCAAAATGACCAATCCGGTCAAAAATATTTCGGATCGCCTCCAGGCACTCTTTATCCCCAGGGTATTTATTGTCTGTAACACCGGATATCTCACAGTGGGTAGTGGCCCCACCAAGTGTTTCATTGTCCACATCCTCTCCAACGGCGGCTTTGACCAGGTAGCTCCCAGCCAGAAAAATAGATCCGGTTTTATCCACAATCATAGCCTCATCTGACATGATGGGCAAATAAGCTCCACCAGCCACGCAGCTGCCCATAATGGCCGCTATCTGGATGATCCCCTCTGAAGACATGCGCGCATTGTTTCTAAACTGCCGACCAAAATGTTCTTTGTCAGGAAATATCTCGTCCTGCATAGGCAGAAACACGCCGGCGCTGTCCACCAGGTAGATGATCGGAAGCTTATTCTCTATGGCTATTTCCTGGGCTCTCAGGTTTTTTTTGGCAGTCATGGGAAACCACGCTCCTGCCTTCACGGTGGCATCGTTGGCTACAATCACACACTGCCTGCCGGACACTACTCCCAGGCCAGTAACCACTCCTGCGGAAGGACATCCACCCCACTCCTCGTACATTCCATCTGCTGCAAAAGCGCCCACCTCCAGAAAAGTGCCCATGGAATCCACCAAGAGTGCAATGCGTTCTCTGGCTGATAATTTCCCTTTTTGGTGAAGTTTCTCGATTTTTCCTTCGCCCCCACCTACATGCACTTTTTTGAGCTTTCGGTGAAGTTCGGAGATCAGTTGTTTATTTGAATCCTCGTTTTTGTTGAATTTAATATCCATAAAGATAATTTGGGGTGTTAAGGATAATTAAAAAAAGGGGTGACTAACCCCCTCATTTCATGTCTTCCATCACTTTCTTATGGCTCTTGCCCAAGGGCGAGAAAAAGTGCTTGGGATACTGATCCATATGAAGAATCAGTTTATCCAGATCGGTCATGGTCTGGTTTATGTTGTTGTACAAGGAGTCATCGCTGATCAGTTTTCCGAGCGTACCTTCCTCGCTTTTGATTTCATTGATCGTTACATTCAGGTTGTCCACAGCCCCGCGGATAGAAGCGAGGGTCTGGTTGATTTCGAGGTTACTCAATGAGTCTAATACCCCTCCTGTTTTCACCAGAATCGGATCTATTTTATCCAATTTGCTATTCAGTGTTTGTATAAGTATCGCAGTCCGGGTCATGATCACCGCCAGCTCAGCCTGATTCTCCAAAATAATCTCATTTACGCTCACAGTGGTTTTGCGTACTTCCTCTATCGTGGCATTGATCTTCTCTCCGCTTCCTTTAAGACCGATAAGGATCTCATTCACCCGAGTGATGGTTGTGTTCAGATTACTGGCCACAGGCTCTGCGCTTGCCAAAATCTCATTAAGTCCCTTGTCTACATATGAGGTAAGGGTATCTCCGGGCTGTATCGGATTATTGAGCGGTCCTACGGTCAGTACAATGCCTTTGCTCCCTAGAAAATCGGTATTCATCAGGGATGCCACGGTGGAATCTCCCAAAGTAATGGTTTCGTCAATATCCAACTCTACCAAAATAAGATTGCCCTGATTTTGCAACAGTCTGATGCGGCTAACCCGCCCCACTGTAAGTCCATTGATAATGACGGGGTTTGACTTATTGAGTCCATCCACATTATCGTAGACGGCATAGTATTTATGCGTAGGTGAGAAGAAATCTATCCCCTTTAGAAAATTGAAACCATAATATAAAAGTACACCTGTGACAAGCGCTATGAGACCTACTTTAAATTCTTTTGACATGCTAAGGCATTAGTTTATTAGTTCATGGACTCTAGTTCCATTTTATAATCACGAAAGGCTCTGTAAATACCGGATGCAATGTAAACCTGATTGAGTGGATCATTAAGCTCCTTCTCTTCTTTTTCATTGCTAAGGTACCCCACTTCGACCAAAACACTCGGCATAGCGGTGTTCCAAAGCACCCATAAACTGGATTGCTTGACACCCCGGCTCTTTCTTCCCACTCTGTTCTTAAACTGATCTTCTATCAGGCCAGCCAGTCTGAGGCTCCTCTCCTGGAAGGCTGACTGAGTCAGCGAAAAAAGAATATACGAGTCTGGTGACTCAGGGTTGAATCCATCGTATTTGGTTTCGTAGTTGTCTTCCAATAGAATTACGGAGTTCTCACGCTTTGCCACTTCGAAATTCCCAGCGGTATTCTGCACACCCATCACATAGGTCTCAGTTCCATAAATACTCGGATTAGACACCCAGTTGGCGTGAATAGAAATGAAAAGATCCACATCCTTCTTATTCGCCAGGTTAGACCGCTCATGGAGCTTCGGGAAGCTATCGTCGGTACGCGTATAAATCACCTCCACATCCGGGAGATTATCATTAATCACGCGCCCCACCTCCAGAGCAATTTTCAGTGCAATGTCTTTTTCCTTTGAGATGTTGCCATGCGTACCCGGATCTTTTCCTCCATGTCCGGGATCAATCACAATCTTCCGCACTTTGTACTTGGTAATACCTACGGTATTAAAGGAGCCCAGCACCAGCAGTATAGAAATGCCAAATGGAATTACAATATTTCTCATGCCTACTCGGTTATATCTTAAATTCCCATAATTTTACGCAAAATTGTAAATTTTTAACCAGTTAATAAAATCTGTCGGCTTGAGGAGAATTGCGCTAGTGACTATTTTTTTATCGATTGTTATTCGATTACAGGCGCAAGTTGATTCTACCTCCACTGAGTCCACTGATAAAGGCCTGGTTGGCTCCAATCCTGAGCTCCAATTTACAGGTTCAGACTTCATACAGGCCAACGATAGTTCCCGCCTGGCACTGATGCCGGCAGACTCCCTCATCGCACCTCCTGATTCCCTAGCGGCTCCCTCCAAAAAAGCCTCTAAAAAAAATGACATAGAAACCACTATCAACTATACTGCCAAAGATTCCATGATCTTCGAGATTGAGGACCGGAGGCTCTTTCTTTATGGCAACACCCATATAGATTACGGCAGCATCACCCTGGAATCTGACCAAACCACAATCGACTGGAACGAGCGAAACATTAAGTCGAAATACACATTGGATACACTGGGAAGAAAGCGTGGAAAACCGGTCTTTTCTCAAGGGGGCAGTGTTTATGAAACGGATGATATTCTTTACAATTTCAAGACCAAGAGGGCCATTATCAAGGGCGTAATCACGGAGCAGGATGGAGCCATCATGCATGGAGAGGACGTGAAAAAAAATGAGGAGAACGAACTCTTCATCAAAGGAGCCAAATACACCACCTGCAACTTGTCAGATCCTCACTTTTTCATTAAGTCGGAGAAAATCAAAGTGATTCCTGGAAACAAAGTGGTGTCAGGCCCCTTCAATCTTAAGTTTAGAGAAGTCCCCACGCCGTTGTGGTTTCCTTTCGGGATGTTCCCCCAACCTCGCCAAAAAGCTTCAGGCATCGTTTTTCCGTCATATGGCGAAGAGACCCGAAGAGGTTTTTTCCTAAGAGGGGGTGGGTATTATTTTGGCTTCAGTGAGTACTTTGACCTGAAACTGACCGGTGATGTGTACTCCAAGGGGGGGTACGCGCTTGATGCCACCACCAACTATAAGGTGAGGTACAAATTCAATGGGTCTATGAATTTTGCTTACAACAAGAACGTCACCGAAACGGAAACTGTACCCAATGAAACCAACGACTTCTGGATCCGCTGGAGTCATCGCCCTGAGACCCGAGGCAATTCCAGCTTCAGCGCATCTGTCAATGGTGGTACAAGAGGATTTAATACCAACAATAACGTCGCTATCTACAATCCACAGCAAAGCATCAGTTCTGAGTTTCAGTCTAGCCTGAGCTATAGTCAGAAGTTTCAGCGTATCCCATTCAATATGTCCTCTACCTTCAGGCAAAGACAGAATATACAATCAGGCATCTACAACATGAGTTTGCCTGATTTTGCGCTGAACATGAACAGGATGTACCCCTTCAAAAATCTGGTTAAGTCCTCCAATTCGCCGATCGCCAAAATAAGCTTTAGCCATAATTTTGTGGCCAAAAATGAAATCAGTAATTCACCTGTATCACCAACTGCATTAGGTTTCACCCCCATTAACGGTAATGTCACAGAAGACGAAGACCCAATCAAGCTGAACATAGAAAACCTGGGAGACATCTATGACCGATCTAAAATTGGAGGAAAGCACACTATTCCGGTCTCTACGTCTTTTAACCTTCTAAAGTACTTCACAGTAAGCCCTAGCTTTAACTATCAGGAGGTCTGGTATACCCGCGAGCTGGACTACACCTTTGTGCCGGAGCAAAATGGTGTGAGAGTAGATACCGTAGAGGGCTTTTCAAGAGCTGGCAGCTGGAGCTCCGGCGCTTCCGTCAATACCCGGATGTACGGGATGTACTATGTGAGGGGTATTGCTGGTATAGAAGCCATCCGCCATGTAATGACTCCCAGCCTATCCTTCAGCTACAACCCAGACTTTGGTGATGAAAAATACGGAGTATACGAAACGGTACAGATGGATACCCTAGGGCGAACGAAGCGGTTATCCAAATATCAGAATTTCGCTTACGGAAGTCCATCAGGAAATGAAAGTCGGACTGTGAGCTTCGGCCTCACCAACAACCTGGAAATGAAAGTACGGGCAAGGAAAGACTCCGTCAATGAATTCAAAAAAGTAAAAATCTTTGAGAACCTTTCCGTCAACAGTGGCTACAACTTCGCGGCAGACTCCTTTCGACTAAGCAACATCAACTGGAATGCCAGAACAAGTTTTTTCAACCAAAAGGTGAACCTCACCCTGAGTGGTGCCTATGACCCTTACCTCTACATTGAAGACGGAACCTCCTCTGGACAAAAAATAGATCGCTACGCCTGGAACAACGGCGAAGGAATAGGCACATTGAGAACCCTGAGCTCCCAGGTGAGCTTCTCGCTAAAGCCTAAGGGATCCAAAGAATCCAATGATAATCCAAATAGCAACCCCAATGACCGCAGTGCATTTGCTGACGATGGCGCGGCAATAGACAGAAGTCCGTTTGGCACAGAAGACGAAAAAGAATACATCAAGCAAAATCCGGAGGCATATGTGGACTTCAATGTGCCTTGGTCTCTTCGAGTGGCCTATAATGTGAACCGAACCAAAAACGGACTGGATGATGCGCTCATCTCCAGCCATGGTGTTCAGTTCAGTGGTACATTGGGTCTCACAGACAAAACGCAGATCACGTTCAACTCTGGGTATGATATCAAAAACAAGGATTTTACTCAAACTAATATAGGAGTGGCCCGTGATCTGCACTGCTGGACGCTCAACTTCTCGTGGGTACCTTTTGGCAGGTACCAATCGTTTAGTCTCATCATTCGACCGAAATCGGCACTCCTGCAGGATTTGAAAATCGAAAAGCGACGAAGCTTCCAGGATTTCTTTGGTCAGTAATCAGTTGATCTTTCCATTTCCAAATGAGAACGATAATGTGTTCATTTGTGACCCAAACCAGCCTTTGTTAAAATGTCCATCCAGACTATGCGCACTTGCATCATCGTAGAAGATGAAATACACCATCAGGATCTTTTGTCCTTTTATCTGAAAAAGACAGGTGGAGTTCAAGTTCTCGGCATGTACACGGACACTGTGAATGCCGCCATCCAAATTGAAAAACAAAAACCTGACTTTATCTTTCTAGATATCAACATTTCAGGACTAGAAGGACCCGAGTTTATCGACTTGCTTGAACATCGTCCGAAAATCATCATCGTCTCTGCACATTCTGAGGATTTCATGGCGGCTCATTACAGTGAGATTCCCTATGCCGCATTTGTTCAAAAACCCATCGATCTGATCAAACTACAAGAGGCCCTGGCCCACATTAATTGATCTGCCTATCCAAAATCTGGCACTCCTGAATATTGTTGATCACACATTGAGAAAACTTTTTTAGATATTGTTCAACTATGTATTTTTGCCATCCAAAAGATAAAATCCATGGGAAGAGCATTTGAATACCGCAGAGCAGCCAAAGAGGCACGTTGGGACAAGATGTCCAAGATATTTCCAAAACTGGCCAAAGCCATCACTGTAGCGGTGAAAGAAGGAGGAGCCGAACTGGAAACAAACTCCAAGCTGCGCACGGCTATCCAGAATGCCAAGTCGCAGAACATGCCCAAAGACAACATCGAAAATGCCATCAAAAGAGCATTGGGCAATGACGCTGCAGATTACATAGAGGTGACCTATGAAGGAAAAGGTCCGCACGGTGTGTTGGTATTTGTGGAATGTGCCACCGACAATACCACGCGAACGGTAGCCAACGTAAAGTCCTATTTCAATAAAGCTGGCGGCGGCATAGTCCCCAATGGCTCCCTGGAGTTCATGTTCAGTCGCAAAGCTGTATTCGAGTTTGAAAAACCTGAAGGAGTGGAACTGGAAGAACTGGAGTTGGAGCTAATAGATGCAGGCCTTGAAGAAATAGAGACAAATCAGGAAATGGTTTATCTATATGCAGATTACACCAACTTTGGCTCCCTGTCCAAAGCCCTGGAAGATCAGAACATAGAAGTGAAAAAAGCCAGTCTGCAAAGGATTCCCACTAGCCCGGTGGAGTTTACCGATGAGCAGATGGAAGAAATAGAAAAAATGCTGGATAAGATAGAGGATGACGATGACGTGCAGGCCGTCTATACCAACATTGCCTAAGATTTCAATTCAGGTATGACGCCTGTCATACCTGAACCAACCTTCTCCCCGCCTCTTTCACGGCGTAAGACTTGATCTCTTCAAAGGAATGCTCATCCAGGTTAGCCAGAGAGTTTTCCAATTCCTGCGGAACCTCTTTTCCCTCGGAGTCCCACCAATCATTGGCCACTGTCTTGGCAGCTGACTCATCAATATCAAAAAGATGGAGATGTGAGTCTGATATGACCCAGGCACGATCTTTATCTGCATATTTCTTAAATATCATCCCTCTGATATTGGTGGCAGTTTGATCACCACTTTTGAAATACGCTTCCGTATAAGTCATGGTGTCGGGCTCCGTCATGATGTTGTCCCAGAATTTTCGGGAGGAGATGATCTGCGCAGTGGACACCAGGTAAGCAGACTCTCTTTCGAGCGGACTACCACTCAGATCACAGGAGGCTTTGAATTTTTTCTTTTTGCTAAACAGGCTGAACATGGCGACTTAATTAGAGTTTTTGACCATTTAGTTTACTCCTCCAGCGCAAAAAGGTTACCAAAAGCTCGTCAAGATCTGCGGCAATTTGATGGACGGTAGTCCCAAATCAGCCAATATTGATTTGGGGATCTACAATTTCATAGTCCTGTGGTGAGAGCATATGTCGGGGAATATTCTTCCTGATGTATTCCCCAAGCTTGTCGATAAACCTTTGCTTGTCGTAGTGCTTGGTCATGATGAGGCTAATCTCCCGGGCCTTTGGTTTACCGCCAATCGGGATCACACGCTCCTCCTGTTCCTCATCCAAACTCAGCATGCTCAGCTCTGGCAGAATGGTCATCCCACCTTTGGTGTCCACTATCCTGATCAGCGCATCGATGGAGTTGCTCCGATAGATGAAATGCTTATGCTGTCTGATTTTATTCAGGTCACAAAAATTATTGATCTGGTCCCGAAAACAGTTGCCCTCATTCAAAAGCCAGAGTTCGTCATAACTGATATCCTGAAGGTCGAAATGAGTCTTGGTCTCGGGCTGAAAAGACATATACAGAAAGAACTTTTCATAAAACAGAGGCTCAAAAACGATCCCTGCAACACTGATGGGTGTGGAGATGAGACCAACATCCAGACTCCCATCCCGCACCCCGGCCACCACATTTTCCGTGGTAAGCTCGTGGATATCGAGGCGAAATTCCGGGTAATCCTTCTGCAGATCGTCTGAAAACAATGGAACCAGAAATGGTGCCAGGGTGGGGATCACCCCTACGCGAATCACGTCGTTGTACTGCTGACTGAGCTCCTGAGAGAAATTAATCAATCGCCGTGCATCCGTCAAAATCTGCTGCGAACGCTCAAGAAATCTCTGCCCATCTCTGGTGATCTCGATAGGTGAGGTATTCCTGTTAAACAGCTTTATTCCGATTTCCTCTTCCAGTTTTTTGATCTGAGAACTAAGTGCGGGCTGTGTGATCCCCAATCGCTCCGAGGCCTTGCTGAAACTGCCAATTCGCCAAAGCGTCAGGGCATAATCTAGTTGGTTCAGTGTCATAACTTAAAATTATGTCAGTAAGATTTCAATAAATACCCCTAATGTATCTTTTTCTAAAAATTCCCAAAGGAAGCGACCAAACGAGTAACCAGACAAGTGAGCCACCTGTAAGAAAACAAAGACAGAAATGGTACATTAATTACTTTTTTCATAAATTCATAGGGATGGTAGCCGGCCTCCTTGATCATTTCATCATATCACCCCTCCAAAAATGAAAGAAATTCAATACCTCAGCATACAAGGGAGTTGCGCTCCGTCTTTCTGGTTTAAGGATCATGATGCACAGAATTTTCGCTCCCTCATCGAGTCACTTACACTCAGTCACTCGCTGATCATTTCCTCCATTTATCGGACGGATGTATTTTTCATGGCTGAAGAAGATCGTCTGGATCTGATCATGCGCACCTGGTCCACTTTCAAGCAGCATACTTTTGATCAACACTTAAAAGGGAAGTTTACTCGGGCCAACAATCGAAAAGAAGCCTTTGAACTCTATTTCGATACATTGTTTCACCTCATCAAGCATCCAAAACACCACGAACGATACAGGCTACGCCTGAATGAAATCCAGCGACTCGAAAGCAACAATCCCATCTTAAGAGCGCTAATGGAATGTGACATGCTTCTCACCGAAAAATACCGCGAACAGCAGGTGAAGTATGTAAGCCTGGCCACTACTGAACAGGTCGGTCAGTATATTCCTTCGTGTGAGAACTTTAGTTTACTGGCCCACGAAAGGCTCAGCAAATTGAATTACAATTAATTCGGGTGGTGCGGCTTCATTCATACTTCGGATGAATGAAATATATTATCTTCATGGGAGTTACTATAAGGAAAGAAGAAACCCATGAAAAAACTGATACTCGCTCTTATCTTTTGCTCTCCAGCTTTATTATTTGCACAAAAAGGAACCATTTTCCCAAACCTGGCTGGTGAAAACCTCATGCATGGAGAAGTGAATTTACCGGAAGATGTGAAAGGAAAGCATACATTGATTGGTCTGGCTTTTTCCAAGAAATCTGAAAAATTCCTCAACTCATGGTTTACCCCCGTCTATGACCAGTTGATCAAAGAACCTGAGGCAGGTCTGTTTGCATTCAGTTACGATGTGAACGTCTATTTCGTGCCCATGCTCACAGGAGCCAAGCGACCAGCGTATCAGCAGGTGATGAAAAACGTGGAAAAGGATGTGGACCCACGCCTGCACCCAAATGTTCTTTTCTATCAGGGCACACTGAAAGAATACAAAGATGCCCTGAATATCACGGACAAAGACTTACCTTATTTTTACCTGCTCGATAAAGAGGGCAAAATCATATATGCCACCTCAGGCTTACATAGCCGTGCCAAATTGCAGAAAATAGTTGATGAGTTGCCCTTTGAGTAACTAGCTTAGCGGCATGGAGCAAGGACCTATTGGCATTTTTGATTCGGGATATGGCGGACTCACGGTTCTGCGGGAGATTGTGAAAGTGTTGCCTCATCATGATTTTTTGTACCTGGGTGATAATGCCCGTACCCCATACGGCAACCGATCTTTTAAAACCATCTATGAGTATACGCTGGAGAGTGTCAAATATCTACTGAATGAAGGTTGTCCACTGATCATTCTGGCCTGCAATACCGCTTCAGCGAAAGCTTTGAGAACCATACAACAGCGAGATCTCCCGGGCCTGGCACCCGACAGACGAGTGCTGGGGGTGATCAGGCCAACGGCCGAGGTGATTGGGCAATACAGCCAGACCGGGCATGTGGGTGTACTTGGCACCAGCGGTACGGTAAATTCTGAGTCCTACTTACTGGAAATCAAAAAGCAATCACCGGAGCTCAAAGTATTCCAACAAGCCTGCCCCATGTGGGTGCCACTGGTGGAAAACGGAGAGCACGACTCTGAGGGGGCGGACTACTTTGTGGAGAAGTACCTCCGGGAGCTTTTCAGTCAGTCGGAAAAAATAGACACACTCCTCCTTGCCTGCACACATTATCCTCTGCTGATCAAAAAGATCATGACCCGGATTCCGGCTGGCATCACCGTACTGAATCAGGGCGAAATTGTCGCCCCCAGCCTTGAAGATTATCTGAATCGTCATCCGGAAATTTCAGATTTTTGCCTCAAAAACCATCAACTTCAATTTTTGACTACTGACGAAACTGAAAACTTCAATAAAAAAGCAAAGACCTTTTTTGGGCAGTCAATTTTAAGTGAATTTGTGCATCTTTAAGAGACAAAACCTGACACATGGCTTTCAACGAAGAGACGGCTCAGCGAATCCGTATGGCAATGGATTTGATTCACTCTTTTCAGTATACTGAAAAGAAAATGTTCGGTGGACTCTCATTTCTCTATGAGGGAAAAATGACTGTGGGAGTGGTGAAAGACGACCTGGCGGTGAGGGTAGTTGCGGATAAAATGGAAAAAGTACTTACCGAACCACATGTACGTCCCATGGATTTCACCAAAAGTGCCATGAAGGAATTTGTCTATGTAAGTGCTGATGGATTTGATACAGAAGAGCAATTGATGGGGTGGATAAATCTCGGAATAGAGCACGCTAAAAGTAAGATTGGATAAGAATGAATTTGGAGATTGGTAAATTAGGACATACTGAAAAGGCACCCATGGATTTGCTATTCAAGGCGGATCCTTCGATAGAGATGATCGAAAAGTACCTATACTCAGGGGAGTGCTATCTGGCCAAGATGAACGATGAGGTGGTGGGCGTATTTGTGCTTATGCCTAACAACCCCCAGGAAATGGAGCTCAAGAATATCTCCATTGTCGATCAATATCAGGGTCAGGGCATTGGTAAAGAAATCATCAAATATGTAATGCGCATCTCCAAAATGGAGGGCTACGAATACCTGGTTGTGAAAACCGCTGACACGAGTGCGGATACCATCAAGTACTACGAGAAGATGAAATTTGAGCACTATTTTGTTGCCAAAGGTCACTTCCTCAAATACTATAACCAACCCATTATCGAAAACGGCAACCAGGCCATTGATCAGGTGGCCATGAGAAGAAAATTGTAAAAAAAGAGGCCGCTCAATGCATTGAGCGGCCTCTTTCTTTGTCAACTTGTCATTGAAGACCTCATCCCTCGATCCAACTTTGTACTTCTTCTTTGGTAGGATTCTGCACATCGTTCAGCTTTAGTTTTTTTCGAGTGCCACACACATCATTGTGCAATTTGTTTACATCGCTGTGTTTGATCTGTTCAATGGTATTGAGCGCCAGTTTTCGAATGATCGGCAAGAGATCGGCTCTGATTCCAAGCGCCATTAGCTCAGCATCCGTCACGATTTTAGCTTTTTTCTCAGCTTTCATCTGAGGGAAGAAAAGCACATCCTGAATAGAGTTGGAGTTGGTCATAATCATGGTCAGTCGATCAATACCCAGGCCTACACCTGCAGTAGGTGGCATCCCAAACTCCAGTGCTCTGAGAAAGTCCTCATCCAGTGCCATCGCCTCGTCATCACCACGCTTAGCCAGCTCCATCTGATCCTCAAATCGCTTGCGCTGATCGATAGGATCATTGAGCTCAGAGTAGGCATTCATGATTTCCTTGCCATTGCAAATGGCCTCAAACCTTTCCACCAGACCAGGCTTGGATCGGTGCTTCTTGGTCAATGGTGACATCTCTTCCGGGTAGTCCGTGATGAAGGTTGGCTGAATCAGCTGCCCTTCGCACTTCTCCCCAAAAATCTCATCTATGAGCTTCCCTTTGCCCATGCTATCGTCTACAGATACATGCAGTTTCTTAGCCGTTTCTCTCAGCTCAGCCTCCTCCATGGTGGAAATATCGATGCCTGTAAAGTGTTCTATGGCTTCAAACATGGTGAAGCGCTTCCATGGGCGCTGAAAATTAATTTCATGTGGCCCCACCTGTACTTTAGTATCTCCGTGCAGGTTGATGGCGATTTGCTCCACGAGCGCCTCCATCAGGTCCATCATCCAGTTGTAGTCCTTATAGGCCACATAGAGCTCCACTTGTGTAAATTCAGGATTGTGAAAGCGTGACATCCCTTCATTCCTGAAATCTTTGGCAAACTCATAGACCCCATCAAATCCACCTACAATCAGCCGCTTGAGGTAAAGCTCATTGGCTATTCGCAGGTACAACTTCATGTCCAGCGTATTGTGATGGGTCTCGAAAGGACGCGCCGCAGCACCTCCATGAATCGGCTGAAGGATGGGCGTTTCCACCTCCAGATATCCTTTGTCATTCAGAAAATCCCGGATGGTGTTCACCAGCTGGGTACGTTTCTTAAAGGTCTCCTTGATGTGTGGATTAACGATCAGGTCGAGATAACGCTGCCTGTAGCGCTGCTCCGGATCGGTAAAGGCATCATAGGTTTTCCTATTCCCCTCTTCATCCTCCACCTCTTTGACGATGGGGAGTGGTCGCAGAGATTTACTCAGCACCTTCAGACTGGTCACATGAATGGAAATCTCTCCCACCTGAGTGGTAAAAACATAGCCTGTGATCCCGATGATGTCCCCTATGTCCAGACGCTTTTTGAATACTTCATTGTAGAGACTCTTATCCTCTCCCGGGCAGATGTCGTCACGACGAAGATAAATCTGAATCCTGCCTGAGCTATCCTGTATTTCCGCGAAGGAAGCCGATCCCATGATCCGGCGACTCATTAGTCTTCCGGCGATAGAGATGTTCTTATAGTCCGTTTTATTGCGTTCGTAGTTTTCGTGAATGTCTTTGCTGCTTACGTTCACCTCAAAAAGGTCCGCAGGATAGGGATCTATCCCCATTTTCATCAAAGCCTCTCGCTCGTTTCTTCGCTGGATTTCTTGTTCGCTTAGCATTTTTTATGATTTACTTCGTCTTCTTTTCAATTCCTTTCTGATCAGGCTATACTCCCGACCGCTCTGACCAGCTATAGAGGTGTTCTCATCGGCCCTTCTGAATAAATAGGGCAGCACTTTTTCTACCGGGCCATACGGGACATACTTGGCCACATTGTAGCCCAGACTAGCCAGTTTGAAGGAAATATTATCGCTCATTCCCAGAAGCTGTGCAAAATACACCCGGTCATCAGATTTCTTTATGCTGTGGGTGTCCATGAGGTTCACCAGTAGCTGACAGGATTCTTCATTATGCGTACCAGCACAGAGCGCAAACTTGTCGATATGCTCAATGGCAAACTGCAGTGCCTGGTTATAATCGTAATCTGTTTCCTTCTTGTTAGTTTGAATCGGATCCGGGTAACCTTTCTCCTCGGCTCTATCCCGTTCCTTTTCCATGTAGGCACCTCGCACCAGCTTGGCCGCAAAGTAGCAACCCGCTTTGGTCACCTCCTCAAAACCGGCCTTCATGTTGGCCAGCGCTTCATGCCTGTACAGCTGATAAGTATTGTACACATAAGGCTTTTCCTTATTGTATTTCAGCATGAGGTCATAGGTAATGCGGTCGATTACATCCTGTATCCAGGACTCCTCCGCATCAATCATAAATTTCATATCATTCTGCACAGCCCTTCCCACGATGGTGTCTATTCGTTCGAGTACTCTGTCGAAGCGCTTCTCCTCCGGAGGGGTGAGTTGTTCTCCCTTTTGCTTCTTTTCCATTAATCTGGTAGAAGCTATCCCTGTCATTTTGAGTACGCAAAAGGGTATGCTTACATGCTGTTTGGCATATTCAGAAACACGCAACGCCTCCTCCACAGCTTCGTCGTAGCCATCCTCAGAGGCTTCACCCTCTACTGAATAATCCAGGATCGTCTTTACGTTGGACTGGGCCAGTAAAATCATTCGGGGCTCGCTCCCTTCTATGGATTCTCCACCACAAAACTGATCAAAAAGAGTATTCCTGATCAAGCCTTTTACAGGCAGACGCATCTTGAGAGCTGCGCTTGTCACAGAGGTACCCAACTTCACTACCCAGGGGTAATTCATGGTAGAGAACACAAAATGAGACTTCCGGAGCCTGGCGGTACTCTTGTGCGCAAATGCAGTTGCCGTATCTTCGAAGTTGATTTTTGAATTTTCTGACATACTTTTGAAAACTGACGGCAAAGATAGTAAGCCCTCAATCATTTTTTCACCTTCATTACAACTGTTACTCTTTATAATCAAGTACTTTGAAAATACCAGCCTACATCACGCTCACCGACGACCCTGCAAATAAGCTTCAATCGCTTTTGGAAACCTTTAAACCGGACAAAATCGCTTATCTGGTGGATGAAAACACCAGGGAACATTGCCTCCCCTTGTTGGGAGTAGGTGACTATGCTGAAATCATCCAAATCCATAGTGGCGAGATCTTCAAAAACCTCAATAGCTGTGAACTCATCTGGGCGGCACTCACCACGAGTGGCTTTAGCCGAAAATCTATGCTGGTCAATGTGGGTGGAGGAGTAATTGGCGATATGGGTGGATTCGCTGCATCTACTTACAAGCGGGGAATTCGGTTTATCAACATCCCCACCACACTGCTGGCCGCTGTTGATGCCAATATCGGTGGGAAATTGGGAATCGATTTTCGGGGTTTCAAAAACCACATTGGTGTCTTTAATGACCCGGATGCGGTAGTCATCTCCGATTTATTTCTAAAAACACTGCCCGAGCGAGAGCTCCGATCCGGCTTTGCAGAGGTGATCAAGCATGGACTCATCTACGACAAGGACTATTTCCACCAAATCAGCCAATCAAGTTTCCCCAATCTTAACTGGACTGAGGTGATTAAGCGGTCGGTGGAAATCAAAAGTGAGGTGGTAGCTCAAGATCCCCGTGAGGCCGGGCTCAGGAAAATCCTAAACTTTGGGCACACCCTGGGGCATGGTATTGAAACATGGTATCTCAACTCCAGACAGTCACTACTGCATGGTGAAGCCATTTCCATTGGGATGATTCTGGAGGGCTTTCTGGCCAATAAACTGGGGAAGCTGAGTATATCAGACCTGAATGAGGTGTCTAACTATCTCATTTCGGTTTTCGGGAAATTTGATTTACCTCCTATCCATGAGATTATGCCGCTGATGCTACAGGACAAAAAAAATGTAGGCAATGAAATTAGTTTCTCATTGCTGGATGGGGTGGGTAAGTGCTCTTTTGATGAGTTAATTGACCTGAAGTGGATCGATGAATCGTTCCAATATTATCAAAACCTCAAATAAATAGATTTTCCTTTTCCTCAATCCCGTTTTGCGCACTAGTTTTGGTGGTCTTTGCTTTGTTTTTCATTACTTTCTTTGGAGTAGCAACTAAAAGCGTCAATGAACCTACTAAAACTGTAGCGATAAGGGTTCCTATGGTTTTTGATAAAGACATAATTAATCATTAAGACAATTGTATAACGTAAACAGTTGTAATGCTGTTATACCTTACTTTAAATATATATTCTGCTTGAAATATCTCGTTAAGAAATTCGACCAACACCTCCTCGGAACCGTGCAATTAACCTCTTCAAAGAGTGAAAGTAACCGGGCGCTGCTTATCAATGCATTGAGCGGTAATCAGCTTCAGCTTCACAACCTGTCTGCAGCACGCGACACTCAGACCATGGAGCGTCTTTTGAAGGAATCAGGTGAGGTATGGGATGTATTGGATGCCGGCACCACCATGAGATTTTGCACTGCATTTTTAGCCATCAAGGGCTCCGGACAAACCATCACTGGCACTCCCAGAATGTGCCAGAGACCTATCGGAGTTTTAGTGGGTGCCTTAAGAAAGCTGGGAGCAACGATAGAATATCTTGGGGAAGATGGCTATCCGCCATTGAAAATCTCAGGAATCAAAAACCAACAAACCAGCCTGATAGAAATACCAGGAAACATCAGCAGCCAGTTTATCAGTGCGCTGCTCATGATCGGGCCAAGTCTACCCGACGGACTTACCCTACGGCTCACCACCGAAGTATTCAGTAAGCCCTACATAGAAATGACCCTCGATCTGATGAGGCGATTTGGAGTAGAGTCACTGTGGGAAGGCAACGAAATCAAAATAGCCCCTCAGGCCTACTCATCAGGTGCCTACACCATAGAGAGTGATTGGTCAGGAGCGAGCTATTGGTACTCCCTGGCTGCGCTTGGGATGAATTCTGAACTTACACTTCTGGGTCTTCGATCGGAAAGTCTGCAGGGAGATCAGGAGATAGCCACCATCATGGAAAAAATGGGGATCAAAACCACATATGATGACAAAGGCGCTACCCTGACACAAACCAGTGAGGTGGCAGGAGAAATCGAAATAAACTTCAAAACCTGCCCCGATCTGGCCCAAACAGTGATGGTGACCGCTGCAGCGAAGGGAGTTACCCTGAAGATGACCGGACTGGAAAGTCTTCGCATCAAAGAAACCGACAGAATAGCGGCTATGCAAAATGAACTCCGAAAGCTTGGGGCGAGCCTGATCGAGGAAGGGAGTACATGGACGATGATCCCGGGAACCTTACCAGTGACCGTGGAGACGATCGATACTTATGATGACCACCGCATGGCCATGGCTTTTGCGCCGTATTGTGCCATCAACGATATCACCATAGATGACCCCTCCGTGGTTCAAAAATCTTACCCTGATTTCTGGAAGGATTTTCGGAGTGTGGGAGTAGTGATTGAACAAATCTGACTTTTTTAGGTCATTTGAAAATCTGCCGACAATTGAGCCTGCGTAAGTAGATCAGACAACTTTTTGATCTACACAATGGTTATCTTGTCTCAGCAGATGAAAACCAGTACGGCCATATTACTCTTTACCCGCAGGGAAAAAGATGAAATCCGATCCAAATCGCTTCATCCTACCCCCAAGGTCATTAGGTATTTTCAGAACCGAACGAGAAACCTGATTTCCAAAACCAACCTGCCGGTATTTGAGAAAGTGGATATGGAGCCAACCCAAGGCCCCATAGAAGTCCGTTTTTTTCTAGCTATAAAAGAAGTATTCGATCAGGGTTTTGAAAACGTCATTGTGGTTGGCAACGATTGCCCCCAGTTGAAATCAGCTGATCTGATCCTTGCCAATGAGCTACTGCTCTCCCGCGATCTGGTCATCGGTCCGGATAGTCATGGCGGCGCCTACCTTATCGGTATCTCCAAAAAGATATTTCACAAGGATTGGCTGGTCAATCTGCCCTGGCACACCAACCGCTTCTGCGAGGTGCTTTCCTCCGTTTCGAAAAACGTCGCCCACCTGGAGCCGCTTTCAGACATTAACCGTCCGGAGGATTTTGTTGAGGTACTCAAAACCAAAATACGACGATCAATCCTGCTGCCTTTATTGCACTTGTTAGGTCAAACCTTTCTGCCAGCAATCTGGTCATTTTCATGTAAGCCACGGCTCCTGGTCGCAAATCTCCCCTTACGAGCCCCCCCTTCCTACTAAGTTCCTTCATTGCCCTTCGAATTATTTATTCACTGAGCCAGCAGGCTCATAATCCTCTATTTAACAGATGAAAGAGACTTATTATAACCGCGAAGACCTTGGGAAATTTGGCAACATCACAGAATTTCAACAGGAATTAGGAGATAAATTTTTTGACTATTACGGGAGTGTATTCGCCCCGGGAGCTTTGACTGCCAGAGAAAAATCACTGATCGCACTGGCCGTAGCCCACGCCATCCAGTGCCCCTATTGTATTGACGCCTATACGTCAGACACTCTAAAAAAAGGGGTGGACGAAGAGCAAATGATGGAAGCCATACATGTAGCTGCAGCCATACGTGGTGGAGCCTCGCTGGTGCATGGTGTGCAAATGATGAATCAGGTGAAAGACAAAATGATGTGAGGCCACCCCTCCGTTTTGAAAACCCATTAATCTGATAATCATGAATTTAGCAACACTCAAGCGACAAAACCATAACCTTGCTAACACCAATCGGCAGATTGAAATCCTGGACGATCATGAAGCGATAGGCATTCCCAGCTTTCAGGAAAAGCTGCAAAACATTGGCCTGTTCCCACTCAAGTCTACGGGAATAGAAATATTTCAAATCAACGTAGGGAAGATGTGCAACCAGGTGTGCAAACACTGCCATGTGGATGCCGGGCCTGACCGGCAGGAGATCATGACCAAAGAGACCATGCAGCAAGTCCTGGATGCCCTCAGGGGCACAGAGGTGAAAACGGTAGACCTGACCGGTGGTGCTCCTGAGATGAACCCTGACTTCCGGTGGTTTGTGGAGGAAATAACGGCCATGGGAAAATCCGTGATTGTGCGATGCAACCTGACAATCATTCTCGCTAATCCTAAGTATCACGACCTGCCAGATTTTTTCAAAAAACACAAAGTAAACGTGGTTTCCTCACTCCCCTACTTTGCCGCCAAACGCACCAACGCCCAGCGCGGAGAGGGGGTATTTGAAAAGTCCATCAAGGCACTGCAGATGCTCAATGAGGTGGGCTACGGAATGCCCGGTTCCAACCTCAAACTGGATCTGGTGTACAACCCATCCGGGGCATTTCTACCTGGAGACCAGGCCGAGCTTGAGCAGCAGTTCAAGCAAAAACTTTTGGATCTATACGAAGTTCAGTTCAACGAGCTTTTCGCCATCACCAACTTGCCCATCAGTCGTTTTTTGGACTACCTGATCACTTCTGAAAACTACGAGGACTATATGCACGAGCTCGTCAATGCCTTTAATCCGGCAGCTGCGAGTGGCGTGATGTGCAGAAACACACTCAGCATCAGCTGGGATGGATACCTCTACGATTGTGACTTTAATCAGATGCTGGACCTGAAGCTCGAAGACGTGCCTGTTCACATTTCAGATTTTGATTTGATCTCCACCAACGAGCGCACCATACGCATCAGCCAGCATTGCTTTGGCTGCACAGCCGGAGCAGGCTCCAGCTGTGGGGGAGTCACTACGTAAAACCTAAAAACACCATTAATGTAAATCTCAAAATGGAATACTTAGAAGTAACCAAAGACATCTACAAACAAGCGGCCATCACCCCTGATGTAGGACTGTGCTGTACGACCACCCCTATTTGGGCATTTCCGGGGCTGGAAATCCCAAAAATCATGCAGCAGATGAACTATGGATGTGGGAGCACAGTACACCCCCGCGACCTCATCAATGATCCGAGAATCCTCTACGTTGGTGTAGGCGGAGGCATGGAGCTGTTGCAGTTCGCCTACTTTAGCCGTCAGAGAGGTGGTGTCATAGGTGTGGACATTGTGGATGAAATGCTGGAAGCCAGCAGAAAAAACTTCAAAATAGCCGAGCAGGAAAATCCTTGGTTTCAGGAAAACTTTGTGGACTTACGCAAGGGTGATGCGCTTAATCTGCCAGTAGAAGACTCCACGATTGATGTGGCTGCTCAAAACTGCCTCTTCAATATTTTTCATGAAGAAGATCTTAAGAAAGCACTGGAGGAAATGTATCGGGTACTGAAGCCTCATGGGCGATTGGTGCTTTCTGATCCGGTCAGCGAATCATCCATGCCTGAGGCATTGAAAAATGATCCCAAACTGAGAGGACTCTGTCTGAGTGGGGCGCTACCCCTAAAAGATTATATCAAGCTAATTACCGATGCTGGTTTTGGAACGATCGAGATTCGCGCCAAGCGCCCGTATCGAATCCTTGACTCCAAGAATTACGATACCTCGGAGACTATCTTCATCGAAAGTGTGGAGGTTTGCGCCATCAAAGACCCTATGCCTGCGGATGGACCGTGCGTTTTTACTGGCAAAACGGCTATCTATTTTGGAGACCAGGAATACTTTGATGACCACAATGGTCACGTGATGACTCCCAACCAGCCGCTGGCGGTATGTGACAAAACAGCCCAAAATTTGGCCGCATTGAAGCGGGATGACATTTACCTCTCCGAAAGCACCTATCACTACGATGGAGGGGGATGTTGCTAAAAGATCAATGATAGAAGCGGATTAACCTCCGCTTTTTTTACTTTTACTACCTAAACACCCCCAAAAATCTTGCATTTACTGAAATCCATATCGCGATACACCCTACTCGCTCTCATCCTATCAGCTTGTGTGCCTTCCGTCTCCTATTACAACTGGGTGGCTCCTGATCATGAATTCAAAAAATTTGATAAGATTGCCGTTTTTGGGCTAACCCGAGACCTCCAGGATGCCAGCGATTTTGAAGTGGGAATGGTAGGTCAGCTCAGAAAAGACGGATACCTCTCCATTCCAGGCATGACCGTAATTCCTCCTGAATGGGTAAAGGACCTGGATGTAAAGAGCATTCGCAAACATCTCATATCCAAGGGTGTGGATGCTGTGATCTCTCTTGCCGTGGTAGATGTGAGCACCAGAGCTATTTTCGTGTCAGGGTCCAATTACATTATTCCGGCAGACAGAAGCCGCTTTGGGAACACCTACATCAGTACCTACAAGGAAATCTATCAGCCAGGTTATTACACCCAATCCAGCACCTTCATCTACGAAGCACATGCCTACGACCTCACCTCAGAGGATGTGAACAATAACCTCATCTGGACTTATCAATACAAATATGACGCAGCAACCCCGGGTGTTCCTCAGCTCAGTCCGTTTGCACGTACGCTCATGGATGCATTGAAAAGGGACAGAATCTTATAAGTTCCAAATCCCCCTTTAGCTTAATCATTTTATATTCGCTTCATGAAAAAAGCACTCTTCCTTATTCTCTTCCTACCTCTAGGTGTTTTTGGTCAGGACCATACGGCCATGATCAAAAAAATATACGACCATCAGCTTTCTGAAAGCCCCGTATATGAAAACCTAAGGGCACTTTGTAAAGAGATTGGGCCAAGGCTGTCAGGCTCACCCCAGGCAGCAGCCGCAGTGGAATACACCCGCCAGTTGATGGTAGACTATGGCTTTGATACGGTGTATTTACAGCCTGTGATGGTTCCGAAATGGGTGCGGGGAAGCACAGAAATCGCCAGAATCACCAATTCTGACAAGGTCGGTACACGAGAATTAAGAACCGTGGCGCTGGGTAACTCAGTAGGCACCGGTCCCGCGGGCGTTTTGGCTGAGGTAGTAGAGGTAAAGAGCATCGAGGAAGTCAATGCTCTAGGCAAAGCGGTGGCAGGTAAGATAGTTTTCTATAATGGCGAGATGGACCCTACCCTCGTCAACACCTTTCAGGCCTACGGTAGTGCAGTGGTACAGCGGGCCTATGGTGCGTCTGAAGCCGGGAAGTTTGGTGCAAAGGCAGTGATTGTAAGATCCATGACCAATCGTAGAGACGACATTCCCCACACTGGCTCACTGGTGTACAAACCACTCATGCCGCAAATACCAGCATTGGCCATCAGCACCAACGATGCAGATTTGCTCAGCGATTTACTGCAAGATCAGAAAGGTTTGAAAATATATGTGGAAACCCACTGTGAATTGCAGGAAGATGTGCTCTCATACAATGTGATTGGTGAAATCAAAGGCGCTGAATTCCCTGATGAAATCATTGTGGTAGGCGGCCATCTGGACTCCTGGGATGTGGGAGAAGGAGCCCATGACGATGGCGGAGGATGTATGATGTCTATAGAAGTAGGTCGCACTTTTCTTGCTTTAGGCATCCGACCAAAACACACCATCAGGATCGTGATGTTTATGAATGAAGAAAATGGACTAAGGGGTGGAAAAGAATATGCTAGGGTGGCCAAAGAAAAAGGAGAGAAACACATTGCCGGTCTGGAATCGGATTCGGGAGCTTTTGGTCCTATGGGCTTTTCCTCCATGGGAGAAGAGACGTCAAGAGATAAAATCAAGAGCTGGAAACCCTATTTCCTACCCTATTTTGTCTGGAATTTTGATAAAGTGGGAAGTGGTGCAGACATCAGCCCCCTTGAGGATCAGGGAGTATTTTTGATGGAAATGGAGCCCAACCCTCAAAAATACTTCAACTATCATCATACAGAAGCGGATGTATTTGAGGCGGTGGACAAGCGAGAGCTCGAACTTGGTGCCGGCACCATGACCGCCATGACCTACCTGATCGATCAGGAAGGGCTAAAATAAATTCCCCTGTGCCTGCTCTCCCAACTCAGGGAGCGGGAGATGCGTCCCAAATTCTTTATTGAATTGCTCAAGAAAATAGGCCGACAGGAATGGGGAAGCCTTTTCAAGGTTTTGGTGAACAAAAAAGTAGAGCTTCTCCAGTCCCTGCGCTTTCCAGATTTTGATGCGGGCTATCCAATCGTCTAATCGCTGATAGTCACTCTCGTGGTTGGCGCCTACATACCGCACGAAGGCCACCGGTGAGGTAAGGCGCATGTGCAGCAGATCTCTTCTCCCTGCCGTGTCCGTGACAATATTGGACACTTCATATTTTTCAAAAAGATCATAAACCCACTCACTGGCCTCCTCATCATTGAACCAATCCGTGTTCCTGAGCTCCACAGCCAGCGGAATATCCCATGACCAGACGTCCATAAACTCGCTGATCCGATCTTTATTTTTAGGGGAAAAATTATCATGCACCTGTAAAAAGGCCATCCCCAGGTGCGGGCCGAACGTGGAAATATTTTGACAGAAATCATTCACATAAACGCCCACGGCATTCAATCGCTTGATGTGACTGATGTAGCGAGATACCTTAGGGAAAAACTTAAAGCCATCCGGCACTTTTTCATTCCACTTCTCTATCTGCTCGGGACCATAGTTATTGTAGAAAGTGGCATTGAGTTCTACTGAGTTAAACTGCTGGGCATAGTAAGCCAATTCATCCTTTACTCCTTTTGGATAAAATTTCTTCAGGTCCCCTTTGTTCCACTTGGCACAACCCACATAAATCTCGGACAGACCGGCACCCCCCTTACTGGCCAGCACCCGTTCCGTGCCAGGATGGTCCGCAGGCAAGGTAAAATCTACAAGAGCGGGGTTGTCTACGCTTCCAAATTTCATGGTCTTCAGGGTTTGTTTTTCTAAATTTAGTGGGTCTCAAAAATAATTCACATGATTTCGGCGCTTTTCCTCCACCTGAACCATCTTCATTGACCCTCCCCAGCAGTCCTTTTCATCCCTCAGAACACCAGGTAGAGCAACATCATCACAATAAGCAGAATAGCTACCCATTTGTATGCAGGACTGAAATCAGCAAACTCATACCCACAAATGGGGCATTCCTTGCTCTTAGCAGGCACTTCCATGGCACAGGAAGGGCATTCTTTCTTTTTCATTTACTTCAGCTTTCTATACTTGATCCTTTTTGGTGCCTGATCCCCTAGCCTTTTCTTTCTATTCTCCTCGTAATCGGTGAAGTTGCCTTCAAACCAGTACACCTGAGAATCGCCTTCATAAGCCAGTATATGCGTGCATATTCTATCCAGAAACCACCTATCGTGGGAGATGACTACCGCACATCCCGCAAAGTTTTCCAAGGCTTCTTCCAGGGCCCGGAGTGTATTCACATCCAGATCGTTGGTAGGCTCATCCAGTAAGATAAGGTTGGCACCCTGCTTCAGTGTGATGGCCAGGTGCGCTCTATTACGCTCCCCTCCTGACAATACGCCCACCTTTTTGGTTTGGTCTGAACCTGAAAAGTTAAATCGGCTAACGTAAGCCCTGGCATTCATTTCCTTTTCTCCAAGGTGAATGATCTCATTGCCACCGGAGATAGCCTGAAACACCGTATCATCCGATTTAAGGTCATTGTGCTCCTGATCCACATAAGCCATTTTCACGGTTGTTCCAACTTCAAATGTTCCTGCATCGGGTTGCTCCCTGCCAGTGATCAGGTTGAACAGGGTGGTCTTACCCGCTCCATTGGGGCCTACTACCCCCACTATGCCACCCTGTGGTAGGCTGAAAGTCAGGTTATCGAATAATAGCTTATCTCCATACGACTTGGACACTCCATTTGCTTCAATCACTTTAGCGCCCAATCGGGGGCCTGGCGGGATATAAAGCTCCAACTGAGATTCCTTCTGTGCGCCCTCTTCACCCAGGAGTTTGTCATAAGCAGACAGTCTGGCTTTGGCTTTGGCTTGTCTACCTTTTGGGGTCATTCGAACCCACTCGAGTTCACGTTCAAGGGTTTTTTGTCGCTTAGATTCTGATTTCTCTTCCTGAGCCAGGCGCTTTTGCTTCTGATCAAGCCAGCTGCTGTAGTTTCCTTTCCAGGGAATTCCTTCCCCTCTGTCTAGTTCCAAAATCCACCCAGCCACGTTGTCCAGAAAATACCTGTCGTGAGTGACGGCAATCACCGTGCCTTTATACTGCTGAAGGTGTTGCTCCAGCCAGTGCACTGACTCAGCATCGAGGTGGTTGGTAGGCTCATCCAGCAGCAGCACATCAGGCTCCTGAAGTAGCAGCCGGCAAAGGGCTACCCGACGTTTCTCTCCACCAGACAGATTCTTAATAATGGCATCTTCAGGTGGCGTTCGTAGCGCATCCATGGCCCGCTCCAGTTTGCTGTCCAGCTCCCAGGCGCCCATCTGATCCAGCTTATCCTGCACCTCACCCTGCTTTTCGATCAGCTTATTCATCTTATCAGGGTTATCCAATATTTCAGGATCACCAAATTTCATATTGATCTCATCATAGGCCTTCAAAAGCTCAGTGACCTCAGTGACCGCCTCGCTGATCACTTCTTTCACTGTTTTGTCCGGATCCAGTTTGGGCTCCTGCTCGAGCAAACCCACGCTAAATCCCGGCGAAAACACTACTTCGCCCTGATAATCCTGATCTACTCCGGCAATGATTCGCAATAAGGAAGATTTTCCTGATCCATTTAATCCCAACACTCCTATCTTCGCACCGTAGAAAAAGGATAGATAGATATTTTTCAGTACCTGTTTCTTTGGAGGGTAAATCTTGTTTACCCCCGCCATTGAAAAGATTATTTTTTCGTCTGACATTTTTGCTTAATTTGAAAAGAAGTTGAAGTTACTGTTTTTATCTGTCCAGATTAGATTACAGTATAACAGTTTTAAGTCGTGAGTGCAAAGGAAATACCTTTCGGGAAAATATTAGAAAATAAAATCATTCTCAATGGCTGGGGAGCTTACCCTGACCGTGAAATCGGTGAGGTGAGAGAAGATGAGGAAACTTCAGTAAAGTATTTCGAAGAGCGCTTCACTGAGCTGGAAGCCAAAATTACTGCCCTGGAAACAGAAATTGAAAGTTCTGAGAATAAGGGCTCATTTCTCATGAAGCTGATCCACCTCAAGGAACTTCTGGGGACACATGATGGTCTGGGTAATTACCAGTCACTTTTGGACCGACTCACTGCACAGGAGGCCTATCTGGAAGAGACCATAGAGAAAAACAGAGTGCGCAATACCCAGATCAAACAGGCCCTGGTGGAGGAACTCCGTGTCTCCGTGGAGAAAATAAACTGGAAGGAAGCCACACAGGAAATACATGACATAAAAGCTCGGTGGATCAAAACCGGAAATCCAAAAGAAGAGCTTCAGGAAGAACTGGACACCGCCTTCTGGGGACTGATTGATCAGTTTTTTGATAAGAAAAAGGAGTTTTACGAGGACAAAAAAAGACTTGGAGAGAAGCGCAAGCGCGACTATCAAAATGTAATCGCCAAAGCCGACGAGCTAGAGAACCTGCATGGCAAAGAGCGATTCGATTTCATTCAGACCCTGAAAGATGAATGGCGAGAGATTGGCAACATCCAAAAAGAAGATTATTCTCCTTTGCTCCGGGCGTTTAACAATAAATTAAAACCAGGACCAAGACACAGCCAGTCGCAGAGTTTTGACATCCACGAGTTGAACAAAACGCTCCAGCGCTTCACCAATGGTGAACAACCCTATGGCTTCAAACAGTTGGAGGAGCTTAAAACTCAACTCAAATCTTACCGGCCCAGTGATCCCGAAGGAAAAAACCTGAGAAGAAATGCTTTCCAAAGCATTCAGCTTTTACTGGAACGTGACTTCATCGACAAACTGGCCCACAAGCGTTTTAAAAACTTCAAAGAACTGGAAAAAGCGAAAAAGCGTCAGATAAGAATTGGCATTTTGGAGGAACTGATCAACCGTGATAAAGCGGATCTGGACAAATATCAGGAGAATTCGGCCAACTTTTCCTCTTCTTTTGGTGGGACAATGGACCTGATCGAAAAGAAACTATCGCAACAAAAAGGGAAAATTCAAGTAAAAGAAACCTTACTCCAGTTGCTTAAAAGGGAGGATTAAAAGTTTTTTTGATAAATGAAACAAAAAAATTAGTTTACGCATTAAGGGTTAGATAAAGTAGAAACTTAAATTAAAATTTGTTTTTACGATAGAAAACCTATTTTTGCACGAAATTTTTAAAGGCATAAGAATATGTATTGGACATTAGAATTAGCTTCATATCTTGAAGACGCACCATGGCCAGCCAGTAAGGACGAATTGATAGATTTTTCTATTCGATCAGGAGCTCCGCTAGAGGTTGTTGAGAACCTTCAGGAACTTGAAGACGATGGACAGCCTTACGAAAACATTGAGGAGATTTGGCCTGATTACCCCACCAAAGAAGACTTTTTCTTCAATGAAGATGAGTATTAAGGGTTAAGCATCCATCTAAAAAACGTTTAAAAGCCTTGCGATCGCTAATCGGGAGGCTTTTCTATTTTTTTCGCTGGTTCATAATCGCTTCCGCCAAAATCAAATCTTCCGGCGTGGTGATTTTGAGGTTGGTATACTCCCCTGTGACCGGTGACACGAGCATCCCGGCATGTTCATACACTGAGGCATCATCTGTAAAAGTCTCCAGCTCCGCTTGCTCGAAAGCCTTTTTGATCTGAGCTACCTGAAAGGTCTGTGGGGTCTGTACTGTAAAAAAGGCAGTCCGATCCTCAGCTACCGTCTTACCTTCTACTCTACGTCTGATCGAATCCTTCAAAGGCACCATCACCACGCCTGAACCCTTTTGCGCTGCAGAAAGAAATGACTCTGCGATCACCTGAGGGGAGATCAGTGGCCTAACGGCATCATGTATGGCTACCAGCCCTTCGTTGATCACCCTTAGTCCTGACTTGACACTTTGAAACCTTGTGGCTCCACCCGCTTCCAGGTGGATAGTGGTATCGGGAAAAAATCGCTCAGCCAGTGCTCTCCAGGTGCTGAAATGAGCGCTGGGAAGTACCAGCACCACCGAAATGGACTGATCATAAGCTAAAAAAGCCTCAATGGTATGAACCACTATAGGCTTTTCTAGAATTTCTATAAACTGCTTGGGCAGTGACTGCTGCATGCGCGTGCCACTACCACCAGCTACTATGATTACACTCTTTTGCATTTTAGAGGATCAACATCGCATCACCGTAGGTGAAGAAACGATACTTTTCCTTCATGGCTATCTTGTAAGCTTCCATTATCAGATCATACCCACCAAAGGCTGAAGCCATCATCAGAAGGGTAGATTCGGGTAAATGGAAGTTGGTCACCAAAGCGTTGCAGATCTTAAACTCGTATTGTGGGAAGATAAACTTATCAGTCCATCCCTCATTCGCCTTCAGCCTGCCGTTTGCGGAAACAGAAGATTCCAAAGTACGCATCACTGTGGTACCAATAGCCAGCACACGCTTCTTCTCATCCAGAGCGCGGTTCACACGCTCGGCAGTTGGCTCGGGTACAAAATAATTCTCTGAATCCATCTTATGCTTGGTAAGGTCTTCCACATCCACTGGACGGAAAGTACCTAGCCCAACGTGCAGTGTCACGGGATTAATATCCACCCCTTTGATTTCCAAGCGCTTAAGCACCTGCTGGGTAAAGTGAAGACCTGCGGTAGGTGCCGCTACAGCGCCCACATTTTTAGCATAAATGGTCTGGAAACGCTCGCGATCCTCAGGCACAGTCGATCTTTTGATACTCTTTGGAAGTGGAGTTTCACCCAAACGATCGATCATTCTGTAAAACTCATCTTCCTCGCCATCGAACAGGAATCTGATGGTACGACCTCTGGATGTGGTATTGTCGATGACCTCTGCCACCAACTCTCCTTCTCCAAAGTATAGCTTGTTTCCCACACGGATCTTTCTGGCCGGATCTACCAGCACATCCCACAATTTCATTTCCTTATTGAGCTCTCTCAGGAGAAAAACTTCAATTTTAGCACCCGTCTTTTCTTTATTGCCGTATAATCTGGCTGGGAATACTTTAGTGTCATTGATCACTACCATATCCCCTTCGTCAAAATAATCTACTATATCTTTAAACGTCTTATGCTCGATTTCACCAGTATCCCTGTGTATCACCATCAATCGGGACTCGTCGCGATTTTCAGTAGGGTGAAGGGCAATATGGCTGGAAGGTAGATCAAATTTGAACGCTGATAATTTCATATTGAAAGCTTGGATTGACCAAAAGTCGTGAATTAAATAAGTGCGCAAAATTAGCAAATAGTTTTGTTTATTTAGCATAAAATCGATATAACCTTGTATCTGAAACCCATAATAAAGCACCGTGCTCATCGTCAGACTCATACTTGAAAGTTTTCGTTTTGCCTGGAATGCGCTGAGGATGAATATCCTGCGCACCACCCTGTCTCTGCTGGGTGTCACCATCGGCATTTTTGCCATCATCGCAGTATTCACCCTGGTGGATTCTCTGGAGCGTAGCATCAAAGACAGTTTGAATTTTCTGGGCACCAATAACATCAATGTGGAGAAATGGCCCTATGGATTTGGTGGTGGGCCCTACCCCTGGTGGAAATACATGCAGCGCCCCTATCCTACTTATGACGAATACAAATTTCTGAGGGACAATGTGAAAAACGCTCAGGGCATGTCCATTTTCACTGTCAGGGGTGGAGTGACGGCCAAATACGAAAGTAGCAGCAGTGTGGACCTGGACCTACTGGGCGTGGTACACGGACACAAAGACGTCTATGAAATTCCGATAGAAAAAGGCAGGTATTTTACACCTCAGGAAGCGGAAGCAGGAAGAAATGTGGTCATCCTGGGATTCAGGCCCGCCAAAGAACTTTTTCCTAATCAAAGCCCAATTGGGAAATCCATTAAAATAAAGGGGCTCAAATATCACGTGATCGGAGTAATCAAGGAAGAAGGTGATGGCTTCCTGGGTGCCCCGTCCAATGATGAAAATATTTACATGCCCTACCGGTCATTCCTCAAGATCTATTATTCAGGCCAGCGATCAGGGGTAGAGTCTCACATTACAGTGAAAGGACTGGATAAGGACATTGGGCTGGTGGAACTGGAGGCGGAGCTGCGCGGCCTCATGCGCAAAAAGCGCTCACTCAAGCCGAAAGAAGAAGACACCTTCGCGCTGAACAGACCGGAGGCCATTGCCAATTTCATTGGATCTACTTTTGACGTCATCGGGCTGGCAGGCTGGGTCATTGGTGGTTTTTCCATCCTTGTGGGTGGCTTTGGAATTGCCAACATCATGTTTGTGTCCGTAAGAGAGCGAACTCACATTATTGGCATTCAGAAATCCCTGGGCGCCAAAAATTATTTCATCCTGTTCCAGTTCCTCTTCGAATCAGTCTTCTTAAGTGTGATTGGTGGTGGGGTAGGCATATTGCTGGTCTGGCTCCTTTCGTTTGTGAGTCTGGGATCTCTGGATCTGGTACTGAGTCTTTCGAATATTGTGCTCGGACTTGGGGTGTCTGCCATTATAGGCATGGCCTCTGGCATCATCCCTGCCGCCATGGCAGCCAGGCTTGATCCGGTGATTGCCATCAGGTCTCAATAACAAAAAAATCCCGCCAAGGCGGGATTTCGTTTTTTTTCATGAAGCTACGGGAACATCAGACCTTACTCAGCATCAGCTGGCTCCTTGATGACGCTTCCCTGAATCTTTTCCTTTATTTTCAGCTCGATATCTTCCATCAATTCCGGATTGTCTTCGATCAGGAGTTTGACAGCATCACGTCCCTGGCCAAGCTTGTTGTCATTGTAGGAGAACCATGAACCTGCCTTTTTGATCACATCCAGCTCCACACCAATATCAATCAGCTCGCCTGACTTGCTGATGCCTTTGCCATACATGATATCAAACTCCACCACTTTGAATGGAGGCGCCACTTTGTTTTTCACCACCTTAACCCTCGTGCGGTTACCCAGCACATTGTCCGCACTCTCCTTGATCTGGCCAATTCTCCTGATATCTAAACGAACAGAAGCGTAAAACTTCAAAGCATTACCACCAGTGGTAGTCTCCGGGTTTCCGAACATCACACCGATTTTCTCACGCAGCTGGTTGATAAAAATACAGGCACAGCCCGTCTTGTTAATAGCCCCAGTTAGTTTTCTCAATGCCTGAGACATCAGCCTGGCTTGTAGACCCATTTTACTGTCGCCCATTTCACCCTCAAGCTCACTACGGGGCACCAAAGCTGCCACAGAATCTATCACAATAATATCAATAGCTCCTGAACGAATAAGGTGCTCGGCAATTTCAAGTGCCTGCTCACCATTATCCGGCTGTGAAATCAAAAGATTCTCGGTATCAATACCAAGCTTTTCAGCATAGGTCTTATCAAACGCATGCTCCGCATCGATAATAGCTGCAAGTCCACCCTTCTTTTGAGCTTCAGCTATACAGTGCATAGCCAGAGTAGTCTTACCTGAAGACTCAGGGCCATATATTTCGATCACCCTACCTTTTGGGATACCTCCAACACCCAATGCCATGTCCAGCCCCAATGATCCTGTAGAAATCGTAGGGACATCCAGTACCTTATTGTCAGACAATTTCATGATGGTACCTTTGCCATAAGCCTTCTCTAACTTATCTATGGTCAGTTGAAGTGCTTTGAGTTTTTCTGTATTATCAGACATGCTTATACTTAGTGAAGTTTATTTATAATGCGAAGTAATTACAACTTAACAAAAATACCGCGTTTGATCGAATTTCCTTCTTAAAAACTAAAATAATTAGTATTTAAATGCTCAAAAAAATATCGTGGGGTATTTTGCTTATATTAATAGCATTGTGCTTATGCTATTGGAATTGGCTCTCCTATGGCTATAATCAGGCCAAAGGACAACTCAAAGTCATTACCCAATCCCGACCTATTGAAGATTTTCTCCAGGATCCCAACTTTCCAGATTCATTAAAACAAAAGTTGGAACTCACCATGGCGGTTCGTGGCTTTGCGGTAGATAGCCTGGGGCTAAACAAGTCAGATAATTACACGGAGCTGTATGATCAGAAAGGCAAAACACTCCTTTGGAATGTCTCAGCTAGCGAGCCCTATGCACTTAAAGCCTACACCTGGCAGTATCCTTTTCTGGGCGAAATGCCGTACAAAGGTTTTTTTGATTTGGAAAAAGCCAAAAAAGAAGCTGATTTGCTGAAAGAAAAGGGGCTTGATGTTCGCATCAGAACGGTGGGAGGATGGTCCACCCTGGGTATCCTCAAAGACCCGCTACTCTCCAACATGCTGGAAAGAAATGACGGTGCCCTGGCCGAGGTAATCATCCATGAGCTCACGCATGCCACCCTTTTTGTTAAAAACGAGGTGGAATTCAATGAAAACCTGGCCTCTTTTATCGGGGAGAAAGGTGCCGAACGCTTTCTTGTCTCTCACTTTGGGGACAGTTCGGCTCAGCATCTGGAGTACCTCCAGTCCCTGGCTGACTCAAAAACCCTTACCAGGATCATACTGGCGGGAGCAGGAAGACTCGATAGCTTGTATGGGAGCTTTACCGATTCGCTGAGCACCTCACTCAAAGATTCGCTCAAAAATAATTGCATTCAGCATATTGCTGATGATCTCAAAAACGGAGCATTCTACAATACCCGATACCAAAACATCTTTGATGACGTATTGCCAAACAATGCCTACTTCATGGCACACAGGCGTTATCACAATCAGGAAGATTCCATTCAAGCCATATTTCATCAATATGATGACGACATCAAATTGATGCTCACAGCTATGAAAATAAAGTATGGAAAGTGACTTTAATTAACAAATTGTTACCTTATTACTCATAAAACCGATTTGTCTTTAATTTTGAATAATATCGAATGTCTTTGCTCCTAACCAGTACTTCTGGGTGATGCGGCTAAGGCGAGTTAATTTTTCATCAATAAACTGTTAAGATTTCTTTAACTCAAACCACAAACTCATGGCGAAGAATGCCCAAAAAATTTTGGTCGTAGATGATGAAGCAGACATTCTTGAATTATTAAAATATAACTTGATCAAAGAAGGCTATGACGTGAAAATAGCCCTGGACGGGATCAAAGGTGTGGATATTGCCAAATCATTCGTGCCGGACCTGATCATTCTGGACATTATGATGCCCAAGCAAGACGGTGTAGAAACTTGTCGTCAGATACGCGAAATTCCTGAGCTGGCAAATGCCTTTGTCATCTTCCTTACAGCCAGATCTGAGGAGTATTCTGAGGTGGCCGCTTTTGATATGGGTGCCGATGACTATATCACCAAGCCTATCAAACCGCGTGCATTGGTTAGCAGAATCAATGCCCTGTTCAGGAGGGAATCCAAGAAGAAAAAAGAATCCAATCAAATTTCCATAGACAACCTGATCGTAGACCGAACCAGCTACACCGTGTTTGTGGGAGAAGAGAAGGTCAGCCTTCCCAAAAAAGAATTCGAACTTTTGTACTTTCTGGCTCAAAATCCCGGAAAGGTTTTCAGTAGAGATGAACTCCTACAAAACATCTGGGGCACCGATGTATATGTACTGGCCCGAACAGTGGACGTGCACATTCGGAAGGTGCGTGAAAAAATAGGTGATGGCTACATCTCCACCGTCAAGGGTGTCGGGTATAAGTTTGACACCAATTAATATAGATACAAATACAATTCGATGATCATCAACTCTCGCGGACTAGCCCTGATGCTCGCCTTTGTGATCTCCATGATTGCGACAGCTTTTCTGGCTCTGGTGCCTTCCGTGCTCACCACAGCATTGATCATCGGGTTTGGCATCACTTTTTGTGCTTCCTATATTCTCATCAGGTTGGTGCTCGAGTTTCTCTTTTTCAGACATATTAATGATATCAATGAGGCCCTTGAAAACTTTCAGGATCAGGAATTATCAAACATCACCAAGCCCACCAAGACGCTTTCACTAAACCCTCTGAAAAGAATCAATAAGGATATTTTCAGCTACGCAGAAAAAAAGCAGCAGGAAATACTGGAGCTTAAGCGCATGGAAGTATTTCGTCGGGAATTCATTGCAGACGTATCTCATGAGCTAAAAACTCCCATTTTCGCTGCCCAGGGTTTCGTGCATACCCTATTGGATGGCGCGGTGGAAGACAAAAAGGTTCGTGGAAAATTTCTAAAGAAAGCGGCCAAAAGCCTTGATGGCCTTGACATCCTGGTGCAGGATCTGCTCACCATCTCTCAGATGGAAACCGGAGAGATCAAAATGCACGTGGAGAACTTTGACATTGTAGCCCTGGCCCGCGAAGTACTGGATCAGCTGGAGGACAAAGCCGAAAAACAAAAAATTGACATCCAGATTGAAGAGCCCACCGCCAGGCATTTTGTAAAGGGCGACTACCGACGCATCTATCAGGTATTAATCAACCTGATGTCAAATGCCATTAAATACACCAAGAAAAAAGGCACTGTCAGAATCCGGTTTGAGGAAAAAGACAACCACGTCATTACCTCCGTAGTGGATAATGGCAGGGGAATTCCTCAAGAAGACCTCAAGAGAATCTTCGAGCGATTTTACCGGGTAGAAAAAAGCCGATCCAAAGAAAAAGGAGGCACCGGGCTCGGTCTGGCCATCGTCAAGCACATCATGGAGGGCCATGGCTCCACTGTAGAGGTGAAGAGTCAGGTAAAAAAAGGATCGACTTTTAGTTTTAAATTAAAAAAAGGTAAGCCAGTTGCGCATAGATTTGTGGAGGAAGACGAAGAGGATGAAGAAGACTATGCATAAATACCTGAAAGGGATCACACTAAAGGACCTGCTTATTTTTGAAAATGACCATTATCTGGTCATCAATAAACCCCCGTATATCTCCACACTGGACGACAGGAATGACCCTGTAGATATTCTCAAACTAGCCAAAGAGCACCACGCCGATGCTCAGGTCTGCCATCGGCTGGACAAAGAAACCTCCGGAGCGCTCGTCATCGCGAAGCATCAGGAAGCCTACAGGCATTTTGCCATCATGCTGGAAAGACGTCAGGTAAAGAAAGTTTATCACGCTGTGGTAGGAGGCATTCATGAGTTTGATAATGTTTCCGCTGACCAGCCCATTTACTCCACCAACAGTAAGTCTCGGGTAGATTTCAGAGAAGGAAAACCTTCACTTACCCTTATCAGCACACTGGAAACCTTTAAATATCATACCTTGGTGAAGTGTTTTCCGGTATCGGGTCGCTTGCACCAGATTCGCGTACACCTTGCTTTTCACAAAGCACCCATCAGCTGCGATCCTGTGTATGGTGGAGAGTACATTTATCTCTCCGGGATCAAGAAAAACTTCAACCTATCCCGTCATACCGACGAGGAAAAGCCGATTTTACCCCGAGTAGCCCTTCATGCACACAATATTGCGTTTTATGATTTTGACGCTAATGAGGAGCGAACAATCGAGGTAGAAGCACCTTACCCGAAGGATTTTGGTGTGTTAATCAAGCAGCTACGTAAATACCTGTGATTTAATTCATTACCATCTTTTGTTTTTCAAGAATTAAACTTCTATTTTTGTGTCCCTTTTCCAGGGGAGAACCATTAAGTTCATTTAAACGAATAAAAAATTGGATACTTTAAGCTATAAAACGGTATCGTTAAACAGTGCTACAGTAGAAAAGAATTGGGTCATCGTAGACGCAGATTCAAAAGTGTTGGGTAGAGTGTCCAGCGAAGTAGCTAAAATCATTAGAGGAAAAAACAAAGCCAGTTACACTCCGCACGTGGATTGTGGTGACAATGTCATCGTGATCAATGCAGACAAAGTAAGACTGACAGGTAAAAAGTGGAATGACAAGCAGTACGTTCGTCACACAGGATTTCCTGGAGGGCAGCGTTTTGAAACTCCTCTTGAAGTGAAGGCTAAATCCTCAACCCTTTTAGTAGAAAGAGCTGTTAAAGGCATGCTTCCTAAGAACAGACTTGGAAGTAAGCTCTTTAAAAATTTATACGTGTATGCAGGTGCTGAGCACCCTCATGCAGCACAACAACCAAAAGAAGTAAAACTTTAAAAACCTAGATGGAAATCACTAACACCATTGGAAGAAGGAAGACCTCTGTAGCTAGAATCTACCTACAGAGCGGTAAAGGTGCTATCACTGTGAACAACAAGGATATCGCCACCTACTTTCCCTCTGAAATTTTACAGACCATCGTAAAGCAGCCTCTAGTGACGCTGCAACTCGACGGCAACTATGATATCAACGTGAATGTTGATGGAGGCGGACCAAAAGGTCAGGCTGAAGCGGTAAGACTTGCAATCTCCAGAGCACTGGTAGAGCTAGACGAAGAAAACAAACCAGCTTTGAAAAAAGAAGGTTTTATGACTCGTGACCCTCGAATGGTAGAGCGTAAGAAATACGGTAGAAGGAAAGCAAGAAGAAGATTCCAATTCAGTAAACGTTAAGATATCATCATGCAAAAGCTAGAATACAAAGACTTATTGGACGCTGGTGTTCATTTTGGTCACCTTACACGTAAGTGGAATCCACAAATGGCGCCTTACATCTTCATGGAGAAGAATGGCATCCACATTATAGATCTCAATAAAACCCTGACCTGCATGGATCAGGCAGCACACGCCTTACAGTCAGTCGTAAGATCAGGCCGTAAAGTAATGTTCGTTGCTACCAAAAAGCAGGCTAAAGAAGTGGTAGAAACTGCCGCTCAGAAATTGGGCATGCCTTACGTAACCGAAAGATGGTTGGGTGGTATGTTGACCAACTTCGCAACCATCAGAAAGTCATTGAAGAAAATGGCTGGTATTGACAAGTTGATGAAAGACGAGTCTTACCTGAACCTTGCGAAGAGAGAGCGACTGATGATCAGCCGCGAGAAAGAAAAACTGGAAAGAGTACTAGGTGGTATAGCAGACCTAAACAGACTTCCAGCTGCACTTTTCGTGATCGATATCAAAAGAGAGCACATTGCAGTAGCAGAAGCTCAGAAGCTTAACATTCCTGTATTTGCTTTGGTAGATACAAACTCTGATCCTACTCAGGTAGATTTCCCAATCCCAGGTAATGACGATGCATGGAAATCAATTAACCTGATCACTAACTACATCACTCAGTCCTTGGAAGAAGGTCTGGCTGAGCGTAAGAAGGATAAGGAAGATCAAAAACTACAGGAAGAAGAAGAAGCAAAGAAGAAAGTAGACGAAGAGGCATAAGCTTCCTCATGAAATAATCATTTCAAAAATTGAACATTGCTCCGATTCCTTTCGGACGGTGTTCAATTTTTGTTAATAAGCATTGCTAAAAATTAAAAGAAGACAAGAATGGCTATTACTGCGCAAGACGTAAACAAACTAAGACAAATGACTGGTGCCGGCATGATGGATTGCAAAAAGGCACTCGTAGAAGCAGATGGTGATTTTGAAAAAGCGATAGAGCTACTCAGAAAAAAAGGTCAAAAAGTATCGGCTAACAGAGCGGACAGAGAGACCACTGAGGGGATCGTAGTAACCAGAACCAACGAGGACAAGACCAAAGGTGTAGTGCTTGCGCTCACTTGCGAAACTGACTTTGTGGCTAAGAATGAGGACTTTGTAGCCCTGGCCAACCTGGCTGCCGACCTGGCTTTCGAAAATGCTCCGGCTGATGTTGAAGCCTTGCTGGCTTTGAGCGTAGGTAGCATCACCCTGGGTGATAAAATCATCGAAGCTACTGGTAAAATAGGAGAAAAAATTGATGTGAAATTCTACGAAACTCTCGCTGGAGAGGCCGTAGTACCCTATATCCACTCCAATGGTAAGCTTGCCGTAGTGGTCGTATTGAAAAATGTAAACGGTGCTGACGTAGAGGAAGCAGGTAAAGATGTAGCGATGCAAATTGCTGCGATGAACCCGGTAGCCGTAGATAAAGATGGTGTTGATCCAAAAGTGATCCAGCAGGAAATCGAAATTGGAAAAGAGCAAGCCAGACAAGAAGGTAAGCCTGAGAACATCATTGAGAAAATCGCTGAAGGTAAGCTTCAGAAATTCTTCAAAGAAAACACACTTTTGAGCCAGTCTTTCGTGAAAGACAACTCTCTTACCATTGCTTCCTACCTGAATGGTGTGAGCAAAGGTCTGACTGTATCTGAGTTTAAAAGAATATCTATCGGATAATCACCATCCGGTAGTCTATCAAAAAAGCCTCATGATTTTCATCATGAGGCTTTTTTTATGACTCAGCTTGTCTAATGTTCTTTCAGTCGGCCTTGCTGATCAGGTTAAAATCGATTGGCACCATGTTCTGGTCAAAGTACAACTGCTCATCCCCCTTTTCCTTGCTCCTGATTTTCATCTCGTACCCTACAGAATTGTCCTGTTTGAACTTAGTGACTTTCTCAAACCTCATCACTTTATACTTTTCATATTGATCATCCAGGTGGTAAACCAGAGAGACCGGCATACTATTACTTACATCTACACGCTCCTCTATTCTCTTGCCCCGCGAATCATAAACTACCGACACATCCATCGACTCAAAAACAAAAGACACCGTATAGGTATCCTCCCCGGAATCAAGCCACTGTTTTGTTTCACTTTTCGGATAGTGATGGAAGTGCCATTTCAGGATATCGAAAGAAATATCCGACTCACTGACCAGTTGTGCGCGAGTATCTGTGGACGAAATGGCAACTAGAAAAAAAACACCTATTATTAATTTGATAAAATAACCCCTTCTCATAATACTATTATTTAGAAGTATTTTAATGTAATGTTAAAATACTCAAAATATCATAAGAACACCAATAAGTCTTCGATGCATTTAGCTAATTCTCAGATAAGTAGAGGTTTTTCAGAGTCTAAGAATCTATCTCCTCCCCACTTTCGTGGCTGCGGAGCTTGATCTGCTCTGTAGCAGGTGCAATCTCCTCCTCGGTAGCCGGCACATTGATCAACAAATCGAGATCAGGCTGCCCCCCGTCCACCCAGGCGGTAAACCAGAAATCGCCTACCATTTTGATAGCTCTCTTCATTTGACGCTCCACCATACCATTGAGCATCTCGTGATAGTCCCTCGAAAAGTCGTAAGAATAAACCCTGACCGTCGTGGCTCCCCGCTCTTCATAGCTATATTTCTTATCTTCCGGATACCTTAGGGTCAGGAGCTTCTCAAACCTCAATACCGAATCGAGTGCGAGATGTGAGCTTTCCACTGCTTTCCAGGCTTCCAGCTGAGTGTTTTTGATATACTCTGCCTTCCCGGTAAACAAATCATAGTGCTCAAAGAATACTTCCGGCAGACGAGATTCCCAAAACCCATGAATACCCAACTGTCCCGTAAGCTGCCCATTGTAATTCTCGGTGGTATGCAGAGGCACATGAGCGTCTCCTATATAATGCCCCAGATCCACCGAATACCTTAAGATACGGTCAGCATCCCTATTGAGAAACGCCTGGGTCAGCTGATATTTCACCAGATTGATATGCCAGGGCACTATGCCATAGGCCTGCAAAGTATCCTCGGTGTACATGGCTACAGCATCATTCCAGTAGCGAGGCATATTATACAAAGCACTGTCGCCATATACATCCAGGTCTATGTAATGTCTGGCAGCCTCCTCCTTCATGATGTATCGGCGTTTGTCGGGGTTAATCGCCTTCTCGGTGATATATTGAATGTGGTACTTATAGAAACCCATCATTTCTATGGGCAGTGTAAACACCGCCACCCGATTGATTTTCTGATGGGAGAAAAACCCCCAACTACTGGAGACTATCGCCCCCAATAGCACTATTAGATAAACTTTATGTGCTCCTTTCATCGCAAAATGAAATTAGTCATTTTTTTCGTAGGTTTTTTAAGGTGAACATTATGAAATGTATTTGTTTTTTTTACCAATTGCTCTATCTTTGCATCCCTTAAACAAGGATAGGAGAATAAAAAGCTTATGGCAAATCATAAATCCGCATTAAAGAGAATACGATCAAACGAGGCAAAAAGACTCAGAAATCGTTATCAGCATAAAACTACAAGAACCTTTATCAAAAGGTTGAGAGAAGCTACAGACAAAACCGAAGCACAGAAGCTTTTGGGTGAAGTTTTGGGCATGGTAGATAAACTTGCTAAGAATAATATCATTCACAATAACAAGGCGGCTAATCTTAAATCAAGCTTAACTAAAAGAGTTAACGCGCTTTAAGACTTAGTTTGTCCTCTTCAGGATATTCACACCCTGTTCGCATGGCGAATAGGGTTTTTTATTATCTTCAGTGCTGTAAATACTGGCAGGTAATGGAAAAATCCGATCATACTTATCTAGCTATCCACCAGTGGGCCGAAGAAGACCGTCCACGGGAAAAGCTACTCCTCAAGGGAAAGGCGAGCTTATCTGATGCCGAATTGATAGGCATCCTTCTCGGCTCTGGCACCAAAACACTCAGCGCCGTGGATCTCGCCAAGCAAATCCTCAGTACCGTTCATAATGACTTGCATGCTCTGGCAAAGCTCTCTGTCACCGATCTCATCCGATTCAAAGGCATAGGAGAAGCCAAGGCCATCACCATAGTGAGTGCATTGGAGCTCGGACGAAGAAGAAAAGAATCCGAACCACGAAAAACCCTCAGAATCACCTCAAGCAGTGATGCCTATGAATACATGAAGCCGGAGCTCACCGATCTGCCTCATGAGGAATTTTGGATCATCATGCTCCGACGAAACAATGCGATTATAGGAAAGGAGCAAATCAGTGTGGGCGGAGTATCAGGCACTGCGGTAGACCCTAAAGTTATTTTCAAAAAAGCCTTGGATGTGATGGCCAGTGGCCTCATCCTCATACACAATCATCCATCCGGCAATGCCCAACCCAGCGAAGCTGACAAGAAACTCACTCGGAAAGTAAAATCAGCAGGCGAGATGCTGGACATTCCCGTATATGATCATCTCATTTTCACAGATCACACCTATTTTAGCTTTTCGGATGAATCCATAATGCCTTAGTGCTCGAGCAAACATGAAAAAACTTCTTTTTATACTGATCCCGGTAGCTGCTGTTGCTATTATTTTCTATTCATTGTCGGGCAACTCAGATGAAGCTTACATCACCAAAGTCGCCGACACACGGGCCGAGCGTGTACGCTTTTTGAAAACTTCTGAACAATCGCCCTTTACACAGTTTGACCTGAAATACGAGCCGCTCAGTTTTTTTACCATCGATCCCTCCTATAAGGTCCGAGCCAACCTGGAAAGAATCCAATCACCTACCCGAGTGATGATACAAAGCAGCGATGGCACCTCAGCTCCCTATTCCAAATTTGCCTACGCATCTTTTAAGTTACAGGGCCAATCACTTAAACTACTCATTCTCAAGCCTGCCGGCTTTGGGGCTCTTCCTAACACGTACTTTACAGCCTTTGCGGATGACACAAGTGGTGAAAGCACCTATGGCGGTGGCCGCTACCTGGACCTGCAGATAGGTAAGTCGGATAACATAGAGATAGACTTCAACCTCGCTTACAATCCCTACTGCGCCTACGTCAGTGAATACTCCTGCCCTCTGCCCCCAGCCGAAAATGTGCTACCCCTACGTATAGAAGCCGGCGAAAAAGATTATAACCATTGATTTGATAGGGCATTAGACTTCACTTTCCTATTTTTGCCGGTTACATATCGGGGGGATCGTATTCACTACGAAAAATGACAGAATTCCCTCTGATGATCCGGTTAAAAACAGATTTAAAAAATACAATTACATCAGGATGAAGATTTCCTACAATTGGCTCAAGGACTATATATCGCTTTCAGAATCACCCGAAGAAATCAGCTCTGCCCTTACCCAGACCGGTCTGGAAGTGGAAGGTGTAGAACACGTGGAAAAAATACCCGGGGGATTTGAAGGGCTTGTCATTGGGGAAGTCATCGAATGTAAGCCCCACCCTGACGCAGATAAGCTACAGCTCACCAAAGTGGATGCAGGAACAGGAGCACTTCTTCCTATCGTCTGTGGTGCGCCCAACGTTAAACAAGGGATCAAGGTCATCGTAGCCACAGTAGGCACGACCATCTACCCTACGAGCGGTGAACCTTTCAAAATCAATAAGGCCAAAATAAGAGGAGAGGTTTCTGAGGGTATGCTTTGCGCGGAGGATGAAATAGGTTTGGGTACAAGCCATGACGGCCTGCTGATCCTGGATACCGAAAAACCCAACGGCACCCCGCTCATTGAGATTTTCGAATCTGGCTCAGATTATGTCTTTGAAATTGGCCTGACCCCCAATCGTGGGGATGCTACCTCTCACCTGGGAGCCGCCCGGGACCTGAAAGCATTTTTCAAAAGACCCATTGAACCACGCCAATCCAAAAGTCTAAAAACGGAAATCGACCGACCCATTGAGGTAACGGTAGAAAAGAATGAGGCTTGCCCGAGGTATTCAGGCCTCACCATTCGCGGACTGAAAATAGGGCCCTCTCCTGATTGGTTGCAGTGGCGGTTAAAGGCTGTTGGGCTGTCCCCTATCAACAACGTAGTTGATATCACCAACTATGTGATGATGAGTCTCGGTCAGCCGATGCATGCTTTTGATGCTGACGCAATTACCGGAAACAAAATCACCGTAAAAACTTTACCAGCGGGCACAAAATTCACTACGCTTGATGAAGTGGAGCGGAAGCTGAGTGACAAAGACCTGATGATCTGCAATGATCAATCGGGTATGTGCATCGCCGGAGTATTTGGAGGAACACAGTCCGGGGTGAAAGACAGCACCACCAGCATCTTTCTGGAAAGTGCCCACTTCTCAGCAGATTGGGTACGTGGTACGGCCATGCGACACGGTCTTTCTACCGATGCTTCCTTCCGGTTCGAAAGAGGCTCTGATCCCGAGATGACCCTCCCAGCCCTTCAAATGGCTGCAGAGATGATTTTGGAGCTCGCAGGTGGCCACGTGGCATCCGAAGTGGTGGATATCTATCCACAACCTATTTTGCCGGTTAGGATTCCTACCACCTATCAAAATTTTCACCGACTAATAGGCATTACACTGCCCAACGACCAGATCATCGAAATCCTTAATCTGCTGGACATCCAGACAGAAACTATTGATGACGCCTCCTTCACCGCCATTGTGCCTCCTTACAGAAATGAAGTGACGCGCGAAGCAGACCTGGTAGAAGAAGTTCTCAGAATTTATGGGTTTAACAATATCCCGCTGGAAGAAACCCTCTCTGCAGGATACCTCTCTTCATTCAGCGAAAAAGAGCCCTACAAGCTTCAGGAAGATCTTTCCACCTACCTGGCCGGAAAGGGCTTTTCAGAAATACAAACCAATTCTCTCACTAACCCCAAATACTATAAGGATTTAGGCCTTGGTGGTGAGCCGGTGGAGGTTCTGAATAAATCAAGTGAAGACCTGGGGTATATGAAAACCTCATTGCTCTACACCGCCTTGGAGTCGGTCAGACACAACATCAACCGAAAAGCCAAAAACCTGAATCTTTTCGAGTTTGGTAAAATTTACGCCCAGAAGAACGAAAAATATAAGGAAGACCAACTGCTGGCATTCTATATGAGTGGCGACTCTCACGAGGAAAGCTGGCTGGAAGGCGCCCGAAAAATAGGATTTCACGACCTCTCAAGAGTCGTTTTCTCATCGCTTCAGCACCTAAAGGTCGTTGGCTATACCACAGAACCAACGGAGGACCCGGCTTTGGAATACGGACTGGCTGTGAAACTCAATAATAAGGTGATTGGGAAATTGGGGATGCTAAAAACTAAAATCTCTCGTTACTTCGACATCAAACAGGAAGTGTTCTACGCTGAGTTTTTATGGAAAGACCTGGTAAGAGCCGCTAAGGTGGAAACGTCGTTTGAAGAAATCTCAAAATATCCTGAGGTCCGCAGAGATCTTTCGTTGGTACTGGATAAAAAGGTATCTTACAATGAGATTAAAGATTTAGCTTTCAAGTCTGAAAAAAAATTACTAAATCGAATTAATGTCTTTAGTGTGTATGAAGGAGACAAACTGGAAGCAGGCAAAAAATCATACGCACTGAGTTTCTTTATTCAGGACAAAACTAAAACACTCACAGATAAGGGTATTGATAAGGTCATGAATGGCCTGATCAGCACATTTGAAAATGAAGTAGGAGCAATTATCAGAAAGTAAATGGGCAACGAAACACTGAGAACTGAAATCAACAATCTGGAACGAAGGGTTAAACTTTTACTTAGTGAACACGCACAGCTTAAAGTAGAGCTCCAAAAAGTAAGCAATGAGAACCAACAGTTGAAAGCTCAGGCTTCACAGCAGGAGGCCAATCTTGCAAACTTTCAAAATCAAATGAAAATTAGTAAAATTGTAGAAAGCATGGTAGTCGGCGATAGCGATGCGAACGAGGTGAAGGATGTGCTTGACGACTATATTAAGGAGATAGATAAATGCATTGCTCATTTGGGTGAAGCTTAAATACCTGATGGCAGAATTATCAATAAAGCTAAAAATAGGAAACCGGGAGTACCCCATGAGGGTAAAGGCCGAGGATGAGGAACGTATCAGACGTGCTGGTAAGATGTTAAATGAAAAAATAAAATCTTATCGGAACCAGTTTGGTATAGAAGACAACCAAGACCTGCTTGCCATGGTGGCATTTGATTGCCTGGTAGACAAAATGAAAAACGAAGAGACTATAGAGTCCACAGACGAAGTAGCACTTGATCAACTGAGAAACATTAGCCAATTGATAGCGAACGCTATTTAAACCCCTCCGTAATACAGTCCACACCCCATTCCCGGCCCTCCCCGACAGGCCATGTATGTGAAATACATACTTAAATTGATCGATGGATATATTATACATTTTGATTGCTCTGGGGGGGATACTCCTGGGGTTTGTCATAGACCGGGTCATACTCAAACGGTCTATCACCAAGAAGCTAAAAAGTGCTGAAGACCAGAAGAAACTGATCCTGAAAGAAGCTGAGGTAAACGCCGAAAGCATCAAAAAGGACAAAGTACTGGAGGCTAAGGAGAAATTTCTCAAACTCAAAACAGAATTTGAAGAAGAGGCCAACCGCAAAAAGAACCTCCTCATCACCAACGAAAACAAACTCAAGCAGCGTGAGTCTATCATCTCCAAGCAAATAGAGCAAAACAAACGGGTGGAAGCTGAACTGGAATCTGCCAAAGAAAACCTGCAAGCCCAGCTGGAAATTGTTCGAAAGCGAAAAGAAGAATACGAGAAGTTAAAAAATCAGCAGGTTTCTATTCTGGAAAAGGTGTCCAACCTCACCGCTGAGGAAGCCAAAGCTCAGCTGATACAGACGCTCAAAGATGAGGCTCGTACAGACGCGTCGGCACATATCAAAGAGATCATGGAGGAAGCCAATATGTCGGCTACCAAAGAAGCCAAGAAGATAGTACTTCAAACTATCCAACGAACTGCTACTGAGCATGCCATTGAAAACTGTGTGTCTGTCTTCAACATAGAAAGCGACGATATCAAAGGTAAAATTATTGGTAGAGAAGGTAGAAACATCCGGGCGCTGGAGGCTGCCACCGGTGTGGAAATTATTGTAGATGATACCCCTGAAGCCATCATCATCTCAGGTTTTGACCCTGTAAGGAGAGAGATCGCCAGGCTCTCACTTCACAGACTCGTACAGGACGGCAGAATACACCCCGCACGTATAGAAGAGATTGTGAGTAAGACCACCAAGAACATTGACGAGGAGATTGTAGAGATCGGTGAGCGTACCGTCATTGACCTGGGTATTCACGGATTGCACCCGGAGTTGATCAAATTAGTGGGTAGGATGAGGTTCCGCTCGTCCTATGGACAAAACCTGCTGCAGCACTCCAGAGAAGTAGCCAACCTGTGTGCTACCCTGGCCTCTGAACTTGGAATTAATCCTAAACAAGCCAAGCGTGCCGGCCTCCTGCATGATATTGGCAAGGTATGGCCAGATGAGCCAGAAAAGCCACACGCGATCATAGGTATGGAGCTCGCACAGAAATACAAAGAATCTCCAGACATCTGCAATGCCATAGGTGCTCACCATGATGAAATAGAGATGACCACTATGATCTCGCCCATCGTACAGGCCTGTGACGCCATCTCTGGCAGTAGACCTGGCGCTCGTCGTGAAATCATGGAGCAATACCTCAAACGTCTCAAAGAACTGGAGGAAGTAGCGCTCAGCTTTGAAGGTGTCAATAAATGCTACGCCATCCAGGCGGGCCGTGAGCTCCGTGTACTTGTAGATGCTGAAAACGTTACCGATCAGCGTGCGGGAGAGCTGTCCTTCAATATTTCTCAGAAAATTGAAAAAGACATGCAGTATCCAGGTCAGATCAAAGTGACCGTGATCCGTGAAACCCGGGCCGTGGCGTTCGCCAAGTAGGAAACCGCTTTTTAAAATAATTAAAAAAAGTCCCGGATTAGTTCGGGACTTTTTTTTCGCAACCAAAGCAATCTTTCGGCAGTTAAATCTGAACAAAACCTAGACCATGAAAACACCACTTCTTATACTCCTTCTTCTGGTTTCATTGATTGGAAATACCCAACCGCCAGCTCCTGATTATATCCCGGCCGACCACACCAGTATAAAAATACAACCCATCCTGCACGGCACCCTGATGCTCGAATGGAATGGGGAAGTGATTTACGCAGACCCCTATGGTGGAGCTTCCCGGTTTGAAAGCCTACCTGCCCCCTCCATGATTCTCATTACAGACATCCACGGAGATCATCTCAACCCTGAAACACTTCTGGCCATCAAAACTGAAAAAGCCACTTTCGTAGTGCCTCAGGCCGTTGCGGATCAGCTACCCAAAGAGATCACCTCCAAGGTCATCGTGATGAAGAATGGAGAAAGTAGAAAAGTAAATGACATACTCATCACCGCAGTGCCTATGTATAACCTCCCTGAAAGTCCAGATTCCCGCCATACAAAGGGCCGTGGCAATGGCTATGTCATCAACCTGGGTGGAAAAAACATCTACCTCTCCGGAGATACCGAAGACATCACCGAAATGAGGGCTTTGAAGGATATCGATGTGGCTTTTGTCTGCATGAACCTCCCCTATACCATGGACATAGATCAGGCTGCCAGTGCTGTTCTGGAATTCAAACCGGCTGTGGTCTATCCTTTTCATTACCGTGGCCAGGCAGGCCTCAATGACGTAGAGGGGTTCAAAAAACTTGTGAGCGAGGGTAGCGATCAAATAGAAGTGCGCTTACGCAACTGGTACTCCGAGTAACCCTAAAAACCATTATTTCATAATAACGAGATCTGCACATTATTGCCATTTTACGCTTTGATGAAGTTGTAGTAATACGCTTTGATGTGTGAGGAGCCGGGTCTTCCTTTGACCTCCCAACCATCTGCTTATGAAATATTCATTCGTGCTATTCCTATATGCCTCATATCTGGCATCTGCAGCTCAAACCTTCAATGCCAAGGCATCTACCTCGGGAGTAATCAAAACATCTGAGGGCAAATACGAAGGGATCATTGACATCAACACCACCTCTAATCAGGTACTCTGCCGTAGCGCTGAGAAAACCCAAATATTCAGTGCCCAACAAATCAAAGAGGTGAGAGGTACCGGAGCCCAGGGAGAAGAAATCTATTACAAAGGCTATACACTCAATGGAGAAGCCCACCTCTTTGAAGTGCTCTCAGATGGCAAAATCACGCTACTCTTCAAGCCAGGAATTGTCAAAGATGAATTTACCAACAGTACTTATCCACCGTTTTTTACCGTGGGAAAAAAGAAAGAGCTCATCCCCCTGGAAAGAAAAAAAGACCTGATTTCCGCATTTGGCGGGGACTCCAAATGGATGGAGCAATTCATCAAGAACAACCAGCTGGATCTGGATCACAAAGAAGGTGTCTATCGGGCTTTCAGCTATTACAACCAGACTTTTGAGGCTACAAATCCCAGCCCTTGAATCGCTTTTGAAGGAAAACTATTATCTTCATTTTCCCAAAAATGAAAATACATGAAGACCATCTTTCCAACCCTACTAATTCTATTCGTCGGTTGCTCTTCACCTTCCCCTACTGAGTCTTTTGAGGCGATACTCACCGATCTCCCATCAATGCCCGGAAAATCCGAGTACCTGGGCACTCCGTATGTCACCGCTGGAGACCGGCTCTACTCAGTAGGGCATCAGGACGGGAGCTTTCCAGATCTGGGCTGGCATGTGACCGGAGAGATGGGTGGCATTTGGGATCACCCCATCAAGCTGATGGATGGCTTCACACTTGGGATCAGTGCGGGCTCCATGTACTACTGCCTCAACGACGCTCAGGAATTCATCAATTTTCCCATGGCCAACCAGCACCGATTTTATCCTTCGGAGGCCATAGCTGTCACGCGCACCCAATTTGTGCCTGACCAAAAGGAAGGAATGATCATAGAGTATGTTCTGAAAAATACGGGTGATGAAGCATTGAATCTAAAGGTAGATTTCACCGGCATGGTAGACTTGAGACCCGTATGGCTCGCAGAAAGACTAAACCAGACAGATGGCCAAGACAGGACTGATTTTGATGAAGTCAATGGCACCTGGGCCGCCCGTGATTCCCTAAACTCCTGGCATACGGTCTTTGGCTCGGATCAACAGGTTTCTGCATGGTCCCAACCCAAGACTGAATGCCGTGATGACCGTAAAGGCAAGGGAATTGACCTAACCCTTCAAAGCGAAATCACAATCCCACCAGGAGAGCAAAAGGTTCTGAAGTATTTCATTTCAGGGTCCTATAAGTCTCAAGCACAGGCATTGGAAACTTACAAAGAACTTGAGCAGTCACCCAACAGCCTTCTTCAGCAAAAAATGGATCGTTACAGTAAGCTGGCCAAAATCGCCAAACTCACTATTCCTGATCAGGAAATAGAAGCGATGTACACCTGGACCAAATACAATACTGATTGGCTTATGAGAGATGTAGCCAACCAGGGACGGGGACTCTCTGCCGGCATCCCGGATTACCCATGGTGGTTTGGCACTGACAATACTTATGCACTGCAGGGTTTATTGGCTACTGGTGCTCACGAAGAAGTCAAAGCCACTATTGAACTCATCCTGAAGCTTTCTGAAAATGTAAATGATAACGGAAGGATCATGCACGAAGCCTCCACTAACGGCGTGGTATTCAACCCTGGAAATCTCAATACGACACCTTATTTCATCCACCTATTGTGGAAGTACTATCAATGGACCGGAGACACCGACATGCTCCGCAAAACCTACCCAACTGTACAAAAAGGACTGCAATGGCTGGAGCAGGAGGACAAAGACGGCAACGGATATCCAGATGGGGCAGGAATGATGGAAATCCACGGCCTGCACTCAGAAATGATTGATGTGGTGGTGTATACCCAGGCTGCATATGACGCGGCATTCAAAATGGCCAACGCACTGGGTGATAGTTCCGCTGGCAAGTCCTATCAGCAAAAAGCAGAATTGCTGTCCAAAAAAATCAATGATGAGTGGTGGGTTCCCTCAGCAGGATCATTTGCGGACTTTAGAGCTACCCGTGCGGAAACCCTCCAACTAATAGACGCTGCCATCGTGCGCGCAGACACCATCCAAAAACCCTGGGCCGTAGAGGAGCTGAAGCAACTCAAAGCACAGGTCGGCAGGCTGAGGGACAACAGAGTACAAAGCCAGGTGGTTCATCACAACTGGGTGGTAAACACTCCTATGGAGCTCGGTATTGCCGATGTGGACAAAGCAGAACAAGCTCTGGAAACCGCCAGAAAATACACCAACCCTTTTGGTATGTATGTGACTGGTATAGACAGGGATGAAAACCAGGGTAAGGCCTCCAAGTGGAAATCGTTTAGCTACGTAGGTGCAGTAATGACCCTGCCCACCGGTGTGCAAGTCATCAGTGAAGCCCGTTACGGACATCCGGATGCGTCTCTGGATTACCTGAAAAAATTGGCCAATGGCTTTGGCTATGCACTGCCTGGCTCCATGTATGAGGTGAGCCCTGACTATGGCATGATCGTTCAGGCCTGGAACATTTACGCAGTAGCCACCCCCATTGTAACGCATTACTTTGGCGTGAAACCTGAGGCATATAACCAAACGGTCACTTTCGAACCTCATTTCCCAACAGCGTGGGATGAAGTGAAGCTGGAGAACATCCTGGTAGGTGACAACCCGATCTCCTTTGAGAAAACAAAGAAGGGATTCATCATCACCCAAACCCAACCGGAGTGGAAGATTCTTTTGAGTTCTCCTGAGCTGCAAAAGTCGACACTCGTCAATGGTCAACCCGCTGAGCTTTCTTCCACCACCCTTGTGCTGACAGGATTGCGCAATGAGATCACTTTATGACGAGACATCACCTGGGATGTGTCCAAAATTGAGAAAAAAGTCTCATTTTGAAATAATTGCTTAGCACCCAAACCTCTCCTCAGGGCATATAACCGTATTTATTCATTCTGGAAAGACTTTTGAATCTCATAGCACAACCAAACAATAACAATTATGAGATCTTTACTATATCTAATTGCAGTCATACTGGTACTCGGATGGTTGCTCGGGTTCTTTGTCTACAGCTTGGGTGGTTTGATTCACATTCTGCTGATCATTGCCGTGATTTCTCTCCTTCTGGGAGTGATCAAACGGGCATGACAGCTAACAATAAAAAAGGGCCGTCAACCAACTGACGGCCCCTCAACCTTTCACCTAACCTTAACTCAAACTTCTTTACTACTATTTTAATCTGATCTGGCTGCTACCCACGAAGGTGCTGTCAGAGAAGATATCGATCATGTACACTCCACCGACAAGTTTCTGCTCGGGTTTGTAAGTGAGTACTACACGCTTCTTGTTTCTTTTGTCCGAAATGCTGGCATAAGTACCGTTTATACTGGCCATCACTTCTGAATCACTGAATTCAAAATCCTCTTTCACAGTATAGGTAATGGTCTTTGAGTTGTTACTCGCCACTGCTTTACCATCGGGTGAGGTGATCTTGAACGAAAGCTTTTCGGTCATCTCCGTTGGCACATCAAAGCCCAACAGAATTTCCTTAGTTCTTTTAGAATTCACCGTCAGTTTGTTTCTTTTCTTATGAGCCTCCACACCATAATTCTCTGAGATCAGCTGCGACAATACTGTGTTTCTGGTCACCAGGTCCTCATGGGTCTCCTCCATCATCGCGATGGTGTTTTTGAGGTTTCCATTCTCTTTTTGCAAAGCAACGAGTTGCTCATTTTGTCTGGCTATTTCCTCGTTCAGTTTGTTTCTGATGGCCTGCAGGTCAGCCAATTGCTTTTTGTAATCAGCGATGGTTGTCTCACCTTTTCTCGCCTGATTTCTCAACTCGCTCTCCTTCTGCTGAAGCTGAGTCTCCAAACTCATGAGTCTTTTATCCAAATCAGCACTTTTCCCTTTGTATCCAACAATCTCGCTTTTCAACTTCTCTATCTCCTTTGAAAGCGCCAGCTTTTCAGAAAGCATCTTCTCGGTTTTTACTTTCTCTGAAGTCAGTTCATCTTCAGCCAGACTCTTTAAAGAGAAAAAATAAACTGCAACACTACATGCAAGGACGAACAAGAGGGTCACTATCACTGCAGTAACGCTCTCTTTAGATTTTGTAATCATGGGTTTAATATTTTTCTTGGTTTAGGAGAGAAAACGGCCCGGGGATTAAGCCCTCCTAAGTGGGAGATTAAAAAAGAATTAAAATCCGAGGTACTCAAAAACAATGCTCACCCGTGTGCCCTCACCCATGCGCGAGTCCAGGGAAAAGGTCCCGTGGTGCAACTCCACGATCTTTTTAGACAGGTTCAGACCTATCCCACTCCCTGAAAATCCCGAAGTGTTTTTTCCCCTGTAAAAAGGCTGACCTATCTCAGGAAGATCCTCGGGTGCTATGCCCACTCCCTGGTCTTCTACCTTAAGGCACAACCCTTCTGCCGCAAGCTCCACCAATACCCGCACATCCTTACCCTTGGAGTATTTACACGCATTCTCAAGTAGGTTCTGCAGTACACTTCTAATCAGCTGCTCATTGCCCATGATCGTAAAAAACTGCTCATCATCAATGTCAGAAGAAAAGTCGACAAGAATGTTATTCTTAAAATGTCTGGAGACCTCACTGATAGCCTGCCATAGGATAGAATCAACCCTGATAGGCTCAAAGGTCTCTCTGAATGCATCCACCCGAGCCAGTAGCAGCAACTTACCTGCCAGTGCAGAGAGCTCCTGGATATCGTCCCGTACGGATTGTAACGTGCCCTTGTAATGTTTCGCATCTCTATCCTTTAGCAAGGCTACATCCACCTGAGATAGCACACTGGTCATGGGTGTTCTCAACTCATGGGAAGCGTTGGTGATGAAGCTTTTCTGGCTTTCGAATGCACTTTGGAGCCGATCGAGCATCCGGTTGAAGGTGATCCCCAGGGTAGCTATTTCATCTTTTCCGTTTCCTTCTGAGACTCTTTTGCCGAGGTTGCTAATACCGATCTGATTGACCTCCTCCACCACTTCGGAGATCGGACGAAGTGCATTTCCGGCATACAACCGGGCCGCCATGGCGATGACAATGAGAGAAATAAAAAATACTGTAATCAGTATATTTCGGAGGTTGTCGAGCTTTCTGAAACCATAGACATCCTGCCCCGCGGCCACCACCACAAACCGCTCATACTGATCAATATAGAGCAGGCCCAAGACTTCCACGCTTCCCTGCCTCCAGCGGTATTCCCCCTCCAGGCGAATATCATTGAACCGCTCCTCATCCATGCGAATGGAATCCTGAGTGTCAGTGCTGAAAATCTCCACATTGTTATAGTCATAAATAGTGATACGCTCCCCTGGCAGTTTGATGGGGTTAGCATCCTCTATTTTTCTAAGCAGTGAGGCGTCTACTTCCTCTACTTCTATGAGCAACTTGGCCGCAGTACTGGCTCTGGTGTGCAGGCGCTGGTAAAACTCATCGTGTCGAAACTGAGCCGAAGAATAATAGATGGAAAATGAAGCCAGTACCCACAGTACCCCAAAAATCAACACAAACCGGAGGACGAGTGCATCCTTGATGTTGATGGCCGGAGAGCGTAGTTTGATCTTAAGAAAGGTCATCCAGATAATAGCCCATACCCACACGGGTATGGATCAGTTTATTTTCAAATTGCTTGTCAATCTTCTTGCGCAAAATATTCACATAGACATCCACCACGTTGGTTCCCGGATCAAAATCCAAATCCCATACTTTCTCTGTGATTTCCATTCTGGAAAGCACCTTACCTTTATTTCTCATCAAAAACTCCAGAAGGGCATATTCCTTTGCTGTGAGATCTATATTCACTCCTGCCCTATTGGCAGTCTTCCGCTCCATATCCAATAGTAGGTCCCCAATTTTTAAGCGCTCCTTCCCTGTATAAGGTAGGTTGCGCTTCAAAATGGCTCGTATCCTTGCCAGAAGTTCCCTGAAATCAAACGGCTTCACCATGTAATCATCCGCACCAGACTCCAGTCCTTCCACTTTATCATCGGTGGTTCCCAGTGCTGTAAGCATGATGATTTTCACTTCAGAATTTTGCACCCGGATTTCCCGACAGATTTCGAATCCATTCTTCCCGGGGAGAATCGCGTCCACAAGCACCATGTCAAATGCCTTCTGGCCAAAAAGCCTAAGTCCAACATTTCCATCATAGGCAATGTCCGCGGCAAAACCCTGCTCTTCCAGACCCATTTTCAGGTGGTTGGCTACCTTCACTTCATCTTCAATGATCAGTATTTGCATCATGTTGATGCTGAGAACGGAAATAGCACAGATTGGTTGATCCGGTTAATTAAATTCCTGAAGTGAGTACTCCTCGGTCAAAAGTGATAATCACTTACCTTTGGCCCGCATGAATCAGCAACTCGCTCACTTACTCCAGCTAGGACTGGCCATTTTCATCATGTCCAGCTCCGGCACTCTTGGCAGATATATTGAACTTCCCCCACCGGTTACCATCTGGATGAGATGTATTATTGGCGCTGTTGCCCTCTTTATTGTGCTGAAAGTAGGGAAGTTTGACTTGCGTATTGGCAATCGCAAGAATTTTTGGCTTCTTTTTGGCAGCTCCCTGCTTCTGGCTGGCCACTGGGTATCTTACTTCTATTCCCTGAAACTTTCCACCGTCGCAATAGGTATGCTTTCCTTGTTTACCTACCCGGTAATCACGGCATTTCTGGAGCCCGTCATGCTGAAAATTCCCTTTCAGAAAAGTAGTCTGGCTCTGGGGATACTGGCCTTTGTGGGTGTGGCATTATTAGCTCCTGAACTGAGTTTTGAAAATGAACACACATTGGGGATTGCTATTGGGGTTTTTTCTGCCCTTTGCTACTCTATACGAAACATCCTCATGAAGAAGCGTGTGGCTCAGCAATCAGGCATTACCCTGATGTTTTATCAGCTGCTCTTTATTTCGTTATTCCTCTGGCCAGTTCTATTTGGTTTTGAATTTGAGCCTGCACAACTCTCTACAGACTGGGAAGCATTGTTGATTCTGGGCCTATTCACGACGGCTACAGGTCACACACTTCTTGTCCTTAGTTTCAAACATTTCACGGTGAGTACTGTGAGTGTGATCAGCGCACTCACCCCGCTGTTAGGCATCCTACTAGGTTTTCTGGTACTTAATGAGATTCCTGCTGGCCGCACTTATATAGGTGGATCACTGATCTTTCTGACCGTGGTGACCGAAAGCCTGAAATCAATATTTCAAAAGCGAAACTGACTATTCCCTCACAGTACCTGTGAATACCTGTACATTCGGGTTCAAAGGGTTGCCTGATGAACGCCTGAATGACACTACCTGTCCCACATGCCATAATGCATCGGCAATGGGGCCATTGATCTGATTCCAAAAGGGAAAAATTGTTTGGGCTTCACCCCGCTGAAAAATAACCTGAAAGTCCTCCAACCTGGCTCCTTCACTTTTCAGGGTTTGGCTGGCTTCCGCAATATTGGCCAAGGTCTGGGCTCGCAGTTCATCAAACGAAAGGTCCGTAACCTCTTGTGAGCTATGCGGGATCATTCGAGTCGAATTCACCAACACCAGTGTGAGACTGAAAATATGCTCCAAAGTTTCTCGCGTTGATCTGGCTTCATCACCAGGGCGAAAAGACAGGTCCTCAAACCGTAGACCTTCCGTAGCCCAATAGTACCTAAATCCCAAACCGTCAACCATTCGGGCCACTACCGTCTCTGCTGTAAATTCGGCCGGGTAATCAGGAATTTCTTCATATGAATTTGACGGAGTCTCCTGGGCGGAAACCATGATCGCAAAAGCGATTGATACGAGAAGGGTAAAAGTGTATTTCATAAGCTTTTATATAACAAACGATCCGGATTAGGCATCACCGGAGAAAATTTGATCAACAACAAAAAATTATACTATTGATTCTCCATTCAAGTCCGTGGTGAGGATTTCGCTCATATAGTCCAAAAAAGGCCTCATCGCTCTGAAGGCGCTATTTATGGTTTCAGGAAAATCAGGCGACAGCACTTCCTCATCGGTGAAATAATGCTCTATCACAAACTGCTTTTGCCGGATGAGCATAATGGCCGGATCGTCAATAGAAAACCCCTTGGGTGAGGTCTTGACGGCATCTCCCTTTAACTCTCCGAAATATTGCTTGAACTCCTTCTGATTAAGCACCTCCCATAGTGGCTCCGGCTCCTGGCTGATTTGCTTCCTGATATGCAGCAAATCCGAGGGGTTCGGGCCGAAAAAACCACCGGCTACAAAGGATCTTCCCGGGGCAATCTCATAATAGTACCCGCCTCTCAGGAGTGCTGTAGCCCTGCGAAAGCTCCCGGCCCAATAATCCTTGAAAGGTGTCTTGTCTTTTGAAAAACGCACATCTCTGTATATCCGATAGACTCTGCCTCCGGCTAGTAAATCGTGCTCATTCATCAGCACTTCTACATCCTTTGCCAGGTTCTTCACTTCCTCATGGAAGACTTCATATTCGTGTTTATGCTCGGCAAACCACTCCCTGTTATTGTGGAGACTCAGCTCATTCAGAAACCGGAAGTTGGCATTGGATATGGGCATTTGCTTTTTTCGTTTTTTGCTCCTCGAAGATATCCAAAAATCAATCTCTACCTAAAAAAGAAAGCCGGCTCAAATGCTTGAGCCGGCTTTCTACCATTGTATTAAAGAAGTATTATCTCTTAATCAGTTTCTGGATATCATTTAATCCATTGCCATCACTCACTCTGACAAAATAGAGCCCTTTCTCCAGTGAACTTACGTCCACATCCAGCTTGGTCACACCTTCTAGTCCGTTCCATGCTTTTTTGAGAATCACTCTGCCCTGCACATCATGAATGACCATGTGTACCTCCGCATCTTCATCCACATCCACCATCAGGGATATTCGGTCTACGGTCGGGTTAGGATACATATTGAATCCGTCAATGTCAATGCCATTGCCTGCTTCAACCACTCTTCGCTCCATATCCAGAGCGGTTATGGAATTGCCGGCAGACTTGGCGCCGCCACTGATACCTGTTACCGTCACAGCGTCAATGTAAATCTGATCGTTGTTGCCACTGGCATCACACTGGAATCTTATCTGCGCATTACTTGGGAAAGCATAGTTGGAAGCATCTATGGTCACCGTAGCCACATAAAAAGTGTTATTGTCAAAGTTGGTTCCACGGGCATAGGTCGCCACCGTGCTCCATGAGCTGCCGTTGTAATACCTCACCCAGAAGTCTTCACCGTTTTCCATGCTATAGGCATAGAAATAAAACTCGACTGAAATCTGGTCATATGCGCTTACGTTCATCGCACCAGATGTCATTGCTGATGCGGTACCAGAGTTGTCTCTCAGTCGGATGCTATAAGAACCTTCATAGGACCTGGTACCTGAGTATCTGGCTACATCGCTGCCGCCATCAGACCAACCATCCCATCCTGATTCGAAATAGCTTGTCAGCAGTACGTTGGAACCTCCGCCACCAGAAGATAGTGTAGTAGCCGAAACCGTACTGGAAGCTGACATGTTACCAGCAGCATCTTTTGCTTTCACTGAAAGTGAATAAGTAGTCGCGGATGATAATCCTGTTACGGAGTAGGATGTACCTGTGGTACTGCCATCCAAACTGCCATCTACAAATACATCATAGCCAGTCACACCTACATTGTCCGATGAAGCACTCCAGCTCAAATCCACTGAGGTCTGAGTTTCATTAGATGCTGATAGGGATCCAGGTGCTGTTGGCGCCTGAGTATCAGGGCTAGGTCCTCCACCCTCTACACAATAGCTGGTATTCTCAGAACTTGAGAAATTTCCTCCTGATACAATCACAGTGCTATTGGCATCTGTCAATGAATAAGAACCGTTTCCGTACGAGCAGCAAATACCATCGCCGTAAGAATCATTGATGGTAAATGAATAGCTACCACTACCAAAGTCGAATACTTCAGTGACAGTCTGGCCGCTGGTACTATAACCGCTCCCTGAAGCCACGGTAGAACCATCTTTGCTAAGGGTCCAGCTGGTTTCAGATGGGTAGTTGTCCAACGTAAGCGAAAGCGTTACTGGTCCGGTGCTGCAATTGCTGCCCGTGGTAGTTACCATCAGGTTAGCAGAGTAAGCACCGCTTCCGCTGGCACACTTAGATCTTACTTTGGTGGTATATGTAGTGCCGGGAGTGAGGCCGGTAATGGTAGTAGAAGTACCGGATGTGCTGGTCACAGTCCCATCTACACTTACGTCGTATCCGGTAGCTCCGGAAACGCTACTCCATGATAAGGTGAAGCTGTTGTCACCAATATTTGAAGACGATAATCCTGATGGGGCTGCTAATGTACAACCACCAGTAGAGGTCCCAAGTGTTTCTCTCGATCCTCCGGGCTCAAAAATGGCATCCATACGTGCTTTCTGTCCTGCAGAAAACATGTACATGCAGGCATCGTCTACATAGTCCATGTAGTTCATGAACATGTCGCTGGTATATCCTCCATTGTTGTTACATGACTTGGATGGATAACTTGGACAACCGTAGTTGGCCCCACCTGCTGTAGGCGTATCCGTCACAAAATCATCTGCATTACAGTTACCATCTCCCCAGATATGCCTCAGGTTCAGGTAATGCCCCACCTCGTGGGTAGCTGTTCTTCCCAAGTCAAAAGGAGAACTAAGGTAAAAGTTTTCGCCAGCACCCTGTCGGTCAATGCTTCCGAAATACTGTGGCGAAATGACCACTCCATCTGTGGAACTTGGGCCACCAGGAAACTGTGCGTAACCCAGGATACCTCCACCGATATTACATACCCAGATATTCAGGTATTCATCAGGGCTCACTACATCCACCCCGCCCTGAGCGGATGATTTCATGGCATCATTAGTTCCCCAAGAAGTTTTGGAGCTCGACTTTCTGGTGATCTGTGCCAAAGAAAATTCTATTTCAATGTCAGATGCCAATGGTGCAAACTCTGAAGGAGTAAGACTCACATCAGCATTCATTTTTCTGAAATCCTCTGTAAGCACATCAATCTGAGACTGAATTTGAGCGTCAGAAATATTCTGCTGTGAGTTATTGTAAATAACATGCACGATAACCGGGATATTCAAAATTCCGGTGCGCTGGTTGGCTTTACCTCCCTTGGCCAGGAAGTTTCTGGTATGCTCCTCGACATTTTTACGAAGTTCGAAGGTCTTCGGATTGGCATTTTGCCTTTCAAAAACTTCATCTGAGGCACATAACCTCTGATTCTGGGCGTTTACTGTAAACGCCATAAGCAGGACTGTACCCACTGTAAGTAATAGTTTTCGCATAATGAATTAGGTTTTAAATGTGAAAAACTCACAGATTCTGACTTGCGAAAATCAGTCACTGTGTCAACTTACTATGCTGGTTGGGTGGGTGCCGAAAGAGATTCGTCTGTCACAGATTGGTCACGTTCAAGCGCGCCAAAGAAACAGAATTTCCTTTCACAATACCAAAACTATCTCCATGTTTATGCCCATTTTTATATCGCTCACAATATATCCTTACATTTTTAACGATCATGCATAAAATTTACTTCGGAATATTGATAATTTTTGAAGAAGTGTAAATACCTCATTTAATCAGCAACTAACACGTGCATTTCAACCCCTCTTGACCAGATTGATCAATAACAAAAAAAGCCCTTCACAAAACTGTGAAGGGCCAAACGAGGACTGGAATATTTAGATTCTACTAGTTTACGCGGTTGCCTTGAGCACTTTACTCTTTACGGAAGTGATCTTATTAATAGCGTCGACATAGGCTTTGACTGACGCTATGATGATATCCTTATGAACACCAAATCCCATATAATGCTGATCCTGATATTTCACACGCAGGTGCACTTTGCCATCATCATTTCTATTGCCCATAGATTGCACCAAAAATTCATCCATATCGAACACCTCTCCCAATATTTCATCCACTGCCCTGAAAGCGGCATCAATGGATCCCGTACCTGTGGCCGAGGCATGAATGATCTCTTTATTAACCTCCAACTCTACTGTGGCTGAAGGAAACACAGACTCCCCACAAATGATCTGAACATTTTTCAGCTTAATACCCCCCTCTGGCAGCGATCCTTCTATTAAAATAATCAGATCATCATCAGTCACGTCTTTTTTGGCATCAGCCATTTTCAAGAAGTCATCGTAGACCTCTTCCACCCGAGCCTCTTCCAGAGAATAGCCCAGTCTGTCCAAATGATATTTCAATGCGGCCTTGCCACTTCTGGCGGTGAGAATAATGGATGACTGTGGGATACCCACGTCTTCAGGATCCAAAATTTCATAATTTTCTCGATGCTTAATCACGCCATCCTGGTGAATACCGGAAGAATGCGCGAAAGCATTTCTGCCCACAATGGCCTTATTTGGCTGCACCGGCATTCTCATCATTTTACTCACCAGCAGACTCAACGCATAGATGTGCTTGCTGTCAATGTTGGTGTGAAGATCTACATCCTTATGCGTTTTCAGGATCATAGCCACCTCTTCCAAAGAAGTGTTACCTGCTCTCTCTCCGATACCATTAATGGTAACTTCTACCTGTCGGGCGCCATTCAGTACACCTGCCATGGTATTGGCAGTAGCCAGCCCCAGGTCATTATGACAATGACATGAAATAATCGCATTGTCAATCCCCTTCACGTTTTCTTTCAAAAATTTGATTTTGGCACCATACTCCTCTGGCAGACAATAGCCCGTGGTGTCAGGAATATTCACCACTGTAGCCCCGGCTTTGATCACCGCTTCCACCATTCGGGCCAGGTACTCATTGTCAGTACGTCCGGCATCCTCGCAGTAGAACTCTACATCCTCCACGTACTTTTTGGCATATTTGGTAGCAGCTACAGCTCGCTCCAATATCTTCTCTCTGTCACTCTTAAATTTGTATTTGATATGGTAATCGGAAGAGCCTATACCTGTGTGTATTCTTTTACGCTTGGCGTATTTCAAGGCGTCAGCCGCAAAGTCTATATCTTTCTCTACAGAGCGTGTGAGTGCACAAATAATAGGATCAGAAACGGCCTTGGAAATCTCGATGACCGAGTTAAAATCCATGGGGCTGGAAATCGGAAAGCCCGCCTCTATGATATCCACACCCAGGATCTCCAACTCCTTCGCCACTTCAATTTTCTCGGGAGTGGACAACTGACAACCAGGGACCTGCTCGCCATCTCTCAGGGTAGTATCAAACACATATACTTTATCACTCATGATATCTTATTTAAAAAGGCCTCAAGATGCTTTGAGGAAAGGTTTCCTCCGCTGGCCGTGCATTCACACATTGATTTAACTCCCCGAAAGTATAGGGGAACTGGTGAAGCCAAAAATCAAATAAATTTTTAATTACGATTTCTATTATACCAATTCAGATCAAATCAGCCTAAATTGCATATAAAACGTATTTTTAATTACTATGCCTAAAGAGCGATCAGATCACTTGTTCACCCTTATCCGATCCATGCGCAAAAATGAAAAGCGCTACTTCAAAGTCCGCAACAAAGGTCAAAATCAGGACGATGCGAAATACCTGATGTTATTCGATGCCCTGGACAAAATGGAAGCATTTGATGAAGATCTTATCATTCGGCAAAATGAATGGATCAACCCACGCCAGTTCAGTAACCTGAAGGCGCATCTATACAAGAAAATCCTCCAAAGCCTGAAAGAATACACTGCCTCCTCCAACGAGGACATTAACATTCGTGAGCAGATCGACTATATCCAGATTCTCTTTGACAGAAGCCTGTACCAGCAAAGCATGCAGCTCCTACAGAAAGCCAAGAAAGTAATCAAGAAAAGTGATAACCTGGAGCTCCAGCTGGAGGTCCTCAAGTGGGAGAAAAATCTGCTCCCCTACTCGATAGGCAAAGGCAATCAAAAACGCGTAAGTCAGGTGGTTGCCGAATCCAATGACATTAATGAAAAAATAACCAGGGTCAACCAGCTCACCAACCTCTCTGTGGAACTAAGCGCGATCTATCTGAAAACAGGATACATCAGAAACAAAGAGGACCATGACAGGATCAGCAACATCTTCTCCTCCCAAATTCCAGAATGGAATCAGTCGGAGTTTTCCTTTCGAGAACGGCTCCTCTGGTATGATATTCAACTCAGCTACTATAGTTTTATTCAGGATTTTGATGAGGTTTTTGAGTATGCCAAAAAATGGGTCAGCCTGTTTGATTACCCGCCCACCTCTGCCTATTATTTTGAAATGTACTTAAAAGGACTCAACCACCTGCTGAATGCACAGGCAAGACTACAGAAACATGAAGAATTTCAGGAAACTCACCGAAGACTCAGGGAGCTTGCCAACCACCGTTTAGTAAAACTGAATGAAAATCTGCAAATAAGGCTCTTTAAGTACAGCTATGCTCACCAGTTCAACGGCTACTTCATGGTAGGTGATTTTCAGCGTGGGGTCAATCTCCTACAACGGATAGAAAAGAGGCTGGAAGGGTATATCGGTATGCTGGACAAACACTCCGAGCTGGTGCTTTTCTACAAAATTGCCTGTCTTTATTTTGGAAACGCCAACTACCGGAAGGCCCTCAAATGGCTGAACCGAATCATCAATTCAGAAGATGAAGACATTCGTCAGGACGTGCACTCCTTTGCCAGAATCGTCAACCTCATCACCCACTATGAGCTGGGAAACCGCGACGTGATCGATTACTACATTCGATCTACTTATCGTTTTCTACTCAAAAAACACGATCTGCATTCATTTCAGCAGTATATCCTGGCTTTCCTGAAAAGCCTGAGCAGAGAGACCACCCAAAAGGAACTGATCCAGGGGTTTGTCGAGCTCAGAAATCAGCTGCTTAATTTGGCTCAAAGCAAATATGACAAGCGGGCGTTCGTCTATTTTGACATCATCTCCTGGCTGGAAAGCAAAATTGAAAATCGTCCTGTAGGAGAAATCATCAAAGAGAAAGCTATGGGTCAGATCAGCTAAGCCGTATCAGTCCTTTATTCTGCTAAATTTCAGCGCCTTCAGCATGAAATCTGGCAGAGGCTTCAAAGGATCACGCTTCTCTACATTCAGGAATACACCCAGCTTTTCGATGATCGGAATTTTATACACCTCGATCATTTCTATCAGCACGCCATCCGGATCATCTATGTATGTACAGTGCACACGGGTGGTTCCACCCATATCCAGGGTATCCCGGGTATCGCAGGTAAACCCAAAGCCCTTTGTGGCCAGCTCTTCACCCAGCGCCTTCATTCCACGAACATCCAACCCAACATGGACAAAGCCAATATCTCCCCAGATTCGACCTTTATAAATTTTTCTCGGCTGATAGTCCTGAGCCTGAATCAATTCGATGTAAGTATCAGCAGACACTTTGGCAAAACCTCCGCCGGGAGGATTGGATTGTGTTAGCCGGATTCTTCGGAAAGATTTCTCGCCCCCAGGAAGTGACTTGAAATCATCGAAAACACGAGTTTCATCATAAACAACCTGATCATACCCCAATACATCGGCGTACAACTTCAGTGAATTGTCAATGTTTGAAACACCAATCACACAGCCATTTGGCCCACCGGTGATGTGATGCCCCTTCGTGTAGAAGTTGCGCCCAGGAAGAATCTGGAATAACAAACCATTGGGATCTTCTGCATAAAAAGTCCTCCCTCCATCGGGCATGTCCACGATACCCGAGCGCAGGATGGCTCCGTGTTTCTCAAAATGAACATAGGCAGCCTCCACATCCAGTGCTTTTACCTGATTGATATAGATCCCAATATCACCTAGCTGAGTCTCGAAATCCGGCGGACGTGGGGTAAATGAAGTAGGGTTGACCACTTCCATAGCGCATCCACCCTGAAGGTTCAAAATCATGGTAGCTCGCTTGGTAATGGTTTCGTTTTTTGTGTACACGTCCATCAATGGAGCTGGAGCTACTCCATCAAAAATAGGAATGTCCATTCCTATGAATTTCCGATACCATTTTTGTGAAACCTCAGAGTCGGAAACACCTACTCCGATGTGCTGGATGCCATTAATGCGCTTGTACATATCGATTTAATAATTCAGGTGGCTAAAATAACAGAATTTGTTGGTTTGATGGGCGGAATCCTCTCATGGCTGGAGTCACTTCTTTAACATTTTCTCGATCTCCAGCATCTCATCCCTTAGTCTGGCAGCTTCCATAAAGTCGAGATCCTTGGCTGCCTTCTCCATCTGCTTACGGGTGTCTGAAGCCAGTTTTTTCAACTGGTCCTTATTCATATATGCAACTACAGGATCCGCTGCCACGGTCAGCTCCACTTCATCTCCTGTATAATATTTCTTGGCGCCCTTCTTCTTATCCGCCGCAGAGGTTTGCCCCAAGATGGCTTCCCTGTTTTTAATGATGGTTTTAGGCACTATTCCGTGTTCCTCGTTGTAGGCCTGCTGGATACTTCGTCGCCTGTTAGTCTCGTCGATGGATCTCTGCATGGAATCCGTAATCTTATCTGCATACATGATTACCATCCCATTCTCATTCCTGGCAGCCCGACCAATGGTTTGAACCAAAGAACGTTCATTTCTTAAAAATCCTTCTTTATCGGCATCAATGATAGTGACCAGGGAAACCTCAGGCAAGTCGAGTCCTTCCCTGAGCAGGTTTACCCCCACAAGTACATCAAAAACCCCCAGACGCAGCTCACGCAATATCTCCACCCGATCCAGTGTATCCACTTCTGAATGAATGTAGCGGGTCTTCACGCCCGCATTGCTCATATACTTCGTCAGCTCCTCGGCCATTCGCTTGGTAAGTGTGGTCACCAGCACCCGCTCTTTTCGCTCCACCCGCAGCCATATTTCCTCCAGCAAGTCATCGATCTGATTAACACTAGGCCGTACCTCTATAATAGGATCCAAAAGCCCCGTGGGCCTAATGAGCTGCTCCACGATAATCCCTTCAGACTTGATTAACTCATATTCACTAGGGGTAGCGCTTACAAACACCACCTGATTCAGCATGCTTTCAAATTCATTGAAAGTAAGCGGTCGGTTGTCCAAAGCAGAAGGCAGTCTGAAACCATAGTCCACCAGATTTACCTTCCTACTCCGATCACCTCCCCACATCCCCCTGATCTGAGGGATTGTAACATGGCTCTCGTCCACGATCATCAGGTAGTCATCCGGGAAGTAATCCAATAAACAGAAAGGTCGTGCGCCTGCTGTACGGCGATCAAAATACCTCGAGTAATTTTCCACACCGGAGCAGTATCCGATCTCACGGATCATCTCCAGATCAAACTCGGTTCTTTCTTTCAGTCGTTTGGCTTCCAAAAAACGACGCTCCTCTTCGAAAAACTGAACCTGCGCCATCATGTCATCCTGAATTTCCCTAATGGCCACCTGAAGCAACTCTTTTCCTGTAACAAAAAGGTTGGCCGGGAATATGCTCACTATGCGCTCTTCTGAAAGCTTCTCACCCGTCTGAGGGTCTATCCGCTGAATAGACTCCACATCATCGCCCCAGAAAATAAAGCGATAAGCAAAATCTGCATAGGCAATGAAGACATCCACGGTGTCACCTTTTACCCGAAAGGTGCCCCTTTTAAACTCCACCTCCGTGCGGCTGTACAGTATATCCACCAGTTGGAATAAAAATTGGTTTCTGGGAATGGTATCCCCCTCCTGAACCTTAATGACGTTTTTCCCAAACTCCTCGGGGTTGCCGATACCATAAATGCAGGAAACTGAAGCAACCACTATCACATCCCTGCGTCCTGAAAGGAGCGCAGATGTAGCACTAAGTCTGAGTTTTTCGATTTCCTCGTTAATAGAAAGGTCTTTTTCTATGTAGAGGTTGGTGGTAGGCAAAAATGCCTCCGGCTGGTAATAGTCGTAGTAGGAAATGAAGTATTCTACGGAGTTGTCCGGGAAGAAACTTTTGAACTCCCCATACAGCTGGGCTGCCAGCGTCTTATTATGGCAAAGCACCAGTGTAGGCCTCTGTACCTGCTCGATCACATTGGCCACCGTGAAGGTTTTCCCTGAGCCGGTTACCCCCAGAAGAGTCTGAGCGCCTTCTCCATTGTTGATTCCTTCTGTAAGCTGGGCAATAGCCTTAGGCTGGTCGCCGGTAGGCACATATTCTGAACTGATCTTAAAATCCATGTAGATTTAGGAATTCCAAATTTCCCAGGCTCGATCGGCCTGTACATACAGCATTTCCAATCCATTTTTGGTGCGCGCTCCCCTGCGTCTTCCCTCCTTCATAAATGCCGTTTCTTCCGGGTTATAAACGAGATCATACAAGTATTGTTCGGCCCGAATGACATCATAAGGAATATCAGGTTTGCTCTCCAGATTGGGATGCATGCCTAGTGGCGTGGTATTAACAATCATGTCCACCTTTGAAACGTAAGTGGGGTCGTCTTTCAGATCCTGGTACACCAGATCACCTCTGTGCTTATCCCTGGAAACGACCATGTACTTAATACCTAAATCCAAAAAAGCGGCTTCTACAGCTTTGGAAGCACCGCCACCGCCCAAAATCAATGCTTTCTCACAGGTCACGTTACCCTGAAAATAATTAATCATGGACTGTCTGAATCCAAAAAAATCACTGTTGTAGCCGACTAATTTGTTTCCCTCCTTCTTGACCACATTCACTGCCTCCACTTTATGGGCACTGCTATCCAGCCGATCCAGAAACCGACGTATATTTTCCTTGTGCGGAACCGTGACATTCACCCCTACAAGATCAGGATATCGCTCCCAGAGTGCAGGAAAATCTTTGAGGTATTCTATTTCAAAAAGGTCGTACTTGTGACTTTCAGTAAGCCCCAGTCGGGTGAACTTCTCCTGAAAATATCCACGGGAAAAGGAGTGACCTAGCGGAAACCCGATTAAACCATATCTTTTCATTATTAAGCTAGTTTTTTTCCTAACCACTCCAAACCACCTACAATGATGATTCCAAGGGAAAAGAATATAATAGCTAAATATAGTTGATTTGGTTGATCTGTGACCGTTGTGAAGTCATTGGGGCTCAAATTCACGAAAACATCTCCGGATTCATCTTTCCAGGGCCATATTTTATTGAGTGACCCGACCATGAAGCCGGCCAGAAGGGATAATGTGACTCCTTTATGATGAAGCAGAAGCCAGTGAATAACCTTTGAGAAGGAAATAATCCCGACAGCACAACCAGCAGCGAACACCACAATAATGGATAGATCAAATGTTTTAACTGCACCCAATACAAACTCATACTTCCCCAGCAGGAGAAGGATAAACGAGCCGGAGATTCCCGGCAGGATCATGGCGCATATGGCAATGGCCCCAGAAATAAAAATAAACCACAGTTCCTCCGGTGTATCACCTGGTGTGAGTGAGGTAATCAGATAAGCCAGAACAGCCCCTACAAAAAGTGAAAGGTAGTCCGCCCAACCACGTGTGCGGGGCATGACAAAGTATGCCGAAATCAAAATAAGCCCAAAAAAGAAGGACCAAACAGGGATAGGATGAACCTCCAGCAAATAGGTAATGAGCTTGGCCAATGAAAAAATGCTGATCAGAACACCAGCAAACACATTCACCAAAAATGCACCATTGATGCGCTGCCACAAACCCTTAATATCCAACTTCAGGAGTAGTTTCAACGCCACAGCATCCACCGATTTGATAGAGTGGATTAATTCTTCATAGATGCCCGTGATCAGAGCAATCGTACCACCAGACACACCAGGAATCACATCGGCACCACCCATGGCCATGCCTTTCAGGAGTAGAACAATTCTTTTCATACCATCAAAAAAGCCACCTAGGGGTGGCTAATATTTCTTATTTAAGACTATCGAGAAAATAATCAAACGTATCACCCCTAAGCCCTAGTCGGATCGTCTCCAAAGGAATCACCTCATTCGGGGCAATATTTCCCAGATTTACATTGGTACCAATCAACTTGATAAACCACACCTGCTGAGCCTTCTGGGGAGCTTCCCATAAAATCTTGTCCTCTGGTATCTTGGTAAGTATCTCCTCCACCAAACCTTGTCTTACCTCTCCTGAATCCCTAAAAAGCCCTACATTCCCGCTCTCTCTGGCCTCACCGATTACTTTCCAGGCGCCTGCGTCCAGCTCTGTCTGCATTTGCTCTATCCACTTATAAGGAGGGATGATTTTTGCTGCATCCTTCGATCCCACTTCACTCAGCACAGTCACCTGCTTTGCCAGCGTACTGATGTAGCCACACTTCTCATCATGATTCATCTCTATGGAACCATCAGAAACCTCTGCATACTCTAAACCAAACTGATCCAGCACTTTCTGGTAGTCTGAGAACTGATTTCTGACAATAAAGGCTTCAAAAAGGGTCCCACCGAGGTAAACCGGAAGCCCTGCCGACTTATAGACAGCCAGCTTCTCCTTTAAATTCTTGGTAACATAAGATGTAGCCCAGCCCAACTTCACGATATCGATAAAATCCCCGGATATGTCAATCATATCCTCCACCTCTCTGATACTGAGGCCTTTATCCATAATCATTGTATAACCAGTATTACGTGGCTTGCTCGTACGGTAGGGTATTTGATTTAAATGGTAATTCATAAAAGATGTTTTGACAGGGGATTTTTTAGAAGGCACAAAAATCAGAAATTCTGCTCAAAATGACCTACCGATCCACTAATTGTTTTTTCGGTATTGTTCGATGATTTTGTACAGTGCTTTCTGAGTGTGCAAGTTGGGGAAATAATCAAACAACTGTAGGTGGCCTTCAAAGTCTAAAATAAGGGCAGTTTCGAGGCGATTGATGGCCATCTTGTATTTCCCTCCCTCAATAAGGTACACTACACTCCTGTAAAACAAATCTGCATCATCAGGGCATTCGGCCAGTCCCTCCTCTACGGTGTCCTGAGCCAGTTGAAAGTCACCCTGCTCATAATAAACATTGGACCAATCCAGCCATACCTGAGGGTTTTCAGGATCCATCTCACTCGCTTCCGCATAAGCTTCCAAAGCAGACACTATATTGCCCATCTTCGCTTCGGCATCAGCCACAGCCTTCCAGTAAATGCCATTTTCCACATCGAGCTTCAGTGCTTTATTCAGAAAGTGAATGGCCTCATACCACTTTTCCTGAAGGCCCAGGCAAATACCCAGACCATACCATGCCTCATGATAAAGGTGGTCGAGCTTTGTAGCTTTTTGATAGTTTTTTACGGCCAATTCGAGCTGCTCCATTTTTTCGTATGCAGCACCTATGTGACAATATGTTTCCGAGGTAGGCCCCTCAATGTCCATGGTTTTGGTATACGCATTTAGTGCTTTGTCATACTGCTCCAGACTCATGTAGGCATTGCCCATATTAAAGTGCGCACTGCTGAAATCATCGTCAATAGCCACCGCATATTCGTAGGCATCTATCGATTTTTCAAACTGCTCGAGTTTGTTATAGACTATACCCAGATTGTACCAGGCATATTCAGAATAGGGATCCTGATCAATGAATTTATGATAGTAATCAAGGCTACTTTCGAGTTCGCCTGACACGTCCAGGCAGTAGGCGAGTTCATACAGCGCGTTTTCATTGAGCATATTAAACTCAATGGCTTGTTTGTAGTTTTCCGCAGCGGCCTCATAATTGCCCATCCCCTGAAAGGCCAATCCGATGCTGTAATACACCTCATCTTTATCCTCAGCAAAATCCAGGGTCTTCTGATAGCATTCCACCGCATCCTGATATTCCGAGAGTAAAGAATGAATGGTTCCCTTTTGCATTAGCAACTCAGGGTCATTTGGATGATAGTTAAGCGCCTCCTCCAGCTTTTCTATCGCATCATCCTGTCTATCCAGCTTTACCAGCACATCCGCCAGCTCCATCAGCATATCCACGGAGTATGGATACTGCTCCAAAGCCACTTCACATGCCTTTAACGCCTGATTGTATTTCTCATGATTCTGATAATAAGAGATGACCTGAAGAAAGGTCTCTTCGTCGAAGTAAAATGGCTCCTTGTTTTTAAGGAACGCTTCAAACTTTCTCACCAACTCTCTCTCTTCCTTGCGCTTATACTCTTCTTGCATATAAAAAAGTTAAAAGGGCCTGTTTGTAGTTAAAACAATATACTTTAAAATTCAGTGCGGTTTATCAACACATATCGAAAAGTTATCCACAATCAAACCATCAAATAAGTTCATTGTTCAGCACATTTTGAGGTGAAATTTTTATCCCCAATGACTTCTCGAAACCCTCCATCTGGCTCTTCCTGTGTAGGTCTGACCCAAAAAAATCCACCATTCCTTCTTTGAGCAGTTTCATCGCCATCCTCTTAGGGTTTGAACCGTAAAATCCGTTTAGTGATGGTATTGATACCTGCAACCTCACACCCTTTTCACGAATCTGCCTTAACCATGACAGATCATCCTCCAAATACATGTAGCGCTCTGGGTGGGCTAAGACGGGTACGTAATTAAGGGACTTGAGTTTGAATATGACCTCATCAAAAATGATGGGCTTGGTATGAAATCCGGTTTCCACCAGAACATATCGCGGGGTTCCAAAACTCAGGATTGGCGCTTTTCCGTCTAATAGATCAATCAGGTGAGAATCTATGTAATACTCTGCAGCCGCTTCCACCTCTATGCTCAGCCTCTCCTGCCTCAGTAATTCCTTTAATTGATCAAGGGCCCCCAGAATGGTCTCACGGTTATTTGGGTAGTGATCTGAATAAATGTGTGGAGTAGTTATGAGTTTTTTGAAGCCAAGTCTGGAAAATCCACGAATAATTTCGAGTGATTCATCGAAATCACGAACCCCATCGTCAAGATTTGGCAACAGGTGACTATGAATATCAACCCGGATATCAATCCCTACTTTCTTAGAAAACCATCCAAACATATATTCCCCGAACTGGCCACAAAGGTAGGGCTATTATTTAGATTCTTCGTAGTAGCCATAGCCGTAACCATAACCATAGCCGTAACCATATCCCCTTCCGCCAGCCTTCACGGAATTAAAGATTACAGTAAGGTTGTTGAAGCGGTTCATCTTCTTGAGATTCTCTATGGATTTAACAAATGACCGCTTAGAGTAATCAGACCTTACGACATAAAGCTGAAGATCTGACTTTTTCATGCTCAGTACTGCATCTGTCACCAGCCCTACGGGTGGCGTATCCAAGATCACCAGGTCGTAGCGTGTTTTTAGCTCTTCCAGTATGTTGTCATACTCATCATTCAGAATGAGTTCCGATGGATTGGGAGGATTAGGGCCAGCGGGGATATAGTCTAAATTCTGGATGGAAGTATTGGTTATGCACTCATCCAGTGAGTTTTTGCCAATAAGCAACGTACTCATTCCCTTGAAATGAGCTTCATCACCAAAGGCCAGGTGCACCTTTGGCTTACGCATATCCATGTCCACGACACACACTCGCTGCTTGGAGAAAGCCATCACTGCCCCCAAGTTGACCGCAACGAACGTCTTTCCTTCCCCGGAAATTGTGGAGGTAATGGTAATGGTTTTTGTCACCTTGTTTCCATTCAGAAACTCCATGTTGGTCCGGATAGTCCTCAGCGCTTCACTTATGGCTGACTTTGAGCTCGGCATAATTACCAGCTTGGTCAATGGCAACTTGTGAGTAGTAAACTCAGGAACAGACCCAAGGATCGGCACATTCACCAACTTTTCCAGTTCACGATAACTGGAAATGCTATTGTGCAACAAATACCTAATCAGAAGGAATACAAAAGAAATCAGAAACCCAGCAGCCAATGATATACCATAAATAATAGTGGGCTGGGGTTTGATAGGGGATGCTGGAATTGATGCGGGTGAAAGAATTACGAAATCCGTAACAGTTCCTGCCCTTGTAATTTCCAAATCCATTTTAGTCCGCCATAGCGACATCAAGTAACTTTCATGGAGGTTGTAAAATCGCTTGTTCCTATCAAAACTTGTCCTCATAGATGGGAGTTCGGCAAACAATTTTTCAAGGGATGCGCTCTGTGCACCAAGTTTTTTACTCCGCTCCTTTAGGTATTCGATATGCTTTGGAATCAGAGACTCGATGGATTGTCTAAAAACTTCAAGTTTCTCATCGATCCCCTTAATTACATATGTATTCTCATTGTAATGTCTTAGTTTTTCCTTACGTTGATTTAACAATTCTCTGTATTCTATCAGAAATCCGTTCAAAGACATTGGCATGCCCGGAACAGCTGACTCGGAGAGTAAAGAATCATAGTTATCATAGTTACTATTAAACTCAAGAGCTTCTGAAAGTTGACTATCCAATCGATGCTGAGCAGAATCTAATTTTATAAGATTCTCAATCACACGTTGAATATCAGCCATTAAATTTAGGGTACGATGCTCTATTATGAAGTTTTCAAAGTATGAATCATAAGTTTCAAGCGTATCTTCAGTAACCAGGATTTGAGAGTTCAAAAATTTTATCTTCTGTTCAAGTGCTTGATTTTTGGCTTGTTTGGTATAATCCAGATATAATGTATCAACAGCCATGAGCAGATCACGTGCTTTATACCGATTATAATCCACCAGTGAGATCCGAATGGTGCGTGCAGTAATATTCTCAGGACTCACTGTAATCTTTCCTTGCAAATAGCTAATAAGGGCATCTTTACTATTTACAGTGAAGTAATACTTTCCTGTAGACTCGGGATATTTAAACTGATCCGTTTTATGCAGAATGAAATTAAAATCCTCTGTGATAATGTCCTCGCCAAACTTGTAAGTATGACTTTGTTCAATTCCATTTTGTACATAAATCAATTCGAAGGAATCTTCCGAATTTAGAACGACATCAAACGGCCGGTTATAGAACGAAAGATTTTTGATTTTGTAAGAAACTACAAAAGGACTATTGCGATAGCGCTCATCTGTCAGATACCTACCATAATAATAGTATGAAACATCCAGATCCACTACATCTACGACCTTTGCAAAGAAAAGCTTTGATCTTAAAAGTTCAATCTCTCCGGACAGTCCGGTACCCATTGTGCCTTTAAATCCTGAAGTTAACCCAAGTGTCGTTGCTTCACTTTCAAAATCTAATTTGAGTAGCGAAGTGGACTGAAAAACAGGTTTTGTGTATCTCACATACACAAAGGCCAGAGAGACTGAGGCTGCTATGAATAAAAATATCCATAACAAACTCTTTCTCAGAATGAACAGAAACTTCTCCAGGTCAAAGGAATTGAATATTTCATCTCCTCCTTGCGTATTTTCTATTTGATCGAAATCCTTCACCTCGTGATACTCTGAATTAGGAGAAAAAATGCGATCACACTGGAAGTAATACTAAGAATTGGGGACACGTCCCTCAAACCAGCCAGCCAGGGCCTTCTCCAGGGCTCAACATAAATGATGTCTCCCGGCTCTACTTTGATGATCGTGGATCTCATACCGTCAATTGTTGTTAAATCCATCTGATAGACCATAGGGTTGGATAGGTCGCCGCGGATCAATTTAATATTGTTTGCCTTCGCTCCAAGACTGAGTCCTCCGTATAAGGCCAGTACCTCAGCCAATGTAACATTTTCATTTTCCAGAAGTATCACCTGCCCCCCATTCGCTCCCAAAAGTACCACTCGCCTATTGTTTACTTTGATCTTTACAAAACAGTCTTTATAGAACTCATTGTATGCGCTTTGTAGCACTATTTCCGCCTCGTTGACTGTAAGTCCGGCCAAGTTTACCCGGTCCACCACAGGTAACTTGACTACACCATCTACCTGAACCAAATACTCAAACTGCTGACGTGAATTTAAGCGATTGTTCAGATTATTGTTTCCACTAAATATCTCAGGATTGGGATCAATTATTCGCTCCCCATCATTGGTAAATAAGTTTAACTCAATATAATCATTCACCTGAATCAGATAGTTCTCCTCAGCCTTCTTCACTGGTTCAGACAAATCCTCTTCTGTGAAATTGTCGTCAAGCCGGAACATAATGTCCTGCTTGTAAACCTTACAACTACTTAAAAAAACCACGCACCCAAGGAAAAGCCACCGTATCGTGGATATCTTAGAAATCATATAGAACAACTGAGTTTGATGGCGAAGATAAGCCAAAACCTAAAAATAGCCTTGATACTGTTCATTATAAGCCCGAAACGAATTCATCTATCTTGTCACTATAAAGCTTGATGACCAGTCGCTCATCAAACCGCTCTACAATGCTCTGGCGAGCGTTTTGAGCCATTTGAAATTGCTCCTCATCATTAAGGGAAAGAAACAGGCTCATCTTCGCAGCAAGGTCATTGGGATTTTTGACTTTGCACAGGAATCCATTGTATCCATCAATGAGCACATGATTGCACCCTGGTACATCCGTAGCTATCAATGGCTTCCCCATGGCGCCGGCCTCCAGCAAGGTACGCGGCGTACCCTCCCTGTAAGAAGGTAAAACCACCACATCAGCCTGCGCAATAGCCACCCTCACATCCTCAATATGCTCCTGATAGCTGATCAATCCCTCTTCTATCCACTCTTCCAACTCACTTCTGGAAACCGCTCGTGAATGCTCTTCATCCAATCCACCAATCAAATGAAACTCGGCCTTCCTCCCCTTCCTTCTTAAAATCCTGATGGCTTCAATGAAATCGTATATTCCTTTCTCCACCAAAAGCCTACTAATCATTAAAAAGACGGGAATGGAGTTCTCTGGAGGTGAATCGGGCTTAAAGTGATCAACATCTACCCCTGAGCCAGGAAGAAGACTTGTTTTGCTCATATCAATCCTCACAAACCTGCCAAATTCTTTACGATCATCCGTGTTCTGAAAAAACACCCAACTATTGAACCGAAACGCAAATGAATAGAGTGTTGTGGCCATTTTCTTTACCCATCCTTTCCATAAAAAAGTAGTCCCCAATCCACTCACATTACAGATACAGGGGATTCCAAGCCACCCGGCTGCTAACGAACCATAGATGTTGGGCTTGATGGTGTAGGTCAGCACCACGTCGGGTCTTTCTTCCTTCAGAATGCCTCGCAATTTCAGGAACAGCACAAAATCAGTGAAGGGGTTCATACCACTGGCAGACATGGGCAGGTCAATCAATCTGCATCCAAGGTCCTGAAGCTTTTCCGAGTATGCGTCCTCTGGAGCGATGGCGATCACCTCATCTCCACGATCAAGAAAATACCTCACAAGACCCCTGCGAAAATTATAAATATTCCAGCTGGTGTTAATGATAATCGCAATTTTCATGGATGATACTGAGCAGCCTCCTGATTTTAGTTAATTTTGAACTTCCTGATAACAATATATGTAGTGAAGCACAATATCAGGGAATTTTTATGATAGAAACTAAAAAAGAACAAGAATACGGCGTGTTGGTAGCTGTCACCCCAAAGTTTCAGGCTGACGATAAAACCATTGAGTTTCTTGAAGAACTGGAATTTCTGGTGCAAACACTGGACATCAAAGTAGAGAAGACTTACGCTCAAAAGCTGGAGCGTCCTGACACCAAAACTTTTGTTGGCAAAGGGAAACTGGAAGAAATCAAGGAGTTTGTCAAGGCCAAAAACATTGGCAACGTCATTTTTGATGATGACCTCACGCCTTCTCAACTGCGCAACCTCGAAAAGGAGCTGAAAGTAAAAATATACGACCGAAGCTTACTGATTCTCGATATTTTCCTCAAAAGAGCCCAAACCACACAGGCCAAAACGCAAGTGGAGCTGGCCAGGTATCAATACCTGCTGCCTCGTCTGACCCGTATGTGGACTCACCTGGAACGTCAAAGGGGCGGCACTGGCACACGTGGTGGAGCCGGAGAAAAAGAGATAGAAACTGACAGAAGGAATATCCGAAATCAGATCAATGTCCTTCGTAAAAAGCTGGACAAAATAGAAACTCAGGCTGCCACCAGGCGAAAATCAAGAGATGGAATCGTGCGCGTGGCACTGGTAGGATATACCAACGCGGGGAAATCCTCCCTGATGAACCTCATTAGCAAAGAGCAGGTGTATGCCAAAGACGAACTCTTCGCGACAGTGGACTCCACCGTCCGCAAGGTGGTGATTAATCAGATTCCTTTTTTGCTGTCCGATACTGTTGGTTTTATTCGTAAACTCCCACACAACCTGATCGAGTCGTTCAAATCTACTCTGGAAGAGGTAAAGGAAGCGGACTTCCTGCTCCATGTTATCGATGTGTCCAACCCGGCTTATGAAGATCACATACAGGTGGTGGAAAAGACCCTGGAGGAGATTGGTGCTGCTGATATTAAGACCATTAGGATTTACAATAAAGTAGATAAAGTGGAGGACATTGCCGAGCTTCATTTGAACGAGAACGGAGCAAATGACCAAGCGATGTTTGTCTCTGCCAAAACAAAATACCATTTGACGGAGATGCGTGAGCTCCTCGCCAAAGAAGTAAAAAAAGAGCACATCAAGATTTATCCCAATTACCTGGAACCGGAAACTTATTGACATTAAGGTGATGTTGGTCTTGCCAAAGGCATCAAGCCTCTGAGTATTTCAGATTCTGAAGAATTATGATTAAAATGGGTAGCTGAAACCTCATCAACATGCCCATTAACACTACTTTTCAGATTGGAGAAAAAGCGGATGCCTATGATGCCATAGTCATTGGCTCCGGTGTCTCCGGCGGCTGGGCCGCCAAAGAACTTACCGAAAAAGGCCTAAAAACCCTGGTGCTCGAAAGAGGTCGCCCGGTGGAGCATCGAAAAGACTACATCACCGAACACAAAGCTCCGTGGGAATTTGACCTGAGGGGGCAACTCACCCAAGAGGAGAAAAAGGAATATTCACAGGCTGTAAGAATCGGTTACCTGGACAAAACTGCGTTGCATTTCTTCTCAAAGGACTCAGAAAGCCCATATGTAGAAGAAAAACCATTTGTCTGGGCACGGGGATATCAGGTGGGTGGCAAATCCATCACCTGGGGACGCTATACTTTCCGCATTTCTGATCTGGATTTTGAAGCCAACCAAAAAGAAGGTGTGGGTGTGGACTGGCCCATCAGGTATAAGGACATAGCGCCCTGGTATGACTATGTAGAGCAATTTGCGGGAATTTCCGGCGAAAAGCTGGGGCTCGACTATCTCCCTGACGGCAACTTTCAAAAGCCTATGGAGCTGAATGTGGTCGAAAAGCATTTGAGAAAGCGAATCCGCGAACTCTATCCTGAAAGATACCTCACCATCGCCAGAGCGGCTGTTTTGACAGAGCCCATTGGCGAGCGTGCACCCTGCCACTACTGTGGGCCGTGCTGGCGCGGTTGCAGTACGGGCTCTTATTTCAGTTCATTGTCCTCTACTCTGCCCGCGGCAGCTGCCACGGGCAACCTTACCATCCGGCCTTTCAGTGTAGTACACAGCATCATTTACGACCCGGAAACCCGGAAAGCATCAGGCGTACGAGTGATTGACAGTGAGACCAAAGAAACAATAGAGTTTAAGGCCAAAGTGATCTTTGTATGTGCCTCGGCAATGGCCTCCACCCAGATCTTGCTCAATTCCAAGTCTGAAGAATTTCCTGACGGTATTGGCAATACCAGTGGCGTGCTGGGCCATTACCTGATGGATCATCACCTGGGTATGGATGTCAACGCCACAGTCCCTGGTTTTCTGGACAGAACCACCCGTGGTAACCGGCCCATTGGCTTTTATATCCCGCGGTATAGAAACATAGGAGGAGCGTCAGATATGCCCGATTTCTCCAGGGGATATGGCTTTGAAGGGTCTGCCTATCGTGAGGGATGGTCAAAAGCCTTTGGTATGGAGGGCTTTGGTGCAGACTTTAAAAACAAAGTAAAGGAGGCTGGTGAATGGAGGGTAGGCATGTGGGGATTTGGAGAAACCCTGCCTTACTACGACAATCACGCCCGGCTACACCCGACGGAAACAGACGAGTTTGGCATCCCGAAGATGGTTTTCAATGCAGAAATTAAAGACAACGAAAAACGAATGCGACAGGATTGCCTGGACTCTATGGCCGAGATGCTGGAAAACGTAGGATGTACCAATATCACGGCTGAAGACAATGCCGCCGGGGCGGTACCAGGGTTTGGTATACACGAAATGGGCACTGCCAGGATGGGAAGAGACCCCAAGACTTCATTTCTCAATGGCAACAACCAAGCGCATGAAGTACCGAATCTATTCGTCACGGATGGGGCCTGTATGACCTCCTCCCCTTGCCAAAATCCCTCTATTACCTATATGGCCCTCACAGCACGAGCTGCTGATTTTGCTGTGAAACAATTAAAATCCGGAAACCTCTAATCGACATGGACAGACGAAAAGCATTGATCAATATGTCGCTAAGTGCGGCGGGCATCAGCCTCTCAGCATCACTCATTGCCGCACTTGGCAGTTGTGAATCCAAAAAACAGCTTTCCTACCAAGCACTGACATTCTCTGCTAATCAGGATGCACTGCTACAGGAGCTGGTAGAGCTGATTATCCCCGCTACTGACACCCCTGGGGCAAAGGCCGCTGGTGTCAACCAATACATCGACAGGGTACTGGCCATGGTGAGCGATGTTCCGGAAAAGGAGAGGTTCATTGCTGGTCTGGAGAATATGGATAGACTAAGCCAAAAGCAGTTTGGGAATGCATTCCTCAAACTATCCCAGAAAGATCAGATCACGCTACTCCAACAAATGGAATCCGAAGGCCGAAGCACACCGGGAGGCTCTTTTTTCTCCCTACTGAAGAGCATGACCATATACGGGTACTACACTTCCGAAATTGGCGCCAGCCAGGAGCTTATGTATGTGCACGCTAACGGGGTGTATGATGGTGACATCCCTTATGCCGGAGTTGGGAAAAACTATTATTAAAGCGTCATCGGAGGTAATTCTGGATAAGGCACTATTGCCTCGATGAGCAGCATCACCCCATCTCTGGTGAAAAGCGTGAGCGTGATCAGTATGCTACCAATAACCAGTGCTACCCCAATGTTATTTTCCCTGATCTCCTTAAACTCATCGATGGGTGTGAGCTTGCTGTACAAGAAAGTACTGATCAGCCCAATAGAAATAGCCGCCGCGTAGGCAATGGCAATATAAACACCGCCAATACCAATGTACTTCAATGCCACTATGAAGCTTTCGCTTTGCTTATCCAACAGCCTGAATGAAGACATCAGCGGCTGGATGATTCCACTCACCATAATGCCAACAGATAAGATAATGGAGGCCATGAAAATACTGTAGGCCACGTTAAAGGACTCAATACCATAATATCTTCTACCCACCCACTGCACGATTTTGTAGGTCAATACCAGAATAAACACACCAATGGTGATGGCAGAAAAAATTTCGATAAGGCCAAGAATGGCGATGTTATAGTTCATGAGCGAGTACGGTTTTCCAATAATTCACATTGCCTGTGTTGGGTGGCAGCATACCCAGTGGCCAGCCCTTCGCAGTAGTTTCCCAAAAGTAATATTTCTCCCCCTGATGTAGCAGGTAATCACCAGTAGCTGGGGCTTTCAGGGCTAGCATTGCATGAGCGTATTCATTGCTTACCACAATCATCGGATCAAAATCCAATTCTTCCAATATGGTATAGATGAGAACTGCCCGGGTGTCACAGTCTCCATAAAGAGAATGAATAAATTCATAAGGGGATAATATCCCCAAAGGAATGTTACCTGCACATGGTTTACCATCTGTCTGTATTTCCTTACAATCCTCGGGAACCACGAAGCTATACGGGATGTCCTGTACAAAGCTTACAATCAACTCTGCCAATTCTAACCTGGAGAGCTTATCACGGTCCCCGATGGCCGCCAGTGAATCCACCAAAAATCCAATGTCTGATTTACTGTCTGTTACCAGATTGGCATATACGTGCGACCAAAATTCTAAATAGCTGTCTCCTCGAAGATTCATGGTCAGACGCTTTTTGGCCAAACGATCGCTGGTAGCTCCCTTCGAACGATAGGCTCCACAAAAACTTCTGGATTGATCGATTGAATTCCAGCCACGGGTGTGCAGACGGTCGTTACCGGTATTGAGTACATCAAACCCATCCGTACATCCTTCCTCCGTGTCCGTCTCTTTGATGGTTTGAATTAAAATATTCAGGATGAAAAAAATGGCCACAAAATAGCCTAACACCCTCAAAAATTTCTTCATGCACTAAAGATGCAAAACATCTTTAATTTTCAACCACGGGGCGCGCCTATTTAATGCCGGCAAACGCCCTATCACATCTCTTTTTTAATAAATTCATAGGAAGAACCGATCAGTCTGGCAGTATCGTGGTAGATAGCCACAGGTGTTCGGATCAAGTCAGTATGTTTTCTGATGGCTTTCAGTGCATCCTCTCTGCTCAACTCCACGTCCACATACTCCTCCAGATAAACCGCAGATCGCTGGTTGATCAAATCATCAGGCTCCATTTCCAATCGCTCCAGGATTTCCTCCAACTGCCACTCTGTGAAAGTATGCTTTCTCACATCCAGCGCTTTCACATGATAATGTTTCAAACTTTTAGCATAAGCGAGTGCCTCTCTATCCTGAAGATCATTGGAGTCATAGATGAAAAGCATTTCGTTTTCGGCTATTTCCATTTTTCCTTCTTTTTTATCCCCTCAACCAGACAAACGCTGTATTGTTTGATAAGAATCAGGATTCGAAACCACTCATAACGCCCTCCAAAGGCTTTAAAATACCCTACAGATGAATTGAATTAGATCAATAATTTCCTACTTTTGCTACCCGAAATTTTAAGGTCTCATAGTTCAACGGATAGAATAGAAGTTTCCTAAACTTTAGATCCAGGTTCGATTCCTGGTGAGACCACAGAAAAGCCTCCTGATTGAGTTTAGGGGGCTTTTTTCATTTAAAATCAAGAACCTTCCTCGTCAATAATTCCGAGAATTTCTCGGAAGCTGGACAGACCTGCCTCCACGTTTTCGATGATCTCAGCTGCCAGAATATCCGGATCAGGAAGATTGTCCAGATCAGCAAGACTTTTGTCCTTCAGCCAAAAGATATCCAAATTGGTCTTATCACGACTAATGATCTCATCGTAGGAAAACTTCCTCCATCGTCCTTCCGGCTCTGCCTCGGAGTAAGTTTCTTTTCGCTTATGCCTGTTTTCAGGATTGTAAAGGGTAATAAAATCCTTCAGATCTTCCATCACCATTGTCTTCTTCTTCAATGTATGGTGGATGTTTGTTCGGTAATCATACACCCAAACATCCTTTGTCCAGGGGTCTTTGGATGCAGGCTTATTATCAAAGAACAGCACATTCGCTTTTACACCATTGGCGTAGAATATGCCAGTGGGTAATCTGAGTATTGTATGAAGGTCTGCTGTCTTCATCAGTTCCTTTCGTACCGTCTCACCGGCCCCTCCTTCAAAGAGCACATTGTCCGGTAGTACCACAGCGGCTTGTCCGGTTACCTTCAGTAGCGACTTGATGTGCTGGAGAAAGTTCAATTGTTTGTTGGACGTGGTAGCCCAAAAATCCTGACGGTTATAACTCAGGTCTTGTTTTTCCTGCTCCCCTTCTTCATTGGTGATGGTCATGCTGCTTTTCTTCCCAAAAGGAGGATTGGCTAATACATAATCATAGCGATTGCCTTCATCCGAAATCAAGGCATCATTGGGAGAAATGGAAGATTCCCCATCAATCTCCCCAATGTTGTGCAAGAACATATTCATGAGACACATGCGCCGGGTACCAGCAACAATCTCATTGCCTGAGAAGGTGTGATTTTTCAAAAACACCTTTTGTTCATTGTCCAATGGTTCCTTGGTGATGTAATCATAAGCTGCAAGAAAGAAACCACCTGTGCCACAAGAAGGATCATGGATTGTGCGCATAGGCTGAGGACGCACACACTCCACCATGGCCTGTATCAATGCTCTAGGTGTAAAGTATTGCCCCGCGCCACTTTTGGTGTCTTCAGCGTTTTTCTGAAGCAGTCCTTCGTAGATGTCCCCCTTAACGTCTGCGCCAACCATTGTCCATTGCTCCTTGCCGATCATATCAATGATCTTTAGCAACTTGGCCGGATCTTGTACCTTATTTTGACTCTTGGTAAATATCTGACCGAGAATGCCTTTTTCTGTAGCCAACGAGCGAAGCATCTGCGTATAGTATGCTTCCAACTCCGCACCTCGTTTTTGACTAAGTGTGTCCCAATTGCAAAGCTCCCCATCTGCTATCTCCTGCCCATCCATGTCTTTGATGCGTGGAAAAGCGATGGTCTTGTTATAAGGCGGTTTGGACATCTCATCCGCCATTTTCAGAAACAGCAGGTAGGTGATCTGCTCCAGATAATCACCATAGCCCACGCCATCATCGCGAAGTACATTGGCAAAATTCCAGACTTTAGATATTAAGGATGATTCGGTCATTGTATAATAAATCTATCTTTTAATTGCTTGGCACTTCTTTGGTACGCCCAATATTCCAATTTGACACCTAAAATATCCTTCAGCTTATTTAAATAATTGCTTTCAACATCGGTGAGATCAGCAGGGCCCACAATTACCAATCCGACAATTTGAGCATTCTCATCAAGGAAAGCATACTCGAATAGCTGACCAAGTGCTTGTCGAATGTTTCGAAGTGCAGTACTGGATGTTTTAGCTTCAAACAATCGCAATCCGCTTTTTTCACGAGTTACGAAATCAATAATTGCTCCTCCAACACGAGTCTTTTCGGCAGATAAATCATCTGGGCTGTAACCTCTCACTTTTTTCAGATAATCATATAAATCATCTGTAATTTGAGAATGGGGACGATTTACCTTCTTCTTACCTCCTGATATATTTTTGGTGTAATTGCCTGTTGTTTTTGCCTTGCCAGATTGAAAAACCAAACTTGTGGCATCTGCTATGCCTGAATTAATGGCGTCTTCCAGTTCACCATCAATTTTGTAGGGCTGAAATCTATTGAAGCTAGCACTCTTTAAATAAGGTGTAGGAATTGGATCATTGAAGATTGTAACATCAGACCACCTGAATTTAACGTTTGGAAGAAGATATCCATTGATCAGATTTTGGGAATCAGCTTCAACCACATCTAATTCTTCAACCGCATCATCAATATATTCCAAAAACAGAGGTTCAGCTACAGCCATCTCATCATCAAGCCCCTCAATAATGGTGACATTATTTATTTCACCGATTAGGTATCTTTCTTTGTCATTGGGATTTATAGTATACAATACAATCTGATCAACGACTTCTGCCTCGGCAGACATGTGACTTACTCCCCTTATATACCCGTATTGGTAGTCGCCTAATTGGTACCTCCGATTAAACAACCATTCTTCATGACCATAGCCAAATTGGTTTTCATAGGCAACATTTGAATTCCCTTGGTTTCCAAGTTTCCAATCGTGTCCACTCGGGAATTCCCAACCATTATCATTCCAAGTGAGGCGCATTAGGCGTCTATCAAAATTAGAAAAAAACGTCTTTGCTATTTGAGAATAATTAATCAGTTGATCAGTAAAGAAGTTGTGACTTTCCTCAATGAGTCTTGTCCAGGAGTACTCATCAAGTTTATTCACTTCAATTTTTTGCCATTCAATGCCTAAATCTTTACTTAAAGTCTTGAATATTTTGTTTTTCTGATCATCAAAAAACTTATCCTGCCACATCCGGTCTAGTTTGAAAATCAGCGTCGAATCAGCATGGACTCCAATAGTGAAGCAGATAAGATCATTCATTCTATCTTTCGGGTACACCCTTATCCAAGTATAATCTTTGAAAGCCTGTCCATTACTTCCGTTTCTTTTATTCCAGTGTTTTTGACCCTTTACTATCCAGCCTTTCTCTTGAAGTTTTCTCCCCCAAATTTTAGTTTTCTCCCAAATTACCTGATTAAGGAATTCTCCAATATTTCTATCAATTAAATTATATGGATCATAAACGATACGTTTTACTAGCAATGAAAAGGATTCAAGTTCCTTCCTACTAAAGAATTTATCATCTTGTTGACGTTGTACTATCGGTATACCTAAACTCAGAAGTCTTTTCTGGGCAGCATCTGTTGTCAAATCCTTTTTTCTATCTATTGCCTGACCTTTTAATTCATAGGCTCTGGTGATTACCCTTGCAGGAGAAATGTGCTTTCCATGAAACCAAGCGCCGTATTCAGTGTCCTGATAGTTATCATTTTTACTTAGATTTTGTAGAGACATGACAATGTCTTCTTCATTGAGATCAGTGAGGTCTTTCATTCCTTGGCAGTTTTGTTTTTATTTCTAACCCTCTCCACCAACTTTCCCGCAGGCTCCCAATCTGCTTCCTTCCTGCATGCCGACAGCTCTGCTTCGGAGAGTAGCTTGCCCTCAAAGGCTTTTTTCAAAATGCTCTGGCGCAGGGCTTCAGCCTTCAGCAGGCTCTCGGTGATGCTTTCCTCCATCTTGTCGCAGACCGAAAGGCGCGATTCTATTTCTTGGACGATTTGGGTTTGCTCTTTAATAGAAGCCGGTATATTAATCGGAACACTATTGCAATTTTTCTTATTAAGGTATGCAATGGTTATTGATGTAGAAACAGTATTCATATAGACTTTCTGTGTCTTTAATGAATAGGCCAGATACTTAGGAAGTACTTTATCCGAAGGCAAAAAAGCATGTAGCTGTTGATTTATTACAGATTCAAATTCAACAATGGCAGTTACCCCGAAATTGCCCACACAGGTCATTATCACACTGTTAACAGGAATTACCTTCGCTTTATAAGCGACTGCTTCTTCTTTAGAAAGCCCTTTATCAATCTTTGAGTACTCAATGTTTATACTTTCTTCTTGTAAGTCTGGTGTTGTTATCCAAGGAATATCACCAGTAAATGTTTTGGGCTTATCTCTATTTGGAACAATACAATCACAAATTTCACCAACTCTCTTAACGGACCAGCCCTTCGGAAGCTCTCCTTCCCTAACATCATCATTCGTAAACCCTCCCTCAAAAGCCTTTTTCAGCACGGCCTGACGATAGATTTTGAGTTGTGCTTGTGCGGTTTTGAGGTTTTGGATGCCACTGTCCAGCTCACTGAAAAGCGCCTCGATCTTGGCTACTATGGCTCGCTGTTCGGGGAGGGGAGATAATTGGAATTTTAATGGAAATACATTCTTATTGTTAATCTGGGGGACATTTGATCCATCATATATTCTGCCTAAATCTAATTTTTGAAACCAAAAAAAGAGATAGTCATTATCAACATATTCTAAGGGGAGTATACCCATTAGGTTTAGATCAAAGGCTGAATCTTGAAAAAGTACTCGTTTCTTATTAGTAAGTATAGCCCCACCCCTTTTAGGGAATATTACGGTTCCTTTTGGGTATGATCTTAACTTTAATTTTTTAAACTCATCAGAAGTTAACAAGATATTAGACTTCTTCATATAAACTTCATTGCCAACATGGTTCATATCACTCACCTTGTAAAATGGGATGTTGCCTTGGTTAGCAACTACCTGCAAACCAGAAGGAGTGCTGCCGCTTCGATTTTAAAAATTTCACCTAACTCCACCTCTACCCAGTCTTTTCTCATTTGATTAACCAATTTTGTACTGGTATTTGTACAGCTCTGACCTTTTTTATTGTCATAAGGGTCATCAAGTCAGATGCATATTTAGTAGTGGAGCTGATGAACATTCAGACGATTTTTTTCATTTTCCCAGACAGTGAAAACTCGTATCCGAAAGGTCTCTCCTCTTCCCTAATATGCCGAGAAATCTCCGGCCACTTCTTTGCCAACGTCTCTACCATCTGCCAGATGGTCATTCCTTTCTTTTTGCTGAGTGGTCTCATGAAGAACATGCCGAGCTTGTGCTTCTTGTAGAGCTCCATTTCGTGCTTTCTTCTGTGGATGTTGAAGTCCTGCGTGAGCACGCAGGCTTGCTGCTCCCCGACCTGGGGTATCCAATCTTCATCTTGGCATCCATAGCCAAACACATTAGGAAGGTACTTTACTTCTAGTTCGAAGTTTTGTTTGAGACCTTCAGGATACTGCAGGATATGAAAACCTTCAGCTAGATGTTTGGGCATATTTTCATCTAGATAGATGATCATGCAGCATTACAAAATTGTATGGCATCAGATACCTGCTGCTCTGTGAGGTCATAGACTTGTGCGATGTAGCGGATAGGGTCGCCAGCTATGAAATGGTTATTCAGTGTTTCGGGAAAGATGTTTTTGCCATCCACTATTGGGTGACCAAACTTGCGCATAGGATCTACCAATATGGATTTATCTTTACCCATAGGCCAGAATCTGGATGCCAACTGATCCGCATCGAACTCCAGGTTTTTGAAAAACAACTCCATATAGCCTAAATTGAATTGCTTGGTACCATCCAGTGTGATGATATTTCCTTCAATAGTAAAATATATTTTTTTACTATCGGTACGGATGCCCGCCAACACCTCTTTATTGGCAAAAGGGAAGGCAGAATTATATAACTCCGAGAGTTCTTTATGAGCTGTAAGCACTTGTTTAGGCTTAACACCTGCCTCGGAAAATTGCATCATGACGTAGAACTCTACCAAGGTATGGAAACTTACAGCTTTGGAGTTGTCAACCTTCCATGAATAGCGAGCCTCATATTGTTCACCCAACTGACCATCCCAATAGGTATCGATCCATCTAGTCACCTTGTGAGTTGGCACACGTAGAATAGTCGCTATCTCAGAAGGGGTATAAATCCCAATTCCTATTTCAGCTTGATTTTCGAATTCCATGGTATTTATGAAACGTAAAGTAAGGATTAAGCGATCAGAATTTAATTCATTTACTCGATTAATTCAATCACGTTATTTATTAATACAGGGTAAATATCTACCCAATCTTCTCTCATCGTACTTGATATATTGAACCAAAGCCATTACATGTTACAGCAAAGTCAATGTGTTGCAATGAGATATTCAAAGAGAGTTTTTTAAACCACTCTTTAGATTTTACTGTCAATAAAATTTTCCGAACCTCTTTCTGTGTCATTATGCTACCAATTCTTCATTTAACTGCTCAATAATTGTCTCCATCTGCTCACCGAATAATTGCCACATTCTGCCTCTACCTCCCTTGCTATCGAAGGGCACATAATCCAAATCCTCCACCTCTATGTGAAAGCTGTGCGCTACTTGCTCTTTGAGCATCCTGAGCCAGTTCATCTGTTCATCAGTGAATCGGTTGTGCTGTCCTGCGTTTTGTTTGAAAATCCACTTCCTGAAATTTTCATCGATGGTGCTATCAAATGGCGTAAGCGCAGTATCAATACCACATGCCCTGCGGATCAGGGAGACTAGCGCGGTGAGTTCTTTATCTGGTCGTGTACTCTTCACACCTTCCAGTGTGGAGTAGGCATCCCACACATGCAGTGGTGAGAGTAGCGGCTTATCTTGTTTCAGCTTTTCCATCACCTCCTTAATCATCTTAAAGGTGACCTCACGCCGGTTGTAAGGTTGATCATAGAAAATGCTCAGGGCTTTAATTTCATCTTTGTGCGTCTCCAGATATTCGGAAAAGTCTGTGACAATCTCCTGCGCCTTGTCCACAGAGGTGGTGTCCCATTCGGACTTGGTCACCCGGTCAATGTTGTGGCTGTCTATAATTTGTTCGTGCTCTTTACGCACATTGTCCAGATAGTTATTGAGTGCTCCGTTAAACGTACTTGCCGCCTGCATAATGAGTTGCTCCTGCACTTGCTCTTTGGCCACCTCAAGGCTTGGCAGCCCTTGCTTCTCCTTCAGTGCTAATGCTTCTGTCTCAAGAGTATCTGGGTCGTATGCATTGAGCAATTCTTTCGTAATCTGCTTTAGGTTCTTACCTCCGGTGTACTCAAGTAAGTTCTCAGCTTCCTTGGGCGTGATTTGCTTTTCGAGTCGGATCAGGCGGTTAGCCAGGGACACAAACAAATCCTCATCGGCTACACCCATGGTCACAGCACCAAGTAAGTCCTTGAGCGGTATGGACGGCTTGCGCTCCAGGGGGCGGCTATCTGTCTTCTTTGATTTCACTGCCCCCACGGCATCCACAATGACAAAATGTGTTTTGGCTGAAGCGGTGGCCGAAACCTCCCTTAGTTGATCCGTATTGATGGTACGTGTGCCCCGGCCTTTCATTTGCTCGAAGTAATTGATGCTCTTCACATCTCGCATAAAGAGCAGCACTTCCAGCGCTTTTACATCCGTACCTGTGGCTATCATGTCCACGGTCACGGCAATTCGGGGATAATATGAATTGCGAAACTTGTTCAAAATGGTCTTTGGGTCTTCTACTATCTTGTAAGTCACCTTTTTGCAGAAGTCGTCACCTTCGTTGAATTCTTCTCTGACGATCTTGATAATATCATCGGCATGGCTATCCGTCTTGGCAAAAATGAGTGTTTTGGGCACCTCATATTCACCATTGGTATTCACCCTGTTTGGGTAAATGTCCCTTTTCAAAGCAGCGTGAAATTCACGAATGATGTTTCGGATTTGGCTCGGATTCACGACTTTCTTATCAAGGTCATTTCTGAAGTATTCCGTATCCTCATCCTCTCTTTGCCAGCGTCGCTGACGGGTGAGTTTGTCTCGTCTATCCACATACCATCCAGCTTCAATTTTTCCACCCTGTTGCGAAACTTCTGTTTCTATGGTATAGACGTCATATGGCACGTTTACGCCATCGGTTACGGATTCCTCGTAGGTGTATTCACTGACCACATTTTCGTTGAAGAAACCAAAGGTACGCTTGTCCGGAGTGGCAGTCAGTCCAATGAGGAACCCATCAAAATAATCGAGTACCTGCTTCCAGAGATTATAAATAGATCGGTGACATTCGTCAATAACGATAAAGTCGAATTGCTCAATGGGCACTTTATCTGTGTAAACAACAGGCAAAGGCTCTTTCTTTTTTGCTTGTGCCTGCATCCAACTCGATTCGTTGGGATTTTCTTCTTCCGCACTTTCGTCCAGCTCCTCACCTTTGAGAATGGCGTACAATCGCTGAATGGTAGAAATACAAACCTGACTATCCGAAGCAATGTAACTGGAGCTTAGGCGCTGTACGTTGTACAACTCGCTGAACTTTCGGTTGTCATCGGTAGGCTGGAATTTCATAAACTCCTGCTCTGCCTGTTCTCCCAGGTTTTTGGTGTCTACCAGAAACAAAATGCGTTTAGCATCTGCGTGCTTAAGGAGCCTATAGATAAAAGTGGCAGCCGTGAAGGTTTTACCAGCGCCGGTAGCCATTTGAATAAGTGCTTTAGGTCGATTGTTCTTGAAGGAGTTTTCCAGGTTTTCAACAGCTCTGATCTGTGCAGGCCGAAGGCCCTCATGATCCAGTCCTGGTATGTCCAGTAATCTCCCTCTGAGCGATTTGTTCTTTTTCAGCCATTCGGCCATAGTTGCCGGACGATGAAAACCAAAGACATGCCTACCTCTCGGTTTTGGATCTCGAAAATCCCTGAATCGAGTTAAGAGGCCAGTGCTTTCGTATACAAAAGGGAGTGGGTCATTGTCCAGATATTTTAGTTTGGCGTTTGCATAGTCAGAAGATTGTTCTTCAACCACAGTCAGCCGGTGACCTTCATCCTCTCTTTTTGCTTCAATGATCACCAACAGGTTTACGATCCACAAAAAGAACATAATCTGCAGGCCCCACATCAGTTTGATACTCTCTTACCGCAACGCCCTTGTTGGCGGCTAAATTCACATCGCTTTGGATTGAATAACCCATCCTGCATCCATGAGCATCTGATCAATGCGATCCCTTGCTAGTTGTTCTGGATTTTGGTTTGCCGATGGTGACATTGATTTGAGGACGGATGGTTAAAGGAATGGCTAATGAAGTAAATAGAATAGTTACAGAAAGGAATTAACTGATGGCGTTTAAGAGGGTAAAAAATGGTATTTACGGGTTCAATATTAAAAATAGGTCTTTATCTCAATAATTTGAGCTTACGATCAGATATTTCTCATAATGGTGTGTGGTGTATGGCTTTAGCACATACAGTGTAACCTGATTGAAACGGTAACCTTTCAATCGGTTTATCAAACACCTAAGGGTGGTTGTAAACTGGAAGAATGCTAATCAAGAGGCTTTTTAATACAGGGTAGAAGTTAAATCACTCCTTCACACACCTACATGCCGTTCGCAGGGACAGGGACGCAGGTCTTATGTTTACCGCTCCATTCTCCGGGTTCAATTCTACCGCAAGGGGCATGTTTAAGGAGTCATCGAGGGTTGAGGTCCAGTAGACCGCTTGTTTTCCGAAACCCGAAAAACGACCTGCTTCCAGAAAACCAGCAGGTTTTGGTTGGATGCGGTTTGCCTGATTTCCCAGCGCCTGCCATTCATCCAGGGTGGGCACCCGCCATCCTTTGGGGCACAGGCTATCACTGGCAATGACATTGCCCTCATAATACACCTCTCTCCCGCTGAGGTAGTAAAAGTGGCTATGGTTACTATTGAATCGGAGATTTTCAGCCATCCAGATTTTAGAATCTATGGCGACTGTTTGATATTGTCCATTGTCACGAAGATCGCGAAGGCCACTTTGTGCAGTCACATATTGGCCAGAAGCCATCATCAGAAGGGTAATCGCAATCCATTTCATCAGTTAGGGGTATAATGGAGTCGATCATAAAGGCGGATCATAAAAGTAAACCAATGAGAGGCTCAATCCAATTTTTTCAGGAAATATTACTACGAAGTATGACTTTGGATGATGGATAAGATATTTCCGGAAGGATCCTTAAACCAGGCGATTGCCGGCCCATGTTTACTTCGGCTAATTCCCTGAGTATCCGTAGCAATTGCGCCCTTATATTGTTCAAAAGTGACACCTTGTCGGGTTAGATCGCCCACCGTTTGCTCAATATCTGCCACTACAAAGTTATAGATGGTGAAGGATGCAGGCTGATGATCAGACTTAGGATAGACAATAACCGGACGGTTTCCCGAAATGTGGAGCTCCAGAAACCCCATTGAATTGTTTCGTACATCCAGGCCAAGATTCTCCTTGTAAAACTTCCTGGCCAGGTTCAAATCACCAACAGAAAACCCACTAAACGCTTCTAAATAGTCCATATCATGAATGTTTAAGGTAATTGTTTCAGTCTATCTACAGGGTGTTCCACCACATCTGGTAGCACCTCCGCACAAAACCCCTGCTTTTCCAGCATCCGAATTACGATTTGAGGCTCAACCTCACCCGCGGAGTTGACCACCCGCAATATGTGATCGCAATCCTGAAGGTCGAAATTGGCCATATAACCCAATTGATGATTTAGCTGCCCAACCAGTAGATAGGCATCTTCTGTACTCATCACATCCGTTTTGAAAATCTCAATCACCGTTTTCGTTTTTAATAAAAAAACAATTCTCAGACCCTAGCCCCCAGGGTCATCGAACTTCTCTCAAAGCTAACAAGGCCTGTTTTGATTATGAATGTGCTTATCCGACAATCCTGTGGGTGGATTGCGACATTACCCGAAATCTTACATCCTTTGATCCGCTTACTTCCGAAATGGAATACGTAAACCATTGACTGAGCGTTGAATAGATATAAAAAAGCCCCGACATCAATTGCCGGGGCTCTCACAAAAGATGTAACAAGCAGTTATTGAATGATCACTTTACTGGAAAGCACTCCATTTTCAGTGCTGATCCTAAGCATATATACCCCGGACTTCAAGTCGCCGCGAAGAATTTCCATTCTCGGAGCAGCCATCTTTCGCTCCATGATCAGACCACCAGAAAGGTCATACAGTGCCATCACGGTCATTTCATCCATTTTATCACCCAAGTCAATGACAAGTCTGTCCGTTACCGGATTCGGATAAATGCTCAGTTCTTTTCCCGGAAGGAACCCGACAGACTTCTCTAGTGAACTTCTGGAACTACTGACAGGCTCCAGCACCCACTTGGTACTCGCCCATGCCGGATAAATGGTTCCATACTGGGCATGGCCCTGGAGATTCTCCACATGGATATAGTCATTGCTCTGCCATACGTTTTTGATCCTGGACTCTCCATTTCCGGCGTCCTCTATCACCCACTGGGCACTGCCCCAGCCTGGAGTGATCGCTGTGCATTGTACGTATCCGGTGAGGTTCTGCACATGCATATATTCTCCGGTTGCCACATTTTTCAACTCCTTGTTGCCGTCTGTATCTACCAACTCCCACTCATATGCAGCCCCTGAAGCCGATGTGCTGTAAGTCACCCTGTCGCCACCATCGGCGAGGTATGTATTTTGCCAAACATTCCTGATTTTATAAACAGCGCCGGTAGGATTTCCTCCTCCTCCAACACTGGAGACACTCCACCAGTTGATGTTCCAGCCACCTGATGCTGCTGTCAATCGAATGGTCTGCACCCCGGCGGTAAGGCTCACTGTAGTACTCACAGTCGTCCAGGTTTGCCAGCCGCCAGTGTTGGGAATGTTTGTGGTCGACAGGTTGGCGCCATTCTGAGCCAGCGAAACACTGCCTCCTCCAGGCGCACTGGCCACTCTATATTCAATGTTATATGATCCTGTGGTGGGTACCTGCACGAGATACTCCATCCAATCTCCTGCATCGATCCAACCTACATTTTCTCCACCTCCTGTATCGGAGGTGGTTTCTGTCAGCACTCCATTCATGGCAGACCAGGCTTCCGCCTGCACAGTACCCCAAACAGGGTTAGGGCCTCCGCCGCCTCCGTCCGCTGCCAGCGAAATCCAGTTGATGTTGTACCCACCACTGGTCGCCACAATGGCAATGTCCTGCTGGCCAGCGGTGAGCTGTACCGTGTGAGAAATAGTGGTCCAGTTTTGCCATCCACCTGTAGACGGAACCCCTATGGTGCCAAATGTCTGACCCCCACCAGCCTGCTCCAGTCGAATGCCACCGCCACCATTACCACTGGCCACCCGATAATTCACCACATAACTACCAGAAGTTGGTACGCTCACCTGATAAGTCAGCCAATCACCAGCATCAATCCATCCCACATTTTGACCACCACCGGCATCAGTCGTATTTTCCAACTGGATGCCTGACATACCGCAGTAGCCCTCTGCCTGAAGGGTTCCCGGAATATTCACCACATTACAACTAGGTGGTGGTGGGGTACCCCCGTCCACAGCATTCAATACCGATACTGCATCGTTCACCCGTAGCGCCACAAAATGGTCATACGCCTGATTCAGTTGAGATTGAATACTGCCGTTTCCTGCATGTTGCTTTCGCAGGTTATATAATCTGTAAATCTGCTGAAGTTCGTATTCTCCATAGGATACGCCCAAAAATTGTTGGAGGGTGGTCAGAAAACTGAACCCAAACTCGAAGGTGGGTTCGAAAATCGTCCCCTCTCCGAAATCGTTCCAGGTAGCCAACTGAAGAATATCAATGTTCGATCCATATTGATTGACCAAGCCCAACGTTTGGCTTAAAGTCCCGGTGCCATTGTGAGGAATGTGGAAATAGCTGGATCCGGCCCCACCTTCAGCATAGAAATCGTGGAATCCAGGATAAGCCACACCCATCACCGTTTTCATAGAACCGGCACGGTTTTGATAATAGGTCTGCATTCGACTGTAATAGTCATCATTTTCCTCGTAGATCCAGACGTATTCTCCATCTGAGTTGGATCCTCCATCCCCGGCTTCATACCAAAGGGGAAGAAACTCTACGTCTTCGTTAGCCGCAGAAAGGATGGTCGTCCAGTCCCCTGGATTTTGAAATGTTATGGGTCCGAATACCCCCACTAACGGGTCATTGCCGGCACCATGTCGGTAGTAGTTGTTTCTATTGAAATAGTTATCTCTGGCATAGGCGATATTGCCCTGAACCTGAGAGATGGAACCCGAAAAGCGATCCTCCAAAATGAGGGCAAATTTCATTCCGGCTTCATCCGTTTGATCAATAAGGGCATTAGAGTTGGTCAGGAGGCTACCCACGTCCCCATTTGTGCCCTGAGAACCGTACCAATCTACCAGAACCCCGTCGATCCCGGCATATTTCATCAGAAGTAAGTGGTATTCGATCACATCAGGATCCTGACAATCATATGGCCCGATCATCGGGTAGTAGTGCGAAGCAATTTGTCTTTTGCCCGTGGAGCCATCCACTATCACATCCGGGTTTTTATTGGACATGGTCCAGTGATAGCCCCATCCACCCCCATACTGCGGTGTATCAAACCATGGCATGTAATGCATGAAAACAGGTTTTCCATAAGATTTTGTGACTTGTACTGGCTGTGAAAAGCTGACTACACTCAAAAACAGGAGCAGCCACAAGGAGGTAAAAATTTTGGTTTGCATATTAGATTTTTTTTTGGTTGGTTGCTGGTTGTGTCTCATCCATTTTGATGAGAAAATAATGAGGAGAAGCCCCATTCGGGTCCTCTCCTCATTCATAGGTTATCTGCGCATGGCAGGGTTATTTAATCACCACTTTTCTGGTGTGTCTTTCTCCCTGGGAGGTGATCTGGAGCATATAAACTCCTGATTTGAGCTCACCACGAAGAATTTCCATTCTCGGAGCAGTCATCCTTCGCTTCATGATCAAACTACCGGACAAATCATAGAGGGCCCATAAGGTCTCTGTATCAATACTCCCACTAAAATCAATGGTGAGTTTGTCCGTTACAGGATTGGGGTAGATATCCAGTACTGCTTTCATCTCATTTTGCTCAATGAAAGACTCAGATGACACCCTGGCTCCACTCACTGGCTCCAATACCCACTTGGCACTGGCCCATGCAGTATAAATCGTTCCATGCTGAGCATGACCCTGCAGATTTTCTACGTGAATGTAGTTGTCACCCTGCCAGGCATTTCTGATTCTGCTCTCTCCATTTCCGGCATCCTCTATCACCCAGCGGCTGCTATACCAACCAAATGTTCGGGTGGTACACTGTACATAGCCGGGCAGGTTTTCAATGTGCATGTACTCACCCGTGGCTACATTTTTGATTTCCACATGGCCTCCACCCACATCTTCCAACTCCCACTCATAGCTGCTGCCAGATGGAGTGGCTCCATAGGTCACCCGATCGCCACCATCAGCCAGGTAGGTGTTTTGCCATGCGTTTTTGATCCGGTAGCCACTACCTCCGCCTCCACCTGATGTCACGGTAATGGTGCTCGTGGCAGTGTAATTTCCATCCTGAGTAGTCACTGTAATCGTAGCTGTTCCGGCAGCTACCCCCGTGACCAGGCCAGAACCATTGACAGTAGCCACACCAGTGTTTCCGGAACTCCAACTCACACTCTGGTTCGTAGCATTGGCAGGTGTGACGGTTGCTGTCAGCTGTTGAGTATTGCCAGCTGTGATGCTCACAGAAGAAGGTGATACACTCACACCTGTCACCGGCACATTGCCCGTAGCACTGGTGATAATCACTTTGTCAATGTTGTAATTTGGGTTATCCAAAGAGATCCGCATAACCTGTTGACCAGCACCCAGGGAAACTCCCATTACATTTACGCTGGTCCATGTTTGCCAGGCCCCAGTGTTTACACTGGTTACAGTTCCTGTTTTGTTTACCCCGTCAAACTCTACATGGAATGTACCTCCAGAGTTGATGGAAGCCACCCGGAAGTTGAAGTCATACGTTCCGGCAGAGGCTACATTCACAGTGTATTCGAGCCATTCACCAGCACTCGTCCAGCCAACATTCAGGCCACCCGCGCTACAGTTTTCGGTGTCTACTCCATCACCTGTACGCCCCTGTCCGCCATTGTTGTTGGCATCTGCATCGTGGTAGGCAATCCCTTCGCCTCCATTGTCAAAGTTCTCTGCTTCAATGGTACCCGGTATGGCCCATGGGGTGCCGCCATAAGGGGTTTGGGTTGGGGATGCGGTGTTTACGTTGATCACCACATCATCTGTGGCACTCAGGGAACCATCACTCACCGTCAATCGGAAAGTGTAACTGTTTCCATCGGCAAGACCTGATACAGAAGCACTGGCACTGCTGCCATTATTGATGGTAGCCGAAGGGCCACTGACCTGACTCCAGCTATAGGTGATTGGATCATTATCCGGGTCTGAGCCTGAGCCATTCAGGTTGACGGTGGAGATTCCAGACGCCAATGTCTGATCTGTACCGGCATTGGCCAAAGGTGGCTGGTTACCGGGAGCACCATTGCAATCAGTCAGGTAAATGGACCCAAAAATACTGGGGTTGCTCCATCCTGCATCCGTAGTAGCAATCGATACTACCTGAGCATCACGGGTGCCGCCATTGTCATCATCATCTACTGCTACATCAAAACCTATCACGCTCCCAATAGAAGGTGCTACACCTATAGTAGACCATGGGATGGCCGCTTCCAGAACATAACCACTGCCGGATGCATACATGCTAAAATTGATGCCAGTGGTGTTCTGTACAGAATTGCCCCCGGCATGCACCGTGGCATCATTCCATCGGAAGCCTAACTGAAAATCATTGATGCCATCGTAAGACGTGCCTTTACTGTTGTTTCCATCTATGAAGATTTCCACCACGTCATCTTCCCACCAGTTTCCGCCGCTATCATTGGTGCGGGTGGCATCACCCACTTCCACCAGCACATACAGGTTGCTGGCGTCATAGAGTGCTCGCCACTGACCCGAATAGTCACCAGGGATACCACCAATAGTGGAATTACTAATCCCTTTTGCAGGCGCGGTACTCCAAACAGACTCTATGCTCTGGTTGATAGTGGGGCCACCCGAGGTATAACCAATGACAGGCGCCGTGCAAGGAGGGTTTTCATTGTCACCAATGGTAATGGAGGCGCTGGTACCTCCGCCCAGCTGGTAGCCACTGCCTGACTGAAGTGTCACGATCAGAGTCTCATCTCCTTCAAATTCATTGTCATCAGTAGGGGTGATGGTAATCACCTGAGAAGGATTGCCCGGTGTGAGGATAACGGAGCCACTTAATGCCGGACTTGCGGAATAATCCCCTGCTGATGCGGATCCGCCGACCGAATAATTAACAGTGATGTTTTGATTGATCTCACTGATGGCAATGGTAAAGCTTCCGGTGCCACCGTTTTCATCCGCCTGATCATCACTGGCTGTGATATTCACTGCGGCATTCACTGTCACTGTACACTGCGCGGTATAGTTACCTTCCTGAGAGGTCACAGTGATCGTGGCTGTTCCGGTTCCTTGCCCTACCACTTTGCCTTCTATTTCGTCATAGGTAGCAATGGCCGCATTGGAGGTCGTCCAGATTACCGTTTTGTTGGTGGCATTGGCCGGGCTGTAGTTCACATAAAGTGGTTCCGCCTCGCCTACTGCCATATCGATCTGACTTTCCGAAAGGGAAATTCCGGTCAATGGTACATTCAAGTTCTGAATGATCAGATTGTAGTTCTCATTGGCCTTGTAGGTAGGAGGATCCAACTCAATATTCTCCAATGAGAGGTTATTGAAAACAGCTGTACCATTACCCCCAAAGGCCATTACGGCAGCTCCTTCCAAAGCCACTGTATAGTAGGAATAGGTATAAGGATCGATCCCGGTACCGTTAATACTGATGTTGTCAAACTGCAGATCAGTGCCATTACCACCTATCTGAACACCGTGACGCTGAGCATTGATTATGTCAATGTTTTCAAAAAAGATATTCTGAATACCTCCACCGGTTGCATTGATCTCGATGGCTCCCCGGTGAAACCCCCAGAGGTCTTTACTGGTACCGCAAGCCTCAATGGTATTTTCGTAATATCTGATTTGGGTGGTATTTTCGAAATGATACCCCGGGAAATCTGTGGTCAGGCGAATTCCACTGCCTGCATGTCCATCTTTGATGATACAATGGTGCACCTGGTGCCCGTTTCCTCCAAAAATTGCTGATCCCGCTGCCCGATAGGTATGCTCTACAGTATTGTATCTGAAAATATTGTTGACCGCTTCTGGCGCTCCGAAATCGCTATTGGGCCATACAGCCATGGCATCATCTCCATTACTTCGGAAGTTACAATGTGAAACATCTGTACCGGAGGTTCCCTGACAAAGGTTGATCCCATCGGCGTAGTTGTTCCTGATTCTGTTTCTGGTAAACTCCAGGTTATAGGTGATGTCGATGGGGTATGGCGGATCATAACCAGCAATCCAAGCACCACACTCAAAGTGCGTCACCCATACATCGTGGATACTGGAGTTGTTTCCGTAGGTACCCATAAAACCCTTGTAAATCACATACTGTCCATTCAGAAAGCGTTGATTATTGATGGTATTCATATAAAAATGACCAATCTCAATGTCTGAGGCTCTGGCCAGGATCCCACCGCTGAAAACGGCTTCAGTGGAAAAAAACAGCTCAGTGTGCCACATGCCGGCACCCAGGATTCCTATGTTATTTTCCTCTACACTCCATTTGTCAGAAAGTTCAAATCTACCCGCAGGAATGTAAACACCCGTACCGGCACTACCGGCCGCAGCGAGGGCTGCATTGAAAGCAGCAAAATCGTCATTGCCATCATCAGGCACCGCTCCATAATCCGTCACCGAGAAATATCCGGAAGGTTTAGAAAGTGGGGCACCTACATTTTCAATTTCGATAAAGTCTACCCCATACTCAAACGAATCTCCGGCACCTTTTTGAATTTTAAGCACATCTCCGGGACCTACAGGTGTATTGAGGAGGAAATGCACCTCATCAAATCTCATTCTCGGCCGGTCTCCGGGATGGTTCTCCGGCTCCGAACCCGGGAAGTACTGCCAGGCCCAATAGGAGGTGAGATTAATGGTTTTGACAAATGCATTGTTCACATAAAGATCCAGGGAACCGGATTCTCCTTCTCCGTCTGCCGCATCAGGCATGGTGAACCGCAGGGTAATTCCATTCGCTGTATTGTTAATGTTCCATTCCACATAAGCTCCATTATTGGGCAGGCCTACGTATTTCTGATCTGAAGCTTCGGCTGCAGTCAGCAGTTCATCGAAAAAGGGATTTTCATACAAGATGGCTCCTCCGCCACGGTTGGCATCTTCGGATTCATATCGTACGTAAGGCATTTGATAGGCTCCACGAGGAAGCCCGTCACTTTGTGCATTTAGCTGGAATGCCAAAGAGAGGATGAGCAGAAATGTGAGTCCATTTCTAAAAACTGAATTCGAAAGAATCCAGCTTAATTTTCCATTGGTTTTCATAGGTTGTTCTTTAAGGTTTAGTCAGAGTAAATCCATATCTCCCCCTCTATCAGTCACAACTCTGAGAATATTTTTTCAATCAAATGGAAGGTCTAAATCATATCGTATTGGTTTGCTGGTTAATAACATAGATGGTTCAGGAAGATGCCAGAGAATTATTGCAAATAATGGTTTTATAAAATCTACTTCTCCATGCAACGAATCCCCGTTCTCACATCAGTGAGCCGGGTAGTTGGTAATAGTTTAGTAAACACCCTGCACCAAGTTGGTGCAGGGTGTAAGAGGATAATGAAGTCTCCTTACATTGATACTACTTCTTCATACTACTACTTACATACACTTCATCTCAGCCATTGGCTGGTCCTAATTTTATTTACTGGGCCGGAACAATATTCAATATTCGCCCCTCGTCTTCGGCATTGATGGTGAAGGTGATGTCATAGTTTCCTCCTGTGGCCACATAATAGTTGTCCTGTCCGTCTTCTTTGATGATCAGCTCGCTTTCGAAAGCCTCCCCGATCTTGGCTGCACCACCATAAGTCACCCATTCGCCGTTTTCAGCATTTTCTCTGAAGACAAAAGACCGGCCTTCGATCAACTCCAGGGTCCAGGTCCAGTTGTATTTGTTGCCATCTTTCTCTGGAGTTTTGATGTGGTGAATGGCTTCCCAGGCACCTTCGGTCGTTCCTTCCACAAAGTAGGCATTGCCAAATATTCCGTATTCTCGGTCCGAGTAATCTGGAAATTGCGTAGTGCGTTCCATGGTCAACGTCCTGCCATCGTCTTCAGAGTTGATGGTAAATGTGACCTCATAAATCCCCGGAGTAACTACAAAATAATTATCTTGCCCGTCTTCCTTGATGATATCACCATCATCGAAGGCTCCACCTACCTTAGCTGCTCCGCCGTGGGTAATCCACACAGTACCATCAGGATCTCTGAGTACAAATGATCTGCCTTCTATCAATTCGATGGTCCAGGTCCAGTTGTAAAGTTTTAGGTCCTTGGTAGGTGTTTTCACCAGGTGAACTGTCCCCCACTGCTCTGAAGGCTCCGCTCCATCGATGAGGTAGGCATTTCCAAACCATCCGATCTCTAGGCTTGAGTAATCGTTTTCCAGGTCTCCGGTTTTGGTTTTCACTTCTTCCCACTCCCCTGTACTTGCTGTGTAGGTCAGTGTGACTGTAAAGATTCCGGTCTCTTTATGCGGAATATTGTCTAAATAAAATCCCAAGTCATTGATGCCTGAATCCCAGGCGTCCCCATAGCTCGCCACTCCAAGACTGGAAAGCGTCACGATGGTTTCATCGGAATAGACATGCCAGCCATCATTAAAGCGGTAGCGATAGCCTGTGGCTCCGGTCAGTGCCAACCCTGTGCCCTCAAAGACGGTTTTGTCATTGTCCGAAGACTTCAGTGCCAGGGCTGTGCCTGCAGACCACTGAAGTTCGGTCGCATCACCAATCATGTTGGCTTTCACTTCCATCAGGGTGAAACTCTCCGTGTTGATATTCACAAAGACATAGTATAATCCTGCATTGGTTACGTTGATGGGGTCAGCATCCTGCACCAAGGTGCCATGGATTACTTTATCGTTGATAACCCCTCCCACGGTATTGGCGCTATCCAGCGAGCCACCTCCATCGGCACCATACACTACACCTTCACCACCTGATACATAGGCAAAGCTGATGGTGCTGTTCGCTCCAATGTGTATGAATTTACCAAACACCCCGTCCATACTTTCTACCTGTGCGCCCTGTCCGGGATCTAGAATGGCCAGATTGATTTTGGATGCAGCACCACCCGGCTCAGCGGCCACTGTGCTCGTTCCGTAGACGTAAAGACCATCCAGATTAGGTAAAAGCACCTCAGGTTCCTTTGGGCCGTCATCCTCACCACAGGAGATCAGCAAGGATGAAAACAGCACCATGGCCAGTAACATCAATCTCTTGAAATAAATCGTTCTCATAATATTTAGGATTAAGTGATACATTTTGGTTTATAGATTTTTTAAAATTTGTTCAGCTTTGGCGGGCTCCAGCTCATTGAGCAGGGTAAAAATTTCCCGAAGTTTGAGCGCTGCATCAGGGTCTCCTTTGTGCGCTTTCTTTTTCAGATAGTAGGTGTGCACCAATTCAAGCTCAGCTTTGGTGTAGGGCACTCCTGAAAACTCCTGAATGAGCTCCAAAAAGAGGAATTCATATTCCTGAGTGGGTTCAATCATGGTGCCCTCTCCGAAATCATTCCAGGTAATGAGTTGTAAAAATTGGAGGTTGGAGTCTTTGGCCAAATCAAAAGTGCTACGCATGGTCATACCATCTAGATGCCGTACATAGCCATAGCTTTCTCCCCAACCCCCTTCTTTATAGTAATCATGAAATCCCGGATAAATAGACCCTACAGTGACTCCCTGATTGGTTTTTGCATAAAACTTATCCAGCTCGGAGAGTGTATAATTGAAATCTATCCAGGAAAATTCACCGGCAGTATTCGCAGCGCCTACCAGGTTCCCGTGGTTCCACAAAGGGAGGAATTTTAGTTTTTTCTCCATGACGGAGAATATCTCTGTCCATTCATCCGCCTTTCTAAAAAATCTTGGGCCGAAGGTGAGTACCAAGGGTTCCTCTTCGATGGTGATATATCTGTCATTGGAAAAGTAATTTTCTTCCATGTACAAAAGATCTGTCTGCGCAGCTTCTATGGCAGTGATCCCTTTTCTGGTTTCCACTTTTTCAGCAGTATATTCCTCATAAACAATCCCAAAATTCAGCCCTATAGTATCCAGTGCAGCAATTAGCGCATTGGAATTGTCCAGATTAGCAGCATAGTCCAGCACTTTATGGCTGCCGTACCAGTCGATCAGTACTCCATCTATCCCGGCATACTTCATCAAGAGTAAATGATACGCTATCACATCAGGATCTCCCGAATCATACGGACCGATCAAGGGATAATAATGGGCAGCAATCTCACGCTTACCCTCACTATCCATATTATCAGGGTTCTTATTGGCCATCCGCCAGTGACTACCCCAGTAGCCAGAGTATTCCTTTCCCTCAAACCAAGGCATGTAGTGCATATACAGTTTGGTGGCATTTGTTTTCGACACCTTTACGGGTTCGTACACATCTGCTTTGATCTCCTCTTCACCTCCACTCGTATCACAACCAAATAGCCCAGCGCAAAGCATCACGCATAACCACATTACTGAAGTACTCATTTTCATTCCGTTCATTTTGTATTGATTCCCTACTTCCGCTCCGACTTAATCGTATTATTCATAGCCTGTACTAGGCGTCATGTTGGCATTATTGTCCACTTCCTGAAGGGGAATGGGGTAGTAGTAATCGCGATCCTGATAGATGATCTCACCCTGAGTCACCCTGAAATCATTGTATTTGGTTACCTCCTCTTCTACAATCTTCCACCTGGTGATATCATACCAGCGATGACCCTCTGCGAAGAGTTCTCTGAATCGCTCCTCACGGATAGAATCCTGTAGCTGCACACCCCCCAGGCCAGTATAATCCACAGTGGGTTCGGGAGTTTCGGGACCTAAACTGTAAGCCCGTCGGCGCACTTTATTCATATACTCAGACGCCAGTACATCATTGCCCGTATGATTGAGCACCTCAGCATACATGAGGTAGACATCCGAGAGCCTCATGATGATGAAGTTGATGCCGCTGTTGCGGTTGGTAGAGTACACTGAATAGTCCTCCGGCACATACTTGCGAAAGCTATGTCCGGTATAATTAAACTCGCTTTTGCCCACGGGCTCCATGATACCATCCACGTTAGCAGCAGAATCCTCGGGAGCATAGGTGCATATTTTCAACCTTGGGTCATCTCCAAACCGGAATATATTTACCCCATGTGGCGTACAGTTGCTCCAACCTCTGCCGGGAGGAGCCAGTGTAAGCGCTATGCCCGATCCTAGTCCATTTTCCCAGATATTTTGCTGCATATCTATACCATAGTTGAGCTCGAAAATGGTCTCAGGCCCAAACTCCAACTTACCCTGAAACATCTGATCATACTCCTCAAATGATACCAGAGCGAATGCAGAAGAACCGATAACCTCTTCGAAATAAGTTTTCGCGGTGGCATAATCCTGCATATAGAGATGCACTTTGCCCAGGAAGCCCTTGGCTGCATAGGAGGTAGCCCGAGCGATATTATCATCATTCCAAGAGGTTGGGAGCAGCGATTCGGCCATTTCGAAATCCGCCACAATCTGTCGGTAAACCTGGCCCACAGTGGCTCTTGGCTTCATCATTTCATCTCTTGTCGTGGGCACTTTCAGGTGTAGTGGCACAGCCAGTCGAGTGCTATCCTCCGCGTATCCTGCCTCTCCCCATAGCCTCACCAGATGAAAATAAGCAAAGGCCCGAAAGAAGTGTGCTTGACCTACGATCTGGGCCAATTCTGCTTTTTGAGCTTCGTTGGGCGACTCATTCTCCAGATAGATCGGTGCGTTCTCCAATAGGTCATTGGCTCGTGATACCACCCGATACCACCCACGCCAGGCGATGTACATATTGCCATCTCCGGAGGTCACTTCATTGCGACACTGAGCATTCCAATAGTCCGAGGTATGTGGCAGCGCCAGCAAAGTCTGGATGTAAAAGGCCTGCCCGAATAAATCCAGGCTCTTTGTTGCAGAATAAACACCATTCAGCGCATTATTGAAGTTGGTGATGTTGGTGTAAAAATTTTCCGCTACCAGTTCATTCTGATTGGTGATATCTAGAAATTTATCTTCATCACATGCACCCAAAACTGTGGTGATGATGCTTAATAAAAGTATTTTTCTCATTGTCTTCATCGCTCTCAAGGTCATTTTCCTTTAAAACTGAACTTCCAATCCACCTCCAAATGTGCGCGTATGAGGGTAGAGGCCATAGTCCACTCCTCTGCTCACATTGGAACCAGCGATCTCCGGATCCATGCCGGAATACTTTCTGATCGTCAGGAGATTGTTAGCATTCACATAAACTCTGATTTTGCCGATGCCCATTTTTTCCAACATTTGTGGGGGCATGTTGATCCCTATCTGGGCATTTCTCAGCTTCAGATAAGAGCCGTCCTCTATGAAATAAGTAGAAGGTCTACCGAAATTCCCGTTCGGGTCATTCGCTATGTTTCTGGGATGACTGGTGTGGGCCTCTGCGGTCCAGGCTTCAAAAATGTCTGTGGTGGTGTTGTTGTCTCCAAAGAAATTGCGCGTGTACGCCTTATTGGCATTGAAAATATCTACATCATGCACTCCCTGAAACTGTAGCATCACATCGATCAGCTGCTTATAACCCCCGGTGATGTTCAGTCCATACATCATCTTTGGCCATGGATTGCCAATAAATGTACGGTCATATTCTGCGGTGATCTGCCCATCCGGTACGCCATTGGGTCCGCTGATGTCTTTGTACATAAAATCCCCGGGGCCCGTGCCCGCTTCCTGATAGATGCCGTCTGGCGCCCAGCTGTTCACTGCATAGACGTCTGCTTCAGAATTGAGCATTTGCTGAACCACATACCCATAAAAGCTTGATATTGGCATTCCGGCCTGCGTTCTGGTCATACCACCAATCTGACCGCCCCCATTGCCACTAGTGATGTACTCATCTCCGTTCAGGCGCAACACTTCATTTTTCATGAAGGAGGTGTTTCCATTGACTTTCAGGTTAAAGACCCCAAAATGATCCCGGTAAGCCAGGTCCAGATCCAATCCACTGTTTCGCATGGTTCCAACATTGATTTCGGGGTTTCGGGCATCAAAATTATGGGTGGAGATCCCCGAAGATGATGGGATAGGCACGGCATACAGCAGGTCCTTCGTGTCTTTGATGTAATAATCTGCAGACAATAAAATTTTATCATCAAAGAGACCTACATCTAACCCAATGTTATGCATGTTTACTTCCTCCCATTTCACATCGGCATTGGGAAACTTGCTGATGTAGAAACCCGACTGCTTATTCTGCGCCGCTGCATCATAGGCGTAGGTGGAAAACTGTGAAGTATAGGTTTTCGCATAGATGAAACTCCCAATGTTATCAGATCCGAGCCGTCCGGTGCTGGCCCGGACCTTCAGGTTAGAGAGGACAGCCACATTTTGCATGAATGATTCTTCAGAGATTCTCCAGGCAGCGGAGTAAGAGGGGAAAATCCCCCAAATATTTTTAGGTCCGAAAATGGGTGCAGAGGCATCGCGTCTCACATTCGCCTCCAGAAGGTAGCGATCGTCGAAATTATAATTGATCCTGCCAAACTGCGAAAGGAGACGACTTTCGTAAAGGGTTTGTCTGTTGGTGGTATTGAAGGTGCCGGTGGCAAGATTGAAACTCCAGGCTATATCAAGCGGCAAATCGGTGGCAGTGACATTATAGGACACATTCTCCACTTTCGAAGCTTCATAGCCCCCCATGATTTTAAAAGAATGCTTCACGAATGCTTTTTCGTAGGTGGTCACAAAGTTTCCCGTGATGTTCTCGTAGTTTCCATCTGAGTAAGTCAGAGAGTTGATGGGGTTGGCAAAAGCCCCGTAATCGAACGCCTCTTTAAATGCACGGCCCAAAAAAGAGGTATAGTTATAGCCTACCCTTGCCCGCATGGTCAGGCCCTTGAGCGGAGTGGCCTGAATGTACATGTTGCCATCCAGGCGATTGTTTACTTGTTTTTCGTGCTGCTGATACTGGCTCGCCACAGGATTTGGCCCCTGAAAATATACCGGTGCCCGCCCCCAACCTCCATAAGGGTTGGACTCATCATAGATCGGCATGATGGGGATGGAGCGGTAGGGGATAGATCCCTGATAATCTTCATTGAAATTATCGATCGGATTTTCTCCTACCCGGGAAAGAAGTATGCTCTCTCCTATTTTCAACCACTTGGCCAGCTCAAAATCTGAATTGAAACGGAGGCTAAACCGCTGAAAGCTGTTGTCAATGAGGATACCCTCTTCATCATCATAGCCAAGGGATAGGTAATAATTGGAGCGCTCAGTCCCTTTAGAAATGGAAAAATCATGATAGTGAGAAAAACCGCTCCCCGCATAATAGGCATCGATCCAGTCAGTATCATACTCCCAGTTGTCCCAGGCGGGTTCAGGATTCTGACCTGCATTGAGCCGAGCTTGTCTTTTGTAATTCACAAAGTCCTCGCTACCCAGAAGCTCTGGCAGCCGAATAGGATTTACCTTGGCAAAAGAGCTCTTGTAGCTGATTTGTGTTTGTCCCTCTTTCCCGCGCTTGGTAGTGACTAATATCACTCCGTGGGCAGCCTCTGCACCATAGATGGCTGCTGAAGCAGCATCTTTCAGGATTTCAATGGACTCTACATCATCGAGGTTGAAGTGGTTGCCGGGCGACATCTTGATGCCATCTACAATCCACAAGGGATCCGTATTGTTGATAGAACCCACTCCACGAATGTGAATGGTAGGACTGGCACCAGGTGCACCGCCACCTTTAGAGACGAAAACACCTGAAGACATGCCCTGCAAGGCCTGATCCAGTCGAATAATAGGCTTATTCTCCAGGTCTTTCACTTTCACCGAAGAAATGGAGCCTGTGAGGTTGGAGCGCTTCTGCTCACCATAACCTACCACGACTATCTCATCCAGTGCGGCGATATCCGCACTTAGTGTGACTTTGATAAAGCTCTCAGCTGTAACGGCAATCTCCTGACTTTTGTAGCCAACAAAGGAAATCGCCAGCACCACAGGGAAAGTACTACCCGCAATATCCAATTTAAAATTTCCATCAATATCCGTAATGGTACCATCATTCGTGCCTTTGACAATGATGGTGGCACCCGGCAGGGTTTCCCCATTTTCATCTGTAACCTTGCCTTCCAGCGTGGTTCCCTTTCTGTCTATGCGTCCAAGTCCTTTTTTAATGTCCTGTGTTTCCCTGATGGATTGCTCCTCCTCCGGATTGTCCTCCTTGTCGGGTGCGCTTCGCGATGATTTTCTGGTTTTTCTGTAAATGATGTAGGTGGTATCGGTGAGCTTCTCATACTCCAGGTCATAATTACTGAACAGCTTACCCAAAAACACATCCAGATCAGCCTTGCTTTCAGGAATGGTCACTTCCTCCTGAAGCGTGATCTGGTTCAGCAGATCATCATCGTAGTTAAAGAAGACTTCAAATGTTTTCTCAATTTTGAAAAGTACGTCCTTCACGGAATCCGAATCACTTGGCACCCTTTCTCTGGCATCGCGCGCGTCAAGGCGAGCAACCGCCTGCGATTGAGCATGGAGAGTGGTCAGAACCAACAGTATCGATAGGCAGACAAGCTTTCTCATTTCTTATTATTTGGGCTGATGATCACTGTTTTTTCCTTTCTTTCAACGTGGAGATCGAAAGATTTTGAGATCGTTTTAAGCAAAAGATCTATGTCGTCTGCAGGTGTGGTCCCCGTGAAATAATGATCCGAGGAAGCTCCACCGGTGAAGAAAACATCTATGTCGTAATTGGTCTTGAGAAGGTCGCTGATGTCTTCAAGAGAGGTTCTTCTGAAAATGAGAAGATTTTTTTTCCAAGATGAAACTTCGGCCGGATCAAAAGAATCCTTGACAGGTTTCTGATACACCGACTCGTAAACAACACGATCACCAGGCTTCATTTCCAGCTCTTGCTTGGAAGCAGTATTGGCCAACCGAACTTTACCAGAAGCCAATGCCACTTCGGCTTTTTTGCCACGAGCGTATACATTGAACTCCGTTCCCAGGACATTCACATCGAGCTTATTGGCATGTACGATAAATGCCTGATCTGTCTGTGTGTGCGTTACATCAAAAAAGGCTTCACCTTCCAACCAAACCTCTCTGGCCTGCCCCTCTGCTCCCAACTCACCAATATAAATTTTTGAGTTGGCATTGAGGGTCACCATGGTGCCATCACTGAGTTTCACCTCTTTGGTCTCGCCAAAATCCGTATGATATGCCAACTGACCAAACCTGGAATCCTGAACCAGCAACATGACCAGCCAGGCCACTCCGATGATCAACGAAGCAGCTACGCCAAACCGAAGCGCCCACCTGGGGGACTTGCCCTGATAGCCGTCCACATCCAGGTACCGCATTTTCACTTCAGATGAGTCTGCCCCTGAGATCCGTCCAGAAATACCCTCAAACAAATCCTCTTTTTCGGACGGAGTAAGTTTGTATGCAGGAAAGTTCAGGTTTTTGAGAATTCGCCTCGCTTCCTGAATCTCAGAAAGTTTGCCCGGGTTCTTTTTCACCCAGTCGTTCCAGAAAGTATTTACCGCCTCATCTTCAGTGTGTACCCACTTTCTGAATTCCTTGTCCAGGACAAAATCCTCAATCGAATATTTCTTGTAATCCATTCTTAATCATTCGTTCCTGCTGCTAGAAAGAATGAAAGGCGGGATTTTTCTACTCCAAACCTGAAGAATATTTTAATTTTTATAAAATTAACAGAATAAAACACAATCAAAGACGTGAATACTCAAGCAATTGTATGTTTCGTTAAGAATTTTCCAACAGATCAGCTGAAAGTTTCAATGCGGAAATCGCAAGAATGGGAGATACGTAAAAAATGGAGGCCTTGGACAGGTTTTTCCTGAGGCCCTCAATGCCCCGCCAGGCCAGATTATACACTGTTTTGATATTGACGTTCATCAATGCGGCTACTTCTTCATAGGACAGGTCCTCATAGTAGATGTGGTACAGCGCTTCCCGTTGGCGCAGTGGCAACCGCTCCATGGCTAGCTTGAGCTTCTCTGCGACCTCTTTTTCAGAAACATTCGACTTATTGAACTGCTCGAAAGATTTTTTGCTCAGCAACTGAGCCAGGCCAAATTTATCCTCACTGGCGTCAGACTCCCACTTTTTCTGGTCTTTGTGAAAAACGGAAATCTTTCTGCGCAAGGCCCGCATTAGGTAAAAACGGATATTACTCGTCTGTCCCAACTGACCTCTGGTACTCCAAATGGTCACAAACAAATCCTGAATGACTTCCTTCACCAGAAAAGAATCTTTGGTGAAATTCATTCCATAGTTGTACAAACCATCTACATGGGCATCATAGATTTTGGAAAATGCTTCCTGGTCTCCTGACCGAAACAAATCCCAAAGCTGCTCATCCGAAGAATGATCAGCGTGCTCATAATGCCCAATGAAATGAGTATTCAAAATATATCAATTAATAGCGTTCGAAATTTTGAATAATTAAAAGAGTGGTGGTTTCTTCCTTTTATAATTATCAAAATCTAAATTTAAAAGAAAAAGAATCGTAAAAACAAATCCGACACTCGGCGGGATGTTGTGAAAACATGGACACTCAGAAGTGTTTTTCCCGACTTCATAATGACCATTTTCACCTTTGAAGTAACGAAATTACAACTGACATTAGCACCAAAAAAATCACTTTAAGACATGGAAGACCTGATCGTTTTTTTTGAAAATGTACCCACCTGGTTTCGCTCACTGATTCTCATTGGCGGCATTGTGATATTTTGGGTTTTTGAAGGTGTTTTGCCGCTTTTCTCTTTTCAGTACAAAAAAATAAGACATGCAGGTCTGAATCTTTTTTTCACCTTCACCACTGCCATAATCGGCTTTGGTCTCGCGGGTGTTTTGCTGATGGCCTCAGACTATGTCACCACCCATCAAATCGGCCTCCTCTACCTGATAGAAATGCCCCTTTGGCTGCAGGTAGTTGCCGGAATTTTACTCCTGGATATGATTGGTGCCTATTTCATTCATTGGACCGAACACAAGGTGAAATGGATGTGGAAATTTCATTTGGTACACCACAGCGACACCACCGTGGACGTCACCACAGGCCTGAGGCATCACCCCGGAGAAACGGTTTTTCGCATCGCATTTACCATCCTGGCGGTGATGGTGGTGGGCGCACCTATGGGCATCGTGATGCTCTATCAGTCTCTTTCCGTCTTGTTTGCGCACATCACACATGCCAATATCAACATGCCTGCCCGGGTAGACAAACTGCTCTCGTTTGTATTTGTGACCCCAAACATGCACAAAGTGCACCATCATTTCACCCAGCCCCTGACCGACACCAACTATGGGAACATCTTTTCTTTCTGGGATCGCATCTTTGGTACCTATGCGAGCGTAGAAGATACGAGGAGTCTGAAGTATGGCATAGATACCCATATGAAGCCAGAAGAAAATGACCGCCTGGGCAACTTGCTGGGCATTCCTTTTCAGGCTTACCGCACTCCGTCGGGGAAGTTTTCTGACCCGAACCTGAAAGAGCAAAAAGCATAATCAACTCGATGAAATACCTTCTTTTACTTTTCGTTTTTCCTGGGATGGGTTTGCCCATGCAGGAAAAAGGTGTGACCGTATTTCATGAACAGCTCCCGGATAAGTCTATCCGCATTTTTGCGAAAAACCTTACCGAAGTGCCCCAAAGTGTGAAAATAGAAGGCACCATTAAAGGAATGGAATCTTCCGAATCGCTACCCATGGTCCTGCTGGTGGCACCCGGCGAAACCAAATATGCCTTTTTGCTCACCCCGGAAAAAGGCACTTCTTATTCTTACAACTACAAGTACACTTATATCCAGGGGGACGTAACTGCCGTACATAACGACGACTATGTCTATCAGCTCCCTTTCCGAAGAGGAGAATCTTACCTGGTGGGACAGGGGTACAACGAGCGCCCCACACATATGGACCAATATGCCGTAGATTTCAACATGGACGAAGGCACCACCATCTGCGCCATACGAGACGGTGTGGTGATGCAGGCCGTAGACAACAACTCAAAAGGATGCCCAAAAGAAGAATGCACACAGTATAATAATTTCATACTGGTGCGCCATGATGACGGCAGCATCGCTGACTATTCGCACCTGAAGAAGCGCGGTGCTCTGGTAACCATCGGGCAGGAAGTAAAGGCCGGACAGCCCATAGGCCTGAGTGGCTCCACCGGCTGGGCCAGCGGCCCACACCTACATCTGGAAGTATATGTGATGCGCTTCACGGGCCAGCAATCCGTCAAAGTGGAATACCACCTAAACAAAGGTACCATCGGTATCCCCAGAAGTATGGAGTCCTACACCCAGGAGCTTTAGAATCAGTCGTAAACCGGCTTTCTGAACCACACGTCCCGCATACTCACATTGAGTGTGAAGGTGTGGGTCTGCTCATAGATCATTTGATTGGATCGGGTACCCATGCCACTATACTGGTAGCCGAGATTGATCATCCCATAACCTCTGTTGACAGGTAGACCAAGCCCCATGGAGATGGCAGCATTGGTATAATTGGTGTTTCGCACCACCGTATAGTTGGTTTTCCACTCATACCCCGCACGCCATGAGATTCGGTTGAAGTAGGTTACTGAAGCAGGATTGTTAACAAATTCTGCCCCCAGGCCAAAAGAGAGCTGATCCCGATATTCAAAGCCTTCGCCGCCTTCATTCACTCCCCATTTTTCCACTTGCGATTCGCCGGAAATACGCCATGACCCTAGCTGATACTCTATGCCCAAGCCCCATTTTTCTGGTAGGGTGAGCTGCTCCTGCCCCACAGTGGTGAGGCTATCGTAAGTGGCCCTGATCACCTTACTTTCGGTATCAAACGTCATGTGGTATGCAGGCCTATAGGTGGCGCCTATGGTCAATCGCTGACCGTCGGGCACCGGTATGGTATACTGGCCTCCAAATTCGGCAATGAATTTCCGAACGGTCCTGTTTTGCTCTACTTCCAGGCCACTCACAAGGCTATTTCCAGAAATCGTCTGCAATGAAGACAAGTTGCCCAACAAGAAGCTCCCTTTGACACCCAGATTGAGCCTTTTGGTCACCCGCTGACTCGCACCCAAATAAAACCTGGTGATCCCGCCAGTTCCCTGATAGCGAACACTATAGCTATTGATCAGCGAGGACAGCACATAGGAGTCTGTCACATCATACCGCCCATCACTGAAAGCCGCAGCTCCCAGGGTTATGGCTGACCCCTTGCCTGTTCTGAGCCACAGATTCATCCCTTCCAGGCCTCCCAACATGGTAGAGAAGGACTCTCCACCAGCGGATTGGTGCAGATTTTTGAGCGAAAGATCTATGTCAAATATCTGCGTGGGGCCTGAGATGGCATTGAGTGCTGCGGGGTTCTCCAGGTTGACATAAGAAGTCGACCTGGAGCCAATCCCGGCATTGCCCATGGTGCGGTATCCACCAATTCCCTCGCCTACCAGCGTGCCAACTCCAAAAATATTATACGCCGAACCTGTGGTAGACTGCCCCTTCGTCTGCAGAAATAAAACCAAAAGCAGCAGCACCAACCAGGTGCCCTTCTTGTCAGTCATATTCGTCATATTCTGCTAAAGGATCAAATGACCAAATGTCATCAAAACGCTGACTACTGTTTCTGCCGGTGGCTATATAGGCTTTATTAGACACTACAAATGCCACAGCATTGGACCTGGAAGAACCTTCAAAAGCTGTGATGTCGTCCTCCCACTCATTGGCGTCAGGGTCATAGCTATAAACACTCGATGTGTATGAATCTGAAATCCCTGTAGCCAGATAACCCAGACCATCCACCGAAAAGGAGACACCGTTGTACCGGCTAATTGCGCTCAGGTAGGTCTCATAAGTATCGTCCTCATCATAGAGGGTAAGGTCAGTCCAGCTCTCATCAGACGGATCAAATCTCCAGAAATCATAAAGATACACTCCGTTGTTTCTGCCCGTAGCAATGTACGCCTGACCATTGATGACAAAAGCCGTGGCACTTTCTCTTTTGGATCCGTATAAGCTCACGGCCTGCGTCCATGAGTCACTCGTGGGGTCGTATCTCCAGAAATCCTTCAGGTAGTTTCCGTCATACCCCGTGCCAATGTAACCATTGCCCTCCAGTGCAAACCCCACCGCGGCATAGCGCTTGCTTCCCGGGAAATCAGCCTTTTGTGTCCACGTGTCCGTATCCGGATCATACTCCCAGAAGTCATTCAGCTCTTCTTCGTCCAGATCATCATTGTATCCGGTGCCCAGATAACCTTTACCATCCAGGCTAAAAGACACAGTGGACAACCGCCCCACACCGGGAAAAGAAGCCATCTTCTGCCAGAAGTTTTTGGATGGATCAAACCTCCAAAAATCAGTGAGGTAGTCATCTCCGTCTGAGCCTAGCCCCACATAGGCATAGTCACCAATAGAAAAGCTGATCGCTCCGGATCTGGTAACTCCTTCAAAATCTGATTGCTTGACCCAATTGCCATATTCAGAGGTATCAGTACTTTCATCACAACTGATGATCGAGAGTAACAAAATGGCCGATAAATAGCCCAATAATTTAGTTCGCATGGTTTATTTTGTTGAAATGGTATATAGAATTAATTCGCTTTGCAGGGATGCATCCCCAAGAGCCAATGAATTGATGGACGTATTGAGATAATCATCGTCCATGGTTATTAAAATCGCATATTGGTTAATCACGAGCGGTTCCAGCAGGTTTTCTACCAGTGTGCTCACATCCAAAGTATAGTAAGTGTCCCTACCAAACTCATCATCATTGTGCAGGGTAGCATAGGTGAGGTCTTCTGTCACCGTCACATTATAATCGTTCACATAAAAAGCCTTTAACCGCTCCGGAAAGGGCGTATCCTCCGAATTTTTAGCGGTAGGATACAGGCGCAACTCTGCGGAGGCAATAAGATAGTCGTCTCCCTCGAGCAGGAGATTTCTGATCGATGGGAAATCCACCCGAATGGCATACCCGAGGCCCCCTACCACCAGCCCTACGTGCCCGGTCTCATCAGATGATACCTCGTCTTCCAGGGTTTTGAGTGCTGCAAAAGCCTCGTCTACATTGGTTTGCTCAAGGCGTGTGTAGTGGGGTGCTCCATCAATAGAAAACTCAAAATACTTCTGCGTGATCGGTAGCTCATCAGGATTTGAATAATAAAGCCTCATACTGACTCCCTCCGTATCGAATCCGAGAAAGGGTGACAGCTCAGTACTATCAAATCGTACCCGGAGTCCGTTGAGGTATTGTTGAAATTCTGAATCGGAATAGTAGATCTCGTCCTTTTCCCGGATTTTTTCGAAAAGGCTTTCCCCAAAATCAGCATTCAGCGTGATTTCAATTTCCTCCAACCGGTCTTGCGAAAGTCTGACCCGCTTCCGCCCCAGCTCAAACAGATCTCCCAGTGTGGCCTTCTGCTCGGAAATATTATAGAGCTGGCCATCACTTCGGTAAGCCAGGTCTGCACTCAATCGCTCCACCACCATCCATCGATAGACATCCTCATCTAACCCATAAGTGTAGCCATCCGGAGTAAGCACGAGCGTAACCGAATCAAACAACTCCCGGTCCTCTAAATCATAAATGGAGTAATCGGATGCCGGCAAGAGCAAAAAGTAAGATTCGGCTGTGATGTCGCCCACATAGTCATAGGATCCCCTTCCTACCATCAGGCGGCCAGTACCGCTGGTGGGTAGGGAGTCGAACTTCACGGTATACATCTGAAGACTCACTGAATCCACGTAGGAAACCTGAAAATTTTCATCTCCGAAAAACTCGTCTCCAATCAGTGACGACTCTGAACATCCCCACACGAGGGCCAGAATAAATATTCCCAATAGACTGTTTTTACTTCTTCTGATCATTCAATCGCCGCTTTGTACCAAAAATCTATTTTATCTGTACGCCGATAGCCAGGTGCCAGCATAGGGCCTATTCCCCGACCACTGTCTTCCACCTCAAACCCGACAGCCAGGCTTTCCAATCCTTTTTTACTTTTCATCTCAAGAAATTTCAAGGGTATTTTAAATTCATAAATCAGGTTGTTACTCAAACTATCTAACCCCATCACTACATCCAGGTCCAGCTGGAGCCGTGATTTCTGCACGACCAACATTTGGTTGGAAATGACTCCCTTCAACCCAAAATCATCCAACCCGGGTTTTGGGACTCTGAAATACCTGGTGTATCCAGGCGAAGGATCAGGTTTACTCCGATCGATCACCGGGTAGCGAATCCCAATGCTTTTCACCTTTTTTCCATCAGGATTTAGCCAGAGGGTAAGTCCCGAATCAAACATCAAGCGTTTGGTCTTCTCGCCAATTCCTTCCACCAGCACATAAGCGAAATACTGATCCATGGCCAGTGCGTAGACCAGCTCCCCAAATTCCGTTCGATCAAAATCCTCAGACCAATCATCCGCTTTGCCATCGATGGTCATCGGATCATTGATGAAAGGCACCACACCAGCGGGAGCACAGGCCCCCAGACCCAAAATCAATATGGCCGCCGCTGACTTCATCCCCTAGTTGGCATTTCGGAAATTGTAAGAAAAATTGACCATGAAGTAAGTCCCCAAAACCTCTGTCTGGGTATCCTGAACGTATGTCTCTGTCACCTCACGGGAAATGCTCGTATTTTGACCAAGCAGGTCGAATATGCTCACACCAATTTCTCCCCGGTCTTCCGAAAATATCTTTTTCCCAATGGAAGCATTCCAAAGAGCATATTGCTGATTGTACGAATCTGAGAGACCAGCATAAAGCTGATGACTAAAGTCGGTCCTGAAAACAATCTGCGCAGGAAGGATCAGGTTTAGCCTGGCTGAAGCCACCTGATAGTAATAATTATTATTTAGCTGCGGCTGAAAGGTGTTTTTGACGATATAATAACTGCCATCATACGAAAGGATAAAATCTACCTTCTCACTGATGTTGCTGGAAAGCACCAACCCCTGCCCCAGGCCCGTAGACCGTGATTTATTGACCTGACCATTCACCTGTCCGGGGGTGAGTGTGTAGCTAAACGTGGTGTTGAAGTTGAGCCCTGAGGACAAAAAACTCAATGGCAGGCCGTAGGTCGTAAACACCTTGCTGTTCAGGTATCCATTCATATTCACAGGTTGGGTAAACTGTCCTCCGGACAGCAACCGGATCCCATTCTCCAGGGTAGTATCCTGAGCGGCTGTGAAAGTAGAACTGGTGATATAATGATTCGTCTGGGTGGTAGAAACCAAGGCAAAAAAGCTTGTTCCCCGCTGGCTATTGGCGGCCCCATATCTGGACATCAGCGTGTGCGAATAGCTCTGTCTCAAATTGGAATTGCCAGACTCCAGAGACAATGGGTTGCTATTATCCACCACATCCTGCAAGTCTGTGACCGAAGGCTCCTGAGTATTGGTCCGGTAGAAGAGTCGGATGTTCTTACTATCGTCAAACTCATACCTGAGCATCACCGTGGGCAGTACGTTTTGGAAACTCCGGCCCAGGTCTTCACTCGCAGGAAAAGTGCTTTGGCCGGAGAGCAGGGCATACTCGTAAGCCAGGCCTGCCCTGAGCATCATCGAAGATTTACGATACATGTACCCGGTACTCCATTGGTGAGTCTGGTATTGACTTTCGAATACACTGGACAAAGTGGTATCCAGTTGGGCATTTTGCTCAACATCAAGGCCGAAAGTTTCCTTGTTTGAATCATTATAGGTGATGCCTGCGGCATAGCCCAGCTCCAGCATAGACGCATCGCCTATCCGCTCCGTAAACCGGAGGTTTGCAGAGTATGTGGCAGTATTCACTTCTGTATCTGTTCGCTGGTTGGTGGTGTCACTGGTTCCTTCCTTGCTGGTATAGCTCGTGAGGGCATTCAGCAGCGTTTCCTGCTGCACATGATTGGCCGTAGACCTTAGTCCCAGGGAGATGGTTCTGCCGGGGGTGTTCATCCGGTGCCTGATCAATAGGTCATTGGACAAATTATAAGCGCCACTCTCAGTGGTGCTTTGAGTCTGTGTGGTACTGAGTCGGCTACCATCTGCCCCATCAAACATCCCCTGTAGGTCTGTCTCTGACAGGTTTTGCTGAAAGCTGATCCGTGGCGTAAACAATATGGAGGTCTTATCATTGAGGGAATAGTCCATCCGGAGGTTAATCCGATGGTTATCATTCTCACTATCAGAATCATACGTCTCCTCATACTGTTGATCCTCGGCGCTGCTCAAAAAATACTCCTGATGCGTGAGCTGATCATTGGAGTTGTCACTGCTATTGTAGAAATAGCTGGTGTTTAGCTTTAAACGCTCTCCGATATCATCGGTAAAGTTGACCCCAAAAGACTCTGTCTGAGAAATTCCACTTTGCTGTCCGGTGAGAAAATCTGACGAACTGCTCCCGGAGCCCACACCTCGTCCCGGAGGTCGTCCTCCACCTGGTCTTCCCCGCTCTGCTCCACTTGATACACCGACCAGGTCTTCGGACGAAAAATTCTGCACATTGATGTTATTGCTAAGACCAACCAATGTTATCCTTTGATCTTCGTTAAAAAAATTGATATTGCCGCCTCCATTGTATTTTTCATCTGGCCCTGCTCCGATGTAGGCTTTCCCAAACTGTCCGTTCTGAAACTCACGTTTGGTGATGATGTTGATGGTTTTGGTGGTATTACCGTCATTGAAGCCGGTAAACCTTGACTGTTCGCTCAATTGATCGAATACCTCTATCCGGTCTATCACCTGCGCGGGGATGGTCTTCAGGGCTATCGAGGGATCATCTCCAAAAAACACTTTCCCATCTACCAATATCCTCTTGACGGATTCCCCCTCGGCCTGTACTCCGTCTCCATCCACAATCATTCCCGGCATCTTCCTGATCAGATCCTCAGCACTGGCATCGGGGTTGGTCTTGTACGCATTGGACAAATAGGCCGTGGTATCCCCATTGATGATCACCCCCACAGTCTGCCCCCTCACCTCCACAGCATCCAGCTCCAGTGTGTCATAGGCCAGTCTGATCACGCCCAGTTCCAGTGAACCCTGAATCCTGATGATCTTTTCATAGGCCTGATAGCCTACACTTCTGACCTCCAACTTGTAAAAAGCCGGGGAAATGCCTGAAAGCTGAAAGTAGCCATCAGCATCTGTCAGATCAAAGTGCTGAACTGTGGAGTCCTTAATACTTGCAATGGCCGCAGTTGCGGCCATTACGGGTTCACCATCCCCTTCACTCAAAACCCTCCCTGCTACTTTCAGACCCTGCCCGGTAACCATCACAGTTCCAAAACAGAAAAATGCCATCAGGAGCTTCTTCATTTGCCACGTGGGCCTCTCCCTTTTCTGGCAATGAGTTGCTCGTATTTCGCATACTGCTCATCAGAAAGCACATCTTTCATCAGCTCATTCTTCTCCTTGTTAATCACCATCATTTTTTCCCTGAGCTCAGGTGACGGCCCATCCGTTGAAGCGGTTAGTTCCTGCACCTTTTCAAGGTGGTTTTCATAGATCTGATCTATAACCACCTGCTGATCCTCCGTCAGGTCTTCCATACTTTCCAGAACATTTTGTTTTTCCTGAGACACCCTCTCTGCCGGATCAAACGAACCACGCTGAGCCATACCTTGGTAGCCCAGACAAATAAGTGCGGCGAACATTGTTACTTTTAATGCATTCATATTGTGCCAGTTTTAATGTGTCATCGAAAGTAGGTGTGGGGAAAATTCTGTTCAAAAGATTTCAACCAACCAGGTCAAAATCTCAATCAACCATCTAAAAAGCTCAAAAAGAGGGTTGAAAGAGCGATTTGTTGAATAAAATGATGTGTTGATTGAATACACACGGGAGTTGGTAGAAATCCTCCAAAAAAGACGAGTGAATAGGGTACTATTACGCTATACTATAATTTTACACCCAGATGAGACTTAAAGAAGTAAGTATTCATATTATTTCCTGGCTGGCATTTTCGCTCATTGTTTTCTACTGGCAGACGAATATGTTTGAGGACTCCGATGCCCTGATCCAAACCGCACGGATGATCAGCGTTGGCATGGCACTTTTCTATCTTAATCTCTACGTGCTCCTACCCAGGTTTTTTGAATCCAATCAATTCATCAAGTACTCACTTTCGGTACTCGTCATTCTGGCAGTCGCCTATTTTCTTTTCTTTCTGACCAATGACCTCTCCCCGCGACCAGAAATGAGAATACCTCGTGGCATGAAGGAGGGTGTGGAAATGCGTGACAGACCACCTATGCCTCCCCGAAACATGAGCCGTATGGTGATTTTTACCATCATCAATGGTATCCCCATGCTTTTCTTCTCTACCATCATCTGGCTATCAGATGAAAATCGAAAAAGAAAGCAGCGCGAAGCAGCACTCATCAATGAAAATCTGGAATCAGAAATGCGCTTTTTGAAGTCCCAGATTAATCCCCACTTTCTTTTCAATGCGCTGAATAACATCTATTCACTTTCCCTGACCCAGTCCGAAAAAGCTCCCCAGCTGATTATCAAGTTATCAGAGATGCTGAGACATGTGGTCTACCATAACACCAGCCCCGTGAAGCTTGAAAATGAGATTGGCTACATTCAAAACTTTATAGACTTTCAGAACCTTAAAATAGGGGAACCCATAGACGTGTCTTTTCACCATGAGGAAGCTGATAAACACCTCATCATCGAACCCATGCTGCTTATCCCCTTTGTGGAAAATGCCTTTAAACACAGCAACATCGAAAACGATCCGAAGGGATTCATTCATATTACCATCACCACCCAACATAATAAGGTAATCTTTGACATCCGGAACTCCATACCAACGATGCAGCACACCAAAGACAAGACTTCAGGCATTGGTATAGAAAATGTGACCAAAAGACTGGCAATGGGATATCCGGGAAAATTTCAATTTCTCAAGGAGATCGAGCAAAATGTATTTCACGTAAACCTTCAGATTGATTGTAAATGAACTTCAACTGCCTCATCATAGATGACGAACAGCCTGCCCGGGCCCTTATCCGCACTTACGTGGAAAAAATACCCGGATTCAACATCCTTGGTGAGTTCAAAAATCCCATGGAGGCCATTTCCACAATCTCCTCCAAACGGGTTGACATCCTTTTTCTGGACATACAAATGCCCGGACTGACCGGACTGGAGTTTATAAGAACCCTTAGACACAAGCCAGACATCATTCTCACGACGGCCTATTCTGAATATGCACTGGAGGGCTACGAGCTGGAAGTAGCGGACTACCTGATGAAACCCATTGCTTTCGATCGGTTTCTGCGTGCAGTCAACAAAGTCATCCAGAAAAAGCAAGCACCCTCAGAAACTCCACCGACTACTTCGGAGCATTTTCTCATCAAATCCGACGGTCAGACCCACAGAATTGCCCTCACGGATATCCTTTACATAGAAGGGCTCAGGGAGTATGTCACCTTTGTGCTCACCGACAAAAAAATCATTGTACTGGAGTCGCTGCGAAAATTGGAAACCGAGCTACCTCAGGAAGCTTTCATGAGGGTGCACAAGTCTTTCATTGTGAACAGCCATCGGGTAGACAGCCACTCCGGCCATGATCTCACTATCGGGTCAAAAAAAATCCCGATAGGTGCCAGCTATCGGGATGATGTACTGAATAAACTTTTTTAAAACTCGCAGTTGCCAGGTGTACGTGGGAAAGGGATCACATCCCGGATATTGCCCATGCCTGTGACAAACTGGATCATCCGCTCAAAGCCCAGACCATAGCCACTATGTGGCACCGATCCAAACCGGCGGGTATCCATATACCACGACATCTCCTCCACAGGGATGCCCATGGCTTTCATTCTTTCGGTGAGCTTATCCATCCGCTCCTCACGCTGCGACCCACCGATGATTTCTCCGATACCCGGAAAAAGGATGTCCATGGCGCCTACGGTCTTCCCATCGTCATTTTGACGCATGTAGAAAGCCTTAATGTCTCGTGGATAGTTATAGAGGATCACAGGTTTCTTGAAGTGCTTCTCCACCAGGAACCGCTCATGCTCTGACTGCAGGTCTGCCCCCCACTCTTCTATGAGGTACTGAAATTTCTTTTTCTGATTTGGTTTTGACCGCTTCAGGATCTCGATGGCCTCTGTGTATGTCACCCGTTCGAAATCATTTTCCAGGACAAACTTCAACCGCTCAGTGAGGGTCATCTCTGCACGCTCTGTCTGAGGTTTGTTTTTATCTTCCTCCTCTGCTCTTTTCTCCAAAAATGCCAGGTCATCCGCACAGTTGTCCAGCGCATACTTCACTAGGTACTTCAGCATCTCCTCGGCCAGGTCCATGTTGTCCTTCAAGTCGTAAAACGCCATCTCCGGCTCGATCATCCAAAACTCCGCCAGGTGTCTGGTGGTGTTGGAGTTTTCTGCCCGAAAGGTAGGCCCAAAGGTGTAAATTTCGGCCAGGGCCATAGCTGCCAGCTCTCCTTCCAGCTGACCAGACACCGTGAGGTTGGCTTCTTTTTCGAAAAAGTCCTTCTTAAAATCTACTCCACCCTCCTCATTCCTGGGGATGGCATCCAACTCAAAGTTGGTCACCTTAAAAGCCTCACCCGCACCTTCAGCATCCGATGACGTGATGATGGGAGTGTTGATGTAGAAAAATCCTTTTTCATTGAAAAACTGATGCACTGCAAAAGCCATGGAATGACGAACCCGCATGATAGCGCTGAAAGTATTCGTACGTGGACGCAAATGAGCGATCTCACGCAAAAATTCAAGGCTGTGCTTTTTGGGCTGCAGCGGATACTTCTCCGGATCTGCTTCCCCGAATATCTCAATACTTTCGGCAATCAGCTCACACGACTGACCAGCACCCTGAGAAGCCACGAGCTTCCCGGTGGCAGCAATACTGGCTCCTGTGGTCACTTTTTTCAGCACCTCCTCCCCAAACTGCTCCACGTCCGCCACTACCTGAATGTTATTGATCGTAGAGCCATCATTCAGCGCAATAAACGCCACATTTTTGCTGGCTCGCTTGGTCCTCACCCAACCCATCAGGGTCAATTCCTCACCTATTGGCTCTCTGGCCAAAACTTCCTGGATTTTCGTACGTTTTTCTCTCACGGGATCAATAACTTAAGTCTGTTAAAAACAGGGCAAAAAAACGATAATTTACCGTTTTAATCAAAGAATCCTTTAAATATGAATAATTTTGGTTTTGAGCTAAACTGAACAATGCAAAAACTCAACCTTACCCAATCATTATCCCAAAAACTGTCTCCGCAGCAGATACAGTTTATAAAGCTCCTGCAGGTGCCCACAGCAGAGCTGGATACCCGCATAGAGGAAGAGCTGGAGATCAATCCTGCACTGGAAGAAGGCTTACCTGAAAAGGAAGATGACTATGCGGATGATGCCCCGGACGAGTTTGATAACTCTGAGCCCACCATCGAAGAGTACCTGCATGATGACTTCTCAGGTTACAAAATGCAGGGAGACGGCCGCAATCCGGATGAGGATGATAAAGAGATGCCCATCTCTGTGGGCAGCACCCTCCATGAGCAGCTCATGACCCAGTTTGGTTACCTTCGGCTGGACGAGCGCCAGCATGTGATCGGTGAGCAGCTCATAGGGAGCATAGATGCAGATGGCTACATCCGCAGGGAGCTGGAGGCCATCGTCAATGATCTGGCTTTCGCCCAAAACATAGAAACAGATGTGGAGGAGCTGGAGAGCATCCTCTATAAGATTCAAAATTTTGACCCTCCGGGAGTCGGTGCACGAAACCTCCAGGAGTGCCTGCTACTGCAACTGGAGCGCAAGGATGAGGAGCTGGAATACCTGGAAATCGCCAGGCTCATCGTAGACAAGTGCTTCAATGAATTTTCTAAAAAACACTACGACAAGATTGCCAAAAAGCTGGGCATCGAGAGCGAAGAGGCGCTGAAAGACGCCATCGCCATGATCACCAAGCTCAACCCCAAGCCAGGCGGAAGCGGCGAAGATTTGGTGAAAACCCAGTACCTGATCCCTGACTTTATGCTCACCAACAACAATGGTAAGCTGGAGCTCACCCTCAACTCGCGCAATGCCCCGCAGTTGCAGATCAGCAGGTCCTATTCCGACATGCTGCATGCCTATGACAAGAGTGATAAGCGCGACAAAAAGCTCAAGGAAACCGTCACGTTCATTAAGCAAAAACTGGATTCGGCCAAGTGGTTTATCGATGCTATCAAACAGCGACAAAACACCCTGCTGAATACCATGCAAGCGATTATCGACTTTCAGTACGAGTATTTTCTGGAAGGTGATGAGGCCAAACTCAGACCCATGATTCTGAAGGACATTGCCGATACCATTAATATGGACATCTCTACAGTGTCGCGGGTAGCCAACAGCAAAGCCATTCAAACCGAATTCGGGATTTATCCTTTGAAATATTTCTTCTCTGAGGGCATCGCTACGGACTCCGGTGAGGATGTAAGTAGCCGTGAGGTGAAGCACAAGCTAAAAGGAATCATAGAAGGGGAAGACAAAGCCAAACCACTCTCCGATGACAAACTCGAAAAAATGCTCCGTGCCGAAGGCTACAACATCGCCCGACGAACTGTAGCTAAATACCGCGAGCAATTGAATATTCCGGTGGCCAGACTGAGAAAACAACTCTAAGTGACGGGCTTTTTAATGAAAATCATCTCGGCCCTTTTTCATCCGCTGCTCATGGCCACGTACTGTAGCGTACTGTTTTACCTGATGGTACCAGAAATCTACAGTCCCATACCCCTGCAGTCGGTGCCTTATTTCATTGGCGCCATATTCATGACTACCAGCGTGGTTCCTGCCATAAGTATTCTTTTTCTCAAGCTCACTAAAAAGGTTTCTAACCTGGAAATCACTAAACTGGAAGAAAGATCACTCCCTTTCCTCTCTATCGGGGCATTTTATGGGGTGACCACTTATATGTTTTACACCAAAATGAGGCTCCCGATCACCCTCCTGGTGATTATGATCGCCGTGACGGCCATGATCTTCGCTATTTTTCTGATTAGCCTCAGGTTCAAGATTAGCGTGCATTCCGCAGCTGTTTGGGGGGTAGCCGGACTGTTCTCGGCATTCAGCATGAAGTACCTCTCCACAGACCTCATCATGCCATTGGCCGGCCTCTTTCTGATCGCCGGCCTTACCACTACTTCGCGCCTCTACCTCAACAGGCACACACCTGGTGAAAGCTGGACCGGAGCTATTTTTGGTTTTGTTTTCTGTTTTGTGGCACTTTTCTTCTTTGGTTAGAAACCGCTGAAGGTCACCCCGAGGGTGTAGGTCTGAGGGTTTTTGGTGCCGTCAGGAGAACTGGTAAAAACGTTGTTGAGATAGGTCTTGTAGTACACATGAAAGGTCTTGAAACCAAATCTTGCCTGAAGACCATATCTGAACCTATTGACATTGAAGTCGTCGTAGAGTTTTTCCTTGATCGAATTATCCCCCTCATTATACTTGATCTTGGTATGTGGAGAGCCCACACGAATGCCACCGATGGCTCCAAGGCCGATAAACCAGCCCTCACCGCCTACTGTACCCAGTGGGTGAATCCTGAATTCCACAGGCACCTCAAAATAGTTGGCCACCAGCTTATTCTTGGTAAGCGTGACACCACCAATAGAGTCCAGAGATATATCGCCATTTGAATCCCGCAGCCAGGTTTGATTGTCATCAAAACCGTACTTTTCGAAGGTAAACCCTACACTGGGGTAAAAAGAGATGTAGTCGTTGAAACGAACCCGAGAGTTATAATAGATGCCAAATGAATTGGAGCTCCACATACGGGTAGGCAATGCATCAGGTTTTTGTGTCCAAAAGTTGAACCCATAGTCCAGCATCAGATCGCCGGGAAGGTCAGGCTGCTTTGGTCGTGAATTGTCCTGTGAAAACGCTGTGAAAGTAAGTGTCAGTAGAAAGGCAACTCCGCAAATTCGCTTCATATTCATTTTTAATTTCGCGCAAAGATAGAATCTATTTTAAAACCTACAGGATTAACGATGATTTATACCACAAATTATTAACTTTGTGCTCGATTTGATTCGGACGAAAAAATACATGAATCTCTGCGGGGTTTTGTGTTGTTGATTGGACGAAGATACTTTTAGAGGAATGATTTCACAGAGATCGTTGTTATAAAAAGTGTTAAAATCGAAAATGGCTTCCTAGCTCTCCCGATAGCTATCGGGAGAATACCTGCCTTGCCAGCAGGTAGGGAGCACCTGATTACGGCAATTAAAATATGGCTTCCTAGCTCAACTGAATAGAGCACCTGATTACGGCTCAGGAGGTTGCAGGTTTGAATCCTGCGGAGGTCACTAAGAAAGGCTCGGGAAATAATCCCGGGCCTTTTCTGTTTTATATCCCTCCAATCAAACCTGCAACATGTTGCAGCCCTAGCCGGGCGCGTTTGAATCCTGCGGAGGTCACTAAGAGAGCAAAGCCCTTTCATGCATATGAAAGGGCTTTTGTGTTTTTGAACGTTCAGAATTTACTCCAAAGAAGTCACGTTCATTAAATTCCATTGACGGTATTCTTTAATGTTGTCATGATCATTTCAAAACGCTCATCTTGCTGCTCATGGTATAAGTTGCCAATAATGGCTTCTTGCAACAATTTACTTTCCAAAATCAATAAAAAGGATTCCCTTAGGTAGCTTCTTACTGTTTCGTCCGAATTGACGATCTGCTCACGTAGATCCGAAGTATGATTGAGTAAATAGACAATGTCCTCAAAATCATGACTAGCACGGGGATCACCACTTCCCCGATCGTGAAAAGCATCAAACTTGGCAGCAATGAAATAAGGCAATGGCATCAGCCTGATAGGCAATCCTTCCAGGTCAAAGGTGATTGATTGGTCAAAACCAGGTTTAAACCAGCGATTGGCTGGTGCCCAACCTACCTCGTGTGTAGACATCACATCCACTTTCTTGTCGTTTAAACGAAACCGGCACACTACCGTATCTTCATGGGATTGTGTAAAGCCACGATCATAAAGTGATGCCCTGAGCTGCTCCAGCTGGCTCAAGGTAATGACCTCAAAACTCAAATCTAAGTCCTTGGTAGGCCGCACATCGTCTGCAGCAGGATCATCTATGTATAGACTCACTACTGCGCCGCCAACATAGATCACTTGTTCATTGAGATCACCAAGTGCCTCTGCTACTTGCTTGGTTGCTATCCTATTGATCAGCGTGTTCTTCACAATAATTCCTTTTTCAATACATCTATTGCCATTTCCCTCTCCCGCGCCTTACCCACCCTGATAGAATCAATCATAGCCAAACAGGTATGAAGCTTGCTATCCAGTTTGACAGCATCGACTACTGATGGGTACAATGGAACAATGCTCCGCCCTCTTTCCTTCCCTTTAGCCGAAGGCCATACGAAGAGCTCCTCCGCGTCAATTTCCCAGATCAGGGGCTCAACAGAATGAGCGGTGGGTACGCCACGAACTACAGGCCCCAACTGCTGTGGAAAAGTGTATTTAATGCCATACTGAATAAACTCCATTAGGGCTTGACTCATCACCTGGTATTTACCGACGACAAGTCCCGCATAACGAGAGCGCTGAAGTGATTTGCTCACTTCTGACTGACTGATAAATAATTCATTGGCCAGATATATCTGAGATAATTCCTGATCCTGATGTAGCTGCAGTTTGATCAGAACGACCACATCCAGCGGACTCATGGTTGGCTGCTTTTGACTTGGCATAATAATTATTCCATATTCGAATATGCAATATTTATAATTATATATCACAAAATCAATTATTTATGAGTTAATATTCTTTATTCCAATAAGGAATATTAACTAATCAGTTTAGAACTATTCCTTCCAGAAAGTAACCCTTTGAGGTCATTGGCCAAAATGATTACGTCAAACACCACAAAAAAATAGCACCAGGGTTGCCCCTGATGCTATTGGATGTTTTGCCTGATGGTGATTAGGAGCCGGTCCCTACCGCAGCACCGGATAGGGCTTGGGTGTGGTGGAGGGTCCATCCACTACCAACTGACCATTTTCTTCTATGCGCAGCTCGTCTATGAACAGCACTCGGTTATCCCCACTGGCCGTAGTACGGCCATGATAGACGCAATACATCTTTGAGCTGTCGGGCGAAAACAAGACCATATTGTGCCCGGTGCCCGTCACATCGCCGCCCTGCTCCACATTCTTTTGCAGCACGGGATTGTTAGCTGCCTTTTGGAAAGGTCCAAGTGGCCCTGCACCAGTGGCATAGCCCACGGCATAGTTTTTCCCTGCATAGTAGTTGGCCGAATACATGATGTAGTAAGTGCCATTCTTTTTGAAAGTAAAAGACCCCTCCGTCCAGCGGCGGTTGATCTCCCGTGCGGTAACTGATCGGCTCTCCCACTCAGCTTGCTGATCATCCATTGTCACAGGTGGGCGCAGCAACAGCACCGGCTCACCAATCACTCCGCTGAAGTCCGGCTTGAGCTCTACACCGTAAACCCAGCTTTCTTCCACCTCCTCATACCAGCCTTTCTCCCGGGCCCAGTCGGCTACTTCACTCTCCACCGGATGCTTGTAGCAGGCACGGGAATAGTACAGGTAGTTTTTCCCGTCATCGTCCACAAAGACATTGGCATCAATGATCGGATAGCCCGGATTGAAAATAGGACGATCATACAAATCCACAAAAGGTCCTGTGGGGCTGTCCGCTACCGCCACACCGATCATGAAGTTTTCCTCTTCATTGGTGGGATTTTCCTTCCACTGAGCACTGAAGAAGATGTAGTACTTATCGCTGCGCTTATAGACCTCCGGAGCCCAAAACCATTTCTCATTCCACGAACTGTCGGTATTACCATAGTACACCTGCTCTTCAAACTTCCAATCGACCAGATCGGTAGAAGAGTACGTGGCAAAGCCATCTTTCGCTCCTCCACCGGTGCCGTACATATAGTAGGTGCCGTCTCCATTATCCAGAATATACGGGTCGCCAAACTCTACATTGATGGGGTTGCTGTAGGTTTTAGTAGTGGCCTCTTGTTTGGGAGGCGTGGAGCAGCTCAGGCCTAAGGCCAAAACCGCCGCCATGGTGATATGGTGTAAATGTTTCATTCTTAGCTTATTTCTGTATCGCATTGATCACTGCCTGATTGGCTTTTCTAACTTCTTTTTCGTCCAGCTTGATCACCTTCCTGTCGTAGGTCATGAAGCCATTGACCTCCACTTCCACATCGGTCGTTTGGGTATAAATAGCGGCAGAAAATCCGGTTTTCGCCATATCAGCCAGCTGTTGCGCGTACTCCACATATTTTTCTGTTACCTCTTTGGAGGTCTTGAACTGCACGTAGCCCCAGTTTCTGTCGGGCTCCCAAAGGTGATCTTTCAAGGGCAGCCCAATGCCGCCATATTCGCCCAGCACCGTCGGACGTTGTGCATCGTACAGGTACATTTCCGGTCCCGGGTAATTATGTAGGTCTAGCATAGAGCCTACCTGAAAATGATTACCCCCACTTGCCGGATTCACGAGCCTGGAGGGATCATAAGCCATATTCCACTCCACGATCTCCTGAGTTTTAAACTGACCCCAACCTTCATTGAAGGGCACCCAGCACACGATACTCGGATAAGAATAAAGATAATCCATGATTTCTTTCCATTCCTTGCGGTAAATCGCTTCCGATTCTGCCGTACGTTGCAATTCAGTGCCAGTGAAATACTGGCGATTTTGCCAGATAGGCTGATCATCACCATTGGGCATGTCCTGCCACACCAGCACACCCATCCTGTCACAGTGAGTATACCATCTGGCTGGTTCCACTTTCACATGTTTACGGATCATATTGAAACCAAAATCTTTGGTCTTTTGAATGTCATAAATGAGTGCCTCCTCCGTAGGGGCTGTGTAAAGACCATCGGGCCACCAACCCTGATCCAACGGACCAAACTGGAAATAATCCTTGTTGTTCAACTGAAGTCTGACAATACCCTTTGTATCTCGCTGAGTAGAGATCTTTCGCATGGCGAAATAGCTTTTCACCTGATCCCTGGCCACTCCATCACTGATGAGTGTAACTTCCAGATCATAAAGGAATGGTGACTCAGGTGACCACAGTTTGGGCGATGGTATCGTAATGACTGCCTCCTGTCCTACGGCGGTCTTCACCGTTTTGATCACATTCGCACCATCTTGTACTTTGATCTCTATCAGGTCTCCATAAGAGCTGCCTCGGGTCGCTACTTGCACGCTGAGGGTATTGTCATCAAAGTTGGGATTGGTTCGGATATCCACTATGGACGTAGCATCCACCGGCTCTAACCATACGGTTTGCCAAATCCCGGTGACTGGTGTGTACCAGATGCCTCCGGGCTTGTTCACCTGCTTGCCTCGGGGCTGCGGGCCGGCATCTGTAGGATCCCACACTTTCACGGTCAGTTTTTGTACCCCGTCTTTCAGGTACGGAGTAATGTCAAATGAAAACGGCGTGTACCCACCTTCATGCGTACCTATTTTAATGTCATTGACAAACACCTCCGTGCGCCAGTCCACAGCACCAAAGTGGAGCAATGTGTTTTTGCCCTTCCAGGCAGCTGGCACCTCAAAGGTGCGGCGGTACCAAACTACATTTTCTGCCCCTACCATTTTCTGCACTCCGGAAAGGCTGGACTCCACTGCAAAGGGCACCAGAATTTGCTCACTGTATTCCTGAGGTTCGGTGGCATTGCGCTTGACCATCGCAAAGTCCCACAACCCATTCAGATTTTTCCAGTTGGCTCTGGTCATGATCGGACGCGGGTACTCGGGTAGCACATTGTCGTGATCCACTTCGGTAGCCCATTTGGTTTTGATTTTGTCACCTGCAGGCTTCCACTGTGCGCTTGCACTAAAAAGGCCCAAGGCCAGTATTAAGGTTAGTACGTTTTTCATGATCATCGTATCCATTCTCTATTCTAAGGTAATAAGCGAACCCCTTTGCCACCTGTGGTGCAAAGGGGTTCGCGAGTTTCTATTCTATTTCACAATAAATGTATCCCTACCGAGGAGTTGTCCACGGTCGTTGGTCACACGCAGCATATACTGCCCTGCACGAAGGCCGGACCGATTCAGCTGATAGGAATTGACACCCATCTCAACATTCTCCTTGATCACCTGCAGCACAAGTGCCCCACTGAGATCATAAATATCAATCTGTGCTGAGGTGGCTACTTCACGGGCATTGAATGCGATGAAAAACTCATTCCCCTCCACTGGATTGGGATATATTTTAAAGTCGTTGGGTTTCATTTCACCAAAATCGGCGACCACATTCACGTCAGTGAGGTCTTCAATCACCACAGTGAGTACCATCCCCTCAGTATCAGCGCCTGGGTCACCACTCACACGATTACCTTCCAGGTATCCTCCTTGCAGGGAGAGTTGACCAATGGCAACCCTGCGAACCGGCGTTCCTGCCCGATTGCTATTCACGGCGATGTAATCGTTTACCGTAGAGGCATGGCCTAATCGGAACAAATACTGATCAGCATTGGGGAAATTGACTTGCCCCTGGTAGGTCCAATTCTGGCCATCACCTGTAGCCCAGTTGGTGCCATAGGAGTCATTGTAATAAAAACCGCGGGCATACAGCATCACTTTACCTACTCCAGTGACATATCCTACGAAAGGCGCCTCAGAGTAATTGGTGAGCCCGTTGACCATTCTGTGATTGGTAGAACTGCGTCCATTGTTGGTAAGGTCTGCCATGAAGGCACCACCGCCCACGGAGCCACCATAGTAGATAATGTTTCCATCAATGCCAGCGTCGATCACATCGGTGCAGCCACCAGCTCCATCATGCACCACCTCCACTTCATTGGCAAAGCCGGAGTTGGGATTATTAGAAAAGGCCACGTAGATGTTATTATCATCCGGCCCTCTGGTGTCAATGGCATTGAAATACATGCGATACTCACTGCCTACTTTCACCACTGCCGGGGCCCAGCCATTTATCAGGTGTGGGGGCATAGTGAAAGCCGTGGTAGCATACCAGCTACCTTTTAGATTATTGTTGTCGTAAGGCCTCATACATCGGATCACCCCACCCTGATTGGTGACGTAGATGCGATAGTTTCCATCAAAGTTGGTGATCTCAGGATCGGCACCCTCAAAAGCATCGACCATGGCACCACCCCCCACAGGACGTTCGTGAAAAGTGGCGTCAGCCGGTAAACCCCCGGGACTTTCGCTGTACAACAGCCCATTTCTATGACGAATGTAGTTGCCCCCAAAATTGTAAGACTCAAATGACACGCCACCACCGGCAAGCCCGCTTCGCATCCACCAGGTGGCATCCTGATGAAAAATACCCGAACCGTCATTCGGCTCCAGCCAGATTTCGCCATTTTTATGACGTAAAAAGCTCCCCGGGAAATTTACGGACTCCAACGAAATGGCCGCACCATTGGCCAGGCCTGGAACAATTCTAAACTCCGAATCCTGAATCGGATTCACATTGGCATCTATTCGCCCCCGACTGTAAGCGTGTCGGATATAGTTACCCGGAAAGTTGTGCGACTCAAACCGGGTGGTTTGAGCATGTAAGTCAGCGCCAAAAGCACCAATAACGATCATCATTATGACGATGATCCTGATTTGTAATTTCTTAAGTTTCATAGCGTTCGTTTTGAAATGAAAAATCTTTCTGGCGCATAACACAGAAACAAAAATTTTCGATAATAATGGGCGGCCCCTTGGGCCGCCCGTGGATTTCACTTTTTAAGCAAAATCCTGCCTTAGTATCTTTTTTTAATGCCTCACTATCTCACCCGTCACCCAATGAACTTCCGTATGACCATCCGCAAAATATCGACTGCCCAATGCGATCACGGTATCCTCATCGAGGACGTGCAGTGCATTAAAAAACGCTCCTTCATCTGCCGGCAGATCAGGAAAAGGATAGGAAACATTGGAGAAGCTATTGGCTTCAGCATCTCCGATCAGTACGTACATAGTATTTCTCTTCCAGTCTGGCCCAATGTCCCTGCCGCCTTTATCATGACAGGAAAGGATGGTCTCTCCAGTGGGCAGCTGTACCAAATAGGGGCCTCCGCCAAAATTCACTGTGGTTTTAGGTGCCGCCAGTCTTTTACTAATGTCACCAGGGGTTTGGAAGCGTGCAGACAAAGAGGAGCGTAGTATCCATGGAGAATCTCTGTTATTCACAGACTCAATGGCAAAAGCAATCCCTTTACCATCTTTCAGTACCAGAGGCACTGGCATGCCATCGCGCATTCCGGAGGTGTAGGCCACAGACTTAGGCAGGCTCCACGAGCCCCCGTCATTTTTCGAAGTGACCATGAGTATCTCCTGCTGAGTCTGATCGGCAGGTACCACCTGCCACCACCGGGCTTCACTGGAGTAGAAAAGCAGTACGTCCCCATTGGGGTGTTGCACCATAGCCGGCTCCCACGATCGCCCAAGGGCCACAATTCTCGGGGCACTCCATGTAGTGCCCCGATCATCGCTGTACATGAACTGGATATTGTCATGCTGGTTATCATCTGGCCTGCCGCGTCCGGTAAAGGCCATTAAGATCCGACCGCTCCTGAGCTCTAAAAACTCCGGGTTGGCAAAGCCCCAATAATTGGGATCATTGTCAGCCATTAGAACTTCCTCTTCACTCCACGTGGCTCCCCGGTCGAAGCTTTTTCTCAGGTAAATATTGTCCCAGGCATTTTGCTCATCACCACCATGGTAAGCCAAAAACAAAGTATCCTCACCCAGCTGCAGCATCCTTGGATACTCGGCCCCAAACACTTCGTGAGAGACTTTCACGGGCTCACCCCATAAGATGTGTGAGATGGGTGCTCCCGGCTGAGCATGCTCTATCACCCAGGCGGTGGTATCCTCCTCTTCCTCTACCGGAGGCTTTGCGGAGGGCTCTTCACCCGGCTTGCAAGCCCAAAGGACCACTATCACCCAAAGCAAAACCATGCCTCTAAGAATCTGTCGATGATCTTTCATTTAGCGCTTTACGTTCGGCCTGAGTCATGATTAATTACTTCACTATCACTTTATCTGAAGTGTAATGTCCATCGGCACGAAGAGCCCTCACCAGGTAAATACCAGCCGCCATGGGAATCTGAACACTTTTGGCACCCGCTTCCACATTCAGAGACCTTACCAGCTTCCCATCCATGGTCAAAATACTGAGCTGTCGAATTTGATCACTCACCATGACCTGTATCTGGCCCTGATTTGGATTCGGATAGATAAGTGCGTCGGTCTCCAATGAAGTAGCCAGTGGGCCTCCTTCCAAATGACTGAAGTTGTCTTTGGCAAAAGCCGACCCTGCAAAACTGTGATCGATGGCCTGGACTCCCCATCTGTATTCCCCGTAAGGGAGCCCCTTAACAGTCCAGGCGTTATTCAGCTGCATGTTGCCTTTCTCCTGCACCATGAGTTTACCAGAGGTGGTATCTGCCAGGGGGTAGTAGAAATAGTTTCCTTCGGAATCCACCAAAAACAGATTGTGGCTCAGAGACGCTGCCGGAGTAGAATCATCCGTTGCTTCATCCCAGCTAAAGGTCACAGCTTTTCCATTGGCTTTGGCCGAAAGGTTGGCCGGTGGGGCTGGAGCGGCATTGGTACCCGCCGTGGTGTTTTCTATTACCAGCGCCACATTCCGGTTGTAGGCTGAACCCTCGCCATTCCACTCATTTCCAGAGTAACCGTTGATGATCAGATCCAGATCTCCATCATCATCCAGATCGGAAATAGCCACGGCACTCTCGGAAATACCGGGAAGGGTGGCATTGTAGTCCGCAGCTGCAAATGTTCCCGAAGTATTGATGAAAAAAGCCGTTCGCTGGCCCCCTTCATCTGGGTTCCACCCGGTCAGGATCACATCCAGGTCACCGTCATTGTCCCAGTCTGCAAACCGGGAAGCATCAGATGGACTAAAGGCCCCGAAGGGCTGGAATACCGCTGCTTCTGTGAAGGTTCCGCCTGTGTTTTTATAGATTCGGTAGATCATGTCATTGTCTTCTCCAGAATTGACATAACCCCAGCCGCCAATCAGCAAATCAAGGTCACCATCGCCATCATAATCTCCCCAGTCCGATGAACCGGGCCCTTTGGCGATGATTCCAGGATCAGTTTCTGTGAATGTGCCACCATCGTTGATGAATAAGCGGGCAAAACGGGCATCGATGCCTTCTTCATAGCCAGCCATCACCCATAGGTCCAGATCACCATCAGTATCAACATCCACAGTGCTCACTTTGGGGTCTATAAATTTGTAGGCATCAAATGGCGACTCGGAAGTGAACCCACCTTTACCATCTCCAAAGTAGATTTTAGGTCGTTGGTCTTCAATGTTGTGATTTCCAAAAATCAAGATATCCGCATGACCATCATTGTTGAGATCAGCGATAGCAGAAGAAGGTGCGATATGCGCCAAACTGCTGTAGAAATCATCCAAAGCAAGGTCACCTGATTCATTGGTAGTATAAAGGTTGACAATGACCGAATCCGCAAATCCGGATTGAAGGGCATCTAACCGACCGTCACCATTCACGTCTGCAAAAGTCACCGAAGTAATGGCTGAAGGAGCAAAAGGTGAAGCCACTTTTTCAAAACTCATCTCGCCATTGTTGCGAAATAGCTGTGCAAACTTCCCGTTGGGGTTTTCACCGATGATCAGAATATCCCGATCTCCATCGGCATCAATATCCACTGCTGAAATGCTTGATTTCTGCACATCGAAATCCAGATCATGAATGGCATCCTGAGCCCTTAGGCCCGTGCCAATGATCATTAATGTTATCATTATTATCAACTTAGCTTTCATTGCTTTTTAGGTTTAGTTAGTAATTGATCTAATACTCACCAGAAGGCCTGGTAAGTTTCTGATAGAGGGGATGGGGTGTCCCAAAATCGGGATAGCCCTGCTGATCCCAGGTAAAAGGCTGAATGCGGATGGATCTTGCTCCACCACAGCCTTGCCCCTCGAAGGGGTTGGCATGGTAGATGATCCAATCCTCGGTGCCATCTACAGATTTGAAAAACCCATTGTGACCCGGCCCAAAGGCATTGCCTGATGGATTTTGACTAAACACAGGATTCGGTGACTTCACCCAGGACTCAGCAGTCATCAGGTCAGCATCTGCCGCAGCAGTCAACATCCCCAAAGAATAGCCATCCGTCCAGCAGCCTCCTGCCGAGTATATCATAAATAGTTTGTCGCCCTTTTTCAATACCTGTGGCCCTTCCACCACTGTGGGGTTGGTACCATTGGTCTCCCACGAGAGTTCAGGCTTGGTCAATAACACCCTATCTCCCTCCGCGGTATAGGGATCGGTCATCTTACAGATATAGAGATCCTGCCGACCATTGGTGGCTCCAGACCACCCCGACCAGAGGTAATAGAGCTGATCTGCATGCTCAAAAATGGTCCCATCAATGGCCCACCGATCGCCTGGGAGCTTTAGCTCCCCCTTATCCACCCACTGGCCAACGGTAGGGTCGGCACTGGAATTTTCAAGGACAAACATCCGGTGATTGTCATTGTTGCCATCATCAGCCGCGTAGTAGATGTACCATTTGTCCCGTATGAAGTGAATCTCCGGTGCCCAGATGTTACGCGAATTTGGTCCACTGGCTGGCGGAGTCCACACCACCCGCTGATAGGCCTTTGATAAGTCCGACATCACATCTGTCTTGTAGAGCGTTACATTGATCCCGGTAGTAAATGTGAGGTAGTAATGGTCATCTTTTTGGAAAACCCAGGGATCGGGACCACTTGTGTGAACAGGATTCAGAAATAAAGAATCCACTGTGGGCTCTTCCTTTGGAGGATCCTTGTCAATTTTCGGTGACCCTTCTTCCGCACAGGCAGTAAGCCCAAACAATAGGATTCCTACGAGATGAACCAAAACGGCTCTCAGCATTTGCATGATGTCATTGATTTTGTTTAGAAAAAGAAATACGCCCGGGCAATAATGCCCGGGGCATTATTTTACCATTTCGGATTTTGCTCCAAATTGGGGTTAGCATCGATATCCAACTGTGGGATAGGCAACAGCTCATGTTTACCTACTTCAAAATTGGCAAACGCAGGATCGTTTACTGCCAATCCGGGACCCAAATCACCCCACCTGGCCAAATCGTTCCATCGGTGCCCTTCACCAGCCAGCTCCAGCAAACGCTCATGCTTCAGCTGCTCCAAAAACGCTGCCTGGTTCAGACCTGGTCTTGCCACTGACAGGGGCTGAAGTCCGGCCCGCTGACGTACACGATCCACGTGCGGATAAGCCGCAGCAGTGCTCCCGGTAGCATTCAGACACTCTGCATACATGAGCAGCACATCCGAGTACCTGATGTATCGATAGTTATTGGGTGACCGGTATCCCTCTTGGTTTTTCCAGTGATCATTCAGGAATTTCCGAACCCAAACGCGCTTGCTGTCAGGGCCGGTGCCATACCGGCTACTGAACGATTGACCATAGATCATGGTGGCATCAGGCCCGTTGATGTCTGTGGAATCAAACAGGAAACTAGCTGCCACCCGGGGATCCCTATCACCAGAAACAGTGAGTTCATCAAATTCATAGATGATCCATCGGCGTGCTTCTGCATCTGACCATCCAATACCTACCGGAGCGGTAAACTGAGCCAAAGACGTGCCGTAGTTATGATTTGGCGTTTGAATGTCATTGTCTGTAAACTCGTTGGGATTCTCAGCAAACTGCCACTCAAAAACGGACTCTACGTTGTTTTCCGTAGTGATGAGAAAATTGTCACGATAGTTGGCGACCAAATCGTAAATATCTCCACCCTCACCATCCACAAGCCATTGCAGGGCTGGTAGTGCTGCCTGGTATTGACCGAGCTGCATGTGCGCTTTGGCCAATAAGGCATAGGCTGCACCTTTAGTCACACGACCAAGATCCGCGGCATCAGCATATCTGGCAGGCAACATTGGCACAGCCAGCTCCAGATCAGAAATGATCTGCTCAAATACTTCCGCTTGTGTGCTGTTAGGTGGATAATCTTGAGGCTCTGATGTTTTCAACAACATCGGCACATTGCCGTAAAGAGTAGCCAGGTGATAATAAAATAAGGCCCTTAGGAAATAAGCCTGCCCTAGCAGTACATCTTTCTCGCTCTTTTCCATTTCAATAGCCGGAACATTGTCCAGCACCTGGTTGGCACGGAAAATACCCACATAATTGTCGGCAAAAACTCCTGATACGGGATCGAAGTTATAATCTGGCTGTATGAACTTGTCCAGTGCATTGGACAGGTCTGTCCATGGGCTTCGGCTTTCGCCAATGTCTGCGCGAGTAGAGTACAGCATTGGCATCCATCGTGAAATAGAGCCTTTGTGCAAAGTACTGTAGATCGCGTTGACTCCCTTTTCGGCATCCTCGCCGGTCTCCCAAAACAGTCCTACATTGGGTTCGTTGGGGTTCTCAATGTCCAACTTGTCTTCACAACCGAAACATCCCCCTCCTATAATTGCTATATAAATGAATATTTTTTTCATGATCGTGCTGGTTTAAAATTGAAATTGAAGTCCTAAAGAATAAACCCTGCTCGATGGCCAGTTGCCTGCATCAAAGCCGCGCTCAAGAATTCCATTGCCCACCACGTCTGGATCCAGTCCTGAGTATTTGGTGAATGTGAGCAGGTTTTGCCCACTCAGGTAGAGCCTTGCATTTTGAATACCAGACTCCCCAAATAAATGATCTGAGAAATTATAACCCAATTCCAGGTTTCTGATCCTTAAATAAGAGCCATCTTCCAGCCACCTGGTACTGTTGGTGGCATTTTGCGAGAGCGCCACATCATCTGTAGCCACTCCAATCCTCGGGTCACTGGTGTTGGGGTTGTCCTCAGTCCAGGGCTGAATATCCCTTCTGAAGTTGGTATTTTGATACCCATCTAACACCTGTCTCACGCCATTATAAATGGTGTTGCCGAATACCCCAATGAGTTGGAGATTCAGGGTGAAGTTTTGGTAGGAGGCATTGAACTGACCTCCGGCCTGAAGTGTAGGCCATGGTGACTTTCCACTGTAGTCTCTGTCGTCTTCGGTGATTTGTCCATCACCATTTACATCCACAAAACGAATGTCACCAGGCTGGGCTGCTGGCTGTATGACCGTACCATCTGCCGTGGTGTGATCCAGCACTTCCTGAGCACTCTGGAAAATTCCAGCTGTTTTCAAGAGGTACCACTCAGAGATAGGTCTACCTATCTTGGATCTGGTCAATCCTGTTGGGATATAGTCAATTCCCTCACCCTGATTTCCCACGTCTTCCACTTTGTTTTTGATGGTAGTAAAGTTGACCGAGGCATCCCACTTGAAGGCGCCCTCACGTTTGCGATAAGCGGCACTCACTTCTAATCCCTGGTTGCGGATGGATCCGGCATTCACGAAAGGATTTCCCCCTAAGTTGCCAAGGTACTGAGGCAATGGAATCTGCAAAATGGCATCCTGCGACAGGGAGTTGTACCACTCTGCTGTAAACAAAATTCGGTCGTCCAATAGCCCTGCTTCTACCCCTACGTTTTGCGAAATTCTTGTTTCCCACTTCAGTTGCGTATTGGCAATCCGCGCTTGATAAGCACCTACATTGGCCGCCTGATCGGGACCAAAAATAGCCCTGGGGTTGCTGTTGAGGTTACCCAGGTAATCCCATGAGCCTACCTGACCCGGAATCACTCCCAGTCGACCATATGAGCCAGTAAGTTTCAGGTTGGAAATAAAAGGCACGTTGAAAAATCCTTCTTCGCTGATTCTCCATCCGGCAGCAATAGAAGGAAATACACCGGTACGATAGTCCTCTGCAAACCTCGAGTTTTTATCAATTCTTCCAGTAAGTGTGAGCAGGTATCGGTCATCATACACATAGTTGATCCGGCCCATATAGCCCAAGATGAAATTATCCAACGTTCTGGATCCACTGGCTGTGGGATCTCCGGTAGCTGAGTTGATGGTGTTGAGATACTGACCGTTGAACTGCTGTAGCTCGCTTCGCTGTGCAAAGGTTTCTTCCCTTTGGGAGGACTGCTGCGAGATACCGACCACCGCATTCAGCGAATGCTTTCCAATCTCCTTATTGATATTGAGCGTATGTTCAAAAAGCTTGCTGAACCAGGTAGATCGGGTGTCCGCCACAGAACTTGGATAGACCGCTGCGTTGAACGACCACACCCCATCTTTTCTCAAGTATTTGGAGTAATCAAAGCTGGCTTCCAGCCCGGCATTGAACTTATAACTGATCCAGTCAGTAATTTTCACATTGATATAAGCATTCCCAACCAGTTTGGAATACTGACTATTACGCTGGCTCAAATCCACAATGGCCACAGGGTTCCAGGCATAAGAGGGTGCATTGACTGACCCTATTCCCCAACCTGAAGGGTTACCCTCTGAGACATAGTCCTCTCCCTGAACCGGGATCACCGGCAGGAGCTGCGGCATATCATAAAATGGGTTTCCGGCATCAGGGGTGTTGGTAATTGAATGAGAAAGAAGAAGGTTCTCTCCAAAAGTCACCCGACCTATTTTGCTGGTACTATTTATCCTGAAGCTGTATCTTTCGAAATCTCTTCCCTTGAGCACCCCTTCGTTTTCAAAGAAACTTCCGGAAATCATATAAGTACCACTGCCAGAACCTCCTGAAAGACTCACGTTGTAGTCTTGCAAAGTCCCCATTCGGATGATTTCATCCTGCCAGTCAGTATTCACATTGGGATCAAAGTCGGTGCCCACCAGTGCTGGCGGTGTTAATCCCGAGTTTTCATATTGTGCAGTTTGCATGGCTGCAAATTCTGTACTGTTCATCACATCCCATCTGTTGGGCAGTTGTTGCACACCCTTTTTACCAGAAAAACTCACTTTCATGGGGCCGGCCTTGCCTTGTTTGGTGGTGATGATGATCACCCCATTGGCCGCTCTGGAGCCATAGATGGCAGCAGCAGAGGCATCTTTTAAAATCTGAATGGATTCAATGTCGTTGGTGTTGATGGTAGGATTGGCATCTGCAAGCATCCCATCTATGACATAAAGGGGATTGATGTCCGCAAAACTACCCACACCCCTGATTTCAATGACTGAAGACTGACCCGGTGCTCCTCCGTTTCTAACGGTGATACCCGGTGCCAGGCCCTGAATGGATTCTGCCAATGAGTTGGCGGTAACCCGTGCTGAGGATTCCGGACTAATAATGGCAGTGGACCCCGTAAGGTCTTTCTTCTGCACTGTCTGATAACCAATGACCACTACTTCCTGCAGACCCTGAAAATCAGGCTCCATGGAGACATTCACCTCAGTGGCCCCGGCAATACTCACCTCCTGGGTGACATAACCCACAAAAGAAATCACCAAGACCTGTGCAGTTTCCTCAACAGAGAGGGTGAAGTTTCCTTCCACGTCAGTAATGGTTCCCTGTGAAGAACCTTTGATAGTAATAGTGGCCCCGGGAAGTCCTTCACCATTTTCATCAGTCACCCTTCCCTTGATGGTAACTTCCCCAATGATCACTTCCACTTCATCTCTGGTAAAAGGGGCTTTCTTTTTCTGTGTGCTGATCACATTATTGACCTGGCGAAATGTGAGCCCGTATTCTTTGGATAAAAAGAGTAAAAACTCCTCTACGGTAGCTCCCTTACTGGCATAAGTCAGACGTTTCTGATTTTTATCCAACACACGGTGGTCATAAGAGAAGGTCAAGTCTGTCAGCTGCTCCACGGTAGAAAAACTCTCGATCAATTCCGTATCATTGAATGAAAGGTTCACATGGATATCTTTGACGCTCTTGTACTGAGCATTTCCATTATTGGCAAACAGCACGGTGGCAAAAACCGCCTGTATCATAAAAATTCTAAGCATCCAGTTCATTAAATACAGGGATTGCTGTATAAATATTTTCATATATTTACATGTTTAATAATGTCCAATTGTTAAACTATTTTGTGATTACGTCACGCCAATGGGTAATCACATCTGAAGGTTTTCGGCTTCCGAAAGCCTTCTTTTTTTAGCCGTCATTCATCTCATAATGTCTTGGGTTTGATCACAACTTCTTTATTCTTTATCTGAAAAGTAAAGTCTTCTGCATATCCGATGCTCGTAAGCACGGCATGTAAGGTCTGGCCATCAAAACTCCCCGAGTAGTTCCATCCTCCACTTAGCTTTCCTTCGATTCGAAAGTTTACCCCGTACCACTTTTCCAGTTTTTCAAATACCTCACCCTGATCGCATCTGAGGAAAAAGAGCACATCATCCTTCCAGGCTATTTCACCATATTCATAAGTAGCTACAGGCCCCAGGGTACCGGACAGGGTCTTTACCATCTGCCCCGGTTTGAGAAGTACCTGCTCCTGAGTACTGGTGGAGGTCACAGAAACTTTCCCCGTGACCAGTGATACTTTGGTGGGGTCACCCATCTCCGAGTAGATATTGAAAGAGGTACCGAGTGCTTCGGTGACCGTACCTCCAGCCACTACCCTGAATGGCCTCAGTGAATCCCTGGCCACTTCAAAGAATGCTTCACCCTGCAGCTCAATGACCCTGCTGGTATCACTGAAGTATTTCTGGTATTTGATGGTACTTCCTGAGTTGAGCTTCACCTTGGAGCCATCGTTGAGATGAACCATCAGCTTCTGACCATTGCGGGTATTTCTGACCTCTACTTCCTGAGACAGGTTTTTCTCCACCACAGGATTCTGATTGGCGAGGTAGTACCCAATAGACCCCATCAGGAGTAGTGCAAGACAAGCAGCAGCCAGAAGCCTGTACCAATTGGATGAGGCTGGCTTTTCCTGATAAGCGCCAAACTCATCTCTTACGTCAGACGCTCTTATTCTAATGTCAATTCTATCTTTGAGGTTTTCAATTCGTTTATTGTCTCCTTGAAACTCGCGCCATTGGAGTTGTCCGATAATCTCCTCAGCCTTGGCAGCTTCTTCACTGAGTTTCTGACTCTCCAGCAAACGGGACTTCCAGGGACTCGACGCTTCTTTCCCTCCCTGAACCCAGGAAATGAAAGACTCGTCCAGGAGCAAATCCTCCAGGTTATAATCATCGTATTTTTTCTTCCAGGTCTTCACGTAGGTATTTTGAGCTTTTATATCCTACAGATACAGCGCATGCTCAAATTACTCCCCGGAAAAGAAGAAATTTTTAAACATTTGCAACAACAACAACGAAATAGTGATGATTTAATGATTTATGTAGAATATGACTTGATCTATTGATTATTTATCAATAAACAAGCAAAATCATTAGCACTGCCAATTTCAGCATTCCTCTGAGGTTGTGCATGGCCTTGGAAAGGGCGTTGTAGAGCTGTTTTTTGTCCAACTCAAGGATATCGCCAATTTCATCGAAGCTCAGTCCATTGAAATATTTCAGATAGACGATCTCCTTTTGGAGAGGTGAGAGCTTATTCAGGCACTCCACTACAGCGGATGTTGGCTGATACTGGCCGGCAGAAAAAAATGGATTGGGATCTTCCAGTTCCTCAAAAGCACCCTCTGATTCGGTCAGACTCCTACGCTTCTTCTGGTTTTGTAGTTCTCTGACTATTCTGTGCTTAAGGGATTTCATCAGGTAAAATCGAATGGTGCGAACCGGTCCCAGACGATCCCGCTTCACCCACAAATCCACAAAAAGGTCCTGAATACAATCATCCACGAGTGTGGAATCGGGTGTTAAGTAGCGACCATAAGACAAAAGGGCCGGCACCTGAGAGTAGTAAATATAATCCAGAGCGTTTCTATCTCCCGCGCAAAGGTCTTGCCAGAGATCATGGTCCCTTCGCACACTGTAAGCAATATAGAGTTCTCTAGACTTCATTAAACCTATTGTAATTCCAATGGTAAATAACCATCAGATTTTACACATCAAAAAATTAAGTTAAAGATATTTTCAAAATTTTCAATTTTGAAGGAAACGGGAGGATCGGAAAGAAATGAGCGCGTACATGGAAAAAAATCAACGCTCAGTCCTGTGGCTGAGCCACCTCACCGGTTTGTCAGGCTTTTTCCTTACCCAGAAACTTCTCGAAAGAGGATCGCAACACCTCAAGGCTAAAGGGCTTGCTGATGAAGTCCCTCATTCCGGCCTCAAAACAGTCCTGCATCTCGTGTTTGGTGACATTGGCCGTCACGGCTACAATCACAGGAGGTCTGGAGCTTGCGGATTTGAGAATTTCGCGTGTAGCTTCTATTCCGCTCATGATGGGCATACGCACATCCATCAGTATAAAATCATAGGCTTTCAATGCAGCCATTTCCACCACCTTCTTCCCATTCTCAGCAATCTCCACATTACTCACGCCCAATGTTCGGAGCATTTTTCTGGTAACGAGCTGGTTCACCTGCTGGTCTTCAGCTACCAGTACATTCAGGTGAGAATACTTGTTGATGGTAGGTTCTTCAATTTCAGGATCATCCCACTTAGACCCTTCAATTTTGAACGGGAGAATGAAGTAAAAACACGACCCTTTCTCCGCTGATTTCTCCAACCCAATCTCCCCACCAATGGCTTCCACCACCTTTTTACAAACACTCAAACCAAGGCCTATGCCTTCCAAAGAAGGGTTGTTATCATCCCGATGAAATCTGTTAAAAATATGAGCTCGCTGAGCCTCGGGAATTCCCATGCCCGTGTCAGCAACACTTATTTTAATCTCGGCCTGTCGGGAAGTTTTAGATAAAAGTACTGAGCGGATATTGATTTCCCCCTCATCGGTAAACTTCACTGCGTTGTTTACGAGATTGATCAGTACCTGACGTACTCGGGTAAGGTCACCTCTCAGGTACTTAGGGATTCGCTTGTCCGAATGATAATTGATGGAAACATTTCCAGTCTTTAAAGCCACTTTCGGAATAAAAAACTGTATCACATTAGACACCACCATGTGCAGATCTATTCTGTCCTCTTGCAGGACCATCCCCTCTTCTTCTATCATAGTGATGTCCAGTAGATCCGAAATAAGTCCATGCAGAATATCGCTACAATGGCTCATGTCCTTAAGTAGAAGGGCCTGTTCTGGAGAAAGTTTGGTCCTTTTCAGAAGATCGAGATTGCCAAGCACTCCATTGAGTGGTGTTCTGATCTCATGACTTATATTAGTCAAAAAGCTGGTCTTAATGCGATCAGCCGACTCGGCACGCAACTTCTCTCTACTTAGGGAGATGTTAGATGCTTTTAATCTTTCCCTGTCCCTCTCATATTCTTTTTTATAAAAAAACAAAGTGAAAGAAAGTACCGAGAGCATCAGGGCATTAGACACAGCAATATCAATCATCCATTGCCTTTCATCCGTATAGGGTCTAGCTGCATCAGGATTGACAATTTCAAAGACCGTAAAACCAAGTACCATCGTGAGAGAGACCACTATGAAAAGCCTAAACTCTTTGGGTTTGAGAATGAGTAACCCAGATAAGAAAATGAGCGCAAACATGTTGTGAATAGAGCCCATTACACCACCAGAAGGTAACCAGGCCAGGCCTAGCAAAAGATAAAGCAGGCTGTAATATCCGACAGTCATCATTCTAAAGACTGCCCATCTTTTGTGCGCTATATAAAAACCTGTATAAGTGATAGCTCCACCAAGGTAAATCACCATGATGGCATTCTCATACCCGGAAAAAAAACCAAATACGAGCCAGAAATAGAGAATCAGGATGGTCAATATCAAAGTGACCTCAAAGAGTTTGACCTCTATGGGAACGTTGGTACCTAATGACGGTATGAATTTTTTGAGTGTCAATTTCCTGGCTCTGAGAATTAATAAATGTAGGAAATTGCACTCATCAAGGGTTAAGGTTTTAGATGAGTCGGGTATTCATATCGATATAATCCAACTTTTGGCATGCATTCTCTCTCAAAAATCACATCCATGGATCACCTCAAAGCGCATTGCTATTTTGGAAAAAGCGATGCATCGAGCCCCGGAATGATTCTGAGGGCATTTTTGTAATATACCTTTTTCAACACCTCATCAGATAAATCCAGCCCATACATACGCCAAAAAGCATGGTACTTTTTGTAGTACGGAAAATACTCGTCGGCAGTCTCCAGCACCCGAAAATAGGTGTAGTACTCCTCTGGATTATAGGCATCCTTGGCAAACAAAATTCTATCTGAATATTGTTCAAAAAATGCTTTGGCGGCTCGTGGCTGTCTCCCCAACTCAGCAATCACAGCCCCTATACCCACATTCACATTGGCATATTGGTCCAAATGGTCTCCCAAAGCCTGTAGATCATTGGCCATCCATCCCATGTGTGCATTGATGAAAGTGGTCCCCGGGTGTTTAGCAAAAATATGATGTTGCTCAGCTATGATCTGCTCCCAGGGAGCCGGGTCAGTAGTACTCCTCTTTCTGCCTGGCCGCAGTTTCAACTCCAGCCAGCGCTCGTTTTTCTCGTCATGATCGTCCCAAAACGGCTTAGGGTCTGCCGCATGAATGATCACCGGAATCCCCAAATCACCACATTTGGCCCAAACAGGGTCAATCCTGGGGTCATCTATGGCCACCCGATTCCCATTCACATCGTTGATTCCCATCCCGAGGCTCTTGTAAATTTTCAGCCCTTTGGCACCGTTTTTCACATCTTCTTCCAACTGGCGAACGGCCTCTTCAGACCATCCCGGATTACCTATTTCTTTGAAGGAAACATTGGTGAAAACCACAATTCTACCCGGAGCTTCGCCCGCTATACGACTGGTCATACCGGCCAGATACTCCTGACTACCAATATCGCCCGCTTCCCTGTCATATCCCCTGCCACTCAGGTTCACCATGATCCCCATGTTCAGCGTATCCATTTCCCCAACAATCTTGGCGATCCTGTCCTTTGTGAGGTTCCACTGGTGACTGTGCACATCAATAAAAGGGAACCTGGCCCGGGTAACCGGATGCTCTGGCACGACAAGGGAGGAAATGGGATCATAGCGCTCGAAATCCATCACAGGTTCAGAGTCAGACTCCTGACCAAATAGGGTAAGACTTAAAACAAGGGCAAAGGCCAGGGTAAATATTCTGTTCATAAGGATGAAAGTAAAGTGACAATGTAGGTAACGTACACCTTTCCAGTAAAGATTTGAATTATCCGATATTAGACCAAGTGAAACAGGCATCTTTTATCATTATTGAGACAAAAGTGAGGTATGCTTATACGATAGGTCGCCTTTGTCTTCAATAAAATGGATCAACCCGAAAATCTGTGGGGTGATTGTATTAAAGATGGATAGTGATCCGTAATCTGGCACCTCATATGACTCAATCCAACTGATCGGCTACTTACCCTTCATTTTCTTTGCTTGCCCAAAGAAAACGAAGCAAAAGAAAAGGCACCAACGCAAAAAATCATTTCGACTCATCGTTTTTGGCTTTTTTTAAAAATTTTCTGGAGTCAAAATGATTCACACTTGCCTTGGATGCCCCACCCACCTTTGTGCCCTTACTTTTCTGGATCTACAGTGGATTTTTTTCAGTTTTGCAAAATATAAACTCTGAAGTGATACCCACACAAATATTGCTTGATCCAATAAAATCAATACACCCGGCACATGTTCAACACAAAAAAGCCATTCCGAAATTCGGAATGGCTTTTCACTTTCTACTATTTAGTTCCTAAATTTTAGGAGTTACTGAACTTTTCTTTAATCTTTTCGCCAAAGTCCTTAAGTGAACTCTTCACATCCTCTGAGGTCTCAGCGGCAAATTCCCTGGTATCATTCCACGCCTGCTTGGTTGAGTTTTCCACCTTATCTATGGCACGGTCAAGGTCATCGGCCTTTTCATTGAGATCTGCCTTCATTTTCTCCAAAAGTGTTTTATTTTGATCTGTTGCCTCAGCGATCTTGTCATCCAGATTGTCCAACTCTTTCTCCACATCCAGTTTGATCTCTTCCAACTCGTACTTCAGATCCTTTTTCTCTTCTTCAAAAGAATCCTTTAGTTCAGTCATGGCATCCTCAGGGGTTTCCTTTTCCTTTTTACCAGAACAAGCCACGACCAGTACGGCCATAACAACCACTCCAAAAAGCTTCAAAAATGTATTCATAACGGGCTTAGTAGGTTTCATTTTTTTCGATTTTTTAATTCAACAATGCTCTCCAATAAGAAATAATCGCACCGAAATCACAAAACACTGTATACCAAATAGTTATAATTTTCAGGAGTCCGTTTATTTTCCCATATTGAGAATATAGCTCTCTAAATGAAAATACCTGGACCCCACCATGGCGAATGACTGATACCGAACACATCCCTTTTCTATTTTGTCCGGTAACGCACAGTATACGGGTGACATCTATGCAAGGAAATATCGTAAGTCACTTATTTACAGATATTTATACTTTTTGGCACAACCATTGCCAATAGGACAATGTCATGTTAGGAAAAAATACAAATATCAAAAGGGGGCAAGCGAAAACACTACTCATTATTCTGGGAGTGATCATTGCATTGATAATGACGATGAATAGCCCGATTTTCACAGCAGACAATATCAACATGCCAGCTCCCGAACATCAGGAACAAGTGGCTGAAGTGGATGCTAATGAAGCGGAATCACAACCAACCAGTGGCTCATCTTCCGGCGCAAAATTCAATTCCGGAACCAGATTACTGCACATTTTTACCAGAAATCTCCCATATTTAAACAACAAATAAAATGGAAATGACCAAAAGACTATATCGATCCAAGAAAGACTCAATGCTTGCTGGTGTTTGTGGGGGAATCGCTGAATATTTCGACCTGGATCCTACTCTGGTGAGAATAGGATACCTCGTATTGTCTGCTTTGAGCGTGGGTTTCCCGGGGATTCTGGTGTACATAATCCTCTGGATTGTGGTACCCGAGCAGTACTAAATCATCTTAGAGTAGGTGGTAATCCACCTGTGGGGCACTTCACCGCTCTGAGCCATCTGGTAATCTGAATAGCTACAGGGGACCATTCTGCTACGCAGAAAACCTGAAGTCTCCTCCGGATGGGGTACCTCCATCCACCATTTCTCAGAAATCTTGCTTTTATAAAACCGGATGGTGGAAGGCTCCCCACCAAGGTCTACTTCGTAGACCAAATAATCATTCGACCTGAAGTTTTTATCGCCTTTGCGATTATAAAAGCCTTCAATGAAATACCAGATCATGGTGGCCAGAACAAAAGCTGTCTTGCGGTCCTCGGTATCCCTGGCTACATCGTATTCGTAAAACCCAATAGAGCTTAACTTATCGTTGAGCCCGGCATACCAGCAGATCTGACAGGCCTCCTCGCCGGTGAGCCCATAAACCTTGGCATCTGTAGCTCCGGGGCAGTAATGCGCCTGTATGGCAGAGATATCAAAACTCACCATATCTGCATCTCTCACGATGGGCTCTAGCTCTTTAATGTTCTCCTTCACCATCCCCAGTCGGACTACCTCAAAATAGAGCTTCTCCAGCAGTTCGGTTTCCTTTTCTTCCACCAGATAAGACTGATGGCCCAGCTGGTAATAGTTGAATAAGAAATTAGGGTCGTGCTTGAAAATCCGGTGAACGTGTGACTGGCTGGGGATACCTGTTTTCGGGTCCGTCAGGTCCAGCTTATTGTCAATATTGAGCAGGGTGATAATCTTGTCTTGATTTTCGTAAGCCACATACTGACCAATATCAAGGTCGTGACTTCCGCCTATGATCAGTGGAAGAATATTTTGCTCCATGAGATGAGCACATACTTCCTGTAAGCGCTGGTAGGTATCTTCCAGTTCAGGGCCATTTCTGAAATTCCCCAGATCCACTACCCTGAAGTTACCTGCCCCCTTCTTGAGCTGATAAAGACTTTTCCGGATTTCGGTGGCGGAGCGAGCAATTCCGTCCTGATTTCCCTCCTCAGCGCCCCTGGACTCCTGTAACCCAATGATGGCTATGTCTTTGTCATCTATCTCAGGCATCTTTTCCTGATTGATATAAATAGAGTGTGCCAGTGCTGAAGTGGGTAACTTGGAGAGGTCTATTTCCCTGGAAATAGGATCAAAAAACAGTTTCAGGTCCATTGAACGATGGCTATATTCAAAACAAATCTACTAAAAAATCCGAGGCTATTTGCCACGGAGGATCAGGCATAAAAAAAGGGAAAACTTTCGCTTTCCCTTTCCATTTTCTTCATCGGATTACCCTCCGAAATCATCGAATCGGATGTTCTCATCAGGAATTCCATAGTCTTCTCCCATTTTCTGAACAGCGGCGTTCATCAATGGAGGCCCACAGAAATACAATTCAATTTCCTCTGGCTGATCGTGCTTGCTCAGGTACTGATCGATCACTGCCTGGTGAACGAAGCCTAAGAAACCGTCACCTTCTTTATCATGAATATCTTTTTTCACTTTCCAGTTATCTTCAGGAAGTGGCTCAGAGAGCACAAGGAAAAAACTGAAGTTAGGGAAGTCTTTTTCCAACTGAAAGAAGTGATCCAGATAGAACAATTCTCTCTTAGATCGCCCTCCGTACCAGTACGTCACTTTTCTACCGGTCTTCAAGGTCTTGAAGAGGTGATATAAGTGAGACCTCATAGGAGCCATACCAGCACCACCACCTACATAAAGCATCTCTGCGTCAGATGGATTGATGAAGAACTCACCATAAGGACCTGATATAGTTACTTTGTCTCCTTTTTTTCTTGAGAAAATATAAGAGGAAGCAATCCCTGGATTTACTTTCATCCAGCCATTGGCTGCTCTGTCAAACGGAGGTGTAGCGATCCTCACATTCAGCATGATCTCTCTTCCCTCTGCAGGATAAGAGGCCATAGAATAGGCACGCTCGATGGTCTCCGTGTTTTTCATTTTCAGATCCCAAAGCCCAAACTTGTCCCACTCCAGCTGGAATTTATCCGGCTGATCGTGCTCCTCAGGGTGAGCCTCAATGTCCATGTCTTTGAAGTCCACTTCGCACTCAGGTACCTCTATCTGAATATAGCCACCCGCTTGATAGTCCATGTCTTCAGGAATCTCCACAACAAATTCTTTAATAAATGAGGCCACGTTGTAGTTCCTCACTACGGTCGCTTCCCATTTCTTGATACCGAAAATCTCCTCTGGTATCTCTATTCTCATATCCTGCTTCACTTTCACCTGACATGAAAGTCGGACTTTTTCCTTCTGCTCTGTGCGACTCAAATGCCCTACCTCTGTTGGCAGCACATCACCACCCCCTTCTTCCACTTTACACTTACACATGGCACAGGTACCACCCCCACCACATGCAGATGGTAAGAATATTTTCTGACCAGAAAGTGTAGAAAGCAGCGTAGATCCGGCTGAAGTGGTGATCGGATTAGCCTCATCACCATTGATGATGATATTGACCGGGCCAGATTGCACCAGCTTGGACTGAGCAAAAAGCAGGATAAACACTAACAGGAGAATTACCGCGGTAAAGGCAATAATTGACGTAATTATGACTGATGACATAGGGCTGAAGCCTTTTGATTGAACTTAAATTGAAGCAAATATAAGTGATAAACTATTCTGAATAAAGGCAGAATAAGTCTATTTAGTTCTGGTTTTGGTAACAGTATGTTTGACCAAATGTTCACCTGATCAATAGATTATTTTTAGCAGGGAAGTCAGCTTGCTTTTGAGCTGGCGGCGATCCACTATGAAGTCCAAAAATCCATGATCTTTTACGAATTCAGCGCTTTGGAAGCCTTTCGGCAAATCCTTGCCAATGGTCTCCCGGATCACACGGGGGCCTGCAAACCCAATGAGTGCACCAGGTTCAGCGATGTTGAAATCTCCCAGCATGGCATATGATGCCGTCACCCCGCCAGTGGTGGGGTCGGTAAGCAGTGAGATATAAGGTATTTTGGCCTCCGAAAGCAATGCCAGTCTTGCAGAAGTCTTAGCCATCTGCATGAGGGAAAATCCCGCTTCCATCATTCTGGCACCTCCAGATTTGGAAATCATCAGAAAGGGAATTTTCTTTTTTAATGAATGATTGATCCCTCTTGCGATTTTCTCACCTACCACTGATCCCATAGACCCACCAATAAAGGCAAAATCCATACAACAAATGGTAATTTCACGACCGTTCATTTTGCCATAGGCTGTCCTTACTGCATCTTTCAGCTCCGTCTTTTTTTGCGTTGCCGCGATACGCTCAGGATACTTTTTGGTATCTACAAACTTGAGCGGATCACCAGAGGTGAGCTCAGCGTCCAGCTCTGTGAATTGATTGTCATCAAACAAAATTTCGAAGTACTCTTTGGAGCCAATCCTTACATGATAATCATCATCAGGACATACGTAGGCATTGTTTTTAAGCTCGCGCATGTGAATGATATTACCACTTGGGGTTTTATACCAGAGTCCGTCAGGGGCCTCTTTCTTTTTCTCCGTAGGAGTGTTGATTCCTTTGTCTTGTCTTTTAAACCAAGCCATATGCCGATTTTAAGTGAACTGCAAAACTAAGTGATGTTGGGTAATTTGAGAGGAAGTCATTCGCTTTTCTAAATCATGCCGCAGCATTGATCTATTCAGAAAAAGTCAGATTTCACTTAACTTCTTCATAATCAACATAATCCCCACCTCTGAAATCTTTTTTCTCATTCTTTCGATCGCCAGGGACATAGTCGATATCCAGGTTACTTCCAGCAGCACGCCTTCTGGCATGCTGCTGATGAGTTTGTCCTGTACTTTGGTATTGTTGACGCTGCTGCTGGGCGCCCAAAAAGAGTATTTTGAAAAGAAACCCTCCTACTCGATAGATCAAATAAGATATGAGGGCTATTATCAATAAGAATTTTAACATAGTACTCTATTAACTTATCTACTGAGGTAGAGGTTTCGTTCAGCGTAAATTTCAAGAAAGTAATCATCCATCAAATCATCGATGAAGTAGATGGCTTCACCCGTAGATTTCATTTCGGGTCCCAGTTCCTTATTCACATTAGGGAACTTGTGGAAAGAGAACACGGGCTCTTTGATGGCATATCCGTGCTTATAAGGTTTGAAATCAAAGTCTTTTACCTTCTTAGCTCCCAGCATCACCTTGGTCGCGTAGTTCACATAAGGCTCCCTGTAGGCTTTGCAAATGAAAGGCACCGTACGGGAAGCCCTTGGATTGGCCTCAATGATATAGACTTTGTCATCTTTGATGGCAAACTGAATATTGATAAGTCCAACGGTTTCCAGCGCCTTGGCGATTTTAATCGTGTACTCTTCGATCTGCCGAATCACAAAATCCCCCAGGTTGTAAGGTGGTAGCACTGCATAAGAATCTCCCGAATGGATCCCTGCGGGCTCTATGTGCTGCATGATCCCGATGATGTACACATCCGTACCATCACAAATGGCATCAGCTTCAGCTTCAATGGCTCCTTCCAGAAAGTGATCCAGTAGAATCTTGCCATCGGTTTTCTCCTTCAGCAGATTCACCACGTGCTCTTCCATCTCCTGCTCGTTGATCACGATCTTCATACTCTGACCTCCCAGTACGTAACTTGGTCTGACCAGCAATGGAAAACCAATCTCCTTGGAGAGCTCAATGGCTTCCTCAGCATCTTCTATCGTACCATACTGCGGGTAAGGGATGCCTTGTTCTTTCAGCAAATCTGAAAAACGCCCCCGGTCCTCAGCCAGATCCAGTGCTTCATAGCTGGTACCAATGACTTTGATCCCATACCTGCTGAGTTTCTCGGCCAGCTTCAATGCAGTCTGCCCTCCCAGCTGAACGATCACTCCCTCAGGTTTTTCATGAAGGATGATGTCATAAATATGCTCCCAAAAGACTGGCTCAAAGTAGAGTTTATCAGCCACATCAAAATCAGTGGAAACAGTCTCCGGATTACAGTTGATCATGATGGTCTCGTACCCGCACTCCTTGGCAGCGAGCACTCCGTGCACACAGGAGTAATCAAACTCAATTCCCTGTCCAATCCTGTTCGGACCGGAACCCAGCACTACTATTTTCTTTCTGTCACTTGAGATGGACTCGTTTTCCTGATCAAAAGATGAGTAATAATATGGGGTTTGTGCCTCAAACTCCGCAGCACAGGTGTCTACAAGTTTGTACACCCGCTTGATGCCCTCATCATTCCTCTTCTGGTAAACCTCGCTCTCCAAACACTTGAGCAAATGCGCTATCTGACGGTCGGCATAGCCTTTTTCCTTGGCTTCTTTTAACAATTGTCTTGGCAAGCTATCCAGGGTGAATGCACTGATCTTGTTTTCCAGATAGATCAGTTCCTCAATCTGGTGCAAAAACCACGGGTCAATTTTGGTAAGCTTCTGGATGGTCTTGAAGGGTATGCCCAGCTTGAACGCATCATAAATATGAAAAAGACGATTCCAGCTTGGATTCTCAAGGCTGTACAGGATTTCCTGTTGGTCTTTTAGTTCGCGACCGTCAGCACCCAGACCATTCCTCTTGATCTCCAGGGACTGGCAAGCCTTCTGTAGGGCCTCCTGGAAATTCCTTCCGATACCCATGGCCTCACCTACAGACTTCATCTGAAGTCCCAGCTTTCTGTCCGATCCGGGGAATTTATCAAAATTCCAACGCGGTATTTTTACAATCACATAATCCAGCGCCGGCTCAAAAAAGGCTGACGTGGTTTTCGTGATTTGATTTTTCAATTCATCCAGGTTGTACCCGATGGCCAGCTTGGCGGCAATCTTAGCAATAGGATATCCTGTAGCTTTTGAAGCCAGTGCTGAAGACCTGGAAACCCTCGGGTTGATCTCAATACCGACAATCTCATCAGTCTCAGGGTGTACCGAAAACTGAACGTTACATCCCCCTGCAAACTGGCCAATGGCATTCATCATGCGCTTAGCCAAGTCCCGCATCTGCTGATAGACAGTATCTGGCAATGTCATGGCTGGTGCCACCGTGATGGAATCCCCCGTATGGACACCCATCGGGTCAAAATTTTCGATGCTACAGATGATGATGATGTTGCCGATGTTATCACGGAGTAGCTCAAGCTCATACTCTTTCCAGCCCATGATACTCTGCTCCACGAGCACCTCATGGATCGGTGAGGCCTGAAGCCCTGCATTGAGGGCTTTGTCAAAATCTTCCGGCTTGTCCACAAACCCGCCACCAAAACCACCAAGGGTATAGGATGGTCTGATTACCAAAGGAAATCCAATTTCCTGAGCGATCTCTTTTCCTTTCAAAAAGGAGGTGGCTGTTTCACCCTTGCAGGTATTTACGCCGATCTCTGCCATCTTCAGACGGAATTTTTCCCGATCCTCAGTGGTCTCGATGGCATTGATATCCACCCCAATGATTTTCACACCGTATTTTTCCCAAATTCCGGATTTATCACATTCTATGGCGAGGTTGAGTGCTGTCTGCCCCCCTTGCGTAGGGAGTACGGCATCAATATCGTGTTTTTCCAGAACCTCCTTAATGGATTTTTTGGTCAGTGGGAGGAGATACACGTTATCGGCAGTAACCGGGTCCGTCATAATGGTGGCCGGGTTGCTATTGATAAGGGTGACCTCAATACCTTCTTCTCTCAGCGATTTAGCCGCTTGAGAGCCTGAATAATCAAACTCGCAGGCCTGACCAATGATGATGGGACCGCTTCCGATGATGAGTACTGACTTAATACTGGAGTCTTTTGGCATAAGTAATGGAGGTTACATAGGTACAAATTGGGGCAAATTTAAGTCAGGGAACCTCCACGGGAAAACCGATTAAAACTAAATTTGAGAAAGTGGCCGATTAATTTTCATATTTACAAATTCCCAAAGCAAAAAAGGCCACCTCTTCATTTTCAAGTATGTATTATTGCAAATTGCATTTTTTCAGATGAATCGTATTGACCGACTGACTGCCATCCTTATTCAACTTCAGGGAAAACCACGGATCCCGATGGAAGATTTTGAGGAGCGCTTTGGGGTAAGCCGCCGGACAATCTTCAGAGACCTCAAGTCACTCATGGAAGCGGGGGTGCCGATAGGGGGTGATGCCGGAGAAGGGTACTTCATTGTGGATGGGTATCACCTGCCGCCGGTGGTTTTCAATAAGGAAGAAGCCGCAGCCCTGCTACTGGGCGCAAAGCTGATCGAACAAAATGCCGATAGTCAGATTGCTAAGAACTTTCAGGAGGCGATGTACAAGATCAAGGCTGTCCTCAAGTGCCACGACCGGGAGTTTTTGGACACCCTGGAGCAAAGCATTTCGGTGATCGCCTCACCGACAGTTACCAATTTTGGATTTCCTGACTCACACATCGCAGAAATCCAGATGGCACTGGCCGCCCGAAAAATTATTCAAATACGCTATCACTCTAACTATAAAGACCAGACGACCGACAGAAAGGTGGCCCCTTTGGGGCTGGTGTACTATTCTTCAAGATGGCACCTGATCGGCTACTGTCACCTGAGAACAGACCTTCGCGATTTTCGAACCGACAGAATTCAAAGTCTCAACATTCTATCCGACAACTACCAGCCGGAAGACCATCCGAATTATCTGGAGTTCCTGCAGGGAATGATCGGAGGAACAGATGCCAATGAAGCAACCATCCAGTTTTCCAAAAAGGTCACCCGATTCATTCAGGACCAAAAGTATCACTATGGTTTTGTGGAGGAGCATGCTGAGGGTGATGTGGTAGAAATGAAATTCATCACCCCCCATTACGAATACCTTGCGCGGTGGCTGCTTATGTTTATAGAAGAAGCCACGGTGGTATCTCCCCCGAAGCTCCAGGGGCTGGTAGCCAGCTATTCTCAAGGTTTAATCACCCATCATCAAAAATATTTCACCTCCTGAAAATCAAGTGACATAGGGTTGTCACTACCGGTCATTTCTTTGTCTCATAAAACAAAATCAAAGAAAAAATGACCAATCAAAACATCAAAGAAGTGGTGGTTTACACCCTAAATGAGAAAGTAGATCCGGCCAATGCCTTCGCTTTTGTACGGGAAATCCTGGCGGGATACAGCGGGGTTGTTTCCATAGAAACTGAGCAGATGCTAAATGACCCGCTCACCTACATGGATATCATCGTTTGGGAAAATGCAAAACAAGCACAGGAGGCCCAGCAAAACTTCGAAAAGCACCCAAGAGCTTCTGAGTTTGGACACTATTTTAAGGAAACCAAGTTTTTCGCTCATTTTCAACCCCTTCAATCCAACTGACATGGAAACATTAGAAAGCAAACTGGATCTGACCAAAGCCGATCCGCTCTACTACAAAGCCAAAGTCACTCCCGATCTGATACACCTCGGAGATTACTACTACCTGACCATTGCTGGCCAGTCTGCACCGGAAGACCCTCAGTTTCTTCAGGCCATAGAGGCCATATACGCCGTGGCCTATGGCATCAAATTCATAAATAAGGCTGAAGACAACGATTTTGTCGTTCCAAAAATGGAATGTAACTGGTGGATAGCAGGCGGACTAGCGCAACAACATCTTTTCACCCAGACACCCAGATCAGAATGGCACTGGAAAATTTCCATCAGAATGCCAGACATGGTGGCATCTGATCACTTCTTTAGGGCTGTCCACCTGGCCAAAACTAAAAAGGCACATATAAAGAGCCTTGAGGATGTCAAATTTGAATCTTTCAGAGAAGGTCTGTGCGTGCAGATACTGCACAAAGGATCCTGGGAGGATGAGCAACCTTCCATCGGTCAACTGATGGATTATGTGAAAGCCAATCAATTGGAAATCACTTCTTATCACAAGGAGATTTACCTCACTGATCCAAAGCGGGTGGCACCTGAAAAGCTTAAAACTATCCTACGCTATCAGGTGAAAAGATCCGGATTTCATTCAAACCATATCAAAGAAAATCTGTAAGATGGGCATTAACTCGCAAGGACTGAGAACAACGATCTACAAGGTAGATAATCTCGCAGAAGCCAAAAGTTGGTACGAGCGTGCCTTTGGTGTTTCTCCATACTTTGACCAGCCATTCTATGTTGGCTTTGACATTGGGGGGTATGAGCTTGGCCTCCTTCCCGAAAAGGTAGAGGGCATAAGGACCGAAAATGTACTAACCTACTGGGCTGTAGAGGATATTACGGATGCCTATGACAAGATGGTGAGCCATGGAGCCAAAGAACTGGAAACTCCCAACGATGTGGGAGAAGGAATCAAAGTGGCGCTGGTCAAGGATCCATGGCTAAATGTCATCGGCTTGATTTGCAACCCTTTTTTCAAGCAAAAGTCGTCTTAGCTCATGATGTGGGTTCACCGCCATTTTTAAATGCCCGTTTTTTATTAAGTTGTCCAGTGAAACCAAACTATAAATTCATGAAAAGCGGAATGATCAGAGGTATTTTATTCATCGCGGTGGGATTATTTATGATCTACTGGGCCCAAACCCATTCACCCAGAGATCTGGGGAACGTAGTTGGGAATGCCATATCAGGGTCTTACACCATGTCCGAACCATGGTACTATGCATGTCTGGGCCTGGGCATCCTCGTAGGTGTAGTGGGAGTCCTCCGGACGTATAAATCTATGAAATAACAAAAACCCCGGCGAGACATCTCGCCGGGGTTTTTGTTTCTATTTAATGTGGAAAGTCACCTCTTTGACAGCTTCATTATTGAGGAAATCTTTGGCCTTCACCACCAGTGTATGCTTGCCTTTCTTCATACCTGAAATCAGCCCTGCATAGGGCTTGAACGGAGCATCATCCAAACTATAGGTCACAGAATTCACCCCAGAGGTTTTGTCCGTAGCAGACAGGAATATTCCGGATGTGATAGGATAGACAAGCTTCCCTTCCCTACTATCGGTATTCCCTGTGTTAAATTGAATGAAGATGTTGGGTGCCGTGGCATCCAGATAGAATGTGAACTTGGCAATGTTTCGGTTGTTTACATTGTCATAACCATAATAATTGAGGGTGTTGAATCCTTCTCTGGTCAGTGTGAAAGGCTCGGTGTAAAGCTCCTCTCCTACATCACTCCCCAGGCTATAGGCAATGCTTTTAAAACCTGATTCCGGGTCCGTACCAGTCAGTTTGATTTTCGAATACGGTCCTATGAAAAGCGTATCACTTCTGGTGAAAGTATAATTACCGATGCTGTGATTAATCACTGGGCCTGTAAGGTCAACATAAAATTTGTTCACATTGTGTTTGAACTCTTCAAACCCACCCTGACCAATGTAACGACTGTTTTTACTGTCTGCTGTAGAATTATCAAGATTATCTACGGAGTAGTACTTGATCAAGTGAACCCCGGAAACACTTGGAAGATAAAACGGCTTCTCGTACTTCTTGAACTCCTCATTATCTACCGAATACATCACTTCTTTTACCCCTACTTTGTTGTCCACGGCCGTTAACTTTAGCTTGGTTCTGCCAGAAAAATAAACCTCATCCATCACGATAAACCGGTCTCCCAATACATCAGCGACCATGAGCGGAGCGGATTTATCAAGGAAGAAAGTGAAACTCTTGTGCTCCTCTACATTTTTGACCTTATCCTCAGCATAGTAGGTAATGGTGTGTTCTCCCTCATCCAGCTGGGCAGTGGGCAATTGCAAGCCATTATACTTCTTGAAGGGCTGATCATCAAACTTATAGTAAACAGAAGCGACCCCTGAAATGGAGTCTAAGGCCAGAATATATAGTTTGGAACCCGTAGAGATCACCTCATCCTCAGTAATTCCATTGATGGTAAGGTCAGAGTATGGCGGTGTGGGATCCACGACAAAGCTTATGCTTTTCTTGTCTTCCACATTGCCTACCTCATCCTCGCTGTAGTACTCTACTTTATATATACCGGGATCCCGAAAGGTTAGCGGCTTTTGGTAAGGAGTATATTTTCCATCATTGATGGCATATTCCAATTTTCTGACACCAGATAGCTGATCTTTTGCTTCCAGGGATACGCTGACTCCAGCCTTGTAGTACAGCAGGTCGTCCTGAAATTTATTTACATTTTCGTAAGAAACGGAAGTCACCGGAGCAATGCCATCGGCATATATTTCAAACATCACTTCGCTGTCAGGAATCACCCGTTTGGTTTCCGGATCCACGGCATTCCTCGATCTGATATAGTTAACACCTTCGGTATCCAGATAAAATGGATCGGCGTATTGGGCCGTTGCCTTGCTCTTCATGCGCTCCTTGTCTCCATCTGGTGCATCTGACACAAAAAGGTAAACGGGGGTGGACTTCCGCCAATACAGCGCGCCGGTCGAATCTGTGAAATGTGTGGGACGGTTCTGGGCAAGACATACTGCTCCCGTCAGGAAAACAATTAAATAAATAAAGAATCTCATTTAAAGCTAGGTTTGGTATTCGGTTTTAGTAAATCTTAAGGAAAATTCGGTTCCATTTCCGGGTTGGCTGGAGACTTCAATGAGCCCCCCAACCTTTTCTATAAGTTCTTTACAAAGGATAAGTCCCAAACCTGAGCCCATTTCATGTTCGGTACCAAGTGTACTGTGGTTCGTAGAAATATTAAAAAGAGAGGCAATTTTCTGCTCGTCCATTCCGATGCCATTATCAAAGATTTTGAGGCAATCACCCTTTTGGTCGGTTTCAAAATCCACAATCACGGTACCTCCTTTTGGGGTAAATTTGATAGCGTTTTGCACCAGGTTTCTCACCACAATATTGACCATTTGGGTGTCGGATATTAACCTGTCGGTAGGGGATAGATTTGAAATCAATTCAATTTGCTTGGTTGTGGCCTGATGGCGAAGCAACCTGAAGGTTTCCTCCACCAGCTTGGCTACCTCCACCTCTTCTATATGCGGTTCTTCCTTCTTGATCTGAGAACGCGACCAGTTGAGCAAGTTATCCACCAGACTTGCGCTGTTGGTAAGCTGATTCTGAACACTATTGAGTGCTTTTCTCAGATCATCTGACATCTCAAAGTCATCGATGACATAAAAGAAAAAACCCTCCAGGGAGCCAATCGGGCTTCGGAGGTCATGTGAGATGATCGAAAAAATCCGATCTTTGGTTTCGTTGGCAATTTCCAACTCTCGTCGCTGCACTTCTATAGATTCGTTCTTCTGAAGTAGCTCCTTGTTATACTTTCTGGACCTGAAAATATTGATCAAGATCAGTATGCCAATGACCAACACGGCCAGTATGGTGATGATAAGCGAATTCCTTAGGTAAGCCTTCTGACTCTGAAGCTTTTTGTTTTCGGCCTCCCTGGCTGCTGCGGCCATGGCTGTAAGTTCTTTATCGCGCTCCAACAGCTCTATCTCCACTTCCTTTCTACTCAGATTAGAGTAAAGACTTTGGTTGATAGAGTCCTTGGCCTGAAGCTGGGCTTCTTTCTCGTATATTTCCAACTGCTGTTTTAGCAGCTCTATTTCCTTCTTGGCCTTGTCTGCCTCCAGCACCTGCTTTTCGAGTCTTTCCTCCGCCAGTTCACGGTTCATCCCCTTGATCTCCGCTCGCTGTATGTCTTCATGAAAGGATTTGTAGAGTTCAAAATACTGGAGCGACTTTTCGACCTCACCCATTTTCTCATAGGTTTCGGAGAGCATCCCATAGACACTCCGCATCTGGTGCTTATCATACAGCTCCCGGGCGATATCGATGGCCTCAGAGAGGTGCTTGATGGATTCTGAATACTTGTGGAGGTTATTAAGGACGACGGATATATTTACCAGAGCAGATATGACTCCTGCCGGCTCATTGGAGGCTCTTCGTGCTGCGAGTGTTTTGGTAAATGCCGCCAAAGATTCTTCGTAGCGACCAATATCCGCATAGAGCATTCCAAGGTTATTGTTGATCATGGCAATGCCATTTTCATTGGAAACTCGCTCATTGAGCACCAGCGACTTCTCATAGTAGGTGGCCGCTTCAGCATAGTGATTGTTATTCCAGTAGACGAAAGCCACATCGTTCAGTGCCCCTGAGGCTCCCCGAAAGTCATCCTTGGCGATGAGGGCTTCGTATTTCTCCAAGCTCTTGAATACAATGCCTGAATCACTTTTCGATAGAGGGTATTCCTGAGCATGGCCCGACCAAAAAATCAGGATAAAGAAAAATGCAAGTAATACTCTCAGCATAGGGTATCGAAAATAATAAAAAGGATATTGATACTAGTATCCTTTTCGATAGAGGTCTTCTTTCAACCAACAACCATTGGTTTTCACTCGAAGAATGACACTCAAACACACAACGCATCGAGTGTAACCATGAACACCTTCACCCTAATATAACGAAAAAACCCCTTAAGACATACTTACTCAAACATGAATTGGACGGTTATCAGTAGCCGCCAGACAAGCTTCCTTCACTGCTTCCATATATGTAGGATGCGCATGGGACATTCTGGCTACGTCCTCAGCTGAAGCTCTAAACTCCATAGCGGTAACTCCGGCAGCAATCATATCAGCTGCACGTGCTCCTATAATGTGAATACCGAGTATCTCATCGGTCTCTTTATCCGCCAAGACCTTCACCAGCCCATCCAGGTCCATAGAGGCGCGTGCACGCCCCAGGGCTTTATAAGGAAATTTTCCTGTTTTGTACTTTCGCCCCTGATCTTTCAACTGTTCCTCGGTGTATCCTACACTGGCTACCTCTGGCCACGTGTATACCACACCCGGTATCAGGTTATAGTTGATGTGTGGCTTCTGACCGGCCATCTGCTCTGCCACAAAAACACCCTCTTCTTCTGCCTTGTGAGCCAGCATGGCGCCTTTCACTACATCTCCAATCGCCCAGATATTGTCTACATTAGTCTTGAGGTGTTCGTCCACTTCTATCTGTCCACGGTCGGTCATCTTCACCCCGGCATTCTCCAAATTCAGACCATCGGTATATGGTCTCCTGCCTATGGACACCAGACAATAGTCACCCTTCAGCTCCAAATTCTCCCCTTTTGAGTTCTCCGCAGTGATGGTCACTTCTTTGCCTTTAGCCGCTACTGCAGTCACTTTATGACTCAGGTAGATATCAAACCCAAGCTTCTTCAATGACTTCTGCAACTCCTTGCCCATAGTGCCATCCATGGAAGGGATGAGGTTATCCAGAAACTCTACCACAGATATTTTCGCTCCAAGACGCGCATATACGGAACCCAACTCCATACCAATGACGCCACCTCCTATGATGATCATGTGCTTAGGCACTTCTTTGAGCTCCAATGCTTCCGTACTGGTAATCACTCTTTTCTTATCCAACTTGATAAAGGGAAGTGATGAGGGCTTAGAACCTGTAGCAATTATAATTTTGTCAGAGGTGATCTCCTTCTCCTCCTTTTGTGATTTGATCAGAATGGTGTGCTTATCTTTAAAGGAGCCAACACCCTCATAAACATCGATTTTATTCTTGTTCATCAGGTACGAAATCCCCTCTACGTTTTGTTTCACCACATCAGCCTTGCGGGCAATCATCTGTTTTAGATTAACCTTGGGCTGGCTGATGTCTATACCATGCTCTTTAAAAGTAGTTTCGGCATTATGAAAATGCTCGGAGGAGTCCAGCAATGCCTTGGATGGAATACATCCCACATTCAGGCAAGTCCCACCCAGAGTAGGGTACTTTTCAATAATGGCTGTTTTGAAGCCGAGCTGTGCAGCTCTGATGGCTGCTACATAACCTCCTGGTCCTGATCCGATTACCGTTACATCGTATTGCATAGTATTTAATATTTGGGTACCCAGCAGCTAGTCATTAACTAAGCCACATGACACAATGGCTCAGCGCTATCTGCATTATTTCATTTTTAGATCAATAGGACAAAAGGCTCACTTTATACTCCCAACAAAAGTCTCGTTGGATCTTCCAACAACTGCTTCACTCGCACCAGGAAGCTCACGGACTCACGCCCATCAATGATTCTGTGGTCATAAGATAAAGCTACATACATAATAGGCCTTACCACCACAGCACCATTTTCTACCACGGGGCGCTCCACAATGTTATGCATCCCCAAAATAGCTGACTGGGGCGCATTGATAATAGGCGTAGACAGCATAGATCCGAATATCCCACCGTTGGTAATCGTAAAGGTACCACCTTGCATTTCGTCAATACTCAGCTTACCATCACGTGCCTTGGTGGCCAATCTCACCACTTCCTTTTCGATCTGGTCAAAGCTCAGTGACTCTGCATTTCGAATCACAGGCACCACCAATCCCTTAGGAGCCGATACGGCAATGGACACATCACAGTAGTCACTGTAGACAATCTCTTCACCATCGATCATGGCATTCACTGCCGGCCAATCCTGAAGGGCCATTGTACATGCTTTGGTGAAAAAGGACATGAAGCCCAATCCTACCTCGTACTTCTCTTTGAAGGACTCCTTGTATTTTTTTCTAAGCTCCATGATAGGCCCCATGTTCACTTCATTGAATGTAGTGAGCATGGCGGTCTCATTCTTCACGGAGACTAGCCTTCTGGAAACCGTTTTTCTCAGAGAAGTCATTTTCTGGCGATTCTGCCCACGACTTACACCAGATTTTATTTCTGGAGCCTCGAAAGCAGGCTTAGACTCAGGCTTTGCGGGAGCCTTATCTTTGATAACCTCCTGCTTAGGAGCTGATTTTTCAGCGTTCATCGCATCTTCCTTGGTAATACGCCCGTCTTTTCCACTACCCGTCACCGCGTCGGCGGATATTCCTTTTTCCTGTAGGATCTTTGCTGCGGCTGGTGATGCATGTCCCGTAGCATAAGTCTCCTTAGACTCGGAGGAGCCACTGGCTGCGCTCCCTGAAGAGGATGAAGATGCCGGTGCGCTGGCTCCACCCCCATCTGTAACTTCTATCTTACAAATCAGGGCGCCTATTTCCAGGGTAGTACCTTCCTCCGCTATGATCTCCAGCTTGCCATTGGCTTCAGCAGTCAGTTCGAAAGTAGCCTTGTCAGACTCGATCTCTGCAATTACCTCATCCAACTCCACAGTATCACCACTCTTTTTAGTCCAGGATGAAATGGTCACCTCATTGATGGACTCTCCAACAGCCGGCACTTTCATTTCGACAGTCTCCCCGGTAGCCTTACCTTCCTTAGCAGCGCCTGCTGATGCAGGTTCGCTTGCTTTAGGGGCATCCTCTCCGGCCGGAGCCTTCGACTCATCTATCGTGCAGAGTACTGCACCTATATCCAAAGTATCTCCTTCCTGAGCTTTGATACTCAGCTGCCCAGCCGCTTCTGCTGTCACTTCAAAGGTGGCTTTGTCTGATTCCAGTTCGCAAATCACCTCATCCATCTCCACAATATCTCCGTCCTTTTTGGTCCATTGTGCTACCGTGACTTCCGTGATTGATTCACCTACTGCCGGTACTTTCATTTCAAGGCTCATAATTGTCTTATTATATTTCAAATGCTTTATTCACTATTTCTGCTTGTTCACGCTTGTGAACTTTGGAGTACCCTGTAGCGGGTGAAGCCATTGGCTTACGAGCCACTAGTTTCAGTGTTAACCCGGATATTCTTAACATAAATCCCCAGGCACCCATATTTTCAGGTTCCTCTTGTACCCACACCAGTTGCGGGTTATTGTATTTCTTCAACACAGCCTCCAATTGCTTCTTTGGGAACGGGTACAGCTGCTCCAACCTCACGATGGCTACATCCTTTACCTTCTTCTTTTGCTGCTCTTCCTGCAGGTCAAAATAGACTTTCCCTGTACAAAGGAGCACTTTCTTCACGCTCTTGTTGGTCACATAGTCATCACCGATCACTTCCTGGAAGTTTCCTTTGGTAAACTCCTCTAACGGAGAAACTACCTTAGGGTGTCTCAAAAGTGACTTTGGTGAGAACACCACACATGGCTTTCTGAATTCCCAGGTAAGCTGTCGCCGTACCAAATGGAACAAGTTGGCCGGAGTGGTCACATCGGCAACAATCATATTTTCCTGAGCAGTCATCTGAAGGAATCGCTCCATCCTTGCACTAGAGTGCTCCGGACCCTGGCCTTCATAGCCGTGTGGTAAGAGCATTACCAGCCCGTTCATTCGCTGCCACTTAGTCTCGGCACTGGTTATAAACTGATCGATCATCACCTGGGCACCATTGGAAAAATCCCCAAACTGCGCTTCCCATATCACCAATGCATTGGGTGTGGCCATGGCATAGCCATACTCAAAACCCAACACGGCGTACTCCGAAAGGAGTGAATTGAAGATTCTGAATGGCTCCTGCTTTTCCTGAATATGATCCAGGTTACAGTAAGGCTCATTGGTATTGGAGTCAAACAGGTAAGAATGTCTGTGAGAAAAGGTGCCCCGCTTCACATCCTGACCTGACATTCGCACAATATTGCCTTCTGCCAGCAAAGATCCGTAGGCCAGCAATTCTGCATCCGCCCAGTTGAGCATTTTCTCTTCAAAAAAGTGACTCTTACGCTCCTTTAATAATTTATCAATCTGTCGGAGGGGTTTGAAACCTTTCGGAATGGTCGTAAGGGCTTTTGAGACTTTCTTTAATACCTCATCGCTAATGCCTGTCTCAGGTGACTTATCAAAATCCTCGGGTTTAGATCTCCTTAAGAAATGCCACTCTTCCTCTATTTTCTGAGGCTTGTATGGCAGTGGCTTTTGTTTTACCTCATCCAGCCTGTCCTGTAGCTGTTGCTTAAACTCCTTATCCAGGGTTTCCGCACGGTCAGGACTAATGTCTTTCCTCTCAATCAATTGCTTCACATAGACTTCCCTTGGATTAGGGTGCTTGGCAATCAGGTTATACAGCTTGGGCTGCGTAAATTTTGGTTCATCACTCTCATTGTGCCCATGTCTTCTATAGCACAGCAGATCTATGAAAAAGTCTTTGTTGAACTTTTGGCGGTACTCCACAGCCAGATTGGCTGCAAAGTTGACGGCCTCAGGGTCATCACCATTGACGTGGATGACTGGTGCATCTATGATTTTCGCCAGGTCTGTGCAGTATATACTGGAGCGGGCATCATCATAATCCGTGGTGAATCCCACCTGGTTGTTGATGACAAAGTGAATGGTCCCTCCGGATCTATACCCATCCAGCAAGGACATCTGAATACATTCATATACGAGCCCCTGTCCGGCAATGGCCGCATCTCCGTGAATAAGGACGGGAACCACTTTTTTCATATCTCCACGGTACTCATCATCGATCTGAGCCCTGGAGTAACCCAGTACTACCGGATCTACTGCCTCCAGGTGTGATGGGTTGGGCGCCAGTTTTACATAGATCTTCTTACCGTTGGCCTGAAGGTGACTGGAATACCCAAGGTGATATTTTACGTCACCGTCACCCATGGTCAGGTCAGGGTCGGTGCTTCCTTCAAACTCCGCAAAAATCTCTTCGTAGGTCTTGCCCATGATATTGGCCAGCACATTGAGCCTGCCCCGGTGGGCCATCCCGATCACTACTTCCTCTGCTCCCAACTCAGAAGATCGTCTGATGATCTTATCCAGTGCAGGAATGGTGTTTTCGCCCCCCTCCAGTGAAAACCGCTTCTGTCCTAAAAATTTGGTATGCAGGAAGTTTTCAAAGACCACCGCCTCATTGAGCTTAGAAAGAATACGTGTCTTCTCCTCGTTGCTTGGATTTACATCTACACCTTCAGTCTCCACCTTGGTCTTCATCCAATCGAAAATATCTGAGTTTCTCAGGTGATTGTATTCATAACCTATGTGGCCCAGGTAAATCCTTGCCAGTCTGTCACGAATCTCCTTCAAGGTGGCATTGGGCAACCCAATTTCAGAACCCACTTCGAAGGTTTCATTCAAATCCGCCTCTGAAAGGTCAAAATTGGACAACTCCAGTCGCACATTATGTGTACGGCGCTGACGAACAGGGTTTGTATCGGATTTTAGATGCGCCCTTGACCGGTGAGCATAAATAAAGTTTCGAACCTTTATTTCCTTAGATCCCGCGATGATCTCCTCAGAGGGGCCACCATCACCATATCTTTGCTGTGAAAACTCGAACCCTTCAAAAAACTTCCGCCAGGATTCGTCTACGTTTTCAGGGTTCTCCTTATATGACTTATAGAGTTCGTCGATGTAGCCCACATCGGCATTGGAGATGTATGAGTATTTGTCCATTGTATGGGCGTTGTTTATTTTTAGTGCAACAAATATATGGACTGGATGTTTAAGATTAAAATCGCTAACCCGCTTACGCGAATATCGACTGATTTTCAGGTACTTTACACCGTCCCTTTTATAAACAGAAATTTACAGTTATCTTTGCGGTCCTTTTTAATATAAACTTTGAATGGACGAGTTCCATAAACAAAACAAATTATGCCTGTAAAAATCAGACTATCGCGTCGAGGACGCAAAAAACAAGCCATGTACGATGTAGTAGTGGCAGACTCAAGAGCACCACGAGATGGTAAATTCATTGAGAAGATAGGGACGTACAACCCTAACACTGATCCAGCTTCTATCTCATTGAACGATGAGAAAGCCTTTGACTGGGTGATGAAAGGTGCGCAACCTACAGATACTGTAAAAGCGATGCTTTCATACCGAGGGATCATGATGAAAAAACACCTTCAGATTGGCGTATTGAAAGGAGCTATCACTCAGGAAGATGCAGACAAGAAGTTTGAAATCTGGCTTGCTGAGAAAGAAGCTAAGATTCAGGGTAAAGTTGAGAAACTTTCTGCAACCAAAGCTTCTGAGGCCAAAGCAAGACTTGCAGCTGAGAAGAAAGTATCTGATGCCAGAGCAGAAGCCATTGCTGCTAAGAAAAAAGTAGCTGATGACACGCTTGTAGCGGAAATCGCTGAGGCAGGTGCTGACGAAGCTGAAAAAGCATTGGAAGAAGAAGGTAACGAAGCAGTAGCAGCAGTAGAAACTCCTGCCACTGAGGAAGCACCGGCTGCTGAAGCTCCTGCAGAGGAAGCTCCAGCTGAAGAAGCACCTAAAGCTGAAGAGCCTAAGGCAGAAGCTCCAGAAGAAGCAGCTCCAGCTGCTGACGAAGAGAAAAAAGAGGATTAATCTGGCATCATGGGTTTTGAGGAGTACTACCAACTGGGTAATGTGACCAAAACTCATGGATTGAGAGGAGAGGTAGTGCTCTTTCTCGATGTAGACAATCCACAGGAATATCAGGAATTGGAATCAGTTTTCATTGACCTCAATGGAAAACTGGTTCCTTTTTTTATGGAGTCATTCCATCTCCAGGGCGACCGGGCCATCGTGGCTTTCGAGGAAATAGAATCCATAGAAGATGCCAGTGAGCTCATCGGCAGAGACCTGTACCTCCCACTCAACAGACTACCCAAACTCCCAAAAGGCAAATACTATTACCACGAACTTCCGGGTCTACAGGTATTTGACGGAGATCAACTGCTGGGACAGGTAACTCAGGTGTATCAGATGCCCAATAACAACCTGCTAGCCGTAGATCATCAGGGCATTGAAATTCTTATCCCGCTGGAGGAAGCGATCGTTCACACCGTAGATATTGCTGCTGGCAAGATCCTGTGCACCCTCCCCGATGGACTTTTGGATGTATACCTGGATCAGAAACCATGAGACTGGACATCATCACTTGCCTGCCCGAACTATTTGACGGGCCCATCAACCAGAGCATTGTAAAGCGGGCCCAGCAAAAAGGCCTGGTGGAAATCGTCATTCACAACCTGAGGGACTACACCACCGACAAGCACAACCATGTGGATGATTACGCTTTTGGTGGAGGGGCTGGTATGGTACTGATGATAGAGCCTATCGACAAGTGTATCTCAGGCCTTCAGTCCAAAAACACCTACGATGAGGTAATCTACCTCACCCCTGACGGCCAAACCCTTGATCAGGGCATGGCCAACCAACTCTCTCTCAACGAAAACATGATCCTCCTCTGTGGACACTATAAAGGCGTAGACCAGAGGGTACGTGATCACTTCGTGACCAAAGAAATCAGCATTGGTGACTATGTGCTCTCCGGCGGAGAGCTGGCGGCGATGGTGCTGGCAGATTCGCTGATCCGCCTGGTACCGGGTGTACTCAATGACGAGTCTTCTGCCCTCACAGACTCCTTTCAGGACAACCTGCTGGCTCCACCAGTCTATACCCGCCCGGCAGACTACAAAGGCTGGAAAGTGCCCGAAATACTCACCTCTGGCCATGAGGCCAAAATAGAGCAATGGCGCCACGACGAGGCGGTCAAACGCACGCAGGAGCGCCGACCAGATTTGTTGGGGTAACCCATTAAACCCTGTTCAGAAAACTTTCATTCTATACTTTTCGAGGGCATACCTTTATCCTTTTACCTCTTTATAGGTATTTACAATCCCCCCATTACCCACCACTTTTGATATACTGAAAGAATCTCCGTATTTTCAGTAAAACCAAATCCTAACCTTAAAACTTTAAGAAAATGAAAACAGTAATCACACTCCTCATCGGCCTGATAATTGGTGCTGGAATTATGTTCCTATACAATCAATCATCAGAGCAGTCATTGTTAGAAACGCAACTCAGCCTTCAGAATCAACTTAATGCAGTCGCCTTAACGTCCCAAGAATTTGAGGAAACCCAAGAAGCCAGAGAAAAATTCAAAAAACTCATTAAGGACAGCGATAGAATCTTATTGAGAACCAGAGGCTCTAGAATATCGAAAGGTGTGGCTTTGGGCAGAATTAAGAACTACAGCACTATGAGAGATTCACTCCACCGAACCAAACCGAGTCAGGGAAAAGAACTTGGTGGAGGTGTAGGATTCGGCATTGACGCAATTCGAACCTTATTAGATGATATAGTAAAAGAGAACGCTTATATAGATTCGAATACAGATCCAAAGGATAGTCTTAAGATCACCGGAATAAGGGCTCACTTCTCCTTAAAAAATGGAATCAGCGATGGCCACTATGTCGATTACTTAGATGTTATTCTGACTCCATCAACCATAAAAGGAGAGGCTGTTTATGAATGGGTCTCTCAACTCAAGGATTTAGGAAACCCACCTCCTTTGGATGACTCAAACCCTTGCCCAGATACATGTCCATAATGCAGCAATGGAACAGACACTAATATTCAGTTCGATGTTCTCGGCACTTATTCCGATTTCAATTGGCTTAAGTTCACTTGGAAGGACATCGAACTTTAACTACAGAATCATATTATTAATCTGCTCATGTTCCTTTCTTGTTGATATCAGCGCAAGCATTTATGGACGATTTTATGGACAGAGTAACTACTGGATTATTAATATCTACTACACCACCGATTTAATTCTACTTCTAATATTTTTCTACAAAAACCTTACCTACCGGGCTTTGGTCATAATTATTTCCATAACACTAATTGCCATTTACATCTGGTCCGTTACATTTCTGGGTTTCCATACCAGACCCACAACATTTCGATTGGTTCATAACCTTGCCCAAATACTTTTGTCATTGGTTCTATATTACCAGTTCTTCCTAATTGGTGATGACATTTTCCTCGAAGAGCTCCCAATATTTTGGTTTAATACAGCAATCCTGGTCTATTTCTCAGGAAGCTTCTTTACCTATCTACTAAGCTCAGAAATTCTTACCAACACCTCCCTAACCTGGACTCTTCATAATATTTCTAACATTCTCAAAAATCTTTTATTCGCAATTGGATTATGGAAGGCCAGACTAGTTTAGATAGTTACTATGTACTTATAATAGGCACCAGCGGCATGCTACTCCTCACAGCGGCCATTGCCATTTTCATCTACCTCTATCAGCGGAAGCTGATCAAGCGGAAGCTGGAATACCAAAAAATCGAAGACCTCCTGAAAAAACAGGAACTCCGCTCCGCCTATGCCATGCTGGCCGGTCAGGAGAAAGCCTACAAACACATCGCTGAAGAACTGCACGACAACCTCGGCAGCATCCTGGTCACTCTGAATATGTTTGCGGATACGCTCCAGAAAAAAACAGACCCGGAGTCTCAACGAAAACTGGCTCAGAAAATCAGCGAAGTGGCACAAATCGCCAACGAGTCCACCCGCAAGATCTCCCACAGCCTCGACTCAGGCGTGCTCAAGCACTTTGGACTGGCCAAGGCCGCTCAGGAGCTGGTGGATGCCATCAATGAATCTCAAACCATCACCGTGGCCAGCCACATTCAGATCGGCAATACGCTCGATGCAGAGGTGAGCAAAAACGTCTATCGCATTTTGCAAGAGCTGATCAACAACACCCTTAAACATGCCCAGGCCACCAAGATCAATATTGACCTCAACCAGATTGAGGACAACCTCAATTTGATCTTTCAGGATAATGGCGTAGGTTTTGACCTGGATAAGACCCCACTACAAAAGGGCATGGGACTGAGAAACCTGGAATCACGTGTGGAACGAATAGGTGGCCACATGACCATTGACAGTAAAAAGAATAAAGGAACCACCACCATCATAGATATACCATTATGAGAAACATCAAAATACTCCTGGCAGATGATCACGCCATAGTCATGGAAGGCCTGAAAGAGGTGCTGAGTGCCGATGAAGAGATTTCGGTAGTCGGATGCGTACAAAATGGTGAAGAAGTCCTTCGGTTCATCAAAAACAACGAGGTGGACATTGTCATACTGGACATCAACATGCCCGTGATGGATGGCATCACCTGCGCCCGGCATTTAAAAAAGGAATTTCCGAAAGTCAAAATCATCATCCTGACCATGTATGCCCAGCGCTCTTTTGTGGAAGAGATTGTGAAAATCGGGATCGATGGGTGCCTCCTCAAGAACAATACCGGCAAGGAGCTGATCGATGCGGTGCTGCGGGTCATGGGCGGCCGACAATATTACGACCGCATCGGCACCTTCAACTCACAGGAAGAAGAAGTGACCCAATACAAACTCAGCGAACGGGAGATTGACGTCATCCGGCTCATGTCACAGGGGCTTACCAGCATTGAGATTGCCGAAAAGCTCTTTATCTCCGACCACACGGTCAAAACACACCGGAAAAACATCCTGAAAAAACTCAATGTAAGCAATAGCTCACAGGCTGTACAGTATTGTCTGAGCAATCAGCTGATTTAAAATAGCTTATGCAGATTGGGTACCAATAAATTATTCAATCACCTTTACCAATTATCAATTATTTATCTATATTTGCACTCCTTTTTGAGAAACACTCGATAGCGTAAAGACATGAGCGATTTAATTAAATTCGTAGAAGAAGAAAATAAAGCAGCTAAAGCAAATCATCCTGCTTTCAGTGCTGGAGATACAGTAAACGTACACTACAAGATCAAGGAAGGTAACAAAGAGCGTATCCAGCAGTTTCAGGGTACTGTACTTCAGATCAGAAATGTAGGATCTACAGGTGAAACTTTCACCGTTAGAAAAATTTCAAGCGGTATCGGTGTGGAGAGAATTTTCCCTATCCTTTCTCCCAATATTGACAAGATCGAATTGGTAAGAAAAGGAAAAGTAAGAAGAGCTCGTTTGTTCTACTTGAGAGGCAGAAAAGGAAAAGCTGCAAGAATCAAAGAGAAACTTTAATTCTCATTCAAAATATTCATGAAGCCAACTTTACTCGTAAAGTTGGCTTTTTGTTTTTACACCTGTCGGTTTTCTGCTTCGCACCACTGACGATTTGGCAGAATATTGATTTAATTTGCCCCGCTATCAGGTAAGCGTATGGTTTTTGTCTATCATTCCTGACTATGAAGATTTCATTTCATAAATACCAAGGCACCGGCAACGATTTCGTGATGATCGACGATCGCAATGAAACCTTCCCGGCAGAGAACACCGCTTTGATCTCCTTTCTTTGCGACAGGAGAATGGGCGTGGGTGCTGATGGCGTTATTCTCATCCAAAACCATCCCGAGCACGACTTTCGGATGATTTATTTCAACCCGGATGGCAGCAAAAGCCTCTGCGGCAATGGCAGCAGGTGTGCCATTGCCTTTGCCAAAACCCTGGGCATCATTGGGAACCAAACCGTCTTTGAGACTACTGATGGTGTTCATGATGCTTTCATCGAAGGAGAAATCGTTCATTTTCACCTGCATGACGTGGGTCAGGCCGCCAAACAGGATAGTGACTGGTTCATCAATACAGGATCTCCACACCATGTTCGGTTGGTTACAGACCTGGACCAAATGGATATCATCCAGCCGGGACGGGAAATACGATACAGCAAACACTACGAGCCTGCTGGCACCAATGTCAATTTTGTGGAAACAACCCCAGAGGGCATCAGGGTACGCACTTATGAGCGGGGTGTGGAAAATGAGACCTTGTCGTGTGGCACTGGCGTCACTGCCTGTGCGCTGGTGGCCGGAATGATCGATTACCAAAGTCCTGTGAAAATTGAAACAAAAGGTGGAAGCCTTACCGTTTCATTCACGAAAACGGAAGCCAAATCCTTTCAGGATATTTATCTTGCCGGACCCGCCAAAAAAGTATTTGAAGGCATCGTGGAAGTGCCTATTTGATTGAATTCCGCTTAACTTTAGACCCAATATTAAGAATATACATACATGTTAGATTTAGTCACTAAGGGATTAACGAAGGTTTTTGGAACCAAAGCCGATAAGGACATAAAAGCTGTGACTCCATACGTTGAGAAAATCAACAAGGAATTCGAGCAACTCAGAGATATTTCCGATGATGCACTCAGAGGCAGAACAGCCGAGCTGAAGGGCATTATCGCTGAAAAACTAAAGCACGTGGATGACGAACTCAAGTCATTGCACGATAAAGTAGAGTCTGATCCTCAGTTGGACATACTGGAAAAAGAACAAATCTTCGAGCAGATCGACAACCTGGAATCCAAAAGGGATGAAGAACTAGAAGACATCCTTTTGGAAATCCTTCCACAAGCCTTTGCGGTGGTGAAAGAGACCGCTCGGAGGCTGACGGAGAACAAACAGCTGGTGGTGACCGCCACCATGATGGATAAAGAACTGGCGGCCAATAAAGAGCACATCAAAATAGACGGAGACAAAGCCATCTGGGCCAATAAATGGAAAGCAGCAGGTACCGACGTGGAGTGGAACATGATTCACTACAATGTGCAGCTGATTGGTGGTATTGTATTGCATCAGGGCAAAGTAGCCGAAATGGCCACTGGTGAAGGTAAGACCCTTGTGGCTACCCTTCCCGCCTACCTCAACGCCCTGGCAGGTCGTGGAGTGCATGTGGTAACGGTGAATGACTACCTGGCCAAACGAGATGCTGAGTGGAACGCGCCACTTTTCCAGTTTCACGGCTTGAAAATTGACTGCATCGACAGACATCAGCCCAACTCTCCTGAGCGTAGACAGGCCTACCAGGCAGACATCATCTACGGTACAAATAACGAATTTGGCTTTGACTATCTCCGTGACAACATGGCCCGCAGCCCCGAGGAGCTGGTGCAGGGTAAGCATCATTTTGCCATGGTGGATGAAGTGGATTCTGTCCTGATCGATGAGGCAAGAACCCCATTGATCATTTCCGGCCCTATCCCTAAAGGAGACGAACACGAGTTTTATGAACTAAAGCCGCGGATCAATAAGCTCGTAGAAGCTCAAAAGAAACTGGTCTCTGAGTATTTCAATCAGGCCAAAAAACTCATCAAAGAAGGCAAAGAATCGGAAGGTGGATTGCCACTTTTCAGAGCCTACAGGGGATTGCCCAAGTACAAGCCGTTGATCAAATTCCTCAGCGAAACCGGTATCAGGGCCATTCTTCAGAAAACAGAAAACTTCTACCTTCAGGACAATCAGAAAATGATGCCCGAGGCAGATGAGCCTTTGTACTTCACCATCGATGAGAAACACAATAGCATAGACCTTACTGAAAATGGAATCGACCTGATCACCGGATCAGGTGAGGACCCTACATTCTTCATTCTACCGGACATTGGAGATGAAGTAGCCAAGCTGGAAAACGATACCGAGCTGGATGAGAGCGAAAAGCTGAAGCGCAAAGAGGTGGTCATACAGGACTACAGCGTCAAAGCACAGCGCATACACAGTATCAATCAGCTCCTGAGGGCTTACTGCCTATACGAAAAAGATACCGAATACATCGTGGTAGATGGCAAGGTGAAGATCGTGGATGAGCAGACTGGTCGTGTAATGGATGGCCGCCGGTATTCTGACGGGCTCCACATGGCCATAGAGGCCAAGGAAAACGTGAAGGTAGAAGACGCCACCCAGACCTATGCCACCATTACCCTGCAAAATTACTTCAGGATGTACCACAAGCTGGCTGGCATGACCGGTACAGCGGAAACTGAGGCCGGAGAGCTTTGGGACATCTACAAGCTGGACGTAATTGTGATCCCTACCAACAGACCGATTGTCCGCGATGACCGGAATGATAAGGTTTATAAGTCTATCCGTGAGAAGTTCAATGCCGTGGTAGACGAAATAATGGAGCTGAGAGGAATGGGCCGACCGATACTGGTAGGTACCACATCCGTGGAAATTTCCGAAGTACTCAGCCGAATGCTCAAGATCAAAAACATTGATCATCAGGTACTAAACGCCAAGCAGCACGCCCGCGAGGCGGACATTGTGGCGGAAGCAGGAAAGCCCGGAACGGTGACCATTGCTACCAACATGGCCGGTAGAGGTACGGACATTAAGCTTACCCCTGAAGCCAAAGCCGCAGGTGGACTGGCCATTATCGGTACGGAGAGACACGAGTCTCGCCGTGTGGACAGGCAGTTGCGCGGTAGAGCTGGCCGACAGGGTGATCCCGGATCTTCCCAGTTTTACGTCAGTCTGGAAGACAACCTTATGCGTTTGTTTATGAGTGACAGAGTGGCTAAAATCATGGACCGGTTAGGCTTGCAGGAAGGCGAAGTGATTCAGCACAGTATGATCACCAAGTCGATCGAGCGGGCGCAAAAAAAGGTGGAGGAAAACAACTTTGCCACCAGAAAGCGACTGCTGGAATATGATGATGTAATGAACTCTCAACGTGAGGTCATTTATAAGCGTAGAAAAAATGCACTCTATGGTGAGCGACTGGAGCTGGATATCAACAACATGCTTTTTGATACCTGTGAGGATATCGCACTCAATGCTAAAGCCGACAACAACCTGGATGGATTGAAACTCAATGCCATCAGCGTATTGGGACTGGACTTTCACATCACACAGGAAGAGCTCTCCAAGTACATGGAGCATGAGCTGACCGATAAGCTTTACACAGCAGCCAAAGAGCACTACAAGAATAAAAATGCTTTCACTGCTTCGAGAGCCTTCCCGCTGCTGAAGCAGATCCACAAGGAAAAGGGAGCTACCGTTCAGAACATTCTCGTGCCTTTCTCCGATGGAAAAAAACAAATAGGTGTCACCGCACATCTGGAAAAATCTGTGGAGACCGAAGGCGTGGAGATGATCCGGGCCATGGAAAAAATGATTACCCTGGCCATCATCGATCAGACCTGGAAGGAGCACCTGAGAGAAATGGACGATCTGAAACAGTCGGTTCAAAATGCCGTCTACGAGCAGAAAGACCCATTGATCATTTACAAGTTTGAAGGCTTTGAGCTTTTCAAATCGTTCCTTGGAAAAGTAAATGAAGAGTGTACTTCCTTCCTGATGAAGGCGCAGATTCCGATTCAGGACCCTAATCAGGTACAGGAAGCGAGAGATCAGCGTGCCACCCGCAACTACAAGGAATCCAAAGAAGAAAGCGGGTCACTGCTCAACAGAGGACAGGCCAACCGACCACCAGCAGAGAAGGTGGAACCGGCCAAATCCGTGAAAATAGCGGGACGAAATGACCGGGTCACTGTACAATATGGAGATGGCTCAGTAAAAAAGGACGTCAAATACAAGACAGTAGAAGAAGATCTAAAAAACAACAAATGCATACTCATCGAGTCGTAATCGGTCTGTTGTTGATAGGCCTCATCGGGTGTAAAACTTCCTCTGTTCCCTCATCGTCAGAGGAAGTGTACAAAGAAGATCTGGCTTATCTGCGCCCTTCGCTCAGTGAAGAAATAGCTGAAGTACCCGAACCGGAAACACCCAAGCTCAACAATACCTTGCCTACCGGGCATCTGAAAACCGAGCTGGACAGTGTGAATCAAATCATTATCAGCAATAATCGCGCTCAGCGCTACGTGGATGGGTACACCATCCAGATATATACTGGTAACGACCGGGAGGCGGCTACGGAGGCCATGAACAAGGCCATGTCCATTGATCCGCAGCTGGATCCGCAAATACAGTACTACCAGCCCAGTTACAAGGTGAAGGCCGGTCAATACATCAACAGGCTGGAAGCCCATGAAGTCTTCGAAAGACTCAAAGTCGAATTTCCCCTTGCATTGCTCATCCCAGAAAGAATCCGTGTAGACTATGACTGAGACCATTGCCAAAATCAAATCCCTTTCCGAAGCGTACTTTTCTGACATCCAGGCCATTCGGCATCACCTTCACAGTCATCCGGAGCTCTCTTTTCAGGAGTTTGAGACTGCTGACTTTATAGAGGCAGAATTAAGGAAAATGGGTATTACGGACTTTGAACGTAAAGCCGAAACCGGTATCACCTTCATGCTGAAAGGGCGTGAAGACAATGGCAAAGTGGTAGCGATGAGGGCGGACATAGACGCCCTGCCTATCATAGAGGCCAATGAAGTGTCTTACAAATCTCAAAATGAAGGAGTCATGCATGCCTGTGGACATGATGTTCACACCTCCTCCTTATTGGGAGCTGTTCGCATCCTGAAAGAACTGAAGGACCACTACAGTGGTACGGTCAAGGTAATCTTCCAACCCGGAGAAGAAAAACTGCCCGGGGGAGCCTCTGTCCTGATCAAAGAGGGAATCCTGGAAAACCCAAAGCCCGACAGAATACTTGGACAACATGTGATGCCGCTCATTCCTGCCGGTAAGGTAGGTTTCAGAAAAGGCATGTACATGGCCAGTGCTGACGAGATCTACTTCACCGTAACCGGAAAAGGCGGGCATGCAGCCATGCCGGAAAACACCGTAGACCCGGTACTTATCACAAGTCACATCATCGTGGCGCTACAGCAGATTATCAGCAGAAACTGTAGCCCAAAAATCCCAAGTGTCCTTTCCTTCGGGAGGGTGGAAGCACTGGGTGCTACCAATGTGATCCCAAACGAAGTAAAGGTGGAAGGAACTTTCCGCACTTATGATGAGGAATGGAGAGCTGAGGCGCATGTGCGAATGAAAAAAATGGCTGAAGGCATCGCAGAATCTATGGGTGCCCAATGTGACTTTCAGGTCATGAAAGGCTACCCACACCTCAAGAATCACCCTGAGTATACTCAGGCCAACATAGAGGCTGCTAAAGCTTATATGGGGGATGAAAACGTGGAAGAGATTGATCTCTGGCTGGCAGGAGAAGACTTTGCTTTTTACTCACACCATGTAGATGCCTGCTTTTACCGGCTGGGTACCCGCAATGAAGCCAAAGGGATCACCTCAGGTGTACATACCCCCACGTTCGATATTGATGAATCCGCACTCAAAACAGGCATGGGCCTGTTTGCCTGGCTCACTATCGCTGAGCTGAATGCCTGAGTCCCGGATTTACCTTAGAGTGCCAGCTCCATTTGAACCCTAAAGCGAATATAGTCATTGGTGGTATCCATGTAAGAAACGTCACTTTGGATCTTTAGGGAGTGTCCGACGATGTATTTAGAAAATCCCAAAGTATACTCTTCAGCCGCACCAATGGAAGAATTAACACCTATTGGCTCCACGGTGGTATATCTACCGGCGATCTCATAATTCGATTTAAACACATACCCTAAAGCCGTCACAAAGCCCTTTCCATAACCAAATCCAGCCACCTCATCCGATGAAGATCGATGAGCATATTCTGCATTCCATGACAACCCCTGATACTTGAATACCGCATCTATCAACCATGTAGAGAGATCTGAATAGATGAAATTATTGTCAGTATCCATCAAAAATGAGCCCAGGTTGCCGCGTGACCTTGGTGTATTTTTGTTGTAATCATAGGTCACTCCAATCGCCAGCTTAGGACTTGGCTGTCTTTCTATATCCGCGCCTACATAATCCCCTTTTGACTTGAACAAGCCCATGGGCAAAACCTCCAGACGAGTAGTATACTGACGACCATTGTCCGGGTTATCCACCACTACTCCTCTACCCTCACCCATTGATATGGCGAACGCCTCCCTGAATACCACACCGGAACCCTGAACCGCGCGCAGCTGGAACCCTATATCCCGGTCCAGGTTGAACCTTGAGTTGACCAAACTCCGATCCACAAACTGCATATTTTGAGAAGATACCACACGCTCTCTGTTTCCTGGTAGCTTGGTTTGGCCTACCCATAACTCAACACCAGGCGTAAACTCCCACTTTACCACTGCGTCAAGGACGATATTAGCCGTGTGCCCTATTTCATCTACACCACCCGAACGAGTATCGCGATTGGAAATCCCTAACTCCATTTTGTATTTGATATTGGGTTTGAAGGCATAACCATCAAACTTCAGTCTGTATCTGCGGATCAGCAACTGCTCATTCCAATTCCCGCTTTCCAGATACTTTTCTCCCTCATAGAGGGTTTGGAATCTTAAGCCCAGTCTTAAAGAAAAAGAAGAATCTTTAGCCTCCACCCTAATGCCCTTACCCCAACTAGCATCAATAGGGATCTGAGCCTGTACATACTCCGAATAAAACAAACAAACCGAAAAAAATACAACCGTAAAAACACCGCGCATACTATACTTCTCTTTCAAATCAGGTAAAAATAATTGGCAATATTAAAAAATCGTTAAATCAAACTTACCAAGAACATCCCGATAAGTTAATATTTGGTTAACATAGGAGTTGTACTTTTGCAGTGTTTTTTACCCCAAACACAAAAACTATGGAATTCGGATTAATGGATGGACTGAACCTCTTGGGTTCCCTTGCCTTTTTTATCTACGGCATGAAGATCATGAGTGAAGCCATCCAAAGAGTGGCTGGCTCCAAAATGCGTCAAATTTTGAACTCGATGACGTCCAATCGCTTTAAAGGCGTCCTCACTGGCTTTCTCATCACCGGATTGGTGCAATCCTCCTCTGCCACCACGGTACTGGTGGTCAGCTTTGTAAACGCCGGGCTACTTTCACTGGTAGAGTCAATCGGTGTGATCATGGGAGCCAATATCGGAACCACCGTTACCGCGTGGCTTATTTCCATTGTGGGTTTCAAAGTGAAAATCTCAGCCTACGCCCTGGTGATTATCGGTTTAGCCTTCCCATTGCTCTTTTTCAGCAAAGACCGCATCAAATCGTGGGGCGAAGTTTTCATTGGTTTTTCGCTGCTCTTCCTGGGACTGGCTTATCTCAAAGATGCTGTTCCGGATTTGAAATCAAACCCTGAAATTCTGGCTTTTCTCAGTCAGTATTCTGACCTGGGATTTCTCTCTATTATACTATTTGTAGGAATAGGTACGCTACTGACTGTCATCGTTCAGTCTTCCAGTGCTGCCATGGCACTCACCCTGGTGATGGCCAACAATGGCTGGATTCCTCTGGAACTTGCAGCAGCCATGGTATTGGGTGAAAACATCGGGACAACCATCACCGCTAACCTGGCAGCCATCGTAGGAAATGTACACGCCAAGCGAGCGGCATTTGCTCATTTTATTTTCAACGTCTTCGGAGTTACCTGGATCATCCTGGTGATGGGGCCATTTTTGGGACTCATTTCCAGCTACATGCTTTATCAGACCGGCCTTTCTCCAGAGACTAACCCGGAATCCGTGCCTATCGCACTCTCACTTTTCCATACCTGTTTCAATGTGTTAAACACCATTTTCCTCTTAGGATTTGTGAAAAGCATTGCAAAAATCTGTACCCGGGTGATTAAGCCAAAAGGAGATGATGCAGACGAGTTCCGACTGGAGTACATCGGCACAGGGCTGCTCAATACGGCGGAGCTTTCACTGGAAGAAGCACAAAAAGAGACCGTCGCTTTCGGCAAGGTCATCGTGAAAATGTCGAATACCGCTAAGGATTTGCTCTCTGAGCCAAAAGAGAAAAAGCAGAAAAAGCTTATCAAAAAGATGAGAAAATTCGAAGAAATCACTGACCAGTTGGAAGAAGAGATATCAAAATACCTGGCCCGTGTATCTGACGGAAGTCTGAGCTCTGCCACCTCCACCAGAGTGGTGAGCCTCCTGAGTATCATCAACGACATGGAAAGAATAGGCGATGTGTTCTTCCAAATGTCCAAGGATTTCGAAAACAAGCAAAATGACAAAGTTGGTTTTACTAAAAAGCAAAAAGCCAATCTCTTTGAAATGTTTGCCCTGGTGGATGAGGCGATACACAATATGGTTGCCAACCTCAGCAGTAACTACTCACACGTCACACTTGATAAAGCCCTGGAGCTGGAACTTGCTATCGATAGTTTTAGAAATAAGCTCAGAAAAGAGCATATCCATCAAATGGAGAGTAAAAAGTATGACATCCAGGTGGGTGCCTTATACAAAGACCTCTTCCAGTCAATGGAAAAAGTGGGAGACCATGTCATCAATGTATCTGAGGCCATTACAGGAGAGTCTGAACGCAGCTTAAAAAGGCAGGAAGAATTTGTCAACTAAGTTCTACAATCTTTCGAAAAGCACACCATATCGTCCTCAGGACATGAAGACCTCCCAATCAATCAAGGGGATCACCAGTATATTACTGGCCATTTTCGGATTTTTCGTTTCCATTCACCTGTTGGGGCTTAGCTTCCAGGTGATTGGAAACGGTTTTTCGGAGTTCTTCGATATGGCCTTTGCCAATCCTGCCATTGGCTTGTTCATAGGCCTGCTGGGTACGGCTATCCTGCAAAGCAGCTCCACCACCACATCCATGGCAGTGGCAGCAGTGGCAGCAGGCTCCGTGTCCCTGGAGAATGCCATACCCGTGGTAATGGGCGCCAACATAGGCACCACACTCACCAGCACCATCGTCTCCATGAGCTATATGACCAAGACTGCCGAATTCAGAAAGGCGGTTTCGGCGGGTACAGTACACGATATATTCAATGTGCTCACCTGTGTCCTCCTCTTTCCGCTGGAGCTCCGCTATGGGCTTCTAAGCAGGCTCAGCACAGGCATTGCCTCTATGGTTCACACCCCCACGGCGGTGGACACGCTCCCGAGTAAATTATCCATTTATCACTGGCTCGACATTGGAGGCAATCTCTTGATCAATTGGTTTGGCCCCTTTGTACTGTTGATTGCGTCCGTAGTACTGCTGTTTTATATCGTCAAGAAAATTTCGAATATCCTTTACGATAAGCTCATTGGCAATGCCCAAAGTAAGTTTGAGTCTATTGCCTTTCAAAATACTTTCAAATCGTTTGGGTGGGGATTTCTGCTCACCTCCGTGATACAAAGCAGCTCACTCACTACTTCGCTCATTGTGCCACTGGCTGCTACCGGCAAAGTGAAGCTGAAGCGAGCCTTTCAGTTCATCATGGGAGCCAACCTGGGCACCACCATCACCGCCCTGCTAGCCGCCCTGTTTAAAAGTGAAGCAGCCATCAGCTTAGCCATCGCTCATTTTCTGTTCAACAGTATCGGGGTGCTGATTTTTCTGACTATTCCACTTTTCAGCAGGATCCCGCTCTATTTGTCGGACAAGCTGGGTGCTATCTCCCTCAAATATAAGGTGACCGCATTCGCGTATATTCTGGTTGTCTTTTTCCTGCTTCCGTTTACCCTCATTTATTTTAGTAAAAGCAGAAACATGGCGGCTTACGAGCACAAGGTGCCTTCTATAGAACTTACATCAAATAAATAGTTCTTTAAACATTTAGGTGTAAAGCGATATTATATATTTGTCTTACGCATCCAAAATCACCTACGACATGTCTGTAATCAATAAGCTGGTGGATAAATTGTCTGAGTATATCCGGCTCAAGGGAGAAAAGCTGAAGCTGGAAATCATCGCTCAGGTGGCCAAGCTGTTAGCACATTTTGTGGCCTTTCTTACCATAGCTATCATCGGACTATTCCTGCTGATCTTTCTTTCCATGGCCCTCAGTGCCTATCTCAATATGATTCTGGACAGCCCACACCTTGGCTATCTGATCGTGGCAGGTTTTTACCTGGTCATGTTACTGATCATTTTCTTCCTGCTCAGATCCAACAAAATTCAGAAATGGCTGGAGGCCCTGTTTGTCAATTTGAGTGAAACCATCGCCGAACAAAATGAAGAATAAACGATCCGGAATCTGGATGAAGAAGAAATCATCGCTGGAAGCCAAAGAATCACGGCTAAAGGATGAGTTGGAGGAAGCTTCCGAAAACTTTGAATCACAGGTGAAGAAGGTAGTGATCATCTCCTTAATCTCCGGTGGCGTAGTACTTGCCGGATACACCCTGTTCAGGGCCCTTACTAAAGAGGAAAAACTAGCTGACCCGCCGACACCAGCCAAAAAAGCTGTGGCCAAACCTCAACAGATCAAGGTAGACCAAGGGTTTAGTGTGAAAAAGCTGTTGATGGAAAAAGTCACTCTGGCTGCCATACAATTTGTAGGCACCCAACTGGCGATGATACTCTCTAAAAAAATGGGAGGTGAAACCGAAGTGAAAAAAAATTCTAAACGTTAATCAGAGATTCTCTTCTTCTCATCTTACCGGCAGGTATGCCAAACATCATTTTGAAGCGGCGACAAAAATAGGCAGTGTCTTTATAACCCACTTCTTTACCGATCTCCCTGATACTCATTTTAGAAGTGCGTAGCAAGTTGACGGCCTCCTCCATGCGTTGGTACTCTATGTAGTCCTGTGGATTGATGCCAGTTAGCATTTTAAAATACTGACCTACATAATCTTCAGACACATTGGCCACATTGGCCAACACCTTATTGGAAAGATCCTCTCCCAGGTTTTCTTTGATGAAGGTAAAAATATCGATAAGGCGTGGGTCCTTGAAATAAGTACTGTTGGTGGCAAACTGCTCCACGAAGAGTCCCTGCTTCAGAATGTAGCGAATCAGCTCCACTACCAACTGCTCGGTCATCACCTTCACTATCCGGCCCTTGCCGGGTGAGCTGGAAGTTACCTCGGCGTTGATCCCTTTGATGAGCGACCTGATCTTGCCTGAGTCTACGATTTTGAAGGGAGGTATATCCAGAGAGGCAAAGAAGTTAACCGAATCAAATGCTTTGGCCTCAAATGACACGTAGCTATAACTGTCAGCCGCCTCCGCTTTCTCTATATAACTTTGGAAATAAAGCTCCTTATTGTTCAAAAAATCGTCTTTTGAAAGGCTAATGGGGTTATTGATGCCATAAGAAACAGTCACCTGCCGGCCTCCGGGTACAAAAAATACTTCGCCCTCTCCGCAAACCTCTTTTTCCTTCCCAAATCTGAGATGACCGGTGTTTACCAATACCAATGAGTTCTCTATGTCATAGTTATTCTCAATGGTCACTGGCTTCAAAATATTAATATTCTTAGCTTTAATAAAGCGAACCCCCAGTGATTCTATAATCTTATTGTAGTCTTCCACCAATCTTTATAATATAATTAAATGCGGATAATAGACGTTTATTATCTCAAATAATTGTATAAATCTAATATTAAAAATTGGAATAAGCCAAATTCCCGGTGAGGAACCACCGGGAATCAAATTATATTATTTCAATACATTTCTGGAAATGACAATTTTTTGAATCTCTGAGGTGCCTTCGTAGATCTGCGTGATTTTGGCATCCCGCATGAAACGCTCCACATGATACTCCTTCACAAAGCCATACCCACCGTGTATTTGCACCGCTTCCACAGCATTCTCCATGGCTACCTGAGAGGCATATAACTTGGCCATGGCACTGGCCTGGGAATAGTCTTCTTTTCGGTCTTTCAGCATGGCAGCTTTCAGGCAGAGCAGACGAGCTGCCTCTACTTTTGTGGCCATGTCGGCTATTTTGAACTGGATGGCCTGGTGCTGTGCGATCTCTTTACCAAAGGCCTTTCGCTCCTTGGCATAGGCAATGGATCGCTCCAGAGAGCCCGCTGCTATGCCCAGGGCCTGAGAGGCAATCCCTATCCGTCCACCATTGAGTGACTTCATGGCCAGGGTAAAGCCAAAACCATCCTCACCAATCCTATTTTCCTTTGGCACCTTCACATCCGTAAACATGAGTGAGTGCGTATCTGAGCCCCTGATGCCCAGTTTATCTTCTTTTTTGCCTACCACAAAGCCTTCATAATCCCGCTCCACGATCAGGCAATTGATCCCTTTGTGCTTCTTCTCAGGATCAGTCTGGGCCATCACCAGGTAGACTGAAGCCGAATTGCCATTGGTAATCCAGTTTTTAGTCCCATTCAGCAGGTAGTGATCTCCCTTATCTTCGGCCGTCGTTCGCTGCGAAGTGGCATCTGATCCGGCCTCTGGTTCCGATAGACAAAATGCTCCGATCTGCTGTCCGCTGGCCAGCTTGGGCAGGTACTTCTGTTTTTGCTCTTCTGACCCAAAATGCTCCAGTCCCCAGCACACCAGGCTGTTATTCACTGACATCACCACGGATGCCGAAGCATCCACCTTGGAGATCTCCTCCATTGCTAGCACATAGGACACGGTGTCCATACCGCCGCCACCATACTTTGGGTCCACCATCATCCCCATGAATCCCAACTCACCCATCATCTTGATCTGCTCTGCCGGAAACTGCTGGGCATTGTCCCGTTCTATGACGCCTGGCAAAAGTTCTTTCTCTGCAAAATCTCTGGCAGCCGCCCGAACTGCTAGCTGCTCTTCAGTTAGGTTAAAATTCATGGTCTGTTGTTTTTTAAGTATTTGAGGTTAATGTTGTTTCTATAGGTTCGACAAAAATAAGAAATTTTGTTATGCATGCATAACATTTGGAATCAAAAAAAGCCTCTGTAAAAGAGGCTTTTTTGCAAATTTTATTCTGTTGTCAGTTAATCTCTACTGCCACCTAAGTAGATCATTACCCAGTAGAGCAAAGTGGCCAGTGCTGAAAGTGCCGCGATCACGTAGGTTTTTGCTGCTGTGTCCAGTGCGTCTTTGGCCATTTTGTGCTCACCTGTATTCACGATGTTCCGATCCTGAATCCAGGCCAGGGCACGCTTGCTCGCATCAAATTCCACTGGCAGGGTGATGAAGGCGAAAAGGGTAAACACCCCATAACAGGCTATAATCACCAGAATGGCCAGATTGAAAGGAATGATGGATGGTAAAAGGAATGCACCGAAGAACATCATCATGAAGACCACATTGATGATCTGTCCACTGATGTTTTGAATGGGCACCATTGCCGACCTGAACTCCAAAAAGCTATAAGCTGTGGCATGCTGCACTGCGTGTCCACACTCGTGAGAAGCCACGGCAGCCGCAGCAGCTGATCTGCCGCTGTAAACGTCCGGGCTCAGGTTTACCGTCTTGTTGGTCGGGTTATAATGATCCGTGAGTTGTCCCTGGACAGACATCACTTTCACATCGTGAATCCCGTGATCAGCCAGCATCAGCTCAGCAATTTCACGACCCGTGAGTCCCGTGGACAGCGGAATCTTAGAGTACTTCTTAAACTTATTCTTCAGCCGGGTACTTACCACCAGGCTGGCAATCATAAATCCGATAATGATAATAAATAACATCTTCTTCTATTCGTTTATACGCTTTATTTGTTCAATTATGCTCGTGGTAGAAAAGCCTTTCGTTAATTCAATCAGCTCCACTCTACCTCCTGTTCTCAATACGATATCTGACCCTGCGATGTTGCCTGTCTGATAGTCACTGCCCTTCACCAGAACGTCTGGTAGCACCTCGCTTATCAGGGAGGCCGGCGTATCTTCATCAAAGATCACCACTGCATCCACAAATTCCAATGCGGCCAGCATTCTGGAGCGGATATTTTCATTATTCAATGGTCTGTCCGGTCCCTTGATTTTTTTCACGGAAGTGTCCGAATTCAGGCCCACAATGAGCCGACCCCCGAAGCGACGAGCCTTCTCCAGGCCATCGATGTGCCCCAGGTGGAGCAGATCAAAACACCCATTGGTGAAAACTATCTGCTGCCGATCCGCACGCCACTGCTCCACAAGGGCAGACAGCTTACTTCTGCTGACGATCTTCCGTGCTGTCGCGTTCATGGTTCTTTTTGATAAAAACCGATACCAGAAGGGCCATACCACCAAAAATGGCGATCGCTACGATCTGCGAAGTATGCAGGAGCGTAGCCAGAAAAACCCCGGTAGTCTTTTCTACAGAATAAAGCACCAGCATGGCACTGATGAAGGCGTGATAGGTACCAATACCGCCCTGCACCGGCACTGCCAGCGCGATACCCCCTGTCACTAAAAGCATGATCCCAGCCACCCAGGATAAGTGGGCCGTTTCAGGAATGGAAAACACGATGATATAGGACATGAAGTAATAAGTGACCCAAAGGACAATGGTCGATAACACAAAACCCCAACGGTTTTTCACATCTTTCAGGGAAAGAATGCCCCGGATCAGGTCATTGATAAAGGAACGGACCTTTTCATTTTTTACATACAGCACATAGCCCAATATGAACACCAAAGCACCCCCAATGACGATAATCATCCCCGCCTTCCACATTAATCCTTCTACGTCCTGAAGTTCGGAAAAAATGTGTGTAAGAAACTCGATGAGCCGATCGTACTCCAGTACGAGTGCCAGTAAAATCAATGCGATCAACGTGAACAGGTCGATGATCCGCTCTGTAATCACCGTACCCAGCGAGGTGGACACAGGCACATCATCGCTCCGCTTCATCATTCCGCAGCGGGTCACTTCTCCCAGTCTGGGAAAAGCCAGGTTGGCGAGATAGCCCACCAACACTGCCAGATTCGTTTTATGGACATTTAGATTGGGGTATCCTAAAGGTTTTAAGAGGATATTCCATCTATAAGCTCTGGCATAATAGGCTACCAGAGAGAGCAGAATGGAGATGATCACCCAGGTGTAATTGACCTGCTTTGATTTCTCTATGAATTCGGAAAAATCCACATTTCTGAACGCCAGATAAAGTAGCGCCAGTGCCAGCCCCAATGAAAATGTATACTTGAATACCGAAGTGGCTTTTTTAATCATTCAACAGCGCTTTCAGCTTGTGAGTCTGTTTTTTTCGTCCGGGAAAATGACGACCGGTGTATGCGCTTTAGCTTTTTCCTTTTCCACTGAGCAGTATGAAATGATGATGACAATGTCCCCTACCTGAGCTTTTCGGGCTGCGGGACCGTTCAGACAAATTTGCCCGCTGCCACGCTCCCCTTTTATCACATAGGTCTCCAATCGCTCTCCATTGTTGATGTTCACGATTTGCACCTTCTCGTTCTCCACCAGATCAGCGGCATCCATGAGGTCTTCATCTATGGTAATAGAGCCTACATAATGGAGCTCAGCCTGGGTGATTTTCACCCTGTGTATCTTGGATTTTAATACTTCTATTGTCATCTCAGCTTCAATCTTGCCGCAAATATAGGTTATCAATTAATCTTATGCCTTCTACGTAGCCAGCAACACATAACGCCACCGGCTGAGAATGGTTTTCAGTGATCTCCGAAAGGTCATCGGGATCTACGAGCTCTACGTATTCGGCTTCCAATCCCGTTTGTCCCTTATAGAAATCATTTATGGCCGTTTTAGTTTCATTTGGGGATCTCCCCTGCTCCCAAAGGCTCTTCCCCATCACCAAACCTTCGTGGAGTTTGCTAGCAATTTCCAACCCCTCAGGAGTGAGTCGCTTGTTACGGGAAGACATGGCCAGGCCGGATGGCTCCCGAACTATGGGCAGGCCGATGACCTCCACGGGAAAAGACAAATCCGACACCATTCTCCTGATGAGCAAAAACTGCTGCAAGTCCTTCAGTCCGAAGTAGGCACGGTGGGCATTAGTATGGTGAAAAAGCTTGGACACGACCACTCCCACTCCTGAAAAATGTCCGGGGCGAAAGGCGCCTTCCATTACATGGGCCATTCGGCCAAAATCTACCTGCACCTCAGGGGAAGTGGGATACATGTGCTCCACCTCCGGGGTGTAGACCAGGTCCACACCCAGCTTTTCGAGCTGCCCCAGATCGTCCGAGAGGGTTCGGGGATAATTGGTAAGATCCTGAGAATTGTTAAACTGAAGGGGGTTGACAAATATGCTGACCACCAAAAAATCATTGGCCGCTCTGGCCTGCCGAACCAGTGAGAAATGACCCTGATGGAGTGCCCCCATGGTGGGAACCAAACCGATTTTTTTACCGTTGGATTTTAAATCTTCCGTGTATCTAAAAATGTCATTGGGGTGCTTAATGACCTCCATCAAACCAAGAATTAATGTTGCCTAACTTATTGAAAACGTTGATAATATGGCAAATTTATGGTAATTTTGAGGTCATTTTAGATAATCCTCAATAAAATAGCACATCGTATGTCGAATTTAAGAATCCTTTATGTGGCAAGTGAAATTAATCCTTTCCTGAAAACTACAGAAGTTGCTGATTTTGTCAGAAGACTTCCGCAGGCTATGCAGGAACGGGGTATGGAGATCAGGATTTTAGTTCCAAGATTCGGATTAATCAATGAGCGGAAAAACAGGCTTCATGAAGTGGTAAGGCTCTCTGGCATCAACATCTCAGTGGGTGATGAAGAAAAGCCTCTGATCATCAAGGTAGCATCGATTCCAAATGCCAAGTTACAGGTTTACTTCATTGATAATGAAGATTACTTTCACAGAAAATCAGTCTTCTTCGACAAGGAGGATAATTTCTATGAAGACAATGATGAGCGCGCAATATTTTTCTGCAAAGGCGTTTTAGAGACAGTGAAAAAACTGGGCTGGTCACCGGACATTATTCATTGCAATGACTGGATGACAAGTTTGATCCCACTTTACGTAAAAACCACCTACAAGAACGATCCTATTTTTAAAGAATCTAAAACGGTCTTTACTATCTATGATAACAATTTCAGTCATAAATTTGGGGCTGATCTGCTGGAGAAGGTGAAGATGATCGACATAGACGACAGCATGCTGGGACCGCTCAAAACAGCCGATTATGAAGGTTTTGTGAAAATGGGCGTAGAATATGCAGATGCCGTGAACATAGCCAATCAGGAAACCACTGAAAGTTTCAAGAAGCTGATGAACGATCTGGCAGACAAAAGAATTGATACCATTGAGAAGGATGAAAATTTCGAAGATTCTTACTTTAACTTATACAATGAACTTGTTGGATAAACTAACATACTGGATTACATCGGGACTGGCCATTGTGCTGGTCCCGTTTTTTTTTGCCTGTGATGACCCCAGTAGGCTGGGATTGGAGTTAGAATCTGAGGACAATCCGATTGTTACTCAAAAAATGGAATTCGTACTTCCTGCTTCCACTATTTACATTGACAGTCTTCGGACCGATCAGTTTACGCACAGTATCTTCGGACAGTATGAAGACTCCATTGCCGGCAAGGCCACGGTGGTTTCTTACAACCAGTACAATATTTATGGGGGTGTGCTCCCTGGAGGAGATTCTCTGGAATACGTATCCACCATCCTCTCCTTAAAGGTGGCCGGACAGCGTGCACAGCGTGGACTGGCAGGTGAGCAGATCATTATACATGAAGTGAATGACACCCTGTATAATCAGCCCGTGTATCTGGCTGACCGTAAGCTGGATCATCGGCCTGAAACCATCGCTGATTATACCTTTGACTACAATCCGCTGACGGATTCTATTATTCAGATTCCGCTCACGGACACATTCGGACAGTTTCTTTACAAAAGGCTGGAGAAAGCTACCCTGGGTGGTGTCAATCAGGACTCTCTGCTACTGGGGATGTATCACTACCCGCCGCTGGCATTGATCCCTGGTGCGGGCAATAAAGGCCTGTTTTCATTTGACCTGAAGGATGATACTACCAGGATCTATGTAAACATGAAAAATGCTGCAGGAAAGCTCTACCATTTTTCGTTTGATTTTTCAGATGCGCACTATTCACAAATAGACAGAGACCGAAGCTCCGGTAAGTTTAGCGATATTGTCTCCGAATATGAGGAAAGCAATGCCATCACGGGCAGAACTCACCTGGATATGGTGAATGGGATCCATACCAAACTTGACCTGAGGCCCTACTTAGATTTTGTGAAAAGCCACGAAGACTTCATCATCAACAGAGCCACCATTAGCATGGAAGTGGTTCCTCAGGATGAATTTTCCTACATAGAAACGGTACCTTTTATTCGGAACTACTTTATCAAAAGTAATGGCAAGATCAATGGATCGGGTGTCAGCAGAGGAGATGGCTTTAACAATGCGATCCTGACAGAAGCTGATTATGCCTCTTCTGGCAACTCCACCAACATCCTGACGATGGCTTACAACAAAGATAACTCCGAGTACCTGGCCAACGTGACGCTGTTTACCCAGGTACTGGCAGATGACTATGCCCTCAGCGACGAGTTTTTAACAGAGCACCTGGTCATCACCAGCCCGGAAACGATCAGCCTGGGTCAGACCTCATTTAATAAGTCAGGCATGAAACTGACCATTTTCTACACCACGTTAAAAGACTAAAACATCCATGTGCGGAATCGTAGCTTACCTTGGAGATAAACCAGCTTTCCCCATCCTGATCAATGGACTGAAACGATTGGAATACAGGGGGTATGACAGTGCCGGAGTGGCACTAATGGAGGATGGAAACCTACAAATCTACAAGAAGCAAGGCAAGGTAAAGCAGCTGGAAAATCTGACCAACGGTCACTCCTTTGACAGCACTGTGGGGATTGGCCATACCAGATGGGCCACCCATGGCGAGCCCAATGACAGAAATGCACACCCCCATTACTCCAGTAACCACAGGCTGGCGATTATTCACAATGGGATCATTGAGAATTATGGAGCTCTGAAAACGGAGTTGGAGGAAGAGGGATATTCCTTTGAGAGTGATACAGACACGGAAGTGTTTATCACCTTCATTGAAGACATCCAAAAAACACTGGGTGTAAGCCTGGAAGAGGCGGTTCGTGTGGCGCTTACGAAAGTGGTGGGCGCATATGCCATCGTCATTATGTCTCAGGACGATCCGGACAAACTCATTGCAGCCCGAAAGGGCAGCCCGCTGGTCATTGGCCTGGGTAAAGGGGAGTACTATGTGGCCTCCGACGCTACCCCTATAATAGAATTCACCAATGAAGTGGTTTATCTCAATGATGAAGAAATAGCCGTCATCACGAGAGCTGGTTTTGAGATTGTGAATACAAAGGACATCCCTCAGAAACCCTACATTCATACGCTGGACCTCAAGCTGGAAGCGATAGAGAAGGGCGGATATGAGCACTTTATGCTCAAAGAAATCTTTGAGCAGCCCAGATCCATCGCCGACTGCATGCGTGGCAGGATCAATGCCACAGAAGGCAGGCTGATGCTTGGCGGCATTAGAAACTACAGCGGTGCGCTGACGAATGCACAACGTATTGTCATTGTGGCCTGTGGTACTTCATGGCATGCCGGTCTGGTAGCCGAGTACCTTTTTGAAGACATCTGTCGCATTCCGATAGAGGTAGAGTATGCTTCCGAGTTCAGATACCGCAACCCGGTGATCAGAGAAGGAGATATTGTGATTGCTATTTCCCAGTCGGGAGAAACGGCTGACACCCTGGCGGCCATTGAGCTGGCCAAGTCTAAAGGCGCTATTGTCTTTGGTGTGGTGAATACCGTGGGATCTTCCATCTCCCGGGCGACCCATGAAGGTGCCTACCTGCATGCCGGACCGGAGATAGGTGTGGCTTCTACCAAGGCCTTCACTGCACAGCTCACTGTGCTCACGATGATTGCCCTGAGTGTGGCACAGCAGAAGGGTACGATTTCGGATGTGAAATTCCGTGAACTGCTGGTGGAGCTGGAAAGCATTCCTAAAAAGGTGGCAAAGGCACTGGAAAGTGATGGCAAGATCAAAGAGATCTCTGCGCTTTTCAAAGACGTCCATAACTTCCTGTACCTGGGTCGGGGCTACAATTTTCCCGTGGCGCTGGAGGGTGCGCTGAAGCTCAAGGAAATCTCCTACATCCATGCGGAAGGCTATCCAGCTGCAGAAATGAAGCATGGTCCTATCGCGCTGATCGATGAAAACATGCCTGTGGTTTTTATTGCGACAAGAGACAGCTCCTATGACAAAATAGTGTCCAACATCCAGGAGGTAAAATCAAGGAAAGGAAAGGTGATCGCTATCGTGACAGAAGGAGATGTGCTGATCCCCAAGATGGCGGACTTCACCATAGAAGTACCAGCCACCCATGAGGCCCTGATGCCCCTGGTGTCTGTGATTCCTCTGCAGCTTTTGTCTTACCACATCGCCGTGATGCGCGGCAGCAATGTGGACCAGCCCAGAAACCTGGCTAAGAGTGTGACGGTGGAGTAGTTACCGTGTGTAAACCAAATGGTCGCCAGACATCAAAAAAGTTTGAGTGGCCACTCGATGTTTATTCGGATAATCACCTTCTTTCGCATTGCTGATGCTCCATTGTTTTAAGCTCACCTATTTTTTAAATCCTGGACCGCAAGGTTCTTGTATGGGAATGGACAAACAGCACAACGGATTGATTGGCTATTCCGCGTCAATCATCTGATTTTCAAAGAGCAATTTTATCGGTTATATTTAAATGTATAACATCAAAAAAGCAGGGCTATGAAAACATGGTACCTGGTGATTTCCAGATGGCAATGGGAATTGATGAAACTTCGGGGATAAGAAGGTTGATTTAAAGGAGGCTGGCTTTCGATGAATGTTGTAGCACACTCCTACCGCTGGTGATATCATATGAGTTTCAAAATACGTCGCTTGATGCTGTAAGGACAATTAAAATAGTGAAAATGGAGTGGAAGTTTAGTTTAGGACAAAGAATCAGAACGGGAGCAGCGCTATTGGTGGTGTTCCTGCTCGTATTGGCTACTAATATGATGGATAGCAACCACTTCAGGATTGTTCAAAGTAATCTTACCACGATATACGAAGATCGATTACTCGCTAAAGACTATCTGTATAAGATCTCTCGTCAGATTCAGGTAAAAAGGGAGCTTATTCAGCGTTCGGACATTGAACAATGGAGCGACTTAAACACTGCGCTCAATGACTCCATTCAAATATTGAACGATCGTTTTGCATCTACCCAACTCACTGAGAATGAAGCCTTGGTTTTTGAGTCACTAAAGCGGAATATTCGATCTTTGAGGGAATATGAGTTGAAGCTACAAAGAAACGATCCTTTGAATACTGAGCTGACTACTTCGGGAAGCGAACGGTACTTTACTGCTGTTTACGACGATTTGGATGCACTCTTCAAAATTCAACTTGAGGAAAGCGACAAGGTGATCAGCAATGCCAATAGAGCCATTGATACAAGTAATCTTATCTCAAGAATTGAAATTGGTGTGTTAATCGCTATCGGACTTTTGATACAACTGTTGGTTTTCATGCGGCCGCTCAAATAAATTTATTTGCCCACGGTGTAGTGAATAATCCTGAGTATCTGTCTTATAAAGATGTCTGGGTTTAACCAAGAGGAGATGAGTTTTAGGGCATTTGATCCTTTTCAGGTGATTCTAATTCCTGCTGATATTAAGCTGTCTTCCAGGGGTCGAATTTCCCTTTCATGTGTTCCTGATATTGGATAATCAGCACCTTTTGAACCGGTACTTTTTCTGTTCGGGATTGCTGGAGGATGGGGGCGAACCCATATTCGTAAGAGAAATAATAGGTGAGCGAACCCTCCTGGTAGACGGATGAAAAATACTGAAAGGAAAAACCCAGATCCACCAGCCGCTCTTTTCGCACAGTGGCTTTCCCGTCGGGGCATAGTTTGAAAAGGATGCTTCTGTTTTTTCTGATCTGCCTGTTCACGGCTGCAATGACCCGCTCGGTCTTACGTTTGTGTCGGTTGTGAAAATTGGCCCGACACTGACTGTCACAGAAACGCTTATCGATCCGGCCGACCAAAGGCTTATCGCAGGTCTGACATTTTTGATGATCCATTTTTAACTCTCCTTTTTATCCGTATTAATATACGTTTATTTACGTAATTATTCGCTTATAAACCACCTTAAGTTCTCTCTTTTAGCGTGGTTTAGGCCCATGAAGCCCACATTAAGAGAAAGACAAATCACGCTTAAGCATATTTTGATTCATTCACGGCGAATGATCGGGATTAAGTTTTACCCCGACAAGGTGCTCCAGGCGCTGATCAAAACGCTGGATAACCCGCGCTGGAGTGATGAATACGGGCTTATTCTGATTGAAAACACGCCAAAAAATCTTCGAGACATCTTTGAAAAATTCAAAGGGGTGGCATGGATCAATGTCCAGCATTTTTTCACCAACCGGCCGGTGTTTGCCGGGAACAGCCTACTGAGTGTGGACGGGTTTCGGCAGAGGCCCGGCAGGGCTGGTTTTCGGTACTGTCCGGAAGCATTTTATCAGAAACTGGAAATCAGAAAATACAGTTTAAACACTGCCCGCGTATATATCAGCATGTTTGAGCGGTTTATCAACCACTACCAAACCGTGGAAAATCTGCTGGAGCTGGGTGAGCAGGAAATAATCAACTACCTGCAATCCCTTGTACTGGAGGGCAAATCGGGCTCATATATCAATCAATCGATCAATGCCATCAAGTTTTACTATGAAGTGGTGCTGGAGATGCCAAACCGCTTTTACCGTGTGGAGCGGCCATTCAAAAAAGAGTCGTTGCCGAAGGTGATCAGTAAGGAGAGTGTACTCAGGATGATTGATCTGTGCCCTAACATCAAGCACCGATGCATCATCGCTTTGCTTTACTCCAGTGGCCTGCGGAGAGCAGAGTTGCTCCATCTCAAGATCAGTGACATAGACAGTGAGCGCATGACCATAAGGGTGAGCCAGGGAAAAGGAAAGAAGGACCGGGTCTCCCTGCTGAGCAAGCGACTGCTGGAGGATCTCAGGAAATACTACCGTGCCTGGAAGCCCAAGGATTACCTTTTTGAAGGCCCGGACGGAGGTCCGTATAGTGGCACGAGTGTGGTGAAAATCGTACAGAGAGCGGCCAAAAGGGCCAAAATTGGCCAGCGAGTAACGCCCCATACCCTCAGGCATTCGTTTGCCACCCATCTATTGGAAGCGGGCACTGATCTGAGGTATATTCAGGCCCTGCTGGGTCACAGCTCCACGCGTACCACGGAAGTATACACCCATATAGCCGTTAATGGTTTGTCGAAGATTCAAAATCCATTAGATTTGGAATAATACAAGGCGCATAACAACCATAGGTGTTGTTATCCGGTTGTTACAGCACATAGACCAACTCGAACATGCTGCTTTTTGGACTCATAATTTTGCTTGTTGGAACTGTTGGACTCATCGTAACTCTAACATTTGCAGTAATTGCCATATTCAAGAAGAACTCCAAGAATTGGAAACGGTCTGCAATTAGTCTTGCAACTACAACTGTGGCAGTAATTGCTTTAATCCTAATACAAGAGACAATTCTTTACCCTCCGAACCCAAAGATGGATCAACTAATTATATCCGCATATCGTGAAGCTCCAATTGGCGGAATTTGGCTCGGTGTTTATGACGATCAAACTTGGGAACTCGGATATTCCTCTGTTGAGATAACTTCTGAGGGAATCTACCAACTTACTGGAGACACGCTAACTCTCATTGCGAACGAAGGAACAACAGTAATCGGTGAAGCGGAACGAACTTCCTTCTTGATCGAATCAAAGTATTTGGTCGAAGTTGAGAACTCAGGAATTCGCTCGTTAGAAATCCATTTAAACGAACTAAAAAAGTAGGATTACATGGGTACGGTTTTCTTCATCAAGTTACTCGCAATTGGAATTACCATCTTCTATATATTTCGCAACAACGAACGAACTTCTAACTGGATCGGTGGACTGTTGGCAACATCTTTCGGGCTAACTCTGCTTGGAATTGGAACCCTAACTTCTGTAGCTGTAATTCTCTACCTTCTAACTCTATTAGCAAGTCTCTACTTGGTGCTAACTAACAAGATGCAGAACGACCAACGAACTCTTTTATCAATTTTCCTGCTGATTGCCATTATCAACTCAACTCCTATTTTACTAAACCTACCCAACTACGGAATCTTCTACTATTTAGCTATTGCAGGAACTCTGCTTTATTGCTTTTTTCAACTAAAGCATCGATCGGTGAACATTCTCGCAGTAACATCCATTCCAGTAGTAGACTTCATCCTAACTCTCTCAGAACTGGTCAACTAAATTGATAAGAACGTGCTGTAACAACGTGTATAGCGCATGTGCTAAGTGCTTCTAGCCACAGTCTGCGGAACTCCACCGTTCATCTGCCGCTGGGAACAAAGAATCTATCTTTTAACTTGAGGATCGCAGGAGTTTTTTAATCTTCAGGATGCAGTGCCTCTTGGATACTTTGGAAGCACCGGCAGATTCACTATTTTACAGTTAATTGCCAGTGTAGGCACCCGCGCCATACACGGGCGTTGTATGCCATTTCCTATGAGAGCCATTTTCACCATATTATTAATACTTTCTGCAATTCACTGTAACTGTCAGAACTACACTCAAATAATTGACAATATCGACCCTTGGGTTGGACAGGTAACATACAATTACAATGTGCTAATTCGATTTGAAGAATATTGCAAAAAGAATGATTTATTAACTGCGCCAAGATCAATGCTAGAAGTCAACGGTGAAGAACTAAGACTTTACTCTAGATTGGTTGATCTTAACAATGATGGTTTGCAAGATGTAGTTTACAGCGGACCTAGCGGAGGCGAACCGAATATTGTCCACCTATTTCTCCAGACTGAAAACGGTTTTGAACAAGTATTTGAGGTAATGCAAAGCATTGACAAAGTAACTTGGAAAGGCGAATTTCTAGATAAGATTTTTGTGTCAACTCCTGGTTGTTGTGCAGATTACCGACTAATCAACTCCGTATATGAGGTCAAATACAACTCGCAGAACAGACCAATTTTCACAAAAATTTTTCAATCAGTAGAAATTGGAGATGAACTGATAAAACCCAAGAATTACTTTAACAACCCAATCCAGTTTGAGGTGAACAATGATGGATATAAACTTCGTCTAGCTCCTATTATTGACAATGAAACTGAATTCCACTGGCTCGAAATAACTGGGAACACCTTCGCAACCCTGAAACAAGGAACTAGAGGAACTGCTTTGGCATCATCGCTTGACGAGACTGGTCGAACTTGGTGGTATGTAGAGATAGACTTTAACTCAAACGTCCAAAACTGTATCTTAACAACACCGGATCAATTTCCAACAAAGATCATCGGTTGGCTTTCCAGCAGATTTGTAACAGAACTTTAAAGACGGCATACAACAGACGCTGATCGGGCATATGTCTAAGTGCTTCTAGCCTACTTTTCTGCGACCAAACCGCAAAGCTGCGCCTTCTGAAAGCTTCTGTGCTTTGGGCAGCTTTTGTGCTTCTGGATTTAGACTTGTAAAACGCAGTTTTTCATAAGAAACAGTTGTGCGAGTGGCGCAGCTTTACTAGCTTAGTTTTCCATCAGCTAAGTTTGGGACATACGCCCGATAGCTGAGCGATATCTATGGTAAAATCAAGCCATTTCAACTTTTTTTAGTACAATTCTATCCTCGTAGGGTGCTCCTCGCTTTACTACTGCTACTATTCGATGTAATAACTTATTCCCGATCGCATTTAAAATCGTCATCGCAGTGGTACCAGCATCAAAGGGTCTCCTGGAACCTCGAGTTTTGCCAATAGAGTATTAAAGTACCATTTGCATATGGCAGCCATGAGTGCAATCAGACATTGTCCAGAGTTGAAGGCGTATTACCAGCGAAAGAGAGAAGAAGGGAAAGGTAAGCCAGGTGCTCATCCATTTCCATAAAACGAAAAAGGCCAACACTTATGGTGTTGGCCTTTTTCGTTTTTGCAGAGGAGGAGGGATTCGAACCCCCGGTACCTCGCGGTACAACGGTTTTCAAGACCGCCGCATTCGACCACTCTGCCACTCCTCTGTGTAATATTGGTCTACATCCAAACAGGATGCTGCGTTACCAAAATTCGTTTTCAAGACCTTATTCATCACGATCTTGTCCGCGAAATTGGAACGCAAAAATAGTGTATCTAATGAATTAGACAAGTGTCCGATATAATTTTATTTTAATCAGGCAAAATTGCCTTCTCCTCATACCAAATCTATCACTTTCCCCTGTTCAGCACTCTCGAAGGCTGCGTCGATGATACGCATCACATTCACCCCATCCTGTGCGGTGACGGGCTCGGGCAGATCGCTGGTTAGTGACTGGTAGACCGCCTCATAGTATTCCTTGTAATCCCCCGGGAGGGTCTGAATGTTCTCACGGATCACCTTGCCCTCCACCTCCGTATGTAGCAGCCCCTGCTCCGTATCGGGCTCCACTCCATACTGCGGATCATTGGGTTTCATGCCGGCCTTCAGCTGATCTTCCTGTACATCAGCCCTTGATTTCAAAAACGTTCCTTTCGTGCCGAAAAAAGCGAACGAAGGAGTGGGCTCCCGGAAAAAATAGCCGCCCTTCACATGGACATGTGTTTTGCCGTATTTCAACAATATATCGAAGTAGTCGTCTACCTGAGAATCCGCTCGAGTAGTGGCAATATCGGCAAAAACGGATCGGGGCATTCCAAACAGGCACAACGCCTGATCAATCACATGTGCACCCAAATCCTTAATGATTCCTGCTCCCGCACTTGGTTTTTCCTTGTGAGTTTTGGGGCTGAGTTGTGGGGTATACCGTGCAAAGGCAATACTGGCTTCCACAATATCTCCCAGCAAACCCTGCCGTACCACGTTCTGCACCGTCTTGAAGTCACTGTCCCACCGACGGTTCTGAAATACGGCCAGCTTCAGGCCCTGCGCCCGGGCAAGTGCCTGTAGCTCCACGGCCTCTGCAGTGCACCCTACAAAAGCCTTCTCCACGATCACATGCTTCCCGGCATTCAGGGCTACTTTGGCATATTCGTAATGGGTATAAGTGGGTGTATTCACCACCACCAGCTCTATACGATCATCTGCCAGAACAGCTTCCAAACTGTCATAACTGTGCGTGCCTGGATACTGGTCTGCAATGGCCTTCGTGCTTCGCTCCCACGAACCCAGCAAGGTAAACCCGGGATGCAGGTGAAGAAAAGGCGCGTGAAAAACCTTGCCGGACATGCCAAACGAAAGTAGGGCTGCGTTGATGTTAGTCATGCTACAAGTTTAAAACATACAATCCATTCCTGAAATCTTTCAGCAGGGTTACTCATTCGGTTTTTCACAAAACGCCATTAACAGGTTGCCCCACACGCTAAATTGAAAGGGAATCTTTGCATCGATAAACCAGAAAGCCCGGAGACGCTGTGCTTTACAGTGCTCCGGGCTCTTTTGTATCCAACTCTACCTGACCTTGTCAGATTAAAACTATTGGATATGTACTTTTTTGACAGTGCGGATCGAGGGGCCTTCGATCTCTAGTAGGTACAAGCCACGCTTTACTCCCGCAGGAAGGGTAATTTTTATCTCTGGTGATTGCGCACTCCAAATACCTATGGCTCTGCCTGACAGATCGGTCAGCTTAAGAGAAACGGCTCCTTCCACCTGAGGCAATGATACGGTAAACATCCCATTCTGCACTGGATTAGGATAAATGGAGAATGATGGTGTCAGTTGCTGCTCATCAGATACTTCTCCCAGGCGTGCACCGCTTAGGTTTTCAAAGCTCCATAACTGATGATCTCCACTGCCAGAATTAGACTGCACAAGCTTAGTTCCGTTGGAGGTGCTTGATCCAGGCACTTCCAGCACCTTATTGCTGTGCGATGCTATGATTTTGAAATAGCCGCTGCCGGCATCCTGAATTTGCCATTGCTGATTGGCGCTACCAAAATAGTCCCATTGCTGAATTTCCTTTCCATTGGCATTGGAGGCATCCACCACATCCAACACTTTGCCGCTATGCACCGCAGTGAGTTTATAGAGACCGGATCCAACGCTCTCAACTACCCATTTTTGATTGTTACCATTGGCCCAATCCCATTGGTGGATGCGAGCACCATTCGATGTAGATACGCCGGAGACATCCACCACCTTTCCACTGGCCTTATTGGTGATCTTATAGGTACCTCCGGAGACTATACCTCCTCCTGAAGTGCCCTGAGTGGTTGCATTGGCCGTATTGGACCAGGCAGAGCTGCCGGCGCTATTGGAAGCCCGAACACGGTAATAGTAGGTAGTGGAAGCACTCAGGCCAGAGCTGGTATAAGTAGTAGCATCCGCACCGGGGGTAGCTATCTGCACCCAACTACCCGATCCACTTGGCGATCTCTGCACTTCGAAATTTACTTCATTGCCAGAATTGTCAGTCCAGCTGAGGGCTATGCTACTAGAAGACTGAGCACTGGCACTCAATCCACTGGGTGCCTGGGGTATGGTGGGCCCGGCTCCGAATTTGAACCAATTCAGGTTGCCTATTCCGTTGCCCCCTTTGAAAACCAAATAAAGATTTTGGATACCAGAAGCTCCGGATACACTTACCGTTCTGGTAACCCATGATTGCCAACCGCCAGTATTTCCAACAGATACAGTAGCAATCAACGCACCACCAGTACTACCCAGTCTAAACTCAATGGTTCCTGTAAAGCTGGCATTGGAGGCTATGCGTGCCTCCAGGCTACTCGCCCCACTACCAAAATCCACATTACTATACGCCAAATAGTCATTGGCATCAGCATAACCCACATTTTGTCCTCCACCAGTGTCACTGGTGGTTTCAAGCTGTGTACCACTCTGACTGGTGTAACTTTCAGCCTCCACAGTATTGAAAGGGTTGATAGTCGGCTGATTGTGAGTGGTGGCACTGCTGGTGTTAGACCAGGCCGAATTGCCCGCACTGTTAGATGCACGAACCCGATAATAGTAGGTAGTAGATGCGCTAAGCCCAGTGTTGGTATAGCCGGTGGTATTGGCGCCAGGAGTGGCCACCTGCACCCAGCTACCGGATCCCGTGGGTGATCGCTGTACCTCAAAATTTACTTCATTGTTAGAATTATCACTCCAGCTAAGGGCTATGCTGCTGGAAGATTGCGGGCCAGCATTCAATCCACTGGGAGCAGAGGGAATGGTGGGTGGATTGGTTTCTCCTGACCACACAAATGTAGCTGCTGATGATCCCGGCAGACTATAAACAAATGATTGACCACCGAACACCACCTTCACGTTTTGAGCACCCCCTGAGGAATTGTATGCCAATACTACCTTGGAGCCATCAGGATTCGAAAAAGCTACATTGGATATGGAAGCTGTGGTATTAGACTCTATTCTTACGGCACCGGGCTGTACAAATTTAGAAACCTGACTAATGATGTAGTAGGATACATTTCGGGTAATGCTGCTACTGCTATTGACAGTAACTGCCCCAAGGCATTCTGAGCATCCCCCTGGTGTTTTAGGCCCATAGCTGGAGTTTGTGGCAAGGTTCCACTCTATCACAGATTTTGACCAGTTGCGCATGGACCCAATCACCACATTCTGCATGTGCCACCCTAAATCACCCGAAAAATTACCATTGGTGCTGGTAAACTGCTCAGTGAAGTACACGTTTTTACCCGTCTGATTCTTCACTGTAGACATGGCCGAAATATTCCCTCCATAAAGGTGAAAAGCCGCTCCGTCAACATAGCTGCTGTTGTTGAGTACATCTATCGGATAAGCCGTATTGTCGCAGTTGTGATCAAAAGCAATGATCTTAGTAGCGTGACCGGAGCTGGCGATGGCTGGCCCCAGGTTATTGTTTATAAAATTTTTCTGCTCCGTGGAGTTCATGAGCATGCTTGGTTCATTGTACGGGTTTTCGGGCTCATTTTGCGGAGTAATGGCCCAGATGTCTATCCCCAGGGCGGACATGGCATCCAGATACTTCACAAAATAGGTTGCATAGGCTGCGTAATAGCTGGCATTCAGGCTTCCGCCCATCCAGGTATTGTTCGTCTTCATCCAGGTCGGTGCTGTCCATGGGGTAGCCAGCACTTTGATGTTGGGGTTGATGGCCAGAATATCTTGCAGAATTGGGATCAGATAGGTCTGATCCGGGCCAGCCAAACTGAAATTATTCATATTCACATCTCCGGAAGTTTCATTGTATGAATAGACAGAATTGCTCAGGTCTGAGGCACCAATACTAATTCTCACGATCGATATCGCATTGCCAGAGACAGGATTGAAGAGCTCATTGAGAAGTGCAGTTCTGGTGCTGGTATTGAGCTGGCTAAGGGCCTCGGCACTTCCCTGAGTAAGCGCAAACCCAAAACCAGTAATACTCTGATAAGTATTTGCATCATTGACAGTGATCGTATTGGGCACATTACCATTGCTCCCAAAAGTCAGGGAAGATTGCTGCTGGAGCTTCACAGACTGATCTCCTTTGGTCAGCCAGACGTCCACTGACTGGGCGTTCATCAGCAGTGGCATCAGCATCAAGCCCCACACAAGCGAGGCGATTTTGAAGAATTTAGAATAGTTCATAGTTATTACGTTGAAGGTTGAGAAACAGATTATCTGAAGAATGTACATCGGCCCGCCGATCCACTTGCTTTTTTTAAAACAGAAATAATTGCTTAATTATTGATTCATATTTTAAAGTATTAGCAATTTATCGCTGGTTAAAATGCAAATTCCTCAAACCCAAACCTAGTCACCACCTCACCCCAAATTCCAAAAACAGGGTACACTTTGGTTACATCAGTTCCCTAGATGACTTTCGCCAACCTTACGCCAATTCGTTTATCGTGCTGATTATCAAATAATTAAATACGCCCAGAAAGCATATTATCCGCCACTTTCTGCTGTGAAGGCCTGCGGGAATCGCCCGCTTGGGGTTCTATTAACCCTCCTCATAGACCTGCTTCCACTTCGTACAATGAATATTTCAACAAATAATACCTGAAGTAGGTGTATTTTTAAATAATGGTAAAAACCCATCACCACTGCCGCCACCCATTGTCGATTTTCTAAAAACATACGTGACCCAAAAACCCAGATCGGATTGATTATTTTAGACAGAATGAACAAGGTGATTTCTCTCATTTTTTCAGGGATGCTGATTGCTCAGATTCCTCAGGCACAACCAGCCGCACCCAGTGAAATACAGATATTAGGCAAGCCAAGAATAAGGCACTATGATCGCGGAGATTTTCATGGGGACACTCAATTCTGGGCCGCCTGCGAGGATTCGCTCGGCGTCCTTTATTTTGGCAACAATGATGGTACCCTCATATTTGATGGTACCCGATGGCAAAACATTACGTTTCCAAACAACTCCTCTACCAGAAGTCTGCATTTTGCCCAAAATGGCACAGTGTACATGGGAGGATTTGGGCAGTTTGGTGCAGTGAGCAAAGATGGCTTTGGCAACTACCAATTTGAATCACTCTTAGACCTACTGCGGCAGGAAGATCAAAACATAGAAAATGTTTGGGATATCTGTGAATACCAGGGCTCTGTTATTTTCAGAACCTATAATAAGCTTTTGGCACTTAAAAACAATCAAATCCGTGTGATCCCCACGGAGTACGCCTACTATTCCAATGTGGTGAACGGTCAGTTGTTAATCGCCGATGCAGATGGCCTGAAGGTATTGGAACTCAGCAGCATCAACTTTTCCACTTTAGTGACTCAGGAGGAGTTAGATGGTAGTGAAATATCATCGATACTCCCTGGCAGAAATGACCATGAGATGCTCATTACCACAAAAAAAGGAACCCTGTTTTCTTTCTCAGGTCATAAGTTGACCCGCATGTTTTCATTAGTCGGTGGCCAGTCCGAATACCAGCTGATTACTGGCATAAAATCCAAAAACGAGATTTACTACTTCGGAACCCTCAACGACCAGATAATCTCGCTTGACAAAAACCTTAATTTTCTTGAATCAGGTAAAGATTATTGGGCTCTCCAGGATAACACGGTACTGAAACTGTTCGAAACCCGGAAAGGAAATGTCTGGGCCCTCCTCAACAACGGGCTTGACCTTTTAAATACCTCATCGGCATCCACCATTCTTTTTGAGGAAGCATCTGTTTTTGACGTAGAGATCAACAGGAACACCCTGTATATGGCCACTAATCAAGGCGTATTTAAGTCAACAGTCAGTGAAAACCGAAAACCACTCAACATGACGCATCTGCTGGAGGGTCAGGCCTGGTCCCTCCAAACGTTTGAGGGAAAAGTACTCTGCGGGCACGACCGGGGATTGTTCGAAATCTCCGAAACAGGGATCACCCGCATTGGCAACATCACAGGTGTTTGGAAGATCATCAAAATCGCTCAGCAACAGAATAAGTACTTGGTATGCACCTATGACGGACTGATTTTAATGGAGTATTCTGACAGTGAAGGCTTTGTACTCAATCAAAAAATAGCTGGTTTCAATGAATCAGGCAGGGACATCTTACAGGCAGAAGGCGAGGGTGTTTTCTGGGTTTGTCATGGATATAAGGGAATCTATCGGTTAAAGCTGAACAAGAGTTTCACCAGGGTGCTGGCCCTGGAGCATTTTCGTGAAAAAGGACTTCCAAGTCCATTCAATATTAACGTATTCAAATGGCAAGGCAAGACTGTATTTACCACCAATCATGGCATCTTTCAGTTCAATGAAAGTACAGACCTATTCGAGGCATTTGCACCCCTCAACCAGGCATTTGGGCAAGAAAAGAATGTGCGCAAAATCATAGAAGCCGGGAACAAGACGTGGTTTGTACTGGACGATATGCTGGGCTATTTTGAAGGGGACGGGTCTGGTGGACTGCAACTTGACCCTTTTCTCGAACTTAAAGGAAGCTTTAACCGTGGCCTTGAATGCATTTACCCAATGCATCAAAGTGTGTTGATCGGAACCACTGAAGGTCTGTTTGCCTATGACCTGAATGCCCTGAAACAGACCGAAAATCAGACAGTGCTCACCAAAGTAACCTTTCGTGTAGGGGCGGAAATAAAAGAAGCCATACTCAACGCTGCAGAACCTATATCCCTGCCAAACAACGTGAGTGACATCACTTTTGAGTATGCCGTACCCGGGATGTCTGATCCTGAGACCGTGCAGTTTCGCTATCGACTTTCGCAGGCCTGGTCTGAATGGGATGCTCAACCTGTCAAACAGTACGAACAACTTAATCCCGGGAAATACACTTTTGAGGTGGGCTCCAGAAGCCTCCTTGGTGAAACAGGTACTATCGCCAAATACGCTTTCAGAATAATGCCTGTCTGGTATAAAACCAACTGGGCCTACCTGGCCTACGTCTGCATGGGGGGCTTGGTCCTTTTGAGCTTAAGAAAACTTGTAAAAGCGAAAATCAGTCGGGAAAAAACACTCACACAACAAGAGGAACAGGAGAAAAGAAACTTGCTGGAGCTGGAGCTGGAGCGAATAAAACTGGCAAGTGAAAAAGAAAAAATAGAGCTGGAAAAGCAAATGCTGGAACAAGATGTAGTGGACAAAAGTAAAGAACTGACCAACTACACCATGCTGCTGGCCAAAAAGCGAGAACTGATCACCAACATCAAAGAAGCGCTCAAAGACCTCAAGGAATCCGCTCGCACAGAGGCCAACCGCACGTCCATCAGGGAGATCGTCCGGAGCATCAACATGCACCTCAATGATGAAGAATACCTTAAGGTCTTTGAAACCAACTTTGAGCGGGTCCACAAAGACTTCTTTGATGAATTGAAGGCCAACTTTCCGGATTTATCACCGAAAGAACTCCGACTGTGTGCTTTGGTAAGAATGAATCTGACCAACAAGGATATCGCCCCCATATTAAACATCTCCATAAGAGGTGTAGAAACAGCCCGATACCGCCTAAGGAAACGCCTGAGTATTGACCATGACGAGAACATGGCGTCCTTTCTGGATAAGTTGGCAGATGCTAACCAGGAAGGATAACATGACATACCAACCCAATCCTTTAGACTCCAGTATGGTTGCAGGTCCATTTGGCCAAATGGCCATTAACTCAGTCCAGTTGAATGGGTTTTTCGGAATAATACTTCTTCAACACAAAAAACGCCTTCTTCTTGACTCCCTGATCTGAGATCAGTCCCTTTCTGTTAAAGAAATCCTGAATGTCTGGCAGAGGTCTCCTGGCAGAGTAAAAATCCATCAAAATCCAGGGGGTAGTTCCGCGCAGAAACGGGATATTCTTAAGCATCTCTATATTGTATTTGTATACGTCCTCCTGATACTCCTCTGTCCAGCGTTCCTCCGGCAGGCCGTGCAGCCCTTGCAAGGCGCCTCCGCCAAATTCACTGATGACCAAAGGCTTGTCATAGATCATTTTCCACTCTACACCGGCACATGACGCTGGCGTGCCACCGTACCAGCCACAATAGTTGTTGATCCCGATGACATCTAAAGATTCGCCCAGGGCATCATCAATCACACGATAGCCGTCCTCAGAGTGCGGCTCCAAAGCACCTGTCAACAGGCGCGTGTTGTCATAGTCACGGGCAGAAACAACCAGTCGCTTCAGAAAATCTGTGCGTGGGTCACTGATGGGTGTCTCATTGGCCACAGACCACATGATCACCGCGGCTCTGTTTTTATCTCTGGTGATCATCTCCCGTAGCTGGTTCTGAGCATTGTCAAACACCGACTGGTTTTCCCAATCTATGGTCCAGTAGACGGGTATCTCTGACCACACCATGATCCCCATTTGATCTGCCAGCCGCACCATGTCTTCATTGTGTGGGTAGTGCGCCAATCGCACAAAGTTGCAACCCAAATCACGGGCCCAATTGAGCAAGGTGAGACACTGCTCCGGAGCAATCACCCTACCACCTGTGAAAGCGGCCACTTCATGAATGGAGATCCCTTTCAGAAACACAGGCTCCCCGTTCAGCAGAATGTCATTTCCATTAGTTTCGATTGATCTGAACCCAATCTGATCCTTCACCTGATCGTCCCCCGATGTGAGCGACACTTCGTAAAGCTTTGGGTTTTTGTCAGACCACAGACTCAGTTTGGTTTTGAAACTTACTTTGGCCAAACCAGTGGCATCGGGAGTCAGTGTGAGCTTCACCCTGGCTTCCGGGATTTCCAATTGCACCTTTTGGGTCAATTGCGCTCCGTCCAGCTGCACCCAGCCTTCTACATCGGTCTTACTTCCTTTTTTGAGTTGTATGGCATAGTCCCTGATAAAAGTCTTTGGCACTTCCACCAGCTTTACCGAGCGAGTGATCCCCCCGAAATTGTACCAGTCACTGTTTTTGGTAGGAATACTCTCACTTTTGCGTGTATTGTCCACTTTCACCACCACAAAGTTTTCACCTGCCTTCAATAGATTAGTCACCTCAAAACTGAAAGGTGTGAACCCCCCGATGTGCTCACCTATCTTCTCGCCGTTCAGGTACACTTTGGCGTCATAATTCACCGCCCCGAAATAGAGAAAAGCACGCCGACCTGATGGCTCATAGATAAAGGCCTTTTTGTACCAGACCGTGCCCTCATAAAAGAACAGATCTTCCCGCTGAGTGTTCCAGTCACCTGGTACGTTGAGCTGTCCTGATTTATCAAAATCATATTCAATCAGGTCACTGACGGTTTCGGGTTTCTGATCCTTGAAATAGCCATTGGGGTTAACCTTGTACCGATAATTATAGTACCCGTTTTCCATCGGGTCTACTATGTATCGCCACTTACCATCCAGGGTCATGGCCTCACGATTTGTCATATTGGTCAGCAGCGGAGATTCATTCTGTGCTTGTACATTGAGCAACATAATGCCACAAAGAGCGGCCATACAGGTCTTAAAGAGAACTTTCATATCGAAGGGTTTTTAAAACAAAAAAGAAAAACAGGACACAAAAAAACTGCTCTCAAGCAGCTTTTGGTGAGTTATATCCAGAGGCTAAAGATACTTAGGGTGTTCACAAATCTGGGCATCAATCGTCCCAAAATGGTCAATTTTTGTCCTTTTGATTAGTTGGTTTCTTTCACGATCCATCGTTTGTGATCATGTGCAGATTGCATAAGTTTGAAAAATGAATCCGAGAACCATCAAGTATCTGAGTACACTGGGCGTCACCGTGGTAATGGCTTTGAGTGCCGCTTATTTTTACAAGACCTGGCAAAAAGGTGAACCACGATACTATTTTCTGATTATGGCCTTTGCCATAGCGCTCCTGCTTTCCTATAGTCTGTTTAAGAAAAAGAAAGATTAAACCTCCAAAATGAAGCGATTTCTAATCACTCTTCTTGCCATAGGCATATTGTCAGGTTGCGACAAAGAAGAGTCGGCCCCCAATACCCAACTGGAGATTGCGGTACTTGATGCTGAGGGTAATGGCGCCTCAAACTCTGAGGTTAATGTTTATTTGTCTTTGGCGAGTTTCCTGGATCAGGAATCCCCAATTGCCAATGGCCTTACCGATGCCACCGGTGCGATCACATTTTATGGACTGAAACCAAAACAGACGTACTACATTGATGTTAGGCGAGTGAATGCAACCAACTGGATCAGCCAGATTACTTCTCCTTATATAGAAGAAGGCATGAATACCTTCTCAACGGTCATCTCAGAAAACTGGTACAGCAACCTGAGCAATGCTGCCGGAATTTCCTGGTCTCCAAAATATGTATTCATAGATGATGTCTGGTACATATACAATGACTGTTTCAACGATGATCAGTATCTGTTTAAGAAAAACCTCAAAATGTCTTACCGCAACCACACCAAGTGCAGTGCCTCCGACCCGGATTTTTACACAGGAGAGTGGTTTGGCACGGCCAATCAGGTAACCATTTATTCTGATCTTGAAGGTGACACAGGACTATCCTTCAAACTGGTGGAGTCCGACCCTGCTTATTTTTTAGGCGAACTGAGAATTAATGGCGGCGAGCTTTTACTGGTCAGGTTTGAAAAAATGGGTATCTGATGTGAAGTTCGACTGAACTGTCGGAGAAAATAGAAGGGTAAAATTTGAGCAGCATGGCATTAAATGGAATACCTTTAATGGATACCATGACACTTCAAGCGATAAAACCATTCGTATTTCTATACCTGATGGCCTCATTGACCGCCTGTAATGACGGAGAGCTAATGTCTGCCGCTGAATTGATCATAACCGTTGAAGACGCACAGGGCAATAAGGTTACCACCGCTGAAGTCTACCTTTATGAATCTCTGACCGCCTTTCAAAATGAAACTTCATCAGTAACTGCCGGCCTGACCAACACCGCAGGGTACCTGCAGTTAAAGAATCTCTCCCCCGGTCAGATTTACTATTTGGATATACAAAAAGGAAGTGCGACCAATTGGATTCATCAAACAACTTCTGTGGTCATTCAGGAGGGCTTGAATGAATTCACAACAATTCTGACAGAAAACTGGTACAGCAATTTAAGCAGTGTTGGAGGCAAGGTTTGGTCCCCAAAATTCATATTGCAAAATGAGCAATGGGTTCAGTATGACGACTGTTTCAACGATGATCAATATCAATTTTATAAAAATTTTGACATGGATTTTCGAAACAACACAAAGTGTGTAGGATCAACCGAAGACTTTTTCACAGGACAATGGTTTGGCAGTGCCACCCAATTGTCAATCTACTCAGACGCAGCGGAGAGCGCCGGACTTTCTTTTAAACTTCTTGAGTCCAGCCCTGATCATTTTGTTGGCGAACTCAGGGCGACAAGTGGACAATTGATCACCGTATACTTTGGAAAGACCAACGGCTAGGAGGCCGGCGACCATCTCAAAAAAAGAAAAGGGGTCAATGACCCCTTCTCCCCTAAAACAAAAATACGAAGTATAACAACCAGCCAGATTATCGCTCAATGAGCATTCTCCGGCTTATCTTCTGGTCTCCGCTTTCTACAGTAATCACGTAGACCCCAGCTTTCATTCCTGGGGAAAGACCAATTTCTGTAACTTCTTTTACGAGCTCCTCTGTCAAAATCACTTTTCCGGACAGGTCAGTTACTTTCATCACCCCTTGATGAAAATCAAGGTTTCGCAGGTCTATTTTGAAAACATCAACTGCTGGGTTGGGGTAGATCAGGAAGGATTCCTCAGTGGCTTCCAATCCATTAGACTCTTCAGCCATTCGCGAGCCTGAAACACTCCCCCAGGTGAAGGTTTCCCAGCCACCAATGGTCGCTCTGTTGCACATCATCCCTGAGGCACCATTTTCAGAAGATACATATTGACCATTGAATCCTTTCAAAGCCACAGCATTTCCGCCAAGGGATACCCACTCAAAAGCTTCCCAACCACCAATTGATGGTCGATCACAAAGCATGGCTGCAGTACCATTCATAGAGGACACATAGAGGTTATTAGTGCCACGCAAGGCTACCTTACCATCGCCTGTAGCTACTACTGTAAACTGCTCCCAGCCACCTACTGACCCCCGGTTACACATCATCGGGTTCTGGCCATTCTCAGAAGACACATACTGATTGTTGCTACCACGTAGCCAGATGGTCTGTCCGGTGGGTGCGCCATTTGCCACAGGGGTAATCTTAAACCAGTTGAGATTGAAACCACCGGCCAGTACGCTGATACCCAACTCCTGCTGACCCGCTGGTAGCGTCACAGTATGCGAAATGGTCTGCCAGGTCTGCCACCCACCTGTCGCAGAGACTGCTTTGGTACCATAAGAAGCTCCTCCTCCGAGTCCTTCCAGCTGGAGGGATCCACCACCATTCTGACTAGCTACACGATACTCCACCGTATAATCGCCTGCAGTGGGGATGTCCACCCGATAGCCCAGCCAATCTCCGGCGTCCGTCCAGCCTACATTCTGACCACCACCTGTATCGGAGGTAGTCTCTGTCTGGATACCTGACATGTCACAATAAGCCTCTGCCTGAATGGCTGCGCTGATACTGTGAAATGATCCGGTACATCCACTAGGTGGAGGTGTGGATCCGCCGGTACACCCGCTTGTCCAGGGGGCAGGCAGATCCTGAGTAACCGCAGCAATGGTATTGGTATTGGGGATACAGTTTTGAAATTTGATGCTTTCGAGTACGCCAGCCATGGCTGAGGCACCGTCTGTCGGGTAACTGCCCCCTATTCGCATCAAAGCCGCATTGGCTCCCACATCATGCCTTTTGTAGGTCCAGTGGCACCAACCGATGCCTTCCTGATCCAGTTTGTCAATATTTTGACTCAACCATTCATTGGTATTCTCACCAGTCTCCCCAATCCATACCGGCACTTGGTGATTGTTTCTGAAAGCCACCAGATTGGCCATTCGGTTGATCTGATTCGGATTAGAGTCAGACACCCAATCATCCGCAGGGTCTATCCAGTACCGATGAGCATTATATACCAACCCCCTGTTGGGCGAAAAGGTAAACGGCTCCAGGTAATCGTAGTTATTTCCCCAGCCATTACCCTCCACCATGATCATGTGGTTATCACCATTATCACGAATGGTGGTAATTAGGCGCTGCAGGAGGGCATGAATGGCCTGTCCGCCTCCGGGTACATTATTAGGCTCATTGATGAGGTCGTAAAATGCGATGCGAGGCTCGTTGATGTAACGCGCGGAGATCCTGTCCCAAAGCCTGTTGGTCACATCCTGAAAGACCGGAAACTGCCAGAGATTATTATCATGAAAAATATCCGCAATGTTCTTATCCGAACCCTGTCCACCGGGAGCTGCATGCAAATCCAAAATCACGTACATGCCGTTATCAGCACACCAGCTCAGCAGGTTGTCGATCACACGGTAGCCTTCCAGGTTAGGGTCATTGAACAGTTGATCATTATCATGCCAATTTTGAAGCGAATTCTTGTAGGTATCATGACCAAAATTGAGGTCAGTGATCACATTGTTTCGCACAGCGCGCTGGGCACTCGACAAAAACAGCTCATAATGCATTGGCAGACGCACACTATTGAATCCCAGTGAAGCGATATAGTCAATGTCTGCCTTGGTAATGAAATTGTCCCGCCAGCTTTGATAAAAAGCCTCCACCTGAGCCATGGATTGACCTTCATTTAAATATTGCAGTTTCATCTGCCACTGGGTGCCAGGGCAGCCCGTACACCCTTGAGGGTTGAGCATGTAGCCCTCCTGAAGCGCCCAGTTGCCCAGGCCCACAGCGCGTAGGATTACCGGCTGGTTGGTTTCTGCGTTGACTATTTGGGTGCCCGAAGCCTCCAGCCAACAGCTTTGGCCGAAGACGGAACTTTGGGTGATGATCATCAAAATGGCGATCAGTACAAACCCGAGCTTACGAAGCCCGATCCCTTCCGGGATAGTGCCTTTTTTTTCATTTGGTAGGTTAGAAATATGTTTCATGGTTTTCTTTGGTTGGTTGAATGGTTGGAATAAAATGACGATTTAGGGTTCATCATTCAATGATGATTAATGGTGATAGATAATTATTATTGAGAATCAGACATTGAGCAGAAAATCCCGTTTACCGCCGCTGGCCTGATTCAATTAGATATGAAGAAGTATGTAAATCATAAGATTCTTTCTTTTTAGTAAGCCAGTATTTTGTTAGGTGCCAGAGTGGATGGGGCCGGCACATCAGAGGTTCAGCAACGCATGGCACACTACTCTCCCTGAATTGATCATTTGTAGAATTGAGTTTTCCATGATACATCTTTTAGGTTGATTTTATGTTCTCCAACTTCACTTCTCATCTACATACTTCTCACATTCGTAGGGAAGTGCTACTCTCACACCTACATGGTCACTGAGTTTTGGGCCCTGTTGAATCAGGAAAGTGATAACAAAAAGGAAGGCAGAAACTCCGGTAGAGTTCCCACCTTCCTACTAAATGGTCAATTAATCTTCAGCGAACATAGAAACATTGTCTATGACCACCCCTCCAGCGGGGAATGTAATCCCCCCTGCTCTGATCGCTACGTAATATGTTCCGGCAGTGAGTGTGATGGTACCATCACTACTACCACAGTTGTTATCTCTCAAAGATCCCGAATAGGTCGCCTGTGCATCGCCACAATCCCAGGTATTTACTGCCAAAACCACAGTAGCGCCAACCTCGGCATTGTAATCTTGATCTGCTACCGGCTCAGTATCTCCTACCCAAACTTCAGCCCAGAACTCATCTGCAGCATCGGTAGTGATATCCAGGTCAAAGCCATAGGTGCCTGCCTCCACTGTAACAGCCTGCCATGCACCGCCATGAGCTTCTCCACCCCATCCGGCGTCCGGATTAACTTCACCAATAGTCAGAACCCCGGAAGCTATGGATATATCGGCATTCGCATTCACATTAAACTGCTGCAAAGTCCACTCAGAATCATCATCGAATGTGCCATTTTTAATTTGGTTTTGAGGCTCTGCGTCTTTTACTGTCACTTCTTTGGTAGCCTCATTGGATCCTCCTTCATTGGTCGCAGTTAATTTTACCGAATAGGTACCCCCTGCCGAATAGGTGTAGGTAGGATTCTCCTCAGCTGAGGTGCCTGCACCATCACCAAAGTCCCAGGCAAAAGTCTCTCCCTCCAGGGTGGCATTGGTAAAAGTTACAGAAAGGGGATTTGTCGCATCTACTTCAAAGCTAAAGCTGGCAACAGGTGGAGCAACAGGCTCTTCATCCTCAGTACACGATACGGTCACCAGTGCCACTAGCAAAGCAGCACTCAAAATTCTAAAATTCTTGAAAAAAATTCTCATGTTTATAAGGTTTAAGTTGATCTTGGTACGTTTATAAAATCTTTTTTACCTGGTTGAATGTCTTGCTTTCGGTAATGGAAAAGCGGCTTTTGAGTTCCTCAATATTCACTTCATACTCACCGGCCTCTACGGTCCAGGACAAGTCCTTGGCCACAAAGGCCACATCCCGGGCACTGATCTCAAATGAAACCCTGGTGGTCTCACCAGGCTTGAGTGAAATCTTCTCAAATCCCCGCAAGCGCTTTACATCTGGCGTGACTGACGCAAACAGATCCGAGATATAGAGTTGCACCACTTCCTTGCCCTCTACATTGCCCACATTGGTCACGGAGACTGAGATAACAAGCGTTTCGTCCGGGTCGATTGACCCACGTGAAAACTCCATGTCGCTGTAATCAAACTCCGTATAGCTCAGTCCAAACCCAAATGGGTATTGCACCGCAAAGTCAGACTCATAATCATACATTCCTTCCATCTTATTCTGCTCCTCTGATGGCTTGTGGTCATAGGTAACCAGGGTATTCCCAAACATGGGATAGGTATAGGGCAGTTTGCCACTTGGGTTCACTTCACCGAAAAGCACCGCGGCTAATGCATCGCCACCATAGTTGCCAGGAAGGTAGGTTTGCAACACTCCCTGCATTTGACCTTCGATACTGCTGATCAGTCTGGGCCGACCTTCATTCAGCACCAGAATGACAGGCTTACCCGCAGAGGCTGCGGCTTTGGCCAGGTTCAGCTGGTTGGCAGAAAGACTCAGGTCATGTAAGTCGCCGGGTTTTTCAGTATAGCTATTCTCTCCCAGACAGAGCACCACATAATCCGCCCCATTCGCTGCAGCAATCACCGCATCCAGATCTTTTACTTCTTCCTCCCAATACTTCCCCTCATGATTATAAGCCACACCTTCCACAAACTCTACATTGGAAGCTCCGGCTTGTGATTGTATGGCCTCCAGAATGGTATGATACCTCCCTGCAAATTCTTCTACTTTTTCTCCTTGCCAGGAGTAAGACCAGCCACCATTCAGCGTTCGCATGGAATGAGCGTTTGGTCCCGTTACCAAAATTTTGGAGCCCTTTCTCAACGGAAGAATTCCGTCATTCTTGAGGAGGGTAATGGCCTCAGATGCCACATCATATGCAGCAAGTTCAAAGTCTTTGCTCCCAAAATTCGGATAATCCGCAAGGCTCGTTACTGGTTGTTCAAACAGCCCGAGCTCATCTTTGAGTGTGAGAATTCGGCGCACAGCGTCATCAATACGCTCCATGCTCACTTCTCCCTCTTTCACCAGCTCTACCAGATAGGTACAAAAATCGTAATCATAAGGGATCATAGACATGTCAATACCCGCATTAATAGCCATTTTCACCGCTTCCTTTCGGGTGGCAGCCACCTTATCACGAAAGTGGAGGTTGTCAATGTCTTTCCAATCGGTCACTACTACACCCTTGAAGCCCAGTTCACCCTTTAAAAGGTTGGTGATAATCTCCCTATTGGCATGCACCGGAATACCATTGATGATCCCGGAGTTGATCATTACTGAATGAGCCCCAGCCTCTACCGCAGCCTGGAAGGTAGGCAGATGTCTCTCACGAAGTTCCATTTCAGAAATATGTGCCGGTGTTCGGTCTTTACCGGTATATGGTACCGAGTACCCAAGAAAATGCTTTAAGGTGGAAGCCACCTTAGTAGGCTTGGAGACATCATTCTTTTGGCCCTCGTATCCCTTAATCATCTGTTTGCCCATCTCTGAGGCCAGGTAGGTGTCTTCACCGAATGTTTCCCACATCCTCGGAAAACGAGGGTCACGCCCCAAATCCAGAACCGGCGAAAAATTCCAGGGAATCCCTGAAGCACGTGTTTCGTATGCAGTGATCTCTGCCCCCCGTCTCACCAGGTCTCTGTTCCAGGTGGCAGCCAGTCCAATCTGCTGTGGAACAAAAGTAGCTCCTGCTGTGTAGGTTGTTCCGTGGATGGCATCAATTCCGTAAATAACCGGAATACCAAGTCTCGATTGGTTTACCGCAATGTCTTGTATTTCAGAGACTATGGCATTCCATTGTTCTGGAGTACGTGCACGGTTATTTGCAGTATTGAGTATAGAACCTACCTTATGGTCTAATATGGCTTCCTTAACCAATGTTATATCTAGTTCCAGTGGCTCATTACTGACATATACACTTTCTCCTTTGGTGATCACATCCAGGGTCACCTGAGCCATCTGGCCTACTTTCTCCTCAAGGGTCATTTTAGCCAAAAGCGCTTCTATTTTTGGTGTAGGCCGTGTCAAAAACGAGGCCTCCATCAATCTGCTGTCAGGATTCTCACAGCTCAGTATTCCTGAGAATACCACCACAATCAATAAATACTTTCTAAACATTATACAATGAGTTTTCTGTGTTTACACACCTTTCATCTTTGCAACTGGTGCAACGCCTTATTCGAATTAATTTGAAAATATGGTGGTGCCAAACACATCGGGCACCACCAGTAATACCTGTTAGTTGAGCTCCACGAGCTGTGCATCATCTATGGTCACTCCCGATCCGAGGTTACCATCCCAGCTTCCTACCTTTATCAGGAAGTACACGGTACCTGCTTCTTCAAAAGAGGTGTCCCCGCCAATTTCAATTCGCCCCTGTGTATAATCTGTTCCATCAGAAGGCTCTGTGGTATGTACATAAAACTCTATCCAGGAACCAGTAGCTCCGGGATCAACTACCGTGGCTTTGAGTCGGTATTTCTGCCCCGCTTCTACATCCACAGCTTGCCATACACCAACGTTGGTCTGTGCCGGTTCAGAACCATTAGTAAACTTCATCACACCATCCACAAACTCAACAGTGGTGAGGGTCAGCCCTACGTTAGTCACAGTCCATACATTTTCATCCTCCATGTTACTCCCCACAAGGATATTATCTCCCTCCACAAGTGGGGTAGTATCAAGGCCAACCAAGACGACATCATCCAATATCAACCCGGTGGTTCCGAGGTTTCCGTCCCAGCTACCTACTTTTATCAGCAGATAATAAGTACCATCCTCGGCAACACTCACCTTTCCATCGCCTATGCAGGAAATAGCTGGTAATTTACCATCGAAGGCATCGCCACCACAGCCTGTCCAGGTATTGAGTCCGGCAATTGGTGTGGCACTTGGATCCACTCCTTCCTGAGGCTCTTCATCCAGAAGTAAAACCTCCACCCAGGAGTTGGTCATCCCTGACCCGGAAGCTGATGCCGAAAACTGATAGTCAGTTCCTCCTGTGAGCTCAACTTCCTGCCAAACCGCAATATTGGTTTGGGCCACCTCAGTTCCATTGGAGAGAATCAACTTGCCGTCACTAAACGTGTAGGAAGTCATAGTACTTCCTGTGGAGGTAAAAGTCCAGGCACTCTCGTCGTCCATCTCACTACCCAGGAGCACATTCACCCCGGTGGAAGCATCCGCCTCCACAGTCACCTGCTGCTCGGTGGTCGACTGACCTCCGGCACTCACCACAGTCAGGCTGACGGTATAGACTCCTTTACTTTCAAAAAAAGCGGTATCTGTCTTGCTTCCTGTGATTACAGTACCATTGCCCAAATCCCATTTATAAATAAATGCTCCTTCTGAGCTACTCTCGAGCAGGTAGGTATTTCGCATCTCCGATGTAGAGATGTCCGTGATGGTGAATGCAGCCTCTACGATTTCACCCAAGCTCAAATCTTCGTCTTCAGGAAAGCAGCTTGTCAGCAACATCACCAGCACTCCTGAGTATAATATTGATCGTATAATTTTCATAAACTATTCTCTTTAAGATTGTGAAACTGAGCCCGGCTGGCGCCGGGCTGTGCTCTGTATTTTTTAGTAAGCTGGATCCTGCTCTAGTTTAGTGCCTGAAAAGTCCAACTCAGACTGTGGAATAGGCAAGGCATCATGCTTCCCATCCTCATATCCACGGGGCCCCAGCTTCTCAGCAGCCATGCCCCATCTCACCAGATCAAACCATCTGTGGCCTTCTCCCGCAAGCTCGAGACGTCTCTCAGCAACGATGTTTTCGAAAGTGGCAGGCACAGGTGTCAGACCTACCCTGGCTCTTACAGCATCCAGTAGCAGCTGTGCACGGGCCACGTTTCCTCCGCCTCTTACTAGTGCTTCTGCCTCCAATAAGTAGGTATCAGCCAGTCTGATTTCATATTCATTGGTGCCAAAGTTGATTTCGAAAGGCACTGTTCCGTCGGCTGTTTTCTCCTCTTCTTTACCGGCAAACTTGGCCAGGAAGTAGCCGGTATTTTCATGAGCGTGGGTATAAGAAACTATCCCCAATTGCTCCAGGCTATCGATATTGGTGATTGTAGTAGCATATCGTGGGTCGTACACACTTCCCTGCACAAAAGCATCTACCAAGCTCTGAGTAACCGTATTGAAACTCCATCCAGAGACGTATGTTGGTGCCTGAGAAGGGTCATTGATCACATAACCCCGAGGTGCCACCATGATGCTCATGGGGTTTCCTTCGGTACAGGCTATACAGCCCCAGTTTCCCTGTGAGGTAGAGTTATGGCTGATTTCAAAAATGGACTCAGAGTTGAATTCATTGTCCAGGGTAAAAAGATCAGCATAGTTATCCACCAGGTCATAACCAAACTCATTGGCTCCACCAGGTGTACCGTTGACTTTAGCCAACTCTGTGGCAGCAGGTCCAAATTTATCCTGCTGAAGATATACTTTGCCCAGAAGTGCCAAAGCAGCGCCTCGTGTAGCACGACCTGCTTCTTCCATTCCGGAGATCGTACCAGGCAGGAGATCAATCGCCTCTGTCAAATCTTCCTCTATGAGCGCAAAAACGGCAGCCCTGTCTGAAGACTCTACTTCGAATATTTCGGAAGTTGGGATGGGAGCCGTGATCAATGGAAAGCGTTCAAACAACCTAACCATGTCAAAATAGTAATAAGCACGGAGAAAAAGCACCTCACCCATGTAGCGATCCTTGAGTGCCTGAGACATCTCGATATCCGGAAGCTTTTGGATCAGAATATTTGATCTGAAAATTCCAGAATAGTTTCGGTTCCAAAATTCACCCTGTGGGCCGGTAACCGGATCAAGGGAATAGTCATCCCAAACCTGCATGGCGTTGATATCAGTGGGACCACCACCTCCAGCGAAGAAATCATCCGAGGCGGCATTCAGACAACCAGTCTTCACCACAAAGCCGTTCGTCCAGCCAAGTGGATCGTAGGCTGCAACTACTCCATTGAACGCTTCCTCAGCATTTCTATAGTAATTCTCTTCAAGTGCAGTTCCCTTAGGCTCTACATTCACGAAACTGTCAGAGCATCCTGCAAACAGGTGCATGGCGCCTAAAAGAATCGATATATTGATATATTTTGTTTTCATAATTGTATCCTTTTACTACTTAAAATCCAACATTTAGACCTACCATGAAAGAGCGGGCTTGCGGGTAGATCCCACGGTCAATTCCAAAAGAACCTCCACCGATTTCCGGATCGTAACCGGTGTACTCAGTGAATGTGAATAGATTCTCAGCCATCACGTAAAATCTGGCCTTACGCACCTTGATGTTGTCCAGCAATGACTGAGGGAGTGAATACCCCAACTGAACAACCTTCAGGCGGAAATATGAACCGTTTTCGATATAGAAATCCGATGCATATTGGAAATTCTTATTAGGATCATCGTCTGTGAGTCTTGGGAAGTCATTGGACGTGCCCGGACCTGTCCATCGGCCCAATGCTGCCGTCTGATAATTGGCGGCATTAATATCCAACCTTCTGAGTCCCTGAAAAATCTGGTTCCCCTGTACTCCCTGACCAAACACCAGCAGATCGAAACCTTTGTAGTCCAATTTGATGTTCACACCGTATGTCCAATCCGGAATTGGGCTACCCAAAAAAGTACGATCCTCAGGATCTATGTCGCCACTTCCGTCACGGTCGGCCCATTTGAAATCTCCAGGCTGAGCATCCGGTTGAATAAGCCCTCCTTCGTCATTTACATAGGCGTCAATCTCACTTTGGGTCTGGAAAATACCCAGACGCTCATATCCAAAAAATGAGTTGATCGGTTGGCCTACAGCCATTCTCGCCATGGTGCCCATGTTCTGCACACTTGAGGTATTGTAAAACTCCACATCACCCAGGTTGGTCACCTTATTCTCTACGTAAGAAGCATTAGCGCTCACGTTTAGGTTGACATCACCAAGACTTTTTCTGTAGCCCAGTTCTATTTCCACACCCATGTTTTCCATGTCTCCGATGTTGGCATATGGGTTACCAATGACACCAGTGTACCTCGGAATGGGCTTGGTTCTCAGGATATCAGTAGTCTCTTTTCTATACCAGTCCGCATTCAACGTGAAATCGTTGAATAGTGTAGACTCAAAACCAATGTTTAACTGACTGGTCTGCTCCCATCTAAGGTCTGGGTTGGCCGGCGCATCCGGGCTGTACCCATTTATAGAGGCATCTCCATTCCCAAAAGTATAGTTACGACCCGAACCGATGGTAGAAAGGAACCTGAAATCCCCAAGGTTGTCATTACCTACCACACCATATCCTCCACGTACTTTCAGGAAGTTGATAATCTGGTTTCTTTGCCAGAAACCTTCATTGGAAGTGACCCAGCCTATGGACGCTGAGGGGAATACTCCGTACTTGTTGTTCGCCCCGAACCTGGATGATCCGTCTCTCCTTACCACTGCTGTGAATAGGTACTTCTCATCAAAATTGTAATTCAATCTGGTGAAAAGCGAAGAAACAGTGTGAATCACACCCTCACCAGCACTTGCCGTGATATCGTCGGTAGTTACGTTGTAAATAAAAGATGCATCATCGTAATTATCTACCGGGATATTGGCTTTGGTTACCCCAAAACTATAAGTCATGTTATCCTTATAGGCTCCTTGACCCACCAGTACTGTAAAGTTGTGGCCGCCAAGAGATTTGGTGTAACTAATTGTATTTTCTACGTTCCAGTCAAGTCTTCTGTTCAAACCTCCACTTATTCTGGCCTTGTCAAGGTTCTGATTGGTAGCACTTAGGTAATAAACCGGCGTAAAGTCCCTGTTACCATAAAATGCCATTTTTGCACCCATGGTGGACCTTAACGTCAATCCGTCAATCGGCTTGATTTCTGCAAATACGTTTCCAATAATATTATCAGCATAGCCATGATTTCCCAAACGCGTCTGTGCATATGCCAAAGGGTTGAGCATTTCCTGCTGCACGATATCCGAGATGCCATATGGTCTGCCCTGTGCATCTCTCACCACCGGGTTGTTGGAGTATGGAGGTGCACCTGCCACAGTGGGATCAGTAATGACCACTGGCGTAATGGGATCCAGGTTGATGGCTGAACTCAGGGGTCCGCCAAACTCACTATTGGTGTTACCCAGACCTATGGACTCATTGTGCGCATAGCCGATGTTCTCTCCTACAGTGAACCACTTCTTAAGATTATGAGTTGAGTTTAATCTTAGGTTGGTTCGTTTGTATTTCGAAATTTCTGTTGATACGATCCCTTCTTGCTCCAAATGGCCAAAAGAGAAATAAAATGTGGAGTTCTCATTGCCTCCACTCAAGCTTAACTCATGGTTTTGGCGCTTAGCTCCATTGTTGAAAATCTCATCCTGCCAGTCTGTGCCTTCTCCGTAAGATGTCGGATCTGCAAAGCGAGGAGCTTTTCCATCAGCGAGTAATGCCTCATTTCTCAAGGTAGCATACTCAGTAGCGTTGAGCAGATTCAGTTTTCTGGCTGGGCCAGAAACTCCATAGTAGCCATTGTAGTCGATGTTCATTCTGCCTGACTTACCGCTTTTGGTAGTCACAAGAATAACACCTGCTGCCGCTCTGGCTCCGTATATTGCCTGTGAGGCCGCATCTTTCAATACTTCCACAGAGGCAATATCCGATTGATTTAGGTAGTTAATACCGCCATTGTCAACCACTACTCCATCCACTACCCACAACGGGTCGTTGTTATTGAGAGTGGTTATCCCCCTTATGCGAATAGTAGATCCTTCACCTGGCTGACCACTATTGGCTGCAATAGTCACACCGGAGACACGGCCCTGAAGCGACTGACTGATATTGTTCACAGGCAAGGTCTCCAGGTCCGAAGCCTTTACACTGGAAATGGCACCAGTCACCACGCTTTTCTTTTGAGCTCCGTAGCCTACTACTACTACTTCCTCAAGCGACTGGATGTCCATCTCAAGTGCCACATCAATTCTGGTCTGCCCAGCCAGGGAAATTTCCTGAGTGGTGAACCCCACGAAGGAGTAAACCAAGGTTGCATATTCTGTAGGTAATGTGAGGGTATAATTACCTTCAGCATCTGTAATTGTACCATTAGATGTACCTCGTTCCAAAACGGTCACACCAGGTAGACCCTCTTTGGTCTCAACGTCCGTCACAGTACCGGTCACTCGAATATCCTGAGCATATGCCATGCTACTGAGTACCGAAAGGCCTAGTACGAGTAAGAGCCGGTTGGTGCTCTTAAACATGTGTAAAATTTTCAATCTCATATTAATACGGTTTATTAGTAATGGTTAATTGATGGAAATTCAAAATAATCCTCGGATAATCAGAAAATCCTCAATACCAAATATATAATCCTCATTTAGTGATATTCATTTTCATCCTTCGCTTTGATTACTTCACCTTTTCCAATGCCTCGTCATAAATACTTCATTTAATATAAATGATTATATATCAGTAATTTATAATTTCAAAAAATGAGGAAAATTGGCAATTTATAAGCCCTTACACAGAGAATATTGTTAAATGTCATATTGAAATAATACAATATTGGGTGTTTAGAGTCATTTTAGCCTAGTGCGGCTCCGCCAGCAGACCCCAAGTGAACGCAATAACCGCCTACATCATAGAAAACCTTTGTCCCGATATCAATTCATCCAAAAAAAGAGGCCAAAAACTCCCTTAATTTGAATGAGAGCACATCCGCATGTCAGAAAACTGCCGGAATGGTATTTTTCGAAGGGCTGATTTAGGCGATTGGTAACCATCACCCTGCTTTATGTCATCCCATAAGTGTTCAAAACTTCTGTTCGAGGGGAGTATATTGTTTGTGTACAAGCACATCACCTCTATTGACTTTCGTAGGATCACCCATGGCACAAAAAAAGCTGCTCATATTGAGCAGCTTAAGACAGGTTGGATTGGTTGATTTTAAATTATTTGATGATGAGTTTTTGCACTTCCTTCATGTGTCCATTACTCATATAAATCAAATAAACACCTGAAGAAAGTCCCTTTAAATCAATTTTGGAAAGGTTCTGCCTATAAGCCTCGCGAAGTTCCCACACCACCTCACCACCCATATTTCTAATCTCCAGTGAAATTGGGCCAGCGGCATTTTGCAGATCGATAGAAATGTAGCGAGGGGTTGGATTAGGGAAGAGTCTTGCCCATGCAGGAACCTCTAAGCCTAGCGGATCAATTAATTTCTCTTCCCGCTCAGTGAGGATATCCAGCCAGTTGAGATTGAACCCACCACTTACTACTCTGAGGGTTAACCGGTGATGACCCGAGGGAAGTTCAAGAGAATCCTCTAGAGTCTGCCAGCGCTGCCAGGCTCCAGTGGATGGAATGACGATGGTTTTGATAAAATCTCCATCCATCATTAAATCAACCCTCCCATTTGCGGTACCGGCTACTCTCAGATCAAAAGTGTACCACCGATCAGCTGGCACCTCTACCTGATATGACAAAGAATCCCCGGCATCCAAATATCCCACATTCATCAGTCCGGTCTCGTCTTGAGTTAGCTCCAGTTGTATACCCGACATTGTTTGATAGTACTCTGCTTCAATCCTCGAGGGTAAGGTGACGAAATCAGCAGGATCATGTACCGGCATATTCACATAGAGCTGACCAAGCTCGGTTAATTCCCCATCTCCTGCCAGAAGGGCAATGTGTGGCCCATCTCCACGCCCTACAAACCAGGCATACCTGAAGACATCCGGGTCATTTTCCATCTGATCCACTACGTTGATCAGATAACTTTTTTGTTGGCCTTCAGAAATATCATCCTGATCCCAACACGCTATTTCAGTTACCCAGATGGGTCGGTTGTATTTCTTGAACAAATCAAGGTACCAGTCGAATCCGCCACAGCCATACCAGTGAATAGCCACGTAGTCCACCTGACAATCCTGGCAGGCTGCAAAAAAATCATCGAGATATACGATGGGGTCAGAATAAGTGGTTCCGTTTTCACTCACACAGTTACCGCAATAGTTGACCGCAGGGCCGATGAGTTTCAAATCAAATCTTGAAGCGAGCTCCTCCAATTCGGGCCACTTTGCTGCAGCTTGTGAAGGCGTCATATTAGCCTGATCCTTAAAGTTGGGCTCATTAAATCCGAGCAAATACTCTACCTCGGGATTCGCTTCAAGAAAATTAATGGTCTCTGTTTTGTTAAAATCCCCATTCCAGGCCATGGGCACATAGGCCACTCCGGATTGCTGATAAGTATCCCGAACCCCTGCATCGGGCTGATAAAACCAATTATACCACCAACTAACCCCCGGAGCAAGGGCTTCCAGGTCTTTCTGGGAATGATACCCATACCCAAGCCCTCGTTTCTCGCTCTTCCGCTGTGCGTAACCGGAGATTGAAACAAGAATGATCAGAGAAACCAAGGTGCCCAATTTTTTCATGATTACCTCACCATCACTTTTGATTCCAGGGTTCCTTTTTCTCCGCTTACTTCGATGACATACAAACCACCTGGCAACCCAGAAATGTCAATACGCTCCTGGCTGTGTACTTCCTGCTTTTTGAAAACCAGCTGACCAGACAGATTATGAATTGTGACCTGAAGAAGGCCACCAAGTCCTGGGGCATTGATCATCAGAAAATCATCCGCAGGGTTCGGGTAAAATGTCAGTCTCCCAGGGGCCTCAACTCCCAAAATCTCAGGAGCTGCCGTGAACCTAAACCAGTTCATGTTGAATTCAGGATCCAGAATTTTCACTTTCAGCCTTCCACGACCCTCCTCCAGCGTCATCTGAGCGCTCACCGTTTCCCATGTTTGCCAGCCCCCTGTCACCGGCACATCCACTTGCGCCTCGTTGAGCACATTACCTTCTTTGTCAAGCTGCTGAAAGGCCAATTTCCCGGAATTATTATTACAGGCAATGCGCACATCCAAATCATAAACCCCAGAGAACTGTACGTTTACCAGGTACTCGAGGTAATCTCCCGTACTGGTGTAGCCAATATTTTGGCCCAGCCCAGTGTCGGTAGTGGCTTCCAGCTCCAGCCCAACGTTCACTTCAAAGTCTTCGGCCTCAATCTTTCCGGGAATGGAAAAATGAGCAGGAAGCTGATTGTCCACAGGTAAATCGGAAAATGCTTCTAAAGAAGTGCCGTCCTGAGCTTCCAGGTTGGTTCCAGTGTAGCTCAGCAGGATCACATTATCATCTCCCAACGTTTCACTAAGCTTGATCAATATCTGAAACTCGCTTTTATCATTAATCATCACCTCACTGGGTGTCAGGTCTTCACCATCTACAGAAACAACAAACCCGGCACTGGAAATGGATTCCTGCTTTACTCTCTTATTAAGGTTTAAAAGAATGGATTCATCATCATAGGTGGTGGACGAAAGGGCCTTAAAATCAAGCTCAGACAATTCACCGGTCAAAAAAAAACTGAGATAGCTGAAATTGAATCCCCCTTTATCAATATGAAATTGAATGGATTTGGTGCCCGACTCAAGGGCCACATTCTCAATCACCTGATCTTTCCACACCTGAAAGCCTCCGGTAGCGGGCAGTTCTACTGGCCCCGAAATGTCCACACCATCCACCTCGAGATGAATAGATCCGGCAGCCTGGCCCGCATAGCGAACAACTACCTGATATGCCCCTGAAACATCTACCTCCACGGTATATTGTAGCCATTCACCATCTTCAGTCCACCCCACATTGTAGCCATTGGTCACCTCTTCTGAGTCAGCTATGGGCTCAATGTCCACACCATCATTTCTATAAGCCCAACCACTGTTCCAGGCTGTATACTCACCCGTACTTCCGTGGTAGTTGGCAGATACCTTATCGTAATAGGCATATTCATTTCTACCCAAATCATAGTCCGTTGCCTGAACGACAGTGGTCTGCCCTTCAGTAAGTCTATGCGTCTTAAACGGTTTGGTATCCAACGTATGAGGCTGACGAATTTTGGCATCTACCACATCTTTGTGATAAAGGGTATTTTCCAGTTTAATGTCCTCCGCCAGTTGCATCAAGCCTGCCAGGGCCACTTCCTGTGAGGGTTTCGCCCCTTCGCCGTTCCAATATTTAACCACCGCCCTGTAATCATCATTATAGGGCACTTCCAGTGGGTTATTAAGTCCCAGTTTTTTCAGAGGCCACCAGGACCAGCCTATGCTGTTATCTTCCAGCAACTCGATACAATCCGTAAACCATTTATTGGAATTCTCACCTGTTTCACCCAACCAGATGGGTACGTTTCGCTCCGTTCTCATATTGAGCATTCCCTGGATGTCTCCCTGGGTATTTCCATTCCAGTATTTGTGATAGCTAATCACGAGGTTATCATCCCAAAGGGTGGGAAGGCCTGAGTAGTTGTTTCCCCAGCAGTTACCTTCTATTACGATAATGTGATCAGGATCTACCTCTCGGATGGCAGCAGTCACCTCTTTTTGCAAATCCCACAGTAATGTATTCTGAGACTCAGCGCACCCATTAGGATCCGAGTCGTGATTCTGAAATCCCCAGTTGGGTTCATTAATAATGTCATAGGCCCCGATCATAGGTTCATCTGCATAGCGTTCGGCCAACTTTCTCCATAATGCCACCATCTTAGCTCGATTGGCTTCACTCTCCCACAGCGATGGCTTGGAGGGATCATAGTCACTAATGTCAGCATTTTCGCCTTGCCCACCGGGCGCAGCATGCAAGTCCAGGATCAGGTACATATTGTTAGCCTTACACCATTCCAGTAACTCATCGGTCATTTCGAAACCTTTATCTATCCAGGTGATTTCTCCGGCCACTGGCTCCTCCTCTATAGGAGGTGTAAAAAGCTTATAGTGCATAGGCAAGCGGATCATATTATAGCCCCACGTCGCCATGGAGTCCACGTCGATCTTACGGGTATGATTCGCCAACCAGGCTTCATAAAATTGTTCCTTACTTTCTGCGCCGACCAACTCTTCTATCCGTTGCTCCAGCACGTGCTGAGCTCCCGAGGTTCCGAGCATATAGCCCTCCTGTAGCATCCATCCACCAAGGCCAATGCCACGCCATATGACCTCATTCCCTTCACTGTCAACAATCTTCTGACCTTCCGTATGCAGAAGCTGAGCAGATACCCAGTGCCCGAAAACGAGTAGAAAACAACACAGCACTCCTATTTTGAAAAAATATCTCATTTGTAATTTTGATTTTTTAAACGCTAAATTTGATTGCCCTATTAATGAAATCATAATATCCAATCGATTTCATTAACAATTATTCATTTCAAAAATACTTTTATAGGATATACAATCTGGAAGTATTTGATACACTATAATTACACCGGGAGTTGTCAGTCGTACATCAGTACTACGCCACATGTTGATACTCGGCTGATTATCAGAGTGTTAAGCCTTTAATTTTTGAATGAAAATGCACATAAAAGATTGGAAAATTGTACTTGTTGGCTGCCTGACCATCCTCTTATCACCCCTTTTTGGGCAAAAAAGCGATGACAATTCTACCGCACGCGCAGAAATAAAAGGCACTCCCCGGATCATCCATTATACCCGAAAGGACTTCAGCGGGGATCCACAAATATGGGCCATGTGCCAGGACAACGATGGCATCATGTACTTTGGCAACAATGACGGCACACTTATTTTTGATGGTGCCAGGTGGCAAACCGTAAGCCTTCCCAACAACTCCTCAGTAAGAAGTCTCCTGCACACCACCGATGGACATGTCTATGCTGGTGGGTTCAATGAGTTTGGGAGGATTGAACGTGACGAGTATGGTCAATATTCCTATCACTCTCTCATAGACCAACTTAGCCCAGAAGACCGAAACCTCGAGAATATTTGGGCCATTCACGAAGTTCAGAATCACATCGTCTTTCGCAGTTTGTCAAGACTGGTTGCCATTTCCAACAATAAGGCATTCACCATCCCCTCCACAGGCTTTTACCACTCTGCGGTCATCAATGACAAACTGTATCTGGTCAATGGCGAAGGAGTGAAAACCCTGGATCTTCAAACACTTTCTTTCGAATCACTCGTTGCTCCTTCCCAATTCAATCAGGAAACCATCGTTGCCATGGTGGAGGGCACCGCAGAAAATCAAGTCATCCTTTTCACCAGATCGGGTGCTTCCTATACGATCGACCATGGATCAAAGAACATTCACTTCTTCAAAAGCTACTTCACAGGAAACTCTAACAACCAAATACTCTCTGCCATCAAATCGTCGGCCGGGCATTACTACCTCGGCACCCTCAGCTCACAAATCATGGTGCTGGATGAGCACGGAGACCCTGTACCACTGACTGAGAGCTTCATGGAGCTACAGGACAACACCGTCCTCAATCTCTCTGAAAGTTCAGAGGGTAACATTTGGGCACTCCTCAACAATGGCATTGACTGCATCAATATCTCCTCGCCCATCTCTGTATTGTTTGAAAATGCCTCCGTCTTTGACGCCATGATCAGAGGCGGCAAAATATACGCCGCCACCAATCAGGGTGTGTTTGTCTCACAGCGGATCGTCCAAAATCCTCATTTTGCAAGCATGGAGTTCAGAAAAATACCCGGTCTGGAGGGGCAGGCATGGAGTTTACTGAGCCTTCATGGCCAAATACTCTGCAGTCACAATGATGGTCTTTTTGTGATCGATGATAACAACATACTGAAGATTGAAGGCCTGGCGGGAGTGTGGAAAGTTATTCCCATAAAGGGGAAGGATAATCACTATTTTGTATGTACCTATACTGGTATTCACATGCTCAGATTTGAGGATGGTAAGTTTGAACTCCTCTACCGCGTAGATGGATTCAATGAGTCCAGCCGGGACATCATCCAGAGTGATGAAGAAAACACTTTTTGGGTTTGTCATGGCTACAAAGGGGTCTTCAAACTGCAATTTGATCGCAATTTCGAACGTGTGGTAGGTCTGGAGCACTTCCGTGAAAAGGGTTTGCCTTCCCCATTCAGCATCAATGTATTCAGGTGGAACGATCACATCGTATTCACCACCAATCAGGGAGTCTATACATTCAATGAAACCAGCAACCAGTTCGATCCGATGACCGAACTTAACGAGCGCTTTGGTACCGATGTGAACGTAAGAAAACTTCTGCAATACGAGGACAAAACGTGGTTTGTACAGGATGATGAAGCAGGCTTCTTTCAGGGAGACAGTAAAAAACTTGAAAAGGGCCTCTTCTTAGAACTCAAAGGGACTTTCAACCGGAGCATGGAAAGCATACTCCCCATCAACACCAGCAATGTACTCATAGGCACCACCACCGGACTATATGCATACGACCTCTCCTTTCAGCAGCACGCTGACACCAAGAAAACGCTGATAACAGAAGTGAATTATCAAGATAACGGGGAGCGCACCAAGCGATCGCTGAAAGGTTCATCCGAGCAAATCCCTCACTCTGCCAGTGACCTCAGGTTTGAATTTTCGGCTCCTAAACTAAAAGACCAAACTCAGGTACAGTATAGCCACATGCTGGAAGGCATAGACGAGGACTGGTCTGACTGGAGCGTAGACCCATTTAAAAACTACTCTCAGCTTTTCCCGGGAAAATACACCTTCAAAGTGAAAGCGAGGAGTATGATCGGCGAAACCACATCGGAGTCCTTTTACCACTTCACCATTGCCCCTATCTGGTACATGACCCGCTGGGCCATAGGCGCATATGTCTTGATGATCCTCCTAATCATGATAGGATCCAGAAAGCTGGTGAAAAAGAAAATCGTGGTGGAGAAGGAGAAAACCAGGGAAGAGGAAAAGAAAAAACGAACGGTTCTGGAGCTGGAGCTGGACCAGATGCGATTGGAGCGTGAAAAAGAAAGGATAGAGCGCGACAAGAAAATACTCGAAGAAGATGTCATCTTCAAAAGCAAGGAGCTGGCCAACTACACCATGCTGCTGGTCAAAAAACGTGAACTGCTCACGGACCTACGTGAAGACCTGAAAGAACTCAAAGAAGTGGCGAAAAATGAGCGCTCGCGCAACATGCTGCGCAATCTGATACGCAAAATTGGTGTCAACCTGAATGATGAAGAACACATACATGTATTTGAAGCCAACTTCGAAAGGGTGCATGATGACTTCTTTCAGGAACTAAAAACCTACTTCCCTGATCTTACCTCTAAGGAATTGAGACTATGCGCCCTGGTGAAGATGAACCTAACCAATAAGGAAATAGCGCCCATACTGAATATTTCCCTCAGGGGGGTTGAAACCGCCCGGTATCGTCTGAGAAAACGCCTCAGTCTCGATCATGAGGAAAATATGGTAGAATTTCTGGAAAAACTGTCGCCCTAAACCTGGGCAACACTCATACGCACAGGGAGCGTCATGGTAAACACAACCCTACCGCCTTCATTTTTAGCCTCGATCCTTCCTTCGTGTTCTTTCACCGCACTAAAGGCAAAATACAACCCTAATCCCGGAGATACGCCATCATCTTTGGTGGTGTAAAATGGATCAAATATCCTGATCAAGTGATCTTCGGGAATGGCAGGTCCGTTGTTCTCAATCCGAACTTCCAGACTTTCCCCCTTCTGACAGGCCGCCACCCACACACATTTTTCATCCGATGAAGACTCCTTCGCAAAAAAGAAAGCATTCTCCAACACCGCCTTGAGGGCATGATGAATCCGATTGGGAAAACATTCTAAACTCACCGAATCCACCTTGGTGGAAAACCTCACCTCGGGATGACTCGTTCTGCTAAAGGCGATCAGCACATTATCCACAATCTCTGTGAAGTCCAGAACTTTAGGTTTGTGCTCCGTATAGGTTGCAATGATCAGTGCCTGAATGATCCGATTGATTTTAGAAATACTGAAATTAGACTCACGCAGCATGATATTGATGTCCTCCAATAGCTCCTCCTGATTTTCCGAATGGGCATTCATCACTTCAGCGAGGTTCTTTTCAATCACCTGAAGTCCACCGCTGAGTATATTGATGGGGTTGTTTAGCTCATGCGCTACCCCAGAGGCAAAAGAGCCTATAGAGGCCATCTTCTCAGACTGAATGAGTTGGTATTGTGTGCCCTTGAGGTCACTGATGATCTTCTTGAGGAGATCATTTTTTCGCTGGAGATCGTCATGCTGGGAGGATATTTGTGCATTGAGCACCTGTAGCTCCTGATTAAGTTTGTTTCTATTGGACAGGGAGCGGTAGGTAATCACCACCACCAAAAGCAGGATCGTCACACCCAAAATCAGGAAGATGATGTAAGACCGGGATTCGTACTGCCTGAGCTCATACACCTGATTTTCCTTCTCCAGCAGGTCGATGGCCATCTCCTTCTCCTGGAGCTCAAAGAGCTTCTGATAATTGGCCAACTGGGTGGTGAGGTTATTCTTGTAGTACGACTTGAGCTGCTCCACATATTTCCCCTGTTTTTGCACCGCGGCAGTATAGTCTCCTATCAGGGTATCTGCGATAATATTGGTTTCATAAAAATCCAGTGTCTTCTCCAAATGCGCCAGGTCCACGGTCAAAGAATCACGCTTACTCCGATACAGCCTACCCATCACTTCATTGCCCAGCTTCAGATATAGGGCGCTGATAAAATTGAAAACGAAATACTGAGAGGATGGAGTGAGTGATTGTAGGCCTTCGCGCTCTACCTGCAGCAGACCCGCCAAAGCTTCTCTGTACCTGGCTCTGGAAATATTGATGCCCGCCAGATTGATCAGTGAACTGGCACCAACCTCACCCGTTTGGGCATATTGCCCCACAGCCATATTGAGGTATTTCTCCGCTGAATCGAGTTGTTTTAGGTTAAAATAAACATAACCAATCCTGTGATTAATCTCCCTGACTTGCTTGAGATCCGTGGCATAGCCACTCGCCCGCAGAATAAAGTCGAGCGCCTTATCATACTCCTGCACCAGCGAATAAGTAAAAGAAATCTGCCTTAACACGTCAGCCATTCCTGCTGAGTCTCCAGCCGCCCGATAGTAGCGAAAGGACTGGTTCAGTTCCTCCAGCGCTTTGTCTGTAAAATCCATTTTGGCGTATTCCTTTCCGAGTAGGAAGGTATACCTGGCGAGAGCCAGAGTATCAGAATGCTCCTCTATCTGTCTATTCAGTTCCAGAATCCGGCTTTCGATAGACTGATCCTCGATGACCGCAAGGCTATCTGCAACTGACCGATTGATGTGCAATGGGCTTAATAGAATAGAAAACAGAAGTAGAATCATAAGGATCAATTACGCCATTGGACATCCGTCTTAATCTAAAATAGGATGTTGGGGAAGAAAAACAAAGGAATAATCCACAGTTAAACGGAATAAATCAAAGAAGGACTAAATTATTCCCTTCTCTCTAATTCTCGGTAGAAAAAAGAGTACGGGTAGAAATACTTCGAGCCAAAGTGATTTCATCGGTGTATTCCAATTCACCACCCACAGGGATGCCCCTGGCGATCGTAGATACCTTCACAGGCGTATCTCTCAGCATTTTAGCGATGTAAAATGCGGTGGTGTCACCCTCCATGGTAGAGCTCAGAGCCAACACCACTTCCTTCACCGCAGCATCACTTTTGACTCTGTCCACCAGCGAATCGATCTTTACATTGTCTGGGCCAATGCCATCCATAGGGGATATTCGCCCACCTAACACATGGAAAAGTCCATTGTACTGACCGGTGTTTCTGATCGCCAACACATCAGGCGTATCCTCCACCACGCAAATCACTGAGGTGTCGCGCGACAGGGTCTTGCAGGTACACTCTTCAGTGTCAGCAATGATGTGACACGTACCACAATATTTGATGTTTTGCCGAAGGTTGGTCAGAGCCTCAGAAAGATTGGTGGTCTGTGCCTGCGGCTGCTTTAGCATATGCAAGGCCAGTCTGAGGGCAGTCTTTTTGCCTATCCCGGGAAGTTTCGAGATCTCCTCTACTGCCTGCTCCACGAGTTTTGAAGGGTACTCCATCATTCGATAGTAGCCGAAATACCAGCATCATTGATCCCCTCTTTCATTGGCTTCAACTCTCTGAATGATCCTTTTTTGACTGCACACTTCCCTTTGAAATGTATAATATAAGTGCACTGCTCTGCCTGATGTACCTCATGCTTACACACTTTGATCAGGGTGTTGATCACGTGATCGAAGGTATTGTGGTCGTCATTGTGAACAATCAGATCTTTGATATCGCCCTGACCAAGATCGGTCTCCACATCTACTAATTCCTCTATTTCCGGTGCGAACTCCATCTGTACCATAAGCTGCAAAATTAGTCTATGTGATTTATTTGCCACAATTTTGAGCACTTTCTTCACACATTTAGTCAGATAATCGTATGAGTCCGGTCTTTGTTGGTGGCATTATCCTTAGTTATTTCCTTCTCCTGATCGTTATTTCGTGGCTCACCTCCAGAAATGCCACAGATAGTGATTTTTACAATGCCAACCGCCAATCACCGTGGTATCTGGTGGCTTTTGGCATGATTGGGGCTTCCTTATCCGGGGTTACTTTTATCTCCGTACCGGGTGAGGTGGGCAACAGCAACTTCTATTATTTTCAGGTGGTGATCGGGTATTTGCTTGGGTATTTTGTCATTGCCAAAGTTCTCCTGCCACTCTACTACAGACTCAACCTGGTTTCGATCTATTCCTATCTGGAGCAGCGTTTTGGGTTCTGGTCTTATAAGTCTGGTGCCTTTTTCTTTTTGCTGAGCAGAATCATTGGATCTTCCTTCAGACTCTTTCTGGTAGCCAGCGTGTTGCAAATCTCCTTTTTCGATGCTTTCAATTTCCCCTTTTGGGTTTCTGTGCTGGTGACCATCGTACTTATCTGGCTCTACACCTTTCAGGGCGGCATCAAGACCATCGTATGGACAGATACTCTTCAGACCGCTTTCATGATTGCCTCGGTGGTCATCAGCATCGTATTTATCACCAATGAACTTGATTGGAGTTTCAGCGAAATGATTGGTCACATTGCTGAGGATAAGCGAAGCAATATTTTCAACTGGGAGTGGCAGAGCGGACGCAACTTCTTCAAGCAGTTTTTTGCGGGAGCCTTTATAGCCATCGTAATGACCGGGCTGGATCAGGACATGATGCAGAAAAACCTCACCTGTCGTAGCCTTGCCGATGCACAAAAAAACATGTTTTGGTTTTGCATCATTCTGGTCATCGTTAATTTTCTTTTCCTTAGTATGGGGCTGCTGCTTTTCCAATATTCAGAGGCCATTGGCGTCTCCATACCCTCGAGAACAGACTTTCTCTTTCCTGAGCTCGCCATCAACCACTTCTCTACCCTTGGGGCTGTGGTATTTTTATTGGGAATCACCGCTGCAGCCTATTCCAGTGCAGACTCAGCCCTCACGGCACTGACTACCTCCTTTTGTGTGGACTTTTTAGGGTTTTCACCCAAGAATTACCGTCAAAAGAAAACCCTCAGAAAGCTGGTTCACCTGGGCTTCTCCTTTGTCTTGTTCCTGGTGATCCTGGTCTTTCAGGCCATCAATGACCAAAGTGTGATCACGGCGGTTTTTGTGGCTGCCGGGTATACCTACGGTCCGTTACTAGGACTTTTTGCGCTCGGTATTTTCACCAAATATGACCTTCGGGATGAGTTGGTGCCAGTGATTTGTTTGCTCTCCCCAGTCATTTCTTATATCATCAACATCAATTCAGAGTCCTGGCTTGGTGGTTATAAGTTTGGTTTCGAAATCCTGATTTTGAACGGACTACTCACATTTATCGGACTGCTCCTAATCAGGAAAAAAGGCTGAAAATTCTCGTTATTTCCATAAAGTGGTCGGGTCTAGAGCTCAAGTTCTTTAGCCGGGTCCCAAAAGATGGATTTGAAATCAATGATTTTGTCATCCTTCACCACGATTCCCTCAGCTTCCAATAGCTGCTGCATGGCCTCCGGACCCCCGCTAAAAAAATGCTTTCCAGTGAGCAAACCAGCACGATTAACCACTCTATGGGCTGGCACAGAGTGATCTCCATGTGCCTGATTCATGGCCCAGCCCACCATGCGGGCGCTGCCCTTCACGCCCAGGTAATTGGCAATGGCGCCATAGGAAGTCACCCGACCTCTGGGGATTAGTTTTACGACCTCATATACATCTCCAAAGAAATTGGATTTAGAATCTTCCATAACTTAGTGGACTGAAGACAACATTAAAAACCTGAAAGATATGAGCAAAAATGTATTAATCACGGGAGCAGCAGGAAATCTTGGCAGTGCTGTTTCAAAAAAACTGATCTCAGAGGGCTATTCAGTGATCGGGACCATAGTACCTGGCCATCGGGCACCTGAAAATGGTGTGGACTTTTACGAATGTGATCTCACCGATGAAAAAGCAACACAAGCCTTTTTCCAAACCCTCATGAAAAAATACCAAAAGCTGGATGCCGTGATCATGCTGGTGGGTGGTTTTGCCATGGGCAACATCCGTGAAGCGAGTAGTGACGATATGATGAAAATGCTCACGCTCAATTATTTCACGACATTTCACTCCGCTCAAAACGCTATCAAATGGATGAACGAGGCGACGGGCGGCAAACTGATCTTCGTAGGAGCCAAACCCGCTGTGGAAGGGGGTGGCGCAGCTGTGCTGCCCTATGCCATCTCCAAAAGTGCAGTCATCAAACTTGCAGAAATCATCAATGAGGATAAAAACAACAAGAATATTCAGGCATCTGTCATTATCCCGAGCATCATAGATACCCCTCCAAACCGGGAAGGCATGCCGGATGCCAACTTTGACAACTGGGTGAAGCCCGAGGAAATCGCCGAGAATATTGCTTTTCTCATTTCAGACAAAGCGAATGTACTCCGTGACACGGTGCTGAAAATCTACAACAATTCCTAAACGCTATAAGCCACGCTGATCGCCGGAAAAGGTGGTGACCCTCACCTGACTGGCGGCAGCGGGTATGAGCACTTTTCTGGATCCCTGCGACAGGTAGGTGTGCCCATAGTACACCTCCTGGATACGCTTGCTCCCTGAGGCATCAAGGTACTCCACCCGGGCATCCGTAGGTTTCAAAGTAATGACCTGTTGCCCACTGGTAGCCACCGAAAAAGCCTTTAAAGGCCCCATGTTCTGAGCGGCCAGTATCTTCATGTCTTCATCGCTGTTGATGACACACATCAGGCTTTTGGCATCCTCCGGCACATAGACACCACTCTGCTCCATGCCCACTGGCCTAAAAGTGCCGTCACCAGCTCCAAGCACGAGTAACCCTTTGAAGGCGTCATACCGCCCCTGCAGCACTTCGTTGCCATAGTCGTTGCCCACCATCAGTACATCCAGATTTCCATCATTATTGAAATCCGTGGAGATCATACCATAAACAGGCGCCACCTGGCACTCCAGCGGCAGTGGAGTCATGGCAAAGCGTCCATCACCCAGGTTTTCTATATAGGCAGACTCCATGTAGGTAGCATGATATGCAGTAGCTCCCGACAACTGCTCCGTCGAAAAAATATCTGTAATACCCGCCCTGGCAAAATCTGCATGCATCCTGAAATCCGCCTTTATTTTGGTCATTTGCTTAATCATATCCCCGCGTCCAAAAAACGGAAACTCCTTAAGCTTCCCCTGTTCATCCGGAAGAAAAACTGTCGGCACTGCATCCAACCCTTCATTGTGATCAAAATCTGAAGCATAGATGCCAATTGGCGTTTCTGTAGACGCCCTGTTGATGGTGTTGAGTCCCAGATTTCCAGCCATATAATCTACGTCTCCGTCTCCATCAAAATCTCCTGAAGTGAGGCTGTTCCACCAGCCCACGTTTTCACCCACACCAGAAGTGGCGGTCACATTCCGGAAGGTCCCTTTTGTGTTTTGTAAAAAACTAATGGGCATCCATTCCCCAGCAAGGATCAGATCGGTGCTCCCATCATTATTAAAATCGGTCCATAGGGCATCCGTCACCATCCCAAAATCTTCCATCAGCGCCGAGGCCTCCCCGTCAATGACGAATTCTATATGCTCCTTATCTGATTCATTCCTAAGAAAATAACTATTCGCTGGCAGCGGATAATGCAGTGGCACTTGCCTGCCTCCGATGAATAAATCCAAATCTCCATCCTGATCATAATCGGCAGCCCTCACACATGACCCACTCACCAAAAATGGCGGCAACGCTCCCCTATTCAAAACAAACCGTCCATCGCGGTTTTCGTAAAACCGATCCTGATAGCTGGAGTCCTCAGGTGTCAGCTCATAGCTGCCATGGACCAGGTAGAGGTCAAGATCACCATCCAAATCCGCATCAAACAGTAAGGTGCCCAATTCTTCACCTTTGGTTTTATTGTTTATCTCTGGAAGCAAGTCTTGCTTGATGAAAGTTCCCTCCGGCTGCTGAATCAGAAAAGTCCCTTTTTTGAAACGTGAACCACTCATGTACACATCATCAAGCCCATCACCATTCACGTCACCCACGGCCATGCCGGGCCCATACTGAGAGAGTTTGTGAGGCAAAAGCGGCTGCACATTGAAGTCAATGAATTCCTCTTCTTCATGGACATATCCAGCCACAACGTCATCTGGTAGAGCCTCAAAATATTGAACTGAACCTGCTTCTCTCACTGGCTGCCTCCTCTTCGCATTTTCGATGTCCAAAGTAATGTTCTCATTGACCGGTACGTTGGAGAGGGCCTCTACTTCACCAGAGGGCCAGTACACCACTACAGAATCCACTCTGGCAGACTGTCCGAGACCAAAAACCAGTGTAGGATCATTACTGGAGAGGTATCCGCGGTATGGACTGTGGTTCCAGTAAAGGGTGTTCCCTCCGTGATAAATTTTCAGTTGTGCCCCTATTCCTCCCGGGTTCAGACCTCTTCCCTTCAGTCTTATTCGGATCCAGTTATTAGGACTTTCCTTTTTTCGATTACTCAAATTCTCGTAAATAGAAGCCGGATCATTGATGTTATTGACCACATAGTCAAGGTCACCGTCGTTGTCCAAATCTCCATAAGCCGCTCCATTGGAAAAGGACGGCTCGCTAATGCCCCAGGCAGTAGTGACATCTTCAAACTGCACACCGTTGATATTGCGATAAGCATAATTTCGAATCTTCACTGAGGGTATTCTCGCCAAAAGCATAGATTTTTTGGCATAGCGGCCCACTTCTACATTATAATCTGAAAAATCCCGATCGGTGATGTCTTTTGGAAAGCCATTGGTAATGATCAAATCCCTGTACCCATCATTGTCAAAGTCGGCCACCAAAGGTGCCCAGCTCCAGTCTGTAGATGACACCCCCGCAAGAAGTGCCACATCCCCAAAAGTAGGCTCACCTGTGACCGGACTAATGCCCTGGTTAAGCTGTACAGTGTTTCTGACGCATTGATATTGATAATCATATTTTTCATTGTTGATGTACCCGGTGTAATTATTATTCATCAACATGGTCTTCTTTCGGAAGTTATCCTCCGGAAGCATATCCACGGCGACTATATCCGGGTAGCCATCATTGTTGAGGTCTACCACATCATTGCCCATAGCCGAATAGCTGGTATGCGGCAGAAAGGCTTTGGATCGGTTGGTAAAAGTGCCATCCTGATTGTTGATATAAACAAGGTCCTGTGTGAGGTAATCGTTGGTCACATAAATATCACTCCAGCCATCTCCGTTGATGTCGGAGACATTCACTCCCAGGCTGTAGCCTTCATAAATGATCCCAGCCTCTTTGGATACCTCTGTAAAAACCGGATGACTCAGGCTGTCGTTCCAGTCATTTCTAAAAAGCTTATCCACCCTGTCTAGCGCTTCTGTGTGGCTTTTCTTGTACACGTTGGGAATCATTATCGGGTCCATCTTATTGATGGCCAGGTAAACATCCAGGTCTCCGTCTTTGTCATAATCCAAAAAAGCGGCTACCGTAGTATGACTGTTGTCAGCTAATCCATAAGCCTCGGCCTGATCCTCAAAAACCGGAATCCCTTCCTTAAGGCCCTGATGGATAAACAGCATGTTTTTCCTTCTCTGGGGGTCAGAGTAGACAGTAGCACAGACATAAATGTCCAGCCAGCCATCCGCATTTACATCTACCACCGCTACTCCCGAGCTCCATTTGTCCAGAGCTCCCACACCTGCTTTGGTGGTAATATCCTTAAAAGTCATTCCGCCCTGATTAAGGAAGAGTCTGTTGGGAACCATATTCCCGGTGAAAAACACATCCGAAAGCCCATCATTATTAAAATCTGCCAACGCGACACCTCCCCCGTTGTAGACATATTCAAAGTCAAGGATATTGAAGCTATCGTTTTCTGTGATCTCGTTATTGAAATTGACATGAGTGAGGTCCATTGGTAACGACTTGAAGGCGGTCTTTTCCTCACAAGAAACAAGGCACAAAAAGCTAAAAGTGGCGAAAAGCCAGGAATTAAGAATTTTTTGGTTGGTTCTTCTCATACTATTGAGATCATTTAGATTTTGGTGAAATGGTCAACTGATCACTTTTTTGATGTCCCAGTATCCACTATTCTGTTTCGCGTTTAGTCTGTGAGAAAAGCAAAGCCTCCTGATTATTTCTGGCTACCAAAATGGCCTTTTGCCCGTCGATATCCAGCAACGAGGCATCCCGCACTTCTCCATTGACCGTGATACCACTTTGAGCATTGGTCACGTAAGTAAAGGCCCTATTGCCTTCGCCTTTGAGGAATACCCCTTTATTGGCAGACTGAAAACCCACTTCCGGTTTCAAACCATGAAAGTTGCCCAACAACAAGAGATCTTTGATTCCATCATTGTCCATATCATCTGCCACGATGGCATAAATGGGCGCCACCTGTGCTTCCAGAGGAAGCGTCTCCAACTGGTAATCGCCATCATTGCTCCAAAGCACGGCACTCTGAAGTAAGGATACCGAATAGGACGCAGCTTCCGCCCGCTGCTGCTCATCAAACAACGTTTCATAAGTGCTGCCGGCATACTGCTCATAAGTAACTGCCTTTTTCTTAATACCGGGTATTTGGCCCGTGATGTCCATTTTGGAGGCAAAAGGATATGATTGGTCTTCAACCTGTGGGTACCAGTTGAGGATAAACTCCGACTTTCCATTTTTGTCAAAATCATTCACAAACATGGTCAATGGCCTTTCTACGCTGGCCTTAAACTTGGTATTCAGCCCCCAGTTGCCCAATACATAATCATCCATACCATCACAATCCAGGTCTACGGCCTCTATGCGGTTCCACCAGCCGTTGGTCCCTGGAATGGCATAAGCCTCCTCAAGCCCCTGGCCATTATTGAGGTAAACAGACACGGGTAGCCACTCTCCCACCACGATCAGGTCTTTGCGGTCATCTCCATTGAAGTCACTCCAGACAGCATCGGTCACCATGCCAGCTCCACCCAAACTCTGAGGCTCCACGTTGGTCCAAAGACCGTTATCATTTCGGAACAGAAAACTTCTGGGAATTAGTCCATAATTACCCGGGATCACACGCCCCCCAACAAACAAATCCTGATCTCCATCCTGATCAAAGTCTTCCGCCAGAATACATGAAAAATTACCAATGGCCCGCGGGGCTCTTTCTACTGATCGATTGAACACCCCATGCCCATTGTTATCGTAGTACCTCAGCACATGTGCGTCAAGTCCACGGTTAAATTCATTCCCTCCAGAGCCTATCAGGAGGTCCAGATCACCATCCTGATCTAAATCAAACAATACTCCGCAGGTACTCTCAAAAATGGAATCTCTGAGTAAAGACCCTTGTGGCTTCTGCTTGAACCGGCCGTTGGATTCTTGTAAGAAGACCTTATCGGGATCTCCAAATGCCCCGAGGAGTATGAAGTCATCTTTCCCATCTCCATCAACATCTCCCTCGATCACCCTTGGTCCCTGAGTAGATAGCTTTCTGGGAAGCAGACGCTCATGGTTGAAGTCATTAAAATCATTCTCCTTATGTCGGTAATTACCCTCCAAAGTGGTCTGTGTTACTTCGCTGTAAAGAGACTGAGCACCTGGCTCGGTCTGTCGGAACGTGTCATCCGCATCCGGGTAACTCATCGTGAGTACCGTATTCACGACAAGGTCTCGTAAGGTTTGTCTTTTCAGGTCTGGCCAAACGACCTCCAATGAATCCAACCGCTGAAGGGACCCCAAACCAAAATTAACTACCGGCTCCACGGAGCTCTGAAATCCCCGGGAAGTAAAATTCTCCAATCTTTGTCGCTTGTCACCGGAATAGACTGTGACCCGAGCTCCAATGCCAAAAGGGTTCTTTTCCGGGCCTTGAAACTTCACTTTGAGGTAGGCATGACCGAAAAGCGTATCTGTCTGGTTCTGATAAATGGAGGCAGGTGCATTGATGTTGTTCACTATCAGGTCCAGGTCTCCGTCATTGTCCAGATCGGCATATGCCGAGCCATTGCTAAATGAGGGAATCCCCAAGCCAAGTGAGTCCGCCTGGTTGATAAATGTGCGATTGCGCTGATTGATGTAGGCGTAATTCGAAATCTTGGTGGAAGGCAGATAAGCCAACAAATCGTTAACGTCAAGTTTTCCTTCTTTTTGAACGATCTTTTTGATGTTTTCCCTGTCGGAAGCAAAGCTGGCAAAATCCATTGAGGTGATGTCCCGGAGTATTCCATTGCTCACAAATATGTCTTTCCAGCCATCATTGTCCATATCGAAGATCAGGGCACCCCAGCTCCAGTCACTGGCCTCTGTATTTGCCAAAGCGGCCAACTCCTGAAAATTCCCATTTCCATCATTGAAATGGAGACAATTTTGCAATACCTGAATGTGATAATCTGCTCTTACTTTTAGCTCCTTCACATTGGTTTCGTCAAACCTGGTCATGGTTTTTAGTCGTTGATTGTCCGGAGGAAGCATTTCTGTAGTAAATATTTCTGGAAATCCATCATTGTTTAGGTCAGCCACATCTGCACCCATACTGGAGCCAGATACCACATCGGTGCGAGAGACAATCTCCTCAGAAAAGGTGCCATCCCCCACGTTGAGATAGAGGTAATCCCTTTCCCAAAAATCATTCGCAATGTAGAGGTCGGGCCGCATGTCGCCGTTCAGATCACTGACGGACACTCCAAGTCCAAAGCCCACTGCTCCTCCGTAGATACCGGCTTCTGCACTGATATCTGTAAATAGACCATTGTCATTTCTGAGAAGCTTATCGCCCCCAAGGGTATCCCGCAGCTCTCTGCGCTGGGTGAAAAGCTCCACCCTGTCGATCGATTTGAAGCTATTGTTCAGCAAGTAACAATCAAGGTCGCCATCTCCGTCAAAATCAAAAAATGAAGCGTGTGTAGAGTACCCATGATCATCCAGACCAAAGGCAGCAGCCGATTCTACAAAGGTGAGGTCACCCTGATTGATGAATAATTCATTCGTTTTATTGGAGCCTTCCAGATCTCCGGAGTTGCACACATAAATATCCAGCCAACCATCTCCGTTTACATCGGCCATGGTGACGCCCGTGCTCCAACTTCTGGTGCCTTGCACACCGGCCTGCTCCGTAATGTCTTCAAAACTCCAGTTCCCTTTGTTGAGGTAGAGTTTGTTGGCTGCCATATTCGCAGTAAAGTAAATATCCGGCCATCCGTCGTTATTCAAATCCCCGATAGCCACTCCCCCACCGTTGTAGAAATTCCGATAATTGAAAATATTGAAGTCTTCCTGATCCAGTACCTCATTGACAAAAGAAACGCCCGTCTGATCAATTGACATTTCCTTGAAGAGGAGTCCCTGATCTGAAGAATTTGGCCCACAGGCCATCACCAAAAGTGACAATACAATCAAGGGTGAGGTAAAAAATTTTGTGCAGGTCATTTAACTTAATTTAGTCTGTATTCCAACTCAGGTAATCCTTAGGACAGAAAAGTGTAAAACAAAAGGCAGATGATTGAGATCTGCCTTTTGGTTAATGAAAATACAATAGTGGTCCTGATTACCAACCAGTATTCTGTTTCAGAATTTGCTCACCGTTTCGGGTATTCGCATTGATCTGAATGGTAGGAATAGGATACCATCTGTGTCTTGCTTCATAGGTAGCAGCATCAGCATAATAACTTCTGGTTTTCGCTGCGTATTCGGTGTATTTGTTCAATACCTCCGCGGCAATCCCCCACCTTCTCAGGTCAAAGAAGCGATGACCTTCGAGGGCCAATTCAAGTCGTCTCTCCCACCTTACAGCGTTCATCGCAAATTCAGAACCATTGGAAGCAAAAGTGCCAGCCGGATAAGGCTGTACGTCATAGTTGGCCCACTCAATACCCGGATCATTGATATCATCCGTGATGACTGCAGCACCACCTCCATCTACAAATGGTCCCTGTGCGCAGTTACCTGCACGTTCCCTGATGGCATTCACCAGGTCCTCCGCAGCGGATAGATTGCCCAGTATGACTTCAGCTTCAGCCAAAAGCAACATGGCATCAGCCAGTCTGATAATAGAAAAGTTGATACCATTGTAAGCATTATTATTCCATCCACCTGTTGAAACCGGATCAGCCTTGTAATGGGTGAATTTCTTGGGGCTATATGGCCCCGAAAAAGCTCTGTCCCTGATCCAAGATGCATCATGAATGTCCCAATCCCAGTAAGGTACGTTGTCTCTTCCAATGGTCAAGTCAATACGTGGATCAACCGCATCAGTAGACGGATCAAGTTCAGAATCATTATAGTTGTCAAACATCGGTAATCCATTGGCATCTACCTTGTAGGCATTCACCAAATCCTGAGACGGCTGATGAAATCCGCAACATCCAAAGCTGGATCCTGCAGGGAACGCGAGCTGATTCAGCCAGTTGGCATTTCTAGAGTTGCCACCATCATTGATAGACGACTGCACACTGAAAATCATCGCAGGATTATTCTCAGTAGATGTATGGAACATATCCTTGAAGCATGGTGTCAACGCCCTAGAAGCCACCACGGGATCCAAATTATCCTTGGCACTAGAGGCATCCGCTGCACTGCCTGATTCTCCGTACTTATACATATAGAATTTGCCAAGCATAGCACGGGCAGCGTCTTTGGTAGCCCGACCGGCATCATCTTGAGTAGCAGGCAGTAAATTGACAGCTGCGGTCATATCCGCAATGGCATCTCCCAGCGGGTCCACACCCTCGTTTGACTTCACAAAGTCCTCATCTGCTTCCGTGAAATAAGGCACATTTCCCCACACTTTGTATAATTCAAAATGATAGTAAGCTCTCAGAAAACGAGCCTGACCTTCCAAATTATCTCTTACTGCATCGGGAAGATCTGCACCACCGAGCAAACGAATCGTTGAATTCGCTCTTACAACTCCTTCGTATGAACTCACCCATTTGTCATTCATAATGGAGTTGCCAGCTGACCACTGATAAATCTCCAGCTGAGTCATTTCCGCAAAGTCAGTTTGCTCTGAACCTTTATAGGCATCATCAGAAGGCACACTTCCAAAAATCCAGTTTTGAGGATTCGCTGACCATGTGTTCGCTCCATCGATATTCATGCCATCCAACAGGGCGTAAGCGCCTACCAGGGCAGCATTGATACCTTCTTCATTCTGAAGATTGGACTCCCCCAAAAAACCCTTGGGTTCTTCTTCTAAAAATGATTCGCCACAAGCTCCAAGAAGACTCGCGATAGTCAGGAAAAGAATACTTTTTATAATTGATTTTTTCATCTCTTTATTATTTATCATAAATGATTAAAAAGCAGCATTTACACCAATCATGAAGATTTTGGATGCAGGATAGTTACCCAGGTCATAACCTGTCCATCCATCATTCTGCAATCTTCCGTCTACTGCGGTACCAATGTTAGCATTGGATAGTGCAGGATCTATGCCGCTATAACCCGTAATGGTAAATGCATTTTGAGCTTGCACGTAAACTCTCAAGCTGGAGATGCTGGAGATGCCGGCCGTAGGAATGGTATATCCCAGCGTAATGTTCTGAGCCCTCAGGTAAGAACCATCCTCCACATAGAAATCACTCGACTGACTAGCGAAGGTGTCTCCCCCGTCAAGCTTTGGAAGTGAAGCGTTTCTGTTGTTCTCTGTCCAGGTATCTGTCAATACATCTTTACTCATGTTGGAATTGAACTGACCAAAGTGAGTAAACAGCTTGTTGTAGTTGTAGATATCATTTCCAATAGAAGCAAATAACATCACCGAGAAATCAAATCCTTTATAGTCTAGTCCAAGGTTCAAACCCATGGTCAAATCCGGATGTGGATTGCCAATGACCCCAAGGTCATCACCATTGATCACACCATCACCATTCAGATCCTTTCTTCTAAACCTACCAATGGCTGCTCCTGCCTGATCCAATGCTGCTACATCTGCGGCATCCTGGAAAAATCCATCGTTGGTATAACCATAAAAGCTGGAAATAGGAGAACCTACCTGCCATACATTCACCTCACCAAATCGTTTGTCAATACCCGCAGGGAAAATGGCACTAGCCTCACCATCTAACTTAACGATTTCATTTTTGTAGTGAGACAGATTAAGGAAAGCATTGAACCCAAGGTCTCCTGAAAATCGCTCTCTGTAACCAAGACCCAAATCCCAGCCGGTGTTTCTCATGGAGGCCACATTTCTGAATGAGGCCTGAGAGTTACCTGCAGAACCAGCATTAGTTGGGTCAAAAATCAGGTCATTGATATCTCTTTGATACACATCAAATACTACACTGACCTTCCCATCAATAAGGGAGGCATCCAATCCAATATTCATTGATTCATTCTCTTCCCACTTGGTATCTGGATTACCATATCTATAAAGGGTAAATCCGGGCGTCATAGAGCCTCCAGTACCACCAAGATCGTATCCAGCATCACTTGGACTTCTACCACCGTATCTATCATATGCATTGTATGACACAGGGATGTTCTGATTACCTGTAATACCCCAGCCTCCTCTGACTTTCAAGTCATCTATGAAAGAGACACCATTCATGAAAGACTCTTCAGAAACTCTCCAGCCAACACTGACGGCCGGAAACACTCCGAATCTATTGTCTCCCAAAAACTCAGAAGTCCCATCTCTTCTCACAACTCCGCTGACCAGATATTTGTCTTTGTAGGAGTAATCAACCTGACCAAAGACAGAGGAGAGTGCTACCACACGCTCCTGGCTACCAATAGAACTGAAGGTAGAGTAGCTGAGATTTAGAAATCTCACATTAGGATCAATGAATGCAAGATCATTCACCTGACCGTTAATTTGCTTAAATTGGTTTTTGACCCCCTCCTGGCCCGCCAACAATTTCAGAGAGTGATCATCCCCAAACTTCTTGTTGTACTCCAAAGTATTGGTCCATACCCAGTTTAGATAAGTCTGGTGCGTCTCCTGGTAACTGTTGCTGCTATTGACTTCTCTGTCTTCATATCTTGGGAAGTTGGCACTTGGCTGAAAATTCTGTCTGAAATCCACACTAAAGCTGGACCGTACTTTTAGTCCTTCTATCAGCTCGTACTCTCCAAAAATGTTGGTCAATACTCTGAAATCCGTGCCAATATCGTGTTTATTATTTTTAGCAAATGCTACAGGGTTTTTTCCATTTGAGAATCCGTTGGTTTTACCTCCAGCGTAGTTTCCAGCCACGTCATAGACGGGGACAATGGTATTCATCAAAAGAGTCTGAGTGACCGTATTCTGCTCGTTTTGGTTTCCTCCCTGCTGGTCCACAGTCTCTGAACGAGCGACGGAAAGCGACTCACCAAAAGTGAATTTACCAGAGTTCACTCGGCTATTCAATCTGGCTGAAAGCCTTTCAAATCCGGTATTGATCATGGTACCATCTTGCTTAAGGTATCCTACAGAAGAGCTAAAAGTTGCATTCTCAGAACCCCCTGAAATACCAAAATGATGCTCAGTGATTAAAGCAGGGTCAAAAACGGCATCCCACCAATCTGTTCCATCCTTATTGGATCTCATGATGAGATTATCTGGGAAAGAATAGCTAGCTTCATTTGGGTTAGCAGGAATCAGGAAGTCATCATCTGCATTGTCGGGCGTACCATTATCACTCGTAGCCACAGGGAAGAAATAATCCGGAATGACTGGATTGTTAGGATCTCCTCCATAATAATTGGTCAAAGCAGGATTCTTGGCAATTTGTATCCGCGCGTAATCCACAGGATCTTTGATCAGGATATCGTTGTAACCTCCCACGGGATTCTGCACACCAGCATATCCATCGTACGTCACTTTAATTTTCCCTGGTTTTCCCTGCTTGGTGGTGATGATAATCACCCCGGCATTGGCTCTCGATCCATAGATAGAGGAAGCAGAAGCATCTTTAAGTATTTGCATACTCTCAATGTCATTTGGGTTCAAACCATTCATGGCTTTGTCTCCCTGGATCTGCACTCCGTCCACAATGATCAATGGATCACTACTCCCAAAGGAGCTAATCCCTCTGATTCGTATGTTGGTGCCACCCCCTGGAGAACCCGAGTTGGAAACAGTCACCCCAGTGGCTCTACCTGCAAGTTTTTGGGAAAAACTTGGTGCTTTGATGGCATTAAGAGCCTCAGCGTCCACTACCGTCACCGCACCAGTGATATCTGCTTTACGCTGTGAGGTATAACCTGTCACTACTACCTCAGCCAGAGACTGCACGTCATAGTTCATGGCAACATCGATGGTGGTTCGTCCATTGATGGCCACTTCCTGAGTAAGGAAACCAACGGAAGAAAAAACCAGTGCATCGGCATCCGAAACGGCCAGTTTGTATGCGCCGTTAAGGTCTGTTACCGTACCGGTGGCCGTACCCTTGATGAGCACTGTCACGCCCGGCAGCTCCGCTCCATCTTCATCAGTGACAGTCCCAGAGACTGTAAATTCCTGCCTTGTGAGGTAGTTTTCCTCCACACTCACATTTTTGGCCTGGCTACGGTTTACATGGATATTATCGTTGATTCGCTTGAAGCGTAAATCTGTAAGACCAGAAAGGTCCTCTAGTATCTCTCCCACACTCTTATTGCGTCGGTTGAGAGTGACTTTATTCGCATCGATATTCTCGTCGTTGTAGGTAAAGAGGAAATCGGTCTTTTCCTCCAGTTGCTTGAACACCTCAATGACTGACACATCCTTGGCATGAATAGATACCTTGATCTCGTAAACGCTCTTGTTTTGAGCACTGGTTTCCTCTGCATACAAAAATGTCGCAAAAATCACCTGAAGAAAAAGTACTTGAAAAAGGAGTTTAGACATGGTTAGAATTTCCCTTAGTAAATTGTTTTTCATATTTTTAACTGTTTTTAGTTAAGTAAAAATTGACTGCTAAAAACCGCCCTTGCCCACTGAGTTCCCCAACTTGTGTTTGGCAAGGGTTTGTTTTTTTAGGTTTTGTTAGATTGGTTAGTTGCGTTTTACTTTTTTTCTCTCATAGATTAAGATGGTTTTATGGTTCATTTCATAGTTAAAATTCGACGTATAGCTTAACCCCTCGAGGATCAACTCGAGCGATTTTTGTTTATATTCTCCACTGTATTTACCAGCAAGTCTGGTTCCTTCTGCCACTTCAAAAGTCACTCCATACCATTTCTCCAGCTGACCGAAAATCGTCAGTAAATCTTCGTTTTCGAACAATAAAGTGCCATGTGTCCAGGCCATTGATTTTCTCTGATCGAACCGCTGACGCCTCAGGTCATTGCTCTCTTTATCATAGACGCCCATTTCGTTGGGAAGTAAAATGGTGGATCTGCCTGTTTCGGTCTGCACCTCCACCTTACCGGTCAGTACAGACACGCTAGCCTCTGTCTCTTCTTCGAAATGCTTCAGGTTGAAGGAGGTTCCCAACACTCGAGTGGTAAAGGCACCGGATTCAATGACAAAAGGCCTTTCCGGATTATGAGCCACATCAAAGAAGCCCTCACCCTCAAACTTGATCAGCCTCAGGTTAGGCCCGAATCCTTCAGGATATTTGATTGTACTACCCGAGTTCAACATCACTCTCGTGCCATCTGGCAATTGCACGGTCTTTTTCTGCCCATACTCCGTGGCTGCAACTTTCCAAACCAATGAAGGCTCGTTGGCGGGTACTGAGTCATTGTAATTGAGATAAAAAATCAAGGAAAATCCTAGTAAGAACAGAAGGGAGGCCGCTACCCGATAAGAATGCCTCAGCACAAAATTACTCACTGACCTGATCGCTCCGTGTGGTGCCTTATGCTGGAGAATTCGCTCCATCAGGATAGAATATTCATCCGACTTCATCGAGTGCTCCTGCTTATAGTGGATAGATTTGACCAACTCACGAGCCATCTCCACATCGCTCACCTTCTCAGGGTGTCGCTTTAGCCAATTACTCCAGAAATGATCCGCTTCCGGGTGCTGATGTATCACCCAGTCCACGAAAAACTCATTTTGGAGAAAGTCTCCTACCTCAAATTCTTTAAAATCCATCAACTGTTTTTGATCAATACTATAAGTAAAAGACCTTTTCGAGGTAAATGACCATAGCTAATTGGAATAAATGTGTTTTTAACAAAATATTATTCCATATTTTGTGACGAATGCAGAATAAACTTCGATTTGTTATTATATTCCTAATAGGGTTAACGTCACAAGAGGTTCTTGCGAACAGGAATGAGGAGCTTACTCATGGAATCGATTCCACGATACACCAGCGCCCTGGCAGACTTCACTTTCATCCCGAGAAGGCTCGCAATCTGATCGTATTTTAAACCTTCGTAGTAGAATAAGAGAAGGGCTTCCTTCTGAAGAGGTGGCAATTCATTAAGTTTTGCCGCAATCATGCTTCTCTTCTCTTCATCTATCTGCTGATTGATCAACACCAGCTCAGGAGAGAGGGATATAGCAAAGGGATAGGCATCACCCATGTCTCCGGATTGCTCCTTAGTCATTTTGGTAAGGACTTTCACCAGTTTATTGCGCAGAGATTTGAAGAGGTAGTACTTGATGGAGTTAGTGTTGCCCAGACGCTCCTTATTGTTGATGATCTCTATAAAAAGATCATGAATAGCATCTTTCACAATTTCCTTTGAGGTCAGCTGGCAGCCGTAGTTGTACAGTGGGTTGGCGTAGTTCCTGTAGATAAATGTGAGCGCAGCCTTATCCCCCTTCTTAAACTTTTCCCATACCACCTCATCATCCACCGTTGCTTCAGAAAGCGATGGATATTTTTTATCAAATATACCTCTATCAACTGACGAATCTAGGTAGGGATTCTCCATGGGGTTAGGCTGGTTTGTTACAATAATCTCATTAGATTTTCGTAAATCCTATTCCATTTTGAAGAATTTTGTATTTGCCAGGGGTATTATTTGAATATTTTTAATCAATAAAATCATCATTCCACCTGCTAAAAACCTCGTGATTTGAAAGCAAAGGCGCTTAGTTTGCTGTCTGAATGAAGTATCCTGAAAATGCAGACCCGCTTTGATTTAATCAAGTGGAGTAACCCTGGCTTCCGACAAAATAAAAAACAAATGCAGCGGATCATTGGCATTGAGCTCCAGGCGGCCGGTGACCCGCACTCTGGAATCCTCCGTTGCCACTTTGTCTTTTGAATAAATTTCGGCAACCGTCTCGGGCCCGGCATTTCCACAGAAAAAGCAGTTGTTATAAGGAAAACGCGAAAGCACAAAAAAATCACCCTCACGGCTCGTTTGGAGTGGAATCACATACCCTTCAATGGTCACGATTTCTCCCTCGAAGCCCTTCAGCTCCTCCGAAAAAACAGGAACCTCTGTCTCTTCTCCCAAAAAATCATCAAAGCCACTAACCAGTTCCAGCCGGGACAAAGTTTCCCATCCCTGAAACGGACTCTGGAGCAACCAGGCAAAAAGGATTAGTACCACTCGCATAATAGAAGTTAATTTGTAAACCAAAACTATAGAAACTACCGTTTGTTAGTCGGTACCTTGTTTAACAACTTTACTTATTACTTTTAAAGTCTATGAGCCTCATAATCGACACTAAAGATATCAAGAAGAGCTATGTGATGGGTAGCGAAACCATCCACGCCCTCAAATCCATTTCCATCCAAATAGAACGTGGCGAGTATGTAGCCTTCATGGGACCTTCAGGATCTGGTAAATCCACCCTCATGAATATCATCGGTTGCCTGGACACTCCATCAGACGGGACCTACATCCTCAATGATCACGACGTGAGTGACCTGACAGAAAACGAACTGGCAGAAATCAGGAATAAAGAGATTGGGTTTGTTTTTCAAACTTTCAACCTTTTGCCACGAGCTTCCTCCCTGGAAAACGTGGCCCTGCCGCTGATCTATGCTGGCTATGGGAAAGAAGATCGGGAAGAAAAAGCCCTTGCCGCGCTGGATGGTGTGGGCCTGGCAGATCGCGCTCAGCACAAGCCCAATGAACTCTCAGGGGGACAGAGGCAGCGTGTGGCCATAGCCCGGGCACTTGTGAATGACCCAAGTATCATACTTGCGGATGAACCTACCGGAAACCTGGATTCCAAAACTTCTTATTCCATTATGGATTTGTTTGCCGACCTGCATCAAAAAGGCAATACCATCATTATGGTCACACACGAAGAAGACATAGCCGAGTATGCACATAGAATTATCAGGCTTCGGGATGGGCTGATCGAGTCTGATGAAGTCAATAAAAACGTGCGATCAACTGTTGCAGCTGTTTAAATAAACCGTATGAGTACCAAGTTATATACCAAGACAGGAGACAAGGGCCAGACGTCCCTTCTGGGAGGCCAAAAAGTTTCGAAATCTGACCTTAGAATTGACGCTTATGGAAATGTGGATGAACTCAATTCCTTTATCGGATTGCTTAAAGACCACCCCGAAGTGGAAGCTCGCATTGGGAATCAATTCTATTGGATTCAGGAGAATCTTTTCACCATAGGGTCCATTCTGGCCACCGCGCCTGGCTTCACCGGGTTTGAATTGCCCAAGGTCACGGAGGTTGAAATCAAACAATTGGAAGTTTGGATAGATAAAGCAAGCGGTGAACTTCCAGAATTAAAAAATTTTATTCTGCCGGGAGGTCATCAGGTTGTATCTTTGTGCCACGTTTGCAGGACAGTCTGCCGCAGGGCTGAAAGAAGCATTATTGCGCTCTCGCAAGAAGAACCAGTGGAGAGTGAATTAATCAAATTCATGAACAGGCTTTCGGACTACTTTTTTGTGATGTCTCGAAAAATGGCTCAACTCCTGAACGCACCGGAAACTCCCTGGAGTCCAGGTAATGATTAAAAAATATATCTAATTATTTGAGGTATGACTGAGACAATCGACATCAACATCACGAAAACCAAACATTCGAAAATCCACGAGGCAGACCTGGAAAAGCCGCAATTTGGATCAGTTTATTCAGATCACATGTTCCTGGCCGACTACAGCAATGGACAATGGCAAGACCTGAGAATAGTCCCGTACGGCAACCTGAGCATTTCACCTGCCAACACTACCCTACACTATGCCTCTACCATTTTTGAAGGGTTGAAGGCCAACAGATCTGCTGAAGGGGAAATTTTGGTCTTCAGACCAAATGCCAATGCCAGAAGGCTTCAGGTAAGTGCAGAAAGGATGTGTATGCCTCCCGTGCCAGAGGAGCTTTTCATGAGTGGCCTCACCGAACTACTGAAACTGGACAGTAGCTGGGTGCCGTCTGCCCTGGGCACCTCCCTTTACATCAGACCCTTGCAGTTGGCCATGGATCCTTATATTGGCATTCGACCATCCAACTCTTACCAGTTTCTGATCATCACCGGCCCCGTAGGCGCCTACTATGCAGAGCCTGTAAAAGTAAAAATAGAAACCAAATACACCCGTGCAGCTCAGGGCGGAACCGGATTTGCCAAAACCGGCGGCAACTACGCTGCTGCACTCAAGCCCGCAGTGGATGCACAGAAAGAGGGCTTTAATCAGCTCATCTGGACTGATGCCAAAACACACGAGTTTGTGGAAGAAAGCGGAACGATGAACCTGATGTTTGTCATCAATGACACACTGGTAACGGCCCCCGCCGGTGACACCATCCTGAACGGCATCACCCGGGACAGCATCATCCAGCTGGCCAAAGACAAAGGAATGAAAGTGGAAGAGCGCCCGGTAAGGGTGAGCGAGGTGATTGATTCCATAAAGAACGGCAGCATGCAAGAGGCATTTGGTGCAGGCACTGCAGCTACCGTGGCACAAATCAAACTCATTCATCATGAGGGAGTGGATTATCACCTACCTCCAGTGGAGGACTGGAAATACTCTGCGGACTTTTTGGACACACTGACCAAAATCAAAACCGGAGAAATACCAGATCCACACAACTGGATCTATAAAATCTAAAATCACAAAAGCAGTTTGTCACAAACTGCTTTTTTTGTTTATACCGCTTTCAGTAAGCATATCTCTCGTCACTCCAGCCCTCACTTTCGGTCAATTATTAGGAAATCAGGCTCCTTTTGTGTAACTTATTTGACTACCCAAACTCAAATGATATGGTTAAAAGTTACCGGGGCGTGCAGCAAGCCAAGCCCCTCCCCAAAGCTCAGAAAGTAAGTGTGGCCGATTATATGTCCACCAAACTCATCACTTTTCGTCCCGACCAGCACATGGATGAAGTCATCGAAACCCTCCTGAAAAACAAAATATCAGGCGGTCCGGTGGTGAACGAACATGGGGAACTGGTAGGCATTATCTCAGAGGGTGACTGTATGAAAGAAGTGGTACGTGGAAAATACAATAATATGCCCAACCTCAATGGCAAGGTGTCCGAGCACATGACCACAGGCGTCATTAGCATTTCTCCTGAAACGAACATCTTCGATGCGGCTAAAATGTTCCTGGATAAGCGAATCAGGAGGTTTCCGGTGGTCAATATGGGCAAACTCATGGGCCAGATCTCTCAAAAAGACATCATGAGAGCCGTGCACAGTATGCAGAGTAGCACCTGGTAGAAAACCCAGCTTTTTAATGTACTCAATTTCTGTCCTTCAATTTCAAATCTGTATAACTTCGCACTCGAATATTCGACAACACTAAATCTCACAACATGACTACAGATCAGTTGAAAGACTTGAAGGCCCGTATCTCGGCCTTGAGGAGGTATCTTTGACTATGATGCCAAGAAAAAAGAAATAGAGGAAGAAGAGTTGGTCACAGCTCAGCCCGATTTTTGGAACGACCCGCAAAATGCGGAGACCACTATGAAGGCGATCAGAGCTAAGAAGACCTGGACCGACCACTTCGAACAAGTAGCAGCCTCTGTGGAGGAAGCTGAAACCCTGCAGGAGTTTCTAAATGAAGGTGAGGGCACAGAAGCGGAAGTGAATGCTGCCTATGAAAAAGCCCTCTCAGACGTAGAGGAACTCGAATTCAAAAAGATGCTTTCCGGCGAAGAAGATCAACTCTCAGCCATGCTTCAGATCAACCCCGGAGCGGGTGGTACTGAAAGTAATGACTGGGCCGGAATACTCATGAGAATGTACATCATGTGGGGAGAAGCCAATGGCTACAAAGTGCGCGAGGTGGAATTTCAGGCAGGTGATGTGGCCGGGGTAAAATCCGTGACACTTGAATTTGACGGTCCGCTGGCCTATGGTTTTCTTAAATCGGAAAATGGTGTCCACAGACTGGTGAGAATTTCACCCTTTGACAGTGGCGGAAGACGTCACACCTCCTTTGCATCGGTATATGTATATCCTGTGGTGGATGATTCCATTGAGATAGACATCCATCCCAATGACATAGAAATGCATACTTCACGCTCCGGTGGTGCGGGTGGACAGAATGTAAACAAGGTGGAAACCAAAGTGCAGCTGACCCACAAACCAACGGGTATTGTAGTAGTGTGTCAGGTAGAGCGCTCCCAGCTGGCCAACAGGGAAGGTGCCATGAAAATGCTGAAATCCCAACTGTACCAGATGGAGATAGAAAAGCGCAACGCTGAACGCGACAAGGTGGAAGCAGGGAAGATGAAGATTGATTTCGGATCTCAAATCCGAAATTATGTGCTCCACCCCTACAAGCTGATCAAAGACGCTCGAACAGGACATGAACGCACCGATGTGCAAAATGTACTGGATGGAGATATTAATGACTTTATCAAAACCTTCTTACTCCATCAGCAAGACTAGGCATGTTCAAAAAGTACTATAAGAACTTTTGGCTCCTGTCTTTTAGCTCATACTTATTCTTTTCCTCCTTTACCATGATTATTCCGGAGCTTCCGGCATATCTCACCGGTATGGGAGGGAAAGAATACATTGGGCTCATCATTGCGCTATTCACCCTCACAGCGGGGATTTCCAGGCCATTTAGTGGTAAGCTCACAGATCACTGGGGAAGAATACCGGTGATGGTAGTGGGCGCTACAGTGAGTGGGCTGGCCGCACTTCTGTATCCTGTTGTGGCCACGGTTTCAGGCTTTCTCCTGATCCGGCTTTTTCACGGATTTTCTACCGGATTTAAGCCCACGGGCACCTCAGCATATATTGCCGACATAGTACCTGCCGATAAGCGAGGAGAGGCGCTGGGCATTTCCAGTTTTTTTGGGTCCGTAGGAATGGCCTCAGGCCCAGCCATTGGCTCATGGTTTTTCCTTCAGTATGGGATCGACGGCCTTTTCTATCTCAGCTCCGTTTTTGCTTTCGCCTCTGTGGCCATCCTGATAGGCATGAAGGAGACCCTAAAAACAAAGCAGGCCTTTCACCCCAAAATGTTGAAAATTTCGCGTTCAGACATTTTTGAACCCTCTGTATTCACCCCCTCCACCGTGATGATACTGACCACACTGGCCTTTGGCACGGTGGTTACGCTGGCGCCGGACTTTAGTGATTTTCTGGGCATCAAAAACAGGGGGCTGTTCTTTGTCGTATTTACCAGCTCTTCACTGTTGGTGAGGATCATTGGTGGTCAATTATCTGATCGCTTTGGGAGGAAAGTAGTCCTGAAAGTAAGCACCCTGTTGATTTTCACAAGTATGATTGTGCTGGGATTCTCCATCACACCATTTCAATTTTTCGCAGGCGCATTCATCTTTGGGATTGGGTATGGCCTGAATTCACCTACTCTTTTCGCATGGACGATTGATCTGAGCCCTGAAGCGAGCCGGGGCAAAGGTGTGGCTACTCTATTCATATTTCTGGAAATAGGGATTGGTGTGGGTGCGCTAATATCGGGCACTGCCTATCAGGGGGTAAACGAGCGTTTTCCCCTCATATTTGGAGCAGCAGGTTTTTTCTCCTTAATTGCTTTCCTTTACCTCCAGTTTTTTAATAGAAGATGAAAGAACGAATCGCCATAGGGGCTTACATGATCTTTGGGACGCTGAATATTACGGCGCAGCTGATCGACGCACCACAACTCGCCCAGACCTCCAAAATCCTGCTGGTACCCACACTGATTTATCTGGTTTTTGTAATGGCTGGGGGCATGGTCACTCTGCCCAGGTTACTTCTGGCAGTTGGGCTTACTTTTTCATGGGCTGGAGATATTCTCCTGCTATTTCCGGATGAGGAAATCTATTTCCTGGGAGGGTTGGGAATGTTTCTGGTGGCGCAGGTGCTTTACACCATTGTGATGTACAAGTCGGCCTATAGTAAGCCAAGGGTAAATGTGAAAGCACTGCTTCCCATTGTTCTGTATGGCGTTATCCTTTTCTACTTCATATTACCTCATACGGGCAATCTGGCAGGGCCTATCATTGCCTATGCTGCCTGCATACTGGGCATGGTGAGCATGGCGCGGTTTCGTCAGGGAAAAACTTCAGACGAGAGCTATCAGCTGGCATTCTTCGGAGCTGCCCTCTTTGTGCTTTCTGATAGCTTTATAGCGCTTGATAAATTTGTGATTGATATTCCCCTGTCCACGTTTTGGATCATGTCCACCTATATAGTGGCTCAGTTTCTCATTGTAAAAGGGGTGATGAGTCATCCCGGGGGATAAACGGGGAAGGTTAGTTGGTGTAGTGAAAGGCTACATTACCCAGTGCTACATCCACTTTGAAGGTGAGAAGATTTTTGGCATCTGCCCGATAATTCATATTGACAAAGACATTGCGTTCTACCTCTTCAAACCCCTCTGCAAGACGCATCCCGCAAAGAGGGCTGTCTTTCATATAAATAATCATAGGCACATCCCGACCGGGAAGAAATACGTCCAGATTGCCAGCGCCTACTGAGGCATCCACGGTACACCTGGTGTCACTGGCATCACTAAAGTCCAGCAAGGCGCGACCAAAACCTATATTGGCCATCACATATTTGGCACGTGCGAGCTCCAGGTGTCTGGCCACAATGGAACCCATATCGGCCTTCACCCAGAAGGTATCCATTTCGATCTTGTTCGGCTTACCATCACTGTAGTCCACCAAAATGTCTGCGCTCCCTGATCTCACTTTGAAATTCTGCACGGAGGTACCACTCAGGTCCACGTCTGCATTTCCAAAACCATAGCTCAGATTGAGCCGGTACTTCTTTTCCCTATCAAAAATGATCTTCCAGTAGTTGTTTTGCTCCGATTTATCCCTGATCATGGCCAGAAGAATCCCGTCGCTCAGGCTGGAGGATCTAAACTCCTGAAGGTCCAGGTGAACCTTACATACATCATCGACTATTTTACTTCGAAATGAGGGATTGATCTTATCCAGATCGGGATTGCCATAAATGGAAAGAGGCCCTTCGGAATCTGATGATTTGATGAAACAGTTTCCAGCAGTAGCCTCTAATGTGAAATCTATGGTGCTATAACCAGAGGTCTCCTTTAGGGTATAAAACTTCTTTAACTGTCCGTAACAAAACGAAAAAAGCAGCCCAAAAGCCGCTGTGAATACCAACCGCAACATGCCTATCCAATACGTATTAAATGCACATGAGTTGCCAATTTAAATTAAGCGCCAAAAAATTCCTTCATATTCTCGAAAAAACCTTTTTCTCCTTTGGTCGGATTAGGCGTGAAGTTCTCAGAATTCCTCAAAGACTCCAATGTAGCCCTTTCATCCTTGCTCAGGTGTTTTGGCGTCCACACATTCACATGGATCAGCTGATCTCCTATACCGTATCCTTCGATATCCTTAATTCCTTTTCCTCTCAATCGAAGAATTTTTCCGCTTTGTGTACCAGGCTCAATTTTGATTTTCACCCGATTATTCACCGTGGGCACTTCTACCTCGGTGCCCAGTGCTGCATCTATAAAGCTCACGTGTAGCTCATAAATCACATTGGTTCCGTCCCGCTTAAGGGTTTCATCAGGTTGTTCTTCTATCAGGATCAGCAGGTCTCCGGGAATACCACCTGCTACTTCATTGCCCTTTCCGCTCATGCTCAGCTGCATGCCATCCGACACTCCGGCAGGAATCTTCACCGAAATCACATCTTCCTCACGTTTCATCCCCGAACTGTCAGTGCCAGGTGATCGGCTATCCACTGTCTGACCCACCCCACCACAGGTAGGGCACGTAGAGGTAGACATCATCTGACCCAGCATGGTGTTCATGACCTTTCTTACCTGTCCGGTACCCTGGCAAGTGCTACAGGTTGCAAATTTCGTGTTCGGGTCAACTACCAGTCTGTTAACCTTGATTTTCTTCTCTACTCCGTTGGCTATTTCCTGAAGTGTAAGTTTTAGCTTGATCCGAAGATTGGTGCCCTTTCGGGTACGTCGGCCTCTGCCGCCGCCTCCACCACCAAAAAAGCTATCGAATGGACTTCCGCCTCCACCTCCGAAGATGTCTCCGAACTGTGAGAAGATGTCATCCATGTTCATCCCGCCACCACTGTAGCCGCCAGCTCCACCAACACCCTGATGACCGAAACGATCATATCGCTGACGTTTCTCGTCGTTGCTCAGGACTTCATAAGCCTCCGCTGCTTCCTTGAACTTGTCCTCTGCTTCCTTATTGTCTGGATTTTTGTCTGGGTGATATTTGATAGCGATCTTACGATAAGCTTTTTTGATCTCATCCTTAGAGGCTCCCTTATCTACTCCCAGTATTTCGTAATAGTCTCTTTTAGCCATTATTATGATTTTGCTCCGGTTACCACTTTGGCAAATCTCACCACCTTATCACTCAGGAAATATCCATTCTCCACTACGTCCACAATCTTACCTGCCAATTCTTCTTCGGCCGGTATTTGCGTGATCGCCTCATGATAGTCGTCGTTGAAGTCATCTCCTTTGTTGACTTCCATTTTCTTCAACCCTTTTGATTCAAGAATCTTTTTGAATTTGTTGTAGATCAATTCCGTACCCTCTTTGGCTGGAGTCATTTCTTCGTTTTCCTCCATGGATTTCAGTCCACGTTCGAAATCATCCAACACGGGCACCAGACTTTCGATCAATTCCTTACTGGCAGACCCGATTAATTCAATCCGCTCTTTAGCAGTTCGTCTCCTGAAATTTTCGAACTCTGAGTACAATCTCAAGTACTTGTCCTTTGCTTCGCTTAACTCGATACTCAATTTCTCCAGCTCAGTTGGTTCCTCTTCTGCTGTCGCAGCTTCAGCTCCGCTTTCTTCGTTCTCGGTCACAGGCTGGTCGGTATTTTCCTCCTGATTGACTTCTATATTCTGATCTAGTTCTTTTTCTTCTACTTTTTCCTTCTGCATCGGTAATACACTTTTTTAGAGATAGCTCACTGTTGGCAATTTCTTTGCCAAAGCCGTAGAGGCTGACAAGTTGTCAGAAATGGCCACTACTCAGTGCAATCAGACATTTAGCATTTGCCAAATCTTGTCCTTCAGCTCTTGTATGCCAAGTCCTGTCACACTCGAAATATAAACGTAGGGTAGATCTGGCAGCTCGGCTTCCATCTCAGCCAAAAGCTCTTCATCGAGCAAATCTGACTTGGTGATGGCCAATAGTCGCTGCTTGTCCAATAACTCGGGATTGTACTTCTCAAGCTCACCAAGCAAGATGTTGTATTCTGCTTTGATGTCCTTGGCATCCGTAGGAATCATAAAAAGCAACATGGAATTACGCTCAATATGGCGCAGGAAACGAATCCCAAGCCCTTTACCATCTGCCGCACCCTCTATAATCCCGGGAATGTCTGCCACCACAAAGGAGCGTTCGTCACGATATGGAACCACACCCAGGTTAGGCACCAGGGTGGTAAAAGGGTAATCTGCTATTTCAGGCTTGGCAGCAGAGATAACTGAAAGCAGTGTGGACTTACCTGCATTGGGGAAGCCCACAAGACCCACATCGGCTAAAATTTTGAGTTCGAGAATAATCCACTTTTCTACTCCGGGTATTCCTGGCTGGGCATGTCTTGGTGCCTGGTTAGTAGGTGTGGCAAAATGGGCATTGCCCTGACCTCCCATACCACCGGGCAACAAAATTTGCTCATGCCCATCTTCCATAATCTCGAGCAGGACTTCTCCTGTTTCAGAATCTTTGGCCACAGTGCCTACAGGCACATCCAGGTAGATGTCACTACCACCTAGTCCGAAACGTTTTCCTCCTTCACCATTGCCTCCATGCTCAGCCTTGATATGCTTGCGGTATTTGAGGTGGATGAGTGTCCACATTTGCTTGTTGCCACGCAGGATGATATGTCCCCCTCGGCCGCCATCTCCTCCATCGGGACCGCCCTTTGGTACAAACTTCTCTCTTCGAAAGTGAACTGAACCGGCTCCCCCATCACCTGACCTGGCGTAGAGTTTTACGTAATCAATAAAATTGGAATCCATTCCTTAAGTAAAACTGTCAATCACTGTGCATATCTGATTAAATATTCCTTCGATAGTACCAACCCCATTGATGCCATTGAATTTTCCCTGCTGCTTATAATAACCAGCCACTGGAGATGTCTCCTCTTCATACACCCTTATTCTAGTGGTGATTTTGGCATCATCCTGATCGTCTACCCGACCAGAGGTTTTAGCACGCTCCTTGATGCGAGCCCTGAGCTCATCCTCGGGCACTTCCAAAGCCACCATGCCGGATATTTGCAGCCCGTGTGCGGTCAGCATCTTATCCAACTCAGCAGCCTGATTGATGGTGCGTGGAAAACCATCAAAAATGAACCCTTTTGCGTCCAGCGTCTCTTTGATCTTATCCTCTACCATGCCCACTACCACTGCATCAGGCACTAGTTTGCCCTCATCCATATACTTCTGAGCCAGCTTCCCGAGCTCGGTTCCTTCTCCCAAATGTTTTCGGAAAAGATCGCCGGTAGAGATATGTGCCAGCTTATACTTTTCAATGATATTCTCACTTTGTGTACCCTTTCCTGCTCCGGGAGGGCCAAACAGTACGATATTTAACATGGTATAAAATGCTTAATTCAATAATTAAATATAGTGATTAATAATACATGTGAACTTAGTCAATGGCAGCATATATCTGTGACAACTGCCGACCATGACCATCGTAATCCATGCCGTATCCTACTACAAATCTATTTGGAATAGCTATCCCGCAATAATGTACCGGAAACTTGTCATTAAAAACCTCCTTTTTAATAAGTAAAGTGGCCAATGAAACAGAGGCCGGTTTCTTTTCTTCCAGCAAACCTAACAGATACTTCAGCGTGATCCCAGTATCGATGATATCCTCCACTACCACTATATGCTTGCCGCTCAACTCATCACTAAGACCTATCAGGCTCTTCACCACTCCTGTGGTCTGCTCGCCCTCATAAGACTTCAATTTCACCAACTCCAGAGTAAGAGATACCTCCAACTTCTTCAGTAAATCCGCCAAAAGCATAAAGGCGCCATCCAGTACGCCAAGTATCACTACTTCCTTCCCTTGAAAATCCCGATTGATCTCCTCCGCCAACCTACCCACTGCAGATGCTATCTCCTTTTCCGAAATGAATAGCTCGAAGGGCTTTCCATGTAAAGCAATTTTCTTCTCCTTCATAGCTTTTCCATCAGGTATATATACATCGCAATCATTGCTGTAAGATCTTTGATCGCCACCCGCTCATGTGGCGAATGGACGTTGTCCTCTGGGGCTCCAATAAAAAGCCAGTCGATCGGGTAAGGAGAATGATGAATCTCACGGCCATCGCTGGAACCACCACCTTCCACTTCCAGCTGGTGGGCTATTCCCGACTCGGCCGCCAGCTCCAGTACACGATCGAGAAATTTCCGCCTCGGAATATTTCTATCCCGCATTGAAATAGCCACTCCTGATTCGTGCTGAACACCTTCGGTCACCCAGGTAATGTCTGAAATCAAACACTGCTTTATTGAATAATTCTCCGCGAGGTATTTAATCAGCATGGGCACTGAGCCTCCACCGTGCTCCTCAAACGAACTGAAAACAATCACACCTTCTGTCAGGTGTTCGGCCACTTTCAGTGCGTTATAGATTCCTAGCCGGTTGTCCATATAGGGGCCTTCCAGAAATCCCTCACCCACTTTAAGCGCTGGCTTCCAGGTAAGCGTGGTACCTGTCTCAATGGCCCGAGGAAAATCATAAAACAACTGTCCTTCGTCATCTACCCTGAGGGTACATTGTATCAGCCCCTTACTATCTCTTCCCACAAGCTCATAGCCATTTTCCACATCAGGTCCGCCTATCGGCACCAGCTGATCGTGATACCTCACTGTGAAACCAATGGTATCCATATGGGCGAAAATGGCGGTGCGTGGCTCGCCAAAAACAAGGATGAGATTGTCCTGTAAAAAATCTCCCGACAAAATCTTTGGTTGAACTTTCCAGCTATGGGAGTGCTTTCTTACGTATTGGGTAATGAAGTCCCGCATCAGGTATTCGCTACCGGATGGAGATGGAATGTCTATGAGCTGTTCGAGTAGTTTCATTACAAAAAGGACGCAAAGATAACTTTATCGTAAAGACCCATGCTCATAAATTTCGTATAAATTCACGCGCTCAAAATCAATCCAGAATGCCAGTGATCTTAAAATACCTAACAGTGTATGCCCTGAGTGCGCTCAAAATCATTTTCGGGCCCACCTTAGGCCTTGCTTATGGGTTTTCTGTCCTTGAGACCACCCTCCTATCCCTCCTGGGTATGATGAGTACGGTGTACCTTCTTACTTACTTTGGCCCTGAAATCAGGAATCTGTCACTGCGGCTGTTCAAGTCTAAAAAGAAGCGCAAAAACTTCACGCCCAAGCGACGAAGACTTGTCAGAATCTGGACAAAATACGGTGTAGCCGGCATTGCCTTCTTCACACCCATCCTCCTTTCACCTATCGGTGGCGCTATCCTGGCCAATGCCTTTGGCGGTAAGCGCTCTGAAATCATTCGGTGGATGTGGCTCTTTGGTGCCGTATGGGCATTTATCCTCACCTTGCTCACGAGGTATGCCGGATGGTTGCTGGAAGATTTTGGAGTGATCTAAGGCCCTATTCGGGAACCTCCTCATCGTCCATGATTTCGATATCCTGGATCAACACTCGCCTGGAAATAGCTTGCCCAGTGGGGGTAGCTGCCAGCCCTCCCAGCGCTGTTTCTTTGTACTTGGCTTCCATGCTCTGACCGATCTCTCCCATTGCGTCCACGCATTCGTCTACAGGTATCACCGGACTCACATCCGCCAGGGCTATCTGAGCAGAAGAGTTGGCAATGGCTGCCGCACTGGCATTGCGCACTACGCACGGGATCTCCACCAGACCAGCTACCGGATCGCAGACCAGCCCCAGCATACACTGTATGGTGATGGCCACTGCATTAAACGCCCGATCTACGGTGCCACCAAGGGCATACACAATGGCCGCTGAAGCCATGGCCGCAGCTGCGCCAGTCTCTGCCTGACAACCACCCACTGCTCCAGAAATAGAGGCACGCTTTTCCATAATCAATGCTACCCCGGCACCAATTAACAAGCCTTCCAGGATCGTCCGATCGGGCAGGTCATGTATTTCCTGCAGGGTAACCATGGTGCCTGGTAAAATGCCGGAAGCGCCAGCAGTAGGTGCTGCCACCACTCGGCCCATACATGAGTTGACCTCCTTGGCCGCCAAAGCTCTTGATATCAATTTTTGAAATTCTGGAGAGAGGACTGACAATGGTAGGTTGGCTACCTTTTTCGCGCCACTGTTGATCATTCCTGAGAATGAGTTCATTTCCTGAGTAAGGCCCGTCTGCACCGCCTCTCGCATCACGAGGTAGGCCTTAGACAGTCCGGTCCATACCTCTTCTTCACTCTTCCCTTTTTGCTCTCTTTCATACCGGAGCACGGGTTCATACAGGGGCTTGTTTTCATCCGAACAGTACTTACGCCATTCGTCGAAACTATCAAATAAGATACTCATGTCTATGTCATTTTTGGGGTTCTGCAAAGTTATAGGAAATGATTGTCCCTTCGCTATTTACTACTACAAAGGATTAGTGGATAAGATTCAGTTTCTATATTTGCGCCCATGTTGAAGAATGACCTCATCTTAAGAGCGGCCCGTGGAGAAAAAACGGAACGAACCCCTGTATGGGTAATGCGCCAGGCCGGAAGAATATTGCCAGAATACCGGGCTGTCAGAAACGGATTGAGCGGTTTCAAGGAGCTGGTGGAGACGCCTGAGCTGGCTGCTGAGGTCACCATTCAGCCAGTGGATATTCTGGGAGTAGACGCGGCCATTATCTTCTCGGACATACTGGTCATCCCAGAAGCCATGGGACTCCCCTATGAGATGGTGGAAAAAACAGGCCCCATTTTCAGGAAGACTGTGGCCACTACGGAAGACCTGACTTCACTCAAAGTAGCCAAAGCTGAGGACCTTTCTTATACCCTGGAAGCCATCAAAATCACCAAACGAGAGTTATCTGGCCGAGTGCCGATCATTGGCTTTGCCGGGGCTCCATGGACCATCTTCGCCTACATGGTAGAAGGAAGCGGCAGTAAGACCTTCTCTAAGCCGAGAAAAATGCTCTATACCGATCCGGAATTGGCCCACCGGCTGCTGGACATGATCACTCAAAGCACCATTGCCTACCTAAAAGGACAAATAGCAGCAGGTGCGGACATGGTGCAGATCTTTGACTCGTGGGCAGGTGTACTGCCCCCTGAGCAGTATCAGAAATTCTCATTGGCTTACATTAAGCAGATTGCGGCAGCGATCACTGAGGTGCCGGTGACAGTCTTTGCCAAGGGGGCTTTTTTCGCCATCGCAGACATGGCCAACATCAGCTGTAACACAGTGGGGCTGGATTGGAACATGGATGTGCAAGAGGCGCGAAAACTTCTTCCCGGAAAAACCCTGCAGGGTAATATGGATCCTTGTGCCCTCTATGGCACCTTTGATCTGGTCAAATCAGAAAGCATTAAGATGTTGAAAGCATTTGAGGGGCATCCGCACATAGCGAACCTCGGACATGGCGTGTATCCAGATACTGATCCGGATAAAGTCAGGTGCTTCATAGATACAGTGAAGGAATACCGGCCTTAGCCGCGAATGTTCTTCACCAGCTTTTTCCTGAGCTCTTCCGGATCAAAGGGTTTGGTAATGTAGTCGTTCATCCCATAATGAAGCACTTTCTCCTGCACCCTCACCAATGCTGAGGCCGTAAGTGCCACGATGGGCACGTTGTTTTTGGTAGCTCTGATGGCCCTGGTGGCTTCATACCCATCCATCACTGGCATTTGCAAATCCATCAGTATGATGTCGTAGTAGTTGCTGGAAGCCTTTTCTACAGCAACCTCCCCATTTTCTGCCAGATCAATTTTCATATTCCAGCTCTTTAGAAATTTCCTAGCCACCACCACATTCATGGTATTGTCTTCCACCAAGAGCACCTGCCTCCCATGGAGTTTCTCTACCATGCCCTGCTCCTGATCTTCCACCGAAACAGGAGCCACCTTGCGAGCCACCCCCCTGGTATATTCCTGCTCGAAAAAGAATGTAGTCCCTTCCCCGAGCTCGCTTCGCACCTGAATGGCAACCCCTTGGAGCTCTAACAATCTTTTGATGATAGAAAGACCGAGTCCAGACCCACCAAACTCTCTGGTAGTGGAGGAACTGGCCTGTGTGAATCTTTCAAAAATCTGCTCCAGCTTATCCTCCGGGATGCCTATGCCGGTATCCTCCACTTCATACCTAATCGTAATCCGATCCCGACCCTCTCCTTGTCTTTTTACCTTCAGGGTCACATGCCCTTCCTTTGTGAACTTGATGGCATTGTCCAGCAGGTTGTTGAGTACCTGGTTCAGGCGGGTTCTGTCTGTGATGATTTCGATCGCAATGGATTCATCAAACTCCAGATTAAGGTCTAGTCCCTTGGCCTGCGCCTTAACGCGATATCCCCTATAAATACTGGTAATAACCTCCTTGAGGTTCACCGTCATTTCCTCAAATTCTATGGAACCGAACTCCAGTTTATTGTAGTCGAGGATATCATTGATAAGGGAGGTGAGATTCTCTGCGGAATATTTGAGTGAAATCAGGTTTTCCTTTTGATCCTTACGAGGTTTGTCCTGAAGTAAAAAGTGAGAGATACCAACTACGGCATTTAGTGGGGTCCTGATTTCATGGGAAATGGTACTCAAAAAATCCGTTTTTGCCTGAGAGGCTTTTTCAGCTTCCTCTTTGGCCTGCTTTAAAGAATTGGCAAATCGAAATGAAAGGATGAGTGACTGTGAAAAAAAGAATGAGACGTACCCCCAGAATGAAACGGCCTTATTTTCTTCCAAGAGACCAAAATAGACAAAGATATTATACACAAATATCAGAAAGACCACTCCTACACTTATGAGACCAAAAGTGGAGTCCGGCCGACGATTGATTTTAGCTCTGACATAAATGAAAAACGTCAGTGCAATATAGATCAGTAATATGCCGAAAAAAGGCTCCACCAGATGAGAGTAAACCGACACTGGAAACAGAAGAGTAAGCCCAATAAACAGCAGACAAATCCCATCAAGTATGTCCCAAATAATTTTTTTCGCCTCCAGCGGGAAGGTATGATGCACAAAGCGTCCAAACGCGAAAGTGGCCAAAAACAGCGTGAGATACTCGATTCGGGTGGTGACATACCACGAGACGTCCACCAGTGAATGCAGCACATAATACCCAAAACCGATCACCCTGTAGCTGTAGATCAGGCAGAATAGCGCAAAATAAAGAATGGCTTTATCCCGTCTTCCGAAAAAATACAGACCCAGAAAAAAAAGGCCACCTGTAAGTAAACTGCCCGTAAGGATCAGGTCATAAGCCAGTAATGCCAGGTATTCAGCAGCCATCACCTCCGAAGTGCCTATTTGCATACCCTCTAAGGCACCGCCTTTGCTGTGATCAAAATTGGCAATCTGAAGGATCAGTTCGTTGGTATCCGACACATTAGGAAGGGCGACAAACTGAGGCTTCCATTTGGGCAAGTAAGCCTCGGGAGTAGTTGCCACCTGACCATTCTTGGCGATCAGCTTTCCATTGAAGTACAATGTGAAAGCGCTATAAACATCTTCAATATAAAGCGTGTAGTCGGAATGCTCCGGCAGGAGTATTATAGTCCGGTATGTAGCAAACCCCTTTGCATTCAAAGGCTTGTCACCTACAAACTGATTATTCCAAAGCGATGGAAACGGGAAATAGCCAGGAGTCGATGTATCAAACTGTCCAGGTAGTAGGAGTTGATTCCAGTAAAACTCGTAGGTTCCATCGAGCGAAATGCTTTTGCTGAAATCGGCGTTTCTCAAATCTATAGTAGCAGATTGAGTCTGCCCCATGGAGAAATTTCCAATAAAAAGTAACCAACAGCAAATGACAAATCGCGATGCGAACATCCAGTATCAGGTATAGTGACGGAGCTTTTTCAAAAGTTCCGCCGGGTCAAAGGGCTTGATAATATAATCATTCATTCCCGAGTTTCTGATTTTTTTCTGTTCTTCGGGTAGTGCTGAGGCCGTCAAAGCGATAATTGGAGTCAGATTATTCTTCTTTCTGATTTCCTCAGCTGCTTCAAAACCATCCATCACCGGCATCTGCAGATCCATCAACACCACGTGAAAATTGCAGGTTGAGATGGCTTCTATTGCCTCTATACCATTCGCCGCCACAGTCACACTGGCTCCCCACTTATTTAAAAACTTGGATGCCACCATCACATTGATCTGATTGTCTTCAACCAATAGCACATCAAGCGGCAGTTGTTGTTCCTCTATGTTGTCAGGCATGCTCTCTAATATAATATCTTCAACTATTGCGAATTGCTGAGTGAACCAAAACAATGAGCCATTGCCCAATTCACTCTCCAGCATCAGGTCAGACCCCTGCAATTTGAGCAATTTTTTTGTAATGGTAAGCCCCAGACCTGTACCTCCGTAACGTCGGTTAGTGGAGGAACTCGCCTGCGTAAAACTCTGAAAAATATCCTCTTGTCGTTGCTTCTCTATCCCGATACCAGTATCTGCTACTTCAAATTTAATGACCACATGGTCATTGGTCTGTGATTCGCATTTTAAACTCAACCTGATCACTCCTTCTTCAGTAAATTTAATGGCATTGCTCAGTAGGTTGGTCAGTATCTGACTGGTCCGCGTCTGATCACAGGATATGAATTGCGGAATTCGATCATCACACTCAAAGACGACTTTCAGCTTTTTGGCATCCGCAATCGGCAAAAACACACGGTTCAGGTTCTCAATAAGGGATCGGATATCGACCGACCTGTATTCAAACTCAATTTTATCAGCCTCAATTTTACTGAAGTCAAGAATATCATTGATGATGACCAAGAGGTTTTCAGCAGAAAACTTGAGGGTATTGAGGGTTTCTTCCTGATTTTTGGTGGGTTGATCTCCCAACAAATAGTTGGACAACCCTATCACAGCATTCATGGGTGTCCTGATTTCATGAGACATCATAGAAAGAAACTCCGACTTGGTGCGGGCGGCATGTTCCGCTTGCTCTTTGGCCTCTTTCAAGGAATTGGTAAAGAGAAAAAACAAAATGAGCGACTGAAAAAAGAAGAACGCCAGGTACCCCACAAAAGAAATCAACTCAATCTCTTCCGCCGCGCCCATATAAAGGTAAATCTTGTAAGAGAAGATCATTAAAATCATCAGCGAGCTGATCAAAGCATATCTGGACCCCTCCATGTTTCGCTGATATGCCCGGATGTATACATACGCCACGATTAAAATACCCACGAGGAGCAGAATCAAATAGGCATCCACCAAGCTGGTGAAAACCGTTGGCGGAAAAATCAATGTAATGCCAGAAGCGAGGATGGAAATGGCCACGAAAATATACAGGGGATTGACACGATATTTCAGTGGAAAAAGTGCGTGCGTGTAAAGTGTAAAGAAGATTGGAGGCACAAATAGCGATAGATATTCAAGGCGAATACTCGTCAGCCACGCCATACCCGGATAAATAATTTGTAAGGTATAATCATCAGCACCCACCACCCGATAGGAAAAAGTGAGACAAAACACTGAAAAGAAAATCGCTGACTTTTCTCGTTGACCGAAAAAATAAAGGGCACAAAAAAACAAGCCGGTCATTACCAAAGTGCCAGTCAGCAACAAGTCAAAAGCAAGAAGTTCGTTGGCCTGACTTCTCAAAAAAGCCTCATCGCCTAAAAGAATCGCTTCTCTGGCTCCACCTTTCCGGTGGGAAAAATTGGAAATCTGAAGGGTAATCCGAACTGTGTCCTGATCTGGTAATTCAATGATCTGGGGTACCCATTTAGGATCTGAGGTAGCCGGATCCATTCCTACCTGCCCACCAAAATCGAGCGTTTCATCCTCGATATACAGTCTGGCTGCCGAATAGACATGTTTGATTCTCAGGGCTAGATCCGTCCGATCGCGCGGCAGCAGAATTGTCAAATGGTAAGTGGCAAAACCATTCCGTGAAAGCGGCACTCCACCATGGGAGCTGTGATTATTCCAAAGCTCGGGGAAATAAAAAAAGTCCTGAGTGGAAGATGAGATAGCATCCGGGGAGAGCAATTGCTCCCAAAAAAAAGTCCATTCACCATTCAGGGGAACGGGCGCAGCGGATAGGTCAGCATCCCTCAAATCCAATACCCCTTTCTGCGCCTCGCGTGCTGTGACATTCATGCCAATAGCAAAAAGTACGATGACGCACAATAAGAATTTCCCGTTCATTAAAAACTGCTGGTTTACTTCAACTGCGCTAAGAGAAGTCCGTTGGATTGAGCTTCTCCAAGCAATCGGATGGGGTCTATCGGCATCACTCCAGGATACTCGCAGACAATACCGCCTCCCAAGTTAGCCAACTCAGCGGTAAATAGCAGTGGCAAATTCAGTGCACAACAGAGTCCGGCAATAGAAATGACCGTATCTCCGGCTCCAGACACATCCGCGATGCTCCGCAAATGTGCCGGCAATTTTCCGGATACTGCGTCTGAATAATAATAAACACCTTCCCCTGAAAGGGTTAACAGCAGCTGGTCAAATTGCATTTTGCCCGATAGCAGAGCGGCGGCATCAGCCAGGGAAGATTCATCGAGGCTCAATGCCTCAAACCCCAATCCGGTTTTCATTTCTGAGAGATTGGGTTTGAACAGACTCACGCCCTGATAAGTAAGGAAATTTTTCTTTTTGGGATCTACCACCACTGGCACGCTGCACTCCTGCGCCGCTCGAATAATCCACTGAATCAGCTCCTTGCTCAGACAACCTTTATCATAATCCTGCAGCAGAATCAAGTCCACCTCACTCATGAGTGGCTCAATGAATGCAGTCAATGACGAACGCTCTGCAGCCGTTAGCGACCGTTCGGTTTCTCTGTCTATCCTAAGCAGGTGTTGAGAACCGGAAAGAACCCTGTGCTTGACAGTGGTCACTCGTTCGTCGCTTTTGACTACTTGCGCAGCAGAGATACGCTGTTGCTCCAGCAGCCCGACTAGTAAATCCGCCTCCGGGTCCGCTCCGGCGAGCGTACAAAGAATAGGGTGGGCACCAAGCGCCTGAATATTGAGCGCCACGTTGGCTGCTCCGCCAAGGCGATGCTCGGTGTTTTGGGCCTGTAAGATGGGTACAGGTGCCTCCGGAGATACCCGGTGCACCTCACCATATGTGTAAGTATCGACCATCGAATCACCGATGATCAATACTTTCATTTTTGTAAAAGCATTGAAAACCCCCTCAATGGAGTCAAATGCCATTATGCTAGTTTAGCCAATGATGCCTTCATCCTGCTCATGGCCGTTTTCAGATCCTCAACAGAAGCAGCATAAGACAGTCTCAAACATCTGGGATCACCAAATGCCTCACCAGTCACTACCGATACATTGGCATCTTCCAATAAAAACAGACTTAAGTCGGTGGCGTCAGCAATGACCTTCCCGTTGACACTTTTGCCAAAATAGCTGCTCACATTGGGGAAGAAATAGAAGGCTCCACCAGGCATATTCACCTCCACACCCGGGATTTCACTCAGCAGGCCATACACCAGCTCCCGTCGGCTTCTGTACTCCTCCACCATCTTGTAAGATGGCTCATAGTCAGAAGTCAGGGCCGTCAACGCGGCACGCTGAGCTATTGAACAGTTGGCTGAGGTGATCTGCCCCTGCATTTTATTGGCTGCTTTGGCCAGCCATAGAGGAGCACCGATGTACCCCACTCTCCAGCCAGTCATTGCAAATCCTTTGGCAAATCCGTTGACAGTAACTGTACGATCCTCCATGCCTGCAATGGCACCGATGCTCACATGCTTCTCTCCGTAGTTGATCAGCTCATAAATTTCATCGGAGATCACCACGATATTTGGATATTCTTTCAGCACTTCCGCGATAGCCTCCAGTTCTTCCTGTGAAAAAACAGAACCTGTAGGGTTACATGGTGATGAAAAAATCAATGCTTTTGTTTTGTCCGTGATAGAGGCTTTCAGTTGCTCGGCTGTTGCTTTAAAGTCATGCTCCAAATCTCCATTCACAAAAACACACTTTCCCTCAGCCAGTTCCACCAAAGCGCTATAGCTCACCCAGTATGGCGAAAATACGATCACCTCATCACCCGGATCCAGCAGTGCCAAAAATACGTTGGCAATAGACTGCTTGGCTCCATTGGAAACCACAATCTGATCAGGCGAATAATTCAATCCGTTTTCCTTCTTGAATTTGGCACTGATAGCTTCTCTGAGATCCAAATAGCCATTTACCGGAGGGTACGCAAAGTACTTTCCTTCATCAATGGCCGCTTTCGCTCCCTCCTGAATGTGTTTAGGCGTCTTAAAGTCCGGCTCGCCCAAGCTAAGGCTTATTACGTCCACTCCATTCTGCTTCAGCTCCCTTGCCTTTGCTGCCATGGCCAGGGTTGCAGATTCTGCCATATTTTTGATTCGCTCTGATCGTAAATCCATTATCTTTATTCGTTTTGAGGTGCAAAATTAATTAAATCAAATACATCATCAAATGAGAAAAACTATCTATTTTATATTTATATGTGTCTTTTTTTTGAAATTTTTCAATGCGAAAGCGCAAGAATCCAAAATCAAGTTTGGCGCATACCTGGATACCTACTATAGTTTTGACTTTAGCAAACCTCTGGATAATCAACGACTTTACGTCACTCAATACGATAAACACAACGAATTTAACCTGAGCCACGCCTGGGTGAGTGCCGCCTACGAAGAAGATAAAGTCAGGGCTAGTCTGGCCCTACAGGTGGGAACCTATCCGGCCAACAACTACGGGGCAGAACCAGAAAAACTCTACCAAATGGTGTATGAAGCGTATGCGGGGTATCAGGTAACAAAAAAAGGATGGTTGGATGTGGGGATTTTTGGCGGACATTTTGGTTATGAAAGTGCCTTGTCTCTGGATCGGGATCTGTATTCTCCCGCACTGGCCACTGAGTACACCCCATACTATCAGTCTGGTCTGCGGTACACCCACGACCTCTCAGACAAAACACAGCTAAGAGCAGTAGTTCTCAACGGCTGGCAAAATATAGGTGAAACCAACAATAAAAAATCACTGGGTATCGCCGTGGACCACACGCTGAATGAATCATTCAAAATAAGTTATGGTAACTATTTCGGCAATGAGAGCACCAACAGCAACATGGACCTGATGCGGTTTCACAACAATTTGATTCTCGAGGCAAAGCCCCTTAAGAATTGGAAAATTGCAGGTGTACTAGACTACACCACACAAAGCAACAGCGCTACTGATAAAAACCTACACACTTCTTTTATCACGGTGATCAGCAAGTATACATTTTCTGAAAAATGGTCGGTGGCTGGCCGTTATGAAAACATCAATGACAAAGATGACCTACTCATCAATGGCATCACAGGCCAGTTTGCCATGAATGTCATTAGTCTGTCTGTAAACTATTACCCCACCGAAAATGCCGCATTCAAATTGGAAGCTAAAACCTACAAAGGCCCGTACAATAACTTCGCGGGTGAAGAGGGCGTGGGGGCCGGACTATTGGTCCTCGGAGCAGGAATGGCGATTAGACTCAACTAAAAAACAAAACCCCTGCTGCGAAGATCACAGCAGGGGTTTCATAACCAAATATCTATTAGCTATTAATTAGCGACAAACTCTTTAAGTCTTCTGTTTTTACCAGGCTCTCTCAATTTCTGAAGTGCCTTTTCTCTTATTTGTCTCACACGCTCACGGGTCAATCCCATGGCATCTCCTATTTCTTCCAATGTGTAAGGATTGTCATGACCGATACCGAAGCTCATCATGATCACTTCTCTTTCTCTGGCTGTCAGGGTAGAAAGCGCCCTTAGTGTCTCCACCTTCAGTGAATCATTGAATACCAACTCACCATCTGTAGGACCTGTGGTTTGGTTTTCCAATACATCCAAAAGTGAACCAGACTCATCTTCACCAAAAGGTGCATCCATGGACATTTGCTTCACCTCAGCACCCAGTGTGTTTCGCACTTCACTAGGCTTCATGTCCAAAATTTCTGCCAATTCCTCCTCAGTTGGCTCACGCTCAAACTGCTGCTCAAGCTCAGCATAGGCTCTTCTGATCTGGTTGATCGCACCAGACTTGTTCATCGGTAGACGAACAATTCTCGACTGCTCAGCCAAAGCCTGCATAATGGACTGACGAATCCACCACACCGCATAGGAGATAAATTTGAAACCTTTGGTTTCATCGAATTTCTTTGCTGCCTTGATCAATCCCAGGTTTCCCTCGTTGATGAGGTCATTCAAAGGAAGGCTTCTGTTTTGGTACTGCTTCGCCACAGATACCACGAATCTCAAGTTAGCCTTTACCAACTTCTCCAGAGCCAGCTCATCACCCTCGCGGATTCTTTTAGCTAGCGTCACCTCCTCATCAGGAGTAATCATCGGTACATTACTTACTTCAGTAAAGTACTTCTCCAGAGTGTGACTCTCTCTTCGGTTGGTAATGGATTGTGTGATCTTGAGTTGTCGCATGTGCTTTCTTTATAGTTAATATTCCAATCAGCCGCTGGTTTTAAGATCAAAAACGGCCAATTTTTCCTTCAGAATCTATTTCGCTAAATTCAATTAAAGAACCGCGAATTTACGAAAATATTGAGTACGGATCAAATTCTTTTAGACAATAAATTCCAACCTTAATAAAACTCGCTAAGTGGTAAATAGGTTTCACTTTTGGAAAAATTTACGAAAATAATCCCAAAATCCTACCTTTTCTTACTCGTATCTGAGAGAATTAACGGGATTTGATTTAGCCAAACGATACACACGGGCAATCACGGTAACAAAGGAAATAACCAAAACGGCAGCAAATGCAATCGTAAAAACACCAACAGAAAGCTCTATGCGATATGCAAAATCCTGAAGCCAGCCATTGAGGGTCCACCAGGCCACCGGTGCTGCCACGAAAAGGGATATAAGCAGTAGTGCTACATAATCTCTTAGAATGATTTGCAAGATGTTAGGGATGCTGGCACCCAGCACTTTTCGAATTCCCACCTCTTTGGTCTTCCTTTCGACCGTAAAATTCACCAGGCCAAACAACCCGAAAGCCGATATGATAATGGAAATAACGGTGGCAATCAGGATCAAATAGCTCCTGCTCTGATCTGCCTGATAATACCGCTCCCAGCGCTCATCCAGAAAGTTGATTTCCGCCGGAGTTTCAGGGTCGTATCGCTTTTGTACCTCCTCTATGTGCGCGAGCACCTCAGGAAGATTATCCTGATACCGGATAGTAAAATAGTCTATCCCCAGCACGGGATTGTTCCAACTGGTGATCACCACAGGCCCGAGCGGCACATGCAGCGACTGAAAATGAAAATCCTTCACCACGCCGATCACCTGCATTTTAGACAGGGTATCTTCTGCTATCCATACGGATGCGCCAATAGGATCCTCCAAACCCAATAATTCCACGGCTTTTTCATTCAAAATCACTTTCAGAGTGTCGCTACCTGCAATCCCTGAGAAATTTGAACCTGCCTTCAGTGTCATCTGGTAGGTATCCAGCCAGTTTTCATCTGCGGCATAATGCGTCGCCACTACAGGGTTTTCATTCTGAACCAGGGACAATTCTACCGATGGAATGTACTTCCACTCTCCAGGCACACGAGAGGAAGTGGTGGCATTCACCACACTCGCATGCTCTTTTAGCCCGGCAATAATGGACTTAAATCGCTGACGGGCGGTTCCGCTATTGATATCCAGTGTTACTAGTTTATCATTCCTGAAGCCCAAATCCTTCGTCTGCACATAGTGAAGCTGACGGTATAGCACAATAGATCCAATGATCAGGCACAAAGAAATACCATACTGCACCACCACAAATGATTTTCGCAACAGATCACCTTTCCCCACAAAGACATTGCGGGTAAGAATAAGGGAATGATTGAGTTTGGAATAATAAACGGCTGGGATCAGGGATGACAGCACCCAAATAACACCAAAAGCCACAGCATGATAGACTAGCAAGTCCAGACTAAAAAACCGGCTCAATGGGATGACTTTATCAGAAAGCTCCAGAAATTTCGAATGAAACACAATGAGCAGCGCTACAGAGAGCACATAAGCAATCAAGAGGGTCAAAAAGGTCTCTACAAAAAGCTGGAACCGAAGCTGACCGATGGTCGCTCCATTCACCTTTCGGATGCCTGCCTCCAGGGTTCTCTTCAAGGCCTGCACCGAAGACAAATTAATATAGTTCAGTGCGGCTATGGTAATCACAAAAAGGCCTATCAGAAAAATTATTGAGACAAACTGCCGCTGAGAATAGGGGATAGACACCACAGCATCCGAACCAAATGTATCCAGATGACCAGACCCCAGGTGCATCTCTGCGATGGGCTGAAAGTAGAAATCATGGTGGGGTCGGATCTCATCATTGTAGTATTTCTTCATGAACCCCTCCTTCTTGGCAAGGACAGATTCGGGTCGGCTCCCCGCTTTGAACAGCGCCCAAGTGGTCATTCCCCGAGAGTTCCAGGAAGTCAGCCAGTCGCCATAAGCAGCCGGAAACTGCGCAAAATCCGCCACGTACACCGTATTGAACTGATAGGTGGAAGTAGCAGGCAAATCCTCATACACAGCCACCACTTCCACACTACTCATTCTGCCAGGCATAGTCACGATCTTGCCTATGGGATCCTCATCGCGGAAGAGCTTACGAGCGGTGGTCTCATTGAGTACTACTCCCACACCACCATTGAAATCCTGAAAGGGATCACCAGCCAAAATATTGAAATCAAGGATATTGAAAAGGCTCTTGGTAGCGAAAACATAATTCCGATCATTGAACAAGGTCTCCCCGTACTGCAGCCCCCCCGAACCCAGGGAAATCATTTTGGCGGTTTCCTCTATTTCAGGAAACTCAGCCTTCAGGCCATCGGCCAGCATATTGGAGGTGGCACTGAAATGCTGAACCTCTCCGTCCTCACCGGTACGTTTTTCCAATACTCTGTAGATGCGATCCGCCTTGGCATGGTACCGGTCCAAATGCTCCTCATCATATACATACATCAGGATAAAAAACAGTACGGCAAACCCCAGTGCCAGCCCTAAAGTATTGACCAGATAATGGGTAGTTTCCTTCCGAAATCGTCTGAAATAAACTTTGGTATAATTCTGTAGGGCGTTCATGGTCCAGTTGTTAATGGTGAATGGTTTGATATTGATAGGTCGAAAGGCACGGATCACGTCCCACAGAAATTTCCGATTGGCACTTTGTGGTGATACCTCCAGCCTCTTTTCAAAAAGCTCGATCAGATCACCTTCTATCTCCTCCAGAAATTCTTCACGACAAAACCAGCGGAGAAACTTCAATGCTCTTTTCGGGGGTGTCATTTGCATTGGGTTAGTTGAAAGAGATATTAGGAATCTCCTGATAGATGCTCGTGCGAAGGGCGTATTGTTTATCCAGCATACTCTTGCCGAGCGCACTGATCACATAAAATTTCTTTCTTCTTCCGCCCCGGTCTGTAGTGATCCCGCCAAATCGGGAAGTAACAAAACCCTTTTTTTCCAGACGCTTCAGGGCTACGTGAATAGCACTGATGTTTACCTTTTTGTCCAGCTTTTCTTCCAGGCTTTCCAGAATAAGGACACTATAGGCCTCATCGTGATGCGCTGCCACCATCAACAAGACTAATTCTTCAAATTCTCCGAGAGACTGCTCTTTCATACTTATCTCAAAATTATTTACTTAACAAACGTGGATGTAATGTATTAGTTTCACTATTGTTAAGCAAATGAAGAACAAGCGGATTCTTTAAGTTTACCATTCACTACGCTCCTGATATGAAACCATACCTTCACCTGCTACTTGCTATTGTCATCTTGTCCTGTGGCGACCACACCACCATAGCCCCTGAACAGCCCACCAGCTCGGCGGACACGCTCACGATTTTTTTCATCAATGATCAGCATGGCCAGCTAAGTAATTTTGCCAAAATCAAGCACATCGTGGATAAGGAGAAAGCAACCAACGAACACGTACTGCTGGTATGCGCCGGAGATATGTTTTCCGGCAACCCCATAGTGGATCAATATGAGAAGAAGGGCTATCCGATGATCGACATCATGAATAAAACCGGATTTGATGTGTCTGTTCTTGGGAATCATGAATTTGACTATGGGCCATCGCACCTGAAAGACAGGGTACTGCAAGCAGAATTTGACTGGGTATGTGCCAATGTGGACATGAAAAACAGCGGAGTGCCACAACCTGATCCTTTCAAAACACTAACCATAGGAAACTTGAATGTCACTTTTCTCGGGCTGGTAGAAACTTTCGGCAAGCCTGGAGCCATCATCCCTGCCACTCACCCCTGGCGTGTCACGGAAATGCAATTTCGCAGACACACCGACATACTGGCTAAATACCGCACCCTGAAGGAGGATGAAGGCGCTGATGTCCTCATCGCACTGACCCACCTGGGCACACAAAATGACCTTGAGTTGGCGGAAATTTTCCCGGAATTGGATGCTGTCATTGGTGGTCATTCCCACCAAAAAGTAAACCTGACCATCAACGACGCACCGGTGGTGCAGGCCGGCTCATACCTGGCTCTACTCGGGCGACTGGATCTGATCGTAGACAAAGCCCGCATCACCAGCTCTGAAGTCTCCTTCATCGATCTTCATAACTATGCGGAACGTGACCAGGATTTGGCAGACCTGATAGCGACTTACAACAATGCACCGCAATTCAATGAGGTAATTGGGGTGGCCCATTCAGATCACGATCGCAACGAACTAGGCTGCTTTTACACCACCGCTCTGATGGATTACTTGCAGGTAGACATGTCCTTTCAGAACGGTGGAGGTATACGCTCAGGCATAGATGCGGGGGATATCACCACTTTGGAAATATACAACATGGATCCATTCAATAATCAGAGCGTGATTTTCACCATGACGGCCCAGGAGGTGAGCGATTTTTTCACAGAGAGTCGGGCAGGCGTACATGTATCAGGAGTGGATTTCCAGCAAAATGGCTCTACGCTTGTGCTCTACAAAGATGGCAAAGCCATCCCGCCGGAAGATCTGGTTACCATTGGAATCAATGACTATATTCCTGCGGTCTACGACCAGTATTTCCCTTTGGAAAAAGCTGAAATACAAGGACTAACCACTGCCGAAACCATTATTGCCTACCTCAAAACCATCAACGCCACCCTGGATGATGAGGGATGCAACCGGTACTTTCAGTATTAACAGAGAATGCTATTCGTTTCGCAGGCATTCTACAGGATTGATTCTGGCCGTTCGGATGGTTTGAAGGGCTACCGTAAACCATGCTACCAGTAAGGCACTTAGGCCCGCCAATGCAAAAAACCACCATTCGAGACCAACCCTGAATGCAAAGTCTTGCAGCCAGTCAGCAGCAATGAAGTAACTAACGGGCAAAGCAATCATAGCGGCCACCAATACCATTTTGGTAAAATCCAGGGACAACAAATAAACAATGCCCAAAACACTGGAACCCATCACCTTTCTGATTCCGATCTCCTTGGTACGCCGCTCGGCTGTGAAGGCAGCCAAACCAAACAAGCCCAGGCAAGAAATAAGAACGGCAAACCCTGCGAAATACCTCGATAGAACCCCCACACGTTCCTCCGAGGCATATTGGGCCTGATAATCCTGATCTACAAACTGCGGCTTGAAGACGTATCCCGGATTGAAAGAGGAATAGAGTGATTCCATTTTATGAAGGGTGCTCACTTCACTTCCTGGTTTTATTCTGGCCATGACATAATGGGTTTTCTCAGGATTGTATAGGAAAATCATGGGCTCCACTTTGGTATGTAGTGATACCAAATTGAAGTCTTTCACTACTCCCACGATCTTCTTATCGCCGGTATAATGCGTAATCGTTTTTCCCAACGGGTCTGCCATTCCCATGGCCGCAATGGCTGTTTCATTGAAAATAACACTGGTGGAATCAGCTCCAAACTCCGAAGAAAACGCACGACCAGACACCAACTCCAGCCCGAGCATCTCCACCAATCCAGGGCCTGAATTGATCTCCCAAAACTGGATTTGATCCTGAGGAGTTTTACCTGGCCAACTCACACCACCTGTGGAGTTTCCTCCTCCCACCACAAAACCAGAAAGTGCCGCATCTTCTACTCCTTCCGTATTTCTCAACTCATTGATAAATGCATCTGAATGATTAATAAGCCTACCTTCTCTTTCGAAATACACGAGATTTTCACGGTCGTAACCCAGGTTTTTCTGCTTCACAAATTCCATCTGCTTATAAACCACCAACACCGATACGATGAGAATAATCGAGAGGGAAAACTGAATCACCACCAGCGATTTTCGACCCCAAACTTCACCCGTTTTTCGTGACAGTTTCCCTTTTAGCACTTCTATGGCTCTGAGCCCAGAGAGATACAGGGCAGGGTAACTACCAGCAATCACACCCACAATGACAATCAGGAGTCCGGCGATTTGGATCATCAGCCAGTCAATACCCAGGGTCAATTGCTTCTGGGCCAAAAAATTGAATTGAGGAAGTAGCAGCCATACCAGTACAAAAGCCACCACCAAAGACAAGAGACTGAGCATGAGAGACTCTGTGAAATACTGCCCCATCAATGACCACCTGGAGGCCCCGAGCGATTTCTTTACCCCGATCTCCTTGATTCGATGAGTTGCCTTGGCAGTCGACAAATTGATAAAATTGATACTGGCGATAAATAGAATGAATAGGGCGATGGTGATGAATAAATTCATATTCTCAACCCGACCACCTATCTGCTTTCCATTTTCATATTTCCCATGGAGGTAAAGGTCGCTATAGCGGGTCAAAAACAGATCTACCTTACCTTCTTCCTGTTGTTCCTTCAAAATAGCGTCTATCTTCTTAGACGCATCCTGCGGGTCAGCTGATGGATTGAGCACCACCGCGATTCTTGCGTAGTAGTTAAACCAATTTTTGTAACTAATGAGGTCATCATGAAAAAAGTCCCAGGACATCACAAAGTCAAACGGATCCGAAGAATTTCTCGGAATATCTTTCAAAACACCAGCAACCTGAACATCCTTGGTTTGATCAAAAAAATGCCACTCCAGCGATTTTCCAACCACATCGGTACTCTTAAAAATGCGCATGGCCAGTGATTCCGTGATCAAAATCCCGGACTTATCAGATATCCCAGTACCTCCTATCAACGGATAGGTATAGACATTCAAAAATTCGGTACTGGCAAACTTCCCATTGGATTTAAAATAGGTATCGCCCGATGATAGGGTAAACTCATGGGTATCTGTGGTGGCGACTGCCGTGCTCACTTCCGGCACCCTGGACTCAATCTCATCCAACAGCAGCCCGGGTACACCTTTCCAGGTGCGGATACCACTGGCATCACTGTGATTTGACATGACCTGATACAGCCGGGCATCATGATCATGAAATTTATCCACGCTCCTTTCATCTGCCACCCAAAGTGCGATAAAGATCACGCAGGCCAACCCGGTAGACAGCCCTATGAGGTTGATCAAAAACTGAGACTTGTGTTTCTTAAAATTCCTGAATGTTAATGTGAAATTGTGGCGCACCATGGTAAAGCGGATTAAGGAAGTTGACTTTGATTTTTTGATGGCGAAGGGTCTCAGATAGCTAAGTGCCTGATACCAGTAATTGAGTTTCGCTCTGAAAAGAGACTTCTGACTGGCCATGGAGTAGAACTTCTCCTCTAAATCTCCGAGCACTTCCTCGGCCAGGTCTGCCCGAAGCAGCCAGGTAAGCAAGCGCGTTGCCAATTTTGGGGGTATTTTATCGCGGTTTTTCAAACCTTAAGTGAGAAAATTCAAACGATCCACAGACAATCCGGGGTACTGGTTCCATAGAGAAACTCTGAAATCTCTGGAAGAAGTCAGTGCCGCCTGGCCTGCTGCAGTGATGGTATAAATCCTCTTGCGCCTCCCACCACGCTCGGCCGTAGGTTGTCCCATTTCAGAAGTCAAAAACCCCTTTTCCTTCAATCGATCCAATGTAGAGTGCACAGACCCTATAGAAGAAGCCCGCCCAGACTGAGCTTCGAATTCTTCCGCAATTTTGAAAGCATAAGCCTCCTCTCCCAGTATGCCTACCAGCAGCAAGATAACTTCTTCAAATTCACCTAAACGCGTTTCTTTCATAGCTAAACAGTATTATACTAGATTGTAGAACTAATATACGGAAAGGACAGATTATTTGTTCTGGTATTTAGTAAGAAATACATAAACCCTAGCTATTAAAAAGACGACAATATCAATATCCAATAAACCGTTTTACATTATAGATTTACGGTGATTACAACACTTTACTGGATTCGTGAGTCTTAGATCAATCACATTCGCATCACCCAACCTAACGACGTGACTAAAAAAATTTTATCCCTTGTTTCACTCAATCTCCTTGGAGGACTATTGTTTGGGCAAAACTTTACCATCAATGGATACATCAGAGATCAGGTAACAGGTGAAAACCTCATAGGTGCCACCATTCTGGATCCGGCAACCATGCAAGGTACCATCACCAATACCTTTGGTTTTTACTCCCTCACACTACCCACCGGCACGTATCAACTCCGTTGCTCCTATGTGGGCTATCAGCCCTGGGAACAAGAAGTCACCCTCACTCAAAACCTGAATCTCAACATCAGTCTGGCACCGGGCACTACCCTGGAGGAAGTCGTCATCACTGCGGAAGAAAACATAGAGCTATCCCCCCAGATGAGCAGCATTGACGTGCCTATAGAGCAGATCAAAGCACTCCCCGTACTCATGGGAGAGGCCGACCTGCTCAAGTCCCTCCAGCTCCTGCCGGGAATCCAGGGTGGTACCGAAGGGTCCAGTGGAATCTATGTGCGAGGTGGCGGCCCCGATCAAAACCTCATCCTGCTGGATGGAGTGCCCGTGTACAATGTATCACATCTCTTCGGGTTCTTTTCGGTGTTCAACCCGGATGCCATCAATCGGGTAAACGTGGTAAAAGGTGGCTTCCCTGCCCGCTATGGCGGCCGACTTTCCTCGGTCATCGACATCTCCATGAAAGAAGGCAACAATCAGAAATTTAGCGGGGAAGGATCCATAGGTCTCATCTCCTCCAAGCTCACACTCGAAGGTCCGATCGGGAAAGACAAAAAAACCTCATTCCTGGTCTCAGGGAGACGAACCTATATTGATTTACTCACCCGACCCATCATCAAGGCTCAGTCCGATGGTCAAGCCTCTGGTGGATATTACTTCTATGATGTAAATGCCAAAATGAATCGAATCATTTCTGATAAAGATCGGGTCTATCTCAGCTTTTACAATGGCCTGGATAAGGGCTTCGGCAAAGACGCTTATCAATATCAGAGTGATGGCGTCAAGTATACAGACAAAAACAAATTTGGCCTGAATTGGGGTAACACCATCACGGCACTCAGGTGGAACCACACCTTTGGCCCAAGGCTTTTTGCCAATTTTACGGGCACCTACAGCAAGTACAAATTCAGAATATTCAGTGAATATGAAACCATCACCAAAGACGGCAATCAAACGGAACGCGAAGCTGAATCAATAGAATATTTTTCAGGAATTGATGACCTGGGTTTTAAAGTGGATTTTGACTTTTTGCCTTCCCCTCAGCATAACATCAAGGCGGGCATGAATATGATTCACCATCAGTTCAACCCCGGCATACTCGGGTATGAAACCAACCTGGAGGGTGAATCCGACACCACACTGGGAGCAAATAAAACCCTTGCGGCTGAGTTTGCTACCTACGTGGAAGATGACTTTAAGATCTCAGACAAACTGCGAGCCAATGGCGGACTTCATTATTCTTCTTTTTTGGTGAATCAAAAGTATTACCATTCACTGCAGCCAAGGCTCTCCATGCGCTATTTGCTTGGGAGTGACCTTTCGTTGAAAGCTTCCTTTGCTACCATGACCCAATACATCCATCTCCTCACCAATGGAGGCCTGGGGCTTCCCACAGACCTGTGGGTGCCTGCCACAGACCGCATCTCTCCGCAGCGAAGCTGGCAGGTGGCCGTGGGAGCAGCCAAAACCTTTAGTGGATTTGAAGGAAGCATAGAGGTCTATTATAAAGAAATGAACAACCTCATAGAATACAAAGAAGGGGCTTCCTATTTCAACCTGGGCTCCGACTGGCAGGATAAAGTGACTGTAGGAAGCGGTGAAAGCTATGGTGCGGAGTTTTTGATCCAAAAGAAAACCGGCAAACTCTCCGGCTGGGTGGGCTATACCCTCTCCTGGACCAATCGCACTTTTGAAGCCCTCAATTTTGGAAAACAGTATCCCTACAAGTATGATCGCCGACACGACGTGAGCATTGTGGCCGTCTATAATATGAGCAAGACATTCGCTATTTCCTCCACCTGGGTATATGGAACAGGGGCGGCCCTCACCTTGCCGGAGAGTGAGTATGAACAGGAGAACTCTAATGGATATGGAGGGAGTATTCAAAAATATTCTTCCAGAAACGGCTACCGCATGCGCGACTATCACAGGATGGACCTGGGTCTGACCTGGACCAAACCAAAGAAAAATGGCGAGCGATCCTGGTCTTTGGGTGCCTATAATCTATACAATCGTAAAAACCCTTTCTTTCTTCAGCAGGGGTATGATAACAGGGGGAATAAGAAGTTTATTCAATACAGCCTCTTTCCGCTCATTCCATATGTTCGCTACAGCTTTAAGTTCTAAATAAATGAAATTGACTAAAAACATATATCGAAAATTGGCCGCACAAGGAGCCTTGATGGTCATGCTCCTGACAAGCTGCGAACTGGTAGTGGACGTTGATTTGCCCGAGTTTAAACCCTCTCTGGTCATTAACAGTGTGATTCATCCGGATACCACTTTCACTATTGACCTATCCACCAACAGAAGCATTCTTGACAGCAATTATGATTTCCCAAGGGTCAGTGGGGCCACTTTATCTTTACATGAAGATGGAACCCTCAAAGGGACTTTCTCAGAATCCAACGATTTTCCCGGCAGATACACTTTTGACGCCTATCCCTCCCCAGGAGCTACTTACAAAATAGTGGCCGAAAAGTCGGGTCTGCCTGCTGCTGAAGCTCAGGCAGCTATTCCCCTTGAAAAGACAGTGGCCGAAATCGGCGAAACTAGCCACAGAAAGAGCGAATATGATGGCCAAATCATTAAGTTAAATTATACGATTGATGACCCAAAAGGTGAGGATTTTTATGAGGTGAAGTTGTATGTAGCTGGATATTACAGAGAAAGCTATTATGATGAAGAAAAAGACACCGTCATCCTGGGAGAAGAGCAGAGATATCTCAGTGAATGGTACTATTGGACATTGGGAGCAAACGTCAACGAATTTGAAGACACCAATGCCGACTATATTTTCGATGATGAGCTCTTTGATGGCCAGAAAAAGCGCATCACCATTGAGTTTGATAATCTAACCCACCATACTCCAGATGCTGATGGCAACGACACCTCCTATTATACCCTCCAGATTCGAAGACTTTCCAAAGACTATTATCGATACCTGATCACCTCTAACTTGCAGTATGACTTGGGTGGAAATGGATTTTCAGAGCCGGTACAGGTGTATTCCAACATTAAAAATGGCTATGGCATTTTTGGAGCTTATCAAACCACCCTGCTTGAGTTTGCACTGGTCAAAGGAGAAAGGGTGAAATAAAGCGGGCGCATGCGCTTCATGATTTCCTTCCTGCAACCAACAGTCATATGATCGCTATTTTATTCATCCCGCAAAGCGTCTACAGGATTTGAAAGTGCCGTGCCGATGGTTCTCAAGCTCATAGTGACCAATGAGGTCACCAGTATGCAAATGGCAGACCATGCAAAAACCTCCCAGCCTATGGAAATGCTATAAGCGAAGTTTTCCAGCCACCGGGTCATGATGTACCATGACAAAGGTACAGAGACCAAAAGCGACACAACAAATAGCTGGAGAAAATCCCTGGAAAGAAGCCCTACAATACTCGACGTGGATGCCCCCAGTACTTTACGAATCCCTACTTCTTTGGTCCGCTGAGCCGTACTGAAAATCGTCAAACCAAACAAACCTAGACAGGCCACAAATACGGCCAGTCCCGAGAAAACGGTGAAGATGATACCAAAGCGCTCATCGGCCTCATATTGTGCATTAAAATTTTGATCCAGAAAATGAGTGTCAAAAGGCCGATGCGGAACATTCTGACGCCAAATTTCCTCCAGCTCGCTTAAAGTATTGGTGTAATTATCCGAGTTGAGTCTCAAAGAGAGCATTGAGATATTTTCCCTGGTACCATACCTGAGTGACAGTGGCTCTACTTTGTTGTGAAGAGAGACATAGTTGAAGTCCTGAACGACCCCAATCACTTTACCTCTCCGTCCCCACTGCTCAAAAGACTTTCCGACTACATCAGCCGGATTGGAATAGCCATAGAGCCTGGCTGCAGCTTCGTTGAGCATCAGTGCATTGCTGGAATCCAGTGGAAAATCCACCGAAAAGCTTCTTCCGGCAATCAAGTTCATCTGAAAGGTGCTTATAAAATCTTCGTCTATTTCATAAATCGCCGGACTTTGATAACTGATCTCTCCAGAAGGCTCCTCCACTCCAGTACCTGCATGTGGGAAAAAATCACCAGGTGTCGCCCTGGAAGCCGACGCTTCTACCACGTCTGGGTGTTGCTTCAACTCCCTTTTGATCACCTCTATCTTCCTTTGCACCAAACCATCGTAGCCATAGTCAATCACCAATACCCGATCGGGATTGAATCCCAAATCGTGAGTTCGTAAAAAGTCCAACTGAGAGTATACCACACTAGTGCCCACCAGCAAGATCACAGACAGGACAAACTGCAGTGTAACCAGAGTCTTTCTAAGCCAAATACCATTTGAAGACGCCTTAAAGGAGCCTTTGAGAACACTCACTGGCTTGAATCCCGACAAGACAAACGCCGGATAAGAACCGGAGACCAGGCCCAGTGCGAGCACCGAAAAGACAGCCAAAACTCCATTTCGGGGTGTAAATAGCCAGTCTATCGGCAATGATTTCCCCGACAACATCTCCAGATACGGATGGCCAATTAAAACAAGGGCCATTGCCACAGTGGCTGCCAAAAAACTCATCATAATAGCCTCTACTAAAAACTGAAAAATAAGGGCGCTTTTAAGGGAGCCGATGGTTTTTCTAATAGCCACCTCCTTAGCCCGCTCTACAGACCGTGCCGTAGAGAGATTCATGAAATTGATGCTGGCGATGAGTAGAATAAAAATGGCTACGGAAGTAAATACAAAAATATTGCTGAGGCTGCCAGATGGTCCCGGCTGCCTCCCTGCCTCAGAGTACAAATAGGCCTCACTGAGGGGTTCCATCCTCACATAATAATTGAATGAAGCGGTAAAGTTCTTTTCCAGAAAATCAGGTATCCTATCGGCAAAATCACTCATCCCAGCGCCCGACCGCACAGTGAAATAGGTATAAAAATCTACATACCCCCAGTTCTCAAAAATCTCTGGCCGCATGTTCTTAAAAGTGGTCATGGAGATCATCCCGTCAAATGAGAAGTGTGAGTTGGTGGGAATGTCAATTACCCCGGTCACTTCAAACGGATCCTCAGTATCCATTATCAGGGTTTGACCGATGGGGTTTTCTACTCCAAAATATTTTTCAGCCAGCTTTTTGGTGAGTACAATGCTGTTGGGCCTGTTCAATGCTGTCTTAGGATTACCAGCAATCATGGGCCAATCAAAGACCTCAAAAGCCGTGGAATCGGCAAAGACAATGTTGTTTTCAGAAAAGGTCTTGTCTCGGTAAGAAACCAGCCAGGGGCTTGGACTCGTAAACCGAAAAACCGACTCTACCTCTGGAAAATAATCTTTCAGGGCAGGCGCCACGGGGGCATTTCCCCAAACCATGTAATCCTTATTGGCTATAGCTTTAAAATCATCTATCTCCTTCTGATTACCAAAGTAATGCAGCACCCGATAGGTATTGTTATACTGATGATTGTAAGTGTCGTAGGAGCGCTCATTGTTTACATAAATAAGGATGAGTAAGCAGCTAGCTATCCCCACACTTAATCCTGCAATATTGAGTGCTGAAAACGTCTTGTGGCGGAGGATATTTCGAAGGCTTATTTTGAAGTAGTTTTTGATCATTCCATATTGATTAAATTCGCCAAAACCTGCCGGTGACCGGACGATCCCAGGCCTAAAAAGCAGTAATATTTCTTTGATGAAGAGCCATTTTGCAGCCTTTGCTCCTTTCTTCTTAGCCGTGCGCTGAAAACGCTCCACCAGATCTCCCTCTATATCCTCAGCGTAATCCGGATTGCAAAACCAACGAAAAAATCCGAGCATCCATTTTGGCGACCGATGACCTCCCGGATCGCTCATGATTCACTCAGAGAAAAATCAGGAATAGCATTCCAAAGCCCCAGACGTTGCTCTTTGGTTTCATGAAGTATCATCCTTCCATGCTGTGTCAGTGAAAAGAAACGTTTGCGTTTACCTCCCCGAACGGCAGTGGCTTCTCCAAATTCAGATTTGAGGTATCCTTTCTTCTCTAACCTGCGCAGCACAGTTTGAAGCGCCCCTATGCTCACCTTGCGATCCAGTCGGGTTTCCATCTCTTCAATAATAGCGATCCCATAAGCATCGCCCTGGAGAATAGCGACGGTGAGCAGAACCACTTCCTCAAATTCGCCCAATTGATGTTTTCCCATATTAAATTATATTTACCTCAAACGTAGTTAATATTATTTTTATCATGAAACAATATTAACCTTAATTGTAGTTTTTAATCCACATTACCAATACCGGAGTGTTTTGGATCTGAAATTACTTCTTGGAGATCCTGATCGTCAGGATAAAAAAGCAGGATTCGTTATCGAGGGGCTCGAAATAATACTCATACTTAGTGCCTGTTTTTTTGGCCATATCTATGAACCCCAGGCCTGCCCCTCCTTTTTCTGAAAGTTCAGAGTTCATCATCGCCGTTTTATAGAGTGCCTTGATCTCGTCTCTATCCAGCTCATTGATTTTATCCAGCACGTCCCTCAGTCGAATGGCATTGGGCATGGAAATCCGGTTGCCGGTGGTCACGAAATACTCCGTTTCATTATCCCCAATGAGAAAAACCCCCTCCTTGGCCAGTCCCTCCTCCAGGCTGTCGGAAGTGTAGCTGGCTTTGCTGTCGGCATGCTTGCAGATATTCTGAAGGGATTCGATCATCACGTGATAGACCCGTTTGGTCACCAGACTATTTTCTCCTTTCTCAGCAATCCCCTCCTTGGTCATATCCGCTATACCATCTATGGTGGATTGGGTGACCCTCCCCAAATAAACGATGTTCAGATTTTCCTCATCCATCATGTCCTTGAGCGTGATCACACTCTGGAGGTACCTTAGCTGCCGGGAAAGTGTATTTTCTGATTCTCCTGTTGAATTTTCCATATAGGTTCACTTAGCTGTTAAGTTGATGAAATTAAGGAAGAGCGCCCCATTCCTCAAACTATTTCGGTGAATGGGTGTAATATGACGAACAATGAGTGAAGCGCTGCTGTGAAGGGAGTTGGGAGACAATTTCCGACCACCCAACTATTACGTGTATATTTTACACAGTTTTAAACTAGTTTTATCCTGCACGATTGATTTTCCTGAATGTCCTATCTCCAAATTGTTCGAAAACATCCCAAAATTCTGGGATACGGTGCCTTACATTATTTTTTCTCGGCCATCGGGCAGACTTTTCTCATCAGCGTGAGCGTGCCTTACTTACTCAGAGACATGGGCCTCACAAGTATCGGCTTCAGCAACAGGTATGCCATTGCAACCATCTCGAGTGCGTTGGTCCTGCCATTGGTAGGCGGGTGGGTAGACAGAGCCAGACTCTCCACGCTTAGTTTCCTCGGAGGCCTCGGACTCCTTACAGCCTGTCTTATGATGTTTTTCAGTGCCCGGTATGCATTGTTGCTGCCGGCTTTGTTTCTGATGCGGTTTTTCGGTCAGGGAAGTATGGTTTTGATTGGCTCCACGGCCATTGCCAAGTTTTTTACCAAAAATAGAGGTAAGGGTCTTTCCCTAGCGAGCATGGGGCTTTCACTAGCGGAAACCTTCATGCCCCTCATTTTTGTGGGGTTGATCGGGCTATATAGCTGGGAGAATGCCTGGCTCATCATGGGATCCGGTGTTATTTTGATTTTTATTCCGGTCTCCTATCTTCTCATCAGAAACCACCTGCCTGGGCAGGAAGAAGTGGGTACCCCGCTCTCCACCACCATCAACGACTTCACCAGAAGGCAGGTATTGGGAGACCCCTATTTTTACATGACCGTGCCGGTAATGCTTTTTCTTCCTTTTTTTATCACGGGCATATTCATACATCAAAATCTGATCGCCCAGGCCAAGGGCTGGACGATGGATTGGATGGCCTTTACCTTTATCGGCTTTGGATTTTCCAAGGTAGCCACCTCCTTTTTGGGTGGCGCGCTCATCGATCGGTTCACTGCCCGGAAGGTCTTTGTATTTTATCTGTTTCCACTGGCCGTTGGGCTCATCTTTTTAGCTATTGGTGAACATAAAATTTTCGCTCTTGTATATATGATTCTCCTGGGGATGACCGCCAGTCTGGGTACCCTCACCGGTGTGGCCATATGGGTGGAAATGTACGGATCAAAAAACCTCGGTGCCATCAAAAGTATGGTCACCACGTTCATGGTTGTTTCTACAGCAGTGGGACCAATAGTCATTGGCTGGGCTCTAGAGATCTCTCTGGAAATGACGCTCTATACTTTCTCTGGAATCATCCTCCTATTGATACTTTTGAGCTACCTTGTAGTGAATAGAAAGCGCCCATAACCGGCCATCAAATTCTATCATTTCTTATGAAAAATGTAGCACTCATTACAGGAGCCTCTGGAGGCATCGGGCTTGAACTTGCCAGAATACATGCACAAACCCATGGAGATCTGATACTCATAGCACGCAGCACTTCCAAGCTGGAACAACTCAAAAAAGAACTGGAAGCGGCGTATGGAATTTCAGTTCTGAATATCCCAAAGGATCTGTCTATCCCAGATGCGGCACAGGAAGTATACAATCAGGTAATAGCGGCGAACATCCAGGTAGACTATCTCATCAACAATGCCGGTTTTGGGGACTTTGGCAACTACCACGAAACAGAGTGGGAAAAGGAGGAGATGATGATCAACCTCAACATCCTCGCACTGACACAACTCACCAAACTTTTCGGATCTGATATGGTGGGGCGAAAATCCGGTAAGATTATGAATGTCTCCTCCACGGCGGCATTCCAGCCAGGCCCCCTTATGGCAGTTTATTACGCCACCAAGCACTACGTACAGGCGTACTCCGAGGCACTTTACGAAGAGTGGAAAGGGTATGGTGTATCCGTAACGGCACTATGTCCGGGAGCTACTCAGTCGGGATTTCAGCAGGCCGCCGACATGGAAGACTCCAGGCTCTTCAAAGGAAAAAAGCTCCCCACCTCACTGGAAGTAGCAGAGTTTGGCTACAAGGCCATGATGAAAGGGGAAATGACCGCCATCCACGGGGTGATGAATACGATCCTGGCGGGATCCGCAAAATTCACTCCTAAGAAGCTCCTTCTGAAGGTGGTCCGAAAACTTCAGGAAAAAGCCTCAGCATAAGTCACTCAACTAGTACATGGGTATCGTCATCAGGATATTGGTGCCCTTCCCCTCATGGGATGAAATATCCATCTGACCATGAAGCGATTCGCATCTGGTTTGCATATTGATGAGGCCATTTCCTCTGGCCATCTGTACAGGATCAAATCCCACACCATTGTCGTCTATGGTGATCACGATCTCCTCCTGATAGCCCACCAGTTGAATTTCCACCTCGGTGGCCTGTGCATGTTTCAGTATATTTTGCAAAGCCTCCTGCACGATTCGGAGGAGCGGCACAGACATGTGCTCCGGCAGTACCGGAAAATCAAACTGATCCAATGCTACTTTGATGCCTGAGTCCCGTTCGTAGCGCTTGCAGTAGTCCGCCAGCACCTCCGAAAAGCCAATAAGCTCCATCTGATGAGGCACCAGACGGTGCGACAGGGTGCGAACCTCCTCGCAGAGTGCATCTATGTCTGCATTTACAATTTTCGGATCAAAGCGCTCATTGGCCAGGCTGTTTTTCAACAGGGACAAACTGCTGCCAATGTTGTCATGCAATTCCTCTGAAATGCGCTTTCGCTCCATGTCTCCTCCACGGATAAAAGCACGCATCAAATCTTTCTGCTGACGTAAGAGCTTGTTTGAAAGCTCATTTTTACGCTCATTGAGGGTTTTTACCCGATACGCCATGGAGACAGACAAAATCAAAACCTCCAACATGGAGCCAATGATGATCGGGTTTATTGGGAAGAAGCTCTCCGAAATCACTCCATATTCAATAAGTATGTAAATGGAAGCGCCGACCATCAGCGCAAAAAAGGCAAACATGACCAACAGCACATTGCCGCGCTGAAATCGCCAGGTCTTGATGCTCACATAAAACACGGAACCAAAAAATCCCAGAATAAACAGGTAGAGGATATTCAGCGTCAGGATGGTGTACTGCGCATAAGCTGGATTGAACAACCTGTTTAGTAGCCAAATCACAAACACCACGCCTAAAAACACCCATCCGATTTTGTAAATTTTACTCAATAGTGGCAGGTATTTTCTGATGTCCAACAGCCGACTAAAGAAGTCCATGGACGTAATGAGCAGTGAAAACGAAAAAATCACCCGTGAGTAATTATTGAAAGCCGACGATTCCGGATATAAATACTGAAATGAAAAACCCAGCTGGGTAAACATGTACATGGCAATGATGGCCACATAAATACCGTATGACAGAAAATTTCGCTCCCGCATCCCCACTCCAATCACGAAGCTAAACGCACTCACAAAAGCGAGAATGCCAAAGTAAATACCGTAGAGCAGATTGGACATTGACTCATTGGTACCAAAGGTAGCTTCCGTCCACAGCCTGAGTGGAAAGCTCACCGAGGCATTTCGTTTGTCCACCATCAGGAGAAATTCACGGGGCTGCCCCGTCATTTCAATGGAAAAAACATATCGCCGGTTAATCTCCGTGCGATAACTAAAAGCCTGCTTGTCGCCACCTCTGCCCACCAAAAAGGCCTCATCACCCTTCACTTCAAATAGGTTTACAAAATCAATATGCGGATTGTCCAGCTCCAGTACCCAGTCACCTGATTGATCATCAGTCAGGATAAATCTGATCCAGAAATAATCTCTGGAAAAGCCAGGAGAGGTCTTGTTTTCAGCTGGTTTGAGGTCACCGCTTTTGATGCGGGTTATTACCTCTTCCGCAGACAAAGAATCAGACGTCTGATACACCTCCACATAAGGGTTGATACTGATTGCCTGATTGAGCTCAAAGGTGCTCAATGGAACCTGCTGTGCAGAGAGGCCCAAGCCGTAAAAAAGGGCGATCAACGCACCCCATTTTCTAGACCAGGTTATTCCTGAAGGCATAGCTCACAAGTTCTGAGACTTTATTGAAGGAAAGCTTTTTGAGCATGTTTTTGCGATGGGTATCCACTGTTGAAGGGCTGATCTCCAGGTACTCTCCTATTTCCTTGGATGACAACCCTTGCACCAAGAGTTTTAAAATCTCCTTTTCTCTGACGGTAAGTTTAATCATCCGATCAAATTCATCCTCCACTAAATCACTCGGATCCGCAGAATTAGAATTTTCAACGGTGGCAGAGACCATGAAATCCCCAGGCTTCAACTTGGACGCAGCCTCTAGTAATTCTGTTTGATCACTGTTCTTGAGGAAATATCCGTTAGCTCCTTCTTTCTTCACTGAATTGATGAGGGTTCGGTCGTTATACATGGTTACCACGAGTATAATCAGATCGCGGCTATATGCCCGCACCTCTTTCAGTACCTCCAGTCCGTTTTTCTTTGGAAGGTTAAGGTCCAAAATTAAAATATCAGGATGATGCGTGATCACCTCATACAAAACATCATTGCCCTTTTCCACTGTACCAACCACTTCGTAGCCTGCCCGCATAAATAAAGCAGACATACCCGAGCTAAATAACGAATGGTCGTCCGCTATCAAAATTTTCCTCATAACGCAACATAAAGCCTGTTTGAACAAACAGAAAGGGCGGTGATCAGCTCCGAAGAGCTTGTTGCTAAAACTAAGTGATTTGACTTGAAAAAATGGATAAACAATCAACTAATCACTAAAAATTAATATGACAATGTCATGCTGCGCTGTGACTTGCCAGACTGGCTGGCTCTTCTAACTCGCCTTTTTAGCACTCAAGGTCCGCACCGCAAAGACCAGACTTAACAACGCAAATACAGCCCCCAGATAAAACGGTGCACTGGGCAGATACCAATCCGTTTCCGTGGCTGTGAAATAACCAAAAATACCCGTCATCAGTGGTGGCCCCACAATGGAAGTCACACTCACGAGGCTTGTCAGTCCTCCTTGTAGTTCGCCCTGCTCATTGGCATTTACACTGTTGGACATGATGCCCTGCAGGGAAGGTCCCGCGAGCCCACCAAAAGCATACGGGATCATGATGGCATAGAGCATCCAACCCTGAGTGGCCAGGGCAATCATGATAAACCCCAATGCATTGAAGGCGAGACCAGCGTATACAGCATTGGTCTGACCAATTTTATTCACCACCGGCCTGATGATCACGCCCTGCACCAGAGCAATCATGAAGCCGACAAAGGCCAATGAATAGCCCACCTGCGCTTCACTCCAGTCAAATTTTTCGATGGTAAAATAAGCCCAGGTACTCTGTGTGGCATGGGCGGCAATGTACACCAGCACCAGTGAAGCAATCAGTCCTATCACAGTCGGGTAGTTGCGGAGCTGCACCAGCGTCCCCCAGGGATTGGCTCGCTTCCAGCTAAATTTCCTTCTATTCTCCGGGCTGAGAGATTCCGGAAGCACGAAATACCCATATAGCCAGTTGACCAGAGTCAACCCTGCAGCAGCATAGAACGGAACACGAGAACCAAACTCTCCCAGAATTCCGCCGGTCATAGGGCCCACAATAAAGCCCAGCCCAAAGGCAGCCCCGATCATCCCAAAATTTTGTGCCCTTTTCTCCGGGGTAGATACATCTGCTATGTAGGCCGAAGCAGTGGTGAAGCTTGCTCCTGTCACGCCAGCTACAATCCGACCCAGGAAAAGCCACCAAATGGTCGGAGCCAGTGCCATGAAAATATAATCTATGCCAAACCCAAAAAGAGCAAAAAGCAAAACTGGTCGTCTGCCAAACTGATCACTCAGCCCGCCCAAAACCGGAGCACATAGAAACTGCATGAAGGCATAAGCAAACATCAACCAGCCGCCGTATATGGACGCATCACTGATGGTGCCTCCGGTAAGTTCGGTGATGAGTTGGGGAAGAACCGGGATGATAATCCCCAGACCTGTGACGTCTATGAGGACCGTGATAAAGATAAAGCCAAGCGCGGCCTTCTGATTTTTCATAGCAATGGTGAAAGTACGACTTTTCGAAAAGTCGGTGCATTATTTTTTAATAAAGGGGATTTGGGCCGGATGACTGGCCATACTGCACGCCAATCCAGAGTGATCGACCTAGATGGCCATTGAGATTCTTAGTCTATGGAAGGATCCATTTCCTGAGTGAGTTCCCTTAGGCGGAGTACCCCGGCTCCAATGCCGTCTATGTCAGCACCATATTCAAAAGTAACCCGCACAGTCTCTCCTTCTATCTGCAATTCTAACCACTCTGCACCACCATCTGCACAGTCCGGGCATCCTATGGTGGAGGGTAATTGCTGGAATTGATGCACGTCTATTCCTGACCTGATAGCCATCGCATCAGCGGTTGAGAGCTCAGCTACTTTTGTTTTAGTGGCCTGACCATCGTCCCGGGATTTGGCCTGGACGGTGACCTGCGTATCATGCAAGGTGGTCTCCCGAATGCAATAGCCAATACACTCCCCGAAGGAAGTGCCATACCGGATATCGCTGGTCGTCATCACCACATCCTCGTCACATCCTGTCATCATCCATGCCATTATGATTATTAAAAGGTATTTCATTTTCCCTGGGTGTTTGCTCTATAGACACCTACTTTCCCCCTTCGGTTCGAATTCCCAAAAAGGGGGGCTAAAACTTTATTCTTTTGGTCAGCCTCCTAAACCTCAAAATATGTAAAACTCCAGCGAGGGTTAACCCTCCGGAGAGTGCGTACCAAACCCCGTGGATTCCAAGATCGAAGGTAAACCCGAGAAGATAACCTCCCGGAATGGCCAGTAACCAGTAGGAAACAAAAGTGACCAAAGTAGGCACTTTCACATCCGTGAGTCCACGAAGTATACCCAGGCCCACAGCTTGTACGCCATCCGACACCTGAAATGCTGCCGCAATGATCATGAGACTCGCCGCGATTGACTGAACGTGAGCGTCTTTCACATAAAGACCCGTGAGCTCCCCTCTGAAGAGGATGAACATCAACGCGGAAACGGACATGAACATGGCCACCAGCGTAAAGGATGTATATCCGGCGATTCTTAGGTTTTTCAGATCCTTAAGTCCCATCTGGTTACCAATGCGAATGGTGGCCGCTGCGGCAATCCCGGTCGCGCACATGTAGGTAATGGCAGATAAATTCAACGCAATCTGATGCGCCGCCAGCGCCTCGGCGCTGATCCACCCCACCATGATGGAAGCGGTAGCAAATGCACCTACCTCAAACACATACTGCATCCCGGAAGGTACCCCAATCTTCAGCATCTTTTTGGCTAGTGCCCAATCAAAAGTCCACTCGAAACCTTTCATTCTTGGTCTGATCATCCACCACATCAGCACAGCCATGATCACCCGACTGACCAAGGTAGCATAACCTGCACCCAGAAGGCCCATCGCTGGGAAACCCAGTGCCCCATAAATCATCACATAGTTGAGGCCTACATTCAGGAGATTGGCGAAAATAGAGACCACCATAGGGTTGAGCGTATCAGAAAGCCCCTCGGCAAATTGTCTGTAGGTCTGAAAAATCATTAACGGCATCATGGATGCACACATGATGATCAAATAAGGTCTGGCAGCGGTAGCTACTGCCTCCTCCTGCCCAAAGTACTGCAAAAACGGACTGACCAGCAGTCCCACTGCCATCATGAGAACGGAAAGCAGGATATTCAGCACCATCCCACTCTGAAGGTACTTCATCAGTCGCGGTTGGTCTCCAACCTTCGTGGCTGCTACCAGTGGTGTCACGGCATAGCTCACACCAATGCCAAAAAGCATCAACACGTGGTAGAAAGTCCCGGCAAAAGTGGCCGCCGCCAGGGGGATCACCCCTACTCGCCCCACCATCATGGTATCAGCTACAGACACCATGATGTGTCCGAGCTGACCAATCACCACCGGGTAGGCCAATACTACGTTTTTACTGAAATGTTCTTTTAGGGTCACGGGGCTGTTTTTGGGGTGGCAAAGATAGAAAACTAATCCATGAGGAAAGGGTGGAACTCACCGGACCTTAAATCCTCAGCATCCTCCCCAATTTGAGTATTGCTACCATACTCAGACTGTCGGTGATCTTCCCATCCAGTACCATCTGATGAGCCTCAGAAAAGGGAAGTTTCCATATTTTGAGGTCCTCGGTTTCTTCAAAATCGGTCTCTCCCTCAGTGAGGTCCTCTGCCAGAAACGCATAGCCCACCTCATCGGTTACAGAGTTGGACGTATGCATTTTCAATAATTCGGTCCACTTTCGGGCTGAAAGACCCGTCTCCTCTTTCAGCTCCCTTTTGGCTGACTCCAACTTGGATTCTTCCTTAGGGCCGCCTCCCATGGGGATTTCCCAGGAGTATTCTCCGAGGGTATAGCGCCATTGACCTACCAGCCAGGTATTTTTTTGCCCATCCAAAGGGATGATCCCGATGGCGAAATTTTTGAAAAGCACCTTCCCATATTGACTCAGTCCTCCTCCCGGATTGATCACCATGTCTTCCTCCACGGTGATCCAGGGATTGTCATAGATCGGCTTGCCCGATTGCTTTTTCCAGGGGTTTTTCTCCATCAACCAAAGTTATCAAAACTCTACCTTGTAGCTCAGGTTAGGAAACATTCCCAGCTGGGTGGCATTCCATACTTTATCGGTCTCCGCTCCGTAGTACGTAAAGGCTACATTTTCGATCCCAAGCACATTCTGGACATTAATGGCCACCACAGAGGCTGACTTGATTTTATTCCATTTGTAACTCACACCCAGGTCTAAGCGGAAATAGGCGGGTACCTTATCTTCATAGGTGCGGGTATAGTCACGTATGGTATACCCGGCAGCTCTTGAGGCTTCAATATCCACCGGAGACTCCCGCTTCCCGCCTGCATAAATCAGGCGACTGTTCACACTCAGGACTTTTTGTCCGCTGTTGAAGGTGTATTCTTTTCCTCCAAGGGCGTTAAAAATGTAGTTCCCGTTGAACACTGTATTCCGCTCTATTCCGTCAATCGCCGTGTACTTGGACTGGTAGAGCGACCCAGTGGTCATGAAGTAGTAGTTGTTGGTAAAATACTTTTCGAGGGTCAACTCCACACCATAGTTTCTGCCGGTTCCCTTATTGGCCAGTGGTACGGTGGTATATCCATCATAGGAATTAATGGCTGAAAAAGTGCGGGCCTCCATATCGGATATGGTATCATTTGGCCAAACAGGCACATCATACAGATACTGATAGTACACCTCTGACTTCAATTTCAGGTCGGGCTTCAGCATGAGTTCATACCCAACCACTGCATGTGCAGCCCGTGTGAATTTCAGATTCTTATTGTTATAAGTAGAGCTACCATCTTCCCGGATCTCTCGTGCGAGATAAAGTGCAATGCTTTCTTTCCTACTGTGAAGCCCAACCCCGCCCGTCAAAGCTCCCTTGGGTGTCACCTGCCACCGCATGCCAGCCCTTGGCTCCACATAGGTCGTATTGTTAAGTCCAAAATAGGTAAGGTGCCCACCTACGTTTACCGAAAAGTCCTGTGTGAACCTGTGCTGCAACTGTGCAAACCCTTGATACAGGTCCGTACTGCCCTTCTCATCCAAAACAGTCACAAATCGCTCCTGATCACGGTGCCAGCTCTCACTTTTCAGATTGAACCCCAGACTGCTGTAGATTCCCCCTGCTCTTAAGGTACTTCTGGCATTGAACTTATGATTCAGAAATGATGATATCCTGAACTGGCTTTCGGTAAAATCTTCGGTGTACCAAACTTGCTGTCTTAGTGAGTCTTCAGAATAATCATTTCTATTGCCGGAGTACGAAACGATGGATTTCAAATAGGTGTCGTCTCCCAGGTAGACAATGTGTGTCAGGCCGGTCGCCCCCATCCACTGGCTTTCATCCTCAAAGTAGAAGTCGTTGGTATTGACTGTATCCGCCTTATACCCATAGGTATTGGCCCCACCAAGCCCCCAAAGGGAGAATGTTCCGGCCTTTTTGGTAGGCACAAATACTTTGAATGACAAATCCTGAAAAGTAATGTCCTCCTGATCACCCAGGATATTGATCCCCAGATGCTCAAAAAGAGCCAGTGTGGAATACCTGTAATTGATCAGATAAGAAGCATTTGAATTTTTACTCAATGGCCCCTCAGAGGCCATTCCAATGCCTAGCAGGCCTACCTGAAAGGAGTGCTCATGCTTGTCGAAGTTTCCCTTACGCAAATTGAGATCAAAAATCCCGGAGGTGGCATCACCGTACTGTGCTGGAAATGCTCCAGTAAAAAAATCCGAACTGCTCAGCACATTGGCGCTAAGCATACTGACCCCTCCGGCTGAGGAACCTACTGAATTGAAATGATTAGGATTAGGAATTTCCACACCCTCGAGTCTCCATAAAATGCCCTTGGGTGAGTTGCCCCTGATGACAATCTCATTGAGCAAGTCGTCGCCTCCGGTGGTCACTCCTGCCTGGGTAGCTGCTGCCCGTGCCGGATCGTCAAACGTAGCTGCATAGCGACTCGTCTCTTCCACACTGAGCGAGATGGCACTCACAGTGGCCATCTCATTCATGGGCTGACCTTTGTCTTGCTTGTTGGTGGCTACAATTTCCACTGCGGCCATTTCCACAAGCGACTCCACCATTTCTACTTCCATATATACTTCCTTCCCTGAAGTGACCAGCACATTGGGATGCGTCTTCACCTCATAGCCTACCGAAGAAAAAATCAGGACGTGTCTGCCAATAGGTACGGCTGGCAACCTGAAGTACCCCTCCAGATCGGTCACTGCGCCAAGCATAGGTTCTGAATCCTTGACTAGTACGGTAGCTCCTATAATAGGTGATTTGGATTGCTGATCCACCAAGCGACCCTTGATGGTCTGTGTGAGTGATTGAGCTGAAACATAAGTTCCGGCTACTAAAAAAATGATTGTGGCGATAAATTTCATGTGCATTAATGTTTAAAACACCTTCGGCCAGCTTTACCATATCAATGCCAAAAAATTAAAACCCTCAGAAAAGTGAAATTTCGGCCCTTGTCTTCGCTTTTTGAAAGTACAAGTGTATCTAAACAATACAATCAGGTGTCCATTTTCGAAAAACTCAATGGCCTAAACCACTGTTTCACATTAGTTTGGCTAACTCTACTTGATAAGTCAGATTGCCTTAATTTTACCATGATGCTTTTACCCTATTTTCAGGAAAACCAAATAGAAGCGGGCTGCGATGAAGCCGGAAGAGGCTGTCTGGCCGGACCTGTGGTAGCTGCTGCGGTGGTTCTACCGCCAGACTATCACCACCCCGTGCTGAACGACTCCAAACAGCTCTCCGAAAAGCAACGCGATGAGCTGAGAATTGAAATAGTCAAAGAAGCCATCAGTTTTGGAGTGGGGGTAGCTTCCCCTGGAGAAATAGATGATATCAATATTCTCAATGCCTCCTATCTGGCCATGCACAGGGCCGTAGATCAGTTAAAAATCACCCCTGAGATGCTCCTTATAGATGGCAACCGCTTCAAACCGCACAATGAAATTCCCTACGAGTGTGTCATAAAAGGAGATGGTAAATATTATTCCATTGCAGCGGCATCCATTTTGGCCAAAACTCATCGGGATGAGCTGATGCGGCAACTCGCACTGGAATTTACCGGCTATAGCTGGGAAACCAACATGGGCTATCCCACCAGGGCTCATCGGTCTGCCATCAAAGCCCAGGGGGTCACCCCGCATCATCGCATGTCCTTTCAGCTGTTACCTGCTCAACTGGAGTTGTTTGATTAGAGATGAACATCAGAAACAGATTCGCCCGATCACAGGGAATATCAAATGAAATTCCCAATAAGCAGCTCGCCAGTGAAATAGTCGCCAGCTCGGATGAAGCCAGTATCAGAGAAATACTGCAGATACTGCGCGAGTCCAAAAAACCTGATGAACTCTCAGATGGATTAAAAGTGCTAGAGATGGTCGGAGAGCAAAACCCAGGCCTGTTGGCAGACGCGTTCACTCCGGTATTCACGCTCTTACAGCATACCCAAAATAAGATTCAGTGGAGAGCCATGTCGGCATTGAGCACTTTCTCATTTCTCCACCCCGCTACCACTTTCGACAATCTGGGCGTCATTCTGGACCTGATGGATCAAGGAAGTGTGATCACCAGAGACCATGGGGTGAAAATCCTCATTGGGCTATATAAGGAGGATGCCTACAGACGGGACATCGGCCCACTGCTCCTGGAGCAGGTGACTGCTGCACCAGACAATCAACTAGGCCAATATGCAGAGAAATGGATGCCGGTAATCACCCGGGAAGATCGCGCAAAACTCATTCATGTTTTGGAAATGCGACAGCCGGAGCTGGTAAACCCTTCCCACCAAAAAAGGATTAGCAGGGTCTTATTGAAACTTCACCGATCACAGAAGAATTTTGAGCCTTAACCAACCGCCTGAAAATGTCCATTAACCATTGCTCCCATACACTTGGGGTTGCTTTGCTTTTGCTTTCAGCCCTTTTTTTGTCCAATGATGCCATAGCTCAGGACAGCACACGCTACCAAATCCAAACACGTGATGGAAATACCTATTATGGACACATTGTCCAGAAAGAAATCGAATACATCCTTTTTCAAACCGATAATATCGGCCAGATAACGATCAAATTTGACGATATCAATGTGATCCGAAGGATGGGAAAAGACGTAGCCACTGAGCGATACCGTGAATCAAATGCCAGCTACCGTGCCCCTGAAGTCTACTTATTTAGGTCCTCGGGCTTTGGCGTAAAAAAAGGAGAGGCCTATTATCGCAATGCATGGCTAATACTCAATGAACTGAACATCGGCGTTACGGATCATTTTTCCCTGGGACTGGGTATGATGCCCTTCGTAGAAGGTAGCTTGCCCGTGTGGATCACCCCAAAACTGACCCTGCCACTTTTAAAGGACAAGGTAAACTTTGGCATTGGCTCCCTCAATGGAGTAGCGCTGGGCGAATCTCAATCAAGCTTTGGTTTGGTCTATGGAGACCTCTCCGTAGGTGGACCCTCCACACATATCAGCCTGGGTGCTGGCAAAGCTTACGACGAAGGTGAGCTCAATCCCGAACTATTGATCACCTTCAGTGGGGCTGTTAAAATCTCTAAAAACCTTACCCTGATTTCTGAAAATTACACCCTTCAGGACTTTTACCTCTACTCGCTCATTTGCCATCAAAATTTCTCAGCTGTAAACATTCAGTATGGGCTCCTCATGTTTGATACCGATTTCGGGAACCTTACCCTTCCATGGATTGGTCTGGTTGTCCCGATAAAAACGAGGTTCTAACCATTGATCATATCCTTTTTTTCATTTATTTAAAGACAAATTTCCCTTGTGGATAAAAAATGAACGCCTATGATCACCTGGAAAGACTTTGAGCAAGTGGATATGCGAGTGGGCACGGTAGTGAGGGTAGAAAACTTCCCGGAAGCCCGAAAGCCGGCCTATAAGCTGGAAATTAACTTTGGGCCTGAAATAGGCACGAAAAAAAGCTCGGCACAAATAACCGATTTGTACAAAATTTCAGATATTTTAGGCAAGCAGGTGATTGCAGTGGTGAACTTTCCTCCGAAGCAAATCGGTCCTTACATAAGTGAATGCCTGGTAATGGGGATCTACAATGAGAACAATCAAGTGATCCTGCTGCAGCCAGAGCAAGCCGCACCCAATGGTGCCAAAATCGGTTAATCAGACGCAATTTGTCGGTAAAGAGCAAAAAAACAAGAGTAGACCTGACCTCATGGAATAGAAGCGAGCACTTCCATTTCTTTAAGGAATTTGACGAGCCCTTCTTTGGGATCACTACTCACGTGGACTGCACCAAAGCCTACCATCGGTCCAAAAACGAAGGATTCTCTTTCTATCTCTATTACCTCTACCAATCCCTGAGGGCCATCAATGAAAGCATCCCTTTCCGATACAGAATGGAGGGCGAAGAAGTCTGGTTGTATGAAAGAATCCACGCCTCCACCACGCTGCTGCGAGAAGACAAAACCTTCGCATTTACCTTTGTGCCATACACAGATACTTTTGAGGAATTTGTGCAAGCAGCCCGACTGGAATTTGATGATGCCATGAACTCCACCGGGTTGAGAATGAGCGAGAGCACCAACAGAGCCGATGTGATTCATTACTCATCTATCCCCTGGTTTCCGTTCACGGCCATCTCACACGCCCGTGCCTTCAAATTTGAAGACAGCATCCCGAAGTTTACTTTTGGGAAGTTTCAGGAAGAAAACGGAAACAAGAAGCTTCCTGTGTCACTCCACGTACACCATGGCATGATGGATGGCTATCACGTAGGGCAGTTTCTGGAATTATTCCAACAATTTCTTCTCGACTAGCACACAAGGATATTCAACCTTTATCGGGTTCATTTTGGCTGGGGGTATTAACTTCGAGGCAATAACAAAAGCATAAAAAACCTATGGCAGAGTTACACCTGGTATCATGGAATGTAAACGGCATCCGAGCGATCATCAAGAAGGATTTTCTTAAAGACATTAAAGAAATGGACCCGGATATCCTGTGCCTGCAAGAGACCAAGGCCCAGCCAGAAGATGCCAGGACTGCCCTGGAGCTGCTGCCACAGTACAAGTCATACCTCAACTCCTCCAAAGCGAGAAAAGGATACTCCGGCACAGCCATTCTCACCAAGGAGGAGCCACTGGAAGTAACCTATGACCTGGGAATAGAAGAGTACGATCAGGAAGGCAGGGTCATTACGGCTGAATTTGATAAATTCTTTCTGGTTACCGTATACACCCCCAACTCTGGTGAAGGCATGAAGCGTCTTGATTTTCGTGCTGAATGGGATAAGGTCTTCCGCGAACACCTGGAGGCGCTCAATGAGAAAAAGCCGGTAATCGTATGCGGCGACCTGAACGTAGCCCATACCGAGCTGGACATAGCCCGGGCTAAGGCCAATTACAATAAAACCTCAGGCTACACCCAGACTGAGATCGATGGAATGGACAACCTCATCAATGCTGGATTTATTGACACCTTTCGGCATTTTTATCCGGAGGAGATCAAATATTCCTGGTGGAATTATAAGTTCAAAGCCCGTGAGCGAAATGTGGGCTGGCGTATTGACTATTTCCTGGTGAGTAAAGAGCTCGGGCCCGCACTCCAGTCCGCTCACATCTACAATGACCGGTTCGGATCAGACCATTGTCCGGTAGGGATTAAGCTATCGAATGGTTAAATTATGAGATGATTGGAAAAACCTTCCTTTTACTCGTTTGCCTGAGTATTCTGACTGCTTGCTATGATAGTGATCAGAACAGCATGGCCAATTGTGAAAGGAACTTTTTCGACCCGAAAAGAACTTCGGCCCAGGTACTGGACAACGAACACATGGTGCTCAAGCGAGTCATCAATCCGGACACCACCTTTTTTTACCTGGAATGGCTTGATGCCAACGACCAGTTATCGCTCCTGATTTTTCATCCCGGTCATAAGAATTTTCTGGGTGCGGAATCCCTCTCCCATTATTATGTCTCCGGAGACATCAAGGCATCATGTCCATCTGACCCCAGCATCAATGGAGTGCCCACACAGTTTATTGACATCTTCAATGCAGAGAAGATCAGCCACTGCGTCGTAAACGCTAAGCAGCCTGATGATCGTCCTCTGACGATAACTTATTGGCGATTTTTAGGCTTCCGTACTCCCGAAGGCCTCCTTTCTCCCACCTGTGAAGAGAACTTCCTCTACCTCGTGTTCACGACCAGCCAGGTAAACCCTGTGAACCCGGATGACCGTTACTTTGCAGAAATCTACAATGGGGTGAATGATTGCGTCTATATCTACCGGCTGCTTTCCGGCTCACTGGGCATTATCACCCGGTCTTTTTGCTATCGGGAAGAGCTGGCTCCCACCACCAGCTCGGAAAAATATGGCAATCGGTATATGCAGGGTCTGCTGGATCCGGATGCCATCCATATCTCACACTCGGGCTCCACACTGGTCATAAGTCCGGAAAACATGACGGATGAAATGATCTTCGTGGGACTTTAGGAGTTTTTCCTATTTTTGCGCCCAAACAAACATTCCCCATGACAACACAAAAAATACCCCTACACGAATTACACGTTTCCCTTGGCGGCAAAATGGTCCCTTTTGCAGGATTTGAAATGCCGGTGCGATACAGCTCAGACAAAGAGGAGCACATGAAAGTACGCGAATCCGTCGGGGTATTTGACGTCTCTCACATGGGTGAATTTATGATCACCGGCCCCCAGGCACTGGATTTGATCCAAAAGGTCACTTCCAATGATGCTTCCAAAATAGTGGACGGCCAGGCCCAATACTCCTGCCTGCCCAACGACAAAGGCGGCATTGTGGACGACCTGATTGTCTATCGGTTTGGGCCGGAAGAGTACATGCTGGTAGTCAATGCTTCGAACATCGAAAAAGACTGGAACTGGATCAAGTCTCATAATGACTTTGATGCCCAAATGGAAAATATTTCGGCTGATACAGCGCTTTTTGCTGTGCAGGGCCCAAAGGCCGCTGAGGTACTTCAGCGACTAACAGAGGTGGATCTGTCAGCCATTAAATTTTATCACTTCACCACTGGAGTACTGGCGGAAAAAGAGATGATCATTTCAGGCACAGGCTATACAGGTGCGGGTGGGTTTGAACTATACGTAGACAAACAAGATGCCCTGGAAGTGTGGGAAGCCATTTTTGAAGCTGGAAAAGAGTTTGACATAGCTCCCATAGGTCTGGGTGCCCGTGATACCCTAAGAATGGAAATGGGATTTTGTCTTTATGGGAATGACATTACAGATGAGACCTCCCCGCTCGAAGCGGGACTTGGCTGGATCACCAAGTTCACCAAAGACTTTGTGAATGCTGAAGCTCTGAAAAAACAGAAGGAGGAAGGCGTCACCAAAAGATTAGTCGGATTTGAAATGGTGGACAAAGGCATTCCAAGGCACGACTATGAAATAGTGGATGAAAATGGTGTTGCTATTGGCATTGTAACTTCTGGTACCATGTCACCACTACTCAATAAGGGCATCGGCCTTGGTTATGTTAATACAGGTTATCATCAGCCGGACAGCAAAATCTTCATTGCCATCAGAAACAAGCAACTCGAAGCCCGAGTCACCAAACCTCCATTTATCAAATGAATGTTATAGAAGTCTGCCTTACGCCTGAACTCATCCACCAATATACGCTTCAGGGAAAAATCGCTGTGGTGGTGGATATCTTCAGGGCCACCTCATGCATGGTCACAGGTATAGCTCACGGGGTGAAATCTATTCACCCGGTAGCCAGCGTGGAAGAATGTCTGGCCCTCGGCCAGCAGGGTATGGTGACCGCCGGGGAACGCGGGGGCATCAAAGTGGACGGCTTTACCATCGGAAATTCGCCGTTTGAGTATATGCAGGAGGAGTTCAAGGGGCAGTCTATCGCTGTGAGCACGACCAATGGCACCAAAACCATCCTGGCATCCACGGATGCGGATGAGATCCTGATAGGAGCATTCTTAAACCTGCAGGCACTCGTGGATTACATAACCACCCAACGAAAAGATGTGGTGGTACACTGTGCCGGATGGAAGGGCACTGTGAACATAGAAGACACCCTGTTTGCCGGCGCCCTGGCCAGCGCCCTTGCAGATAGTCATACCCTCTCTGGTGATGCCGCCCTGTTGGCGTTTGAGCTTTATGAAGCCAACCAATCTGATCTGCTGAAGATCGCAAGAGCTTCCTCTCATGCTCAGAGGCTCTCAGGGTTTGGCGTGGAAAAAGACATTGAATTTTGCATGGACCAAAGCCTGTACACGGCCATCCCGACTTATAACAACGGCTGCCTGAAAGTGATCAGCTAAAAAGTGGTGCAACGGCACCTTCGGTGATCTCCACAGACCCCCAGACGTTTCCCGTCAGGTAAGGTTCATTGGCCTTCCAGTCGTTCAACTCAGCTTCAGAATCAAAGTTCATCACCATCACGGAGCCTGCCATCTTGCCGTTTTCCAGGATCGCCACAGCGTAAAGCAGTTTTCCCTCCTCTTTCAGCTTTTTGGCACCTTCCAGATGGGCGGCACGATTTTGTTGTCTTCTCTCAAAGCCGTCTTTGTGGTCACGGCCGATTACCAGATAGGTCATAATTTGAAAATTTAAAACTTGGGCTTGGTACCCAGCTCCATATCACTCAGCTCTATTTCGAGTGCCCGGGTGGAAAGCTGGATTTCACGTAAAGATATAAACAGGGAAAGCAACAAACAGACCAGGCTAATGCCAAAAATAACACTGCCCCACTCTCCCACTTTGAGGTAGATGAAAAACATGGCCAATACGCACAAAAACAAACTCCCTACTCCAAAAAACTGCATGGTTCGGATGAGAAACAGCCTGAGGCGAAGGTTTTGAATCTGCCCTTTCAGTACACTCTCAGGGTTGTTGAGGTATTTGGTGTGTAACTGCCGGATGATACTTGCAATGGCCAGAAATCGATTGGTGTATGCCAAAAGTAAGAGGGAAATAGCCGGAAACAATAAAGCAGGTGTGGTCAGTGATACTTCCATTATTTCAATTTCTCATTTTCCTGATGCCTGGTGGCATCCCTTACATTCTTCTTTTGAAAGTTTTTTTGAAGAGCCTCTGTCAGATCCACGCCCGTTTGGTTCGCCATGCAAATCAACACCCAGAGCACATCAGCCATTTCATCACCCAGGTCGCGGCCTTTATCCGATTCTTTAAAAGATTGCTCCCCGTAGGTACGAGCCATTAGACGTGCCAACTCACCCACTTCTTCAGTCAGGATGGTCATATTCGTCAGCTCACCAAAATAGCGTACCCCGGTGGTTTTTATCCACTGATCTACCTTTTCCTGTGCCTCCCGGATCGAGATCTCACCTTCGGACATTGGCATCCAGGTTTTCATTGAGGTGTTTGATTTCGAAGCCTGCCATATCCAGGTTACTGAGGAAAAAATATAGTCTACTCTCTTCAGAATCCTTGAGAGAATCTAAATCTGGACTAAACTCCTCAAAGTGTTCGTGAGGGAAACGCTTCCCCACCTCGTAATGATCTTCCCAGAAAAGCGCCTCTTCTACATTGCCGTCAGCGCCATAGTAGTACTTATATTCATAAGCCATTTGCCCATCTTTCTCCACCACCAGGTGTCCACTGAAAATAGGAGTATTGTTTTCAAAGTAAAAATAATCGTCCCTGTCTACATGAGAAGTGTGAAGAATGCCAACAAGTTTGAGCAGACTTTCATCCATAAAGTAACCCCGGATTTTATAGATGGAGTCACCGGAGTGAAAATCATCTTCTATTATTCGCACTCTGTGATTAGCATCTATATCGCCTACCTTTTTGTTAATGGAGGCCACCAATGGCCTTTTCTCCTTGCTAACCGTATCACAGGCCACCAGCACGGAGGCTACGATGGTTAGGTAAATGAGCTTTTTCATACAGTTGATCATTTTTCTTACAATATAACTATTTCCTTTTTTTCATTGCAGTTTCCTCCATTTCAACAAAATCAAAACCCTCCACTACAAATGCTATGCTACCGACATTGCCCTGCAATACAAAGCTTTTTTGCGGTCAACTGAAAACCATTGCGGGTTTTACACGTGTTTATCTAAAAAACAAACCCTTATGAAACAATTCAAAACCTTTTCAAACGTACTCCTGGCCATGGCCTTTATCTGGTTCACATCATCTAGCCTGATGGCTCAGGACAAAGACAAAAGCAAACGACCTAGTCCTCCTGCTCAGGTGACCAACACCGTAAACGGTACTACTATCACTATAGATTACAGCCAGCCTTCAGTCAAAGGGCGAACCATCTGGGGCGATTTGGTACCTTATGGCAAAGTATGGCGAACCGGTGCCAATGAAGCCACCTGGATTGAAGTCTCAGCTGATGTAAAAATTGGCGACAAGACTTTGCCTAAAGGAAAATATTCAATGTTTACCATTCCCGGAGAGGATGAATGGGTAGTGATTTTCAATAGTACCTGGGATCAGTGGGGACACTACAACTACGACGAAAGCAAGGATGTGCTTCGTGTGAAAGCAACCCCTCTGAAGTCTGCCAAATTCAGCGAGCAATTTACCATAGGCCTGTCAGAGGATGGCGTGGTAAATATGGACTGGGCCAACCTTTCCGCCCGATTTGATATCGATTAAATCAGATAACATTATAAACAAACAAGCGCGACAGGATCATATCCTGTCGCGCTTGTTTGTTTATGGTCAGGCCTAAACCCGATTAAATAATATTCATGCTTTGTTCCTTGATTTTCTCCAGCTCATCCTTCATCTGCACCACTGCGCGCTGGATCACAGCATCGTTGGCCTTAGCACCGATAGTGTTGATCTCGCGTCCGATCTCCTGAGAAATAAATCCTAGTTTTTTACCCTGAGAATCCCCTGACTCCATCACTTCCCTGAAATACTCTAGGTGTCTGCCGAGGCGCACCTTCTCTTCAGTGATGTCTAGTTTTTCAATATAATAGATGAGTTCCTGCTCAAATCGATTCTGATCTACCTGTGTTTTCTCTTTGATATCTTCGATGCTGGAGGAGATGCGCTCACGGATCTGGCTGATTCGCTGTGGGTCATGCTCGGTCACCTCTGCCAGGCCATTCGCTATACCATCCAAATAGCTGGATAGCTTCTCCTGAAGGCTTTTCCCCTCTGCCGCACGAAACTGATTGCATTTCTCCAATGCTTCCATCAGCGCGCCCTGTACCATTTCCCAGTCCACTTCATTATTACCCCCATCCGGTACGATCACATCAGGAGAGTGCAGCGCCAGCCGAAACAAATCCTTGGGGTTGGCACCCACTTCCGTAGCCAGTTGCTCGTACTGACGGTAGTAACTTTTGAATAATTGTTGATTGATATGTACGGCAGGTTCTTCCAGATTCACCGGAATCAACTCTATCGTGAGATTTACCTTTCCACGCTTCAGGTGCTGAGTCATGAGGTTTTTAATCTCCAGTTCTTTGTCCGCAAGCTCCCTTGGGAGTTTCGGTGCCAGATCCAAAAACTTACTATTTAAGGTCTTGATCTCCACTTTTACACGGTACATTTTGGACTCTGCCTCGGCAGATCCAAAACCAGTCATTGAATAAAGCATGCGCTAATTTAGAAATCTAATCCGAGAGTAAGGTGAATTCTGGTATCTCCTATTGCAAAGTCCCGAATAGGATGAGCCACGTCTACCTTCAAATAGTACCCCAGAAGCACCGTCCGCAAGCCAAAACCATAGCTAGCCAGCCATGGATTCTGAAAATTGGCCAGCTCCGCACTAAATGCAGACCCCTCTACGACATATTTCTTGGTGAAAGCACTCCCCTCCTGTGTAAAAGGTGGCTTCCCTGTCCAGGCCGTGCCAAGGTCATAAAAGCCAATGAGCTGAAAATTTCTCAAAAAAGCTGATGAAATGGGGGCATTGGAAAAATAGCGAAAGACTGGTAAGCGCAGCTCCGCATTGAAGACCAATGCGTTGGTTCCATAGAGCTCATTGTAATCAAACCCCCTGAGGTTAGTCACAAACTTTGAAAACAGGATATTGGAGTTATCCTTGGCATTGGACATAGCCAGCGGATCATTTACACCCTGATCTTCGTAACTATTGAACAACCAGTTTTGCATCCCTCCGATCAGGTAATTCTGCTGGTTGGCTCCCATAGACCGTCCGTAGAACAGCCGACCCGCTAACGTGAATTCACGATGAATTTTCTGGTAGTGTCTCAGATCCACATTGAGTCGACTAAAACTTTTGTCCATCCCGTTCAATCCCAGATAGTTTTCAAACTCTATCAACCCACGGGTACCCTGATAAATGTTAAACCCTTTCTCGATGGTATTATCTACGACCAGCGCTGCCCGAGCACCTCCATAATGAACCATGCTATTAGGTGCCAATACTGTAGCAGTATTATTCTGGATCACAGCTTCCCATTGAAGGTTTGAAAAACGCGTATTGGCATAAAATGGGAATACCTCAAACCGAAAAGTGTTGGTGAGGGGCAACGATGCGCCTACCTCCACCTGGTTGAGGGTGTACTTCTGGATAAGGTCTCCTTCCTGAGTGCCTCGCAGAAAACTCACATTTGGATCGATGATATAAGTATTCCTGTCAAATCGCACTTTAAAATCCATCCAGTATTTCAGGTACTGGTACTCCCCGTAGATATTGGCACTCCTCAGGTCGGTATTGGTCAGCACGCCCCCATTGAGTCGGTGGTTTTCCAGAAGGTCATTGATCTCCGTCTCCAACAGAATGCTAAACCCTCTTATCGGGTCTATGGCGAAGGAGGTAATCAGGTTGTTGAAACTAAATCTGGGATCATAAGGCTGTGGACCTATCACTCTGGACTCCCGCTCCAGTTTTCTGTAGCTGGAAAAGAATGATTCTGGTCGGAATGCTGCCTTCACATCCTCCTCAAACACATAATTATCGGTATCAATCAGGCCATCATCCTTTGGTTTGTCCAACACCACCTCATCCTTCTCTGGCTCTTCTTCAAAAAAGAATGAATCCGGTAGGACCAATGAATCAATATCCGTCAGTTCGATTTCAGGTTCGGGAATGGGCTCGGGCTCTGGTTTCTTTCTTTGAGGTAACCGGGCAGCAATAAACCGTGCCTGCTGCAATCGTTGACGCCCTGTCTGTGGGGTGAAAATCCTTCTATTGAGGTCATAGGGAGACTCCACAAAGACCTTTGGCCTGCCCTCATCCAGCATCATGAAACTGAGCTTATCGGGATTATTGAAAGCCAGATCATAGTCGATGATGCTGTAGTGAAAGTCAGAAACCTGCACGAAAGTAGAATCCCTCAGACTGTATTTGTACAAATTAGTAATCCCCTTCTGATCACTGAGGTAAAAGATTTCATTCTGATTTTTGGCAATAGGTTTGCGATCCACACTATAGGTGTTAGTGAGGCGGACAAAACTGGTAGTGGTAGTATCCAGGTTGTAGACAAACAGGTTGTAATTATTGCCCACTGCCTCCAGTGTTGATTTTGCACTGGAAACTTTCACAGAATCAGTCTCTCTGTTGGAGCTGAACACAATCGTGGAGGTACCCGGTATAAACACCGGATCAAGGTCATCATAAAGGTCTGTGGTGATGCGCTTGAGGGCATTGCGCCGCATACTGATCAAAAACAGATCGTTCTGACCATCCACATCCCCACTGATAATGGCCAGTTTTCCATTGTCATTGAAAGAAAAACTCTCTACCTGTCTGAATCGATTGAGGGGCTTCTGAAATTTGTCTCCATTGATGACGTCATAGGTATTCAGGTACAAATATCCTCGCTTGTAAAGAAGCACCCCCAATGTTTGATTGTCTTGCCAATCGATCAGCGGCAGGTGGTAATCAATATCCTGATCGTTGATCAGGTAGCCTCCTCTCACCACCGTGGATTCCCTTCCTGAAGTGAGATTATACACATTCACTTCATACCGACCATTCTTATGGTAAGCATAGGCCACCTTATCGCCATCGGCATTCATCTTCACATGCGAGAGGGTGATGTCTTTGTTCTTGAACCCGGCAATGATGTCTTCCTGCTTTGGCCCACGATAATTCTCTTCGATCTCCTCCCGCTGGAGCATGTAATAGTTTTGCCAGTCACCCAAAAAATCCTTGAAGGAGATCCCCAGGGTACTGGAGATACTGTTTTCCTCGTTGCGGATGATACGGGTGAGGTTGAGAATGTTGGAAATATTACTCTTCCCGTACTTGATGGCAATATAGTTCCAGATGGACTGACCGATGATTTCAGCTTCTTCGTTCTGTATTTTCACCAGTTTTTTGATCTTTTTCCGATCCAGATAATCTCTTACGTAATCGTCCATCTCCTGAGACCATCCATAGCTTAGGTAGCGGGCCGCACCACCAATGAACCACTCCGGGAGAGAAAGCAGGTAAGAGTTTTGAAAGATCTCCGCCAGACTACCCCCAAACATCATGTCATTGATCAGGATTTGGGAGAGTTTATGAATCATTTCATGCTTAAACTCATAGGCCTGACCCGGATAGGCCAGCTCCACCTGAAGTTTCACAAAATCGGTCTTACCCCCAATGGTAAAAACATCCCCACCTATGCCAATATTGCTCTGCTGAAGGTCCTGAATGGAATTGTAAATGAAGATTTTAGTCTTGGTATAAGGTGCATAGCCGAGAATATCTGTGAGCTCCACAAATTCCTTCTCCAGAAAACTCAGGGCTTCGTTGGCATACTCCTGACCTCCGGGGTAGTAGTACACTTCAAAGTTATTGGTGGAGTAGTAGTACCAGTCGAATCGCTTGTACTGGATCCGGTTATGCCCGAATGGGGTATGATAGTATTGAGCCACAGCCGAAACCATCGCTAACATCACCATCACAATTGTCAATAAGAACCCTTTCATTTAATCGCTCTGCTTACATTCACTTCCGGAATAATTACACCATCCCCGTTCAGGTAATTTACCAATTGACGGGCAAAATATGGAACTAATGAAACGCCTTTTGTTCCGAACCCATTAAATATGCCAATCCGGGGCAGGTCCTGATGAAAACCGATCAGCGGCCTTCGGTCAAATGTGGCGGGGCGAACTCCTGCCGATTCTGAAACAACTGCATATTCCCCTTGATACAATTTACCTAACCGATCTTTCAGGTTTTTGATTCCGCTTTCAGACGGTTCATAGTCCAGTTGAGCGTGATCGTAAGTAGACCCCACACTGAAGTGACCGTTTTTCGGAAGGACAAACACGCCTCTGTTCAGGATCAAATCTGTAGGCAGTGGGCTGTCTATTTCGAGAATCTCCCCTTTGACCAACTTAAATGGCAACCATCCCCAGTAAGGATTGTTTACTGCCATGGGTCCTTCACAAAAAATCACCTTCTCCGCCACGATATCTTTATACGTCACCTCCCGCTCGTTTATTGTCATCTGATCGTACTGAAACACTTCGGCACGGTAGGCTCCCTTATCCAGAAAATACTTTTTGAGGTGACGAAGCATGATCGGCAGATTGACATATCCACACAAATCCAATACCAATCCTCCCACCGGATCGATCACACCCGGAAGCTCCATGGATTTTGCCCGCAATTCTTTTACAAAAGGAGCATACTCCGCCTCTGAAGCTTTCACCGACCAGTCGTTTTGCTCTTCAAAGTTGAAAAAAGGCCTGTAGATGGGCATGGGATAAATAAAGCGTGCACTCAGTGTTTGCTCCAAGCAGAGATAGTATCCTTCCAGCCCCGGAAACAACTCATCGGCCAGCCATGTTTTCACCAACTTTCGACCTGTGATAGGGTTATAAATCCCCGCAGCCTTGTTGGATGAGGTGTTATCCTTTTCTTCATTCAGCACAAGCACCCGCCGGCCCGCCTGCTCCAGCTCATAAGCAAGCAAACTCCCTGCTATTCCCTGCCCTACAATCAAATAATCGACTTTCTCCACGGCCTAAACTTATTTTTCACAAATTTGCATCATACTGAACCATTGAATCTGAATAAATGAAAATTAAATCATTTGTATTTAATCCGTTCTACGAAAACACTTATGTACTCTGGGATGATCACATGGAGGGTGTGATCATAGATCCCGGCTGCTATGAGTCCTACGAAAAAGAAGAATTAACTGATTTCATAAAAAAAACAGGCATCCTGATCAAAGCCATCGTGAACACCCACTGCCATATCGATCATGTGTTGGGGAACTACGACATGAAACTGGCATTTGGATGCCCCCTTTGGCTACCTGAGGGTGAATTGGAAATTTTCAGAGCGGTGAAAGCTTACGCTCCACAGTGGGGGATTCATCAGTACAGTGAATCGGAACCTGATAGGCTTCTGAAAGAAAAGGAGCATATTGAGTTTGGAGAGACTACCCTGGAATGCATCTCCGTACCAGGGCATTCGCCAGGGCATTTGGTGTTTTATCACTCCGGTGAGAAGAAATTGATAGGTGGTGATGTACTCTTTCGCGAAAGCATAGGCCGAACTGACCTCCCCGGAGGGAATCATGCGCAGCTCTTGAAAAACATTCAAACAAAGGTCTACACCCTTCCCGAAGAAACAGAGGTTTTCCCGGGGCATGGCCCATCCACTACCGTGGGCTATGAAAAGGCAAACAATCCGTTCATCAAAGGCGCATGAAGAAGCACATTCCAAATTTTATCACCTGTCTTAACCTGGTCGCAGGAGCGCTCGGATGTATCACCATCCTCCAGGGCGACTTTCATTTGGCCATCTACTTTGTTATTGTGTCCGGGCTTTTTGATTTCATGGATGGGTTTGCCGCACGGATTTTGGGCGTACAATCGGCCATTGGTAAGGAGTTGGATTCTCTGGCAGACATGGTTTCGTTCGGATTGCTGCCAGCCCTGTACATGGTCATGCTCATCAGGGATCAGGAACCCTCCAATGAGTACCTGGCTTTTTCCGGTCTTCTGATTGTTGTGTTTTCCGCCATTCGCCTGGCTCGCTTCAATATCGACGACCGACAAACCGATCATTTCATAGGGCTCCCGACTCCCGCCAATACCGTACTAATCACCTCGCTCACCTTCTTACCGTCCGCTTTTCAGCTATCTATCTCAGGGTTACTGATCCTTACTGTTGTTTCCAGTTTGCTGCTGGTGGCCAATTTGCCGCTCATTGCACTTAAATTTAAAGGGGTGAGTTGGGCTGCCAACAAGTGGAAATACCTCCTGATGATGGTGGTCATAGGTCTGCTGGCCGCGCTGCAGGATACTGCCCTTCCCCTGATCATCCCTGTGTACCTGGTCATTTCTATTGTTGGGAATTTAAGCACCCGTTCAAGCGTTTAATCCCATGCAGAAATATAATTTTATCCATTTAATGCACGTTGGTAGATAGATGCGCCTGTTAATCACCTTCCTTACACTGAGTATCGCCACCTGGTCTATGGGCCAAAGTGTACTATCGAATGGCCAATGGCACAAAGTGGGCCTGACTAAGGAAGGCATCTACAAACTCGACAAGAATTTCCTCGTGAAGGAGGTGGGGATCAATGCTGGCTTTGACCCTCGCACCTTAAAAATATATGGAACCCCACATGGTGGAATGCTCCCTCAGGCCAATAGTGTGGAAAGGTTTTCAGACCCCCAGCAATTTGCCATTTGGGGAGTGGGCGATCAGGATGGTCGCCTGGACGATCAGGATTATTTTCTTTTTTATAGCGAAGGACCTGACAAGCTCATGCTGGATAGTACCGGCGCTCCTGTGTATGAAAACAACCTTTACAGCGATACACTTTACTACTTCATTACCTCTGGGGGGGAGCCCGGCAAGCGCATCACTACTGCAGAAATCCCTGCCCCCACCGGAAGGGTTACCACTTCCTATTACGATTATATCACTCATGAAATAGATATAGAGAACCAGCTTAGATCCGGACGCCAATGGCTGGGTGAAAAATTTAAGAAGAATCAGGATGCCCAGCAAAGTTTTGAATACACCCTGTCGGGATCAGCGGATTCTGTGGAGGCATGGGTAAGTGTGGCTGCCAACTCCGAAGGCCCCTGCTCCTTTGATGTCAGTGTGAATAACAATGTCTTAGGTAATATCCCGATAGAGGCCATTCAGAATGGTGTATACGGCGAGAAAATCAAATACAATGCTATTAATGCGAAGACACAGGTTTCGGGTAATAAAGTCACGCTGACGCTCACCTTTCAACCTGCCTCTGGAGTAGATACTTCTCTTGGCTTTCTGGACTTTTTTGTGATGGCCATCAAGCGAAAAATTAATCTTGGTGATGACAAGGAAATGATCATCAGACTGGCTCCGGGCAATCTCCGTACTTTTGAAATCAGTCAGGCCACGAACCAATCACAGGTATGGGACATTACCGACCCTCTCAATGCGCGCCGCTTGAACAGTAGCATCGTCAACTCCAAAATTCAATTTTCCAACCAGTATGCCCAGCACACCTTTGTCGCCTTTGATGGGAGCGATTTTCTTTCGCCAACCTATTTCCATCCCATTGGCAACCAAAACATCAAAAGTCTGGCGGGCAATGAGGGGCTTATTGTCACCCATCCTGATTTTCTGGATGCGGCCAACAGACTAGCTGCTTTCCATCAGTCATACAGTGGCCTCTCTGTGGGAGTAGTCACCACCAGTCAGGTGTACAATGAGTTTTCGGCTGGCCGACAGGACCTCACAGCCATCCGTGATTATGCGAGGTACTGCTACCTCAAAAGCGGGAAAATCAAGTACCTCCTGCTCTTTGGTGACGCATCCTATGACTACAAAGACCGGCTGAGCAACAACACCAACTTTGTACCGGTGTATGAGTCTCACGAATCGGCCCATAACATTTTGAGTCACTCTTCCGACGACTATTTTGGGTTCATGGAAGAAGATGAGGGCACCTGGTACGAAGGTGAGCGAAAAGAAAACTCTTCTACCACCTTCCTAGTCCCATATCAAGACCATACCATGGACATTGGCGTGGGCAGATTGCCGGTAAAAACCTCCGAAGAAGCCCACGATGTAGTCGACAAGATCATCAGGTACAAAACCGCCACTCAGGTGTTTGGAAAGTGGAGAGACCAGATTGCCTATTTCTCCGACGATGGTGATCGCAATGCACATATGATCCAGGCTGAGCAATTTTTTCAGATTGTAGACACCACCGCCATAGAATACACTGCCCGGAAGCTCTATCTGGACCTGTATGATCAAAGCAAAGACCTTAATCCTTCTCCTGCTCAGGAGGCCTTTCAAAACACCATAAAAGACGGTGTGTTTATGCTCAACTACATGGGACATGGCAATGAAAGCCAGCTCACCGAAGAGAATGTTATCACGCTTTCGGTCATTCGAAACCTCACCAACCGGCACAAACTTCCGCTGTTTATTACGGCCACTTGTCAGTTTGGGAAGTACGACAGCCCTATCCTCGTTTCGGGGGCTGAGCGGCTATTGCTCAATCCCAATGGTGGGGCCATTGCGCTGCTCACCACCACCAGGCCTGTATATGCACACACCAATTTTCCTGTCAATCAGGCCTTGCACGAAAACCTGTTTAAGAAAATAGACGGCAGGCATCCGCGACTTGGCGACATCATTCGGCTAACCAAAAACGCCAGTCTGAGCGGACCCATCAATAGAAATTTTTCACTCCTCGGAGACCCCATGCTCACCCTCAACTACCCAGAGCACAACATCAGCTTTGACCAGATGGAAGCGGAGCAGGATACCCTGAGTGCATTGGAAGTCTATCGGCTCTCCGGGAAAATTACCTCTCAAGGCGCTCTGGTACCTGGCTTTTCAGGTAAGGCCATTGTTACACTCTGGGACATCCCTCAGGAAAAAGTCACGAAAGGACAGGAAAGCGATCCCTTTACCTATTCGGACCAAACGAACTCACTATTCAGAGGGGAGATCACTGTGACAGACGGGCGCTTTGATACGGAGTTTATCCTCCCCAAAAACATCTCACACAAATTTCAGCCCGGCAAACTCACCATGTATGCCTGGAACGAAAACGAACGGACGGATGCCTCTGGTGCTTCCAGAAATTTTGTGCTGGGTGGCATTGCCGATCAGGTGTCAGAAGACAACATCCCACCCAGAATAAAGGTCTTCATTAATGACTCTACCTTTTCACCCGGAGGCACTGTGGGCACCAACAGTCTCCTGATCGCCAACCTGTCAGACGAAACAGGGATTAACATTTCCGACAATGGCTTTAATCAGGGGATTACCCTTCGGATCAACAGTGGTGATGAAATCGTGCTCAATGAGTTTTACACCGCGCACACTGACACCTACAAAAGTGGCACTGTCCTTTTTCCGCTTCAAAACCTGGAAGCCGGCAAGTATACAGCCACCCTAAAAGTTTTTGACGCGCACAATAATGCAGCCGAAACCACAGTTGAGTTTAAGGTATCCGAAAAACCAATCATAAGACTGTATAATGCTATTAATTACCCCAATCCAGTGTCACAAGCTGGGGAGACTACTTTCAGATTTGAGCATGATCGGGAAGACGAAGAATTGGAAGTGAAAATATCATTGTATAATATGCGGGGTGAATTGGTACAGGAAAGTAACTTTCAAGTGGATAGCAGCCCCAGAGCAGTGGATCATCTGACCATCAGAGCTTCCAACTATCAGGGTGCTCCATTGGACAAAGGCGTTTACCTGTATCGACTAAAAGTGACCAGTACGCTGGATGATGCTACCAATGAAGTTATCAAACGCCTAATAATCATTAATTAATTATCTTTGCCAACCTTAAAAAATCATTGAATGAGTTTACGTATTAAACAGGCCATTTGGACATTCGTCGGGCTACTTCCGATCGGGGTAATGGCTCAAAATAACTCGGCTTACATCTCGGGACAAGACAGCTCCCGAAACCCTATTACCGTAGCAGTACCATTCGTGAGTTTTGCTCCGGACAGCCGTGCTTCAGCCATGGGAGATGCCGGCGTGGCTTCCTCACCAGATGAATACAGTGTACAGTGGAACAATGGCAAACTCGCTTTCATAGAAGACGATCTTGGATTTTCGTTTTCCTACTCTCCCTGGTTGGGAAACATTGTGGACGACATGTCCCTCAATTACCTGACCTTTCACACGAAGATTGACAGAATTCAGACCATCGGCGTTTCTCTGAGATATTTCGATTTGGGTGAAATCCAATTGACAGACTCTAACGGCGAACCCCTTGGATTGGAAAATCCAAGAGAAGCTGCCTTTGACGGCACCTACAGCCGAAAGCTCTCTGAAAACATCGGTGTGGGTGTAACTGCCCGATACATTTGGTCAAACCTGTCTGGAAACATCACTGGCGCCCCTGACGCCAAAGCTGGTACCAGTGTGGCAATCGACCTGGGTTTTTACTACACCAAAGAACTCATCTTCAACGGCATGAATTCGGAGTTGTCCTTCGGTGCGCATCTGTCTAATTTCGGCAGAAAAATCACCTACAGCAATGACTCTAATGAAGACTTTATCCCTACCAACCTGCGTTTGGGAACGGCCTTCAAAATTGATATGGATCCCTACAACAGTGTGGCGTTCCTGTTGGATTTTAATAAACTTCTGGTTCCCACTCCACCCATCTACGAAGTTGATTCGGATGGTAATCTGGTGACAGATAATAATGGTGACCCGGTAATCGCTAAAGGAGAAGACCCTAACCGACCACTGCTGAGCGGTGCTTTCGGCTCGTTTACAGATGCCCCTAATGGATTCAGTGAAGAAATGCAGGAGATCATGATCTCTACCGGACTGGAGTATCGCTATCGCGAGGTTTTTGCGATCCGAACCGGTTATTTCTATGAGCATCAGAACAAAGGAAATCGAAAATACTTTACCGCCGGTATTGGCTTTAAATACCAGGTTTTCGGAATCGATTTTTCATACCTGGTGCCTCAGGAAAACAATCACCCGCTGGGAAACACACTCAGACTTTCGTTTGTCTTTAGTTTCGATACCAAAGACGAAGAGCCAACGGTGAATTAATGCCAGACAGATCAGTAGCCCCTGAAGCAACGGCTGTAGCCAGACCCAACCTGCCGCAGCCTAAAGAAATCATGCTAGGTAATATCCCGCTGACGGTTGTCAATCAGGGATTACAGCCTTTGGTGCTGTTTGAAATAGCTGTGCCAGTAGGCCGATGGGAAGAACCTTCACCCGGCCTGGCATTTTACCTTTTCAAAATGCTCACTGAGGGCACCAAAAGCAAGTCATCCGAACAAATCGCGGAAGCCTTTGACTTCTTTGGGAGTCACCTGGAAGTCATCCCTACTCTGGATGGGGTCTCAATCAAACTTTACACACTCAATAAGTTCTTTCCTGCACTATTGGAATTGCTGGTGGAGATGCTCACCGAGTCGGTATTTCCGGAGGGCGAATTCAATACCCTCAAGCAAATAAGGATAGAGCAAGTGCGTCAGCAGCACGCCAAAAACAATGCTTTCGCGAACCTGAAGTTTAGGGAAATGCTTTTTGGAAAAGAGCATCCTTACGGACTATTGATGGACGTGGAGATGGTGGAAAAGGTCACTTATCAGGATTTGCTCCATTTCAAAAATGCACTCCTCACGGCTCCACGGCTTTTTATTTCCGGCCTGGTTACCGACGAGGAGATTGGAGCCATTGAGCAATTCTTTGGCAACGTGGCTTTTCATGCCTCTCAGCCGGTGAATAACCATCCCCTGGAAACCACCAGGTATCTGGAAGTGACCCGTGAGGACAGCACACAGGCCAGTATCCGCCTGGGCAAGGTCATGATTGACCGGACTCACCCAGACATTCACTTGCTAAAGATCACCAATGAGCTACTTGGAGGTTTTTTTGGCTCACGCCTGATGAAAAATATTCGGGAGAAAAAAGGGCTGACTTACGGAATTCACTCCAGCCTCGTCCATTTACAAAATGCATCCTACTGGACCATCAGCTCAGAGATTCTCCGTGAGAAAACCGAGTTGGCTCATCAGGAGATCCTCAAAGAAATCAGCCGACTGAAAAGTGAGACACCCACCGCAGAGGAATTCAAAATGGTGGTCAACTACATGAAAGGTAAGTTTCTTAATTCGTTCGATTCCCCTTTTAGCTCACATGAAATGATCAAAGGCCTGAAACAGGCCGGGCTTACCGAGCAATACTTTTACAATTTCCTGGATACGCTGGACACTGTACAACCTGAAAATCTTTGCGAAATGGCCACCCAATATTTTGGTGAGGATGATCTGATCTTTTTGAAAGTGGTCTAAATCACGGTTATTTCCTCAATAACAAGTAATCTCCAACAATCTGTATCTGTTGGTAGTCGAACGGTACTTTAGTAAACCCTGAGTAGTCCAGGACTCCTTTTTTACCAGATCGGCCGGCTATGATGAGTGCCTGATCGGTATCTTCTATGGACCCATAGTTGGGACGTACAATAAATTTACCATTGGCATCAACCAGACCCATTTTCATATCCCAGTCTGTGATCCTGTAATTGCCAGTGGTGAGGCGCTCGATGTACTTCCATACAGGGGCTATCACTTCTTCCCCTTCCTGATTGATAATTCCAAAATGCTCACCCGACTGAATCACAGCCAGACCATGATCAAACACGCTGGAGTATCTGTAAAACGGCTGAATGACCAAGTTCTCGGCGGGGTCTACAAAACCCCATTTCCCCAGCAATTTTACCGGGGCCAGCCCTTCATGATAATATTGCGCCGAGTCATACCGGTTAGCAATCCTGAGTTTTCCGTTCTCATCTACAAAACCGTGCTTCCCATCCTTGATGATATGGAAGTACCCTTCTGAATAAGAAAGCACATCCTCCACCGCATCTTTTGGGCCTAAGAGCACCCGCCCCGTCCCGGAAATGAGCCCCGTGATGGTACCTTTTCTCAATTCAAAAAACTCACCATGCCGACTCACCTCACCATATTCGGGATAAATATAGTACCCCTGATCAGTCACAGCTCCCACACTGGCAGAGTCCTGCACAGCCAGAAAATCTCCCGGCATCAGTGTATATGGCAACTCATACAACAACTTCCCACCCAGGCTATACACATGAGTGGCAAAGCCTCTTTCGGCCAAATAGAACGATTGATAGGCATAAACACTGTCATACTGAGGCATGATCAGCCACTCATCGTCAAAGCCACACACGCCCCATCTGCCATAGTTTTTAGCCATAAAATGGCCCGGATTAGTGGTGGGTATAACATCCTCAAAGTGATAATTAATGAGCTGCTCACCCTGAAAATCTACCCAGCCCCAATAATCATTTTTCCTGACCGGCACATGGCGCTCCTGAGAGCTCCTCACCTGCTGAAAAGGTCGGTCATTGATCTTCCTGCCAAAAAGATTGTACACATCCCAGCTAGCCCCTGATTTTGCATAAAAATAATCAGTATCCACAGCAACTGAATCGAACCCTATGGCCACTTCACGACCATCTGTCTTGTAAATCCCCCAGGTCTGGAGGTACTTATTGCGTGTCACCAAGAAACCGTTGCTGATGTACTTTAGGCCGTGTTGCTGATCCTGAAAGAGTGTCTCGCTCGCACCCAGCATGTGTTCGGCATTGTTCACATGGGCGATAAGTAAGTCCGTTTGATAATCGTAACTCAAAGAATCACAGAGAAAAAATCGTTGCTCAGCGCCATTCAGCTTTTTCACTTCCCAGCGGGGAAACTTCACCAAATCCTCAACTGACTTGTAAGTAAGCTCATGGATCAACTTGCCGTGATGATCAAGAAAACCCTGATACCCCTCATTGATAACCACCAGGCCCTCCGAGGTGGGCTTTACCTCATCCACCCATACGGGCAGTACCACCTGACCGTTCAGGTTATAGATTCTCGTTTTACGGGCCTTGTTTCTCGCCAAAATGTAATTCCCTTCCCGATCTATGGAAGCATACTCCGGGGCAATCAATCTTTCATTTTGATCTGTATACACGCCAAAGCGCAACTCACCTCCGGTGACGTACTCTGACACGAGTAGCCGGTGATCTCCCAAATCATCAATGGTGTAGTACTTGAAATCGAGATGCACTTGGGACTTGCTGTCAATCAACCCACGGAAAATAATATTGGTGAATTTTCCGGCCACCCCTGCTTCGAAAAGCACATCACTGAAAGGCTCCAGCGTGGTGTATCTGGCATTGGTGAGCTTGGTGGTCTTAATATTGATGAGTCCCCACTTCCCATTTTCAAAATATCCGATAGACTGGCTGGTGATATCACTTTGCCCATTGGACCAGCCCAGCTTCTCATAGATTGCCGGCACTACCACCTGGCCCTGATCATTGGCCACACCCTGCAAACCACCAGATGTGATGATGCGCAACTCGCCCGCAAAACCAGCCAAGCCAGAAAAAAACAGAGCCAAAAAAACGTAGGATTTACGCATGCTCAAATATAGAGAAGGTAAAGCTAGATGACTACTCGGAATCTTTGGTTTCTTCCTTTTCGAGATTGAAAAGATCATTGAGGAGGCCCACCATAGAATCAGCTTCACCCCGTTTGCAAGCCGCTTTTAGTTGCAACACCGGGAGCTTGATCACTTTCTGGATCATGTTCTTGGTGGCTTTATCGAGAAGCTTGGCCTGTGCCTCATCTACCTTGTCAGTATATCTGGCCAGCTCTTGCTTTCTGATGTCCTCCAGAGCCTGCTTGAATTTCTTGATGGTAGGAGATACTTCCATCTCCTGTGACCAGTTGTCAAACTCAGCGATACTCTCAGTGACAATGGCGCTCACCAGAGCTACTGCAGATTTTCGCTTCTCAAGAGCTTCTGAGGCTCGCTCCTGAAGCTGATCCACGTTGTAAAGCAGTACACCCGATACGGTTTCCACATCCTCGGAAATACTTCTGGGTACCGAAAGATCTATCAGCAATTTGGGGTGAGAGTTTTCTGAGAGGTGCGCTGCATGGATAATTGGACTGGGAGCCTGCACCGCACTGATGATCACGTGCGCGTCTTTTAACACCTCGTCCAACTCTTCAAACGGCCTGGCCAGATAATCCAGCTCAGCAGCCTTAGCCTCTGCTGTAGAGAAAGTCCGGTTCAGGAGCGTGATCTCCGCATTCACCCCTTTGAGGTTTTCAGCCACATTCTGACCGATTTCTCCCATTCCCACAATGGCCACTTTGGGAGCGGTATAATTGACCATAAACTTCTCAGCCACGCTGGCGGCAGCAGAAGCCACAGAAGCTGTTCCGTCGTGAAAGGCAGTTTCCTGAACTACCCGCTTATTCGTATAAAATATGGTATGAAGGAGGCGATGTAAAAATGGACCAGCCATGTTTTCATCAGCCGCCCACTGATAAGCTTTCTTTACCTGATTGGTGATCTGGATATCCCCCAGTACCATTGACTGAAGGCCCAGCGCCACCTCGAACAAATGCCGAACCGCTTCCCTATGAGTGAACGGTTTAAAATATCCAGCAGATGGTGCGGTAGTAGAAATACCATGAAACACATCCACCAACCCGCTGATCTCTTTGTTTAGATTCTCGGAAGCAAAATAGTAGATCTCTGTTCGATTGCAGGTGGAAAGCACCAACGCCTCATCTACACCCAACATCTCCTTGAGCTGAAGCAGAAAACGCCTTGTCTGCGGCTCATCAAAAGCCACGGACTCTCTCACCTCCAACGGAGTGTTTTTATAAGATATCCCTACTGCCTTAAAATGTCTCTGCATCTATCCTTTACGCTACTTTACTTTTTCGTGAAAATTTCAAGTGTTTGCAAAAATAAGGCACGATGCGTTATTAACCACATGACATTTATCATAAAAATCTATTATTCTTGTTTGTAAACACCGGTCAATGATCAGATTTATCAGACAGTGGATAATTGACACGCTTGGCTTTTCGAAATCTGAAGCCAATGGCACCCTTGTTTTGATTCTCGTCACCTTTCTGGCAGCCGTACTACCCAAAATCTATCTCATTGAATCGCGATCAGACAAAGAAAGTTTCACTGCTGACCAAGAATCTTTGCGCCAGTGGGGAGAAGAGCTGGAATCCTTTTTGGAGCTTAAAGAATCTAAAAGCCTGGAAGACACCTCCCCAATCGTGGAACCCAAATCCTTCCCCTTTGACCCTAACACGGCCTCCCTACAAGACCTTATCTCCTTGGGGTTTTCCGAAAAAGCCTCCACCAACCTAATCAACTATCGTGAACATGGCGGGTCCTTTAAGGTGAAAAGTGACCTCTCTAAAATATATGGCATCTCAGAAGAGCGTGTGCAGGCCCTGTGGTCGAAAATCCAGCTCCCGGAGGTGATCGCTCCCAAAGAATCGAAAATGGTCTCGGCGGAAAAGGTTACTGAAAGCAAGAAAAGGTTCGACATTAACCGCGCAACAGCAGCTGATTTACAGGCTGTCCGGGGAATAGGCCCTGTGCTCTCGGAGCGCATCGTCAGTTTTCGAGATAAGCTCGGTGGATTTCACTCCAGCGATCAGCTGCGTGAGGTTTACGGCCTTGATCCTGAGGTCATCGGCAAGCTATCGGACCTTGCTATTTTCACCGGAGAAGTGAAAAAGATCAACATTAATACCGATTCGCTCAAGCACCTCTACACGCATCCCTACATCGATTACAATCTGGCAAGGGCCATTGTAAGTTTCCGCAAGCAGCAGGGACATTTAGATTCTGTCAGTCAGATAAAACCCATAAAGATTCTCAGCGACAGTTTATATCAAAAAATATATCCCTATCTTTCACCTAATCCGTGAAGGACACCTTATGGAGAAAATTCTACAATCTTACTTACGTAGGCTCACCAATCTGTCCGGAAACAATCGATCACTACTCCTCCTTAGGTTGATCTCGGATCAGTTTCTCGACATTCACGATCTGGATTTTGCCAATAATGAACCAAGCTTCAGCGTGATTGAAGCCCTCATAGGTCAAAAAGAGCGCATCAAACTCTGCGATGAATTTGATGCGAGAGATAAGTCTGTCAACACTACCAGCCAGAAACTCAGAAAAATTCAGCGAATAGAACAGTTTATCTTTCAGGAGCGAGGGGCCCGGGACCTTTATGTTGGGTGGCCATTCGTCCGGGGTAAATTCAGTGATGGAACTCTGGTCAGGTGCCCACTCATCTTTTTCCCTGTATCTCTGAGTCGCGGCCAGAACGGCTGGCACCTGGAGCAACGCCAGGATGTAAACATCACCTTCAACAAAACCTTTCTGCTCAGCTATGCCTACTACAATAAAGCCTCTCTGGACGAGGAATTAATTGAATCTGTGCTGACAGATCTGGACCGGGACAGTACTGTGTACCGCACGGAGCTCTACGGAATATTGAAGGAGAGCAACCTCGAATTAAACTTCAACCAGGAAAATTTTCTGGATAAGCTGCTCCCCTTTGTCAACTACAAAAAGACGGATTTCGAAACAGATCAAAAAAATGGTGAGTTAAAACTACACCCGGAAGCCGTCCTGGGCATTTTTCCACAGGCGGGCTCCTACCTGGTACCGGACTACGTCAAATTACTGGAAAATCCGAAAACCACGGATCTCTCTGACTTCTTTACCTCCCGAATCAAAGAGGATCCGGAGGCTTCTCAAAACATTCGCTTTTCTGATCAGGTAAAGGAAGAGACCACCTTCACACCGTTTGAGATGGATGCCTCGCAGGAGTATGCACTCAAACTGATCAAAAACGGCAATTCTCTCACCGTGCAAGGCCCTCCGGGTACAGGCAAGTCTCAGCTTATCTGCAACCTCATCAGCGACTTTATCGCCAGAGGAAAAAACGTACTGTTGGTCTGCCAGAAAAAAGCGGCGCTGGATGTGGTATATGCCCGCCTGCAGCAGCAGGAGCTCCATGACTTCATCGGCCTGGTCCATGATTTCAAAAATGATCGGAAAGATATTTTCGGGCAAATCGCCAGACAGGTGGACAGTCTGGATGAATACCGCCAAAAAAACAACGGCCTGGATGCCATCCACCTGGAGCGTAACTTCCTGCAGGCCAGTAGAAAAATCGATCAGACCACAGAAGAGTTGGAGGAGTTCAAAACGGCCCTTTTCGACGAATCTGAATGTGGAAAGTCGGTAAAAGAACTTTACCTCACATCAGACCCAGAGCAGCCTTCTTTTTCCCTCAATCAGCAATATCGACAATTTGATTACCAGCATGCCCCCGAGTTTATCAGCCGACTTTCACGATTTCTAGATTACTATCAGAAATTTGAAAAGAAACCGCACTTCTGGATCTCGGGGCCCTCATTTGCCACCTTCACAAGTCAGGACTTTGTCAAGATCAAGGCGCTTCTGGAAGAGATTCCCGAGTTTGAGCTCAGACTGAAAACTGAATCGCTCCAATTTGCCGTACTGGCCCTTGACTTTGAAACCTGCCTGCATTTCCTATCCCATCAGCAAGACCTCAGCATGCTGCGTACCAACCTGGATAACGAGACCGTGTTCCAGTATTATAAGCACATGATGGAGTTTGATCCGGATGAAGACCCGCTATGGCTCTCCAATCTGGAACGAACCATGCTGCAGTGTTTTAAGGGGGACGGACCTGAAGTTTCACTGGCCTCCAGTGAACTCGGTCGCTTTCAGGAAGCGCTGGAGCACGCCATACGTGCCCGAAAAAACCTGTTTAGCTGGATCAGGTGGCGACTTTTTTCGGCTGACAAAATTTTCATCACCCGTGTGCTGGTAGCGAACGAGCTCAAGAGCAACCGGGAGGGGTTCGAGATTCTTCTAAAACGTATTGACAACCGACTCAACTATGAGCACATTGTCACCAAAATAGAAAAAACCCCATGGCTCATAGAATTTCCCAAAACCTTTCGGAAAATTGACATCCAGAATTGGTTTTTTTATCAAAAACTGGGGCTCAAATGCATACAGCTGACACGAGCTGTGAGAACGATCACACAGTTTATCCCATCCAAAACAGCAGATCGCGGATCCTATATTTCCGCTCTCGGGGCGCTCCTCTCGTTCCTTGAAAAGATCCCTCTGCAACTCCAACGGTGGGCCAAATACATTTCTGAAAAGCAGGTACGCAGTATCCTCCTCGGAAAGGAGCGGGTGGAAATCATTCAAAAGCAACTCACTGAAGATTTTGATGCGTTGGTGGAGTATCACAAGCTGAAAGGAGGGTTTACCAGGGAGGAAGAAAAAATCATTTCAGAACTCGTGGACAGAGACCATGAGGACAAGCAAAAAGTGATCAGTCTTTTTGAAAACAGTCTCGCGCTGGCCTGGATCGATCACATTGAAACCAAATACCCCATTTTGAGGGCTGTTTCTTCCTTCAAGATTGACCACCTCACACAGGAGCTACAGCAGGCCATTGAAGACAAAATGAGCATCAGTAAAGAAATACTACTGCTCAAGTCACGGGAACGAACCTATGAAAACCTGGAATATAACAGGCTCAATAATCTGGTAACCTACAAGGATCTGTATCATCAGGTCACCAAGAAAAGGAAAATCTGGCCTATACGAAGGGTCATTTCACAGTTTCATGAAGAGGTATTCTCCCTGCTCCCATGCTGGCTGGCTTCTCCAGAGTCCGCATCGGCCATTTTCCCTATGGCTGAGACCTTCGACCTGGTTATTTTTGATGAAGCGTCTCAGTGCTTTGCTGAGCGGGGCATCCCGGCCATGTATCGTGGCAAGCAAGTGGTCATAGTGGGTGATGACAAGCAGCTTCAGCCCAACGACCTCTACCGGGTACGATGGGAAGACGAAGCTGATGATGCGCCGGAGTTAGAAGTGGATTCTCTGCTGGGTCTGGCCAAACAGTACCTGACAGAGGTAAGCCTGAGAGGTCACTACCGCAGCAGGTCATTGGAGTTGATCGAGTTTTCCAATCATCACTTCTATAGTGGCAAGCTCAAGCTGCTCCCCGACTATCATCTGGCCAAAAATGGGAAGCCCAACATCCACTATTTAAAACAAAATGGCATCTGGGAAAACAACACCAACCAGGAAGAAGCAGAGGCTGTGATAGCGCTCTTGAAAAAACTCAATCAATCTCACCCCGATAAATCCATTGGTATAGTCACCTTCAACAACAATCAGCAAGGGCTCATTTTGGATTTGGTAGAGCAGAAACAAGACGCATCCGAACTTAGCGTCCAGGATTCGCTCTTTGTCAAGAACATAGAAAATGTGCAGGGAGATGAGCGCGACATCATCATATTCAGTACGGCCTATGCCCCCGATGCGAAAGGTAACCTGCAGCTCCGCTTTGGTTCACTCAATCAGGCCGGAGGCGAAAATAGGCTAAACGTGGCCATCACCCGTGCACGTGAAGCAATCTATGTCATCACCAGCCTGCTTCCCCATCAGCTCCACACCGAGCAAACCGTCAACCCAGGCCCGAAACTACTAAAAGCCTATCTGGAATATGCCAAAAACGTGAGTGATGGCCAGTGGCAACCCGAAAGCCAGGAAGACACCAATCATCATCAAAGCTGGTACCTGAGAAACAGACTCACGCATACGGAAAGTACCGCCATTCTGGAGAAGAGCCTGCCCTTTGCAGACCTGACGGTAAAAATGAACGACCGTAACCAAGGCCTGATTCTCACGGATGATGATCTTTTTTATGATACCCTATCGGCCAAAGAGGCACATAGTTACCGCCAAACTCATTTCGTGGAGAAAGGCTGGCCTTTTTTACAGTTTTACAGCAGAGAATTTTGGATCAACCGCTCTCAAGCTCAGGAAAAACTGGAGAAGTTTATTCACCGGATGGAAGAGTAAGTCTATTGCCCTGAAACTTGCTCAAGTCTGGCCCCTACTGACATAATCAGCGCCAGACTATCCTGTCGCATGTATTGCTCAAAGGTGACCGTATACTTGCCCTGGGCTGGGAAGTCATAGGCCGAAAGCAGCAACTGTCTGTGATCGAAAAGGTCACCCAAACCACTTCCATAAGGTTCTCCCGTTTTCGGGTCGAAAAGATTAATGTTCTTTAACTCCTGAGTGAGTACTACCCCAGACGAGTCTGAAAGGGTGTACTGATAGTACAAGTTGTAAAAAGGAAAGTGCTGGGCATTCCTAATGTTAGCATAGAGGTTGTACTTGCGATCAGCAGCGGGCACATCAAACTCAAAGGTCACCAGCGAATCTTTATGCCAATAGGCCTCTTCAAGGTTCTTGTTTTCTTCAAACACTCGATCGGGATCACATGCCAGCAATAGGGCTACCGGAATGAGCAGCCAAATCGATTTTATCATGATGGTTTATTCTGATTATTGGGACGATTCTTTCGGTTCTTGTTCTTGTTTTTATTCTTATTGAACTTGCGCTTCTTATTCTTCCCTTTGGATTTTGGATCTCCTTTGGAGAATTTTCTATCCATGGCCACCAGGTCACTATTCAACCCTACGTCATCTTTCACCACTTCCACCACATCCTCAGCCAGGGTCACAGGTTTCTTTCCGGCTTTGTTCAGTTCCAGGATCTCATTCACCCGTTTCACATCCAGTGGATACCAGGTGTTTTCATCATCATACCCAAACCACATGATTTTCCTGAATATATCAGTCTTTTGGAGTTTGGCCCTCCCTTTGGCTGTTTCCAGGGGCTTTTCCACTTCCGGAATATCCTTGAGCGCCTCCATGTAGGTATCCAACTCATAGTTCAGACAGCACTTGAGGCGTCCGCACTGACCTGAAAGTTTACTCGGGTTCAATGAAAGGTTCTGATAACGTGCTGCCTGGGTGCTTACACTCTTAAAGTCGCCTAGCCACGTAGAGCAACAAAGCTCCCGGCCACAGGAGCCGATACCGCCAAGCCTTCCGGCCTCCTGACGCAGGCTAATCTGACGCATCTCCACACGAATTTTGAATTCGCCGGCCAGCAATTTGATCAGCTCTCTAAAATCAACCCGCTCTTCTGCGGAATAGTAAAAAGTGGCTTTGGTGTTATCTGCCTGATACTCTACATCGGTCAGTTTCATACCGATCTTGAGGTCCTCGATGATCTGACGGGTGCGATAGAGCGTGGGCATTTCGCGCTTTTTCACTTCCCTGTACTTATCAATGTCGCGCTGGGAAGCTATGCGGTAAATGTTTTTGATTTCTTCGTTTTCTTCTACGCTGCGCTTCTTCATCTGAAGACGCACCAGCTCCCCCTGCAGGGACACGTGACCGATATGATGACCATTCGGCACATCCACTACCACAGCATCGCCGGTAGTCAGGTTTAAATGGTTATTATTCGTGAAGAATTCTTTGCGTCCGTTCTTGAACCGAACTTCCACTATATTGAAATCACTGACTATAGGATCTTCCATATTGGAAAGCCAGTCAAACACGTTCATTTTATTGCAGCCGCCAGTACTGCAGCCGCCATTGTTATTACAACCTAAGGCCACTCCATCCTCACTGCCAGCCGTACTACACGATGCACATCCCATGGTTTGAATTATTTAGGTTAAAATACCAAATATAACGAACAAGTGAAAGATCTAAGTTTTGAAGCATCAACACTTCAAAGCAGTGGGAAAGTTTTGTACCAAAGGCGGGAGTCGAACCCGCACGAGCGTAAGCTCACACGTCCCTGAAACGTGCGCGTCTACCAATTTCGCCACTTTGGCATTAAAGAGGTAAAATCACAGGAAACCGAAATATTGACCTGATAATTTTACCATTGACTTTTCAAAGCTAGGTAGATTTTTGCTAAAATCTACTGACCCAACTCTTGTAAATCAAATCCAATATCTGAACGGAAATTAATCCCTTCCCATTTGACATGCTCAGCCGCTTTGTAGCAATGACTAAGTGCCTCCCCCATGTTCTTACCAAGTCCTGTCAGGGCCATTACACGTCCCCCGTTTGTCACCAGTTTGTCCTGCACTTTTCTGGTGCCTGCATGAAACGTGATCACGGATTTCATCGAATCTGTAAATGATATTTCCTTTCCCCTCTCATAGGCATCGGGGTATCCTCCAGCCACGAGCATCACGGTGGCCGCGGTGAAGGGCTCCACCTCAAGCTTTTGACTAGCAAGAGTGCCGAGTGCTGCAGCCTCGAGAAGACTCACAAAATCAGATTTAATCCGCGGCAGGACTACCTCCGTTTCAGGATCTCCCATCCGCACATTGTACTCAATCACCTTAGGTACGCCGCCACTGTTCATCAGCCCTATAAAGACAAAACCAGTGTAATCCATTTGCTCCTTTCTGATGCCCTCAATAGTAGGCTTCACCACTTCATCCTCCACCCTTTTCATAAAATCCTTATCCGCAAAGATAACTGGTGAGATGGCGCCCATCCCCCCTGTGTTAGGTCCTGAATCCTTCTCTCCTATGCGCTTATAATCTTTGGCCTCAGGAAGTATGAGGTAATCCTTTCCGTCTGTTAGCACAAATACTGAAACCTCTATCCCCGGGAGAAACTCCTCTACCAGCACCTTGGCGCTGGCATCGCCAAACTTCTTATTGATGATCAAATCATCCAGATTCTGTTTAGCCTCATCGATGCTCTCCGTGATCAATACCCCTTTACCCGCAGCCAAACCATCCGCTTTGAGTACATACGGAGGCTTAAGTTTTTCCAGAAACTGATATCCCTCCTGTATGTTCGATTGGTCAAATACTTCAGCAGCAGCCGTTGGCACTCCGTATTTTTTCATGAAATCCTTGGCAAACTCCTTGCTCCCTTCCAGGATGGCCCCATTTCGACCTGGCCCCACAATCAACAAATCCTTGCAAGCAGGGTCATTTTTCAGGTCATCCACCAGACCATTTACCAGAGGCACTTCCGGACCTATCACCACCAAATCGATATGCTTTTCCAATATAGCCGCTTTGATGCCATCATGATCCTCTACGCTGATATAAAGGTTAGTGGCCAGATCATGTGTGCCTCCATTGCCGGGCGCCACGAAAAGCTCATCACATTTAGCACTTTGCCGGATCTTCCAGACCATGGCATGCTCTCTCCCACCTGAGCCAATCACAAGTATATTCATTGGATATTTTGATTTTGTCAAAAAAAAGACCGCCCAAAAATAGACGGTCTAAATTAATTTTGTGGCGTTATTAAGGATTAATGCGCATGTTCTGACATGAATTTGATTCGCATGAGTCTCACTTCATCCTCGGAATAGAAATCGCGCAACTCTTCCATGGCATCTTCAATGCTATCAGACTCAGCATTCATGAAATAATCGATGATGTCCTCCTGACGCTCGTCATCCAGCAGCTGATCGATGTAGTAATTGAGATTGAGTTTGGTACCCCCGAAGCAAATGTTTTCAATTTCACGTATGAGCTGCTCATATTTCATCTCCTTTGACTCGGCTATATCTTCCAGGTCTATCTTCAGGTCAATCTGCTGGATGATAAAAATCTTGTTCTTGGATTTGACGCCAGACGACTTCACCAGCACATCTGATGCGGTGATAATGTCGTTTTCCTCAACATATTTTTCGATTATCTCCAAAAACGGCTTTCCGAATTTGCGGGCTTTGCTTTCCCCGACACCCACAATCTTGATGAGGTCATCCATGGTAGTGGGATAAAGCGTGGCCATTTCCTCCATTGAAGGATCCTGAAAAATAACGTAAGGTGGAAGATCCTTCTGCTTGGCTACCTTCTTCCTCAGATTTTTGATCATATCAAAGAGCACCTTATCATACGCCGTGGTATTAATGGTCTCCTTTTCTATTTCTTCTTCCTCTCCCTCAGTTTCGTATTCATGGTCTTTGACCAGGTCTACCGGATAAGGATCCAGCATAAATTCCACCCCCTTTGGGGTGAGCTTGAATACGCCGGGATTATCAATGTCTTTACAAATAAACTCATTCAACAGAGTCTGTCGGATGATGGACTTCCAGAAGTGCTCATCATTGCTCTTGCCCGCACCGAAGATTTTAAGTTTGTGATGGTTATAGCTCAGTACGTGCTCAGACTTGATCCCCAATAGCACCTTACTCAGGTGGTCGAGATTAAACCGCTCTTCTGTCTGGGACACTGACTCTATCACCTTTTTCACATAGTCTTGCCCATCAAAGTGCTCTCTCTGATGGAGGCAATTGTCACAGTTTTCACAGTTCTCAACGTGGTACTCCTCTCCAAAATAATGCAGCAATTGCTTGCGGCGACACACCGCAGACTCCGCATATAGCGCCATTTCCTCCAGCAGATACTTAGAGTTCTCCCTTTCAGTAACTGGCTTATCCTTGTTGAACTTTTCGAGTTTCAGGATATCGTTGTAGCTGTAGAACATTACCACTTTACTCATGATACCGTCTCTACCGGCCCTGCCCGTTTCCTGATAATACCCCTCGATGGACTTGGGCACATCATAGTGCACCACAAAACGAACGTCGGGTTTATCTATACCCATACCGAAGGCTATGGTGGCTACGATCACATCCACGTCTTCATTAAGAAATGCGTCCTGGTTTTTCATTCGCACATTTCCATCCATGCCTGCATGGTATGGTGCCACATTCACACCATTTACTTTTAGAAACTCCGCGATTTCCTCCACCTTTTTTCTACTCAGGCAGTAAACAATACCGGATTCGCCCTTGTGCTCCTTTACGATTCTGATGAGTTGCTTCTTTGCTTGCTTTTTGGGTTTCACCTCGTAGATGAGGTTGGTTCGGTTAAATGAGCTTTGGAAGACCTCTGCTTCTTCTATTTCTAGGTTCTTCTGAATATCTAACTGCACCTTGGGAGTGGCCGTGGCGGTGAGCGCCACAATTGGAATATCACCGAAGCTTTTAATGATGGACTTGATTTTTCGATACTCAGGCCTGAAGTCGTGACCCCACTCTGAGATACAGTGGGCTTCATCCACGGCAACAAACGAAATATTGGCTTTGTGCAGAAACTCTATGTTGCTTTCCTTGGTAAGAGACTCTGGCGCCACATAGAGCAACTTCACATCACCAGCCAGGGTTTCCTTCTTTACCCTGGTCATTTCCCCCTTATTCAGGGTGCTATTGAGAAATCTGGCATTGATCCCTACTGCATTCATTTGATCCACCTGATTTTTCATCAAAGCGATCAGAGGTGAAATGACTATGGCTGTACCTTCCTTTACAATAGCCGGAAGCTGATAGCACAGTGACTTTCCAGCCCCCGTGGGCATAATGACAAAAGTATTTTTCCCATCCATTACATGCTGGATGATTTCCTCCTGAGTGCCTCTGAAGGTATTGTAGCCGAAAACACGCTTCAGTGTTTCCTTAAGTTTATAATCGATTCCGGTCTCCATCTATATCCTCTTCGTTCAAGGGATGTATAAATTAATAAAAATATTGGTATTTGCCGCACCAATGGCCCTCAGATATTCAATAGACGAGAGACACCGCTGTGCAGGTTGTAGCATTGGTCTATATTTGTCGAAAATAATCCAGAAAGCATTAATTTCAGCAACAGTCAACATGAACAAGAATATCCATGTAGTGATTATGGCAGGTGGTACAGGAACAAGGTTTTGGCCTTACAGCCGCAATAATAAACCAAAACAATTTCTAGATGTTTTGGGAACAGGCAGAACTTTGCTTCAAATGACCTTTGACAGATTTAAGGAAACTGTACCCTCTGAAAATATCTGGGTGGTTTCCAACGAAATATACAAAGATCTTCTTGCCGAACAGCTACCTGAGCTACCCAGCGAGAATATACTTCTCGAGCCCTCCAAACGAAATACAGCCCCTTGCATTGCCTACGCTGCCTATAAAATCAAAGAAAAAGATCCTAATGGCGTAATGGTCATTTTGCCATCCGATCATGTCATCTTTAAAGAAGCAGCTTTTGTGGAGGTGATTGGGCAGGCAGTGGACAGCGCAGACGATGAACGTCTGTTTACCATAGGCATAGAGCCCCACAGACCTGAAACCGGATACGGTTATATCCAGTTTGAAGAATCCGACGAAGAAATCAAGAAGGTAAAGACTTTCACTGAAAAACCCGAACTGGAACTGGCGGAGAAATTCATTGCCAGTGGCGATTTTGTATGGAATGCCGGCATTTTTGTGTGGAGTGTCACAGCCATCATCAATGCATTTGAGACGTATCAGCCCGAGCTGGCGGAAACTTTTGAGGAAGGTTCTGGCATTTACTATACTCCCGATGAGCCGAAGTTTATCAAATCGGCCTACTCATTGTCCAAAAGCAACTCCATAGATTATGCAATCATGGAGAAGTCGGACAGTGTATATGTGGTTTTGGGGGATTTTGGGTGGTCCGATCTGGGCTCATGGAATGCCCTGCACGAAATCAAGACCAAAGATGAGAACGAAAACGTAATTGAAGGTAATGTGATCACTTACGACTCTAAGGATAATTACATTCTCAGCGAAACCAATCGTGTGATCGTAGCCCAGGGACTGGAAGGCTACCTCGTTGCTGACTTTGAAGATGTACTCCTGATCTGCAAAAAAGAAGATTCGGGAATTTTCAGGCGGTTTGTCACCGATGTGAAAATGGAAAAAGGCGAGAAGTTTATATAAGCCTTTGCCTGTTCACTTCGTACAGGGCCATGGCGGCAGCCACTGACACATTGAGCGAGGCTATTTCTCCGCTGATAGGGATTTTCACCTGTTTATCGGCCATGGCCAGGTAGGCAGAAGAAATTCCCTCATCTTCAGAACCCACTATGATGGCCGTGGGTACCATCAAATCGATATCCTGAAAGTAAGACTCTGCTTTCTCAGTACTGGCCACTATCTGAAGTCCTGAGTCCTTTAAGAACTGGATGGCTTCTTTCAGATTGGCCTCTCTGCACACAGGAATAAAATTGAGTGCTCCGGCTGACGTCTTGATGGCATCCGCATTGATTTGAGCACTGTTTTTGGTGGGAATCAGTATGGCATCCACACCCATACACTCAGCAGTACGGGCAATCCCTCCAAAATTTCTGACATCCGTAACTCTATCCAGTATAAGTATAAGAGGCACACGTCGGTTTTCAAATACCGCAGGTAGCACATGGTCTATTTTGTGGTATTGTACTGGAGACAAAAAGGCCACCACTCCCTGATGGTTTTTACGGGTAAAGCTGTTGATTTTTTCTACGGGCACCGTGGAGAGTGGAATCTGTCTCCCATGAATAAGCCCCTGAAGCTCCTTCGCCAGATCCCCTTTCAACCCTTTCTGAATGAACACTTTCTCAAGATCTTTTCCTGCGTGGATGGTTTCTATGACAGCCCGTATGCCATAGATCATATGTTCATTTTTCTTTACTTCCATTTATAAGCCTTTTCTGAGATCCCCTACCTGTGAATACCACAGCCGCTCATACTGGCGGTCACGCTTCAAGGTATACATTGTGGGTGTAAAGAGAGTTGAAATCCTGATGAATTCAAATTCAGGGCCGTCATTATATTTCCAGACCTCTGTGCTTTCATTGCGGAAAACCTGATCCGGACGACCAAAAATGATGTAGATCATGCCCCGGTCAGTTTTCCATCCCTGCTTGTAATCCGTGAAAAGTCTGTTGGCATCTACCACCTGCTTGTAGTAGACACGAATGGCATTTTTCGCCCTAAACTTGGTCCCGTAGGTATTGAGCCAGAAATTTTCAAAAATCTTTTTACTTTGACTATCACTGATGGCTTTGAGCTCCGTAGGGGTGGTGATGTATGTAAGCGGACCAATCAGTTCATCCAATCGCTTGAACTCCGGATAGTAAGCAGGACACTTGAGCAGCGTAAGAGCGGTTTGAGCCAGGGTATCCTCCTGAATGAGGTAAAAGTGGTAGTTCTCCATACTGACCAGCTCCCCTTCAAAATAAAAAGAACTATCGATGGACAGGCTGGGAGCTATAGGCTTCATGAGGCCCATGGGCGGGTCTGCCGACCCAAAATCATCCAGGTATTGGTATGCATGGAGCTCACCTACTTCACCTGCTATGCGCACGCTCTCACCCGTCACATAACTATCAAAAATCGGAAGGCCCTGCTCATCCAGCGGAAGGTTTGGAGTAAACCCCACAGGGGTTGAAATCCTAACATCTCCAATTCTGTACAGCCCTCTGTTGAGGTCCACCATACTGATGAGCAACAATGCTTTTGAGGACTGGGGCAGGGTAAGTTTAAAGTATCCGGAAGACAGACTGATCTGCAGTGTATCCAGCGTGTAATTACTCAGGGTATCATGCTTGAGTGAATTGTATCTCTCCTGCAAAAGAAAATGGCTATGCCATGCACTCAGGCTATCGGTGCTCACCCTAAAATAAACCGTCACACCTTCATTCACCTCCACCACCCGATGACTGATGGTCATGCCGGCACTGAGATCATATTGAAAGCCAAGGTTGATTCTGGAAAGGTCTAAAGCATGAGAAACCGATACCAGACAAATAAGGAAAATAAGAAAACCACTTCTCTGTCGCTGCATAAGGCAAAAAAGTTAAGTAATAATTTGGTTTCTTTGCCAAAAAAATTGCCATGAGTGTATATACTACTGAGATCACATCAGACCAGATCCCCTCAGACAACCCCATCCATCAAAGGCTCCTAAAAGCTTATTACGCAGCTGAGCCGCTGGTTTCGGGAGACTTGCTGGAACTGGGCTGCGGCGAAGGCAGGGGCGTATCCCTACTTCTGAATAAAGTAGATAGTTATTTGGGACTGGATAAAATTGAAGGAGTTATTGAAACATTGCGTGGAAAATTTGAGAATGCCCGCTTTGAGTCAGGTGTTTTTCCTCCCATCGATTTGCCGGATAATAGTTTTGATACGGTGGTAAGTTTTCAGGTGATCGAGCACATTCAGCAGGATGAACTTTTTCTTTCAGAAATCCACCGCATCCTGAAGCCTGGAGGAAAAGCAATTCTATCTACTCCCAATATCAAAATGACCCTGAGCCGTAACCCATGGCACATCCGGGAATATACCGCTGATCAATTGGCCACTCTGGCTGGAAAATATTTCTCTTCAGTAGATATGAAAGGAATAGCGGGCAATGAAAAGGTGATGGAATACCATGAGCGCAACCGCAAGTCTGTGCAGAAAATCATGAAGTATGACATACTGGACCTGCAATACAGACTCCCGGCGGCACTGCTCAGAAAGCCCTATGAAATCCTCAACAGACGAAACCGAAATAAACTCAAAAATCAGTCGGACGAACTGGTTCTTTCTATCTCACATGAGGACTATTTTGTCAGAGAAAAGTCCGAACAAAACCTTGATCTTTTTGTTATTCTAAGTAAGTAAAAACAAAAAAAGATCATGAATTCAGAAAAACTAATAATCGAACTTAATCAACTACTCAGCGACTTTCATATTTACTATCAAAACACCCGCGGATTCCATTGGAACATCAAAGGAAAGCGGTTTTTTGAGCTACATGTAAAGTTTGAGGAACTGTACACAGAGGCCTTGACTTCTATTGATGAAATCGCCGAGCGTATTTTGACGATTGGTGGCACGCCGCTTCATGCGTTTGATGATTATCTCAGCACTTCAAAACTTCGTGTGCATAAAAATGTATCGCTCGACACAGCAACTGTTACGGCCATTCACGAACAACTGAGCCAGCTCGTGGATCAGGAAAATGTGGTGAAGGCGCTGGCTGTAGAATGTGGCGATAACGAAACAGAGGATATGATGATTGCCCTCATCAATACTCAGCAAAAAACCATGTGGATGTTTAAGTCCTGGCTGGGTGAGGAAGTGACCGCTTAATCATTAAAATAACGGTCGTGCCAGTTTTGAAAGACAAACAGGCACCACACCAAAATATGAGTATCGCCCGGGTCAAAAGAATAGAGCTTCTTTTTGATTCGGGCGATTTCATTCCAGTCAAATATGGCCTGAGCTTCTATCTTTTCGCGGTTAAATACCTTTTTTTCCAGCTCCCCTTTCAGGGCGCCTTTAAACCAATCCAGAAGAGGCACTTCGAACCCATGCTTAGGCCGCTGATATAACTCCTCAGGTAAAACCTCGCGAAAGGCCTCCCTAAGCACTATTTTCCTGCCAGTACTTGTTGCCTTCAAATCTGTGTGCATAGAAAAAGCCAACTCCACCACTGCCGGATCCAGAAATGGCACCCTCACCTCCAGGCCATTGGCCATGGACATCATATCTACTTTTGGGAGCATATCTCCCTGCAAAACCAACTGTGAGTCCAGCGCCAGCACCTCATTCAATTCACCCACCCTCATAAGCTGGAGCAGGTTATTCTTGAAAGACATATGATCTGTTTGATAATCAGACTTCAGCAACCTCCCTATCTGCAAATCATCAGTAAAGCTGGCCAGAAACCAGTACCGCTCCCTGAGGGTCATTTTCTGTGCACTGGCAAACCGGTGAAGCTGCCTGATGGTATCGGTGACCTTATGATTTCTTGACTTTGGGAGCTTTTCCCAAAGCCCCCCCAGTGAGGCAATCAGGCTGTTTCTTGCACTTGTCTGCTGACTCATGAGCCAGGCACTGTGCTTGTTGTATCCAGAAAAAATCTCATCCGCTCCATCTCCTGAGAGAGCTACTGTCACGTGCTTTCTGGTCTCTTTGCTCAGAATAAAGACTGGCAGTGCCGAAGAATCGCCAAAAGGCTCATCTATATAATCCACCACATTTTGCACCTCAGCCAGGAGGTCATCATTGGTCAGGGAAAATACATGATGATCCGTCTGAAATTTGTCTGCCACTAGCTGAGCATAGTGCGTTTCATCAAAGTATTTGTTGTCTTTGAATCCTATGCTGTAAGTTTTCAGGTCTTTGACCTCCTCGCTGGCCAGTGCCACAATGACTGACGAATCGATGCCCCCGCTGAGAAAAGCGCCTAATGGCACATCAGCTACCAGCCTGTCGGTCACTGCTTTTCGCAGCGTCGTAATCAACTGCTGTTTAGCTTCGGCCAGGCCTCGGATAGGTGGTGATTCCTGATAGGGAAATTCATAGAATTTTTTAATCTCCACCGCTCCATGTTGTACCACCATGTAATGACCCGGCAGGAGTTTTTTCACTCCCTCCAGTATGGACAGAGGAGCCGGAATGTAAGTGAGTTGAAAAAAGAGATGTAACGCTTCCCGGTTGATTTGTTTGTCCAAACCATAGGCCATCAGAGCCTTCAATTCGGAGGCAAACAACAAACGATCACCGTCCACATGATATACCAGAGGCTTGATTCCAAACCGGTCCCGAGCCAGAAAAAGCAATTCCTCCTTTTGATCATAAATGGCAAACGTAAAGAACCCATTCAGCCTGGGGAGCACCTCCTGCCCCCACCGGATATAGGCTTGGAGCAACACTTCCGTGTCGCTGTCCGAATGGAAAACACACCCTTCATTTTGAAGCTCAGTCCTTAGGTGCTTGTAGTTATAAATTTCCCCATTGAATACAATGTGATAGCGCCCGGAGGCATCCGTCATGGGCTGATTACCGGCGGCCGAGGTGTCAATGATGGACAACCGCCGGTGCCCTAGCCCTGCCACCTCATCAAACCAGGTGTTATGAACATCAGGGCCACGTTTTTCCAGGCGCCTTGTGGCTGCTTCCAGATGCACGAGATTGATTCTCCCGACAGAGTTAAATGCAAAAATTCCTGTAATCCCGCACATATGGCATTAAATTTATGGACTAAAGCATGAAATCATACAGGGATGAACGGTACTTTTCTTAAAATCCTCTTTATCGCAAGTTTTAGCCTTCTGATGGTCAGTAATATTTCGGCTCAAAACCGGAAAAAGACCAAAAAGATTGATCGGGTAATCGCCGAGGGAAGAAGATACATAGGCACCCCCTATCGTTACGGGGGCATGTCCAAATCCGGCATAGATTGCTCCGGGTTGATTTACAATTGTTACAAGACCATCGATGTAACCCTGCCACGTACGGCGAAAGACCAATCCAAAATAGGTAGCAGCAAAACCTGGGACAGCATCCGCCCAGGAGACATTGTTTATTTTAAGTTTAAACAAAAAGGTGAAAAGTGGTACCACGCCGGCATGATCACCTATGCGGAAAAGGATGACATCAGGTTTGTGCATGCCTCCACACGGAGCGGAGTGATAGAATCCAGCCTGATGGATAGCTACTATATGAATAATGTAAAGAAGTTCAGGAGGGTGATAAAGTAGCCCCGATCCATAGATATATCGAGAACTCTTCCGGAAAAAACATTTATTGACAGAAAAAAGTGGAGCATATCGGATTCGAACCGATGACCCCCACGCTGCCAGCGTGGTGCTCTAGCCAGCTGAGCTAATGCCCCTTTTTCAAGTTTAAGCGCGAGCCTGATGCTTTTGCTCTTTAAGGATTGCGAATTTAAGCTAAAATTCAATTTAACCAACCCCTCCTTTATATTTTTCTCCCGTCATCAACCCTTCCACGCGATCCCGTGTCCTGATAGACAGATTTAAAAACTATGAAAGCCCTTTTGCCCTTACTTTGTTTGACCATGCTGTCGGCATGCCTTACCAACCCCTCCCGAACAGAAAACACCTATTATCAGAATGCCAAGCTGATAGAAGAACACCCCTATGTGCTCCCGGGAGATTCACTAGTGTTTCTGCGATATCATCAGGCAGAGGACAAAGAAAATGTAATGGATGATGAATACGCAGAGGCCCTTTATTTTCAGGTTCCGGACACCACGCAATTTCACTACAAAGGTGCTGACCAACTTCAACAATTGAAAATCAGGCTTTATCCATACTGCTTCTGTATGGAAGCCGTGGGCAATACCATAGAAGGCGGCAAAATCTCCGGAACACGCAACAACGGAAACTGGCGGATTACAGCGGATATCGACTTACGCATTATCTATGCCTACGATCAGGACAGCACTTATCTGAGCCAACGAATCAACCGCTCCTTTTCTGGAATTTTTCATCCGGAAGCAATACCAGCAGGGAGATAAGAAATCATTTTCATCACATATCCGTAGAAGGAATCTTAGAACCTTTTTGGAAGCATTTCGCTTTCCTACCTAAATTCCTTTTATGAGCAAATCCAAAGTAACACTGAGCCATGTGTTCAAAACCATCGTATGGCCCAGAAGAAAGATCATTGGCGTAGGTCTGATATTGATTGTGATCAGTCGGGCCGCCAGCCTGGTACTGCCGGGAGCCAGTAAATACCTGATGGACGATGTGATCGCAAAGAGTGACATGGAAATGCTAAAAGTACTTCTGTTGGCCATTCTCGGAGCCATTGTGGTGCAATCCATCACTTCCTTTCTACTGACACGCATACTGAGCGTAGAAGCTCAGCACCTCATCTCTCAACTGCGAGTCAGGGTACAGCGAAAGATCATGTACTTGCCGGTTCGATTTTTTGATAATACCAAAAGCGGCGAGCTCGTATCCCGTATCATGACGGACGTGGAAGGGGTAAGAAACCTCGTGGGTACAGGACTGGTACAGCTGGTAGGAGGTCTCCTTACTGCCATTGTTTCCCTGTTCCTTCTGATCAACATCAGCCCCATGATGACACTCTACGTGTTGGTGCCGGTTTCCATTTTTGGGGTGATCTCTTTAAAGGCCTTTGGGTACATTCGCCCCATTTTCAGGGAGCGAGGAAAACTGAATGCCGAAGTAACCGGCCGCCTCAATGAGACACTCGGCGGGGTGCGGGTGATCAAGGGATTTAATGCCGAAAAACAAGAAATCAAGACCTTTGAAGAAGGGGTGGAAAAACTATACCTCAATGTAAAAAAGAGCCTTACCTCCACCAGTCTGGTTACCAGTTCGGCCACATTTCTGTTGGGCCTTGCCAGCACTGGCATCATGGGCATTGGTGGATACCTCATTGTTCAGGGCGAAATGACCATAGGAGATTTCCTGGCCTTTACATTGTATTTGGGATTTATGATCGCCCCTATCGTGCAGATGAGCAACATCGGCAGCCAGCTCACAGAGGCATTTGCCGGGCTGGACCGCACAGAGGAGATCATGAATCTTGCAGAAGAAGACGATGGCTCGGTAAGAACCATTCGCATCCCACAGATCAAGGGTGACGTGGAGTTTCGTGACGTGAGCTTTTCTTATGAAGACGACAACCATGTAATCAAGCACATTAGCTTCAAGGCTCCGGCTGGCTCTGTGACTGCCCTGGTAGGAACCTCCGGCTCGGGAAAATCCACCATCGCCAGCCTTGCTGCATCTTTCCTCACCCCCGACGAAGGCATTATCACCATTGACAATGAAGACCTCTCTAAAATTTCCTTGGATAGCTATAGGAGTCAGCTGGGAGTCGTCCTTCAGGATGATTTCCTCTTTGAGGGCACTATTCGTGAAAACATTCTCTTCCCAAGACCGGATGCCACAGAAGAAGCTCTGATGACCACCGTAAAAGCCGCTCACGTGGACGAGTTTACCGATCGGTTCGAAAAAGGATTGGACACGCGAATCGGTGAACGGGGCGTAAAACTTTCCGGCGGTCAAAAGCAACGCATAGCCATCGCTCGAGCGATATTGGCAGACCCGAGAATACTCATCCTGGATGAGGCTACCTCCAATCTGGATACCGAGAGCGAAAGTTTTATTCAGGAGAGTTTGGCCAGGCTCATGAGTGGGCGTACCTCGTTTGTCATTGCCCACAGGCTGAGCACCATTCGTCAGGCCGATCAGATTCTGGTGGTAGAAAATGGTCAGATTGCCGAGCAGGGTACTCATGACGAATTGATCCAAAAAGAGGGCCGCTACTTTCAACTTTACACTTACCAGGCAAGAATTTAAGCTTACAATACACCGCGGGCTGGTTAATTCCATTTGAGTTTGTATATTTATCCTCCCCTGATCAGCAAAATAAATTCGGGCATGTAGAATGCCACGTTGTTAAACCAGGATTAAAACCCAAAAAAAGCATGATAATAGGAATCGGAGGTGTGAGCCGTGCGGGTAAAAGTACTTTGGCCGAGAAGCTGAAAAGCCACCTTGAAAAAGCGGGCAAATCAGTGGACATCTTTTGTCAGGATGAGTATGTGAAACCCAAGATTTCCATTCCTAAGGTGCAGGGTGTACCTGATTGGGAGCGACCCAGCACTATCAAGTGGGACTCGCTCACCAATGATGTTCAAAAATCAGAAGCTGATGTCAAAATCGTAGAAGGCTTGTTTTCATTTTATCCGGCCTCCTTGCGGGTAAAGTATAATGCAAAGCTTTTTTTAGAAATTGATAAGGAGGTTTTTCTGGGTAGAAAAAGTCAGGACAAACGCTGGGATGAAGAGCCAGAATGGTATGCCGAACACGTGTGGAGGTCATATATGAAATATGGCCAGAAAAAAGGAGACAAAAGTGAGTATTTGGACATCTCAGGGGAAGCTCCGTATGACCCTAAGAAAATTCTGGAAGCCATCAGTTAGGTCACTTCGCCAATTTTGTATGATTTCCCATTAAAGGAAACCAAATCTCCGCGCTTTTTTCCCAGAAATGCCGCTCCCAGTGGCGCCACTGGTGAAATACAAAACACCTTCTCTGGAGTTTGGATGAGTCCGAGACTAATACTGATGTAGAATAGCCCCTGATCCGTACTCAACAAGCTACCTAACTCTACTTTCTCTGACTTTCGTTCGGGATGGAGCTCCCGAAGAACTTTCTGCTGCTTCAATACCTGATTGAGCTGTGAGGCCACCTTCTCTTTCTCCAGGTGCATCATGGCACGCCCGGTTTCGTACTTATCTCCGGCACTGCTTTTAGACTCCTCATTGGCAGCCGCCTGAAATCCCCTTAGCTCATTATTGAGCCCGTCTATTCTGCTTTGGATCAAAGCCATGCAGACTTCATGAACTTTCAATTTCAACGTGTGTAATTCCATGAAGCCTGCCTGATTATTTTATAATTCGAATTTTATCCCCTGTGCCAAGGGCAACTGTGTGGAATAATTAATGGTATTGGTCTGTCGGCGCATATAAGCCTTCCATGCATCCGAACCAGACTCGCGGCCTCCACCGGTCTCTTTCTCCCCACCAAAAGCACCACCAATTTCTGCTCCTGATGTGCCAATGTTAACATTGGCAATACCACAATCTGAACCCGCCTGAGAAAGGAAGAGCTCCGACTCTCGCATGTTGGTTGTCATGATGGCAGAAGACAATCCCTGCGGCACCGCATTCTGCATGGCGATGGCTTCCTCCAGAGTACTATATTTGATCAGGTAAAGAATCGGTGCAAAAGTCTCATGGCACACAATTTCGTAATCGTTTTTCACCTCATAAATAGCGGGCTTCACGTAACATCCAGATTCATAACCAGGACCTGAAAGCACCTCTCCTGCGATAACCGCCTTACCTCCTTCTGCTGCAATTTTGGTCAATGCACTTTCGTACATCTGCACGGCATCTTTGTCGATCAGTGGACCCACGTGGTTGTTTTGATCCAAAGGACTTCCGATCCTAAGCTGACCATATGCACTTTGTAGTCGCTGCTTCAGATCTTCATAAATGCTCTCATGGATGATGAGCCTTCTCGTAGAAGTACATCTTTGTCCGGCAGTACCTACTGCACCAAACACAGCACCCGGAATGGCAATGTTGAGGTCGGCATTTTCGGTAATTATAATAGCGTTATTACCGCCGAGTTCCAGGATCGATTTCCCAAGTCTTCGCCCTACAGCTTCTCCCACGGCCTTACCCATACGTGTAGATCCTGTAGCGGAAACCAAAGGCACCCTGGTATCATTGGCCATTCTCTTTCCGATTTCAGCATCACCAACGATCAGGCCACACACTCCCGGGTGAACACCATTCTTTTCAAAGATCCCCTGCACAATTTTCTGACAAGCTATGGCCGATAAAGGCACTTTTTCGGATGGCTTCCAGATACACACATCACCACATACCCACGCCAGGGCGGAGTTCCACGCCCAGACGGCCACCGGAAAGTTGAATGCCGAAATAATCCCAACAATGCCCAGAGGATGCCACTGCTCATACATCCTGTGCAATGGGCGCTCCGAGTGCATGGTGAGCCCATAAAGCTGGCGCGAAAGCCCTACCGCAAAATCGCAGATGTCGATCATCTCCTGGACTTCTCCCAGCCCTTCCTGTAGAGACTTGCCCATCTCATAAGACACCAAAGTGCCTAGATCATCTTTATGTTTTCTGAGCTCCAGCCCTATCTGACGCACAATCTCACCACGCTGTGGTGCGGGCACTAGTCGCCACTCCAGGAAGGCCTCCTGAGCCGCTCGCACCACTTTTTCGTAAGCATCGGCATCCGCCAGCCTCACTTCGGCAATGGCCCTGCCATCTACAGGTGAAAAAGAAGTGATCACTTCACCCTTGGTAGGAAGCCACTTGCTCCCTATAGCCGCACCGGGGTTAGATGCCTCTACGCCAAGGTTCTTTAAGATTTTAGTCATGTCAGAAGATGGGGTACTCATATCTGTTTTGGTTAAATGTTGTTTCGAGCGGCAAAGCTAAATAATCTCATTGCGAAAAACCCTAAAAACCAAAAGAGCCACCTTGCCCTTCGGCAAGGTGGCTCTTATCTCTGCTAACTTCGCTCACCAACCTATTCCGTAATAGGCTTTTTCTCCATTGGGGTAAACTCCTTCTATGAGTATGCCCTCTCCTCTGGCTCCGTTTAGTGATGCAGATAGATCATCCATATTGGCGATCGGTCGCTTGTCTATTTTCGTGATAATAAACCCTTCCTCGATTCCGGCCTCTTTCCACTTACCTTTTTCAATAGACTTCACCTGCACCCCTGACTTTATCCCAAACTTTTCTTTGTAGGTATCCGAAACGGGCTCCAGAGTAGCTCCCTCCATCTGAAAGGCGCTGTTGGCCTTCACCACCTCAGTTGTCATAAACTGGTTCTTCAATATCGCGTCAACTGTTTTGGTTTTTCCATCCCGGATGAACGTGACCTCAATCTTATCCCCAGGTCTGTTGAGCGCTACCTGCTCTTGAAGCTGGGCCACGTTAGACACCTTTTTTCCCTCTATGGCAATGATCACATCCTTCTCCTTCAAACCAGCTTCGGCGGCAGATGTACCTTCGTTCACTTTAGCCACAAATACCCCCTTGAGCACATTCAGGTTTTCCTGCTCGGCCAGTGCTGATGACACATCCACAATCTGAATACCCAACAAGGGGCGCTGTACCGCACCAAAATCCTTTAAATCATAGATCACCTTTTTCACCAGCGTAGCTGGCACAGCAAATGAATAGCCGGCAAAGGCGCCTGTCGGAGAGGCGATAGCGGTATTAATGCCCACCAGCTCACCTTTCAGATTGACCAGTGCTCCACCACTATTTCCGGGATTTACAGCCGCATCTGTCTGTATAAATGCCTCTATGCTTGTAGCACTTCCTCCACGTGCCAGTATGTTGATGTTTCGGGCTTTGGCACTCACAATCCCTGCGGTCACCGTAGACCTGAAATCAAACGGATTGCCTATGGCCAGTACCCACTCCCCAATCTGCATGCTTTCAGAATCCCCAAACTTCACCGTAGGTAGATTCTCCGCATCTACTTTGATCAGGGCCAGGTCAGTATCAGGATCCACGCCCACCACTTCTCCTTTGTAAGTACTATTGTCATTCAGCAGGATTTCGATCTCCGAAGCTCCATCCACCACATGATTGTTGGTAGCAATGTATCCATCCGAAGAAATAATAACCCCGGAACCAGCTCCCATACCCGGTCCGCCCTCTCGCCTGTCATAGCGATCACCAAAATAGTCTCTGAAGAAATCCTCCATAGGGTTACGGGCACCATTGGATTGAGTGGTTGCAGCATATTTTGTGCGGATGTGTACCACTCCGGGGGTTGCAGACTTGGCGGCATATACAAAATTGAGTCCCTGCGGAACTACATAGTCTGTGGTATCAAAAACGTAATTGGTAAAACTCACCGGGTTGTTACCACTAACCGGCTGAATCTGATTTGTAACTTCTGTCTCCACCAGTGTGGCATACCCGCCAAGGGCGATGGCTGCTCCCAAAAATGAAGACAGAATCATTGCGAAAAATATATTTCTCTTACTCATAATTCTTACTGTTTCTAATTTCCGTATAGACTTATACTGTCTTTGATCAGACTTTGTTTGGGTTAAACTCCCGATACCCGGCAAGTGTGTATAACCTTAACAAATCTTAACAAAAAACCCTGATCCCGGCTATTGCCAGAACCAGGGCCTCACTTGCTCCAACTCTAATTACTTAATCGCAATGGTCTTTTTCATTTCCTTCTTAGCATCCTTGGGCAGTACAATGTTGAGTACGCCATCTTTGTAAGAAGCGTCGATTTTCTCCACATTCACATTGTCTGGAAGGTAGAAGGATCTACTGAATGTCCCGTATGAGCTCTCCACAGTGTGGTAGTTCTTTTCGGTTTTTTCATGACTCATTTTTCGCTCTCCACTCACGGTCAATCGATCATCCTTCACATCTATGTTGATGTTCTCCTTTTGGATGCCGGGAATGTGAAACTGAATTTCAAATTCCTTATCTGATTCGGCAATATCTACCTGTGGTGAAAAGCTGGTAATGCCTTTCCCTCCATAAAAGTCATCATTGAAAAATCTGTCAATGAAGTTTCCGAATGTCGCAGGCTTAAAGCCGTTTGGGTTATACTTTATAAGTGTCATGTTTGAAAGTTTAAATTGTTTAACATCAAATTCGATTACCCATTAAACGAATTCTGTACCAAGCCGAAAATCATAACAAACAAGTGTCATAATGACCGATTTTAATGACAAATAGATAAATAAACTGACATAATGGCTTGTATTTAAAAAATGCAGAAGTAATTAAAATTTTTAAGTGAAAGGTTTTGCAGATAATGAAACAGAAAATTAAGTTTGCAATCCTTTTTACAAAGCCTTGTAAAGAGGCAGCGAAAAATTCCTCCTTAGCTCAGCTGGTTAGAGCATCTGACTGTTAATCAGAGGGTCCTTGGTTCGAGCCCAAGAGGAGGAGCCAAAACAAGAAACCTACTAGTTCATTCTGGTAGGTTTTTTTATGTCCTGAAGGGTAAGACGCGGGCTCGAACTGGTTCGAGGGCTAGCCGCCCCTTTTCAGCAAGCCTGTTCCCCCTCTTGAGAGGGGCTAGGGGTGTGTAATTTGGATCAAGCAATATTTGTGCGGGTTATCACTTCATGGTTATATTTTGCAAAACTGAAATAATCCACTCTAGATTCAGAAAAGTAAGGACACAATGGCGGGTAGGCATCCAAGCCTTATCCGACCGGGGCGAGGGCTAGCCGCACCTTTCAGCAAGACTGTTCCCCTCTTGAGAGGGGCTAGGGGTGTGTAATTTGGATCAAGCAATATTTGCGCGGGTTATCACTTCATGGTTATATTTTGCAAACTGAAATAATCCACTCTAGATTCAGAAAAGTAAGGACATAATGGCGGTAGGGCATCCAAGCCTTACCCGACCGGGGCGAGGGCTAGCCGCCCCTTTTCAGCAAGACTGTTCCCCTCTTGAGAGGGGCTAGGGGTGTGTAATTTCACTTCCTCTTTTCCAGTCAAGGGCACTCCGATCCAAACGCTCATATTCATCCCACAAAGCAGCCGCTCCCAGAATGGCAAGATCCTGCTGATCCATAGTGACCAATTTCAAACGACGGACGGTCTCTGGAAAAGGAAAATCCGACAAAGCAGATTTGAGGTCACCTTCAAATAGCGGAAAAGCCTTGGAAATAGAACCTCCAAAAGCAATGACTTCAGGATCATAGGCTGCCAACACCATTTTCACAAATTGTCCCAGATGATCTCCATACTCCCTCCATACCTCAGTGACTTCACCATCCCCACCGGCTGCAGCTTCGTTTGCGGCCTGTGCGGTCGTTTGGTGTTGGGTCACAAAAAATCCGCTACTGCTAAAATCCTCGTAGCGGGCATCGAGGTAGCGGAGTATCCCGAGTTCTCCTGCCCCACAATTGCTCCCGAAGTAAGGTCGCCCGTTTAGCACCAGACCAATCCCTATTCCGGTGCCCAGTGTGATGCCCACCATGTTTTCACATGGGTCCTCCAGGCCATACTTATAAGTTCCGTACGCAAAGCAGTTGGCATCATTATTAACATGCACCGGCAGTCCGAATCTCATCTCCAGTTCGCGCTTGAGCTCCACCCGCTTCCAAGAACTAATATTGTTTGAATTGTACACTGTGCCCGTGGGAATATCTACCACAGCGGGTACTCCTATCCCAATACCATCCGTATTGGAATTGATCAATGGGGAAAGGAAATCCGAGATTTGATCAAGCGTTTTCTCCAATACATCTTTATTTTCCAGCAAAGTCTGGCGCTTATGCTCCAACCGATCTCCCTGACAAATGGCTGCCCGAATCTGAGTTGCTCCTAAATCTACACCTATTGTCATCCGTCCTAAAATTTCAATTTCCCAAAAACTTTAAAAAGGGCCACAGTACTCAAAAGTGAAACAGCAGCAAGGCATACACCCAACCAAACGTCCTGATAGACAAATGAGCCAATGGAGAAGAGGGCAGAATAAACCGACACCAGTCCAATAAAAATCAGCAGCACTTGTAATGGCATTTGCCAAACAACACCCTCTCCATGATCACATGGGTCGTTGTCTGCTCTGGCTTCCTCCACCACTCGCCTCCACCCTGGACCACCGGGGCGGGTAAGGCGATAAAAATTTCTCAGAACCTGGGCATTTTCCGGCCTGGTCAGCAGTGTGACGGACACCCATGAAACCGTAACAACACCCACAGTAATCAGGAGCTTCATGGTAAAGCCATCCAGAACCTCCGTGGCCACGGTAGCGTCATCTACGCCAAGCACCAGCACAAAAGCCACCACAGTGGCCACAATCATGGCAGTAATTTCGGTGATGGCATTGATCCGCCACCAAAACCAGCGCAGCAGGTAAATGGCCCCCGAACCTGCTCCCGACAAAAGCAGGATATTGAATGCCTGAGTGGCATTGTCTAGCACATACAATGAAAGAAATCCGGCAATGATCATCAGGAGAACGGTAGTCCATCTACCCATGGCCACCATCTGCTTATCGGTCGCATCAGGCTTCAGAAACCGCTTATAAAAATCATTGACAAAATACGACGAGCCCCAATTGAGGTGAGTACCTATGGTGGACATATAGGCCGCAATGATTGACGCCACCACCAGGCCTATCCATCCTGTACCGAGCTTGGCCAGCATCACGGGATAGGCAATGTCATCTTTCAAATAAGTGGGATCTATATCCGGAAATTCTGCATGAATAGAATCCAGGTCCGGATAAATCACCATGGAAGCCAACGCCACGATGATCCACGGCCAGGGCCTGAGGGCATAGTGCGCAAAATTGAACAGTAAAGTAGCCCCGATGGCATTTTTTTCGTCTTTGGCAGAAAGCATACGCTGGGCGATGTAGCCACCACCACCAGGCTCAGCGCCCGGGTACCAGACGGCCCACCACTGCACTGCCAGGGGGATCAACAGTAGTGGCACCCAAACCGAGGCACTGCTGAAATCCGGAATAACGCTGATCTTATCAGCAATAATGGGGTTACTCATTAGCTCAGAAAGGCTCCCAACCTCCGGCTGACTCACGGCCACATAAGCGGCATATACGGCACCAAACATAGCAATTCCGTATTGGAAAAAGTCCGCCCAAACCACTCCCTTAATGCCTCCGAGCGAGGCATAAATCACCACCACAATGGAGGCACCCACCACCACCACCCAAGGCTCCAGTCCCAACATCACTGCACCAATCTTGATAGCCGCCAGTGTGACTGAACCCATGATCAGGGTATTAAAAAAAACGCCTAAATAAATGGCCCTAAACCCTCGCAGAAAGGACGCGAGCTTTCCTCCGTATCGTATCTCGTAAAATTCCAGATCGGTATTGACTCTTGACTTTCTCCAAAGCCGGGCATAGATAAAAACCGTGACCATTCCTGTAATCAGAAAGGCCCACCACGCCCAGTTTTTAGACACTCCACTCTCCCGGACAAATCCAGTCACCAGGTTGGGGGTGTCCGCTGAAAAAGTACAGGCCACCATGGATACACCCAGGAGCCACCAGGGCATTCCGCGGCCTCCCAGGAAGTACTCTTCCGAACTCTGGCCCGCAGTACGGGAGGCCACCCAGCCTATTCCCAATACGATGGCGAAAAAAATGGCAATAATGATCCAGTCAAGGGTATGTAAAAGCATATCCGGTTATTTTAAGAGGGAGAAACTGATGTAAGTATTAAAAGTGGTAGCGCTTGAAGGCTTCGATGGCTTCATACTCAGCCAAACCAAGTTGATCATAAAGCTTGGCAGTGGATCTGTTTCGGTCTTCAGCCCTTTGCCAGAACTCCCGACCATCAGTTCCCTGAAAGACCACTCCATCTTTTTGTGATTGGTGCTTGAAGATTGCCTGACGCTTCTTCATCAACTCATCCGGACTCAGAGGCACAGCCATATCTATGTCTTCGATTCCCCACTCCTGCCATGCGCCGCGATACAGCCACACGTAACAATCCTTCAGCCAGTCATCATCCTTCAGGACTTCCAGTGCTTTGAAAATAACATCCAGACAGACCCTGTGGGTACCATGTGGATCTGATAGGTCCCCTGCTGCATAGATCTGATGTGGCTGAATGGCCCGGAGCAAGTCCACGGTAATCCTGACATCCTCTTCACTAATCGGGAGTTTTTTCACTCGGCCGGTCTCGTAGAATGGCAGATCCAGAAAGTGTGCTCGCTCGTCTGGTAACCCAACAAAGCGACAGCCGGCACGGGCCTCACCCCTTCTGATCAGCCCCTTGATCCTGCGAACATCATCAGTATCCATTTCACCGGTACCTTTATTGAGAATGTCGGCTTTTATTTTTTGATAAAACTCCTTTTGCTCTGACTGCTTATTGTCCTGAGAGTTTTTCAGCTCATTGTAGAAATCTGCAAAACGGATCACTTCTTCATCAAATACCGCAATATTTCCAGAAGTCTGATAGGCCACATGTACTTCGTGCCCCTGGTCATGTAAGCGAATAAAAGTACCTCCCATGGAGATCACATCATCGTCCGGATGAGGGCTGAAAAGCACCACTCTCTTCTGGGCAGGTAAGGCACGCTCAGGTCGCTGAGAATCATCTGCATTGGGCTTACCCCCGGGCCATCCGGTAATGGTATGCTGTAGTGCATTGAACATCTTAATATTCAGCTCATAGGTAGAAGGATAAGCGGTAATGAGATCATTCATTCCATGATCATTGTAATCACGCTCCGTAAGCTTCAGGATAGGCTTTCCAGTTTGCTGGCAAAGCCATACCACCGCCCGCTTGGTGGTGAACTCGTCCCATTTACAACCACCTACCAGCCAGGGGGTATAGATTCGCTTCAGGTAAGCAGAAGATCCAGTATCCAGTACCACTGTGGTATTGTGATGCTGCTGCAGGTAGGTAGCAGGTATTTCTCCTGAGATATCCCCTTCTATCATCCTTCCCACCACAGTGGCTTTGCTCTCACCCCAGGCCATCAATAGAATTCTCTTCGCTTTCAGAATGGTCCCGATCCCCATAGTAATGGCCTTGCGAGGCACATTCTCTTTTCCATAAAAATCTCCAGCGGCATCCTCGCGGGTCACCTGATCCAACGTGACAAGCCTGGTAATTGAATTGACGTGGGAGCCCGGCTCATTGAAACCTATGTGTCCGGTTCGGCCAATCCCCAATATCTGCAGGTCTATACCTCCATATGTTTCAATCTTGCGCTCATACTCCAGGCAGTATTTTCTGACTTCAGATTCCTGCAGGTCACCTTTCGGGATGTTAATATTCTCCGGATCAATATCGATGTGATCAAACAAATACTCATGCATAAAATGCCAGTAGCTGTGACTGGAGATGGGTGCTATCGGGAAGTACTCGTCCAGATTGAATGTCACTACATTGTGAAAACTCAGCCCCTCCTCCTGGTGCATTTTGACCAGTTCGTTATAAACACCCTTCGGGCTGGAGCCTGTGGCCAGGCCCAACACACAAACATCCCCTTTGCTCTGCTTATGCCGAATCAAATCAGCTATCTCCATGGCAATGCTTCTGGAGCCTATAGATGATTCACTGAAAACAACATTGTGAATCTTTTCAAAGCGTTTTTCCTCATGCAACCCAACCATCTCATGGGTGAGTATTTGACTATTCTGAATGGGCTCTTCCAATATGTCAGTCATTTTGTTTGGTAGTTTAAAGATAGAAAAGACATCAATCGACTTCTCCTAAAATGGTCATCTTTTACAAACGTATAAAAAAATGTGTGCGCACACAATTAACTTAAATAAAAATGTGTGCGCACACACCAACATTCAGAAAGAGTCTCAGGTTTTGATTAGTTTTGACCATTATATGTTTCGAAAATGATTGATAAGAAAAACATCAGAATCAAGGATATTGCTCAAATGGCTGGTGTATCGGTGGGTACTGTGGACCGGGTGCTGCATGGAAGGGGGAAAGTATCTAAAGACGCACAGCAAAAAGTAGAGGACGTTCTCAATCGTACTGGGTATAAGCCTAACCTCATCGCCAGAACGCTGGGATCCAATAAGACACTCAAAATCACCGCCTTATTGCCCGACCCGGCACAGGATGACTACTGGGCGCTGGCTGAAGCCGGGATACTTCAAAGCATTGAAGAGTGGTCCTATTATGATGTAGAAATCAACTGCATTTTCTTTGACCTCTACAATCCTGGCTCATTCAAAACCACCACAGATGTTGTACTCGAAAGCAAACCGGATGGCATCCTTATCGCTCCTGTCTTTCACCATGAATCTATCGAGCTGCTGGCGCAATTGAAAGCGCACTCCATACCTTATGTGCTCTTTAACACCAACATACCTGAAGCCGATCCTTTGTGTTTTATCGGACAAAACCTGGTACACAGTGGCAAGGTGGCCGGTGAGCTCCTCAGCCTTGCAGGTGGGACCAGACGAACCATCATGTCACTGCACATCTATGAAAACCGTGATAACTCGGTTCACCTGATGGCCAAGGAGCATGGGTTAAGGCAATATTTTCAGGAGCAGCCCTACGAGGTGATCAGTCTCGACCTCAGCACTCCACATGAGGTAGAGGATCATATCAGAGAAGCCATCTTGAATCCTGATCTACTGGGAATTTTTGTGACTACCTCCAAAGGCACGTACATAGTAGCCCAAATACTTGAAAAGTACAGTCTGGAGCACATTAGACTGGTGGGCTACGATCTATTGGAAGAAAACCTCCGCTATCTGAAAAAAGGAACGATTGATTTTCTGATTAATCAAAATCCCAAACGGATGGCAAAAATAGGCGTCAATCACCTGGTGAACCACCTGCTCTTCCAAAAGACCCTCCCGGAAAAAGAGATTTTCCCCATTGAAATCATCACCCGCCAAAACCTGGATTCCTACCTCACCTCCAGGATTCATTGAGACCCCTAAACATCAAAAACCCGCACCGATAAAATCGGTGCGGGTTTTCTACTTAGTTGAGCACTGATCAACTCTTCAATATATCCTCAATCTTTTTGAGCTCATCTGCCTCAAACCCCAGATGATCCAAAGCCTTCACATTAGACCTTAGTTGCTCGGCACTACTCACGCCCACAAGAACTGAAGTCAGACGCTCGTCTTTCAGCAACCACGCGATGGCCATATCACTCAATGACTGCCCTCTGGCCTCTGCAATGGCATGCAGGCCTTTTATCTTTGCCAAATTAGCCTCTACCGTCTCTCGCTGCAAATAGGTCATCCCCTTGGCTGCCCGGCTATCAGCCGGTATTCCCTTGATGTACTTATTGGTGAGCATGCCCTGCTCCAATGGACTAAAAGCAATGCAGCCCACGCCATTGTCATCCAGGGTATTCATCAATCCCTTTTCCACCCATCTGTCAAACATTGAGTACCTGGCCTGATGAATCAGGCAGGGTGTTCCCAGATCTTTGAGAATGGCAATGGCTTTTTTAGCCTGATCATCCGGGTAGTTAGATATCCCCACATATAAAGCCCGCCCTGATCTGACAATGAAGTCCAACGCACCCATCGTTTCCTCCAGTGGTGTGTCAGGGTCTGGCCTGTGGTGATAGAAAAGATCCACATAGTCCAGGTTCATCCTTTTCAGGCTCTGATCTAAACTATTCACCAGGTATTTTCTCGATCCAAAATTGCCGAACGGCCCTGGCCACATGTCGTATCCCGCCTTTGAGGAAATAAAAAGTTCATCGCGATGAGCTGAAAAATCCTCCTTATATAATCTCCCAAAATTGGTTTCGGCTGATCCAAACGGCGGCCCGTAGTTATTGGCCAGGTCAAAGTGTATGATTCCAAGATCAAAAGCAGTTCTCAGAATCTGCTGTCCTTTGAGTAGGTCATCTGCATGCCCAAAGTTGTGCCACAGACCAAGTGAAAGAAGCGGAAGCTGTACGCCACTGCGACCACAGCGGCGGTATTTCATTTGCTGATACCGGTCGTCCTTTGCCAGGTATCGTCTATATCCTGATTTGTCGTTAATTTCCATGGGTTTAAAGTTACTTGCTCAGTAAGAAAATACCAGTGCTACATCATCATTCCTACCTACCAAAATGTACTTGGACCCTGTAGCTGACTGAATCACCGCCAAACTTCTTATATCTCCACGGATTTTTAATCCCGCTTCACTGGCTTTGGGTACCGAAAACTCACCCTGTCCATTACCCAAAAGTAAGGTGCCCTGACTGGCATCATACGCCCCGAAATACGGGGTGGCCCATTCCATGTTTCCCCCCAGGATGAGGTCCTGATTTCCATCATTGTTCACATCCAGAGAAGCGATGGCATAGACAGGTGCCCTTTGGGCCACTGCCGGGAGTTCCTTTTGCTCAAACCTGAGCCCTCCAAGATTCATCAGGGCTATAGACTTAAAAGTGTATGCCTCATACCTTTTGCTGGCATTCAGTGCTTCCGGCTGAAAAATCTGATCAATGCTCTTCCCAGAAAAATCCATATTGAGGATGAACAACTTCTTGATCAGGGGCATCTGCTTTACTAGCTCGTCTCGATTGGCCAGAGGGTACTCCTTATCACCTATGCTGTAGGTAATAATCTGATCGAGGGAGAGGTTCTTATCAAAATCATTCACATACATCCGAACAGGCTGATCCACGGATGGCTGAAGCTTACTATTCGTACCCAAATTTCCCAACACAAAATCAGGACGTCCATCTCCGTTCAGGTCCGTTAGGGTGATGGTATTCCACCAACCGTTGGTTTTATCCAGATCCGGAATATCGGCCTTCTCCAATTTCCCATTTCTTTTCATAAAAACAGTAATGGGCATCCACTCACCCACTATAATCAGGTCTTCGTAACCATCCTCGTCCAAATCGGCCCAAACAGCATCAGTGACCATGCCAATGTGTTCGAGTTCAGGAGCCACGCCAGCAGTTTCGTTTCTGAACCTACCAGGGCCAATATTGAACAGGATACGGCTCTCCGGGGTCTGGCCATATTTACCGGCCACCACTCGTCCCCCCACAAATAAGTCCTGATCTCCATCATGATCTATGTCTGAAGCAATGACTACTGATCCATGCTGTAAATTCTCCTCCAAAGCGCCTTGCTGAAGCGAAAAATTCCCAGCTCCATCATTGTAAAAGAGTCTGTCATTCAGCCGGGGATTGGGCGGCTGAAACTCATTGCCACCGGAGGCCAGGTATAAATCCTGATCGCCATCATTGTCCGCATCAAAAAACAAAGCCGCAGTTTCTTCCGGTGCCGGATTACTACGGAAAGTCTCAGCCGAATGCTTTCGAAAGGTACCATCTGCGTTCTGTAAATAGAGCATACCATTGTTGCCAGAGGCTCCACAGATATAAGCATCCTCCAGCCCGTCTCCATTGACATCAGCTACCGCTATGGCCGGGCCATCACGCGAGATCACATGTGGAATAAGGTACTGAGCATTAAAATCAACAAAGGGATTTTCAAAGTGTCTGAATGCCAGCTGACTTTGCTCGGTCACCTCCTTCAAAACAGGCGGCTGTCCCTCCTCCTCATATTCGAAGAGGCCTTTAGCCTGCGCCAGATCAATCAGAATGGTCTGATTAACCTCTACAGCCGTGAGTACCTGTGTGGCTCCTCCCGGCCAGATGACTCGCAAAGAATCCACTTTGGCACTCTTACCAACTCCAAATACCAGCTCCTTGGTGGTACTTGACTGGAAGCCCCTATCTGGGAAAAGCTCCTGATACTGCAGTTTACCTTCCGCATAAAGCCTCACTTTGGTCCCTACGCCATTTGGGTTTCCAGATGAGCCCTTCAACCTTACCTTCAAATAATTATTTCCTTGCTGGTTGTTTTTAAGAATCTGCGCCCGGTCGTTGATGTTATTCACGACCAAATCCAGGTCTCCATCATTGTCCAGATCAGCATAAACCGAGCTGGTCGAGACTGTCTTTTCTAGCTTCGCCCACGAGGCGGATACATTTTCAAAGGATATTCCACCCTGATTTCTGAATAAATAATTTTCAACTTTTCCATCCGGCATCTGCGCAATCAAGGCTGAGTCACTGATCTCATCATTCCCTACTTTGAAATCATTGGCAGAAAGGAACATGATGTAATCCAAATCATTCGGACGTTTCACGATTCCGTTGGAAATAAACAGGTCCTTATAACCATCCAAATCTAGATCAGCAAAAAGGGGAGCCCAGCTCCAGTCTGTAGCCGCCACACCGGTCATCAGTCCCACCTCAGAGAATGTTCCGTCGCCATTATTAAGCTGCAACATATTGCGGGCAAACTGCTTTTCGTAACCAAAAGTCTGCTTGAGTTTGTAGATCTCATAGGATTCCTCGCCGGCTGAGTTCTTGAGGACTTTTTCATCCTCGGGTAGCATATCCAGGGTGATGATTTCAGGCAGTCCATCATTGTTAATATCCCCAATGTCATTACCCATGGAAGACCTGCTGCTATGAGTGATCATGCTCCCTATGGATTCAGTAAATGTGCCATCCTGATTGTTCAGATAGAGGTAGTCATTTTCATGAAAATCATTGGAAACGTAGATATCCGTGTACCCGTCAAAATTAAAATCTGAAAGCCCAATTCCCAGTCCGTAACCGATTTGAGAAGTATAGATACCAGCACTTTTAGTAACATCCACAAACATGCCGCCATCATTTCTGAGCAGTAAATCTCCTGCCAGGGAGTCTTCATCCAGACGCAGAGTGGACCGGCCGTAACTCCTTTTGGTATGGACAGAATGATTCAAAAGATAAACATCCAGGTCCTGGTCATTATCAAAATCAAAAAATGCAGCCTGTGTGGAAAATCCCTTAAAATCAAGCCCAAATGAAGCGGCGCTTTCGGTAAATGTGAGGTCTCCGTTATTAATAAAAAGCTGGTTTTGACCTGATATCCCTTTGTACTTCCCTACCCTGCAAACATAGATATCCAGATAACCATCCGCATTCACATCAGCCATGGTCACACCGGTTTTCCAGGCACCTGGCGAACTCACTCCTGCGGATTCGGCAATGTCCTCGAACTCAAAGTTGCCTTTGTTCAGGTAAAGTTTATTCTCTGCTTGATTGGCAGTAAAATAGATATCCTCCAGGCCATCATTGTTAATATCACCAACAGCCACACCTCCGCCATTGTAGAAGTAGAGATAATCCACAATATTGAATTGTTCATCCTCAGTAAGTGTGTTAGAAAAGGAGACCCCTGACGTTTCAGCAGGCACATATTCCAGCAGCCATTTCGGTGCTTGCTCTTTACAGGAAACGACAGATACAATCAGTATTAACAGACAAAAGGTGCGTATGGACATCATTTTTTACTTTTCGCGATGAAGATTTGCATCGCCTCATTATTATTGGCCACTATGACTTTGGGTCCAGCCTTGGTATTCACTACTTTGATTTTCCGTGTTTGGCCGTTCAGGTATAGCCCGGAATCCGCTGATTTGAGGGCTTTAAACCCACCATTTCCGTCCCCCAGAAGCACGAGCCCGTAGTTGGCATCATAGCGGCCCACTTCCGGTTTAGTATCATTAAGGTTGCCACCCACCAGCAGATCCATATTACCATCCATATTCACATCCATAGCCTCCAGTGCGTAGGTCACAGAAAACTGAGCCTCAATGGGAAGACTAGCCTTGGTATAGCCATTTGGTCCACTTAGATAAACCACCGTTTCCAGTTCTCTTACTTCGTACACTTTAGACTTGGCAAGCGCCTCTGGTGGAAACACATCCGTCATCTCCTGATTCTTATAATCCCCCCATTCCAGATATTTCTTCTTCAAATGTGGCAGCTGCATGATCAGGTCGTGTCGCAGCACCATGGGGTAAGCTTTCTCTCCATTATACTGGGTGACGATTTGCTCAATGGTGCCATTCTGATCAAAATCATTGACATACATGGAAACCGGCTTTGTCTCAGAGGCTTCAAACCGACTGTTGCTTCCATGATTTCCCACGGCCAGGTCGGGCCGCCCATCATTGTTGAAATCGGCCATTTCGATGGTATTCCACCAGCCAGCATCGTCCGGAAGGTTGGGTAAGCTATCTCTGACCAAACTCCCCCTGGTGTTGGAGAAATACGTAATGGGCATCCACTCACCCACGACTATCAGGTCCTGATCGCCATCACCGTCCATATCTTCCCAGCTGGCATCTGTGACCATTCCCAGGTCCTGAAAAGCGGCGGATAGCTCCAAGTCAGTCTGAAAATTGCCCTTACCGTCATTGATCAACAAATAGCTGGAGGCGGGCACACCGTAGTAGCCGGGCACCATCCTGATCCCTACAAAAAGATCCAGATCCCCATCTCCATCCACATCCCCAGGCACCACCGATGAAGTATTTTCATACCTCCCATTCGGGTAAATTTTGTTCTGCTTAGTAAAACCTTGTCCCTTTAGATTGAGATATAGCCGATCTCCAAGGGCGGACGACAAATCAGAAAATTCTGAGCTTCCACTAGCAACATACAGATCTTGAAAGCCGTCTCCATCAGCATCAAAAAAAGCACAATCCACGTCTTCATACTCCGCTTCCTGGATCATATAAGATTTTGGCACTCGCTCGAAAACACCGGAAGCTTTCTGTATAAAAAGGGCTCCTGCCTGGCCCGCTGCCCCGCCAATGTAAAAATCTTCCAGGCCGTCATTATTGGCATCCCCGGTGCATAAGCATGGACCTTCCGTGGACCGCATGTGGTAAACCAACCTGTCCTTATCAAAATCTACCCATTTGCTCTCTCGGTGCACAAAAGCCGAATCAGTCACCGACAGAAAAATTGGCTCCTTGTTTGTTTTTCTACTCATAGAGCCGGTCTTCTCTGAGGGCTCTTTGAGCTCCAATGTCTGGTTGGCCTCTACATTGATAAGAGTCTGGATGGCGCCACCCGCCCAGTAAATCTTGACCGAATCCGCCATTTTTGCTAACCCCAGCCCAAAAAGCGGGCGGCTATCCACGGTGGACTCGAAGCCCCTGATGGGCATATTCTCCAGGTAAAGTGTGGTATTCGCCAGGAAAACCTCAATTCGGGTTCCAAAGGCCCCGCTATTTTGACCCTGCCCGGTGAGTTGAAATCGCAAATAATTATTTTGCGGATAGAGTTTATTGGTTTGGTTCTCGAACACCCAGGATGGAAGATTGACATTATTGACTATCAGGTCCAGGTCTCCATCATTGTCCAGGTCTCCATAGGCTGATCCATTTGAAAAGCCCGGCTCGCCCAATCCAAACTCCTGTGATTTATTGACAAACTGAAGATTGCCCTGGTTCAAATAAGCGTAATTAGCAATTGGTCTGGACGGAATCAAGTCTATCAGGCTTTTGTAATCCACCCCAGCACCTGATACCAGTTTTTTCACCACCTCCTCCTGCTTCACATAATGCAGAAAATCCTGATCGGTAAGGTCCTGATAAATTCCATTGGCAATGAAAATATCTTTGAGGCCGTCATTCTGAAAGTCAAAAATCAGCGCTCCCCAACTCCAATCTGTGGCTTCCACCCCTGCTAACCGACCAATCTCACTGAAGGTATTGTCACCATTGTTCAGCTGAAGCATATTTCTGGTGAACTGATGATAATAGCCATTTTGGAGGTTGTACTGATACTTATCCCAGTTCTCGAAGGTCGTCACGGTCTTCACCCGCTCGTCTGGCTCTGGTAGCATATCTGTCACAAAAATATCGGGACGGCTGTCATTGTTGATGTCGGATAAGTCTGCACCCATGGACGCTGCACTTAAGCTTCTGATCTGATCCTCCAGCACTTCCCGAAAAGTACCATCCTGATTGTTCAGATATAGATAGTCACGCTCAAAAAAGTCATTGGAAACATAAATATCCTGCCAGTGATCCCCATCAATATCCCCGACCGTGACACCAAGACCAAAACCTATAATGCTGCCATAGATCCCAGCCTTGTCGCTCACATCCAGAAACTTGCCATTGTCATTTCTAAACAGCTTATCTCCTCCTACCGGATCTCTTTTTGGTCTTTCATTTCTTCTGAGGTCAAAACTCCCAATGGCCTGATAAGAGTTATTGAGCAGGTACATATCCAGGTCCCCGTCTTTGTCATAATCAAAAAAGGCAGCGTGAGTAGAAAACCCGGGATCAGCCAGCCCATACTCGGCAGCACTTTCCCGAAACGTGAGGTCTCCCTGGTTAATAAAAAGCTCATTTTCCTTGCTATCGCCGGCTATGTCGCCTGAGTTACAGACATAAATATCGAGCAGCTCATCTCCATTGATATCCACCAGGCTCACACCAGTGCTCCAGGCTTTTTTACCCTCCACACCGGCTGACATGGTTATGTCCCGGAACTTCATTCCGCCTTCATTAAGATATAGCTTGTTCTTTTTCTGGTTGGCTGTAAAATAAATATCTAACAAACCATCGTTGTTAAAATCGCCCAAGCCAACACCTCCGCCGTTATAGAAGTTACGGTAGGTGAAAATATTGAAGTCTTTATCAAACTCCAGCACATTAGAAAAGTCAACACCAGATTCTGCCGCTGGTATTTTTCGAAAAAGAGTGTCGGCCTCCCTGGTCGTCTCCTGCTGACAGGAAACCATTAAAAGAGACACTGCGAATAAGTATAAATATTTCATACGCTTCAAAGTCTATTGATTGAGTTGCTTGGCTACCGTAAGGTCCGTAAAACGAACGGACACTCGCCTTTCATCCTTGAGTGAAATAGAAATCCTCCTATTACCATCCACTTTCGCATAAGCTGTAGGTTTTTCGGGATGTTCGATCGCCAGAAACCCACCTCCAAACGTGTCTTCCGTTAGGCTCTTGACCGTCAGAATAAGGGAGTCCGCTCCGAACTCGGTATTCCATGGTGCCCAGGCATTGTAAAAATAATCATAGGACATCTCGTAAAGCCCATCTTCATGAAAAGAGGGCTGAAACTGCACGGTCACCGGAGATTTGACATTTTCCTTGATGACATACTCAACAATTCTGGCTCCAGGACCTTGATAAATAAGCTTCTGTCGGTTAAGGTCCATACACCGATCAAAAAAGTCCTGAAGACTCATTCCAAAAGTCATTCCCATCAGGAGGGTATCATACCGCACTCCGCTTGCCAATTCACGCTCCTCCATCTCCTGATAGGGGTGCGACTGGCATCCTGCCAACATTATGGCGACTAGTCCTATCGAATACACTGCATTTCTCATCACTAATACGTCACTATATAAGGTTGATCATTATTTTTCAAAAACAATAGTAAAGGCCGGCCTTTCGTGTTAACCTCAAAGATACTCCTCACATCCCCGGTTGTGGAGATCCCGGATTCATTCGGATAGGTGTATCGGAAATCACCATTTCCCGCACCCAAAAACAACTGCCCGTAGCTCCCAGCATAGATACCCGTTTCGGGTTTTGCCATGTGTTGGTTCCCTCCTAACACAAAATCCATTTTTCCATCACCATTATAATCACCAGCACTGATGGCATAGACAGGTGAAAACTGTGCCTCGCGCGGCAATGCGGCTTTGGTGAAAATACCCGAGCCGTCATTCAGATATAAAGACGTTTCTAAATCTACTATTTCATAAGTGACCGCCCCCTCAAGCTGCTCCGGGGTAAAAATGTCTGTCATATTCGCTTGCTTGTATGCTTCATACCTCAGAAATTTCTTTTTCATGGCCGGGAGTTGCTTGATCAGATCTTTCAATTGGATCATTGGGAAATAGGCCCCATCTCGGTAGTAAGCGGTGATGTGCTCTATGCTCCCATTTCTATCAAAATCACCAACATAAATCCTCATCGGAGCATCAATAGTCGCCCGAAACCGCGAGTTAGTACCATTATTCCCTGCCAGCACATCTACATCACCATCACCGTCCACATCGGCCACTTGCAGCGTATGGTACATGCCAGATGAGTTTAAGAACCCCGCCTCCAGGGACTCTGTGAAGCTTCCATCCTGATTGATAAATACTTTCAGCGGCATCCATTCTCCTGCCAGGAGTAGATCCTCATCACCGTCTCCATCAATATCAGCCCATTGAGCGGCTGTAATCATACCGATCTCCTTGAGTGGTGCTATTTCCTCCGTGACTTCATGGAAGGTCCCATCTCCCTTATTCTGAAAAAGGTGACCCGAAACCGGCAACCCAAAGTACTGAGGCTTTAGTCGATCTCCGAGAAACAAATCAGGGTAGCCGTCACCATCAAAATCACTCACCGCTACTGTACCCGTACTGCGTAACTCTGTACCCGGCAATGCCTCTGGCATCAATTGAAATTTCCCTCCAATATTGGTATAGATTCTATCCCTCAGTTCGAGACTCAGACCTGTAAATTCACTTCCTCCACTTGCCACAATCAGATCAAGGTCTCCATCCCGCTCAAAATCAGAAAAAGCGCAATCTGTATCCTCCGACCCTGCTTCGGCATCAAACCTCTGCCCCTCAATGAAGGTACCGTTTCGCTGCTGAAAATAAATCCTGCCGGCCTGCCCCCTGGCACCGCCCAAATAAACATCCTCCAGCCCATCCCCATTCACATCTCCCTTGCAGGCACATGGCCCTTCATTGGAAGCCATATCAAACAGTAAACGGTCCCGATCGAAATCAACATACGTGTTCTCAGTATGTAAATAAGGCACAACAGATGGATCAACGGCTTGAAAAATGCCTTTACGTTCGTTAAGTCCAGGTACCCGAGTGTCAGTAAGGCTGGCGTAAGAAATCTCAACCAATCGATTCACATCCACTTCCAATTTTCTACTCTCCCGACCATCGGGCCACTGAATCACCACACTGTCTATCCGATCAAGTGTACCCAATCCGAAATGGAGCCGTTGATCTACCGACGACTGAAATCCACGCATCGGGGTAAGCTCTCTGGACCAACCTCTACCACCTCCATACACCCATACTTTACTGCCAATGGCATTCGGATTTCTACCCTTTCCCTGCAGTTTGATGGAGATAAAATTGTTCCCCTGACCATTTGTACGGTTTTCATAGACAAAGGCCGGCATGTTCACATTATTCAGCAAAAGATCCAAATCCCCGTCATTATCAAGGTCAGCATATGCAGATCCATTGGAAAATGTCAACTGATCCAGCCCCCAATCACTGGCTGCATTTTTGAATTCGAGATTCCCCTGATTCTCATAGGCATAGTTGGCCAACGGTTCGGACGGGATCATATCAATCAATTTTTTGATGGCATTCCCGTCGTCCTGAAGCATCTTTCTGATGGCGTCAGGATTTGCCATGAAATTGATGTAATCCTGATCAAGCAGGTCCTTATAAATTCCATTGGCTACAAAAAGATCACTGTGGCCGTCGTTGTTCATATCGAAAATCAAGGCTCCCCAGCTCCAATCGGTCGCTTCCACACCGGCCAGCCTGGACACTTCACTGAAGGTACCGTTTCGGTTATTGAGCTGAAGGGCATTTCTTCCAAATTGGTGATAGTAGCCTTGCTCCACTTGTAGTTGATACTTGTCCCACCCCTCAAAAGAAGCTTTTGACATGACCCGATCATGTCGCTCAGGCAGCATCTCGGTGACAAACACTTCATTGTAACCATCATTATTCAGGTCGGCAATATCAGCACCCATGGAGCCCATGGATATTTCGGTCATGTAAGAGGTCAGGGACTCTGCGAACGTTCCATTCTGTTGATTGATATACAAATAGTCACGCTCAAAAAAATCGTTGGACACGTAGATATCCAGCCAACCATCCATATCTATATCACTAATGGTCACACCCAGCCCAAAACCAATGCTGCTGCTATAAATGCCGGCTTGTGCGGACACATCCACAAACCTGTTGTCATCATTTCTAAGCAACATATTTCCACCCAGAGAATCGGGAATCTCCCGCTGATCTTTGATCAAATCATAGCCTCCCACAGAGCGAATTGAATTATTGAGCAAGTAGCAATCCAGATCACCATCCCGATCATAATCAAAAAATGATGCGTGTGTGGAAAGCCCCAGATTATCCAACCCATATTTTTCAGCTTCCTCCCGAAACGTAAGGTCTCTATTATTGATATAGAGAGAATTTCTTCTGTTTGGACCACCGGGGGGGCCAGATTTGCAGACATAAATATCCATCCACCCGTCGTAGTTGATGTCCACAAAGGTGACTCCTGTGCTCCAAACATTCTCCGATAGAAGACCGGCGGACTCGGTAATATCTTCAAACGCTATACCCACTTCTGATGAAGTCCCTTTGTTAAGGTATAGTCTATTCGAAACCATGTTTCCGCAGAAAAACACATCCGGGAAACCATCATTGTTAATGTCACCCACTCCAACACCTCCGCCATTGTAAAAATTTTTGAAGGTATATGGGTTGACATCTTCTGTGTAATCCAGTGTATTTTGGAAATCAATGCCTGTAGACTTCAACAGGCGGAAGCGTTTGTCCGAAGGCTCCTCCTCGGAGGGGACACAGGAAAATGCCAGACAAATAAGAAAAAAAATGATCGCTGGTTGTCTCATGTACATAATGAGGATGGATTCGCTCCTCCAAAACTAAAAAAAAGGCAAGCAACAGAAGCCGCTTGCCTTTTCTTTCAGAAATTATTCTTATTAATTATATCCTTCGTTCTGCTTCAACTTGTTGTTGGCATCCAGCTGAACCTGAGGAATAGGGAATATAGCATAGTGGCTGTCAGAAGTTCCTTTTTCCCACCATGGATCATCATACTTGCCAAATCTGATCAGATCCTGACGTCTGGTCATCTCTGCATACATCTCACGACCCCACTCAGCAAGCAGGTTGGTAGCATCCAGAGATGAGAAAGGGGTTACCCCTGCTCTGGTTCTGATCTGATTGACCATAGCCAATGCATCTGCAGTGTTTCCCTGACGGAAATCAGCTTCTGCTTTGGTCAGGAGAATGTTTCCTAAACGGAAGATCACAAAGTCATTACTCAGGTTAGGTGTAGCTCCCTGAGCAATCTCATATTTACCAATTCTGGCTCCAGCCTGACGCAATCCATCAGGATAAATAGAGTTGTGCTGAGGTGTAAAGGTAAGTGGTGCTCCATCTGGATCAGTTGGTTCTACACCAGCATCTTCGGTTCTGCTTCCATCTGGATTAAACTGAGGCCCAACGATGAAGTTGGATAGCCTTGAATCCACAGTTCCGATACTTGTTGCCTGAGCCAGACCTTTATAAACATCCCCCTGAGGGCCAGGGTTTTTCGCAGGATCTACGTAGGAGTTATAAAACTCCTCTACAGTCGCATATCCATTCCATGGCTGATCCTGAAGGTTAAATGTGTTTTGACTTCCGTAATGCAGAGTCATCTGATGCCAGTTGAATCCTTGTGCAAATACCTGATCGTAAGGCACTACAAAGATGTTTTCCTGAGAACCAGCGTTGTCTGTCTGGAAATTCGCAGCATAGTTGCTCTCCAGTGAGTAAAGTCCTGAATTGATGATCGCGTCAGCATCAGCTTCGGCATCAGCCCATCGGGCAGTACCAGTATACACTTCTGCATTCAAGTAAAGTTTGGCACGAATGGCCAAAGCTCCCCACTTGTTGATTCTACCATAAGTAGAAGCATCTTTCGCTTCGCTCAGCAATGGAATGATTTCATTCAATTCTGACTCTACGAAGTTAAATACCTGCTGACGGGTAGAATTACCAGCCGTTTCAGTGTCTGTAAAGTCAGTCACCAAAGGTACATTTCCGAATGCATCCAATAACCAGTAGTACCAAAGGGCACGCACCGCTCTCAACTCTGCGATGAAAGCATCTGCTTCTTCAGTCCCTAATTGCTCAAACTGATAGATCAAACGGTTACAGGTATTCACCCCTGAGTAACAGAATCCCCAGGTGTTATTGAAGAATCCATTGTCAGCAGTGTATTCATGTTGATGCAACTGCAACAAAATACCACCATCATACCAGTCACCACCTTTGGTGGTAATTACCAACTCATCAGAAGCGATTTCATTGATTGACCAAAGGTTTGAGTGGTTACCAATTCCAAGCAGGGAAGAATATGCTTGTCCAAGAGCTGCGACAAACTCCTCATCAGATGTGAAGAAGTTATCGGCGGTTACGTCGCTATACAGCTCTTCTTCCAGGTCCGTACATGCCGGTGCAAAAAACACCAGGCCAAGAACCATTAAAGAAACTCTTTTCATTAATTTATTCATGTCTTAAAATTTTAAGTTTTTAGAAGCCCAGGTTTAAACCCAACGTGAAGGTTCTGGTAGTAAAGTAAGTTGACCTTCTCTCGATACCAGGTGATAGTGTATCAGCATCACCAGGACGTCCACCATTGTCACTGTCTATCCTGTCTTCATACCTTACTTCTGGGTCCACACCAGTGTAGTTGGTCAAAACAAATGGGTTTTGAACTGACGCAAACAATCTCAATTTACGTACTGCACTGCCACTCTGTAGTGGGAAATTATAACCAATGGTAGCGTTATCGATTTTCACGTAATCAGCACTCTCTACATGAACACTGTTCACAGAAGCCTTCTTAACATTTGAATCGTAATACTTAGTCTTCACCACATTGTAATTACCGACCGTAGTAGACTCATTGTTCTCATAGAAACCTCGGTAGCTATTTAGCAGGTCATGACCCACGGCTCCTCTAATGAAAATATTAAGATCAAAGCTCTTGTAGGTAAACGAGTTGTTGAATCCGAAAGTGGCATCTGGAAGTCCAGATCCAATCACCGTTCTGTCGTCATCACAGTTACAATAAGAACCGTCACCACTCAAATCAGCAAATCTAGGTGTGCCATCTTCGTCTACACCAATCTGAACAGGTCCCCAAAGTTGACCTAATTCTTCACCTTCTTTAACTCTTACCAATTCTGTGTCATTCTGACCAGGCGCTCCCATGTTGGCTCTATAGAGTACTCCACCTTCTCCAAAGGACAAATCCCCAGAAGTCAAACTCACTACTTCCGTTTTGAATGTAGAGAAGTTCACACCAGTAGACCAGGTGAAATCATTGGTCACTATAGCTTGGTAGTTAAGTGCTACCTCAAGTCCGGAATTCGCAAATTCTCCAATGTTCACCCAAGTCTGTCCAAACAAGTTTGGTGGCACAGGCACATTTACAGAAAGAATCATATCAGTTGTGGTTCTTGTGTACCAGTCAACTGTACCACTCAATTTATTATCCAAAAGGGTAAAGTCAATCCCTACGTCGATCTCATCTTTAGTCTCCCAGGAAAGATCCGGATTGGGGTTACTTACAGGACCAAAACTTGGCACGTATTCTCCATTATAAAAGAAGTTTCCTTGAGGACCATATCTCTGAAGTGATAGGTAAGACTGACCAGGGATGTTTCCTGTTCTACCAAACGAACCTCTCAATTTCAAGCTGTTCACTGTTGGGATTTCCACGAGGTTGGTGATGTTCACACCAGCACTCACCGCTGGGAAAATACCCCATCTGTTGTTGATACCAAATCTTGAGGATCCTTCATATCTCGCACTTGCAGAAAGGAAATATGTGTTATCGTAGTTCAGATTCAATCTGCCAAAAAATCCAATGAGTTTGTAAGAATTCGCATAACTCCATAGGTTACCAAGTCCGTTAGCAAAATCAAGAGCAGCACCCATATTGTTATATCCAAACGCATCAGTAAGGAAATCACCGCCTTCCATACCAGATCCCTCAGTGAAGAATTCCTGGTATGAATAACCACCCAAAAGGGAAATATTAAGGTCACTTACATCTTTGTTGTAGTTTACCGTAGATTCGATCAACTGGTTGGTCCTTCTTTCATTAGACTTACGGGCCAAGCCATTTCTACCTGCTCCTCTGAATTTAGAATTCTTAGAGTAGTACTCACCTCTCAGGTCATTCTCCTCTTGTCTGGAGTAGAACACAGAAGCACTCAAGCCATTTACCAGATCGCTGAAGTCATACTCAGCTTTCACACTCGCAAGCAAACGATGATCCACTCCTTCATTAACATTCTGCTCTGCTATGCCCACCGGGTTGAAGAAATCAAAAATATCTCTCTGTGCATAACCACCTTGCTCAGTCAGACCACCACCAGATGCAGCAATATTTACAGGCATTGTAGGGTTAGCCACCACAGCATATCTAAAAGCTTCAGCAAAACCATAGTCAGACTCTTTGGTGGTACTTGATATACCCACAGTTATTTTCGCACGGTCATTTAAAGCACGCTGAGTAATGTTCACACGACCATTCAACTGGCTAAAGCCTGTACCAATACCAATACCTTCAGTATCTCTATAGTTCATAGAAATACGGTAACTGGTCTGGCCGGTACCACCTGACAGTGACAAGTTGTGCACCTGAGCCTGACCTAGTTGAGTCACCTCATCCATCCAGTCTGTATCAGAACCGAAATCCTGAGCCCCTGGTACCTCTCTGTACTCATCGGCGGTCATGAAGTCGATGGTGTTATAGATAGACTCCACAGCGTAGGAGCCGTTATAGTCCACCTGCATTTTACCTTTTGATCCGGTCTTAGTGGTCACGAGGATTACTCCACTGGATCCACGAGTACCGTAGATGGCAGCAGCTGATCCATCTTTCAGGATATCAATGGATGCAATATCATTCGGGTCTACTGTAGAAAGTGATCCTCCGATTACCCCATCAATGACTACCAGCGGGGATGCATTTGCTCCCACGGTAGAGATTCCTCTCAGTCGGATGTTATATCCACCATTGGGATCACCACCCGGCTTAGTGATGTTCAAGCCAGCCACTTTACCTTGTAGCAACTGTACTGGATCATTCACCGTACCACGGTTGAAATCCTCAGAGCTGATACTGGCTACTGAACTGGTGATCTCTTTTTTGTCCTGGGTACCATACCCTACCACTACCACTTCTGATAATGATTGTACATCCAGATCAAGGGCCGCGTCGATCACTCCGCGAGATCCTACTACCGCTTCCGATGAGGCATAGCCCACAAACGAAAACACAAGTGTTGCACCATCACCCACAGCCAATTTGTATTGACCATTGAAGTCGGTAATGGTACCATTCGTTGTTCCTTTTTCAACAACGTTGGCGCCCGGAACAGCTTCACCTGTTTCCGCATCGGTTACTGTACCTGTCACCGTTCTCTCCTGCGCCCACAGCGTGGCGGACAGAATCAACGATAAACCTAAGAGTAAATACTTCTTCATACTATTACAATTTGTTTCTAAACTTTTAACTAAAAGTCAATTTACGAAATGATATTCTGACCATTACAACCTCCAAGAAAACGAATTAAAAAGAATTATAAAAACGATTTGATATAAAAAGAGAGCGATTTTGGCAATTGAATAATTGCAAACGTTTGCAATGGATAGATAATTTTTGAAGTCATAAAATATGACTTTTCTAAGATGCCTGAAGGGCCTTTTTGGGCTTTCCTCACCGAAACCCTTTTTGAAAATTTTCTTTGGATAAAGAATGGGTAATTTTATAGTTCATTATCTTGCCTGAACATGAAAAAAGGATCAGTTACCATCAAGGACATAGCCCTCGAGTTGAACATTTCGGTTTCCACCGTCTCTAGGGCATTGGCAGATAATCCTTTGGTAAAACCATCAACCAGAGCAGCAGTCAAAGAACTGGCAAAAAAGTACCACTACCGCCCCAACTTCACTGCCCTGAGCCTGCGAAGCAATAAAACCAAAACACTGGGCATTATCATTCCGCAGCTGGTGCATGAGTTTTTTTCCATGGTGATTCGCGGCATTGAGGATTTTGCCTACTCCAATGACTACAATGTGATCATCTGCTCCACTCACGAATCATACGAACGCGAAGTGATCGACACCAAAGCCCTGATCAATGGGAGGATCGATGGTCTGATGGCGTGTATTTCGAAAGAAACCAATGAATTTGATCATTTCTCAGAATTTGTAGACCGAGGCCTTCCGCTGGTATTTTTTGACTGCATCTGTGACGAAATAGAAGCGCCAAAAGTGGTGCTGGATGACTTTGATGCAGGCTATAAAGCCGTGAAACACCTCATAGATCAGGGATGCACCAAAATAGCCTATGTTGGAGGGCCCATCAACCTTTTCATCAACAGAGACAGACTCGCCGGCTATAATAAAGCCTTATCTGAGGCGGGGCTCAACACCCGAGACAGCTGGATCATCCATTGTGACTCTGGGGACTATGACGATGGCATGGAAAGCACGCGCGAACTGGTGCAGGCCAGGGAGATCGATGGCCTCTTTGCTGCCACGGATATGCTGGCCATAGGTGCCATCAAAAACATGAAAGCAGCCGGTCTGAAAGTACCGGAGGATGTGGCAGTGGTTGGCTTTAGCAACTGGTCCATCGGCACCCTTTATGAGCCTTCGCTCTCCACCATGTCACAACCCGGATATGAAATGGGTCAAAAAGCGGCGGAGTTGCTGATTCAGCAAATTGATAACCCAGATCAGGAATTCAATGAGACAGTGGTGCTCCACAGTGAACTTTTGATCAGAGAGAGCAGCATCAGGGACTGAGACACGTTTCTATCCCCGCTATAAGCTTAACTTATCGACTGATAATCTTGATCAATAATAGTTTAATGATCTTCGCTCAGATTTTTAACCATTTTTTCAGAGCATGATTGAATTAACCGAGGACAACTTACAAAATATTCTGGCAGAGAACGAACGCGTGATGGTACAGTATGGAGCCACCTGGTGTGGAAACTGCCGAATGATCAAACCAAAATTCAAAAGACTGGCAGGAGAACATGAGCAGGTGCTCTTCGTCTATGTGGATGCGGAGAAACTACCAGCCTCAAGAAGTCTGGCTGAAGTGAAAAACCTTCCAACATTTGCTGGCTTCAAAAATGGCACATTGGTGTCACAGGCAGCAGGAAATAAAGAGGAAACCATAACAACTATTTTAAATGAGATTGCCAATAATTAAGCACATCATCGATTTTGTAGATGAAAACGACGAGGACTGGGTAGTGGAGACCATCGAACTGTTGGAGCATATGTCTGAAGCCAAAGGCATAAAAGATGAGGAACTGGATGTGATCGGGGAATTGCTCTCCAATATGTATGGTGCTTTGGAGGTCCATAAAGAAATCAAAAATGGCACCCCTCAGAAAGAGGCACTGAACGGCTTTATGAAAAGAGTGATGGGTGCTATTAACTAAGGCCAGTACTGCAAAAACATTGGGCGCTGCTGGCGCTCAATGTTTTTGTAATTTTATAGCTCTACTTCAACTCATAGGGATCCACAATGGCCCAAATGAGCCAGGCCAATCCCTGAAGAATGACAAAAATGTTGTGGGCCTTCTTGTTATGAATGTCCAGTGTTAGAAAAATGATATAAGCCAATGCCATCAGGTACTGTGGAATCTGCGAGGTAATGGCCCATCCTGACACGATGATGTTTTGCAAAAAGCTAACCACTATGATGGAGAGTATGATTCCAAAAAACCACTTCCACTGATCGTAGTAATACTCTTCCAGATTGGTCTCATGGCCCCTAAGTCCTGTGGGAAAGAGCATTCTGGCCAGCAGAAAAAGCAGAATGGGATAGATGAGGAGAAATAACACCAGCGGTAAGGTCCACACTTTCACATCGCTGGCATACTGATAACTGTACCACCACTCCTGAATGTGTAGTATAAACACGTTGAACACCATGACCGAATGAGCCAGGCCGGTTTTCGTATTCCTGAGATTGGACACAATATCTGCAATACCTGTGAGTAACTGAGCGATCCCCAGCCCCAGAATCAGGGAGAAAAGAACGACAACATATTCGAAAGGCTCCATAGGCAGTTAATTGATAGGGACAATTCTATTCAACCTGGAGCAATTTATCAGCACAATCCGAGCGGTAATGCACATTGGTAGTCACCGCGACAGTTTTATAGGTCAATTCCTGAGGCTTCATTTCGTGCGAGTTTATTGACAGCCGCCTACGCGATAAATCGCGACCATGCCGCACTACCCCTCGTGAATGCTCCGCATTTCGAACCAAGCGTTTAACGGGGGTTCTCATCCCTCAAACCTCAGAGCATAAAAAAACCCAATCCGTAATCAAACGAATTGGGTTTTGGATGTGGGCGCTGAGGGATTCGAACCCCCGACCCCCTCGGTGTAAACGAGGTGCTCTGAACCAGCTGAGCTAAGCGCCCTTTCGGGCTCGCTTTTGATATGACCCTCAAAAACGGATTGCAAATCTAGTACAGTTTGGAAGTATTGCAAACACTTTCATTTTTTTATTCAAAAAAAATTAACTGACTGCCACAGTCAGGTAGTCATTGAAGGGCTTCATCGCCTTGAAATAGCTCACTGCGTCCTCTATCAGCCGATCTGACGTCACTTCGGCATCACTCAATTCGTGCAACACCACGTAGCTTTTCAGCTTCAAAAACTCAATATTGGGGTGGTCTTTGGGGTAACCCTTGGGTGCGGTCTTCAACTTTTCTCCACGGATCTCTCCATAGACTTTCCTGAAATTCGTCTCACTCACTATTTTTTTAAGCTCCTCAGGATTATAATCCACCTCCTGCCGGATCTTTTTTAACACCTCGGCCTGAGGCATGTAGATCCCTCCTCCAATGAAATTCTCACCTGGCTGTACGTGCAGGTAATATGAAGGATTTTCAGAATGCTTGCCCCCTTCTGAAATAGCCGCGCCAAAATTGGTCTTGTAAGGTCGCTTGTCATTGCTAAAGCGGATGTCACGGTTGATCCGAAAGATGGTGTCTTTGGCCTGAATGCCCGCCAATCCCGGATCGAATGCCTGCATCTGCTGAATCAACTCCCCGACCAAAGCAATAAACTCCTGACGACACTCCTGATACCAACCGCGGTTAGCATCCATCCATTCTTTCGAATTGTTGGCGGCCAGTGCATGGAGAAACTGAAGACTGTTAGATAGGTTCATGGAGTGGTTAAACTGAAAGGATCAAAAAGGGGTTACAAAAATGGCTAGTAGACATCCATTTTGAAGCCATAGGTCTCATGGCTGTCAAACCACGCGCGTACCGTCTGCAAGCCCGCTTCATAGTCGTCCAGCTCCACCTCCCCATCCTCGTCGATAGGGATCGGAAAATCCTCAATGGCATAAGCGAGGTATTCCATTACCCGGTATCCACAAAGTATCTTCTGGCTGCTGTCCGGATCCGCACTGAGGCACAGAGGCTCATCCTGCTGGATGATCTGCTCTAGAAACTCAAAAATGGCCGGATCGCGGGTGTAGACCAACCCAGGCACCACGTCGTAAACGAGGTTATCCGAGACATTAGCCGCACGTAGTTTTTCCAATATAAAATCCACCGACTCCTGATCGCCCATTCTGGCCAGCGCCAGCCTCACTGACCACTTGTTGGTGCTACTGAGCCGCTCCTGCAGGAGTCCTCGAAGGGTCGCTGTGGCCGGATCGTACCCCAGGTAGCCGACCAGCATGGCCACCTGATCCAGGTGTGGGGTGGCAGGCACCAAAAAAGCCTTCAGTTGCTCCTTCACAGTGACATCAAAATCACCTGGAGTGAATCCCGTAAGTCCACCGCTGCATGCGCCGCTGATCCCGCCATCAGTGTCCCCGATCCCCCGTGTCAGCTGATTGACCACTACTGCGCGCACTTCAGACTCCTGGCTTTTAGTGCCAATACGCCTGGCGATGCTATAGGCGCGAGACCTTACCCTTACGATGCTATCTTGCTCATAAGTAGCCAAAACACTCAAAAGGGGCATCGCCTCCGTGGCCTGCAGGACAGATTTGGGTACCGGATCATAGCTTCCGGCCCGCACGGCTTCCAGGTATTCCTTCAGGTCACTGGCTGGCTGTGCGGCTACAGCACCCACCACAGCCAGCATAAATATCATCAGGGCAATTTTCATGTAATTCATCTCAGTATGGGAAACAGGAGGTTAAATATATGCCGTGGAAACCGGGAGGTAAAGTACAGCAGACAATATTTTGCGGTAAGCTGTATGAGAATCTTGCCCAGATGCTTAAAGTTTTAAAAAAACATGCCTACGTTTTTCCGATTTCATGCGCATGAAAAAAAATTTCGTGCCTATGAAATTCCTCACTTATGCTTATGAAAATAATTTTTATGCGCATCCGTTGGTCTTGTTACCAACAAAAATGATGAAGCTAGGCTGCACGATGAGTCGAAAATTCCAGCTTTTCATCCCCTTTAATAAAAACTTGCTGAAGAGTATTCATAGGCTGGAAGCTCTGTGACTGCTACCTGTATCTCGTCCGTTGGTGAAAAACACCAACAGAGGCGAAGGGAGACACTCGAACATAATTACTTTCAAGCCTCCTGCTGGAAGACTTAAAAGAAAAGTGGAAAATGGCTCAATCTGTTCGTTCAAAAACGTATAGATTCTTCTCCGTATCCAGCTGGTACAAATGAGTACTAGTGATCTGTGGAACATTAGTACCTAAGCCCGTGTCTTTAAAAATATGCATCCAATCAACTCTTTTAGTATTTCTGTTTAGTGCTAGCACGCAATCCAGGTCAACATTTGGTCGCTCATCCAAATCGGCATGTGCAGTAACAAAAAGATGGTCCTTAGTGAATGGATTGTCACCCATTCTTCTAAAAGAATTGATGTGATGGGTGTTTAATTCCTGACGGATATCTGCATAGTTAATTTCACCGGATGCCAGGTCTATTTCAAAATAATATTTGCTGAAAACTCCAATGAGATTTCCAGCTTCTTTATCCAGCACAAAATCTGCTGGCTCTGGTAAGAAGCCCTTATACTGCCCTTCTTCAAAACCTGAAAGTTCCTTCCACTTGTGAAGGATTTCTCCTGTGTTTACATCTACTGACAACAACAAGTGGTCACTACAGGCTATCAAGAGTTGATGTTGGTATACATTTATTATCTTTTCAATTTTTACTCTATTTTCCAATTCAGCTTCCCAAACACTCCTTTGGTTATAAAGTTTAAAACAAGTCAATTTGCGTTCTAGATAAAGAAAAACAACATTGTCATTCCTGTAAATACCTACAGATATCGGCAGTCGTCCAAATACAAAGGCTGTGTCTCTTGTACCAAATTCCACCATTTCATATCTGAGGGTAAAGTCATCTAAATTTAGCTCTGATGTGAAAACAGCATCGTTTTTTGAAACACTCTGATAAATGACCGTCTTATTGACCTGTGTTTCCTTTATAAATTCTACCCCACTTTTTTTGAATAAAAATGTAGTGTCTCCCTTTACAAAAATGAGTCTATCATTGGATAAAGAAAATGTTTCAACACGTTCATCTATTTTTTTCCCTTGAAGATAAAGCCCTTCATTCGTTAAAATAAACTCACTGTTTTCCTGCACTTTGAATGACTTAACCCCTCCATTAACCTTGATTTGCTTATAGTTCATTTTATTCGACAATCACAAACTTGAAAATTTTGTCATCTGTATTTTGAACAAGTGTATTGAATAGAGCTCTTGAATTAGTTTGACTACTTGCCAAGTTTCCAAATAGATTATTTCTAAGGCATTCATTTTCCCAAATCGCATCGAAAACATCATCCGTCTTACCCTCAAAAACAGACTTCCACTGACCCTTCATATTAGATAAAGCATTGGCATCAGTCCAACCTTTATTTTTGAGCTTGTCCAATCCTGCTTTCCATTCCAAGTCATCCATGCTCTTAACATTTTTCAGATAACCATTGATGAACTGGTCTACATCATCGGAGCCAGCAGTGAGCGGACTACCCCCGCTGGCGCACGCGTGTCGCGTGTGCCTATATATATATGAAAATCATTTCTTTTAATTAACATAATCAATAGCTAAAATACCGCCCAACTTTTATCTTCTTTCTCCTGCACCATTCTTGTTTCCTTTTTCATTCTTTACTTTTTGCCGCATTTCAAATGCTTGTTCCTAGCATCCTCGTTGCAAACGAGGACGAGGGGGGGGGAATACATCCGAGATTTTAACTTAGCTATTATTAAAGAATGCATCCAATCTCTTAACCCCTTGATCGAATCAGCTAACCAAAGATTAAATCAAAGAGCAGCTTAAGACTGGTTATTGAATCTATCTACTTCATCTTGTAGCTCCTGATCCCAGATGTATTCAATGTTCATTTTTCCTTCTGAGTACAAAGTGTATTTTGCTCGATTCCAGTTCTTGTGAATCGGTGGCTCATTTTGAGTTATTTGATAAAGGTCTTCTATATAGCTATCATCAAGATTAAAGCTAAAAATATCTAACCACTTCTTTTCATCGTCTTCAGTAAGGTAAAAACCTGTGAATCCGACATTTCCAACTAACCTTTTGATTTCAAGTACTGCACGCCTAAAGCCTACACCTTTCGGGAGAATATCGATAATCGAGTTCGCTATTTGATTAAAAATTTCTTTCTCTGTTCGCATCTACTGATTTGTAAAAGTTTCCCTGAATGGCTGACCATCAATAGTATAATCAACTCTAAAACTTGACGGTCTCTGTGAGGTTCCTTCGAATATGGCTTCCACTTTGATTTTTACATCTTTCCCAGCTACCATCTCAGTCGCCCACTTATTTTCCATCACCTTCCAAGCTCCTTGATTCAGATTTGCTGATTGAGGATAAAGATTGATTTGTTCTCCTGGGCCAAAAAATCGAGAACCTACAATATGGCCTCCTTGATCCGCACCTCTTACTCCATCCTTTACATCTACAGCCTTAATTTGCTGATTTCCTAAACGAATTCTTACCACATCATCTAAATCAGCATCCGTTCTTAAAACACGGCCTAATTCATCTGTTTGATATATTATGCCATCAACATCGTACTTCATGTTTTTGACAAGAGTGGTTTTATTTATCAAGGTATTGCCAGCCTCTCCTGTAACCTTTCTGGCTGGTGCAACTATTTTATCAGTGTAAACAGTACCTAATTGCCTTCCTGTACTATTACTCACTAGCATTCCATCTCCTGACTTTGTAAGTTTCCATGAAGCTGGCCAATTGGTTACATCCTCTAAAAGATCGATGTTTCTACGGATTGCATCAGGTGCATCAAAAAGTTTAGCCCACGCATCCACCCCCTTCTCACCGTTTGCTTGAATAAAGGTAATAAAATTAGTCTTAGATAAATCTGCAATAAAGTCGGAACTATTTTCAAGTCGATTAATTTGGTTTGCGGTTCTTAGAAACTGCACTTGATCCATGTTTTGGGATAAAGCCGATAATGAATTGGCTCCAGCTTCACCATGCTTTCCTGCAATCTCTAAAACACCTATCTGTAAACTATACCAGGCCTCTGCACTCCCTGTATGGCTGTCTTTTGCCGTCTTGATCACTGCTTCCATTTGAGTAGCAAATTGATCTGAAAGAACCGTCGTAGAACGGATCACTTTCGAGCTTTTTACTACCCTGACGATGGCCTTAACTCCAACAACTACACCACTGGAAACAATGGCAATTGAAGATAATGTGGCTGCCAGCTTATCACCTTCCACATAGTAAATCACGGCATTTACACCATCCGCCGCCATCCCAACTACAGGGATAAATCCAGCCAGGTCTAAAGAAGCATGTACCGGATCATCTTTGACCGCCTGCCAGATTGCTGCAAGTGTCAGCACATCGGAAGACGGGTCGAGCTGGTTTTCATCACTTAACTCAAACCGTTCCCATACAGAGCCTGTCCACTTGAAATAGTCTTCACCGCCATCATTGTTATGTATTCGATAGATATATCCAGTTGCTTCTCCGGCCTCATAACCTTCAACAGCCAGGGAATAAGCAAACATTACCCCATTTGGATCTGCCGGATTAACAATTACAAAACCATTTGCCAGAATGTCATTGTAGCTAGGTGACACAGTGGCTAATTCGATATCCCGGGTACAACCATTATCAATCCTGATCCAACCCTGAGTTTCCTGATCCCTTAAAGTGATAGAGCCGGTGATTACCGGGCCGGCAGCCTGATAGTCTTCTTCAGAACTGTAGTTAGCATGTGAGTAATAGCCCGAATGAATTCCTAAAAAACAGTATTCATCTTCCGCACCGATCACCACCTTGCTTTCACTGCGGGCAGGGGCTTCTGTTACCTTAAAGCTGACAGGGTCACTGCCCTTTAGCTTATAACCGTTGAATACATACTCGCCATCTACTCTGGAAAAACTTGAGCTATAGGTATTGTCCCCATCTTTAAAGGCAAGGAGTACGCCTCGTGGGATTCCCAAGTCATAAACAGCCCCGTCCTTATCCTTAACCAAACCAGTAAATGACGGAATAATCGTCTTTGGTAATTGGATGGGTTTACCGGAAGGAGCAATGAGTACTACATCATTTTCGGTGAATATATCGTCATGAACGAAAACTTTTTCATGTCCTAAGTAATCCACAAATAGAGTTACATCCGTATACGCCGCCTCCTCATCATCCTGCAGCCAGCTGGTCACACTCTCAGGGTTGTGTACATTGTCCCATTGGTGTTTGTACAGGTGGATGGCTCCTCCGGATGAGTAGTCCATCAGGTTGTTGGTGGAGCCCTGCGTGGCAATGAAGGCCTCGGGGCTGAAGGTGTGCCGCAGCCTGAAGGCTCCGTGGGCCAACTCATGGGCAATCGTGCGGGGCACATCACTGGTCGCTCCC